>Ga0209573_1000107_pt1 | contig 226776 bp, 222 predicted proteins | sample TNRBio252014_DNA_FD_185870 | JGI IMG/M metagenome (GOLD analysis project Ga0209573, IMG submission 185870) | Wastewater treatment Type I Accumulibacter community from EBPR Bioreactor in Madison, WI, USA - TNR Reactor_6/25/2014_ DNA (SPAdes)... | ecosystem: Engineered > Bioreactor > EBPR >...
CCGCATCCGCCGCCACGACTATACCGTGGTCGGCCTGACCCGGCGCATGGTGTCGGCCAGCGGCGATCCGATGGTGTTCATCCCGTTGCGCGATGCCCAGGAGGCGCAGTTTCTCAAGGACAACGATGCCATCGTCAATGAACGAGCGCGGGTGCGAGCCAATCCGGCGCTGAACCGGCCCGGTGCGCCGGGATTGGCCGAGACGGTCTCCCGCAGCCAGGAAAGCAGCCGGATGGTCAACGCGGTGCTGGTGCAAGTCGCCCCCGGCTGGAGCGCGGCGGAAGTCGCGGAGACCATTCGCCGCTGGAAGCGCCTGCAAACCTATACCGTTCCACAGATGGAAGAGATTCTGATCGCCAAGCTGATCGCCACCTCGGCCCGGCAGATTGCGGTGTTTCTGCTGATTCTGGCGGTGGTCAGCGCGGCCATCGTCTCGTTCATTATCTACACCATGACGCTGGGCAAGCTGCGCGAAATCGCCGTACTCAAACTGATCGGCGCACACAACCGCACCATCGCCGGGATGATTTTGCAGGAAGCCTTGGGACTGGGGCTGATCGGCTTCCTGGTCGGCAAAACAGTCGCCACGCTGTGGGCGCCGTATTTCCCCAAATACGTGCTGCTGGAGCCGGGCGATGCCGCACGCGGTTTCGCGGCGGTGATGCTGATTTGCGCCCTCGCCAGCACCCTGGCGATTCGGACCGCGCTACGGGTGGATCCCGCCACCGCGATGGGAGGTTGAGATGAGCGCCGCGCCTGAACTGAACCCGGCCATCGAAGTTGCCGGTCTGCGCAAGCGTTACGGCGTGGGAGATACTGCGGTGGACGCGCTCAAGGGGGTGGATTTGACCGTGCAACCGGGCGAGGTGATCGGGCTGATCGGTCCCAGCGGTTCCGGCAAGAGCACCCTGCTCAAGTGCTTGGGCGCGGTCACCGAGCCGAGTGATGGACGCATCCGGCTGTCCGGCGAGACGGTGTACGACGGTGGTTGGCACGACCTCGATCCGCGCGCCCTGCGCCGCGACCGCATCGGCTTCGTGTTTCAGGCGCCCTATCTGATCCCGTTTCTCGACGTGACTGATAATGTCGCGCTGCCACTGCTGCTGGCGGGGCGGTCCAACCGGGAAGCGCGCCAGCGGGCGCGGGAGTTACTGGCGGCGCTGGACGTGCAACACCGCGCCCAGGCGGCCATCGCTCAGCTTTCCGGCGGCGAACAGCAGCGGGTCGCCATCGCCCGGGCGCTGGCCAACCAGCCGCCGATCATTCTGGCCGACGAGCCGACCGCGCCGCTGGACAGCGAACGAGCGCTGGCCGTGGTGCGGATTCTCAACCGCATGGCGCAGCAGTATCGAACCGCGATCATCGTGGTCACCCACGACGAGAAGATTATCCCGACTTTCAGGCGGCTCTACCACATCCGCGACGGGCGCACCTATGAGGAAGCCGGCGCGGGGCGGGATCTCGGTTGATTGCCACCCCCAATCCCTAAAAAGCATTTTCTACTGAGAAACGGTATCAGCGCGCTGGTGGCGCCGTATACACCTCGGTCTGGGGATGAAACGCGAACCACGCGAACCAGAAGCCGATCACGCTGGGGATTTCTTGCCCGCTTGCGTCGAACACCCGGCCGCTGCGGTGGGCGGCGTCGTAGTCGATGCGAACGGGGTAATCGCCGATCCGGTCCGAGAAAGACGTGCCCGACTTTTCCAGCGCGCTGAAGGGATAGGCTTTGAAACGGCCGTCCCGTTCCACCCCGATCACCGATTCCTTCGGGTGTAAGCGTCGGTTGTTGAATCGCAACGGGAACATGACTTGTTCGCTTTGCGCGTAACCGGCATAAGGGTCGCGGCCGTAATCGCGCGGATGCCCGGTATCCGGCGACAGCACCAGGGTTTGAGGATGCCGCCGCCGCCAATCCGCCCACGCGGTATGCATAACAGGTAGCGCCGTCAGTTGCCGGCCCTTCATTGAGCCGGTGATGGCGGTCGTCATGAGCTGCGACCACAGCGATTGGGTCTGCCGGTCGTAGAGCAGCACGTCGCTGTTGTACAGTAGACCCGAAACGCCAAAGTCCAGCGCTCGCCCGTCGATCGTGGCCAGAAAACCCATTCCCGTGCCGCACAGCGGACAGAACGTGATCACCACCGGCTCGGCTGCAAAGCGGTCGTTGATCACCTCGTGCCAGTTGAGAATGGCGATGGGATACGCCTTGGCGACGCCGTGGCGCTTCAGCCCTAGCACCCGATCCTCGTCCTTGAGAAAACCAACCTGATCGGCCGCGATAAACGCCGGATGGTCCAGGGCGGGAATCCCGTCCTTGGCCGGCCCGCCGCCGTGAATCTCAGCGACCGGCACCAGGGCGTCGCTCAGGTCGAAACCGTTGCGCTCGACGCCCCAGGCGACGCCGGTCGTCTGCAACAGCAGAATCAGCAGTACGCCCAACGTGAAACCTCGCATCAAGGGTTCTCCGTTAGGTGGAAAACACCGCTGATCATCCCATCAACGCACGGCGTCGCGGGCGATGGCGGCGAACAGGGGGTCGAGCTCACTAGCCATCTTATCGAGCGGGGCGCTGCCGTAGGGGGCGAAGGTCGCGCTCGGCGCGCGCCAGGTCAGGCTGGCCTTGCCGTCGGCGGCTTCGGTGACGTAAAAGCGCAGCGGCGCTTCGATGCCGGCGGGCATGCTGGCCTCCAACATGCGCACCGCGAAGTCGTTTCTGAACACCATGATCACCGCGTTGCCGGGGATTTTCACCCCGCGCGCGGCGGCGCCCTGGCTGGCGCTGGCCTTGGCGACCACCGCCATTTTGTGTTCGGCCACCGCCGCCTCTAGCTTCGTGACCAGCGCCGCGAAATCGTGGGACGAGGTGAGGGTTTGGGTGCCGGGTAGCTCGCCGGCATGGTTTAGCGTAGCAAAACCGAGCGTGAGCACGGCGAGCGTTGCCAGTGGAAGGGATCGACGACTAGTCATGCGGGACTCTCCTTGAATAAGCCAGAAAGAGGCTGGTGCAAATCACGGCTCGCGGCGATGGGATATCGGCGCGAGCCGCGAGCCGCGAGCCGTGATTTCTAAGGTGTGGAGCTCACCATTTTTTCTTCTTCGCCGCGCACGGATTGGCGGCACAGGGATTGGCGGCACAGGGATTGGCCGCTTTCGCCGCGCATGGATTTTTCGCCGCGCACGGGTTAGGCGCGCAGGGATTGGCCGCTTTCGCCGCGCACGGGTTCTTGGCCGCACAGGGATTGGCGGCACGAGTTGCTCGGTTGCGCGGGGTACACGGACTACAGGGTGCGGCGCAAGCCACCCCACCGAGGGTGGCGACGAGCAATCCAGCGGAAACGACGAGCGCGGTGGGGTTCATGGGACGCGAATAGATTTTCATCGGATTTTGCTCCTTCCAGGATGTAACAGGGGTTGCCGGGAGTAATCCGGCATCCAACGATGACAGCGGGTCTTTTGGGCTTCAAGAATGCTTACGCGGCTTACCCAGCTTTGGACGCAATCCCGTAAAGATAAAAATAAAGCGGCGTGAATCATTGGTTGGCTGTCGGAGCGACGCCCAGCACGATGCCGATCCGAGTTGTCGGGATTGCATCTTGACTGGGGGTTGCAATCCGTCGTTTAGCAGATTGGAAAATGAGTGCTGTCGTTAAATCCGGATCGGGGCGCGAGCGGGCAGCGGGTATCGGACACGGAGCGCGCTGAAGATGAGAGCGAGCGGTCTGATCGGGATGAGGTGCTCACTTCGTTGAGTGTTCTGCCTTCATTCCAGGCACGGGTAAACTCCCCCTCTGATCCGTAGGAACGGATACTCGTGCTCCCCTGATGAGAAGAGTAATGAGAACCGTTACTGGAGGGGCCTGCCACGACCGGGCTGATGCTGGATAGACCGACAATCAACGCAACAGCGGAAACAGCGAGCTGGGTTTTCATCGAAATGCCTTTGAAGTGATCAAGTTAAGGTAAAGAGACTATGGATTGGATTGGCCAGTCGGCCGGGCGGACTCACCTCGCAAACCCGTCCCAGCCCAATGTGCTCGGTTCAGCAATTTGCCGGCGAGCTGCTGTTGTTAAATCCGATACGCGGCGACAAGTCGCAATGCGCGCTGACGGTGGTGACCGCGCGGTTCACACTGGCCCCGGCCTTCAAGGCGGCGTTGGCTTGATGGCTTTGTTGTTTGAAGCCGTGTATCACCGGCATTTGGCTTGATCCCGGTTGTGACGCACGCGCCGGGATGGGATTGATCGTGGGGCTTTTGTCGTTGAAGCCGGCGCCGTGAGCGACCGGCAGACTAGACAGGGTAGCAATCAGGGCAAAGTGGATAGCAAAGGTGGTTTTCATCAGCGGGTACTCCAGAGTGTGGATGTGAGTTCCGCTTTTTCAGCGGCCTTCATCCATACTTACGCAATTCAAACCGCTTCGGATGCAAGACGGATCACTCGAAAGGCCCATCCGGACCATCAGACCGATCCCTCCGCACCGGCTTATACCCACTCCGATGAGAAGCGGTTGGCATTAGGACTGATCGGTACAATAATCGATGCATGAAACTGGGACGCCCGCTGGAGTTCGACCCCGATACGGCCTTGAACAAGGCGATACCCATAATCCGTGAAGACAGGCGCTTACAGGCTGGAGCGGCGCGCGTTCGGTGCCCAAGCTGTATTCGCAAAATGCGCGATCAGGAAATCGATTAGCGCCTCCACGCGCGCGGGGCGGTTGCGGCCCGGTGGAGTTAACAAGTGCAGCGCAATCGGCTCCACCCGCCAATCGTCCATAACAGTTTCCAATACCCCGGATTGCAGATCATCCCAGGCGAGGAATTCGGGCTGTAGCGCCAGACCCAATCCAGCCCGCAGGGCAGGCTCCAAGGCTTCGGCATTGTTCATCCGCAGTGGGGTGGTGATCGTTTGGGCGAAGCGACCCTGCCGCGGATGCCGAAAATGCCAGCTCGTTTCGCTGCGCGAGTACGCATAGTGAAACAGGCGATGATTGGCTAAATCGCGCGGGTGTCGGGGACGACCGTAGCGCTCAAAGTACGACGGTGCTCCCACCAGCAGGATGCGCACCGTGCACAGTCGCCGCGCGAGCAGGCTGGAATCCGCTAGATTGGCAATACGCAAAGCCAAGTCGAAACGGTTGGCCACCAGGTCGACCAGCTCGTCAGCGAATTCGACATCCAGCATCACTTCGGGGTAGCGAGCCATGAACTGGGGCAAAGCGGGTGCTAACTGAGAGAGGCCAAACGACATCGGCGCGGCGATGCGTATCGGCCCACGTAAAGTAGCGGCTTGCTCGGTCAGGGTCGCTTCGACGATTTTTCCTTCTTCGAGGATGCGGGAGGCATGCTCCAAGGCGATCGCGCCACTTTCCGTCAGCGACATTCCCCGTGAGGTTCGGTGGAGCAGCGTGGTTCTCGTACGCTCTTCCAACCGGGTGATGGCCTTCGAAACGGTGGCCTGCGAGAGGGCCAGCGCGTCAGCGGCTCGGGCAAAGGATCCGATCTCCACGACTTTGGCGAAAATCGCCCACGCTTCGAGATCCGGTAGTTTGTTCATGGCAATCGCTCTGAATACGCTGATACCAGTATAGCAAAAATAGAAATCATCCTATTACACGCTTGCCATTCCGAACATGCTTTTCCGACCCCATAATAACGCAAAGAGTCACACTTCCTCAGGAGAGCATAATGATTGAGCGACGCCCGTTTGAAGATCTTGGTGAAGCGGACCACGGCTGGCTCGTTGCCAAACACCACTTTTCTTTCGCTGACTACCATGCTTCCCAACGCATGCATTGGGGCGCGCTGCGGGTGTGGAACGATGACGCGATCCAGCCGAACACCGGCTTTCCGGCGCATCCCCACGCGGACATGGAAATCATTACCTATGTGCGTGAGGGGGCGATCACTCACCAGGACAGCTTGGGAAACAAGGGGCGCACGGAGGCCGGCGATGTCCAGGTGATGAGCGCGGGCACTGGCATTCGCCACTCCGAGTACAATTTGGAGCCGGGGATTACGCGCATTTTCCAGATCTGGATTATTCCCGATCAGCAGGGAGGGCGGCCTGCGTGGGGTGCAAAACCTTTCCCGAAGCAAGATCGCTCAGGACAATTCGTCGCGCTCGCCAGCGGTATCGAAGGCGATGCCGACGCGCTGCCGATTCGTACGAATGCGCGGGTGCTTGGCGCCACCCTCAAAGCCGGAGAAACCGCCGAATACCGTTTCAGCGGTGATCGGTACGGTTACCTCGTGCCCGCCACGGGGCATGTCGAGGTTAACGGCATCGAGCTGAACGCGCGGGATGGTGCCGCGATCAGTGACGAGCCTTTGATTCGGGTCACGGCGCATGAGGATGCTGAGTTGGTCCTGGTTGACACTGCTGGAAGCTAAGCGAAGTCGATGGCCGAGGGTAAGGGAAATGGGTGGCCGCCCTTACCCTCGGCCTGATCGGTAGCGCTGGCTTTCGTAGCCGGGCATCCGATCAACCGTATCGACGAACTGCTGCCGTGGAAGCTTGCCGCATCGCTCGCACCCGACCCGCTTGCGGTCTTCGCCGTGGCGGCGTGATGCGCGTGTTCTACACTCAACTTGTTCGTATCCGCGCGGCTGGGGCATCAATACGGTGCTTTGGTGGCGCTTACGATTAACCGTAGGAGGAGTCAATGATGAGTCAATCATTCAAGTACACCCGTCTTTCCAAAGACGATGCTACGATGCTGTTGGTAGACCACCAAGCGGGCTTGATCTCACTGGTTCAAGACTTTGAGCCAAGTGCGTTCAAGAATAATGTTTTGGCTACCGCGGCCTGCGGCAAATACTTCAATCTCCCAACCATTCTTACCACCAGCTTCGAGACTGGCCCGAATGGGCCGCTCGTACCGGAGCTGAAGGAGATGTTCCCAAACGCGCCCTACATTGCTCGGCCCGGCAACATCAACGCCTGGGATAACGAGGATTTCGTTAGCGCAGTGAAGAAAACTGGGCGCAAGCAACTCATCATCGCCGGTGTGGTTACCGAAGTCTGCGTAGCCTTTCCCGCTCTCTCGGCCATCGAGGAAGGCTATGAGGTGTTTGTGATCACCGACGCCTCGGGGACGTTCAATGAGGTAACACGACACACCGCTTGGCTGCGGATGCAGGCTGCCGGCGCCCAGTTGATGAACTGGTTCGGCATGGCCTGTGAGCTCCACCGCGATTGGCGCAACGATATTGAAGGTCTCGGTACGCTCTTCTCCAACCACATTCCAAACTACCGAAATCTGATGACCAGCTACTTCACATTGGCTGGTAAGAAGTAGGGATGCCCAATAAGGCGCTTCATCGGATGGGTTCGCCGCCGCTTTGCGGCGTCACGCCCGCCGGTGAGCTTGGCCAGGCCGTACAAGACCGATCTGCCACATCCAAGGGAGCGCTCTAGTTGACCCCATCACCAGTCAATAACAGCGACGGTGCTACCGTCGTCATCACTCACCGAGTCCGCAACGACAAACAGGATGAGTACGAACGCTGGCTAGAGGAGATCGCACCGCTTTCTAGGGCGTCGCCGGGCCACTTGGACTGGCATATGGTGCGTCCGATCCCAGGCATCACAGAGACCTACACCGTGATCATCCGGTTCGATACGTCAGAGCATCTCAAAGGCTGGATGGAGTCGGGCGAGCGCAAGCGGCTCATAGAGAAGGCACAGCCACTGCTTGTCGGCGCGGACGACTTCTACATCAGCAGTGGTCTTGACTTCTGGTTCACTCCCGCGGGCGCCAAAGCGAAGGTGCCGGTGCGGTGGAAGCAGTACCTGCTCACATGGTCGGCGATCTACCCGCTGGCACTTGGCGTGCCCTTTGCTGTTTCCCCCGTGCTTCAACTGCTTGGGTTTCCCGCCAGCCGGCCATTCACCACACTTGCGGTTACAGCCGTGATCGTTTTCCTAATGGTCTATGTCGTCATGCCTCGCTATACCCGTCTGGTGCAGCGGTGGCTGTTCACGTAGCAGTTACCCCTCGTATTTCATCCAATTTGGCGATGGCGCAATAATTGATGCCCGCCGCCGCCCATAACACGAGACTGAAGCCGTCGTCCAAAAGCTGCTGGGGTACAGTTTCCGGTGTCGTTTCAGCCGGCGAATACAGTGATAGCGGTTGGGCCGCGCTGGTAGATGAGGGCGGCCAGCTCGCGGTCGTAGAGATAATCCAGGCGGCCACTCACCAAGCTGAAACCTTGGGTGGAGATATCCTTAGCGAGCGGAGCGAAATCGAGCTTGTCTTGAAACCAGTTCCAGACGGTCGCCGGGTCAGAGGATGTGATATCCATCAGGTAATTAGCGCGCAGTGCGCGCGCGTGGCCAGCAATTGCTTCATCGAAAAAGTGCTCGTCCAGGCCGGACGCCGCGAAAAAATACGTCAAACTGATCGCCACGGGCATACCAATCTATGAATGCGCGGCCAAGCCTGAAGCTTCTTCGGGTTTCGCGTGGAATTTTAAAGCGCCAGAAGCCACGCTGACGGATCGATCGGGCCATCTCATCGGCAAACACTACGCCGGGCCGACCTGGGAATCCGTCGATGGGAGTACCGTGGTCGGCGAGCTTAAGTCGCGCGACCCCGGCCCGAAGCCGTCCGCCATCCCCTGGCTGCTCTTGACCGCCAAATCGACGGCAGGCACAGGCGATTTTGGTCGTGTTCAGAGCATTCAGCGGGTCCATGCCACAGGTGGCGTCGCGCCCTCGCAGCCTTGTTCTTCAAGCCATGTGAAGCAGACGGTGCGAGTGCCGTACACGGCCGTGTGGTGCGGTTAGTTTTGGAACGGTACCGCAAGCGGGGAACGGCTCTCAATATCGCCCAAGGCACTCGCGAACGACCAACGATCGCGGAAAAGGATGAGACGAGTGTCCCTAGATCGATCACAGCGCGGACTATTATGCTGGCTCGCTTATTTGCAGATACCCCAGTCATGAAGAAAGGGTTAAAAACATCGGTGTTAGCAGTAGTGCGATCCGCTCATTCGCCCGCTATAATGAAAAAATGTCCCAAGGTCCCGTCTGGGCTTTGGCCCGTGACCGGACCGATCAAATCCGAGGATTGATTAGACCCGAGACGAAAACCGCCGACCCTAAAACCGCGAAACCCCCGCGTAAGCGAGGGTTCCAGGGAAAGCTTGAAAGATTACGCCCGGCAGTCCACTTAGGACGAAATCAGAAATTCTTCACACTGCTTCTGATTATAGTGGCCTGGCCGCGACTTTCAAGACCTCCCAGGGTTTTATTTGTCCTGAATGAGGAGATTTTGATGAACGTTGCCGCTCACCGAGCTTATTTTGGTATCCCCGCGCCCCAGATCCCCGACTTCGCGCCGCGCGGTTGGCCACCGCGGATAACCGTGCGCTAGCAACCCTCCGACCTCGCCGGTTTTCCGGCCGCCCGCACTTTTTTGTCGGGTGCGCCGCCAAGCTGCCCGCGTCTCAGTCATGTCGCTCGGCCTTCTCGCCCTGCCCCCCAGCCCACCGGCGCTGGCGGTCGCGCTTACCCCGCCCGTCCCGCCGCCGCCACTGGCTGCCCTCGCGGGCAACCGCTGCGGGCACAACCCGGCCCTACCGCGCTTGGATCGGGTCACCTTACCGGCCGACGCCAACCACGCCCGGCCGACGCTGATCACCAAAGCGATCGCCAAAGTCGTGGCCTACTACGCTCACCCACGCGAAGCGTGCTGGGATGACCTCAGTCAAAACGAACGGCGGCGCCGGTTGGAGCGGCAACTGCAAGCCGCCGGCGGCCCGGACAGCGACGCCGGCCGGCCGCTCGCCGCTCAGCTCGCCCACTGGCGTCAGCAACGCAGTGAGCGGCGCGAAGGGTTAGTTGCGGTCCTGAAACTGCTCTTGGCCTACACCGACATCGCCACCCTCACGGTCGCTATCCCCCGCGGCGGCGACTGGCTGGGGCTAAGCGCCCCCTGGATCAGCCAGCACACCGGCCTCTCCCGCTCGCGAGTCAAGCGCGCGCTCGCTACCCTCGACCGGTCACGATTGCTCACCAGCACCGGCCAAGGCCGTCACTTCGACCGCCGCCGTCGGTGCTGGCTTGGCGCCGGCTGGGGGCCGGTGCGCCGATTCTCCTTCCGTTTTATCCGCGCCCTTGGCCTCAATGTCTCTTGGCAACAGGCCAAACAGAAAGCCCATCAGCGTGCCCGCGCGGCATCACGGCCCGCCGCCACGCCATGCCCCTCCCCCGCCGCGCCTGAAGCCCAGCGCACCCACGCCCGCGCCCTCCGGCAGTCGCTCTCACCGACAGCCCGCCCCGCCGCCGATTCCGCGGCCCAGCGCGCCGCCACCGAGCGCAACCGGCGGCTGGCCGAACTCGCGGCGGCGGGCTTATCGCTTAGCGAAATTCGAGAGCGCTTGAACAGGACCCCTCAGGCCCCCTAGCGCGTCCTCGCCCCCGGCTCGCCGCCGCGCCAGCTCCCGCTGGCTGGTTTTATTTGTTTTAAAATCTCTTCACCGCCCCCGCTCGTCGCGCCAACCCCGCAAAACGCTCAACTGCTCCCCGCATTTTCGTCCGCCCCGCCGCACGCACGGCTACTTTTCCAACTCTCGCCGCCCACCGGGCCACCCGCCCGCGCCTTTCTCCCCTAATAAGTGTACTGATGGAGAATGCCAACATCTTGGCCTGTCAACAGTTTGAACCTGAAACCGTGATCCCAATCCCCCCTTTCACGCGGCAAGTCCCTGTTGACCGCTTAAGTGTTCCTCCCTTCTCCTCTAAGTGCTCGCTAAAATCGGACTTTTTATTAATCCATGTTTTAATAAAAGAACGCTATAAACTGCCTAAATACCTTTAAAAGTGTCAGCGACTAGCCTCATCATATAGACAGGCTAAAAAGAAGCGCTCAAGTAATCAGACCAGTTGCTTACGTAAGTTCCACGAACTACACCATTAAAGCCGAACTCGTGGGGCAATCCATTGAGGTATATTGACAAGGCTAGTGCGTGCGAACGGTAGTTGAAAGCTAGCTACCATCCCGCCAAAATGAAGGATGCGCATAAGGTCGCGGGATGAATAGCAGTCGCACCTCGCGATAACCTTCACGATCAACGATCTATTCCAATGCTACGCTTTTCTTGTAGCGTTTTGTCGCAAGGCGGCAAGCCATGCTTCGGATATAATTAAAATAAATTAATGATTTTAATAAATAAAATTTAATCGATATCATTGGTGTGCCCTTTGCCATCTTCCCTCGCAAGACTGGTTTTCTTGATGCTGGGGAGAGGGTTACTCATGATTCAGTGGCACAAACTCGCGGGCGACGAGGAAATCGCTTTGGTGGTTTCCAGCAAAGCGGTAGAGGCAAGGCATTTTCTCAAGGAGATTATGTTATCGGAGCCGGGTTGGTCTCCTCCGGCTGAGGCGATCGAGGCGTATCCGCGCAATGCTCGATATGCCATCCATAAAGATCGCCGCGGAATTCGTGGAGTGATCAAGCTTGTTTGCGGGAACGACGACGAAGGATTGCCCATCCTAGAAGTCTGGCCGGAGTTACCGCTGCGGAACCGGCGTGATGTCGCGGAGTTGTCGGTACTGGCGCTGGACCGCCGAGCGCGAGGGGACGGTGCTTCTTTTCTTCCGCTAGCGGCGGAAGTGTGGCGCTACTGTCGTGGGCGTGGCATTACGGAGATTTGGGCTGAATTGGAGCCGCCGACTTTGGCGGGGTACGCGCGTTTCGGTTGGCCCTTCGAAATCGCGGGGGCGTTGCGCGAATACTGGGGTGAACTCCATTATCCGTGCCGCATGAGCCTCGCGGCGGCCGGCGAATCTTTCAGCAAACGCGCAAAGCATTCGAGCTCGTATGCCGACGCCGTGCAGCAAGCGCTGCGCGTCACCCGATACCGCCGGCGGCTAGAGAAACCGATGCCGGCGGTAGTTTGGTCAAAAAGAACAAATAGCGGGATGATTGAAACACACGATCCTGTCGAATTTTGCGGTTCCATCAGCCCGAAAAGTAACTAAGCGTCCGATTGGGGCTGACTAGACCATCCATTTTTTATCCCTGATGGTGAATTTAATCGGCTTGCCGCCTCAAGCAAGAGCTCGTTTCACCGGGTCCGCGCTCAATGTCGCTAGGGGTGGACTGCTTGGGTGGCATGGAGAGGTTACCACTGCCGCCAGTCATGTAAGCCGCGCCTCTTTAATCAGTACGTCCGCACGATCAGCCATTTTATCGAGCACAAGCCAGGCTGCTTCCAGAATGGAGTTGAATCAATTGACCCCCAGGCGCTCCCTAATACCCTGGTACTCATCCAGGGAGGCAACCGTAATAATGATGCGTACTTTTCCAGTTTTCCAGTGACGAAGCTTGACATCCGCACCTAATTGCTCGCTCCAGAGCGCTTGTTCACGGGTAACGTCATTGTCGGTATTGGAAGATTTATTGGGGATTTCTTGAGCTGCTTTCGTAATCTGACGTTCAAGCTCCCGCACACTCCACTGCTGTTGAATGGCGAGTTGGGCTAATTCAAATTGCCGTGCTTTGGGCAGGCCAAGCAGCAGCTCTCCATGCTTGGCGGATAACGACCCCTGCTCAATGAAGCTTTGTATGGCATCAGGCAGCTTCAATAATTGCAGTACCCGATTAACAGTCTTGATATTTTGCCCAATGGCTTCGGCCAGTTCGGTTTGTGAAAAACCCAGCTCCTTCACTACACGTTGATAGCCTTTCGCCAGATCTATGGGATTAAGATCGCTGCGGGCTACATTTTCAGCCAGTGAATACAAGGTGGCGCGCCGTTCGTCCAGGTGACGAATAATCACTGGAACCGTACTGATTGCCGCAAGTTGCGCCGCCCGCCAGCGTCGTTCGCCCGCGACGATTTCGTAACAGCCCGCCGGATCATTTGACAACGGACGCACCACAATCGGTTGAATGATACCGAGCATCCTGATGGTTGCCGCCATGTGTTCCAGCTCGGTTGGATCGATGGTTCGGCGTGGTTGATTGGCCTTTGGCCGTAATTTGTCGGTAGATAGCTCACGTTTCAAGCCATCGGTGACGGTGGGGGTTTCATACTCGGCGAGATTAAGAAACTCCGCCATGCTTCTGCGTTTATTTGCCATGTCGTGCCTCAATCGGTGCATTCATTTCAGCGGCGCGCCAGACTTGCCAGACGTGCTGCATGATCTCGGCGTTCACCGCATTCATCGCGTCGATGGCTTTAAGATAGGTTTCGCGGGCGCCGCGTGGGGCCTCAATCTCATAAAGGCTCATCTGATCGCCCGTGGCTCGCTGCAACTCACGGGTTTGCGGCATGCGGTTGGTCAGCAGAAATTCACCGTAGGCTTTATTGAGTAAGCTAATGTTGGTGCGGGTCTCCGGCGCGCTGTCGGTGCGCGTCATTAACAGGGTGAGCTGTCGGACTCGTAATGCACTGGCGTAGGTGCTAGCCAACTGCGACAAGATGGCGAAATATTGCACGCTACTGGCGATGTCATAAAAGTTTGGCGTAATCGGCATCAGGATCATGTCCGCCGCCGCGATGGCGTTAAGGCTGAGCATGCCCAGTGCCGGCGGCGTGTCCATGACGATCAGATCGTAGCTTTCAGCCACCCGATCCAGGGCTTGGCGCAGCCGTTGCGGCAGTGGCCCAAGGTCTTGAACCTCGCTATCGCGGGCTTGCAGCATTTGCCAGTCGGTGTACTGCAACGAGAGCTGGGCGGGCACCAGATCAATTTCGTTCCAGCGGGTGCGTTTAATGCTATGGTGGATCAGATCGGGGTCTACCGTCAGGCTGGGGCCGATGTCTTCCTCTGATCCCACATTCAAACCGGGAACCAGGCCAAAGGCCGTGGTGAGACTGGCTTGCGGATCAAGATCCACCATCAGTACCCGGAATCCTTCACGGGCTGCAAAATGGCTTAAATGCAAGGCATGACTGGTTTTGCCGACGCCGCCCTTGAGGTTACTGAAGATGAGGCGGACACACGCGCGGGGGTGGGCGTCCCGTTTTAACAGCCGCCGGATTTGGTTGATTTCATTGTAGTTATAAATCCTGCGATCCAAGGAACCGACCCGCGCGGTCCGCGGCGGCGGCAGCGAGCCATCGCCTTCCTTGTCCCGGAGATGTTGGCTGGTGCAACCGATGATTTCAGCTGCTTTTTCGATGCCAAAACTAGGCAGACAGCGTTGTTCGTAGTCACGCTCCAGGTAGGTTTGTAGGTCGCTTAACAGCTGTCGCCCGCGTTGAGCGGCGTTATCCGCTAACTGGGACAGATCGAATCCACTCACCAGCATGTCAGGGTGCTCCTTACCAATCTTAGTTTGTTTGCTATTTGGTTTATATTTGCATATTTTTAGCAAACAAAATTCATTTTTGACAAATTTCTCACCGGTGAGAAATGACGGTTTTGGCGATTTCTCACCGGTGAGAAAAATTTGGAAGTGCTAAGTGCTCCGAACCGTTGACTGGTCAGAAGGATTTAGGGTGATTTTTAATAGGATTAACGAATTACAGAGATGAAATATCTATCGATATTTTTGGCGAGCCTTGCATCAAGCCTAAGTAACCCAGCAATCAATTTCCGAGCTATCCCTTACTCAGGTTCGCTGACTACGACAAGCTCAACTCGTTGATGGCTAGATTAATGGGACTCTCAACCGAAATAACACAAAGCTAACGGCGCGAAGCCTAAGGAGATCTCTTTGGATATCATCACCAACCGGTTGCTTAGGCAAGCCGTCCCGCTGTTCAATGCCATGGCTGGCGTGGTGCTGGTGCTGGGGATCGCGGCCATTCTCATCCTTGGCAAGGACGTTCTCGTCTATCTGGCGCTCGGCGTCTTACTAAGCTTCGCTCTAACTCCAATTGTCGTATGGTTGGAACGAGTTGGACTGGCGCGCGGTTTGGCGGTGCTAAGCGCGATTCTGCTGGCCTTGACGGTTATCGTTGGCATCGCTTTTGTCGCCTATGAACAGGTGACGACGCTGGTCAAGGATATTCCATCCTACGAGTCGACTATCCGCCAAAAGATCTCAGGACTGACGCAGAAAATGGCGGGTAGCAACGTCTTCAGTGAGGCCGCTGATTCGCTTGCTAGAGCGATGAGCGATCTCCAGAAAATCGGCGATGAAGGTAAAGAGGCGGCAGACGCGCAAAAGGTCCAGACCGTGCGCATCGACAATAATCCGCATGGTTTCGAAGCCGTTTATCAATATTTACAGCCGACGTTGCAACCGCTGGCTTCGCTGGTGGTGGTGCTACTACTGGCTGCATTCATGCTCGCGCAGCGCGAGGATCTCCGCAACCGGGTAATTCGCTTGGCTGGCACGGAAGATCTCCAGCAGACGACAGCGGCCTTCGATGACGCTGGCTTCCGGGTAGGCCGTCAGTTGTTGACTCAACTGGCGGTCAATATCAGCCTGGGTTTGATCATGGGCACCGGTCTGTGGTTGATCGGTCTGCCCAGCCCGTTCTTGTGGGGCATTATTTATGGGTTACTGAATTTTGTACCCTATCTGGGCCTGGTGGGCCTGGTCCCGCCACTGTTCGTGGCGTTCGCTACCGACCCCAGTTGGGAAAGTTTTTTGTGGACCGCCGGGTTGTTCGCGATTGTTGAACCAATCAGCACCAATGTGATAGAGCCCATGCTCTACGGCCGCACCTCCGGGCTTTCGCCGGTGACCATCGTCGTCGCGGCGATGGTCTGGGCGTTCTTGTGGGGACCGATTGGCTTAGTATTGTCAACGCCGCTCACGATTTGCCTGGTGGTGATGGGCCGTCATGTGTCCCGGCTGCAATTTCTGGATATCGTGCTTGGCGACCGGCCAGCGCTGCAACCCCACGAAATCTTCTACCAGCGGATGCTGGCGGGCGATCCGCGCGAAGCCGAAGCACAGGCCCGGCAGTTCCTCAAAGAGCGCGGCCTCTCGACCTATTATGACGAAATCGCTCTGGAAGCTATCCGCCGCGCCCATCTTGATATCGTGCGCAGCTCAGTCACCGGCGAGCGGTTGGCCACGCTGATTTCCTCTTCGGAAGCCTTAATCAGCGCGCTCGACAACGTGCAACCCCAGCCGCATCGCCGTAGCCGCCAGCTCACGGCGGAAGCGGAAGCCGCCTTGGAAACAATCCGGGCCGACCGGGGCATCGAAAAGGTGGTATTCACCCGTAACGATCTGCGTGAGGACTGGCGGGGCGAATACCCGATCGCCATCCTGCATGGTGGCCATCCTTTAGATGGGGCCGCCGCCAAGATGCTGGGGCAGGTTTTCACCAAGCATGGGCTGAGCACACGGGTGCGGTCTCTCGCTGAAGCGGCTGAAACGACACCGGAAGAGGCCAAGGGCGTGGCGCTGGTCTGTCTCTCTTTCGTCGAACCATTGAGCACCCTGCATTTGCGCGCATTCTCCCGGCAGGTCAAATACCGCGTTCCGCGAGCTAAAGTGATGCTATGCATTTGGCAAAAAACCGATGAAGCCCTGCTTCAGCAATGGCGTCGCAAGTTGCGGGTCGATCATTTGGTGATTACCACCGCCGATGCGCTCGACGCGGTGGCGGCGATGGCCGTCGTCAGGCCTAACCCAATCAACTGAGCGAGCAATGAGTTCGGTGGGCTTCTGGACAGACAGGTGGACTGGCTGACCGATGGGCCTGAACAGAGCGTCCAGCGAGTCCGTGCCGTGAGGCCGCCCTCGCTGGAGTAGCTTTACAAATTAAAGATCGCATTATCTATCCTTACTATGAATGCTCTTGGAATATAAATCACTATCTGGTTTTTTTAAGGAGTTACTCATGAAACACGGTGCTTGGATGACGAAACGGCGGACCATGTTACTGAGCGTCTTCTGCTTGCTGGCAATGATGGCTACAGGTCACACGCGAACATTGACTCCGCTCGCTGACATCGTGCAGATTGCCGCGGATTGGGTCGCCTCCTGCGCGGTCACAGCGCAGGGCGGCGTTAAGTGCTGGGGCACCGGATACCCTGACCAGGAAGCGCAAACGGCGGTCGATGTTAAGGAGTTTACGCGGAATGTAGTGGCCCTGGATCAAGGAGATTTGTATCCCATCTGTGCGATCTCGCGCGGCGGCCGGGTGAAATGTCTGTATAAAAATAATCAGGGTCAAATCAAGAGCATAAATATAAAAGGGATCAATGCCAGGGCAGTGGCCATTAAGGTTGGCTATGGCCATGCCTGCGTCCTGACCATCACGGGGGGCGTCAGATGTTGGGGACTCAACGGTTACGGCCAGCTCGGCGACGGTACGCGTGAATCGCGGCAAACGGCGGTGGCCGTGAATGGCTTGGACAGTGGCGTCACCGCGATCTCAATGAGCGGGTCACAGCTGTGCCTTGACCGCAACCGGCGGTGTCAAATGCTGGGGGGCGATCTTTAACTCTAATGGTGAACCAACGGAGAGCTTGACGCCCACAGACGTTGTTGGACTCGACAGCGGAATCGTCGCTATTACCAGCGGCGATAATTATGACTGTGCAGTAACCGCCGCGGGTGGCGTCAAGTGCTGGGGGGATAATCGCATCGGTCAATTGGGCATCGGTATGACGAACGACACGTTAAATCCGCCGACCGATGTTGTCGGTTTGACGGCGGGCGTCAGCGATATTGCGGCCGGCTTTCAGCATACATGCGCGTTGACCGTGGAAAAAGGGGTGAAGTGCTGGAATCAGCGGTGGGATCAACCTGGCCTTGTAGCGGTTATCGGCCTAGAAAGCGGCGTCAAGGCGCTGGCCGCAGGTTATGAGCATTCCTGCGCGTTGATGGAAACCGGCCATGTAAAATGTTGGGGCTGGAATCAATACGGGCAATTGGGTCGGGGCTTCAGCAGTTATAGCGTGACCCCGGTCAATGTCGCCCGCCTGCCTTTTGGCAGCGCCGCCGACGCGGGGGATGTCTTTCGGCGTTGCGCGCCAACTAGCGAAGGACCAGACGGCTGTGCCAACGCCCAAGTTGCCGAGGGGTCGGGCGAAATCGCGCTGGAATCGCCATTGATCCCGCTCGCTTCGATGGAACATGGAGGTTTCATCGTCTCTGGCGCCAACGCTGACCATAGCTGTGCTCTGCTTCGCAACGGGGTGCTCAAATGCTGGGGCAGAAATAACAGAGGGCAATTGGGTATCGGTGAGAGAACATTCCGAATCCGACCCGTCGTGGTGGATGGACTGAATGAGGGCATCATTGCCGTCGCAACCGGCGGTCTGCATACTTGCGCGCTGACGACCACCAAACAGATCAAGTGCTGGGGAGACAACAGATTCGGCCAGTTGGGCGATGCTCCTCAAGAAGAACCGCGACTGACGCCAGGTAGCGCCGTCAGCGGCTTACCCGCTGGCACGGTTGCCGTGACTGCCGGACCCTATCATAGCTGTGCGCTTACCGAGCAAGGCGGTGTCAACTGCTGGGGCATTAACAGTACCGGACAGCTCGGCGACGGCACTCGCGAACCGCGCGTTGGGCCAGTGGCGGTTGTTGGTTTGGAATCGGGTATCCAGACCCTTACGGCGGGTGCGAGTCATACGTGCGCGCTAACCGTCGCTGGCGGGGTCAAGTGTTGGGGTAATAATAATACGGGACAACTTGGCGTCGGCTCCACGGACCCGCTGCTAGCGCCCGCGGATGTCATCGGGTTGCCGACCGGCATAATCGCCGTCAGGGCGGGACAATATCATACGTGTGCTTTGGCGGATGATGGACGCGTGTGGTGTTGGGGTGATAACTCCACTGGGCAACTCGGCGATGGCTCCACCGGACGGCGTCTTTTGCCTGTAGCCGTCGGGGGGTTGCCGGCCGGAACCGTCGGCATCACCGCCGGATCGGGGCATAGCTGCGCTTTATCGCGTGGCGGAACTGTCTGGTGCTGGGGCATCAACCGTCGCGGGCAACTGGGCGATGAGACCACTGAAAATCGCCTAAAGCCTGTCCGGGTCAGCGGCATCAGTGCGGCCATCCCAATCACCGCTGGCGCAACGCATACCTGCGCCGTAACGCGACGCGAAGGCGCGAAATGTTGGGGTAGTAACGCCACCGGACAGCATGGCACTGGCATTTCCAATACCCAATCCGTACCCAGCGAAGTATTGGTTGAGACAGACTGATGCCTGTGGCTATCGGCGCTAAGTGTGCCGTTAGCCCTGGAACTAACGCCTGAAATTGATGGGTGTTGCTGGCATTTGCCTCGCGGGTTGGTTTTGCTGTATTGGCCGATCGATCTGGTGATTAAAAGCCTTGTGTTTCGAGATAGGTCTTTGGTTGCCAGAACATTCATTTGGTTATAAAACGCAGATCCACCCAGGCGATTGTATTTGATTGTTTGGACAAAGGATTCGGGAGGTGCGAATGCCTGCGCGAATGCCGATTAAACAACGGGTTGAAACAAAACGCGGGCTGTTGCTTTTAGGCTTGCTGTGGTTGCTGGAAGCGCTTGTCCTGAGCGCGGGTGTTGGGCATTCAGCGCGGTTCGCTGTTGCCTCCCAACAGCAAGCCGGCACTGACGCCGCCCTGCCGGAACCCATCGAACCCCTGCCGCTGACCGATACCGAGGCTCCAGCCAAAACAGCTCTGGGCGAGCGTTTGTTCGGTGACGTTCGCCTGTCGCGGGATCAGTCGATGTCGTGTCTCACTTGCCACCAGTTTGATCGAGGCGGCGCCGACGGCCTACCTGTCGCCAAGCGGCCCGACGGCACGGTGCTATCGCGCAACACGCCAACCATCTTCAATGTTGGCTTCAATTATTTTTTTAACTGGGACGGGTCGGCGGACACGTTGGAAACCCATGCGGAACGGTTGATGCTGAATCCCAATGTGATGGACGCCAACTGGCCCGAACTGCTCGAACGTCTGCGGGCGGATTCCAGTTATTCCGCCGCGTTCAAGGCCGCGTATGCCGATGGTTTGAACAAGGCGAACGTGCTGGATGCCATGGCCGCTTACGAGCGGTCCCTCAACACGCCCAATTCCCGCTTTGATCAGTATTTGCGCGGCCGGCAAGAAGCCCTTACCGAAGCGGAACGGCGCGGCTATCAATTGTTCAAATCTTACGGCTGCGTCGCTTGCCATCAAGGTATAAACATCGGCGGCAACATCTTCCAGCGCTTCGGCATCTTTCCGTATTTGAGCGCGTCCACCGAGGCCGACGAAGCCAGCGGTCTGGCCGATCCCGGACGCTTTCAAGTGACCCGGATCGAGCGAGACCGCTACGTGTTTCGGGTGCCGAGCCTGCGCAATGTTGCCCTCACGGCCCCGTATTTTCACGATGGCAAAGCCGCCACCTTGGAAGCGGCGGTGGATACGATGGCCCGCGTCCAGTTGGGGAAGACGCTCACGCCCGAAGAGATTGGCTCCATCGTCAGCTTCCTCCATACCCTGACCGGAGAATATCGGGGTCGACCGCTGGCGGCGTCCGCGCCGGAACCACGCTGATGCATGCCCGGTGGAAGCCAGTTCCGATCATTGCGGGCCTGCTGTTGTTGCTGACCTATTTTCTGCTGCAAAGCAGAAGCCCGGATTTAGCGTTGCGAGCGCGGATGAGCCAGATGCTCGATGCCTTCGAACTGCACGATACCACGCTTGATCGCAGCGTTTTGCTGGCGCGAGCCGGCTTGCTGGCGTATTACGACGCCTTGGCCAGCGCCAGCCGCGACGTGTCGCGCGCGGCTGGCGATTTGCGGCGGGGAAGCCGGACCGCCTCCGCCGAGGCAGCCCGACTGTTAGGCCCACAGGCGGATGCCTTGGCCGATGCGACCCAGCAAAAAACGGTATTAGTCGAGTACTTCAAGTCCGACAACGCCTTGCTGCGGAACTCGCTCGCCTATGTCGTCAGGTCCGCGCAAACGCTGCGCGCCAAGGCCACGGCAGCCGAAGAGCAAGCCGTGGCGGCCGAAGTCGGCGCGCTGGCCACCTTGTTGCTGCGATTCATACAGGCCCCCGATCCAGAACTGGGCAAGACCATCGAACGGTTGCTCGATCAACTGCCCGATCTGCCGCTGTTTCAGCCCGATTTGCAGACGCTGGCCGTACACGGACGGCTCATCGTTCAGGTGCTGCCGCGGCTCGATGCCGGGTTACGGCAATTGACCCAAGGGCCGTTATTGGCTCAGGCGCGGTCTTTGCGCGATGAGATGCTGCGCCATTACGGCCAGATCGAGGCCCGCGCGCAGGTTTTCCGGGTTTTGCTCTATGCGGTCGCCGTGCTATTGCTGGGTTATTTAGGCTATTTGTTCGTCCGGTTGCAAGCTAACGCCAAAACCCTGCGTCTGGTAAACGACGAGTTGCGCCGGGAAATGATCGAGCGCGAGCAGGCGGAAACAGCGTTACGGACGAGCGAGGAACGCTTGCGCGCCATCACCGAATCGACTCGAGAAGCGATTGTTTCCGTTGATGGCCGGGGAACGGTCATCTCCTGGAATGCGGGCGCCACGGCCATGTTTGGATACAACCCGGAGCAGATCCTCGATGCACCCTTTACCCAACTGCTGCCCGCGCGCCACCGGGAAGTCGGCGCGCGGCGGTTGGCTGATTGGTCGGCCGCGGACGATTTTTACCAGAACGGCAGGGCGGTCGAACTCAACGGCGTGCGTGAGGACGGCGAAGAATTCCCGATGGAGATGTCACTGTCGAGCTGGCGCACGGCCCAGGGCACGTTTGTGACCGGCATCATCCGCGATCTGACCGAACGCAAACAACTGGAGGAAAAAACCCGGCAGCAGGAGCTGCAACTGATTCAAGCCAACAAGATGACTGCCTTGGGAACTCTGGTGTCCGGGGTCGCCCACGAGATCAACAACCCCAACCAACTGGTGTTGTTGAACTCGCGCCTGCTGGCGGACGTTTGGAGCGATGCGGCGACGATTCTGGACGAGTACGAACGGGAGCAAGGCGAGTTTTTACTCGGTGGGCTGCCGTATCAGGAAATGCAAGCGACCGTCCCCACGCTGATCGACGATCTGCGCGACGGCGCGTTACGGATCGAGGCCATTGTCGGTGATTTGAAGGATTTTGCCCGGCCGGGTGCGCAGGGCGGACGAGCGGAATTTTCGCTCAACGACGCCGCGCGCCGGGCCACGCGACTGCTGGCCCATCCAATCAAAAAGAAAACCACCCGGTTTGCGCTTGATCTCGCGGACGGTTTACCGACAGTGAAAGGAAATTCCCAGCAGATCGAGCAGGTGATTGTCAACTTGATCAGCAACGCCCTGGACGCCTTGCCAGATTCCGACCAAGGCATTGCGCTGTCCACGCGCTGGCGGGCGTTGGAGCGTTGCGTCGTGCTCGAAGTGCGCGACGAAGGGGCCGGCATCGCCAGGGAACACTTGGCACGGTTGTGCGATCTGTTTTTCACCACCAAGAGCGGCAGCGGCGGCACCGGTTTGGGCTTGGCGATTTCTTCCGAGCTGGTGCGCGCGCACGGCGGCCGGCTGAGCTTCGAGTCCGAACCGGGTCGGGGTACGGTCGCCCGCATTGCGTTGCCGCCCGCCGCCGATACGCCTTCCGAGCGGCCGCGCGAGTCCGCTTGAAACGGAAATTGGACGGAGGTTTGAATGATGGCCCACATTACCTCTCACCCGCTGCCGGTATTGCTGGTCGATGACGAGCCGCCCTTGCTGCGCAGCGCCAGCGTGCTGTTGCGCGCTTCGGGCATTACCGATGTCCTGACCTTGGAGGACAGCCGGTCGGTGCTGCCGTTGCTGGCGGAACAGCCGGTCGGCGTGTTGGTGTTGGATCTGACCATGCCCCATCTCTCCGGGCAGGCGTTGCTGGAGCGCGTCACGGCGGGTTTTCCCGACGTTCCAGTCATCGTGATGACGGCGACCAACGATCTGGACATCGCCGTGCAGTGTATGCGCGGTGGCGCCACCGATTATCTGGTCAAGCCGGTTGAAAGCAACCGGCTGGTGTCGTCGGTGCGGCGGGCGCTGGAAATCCGGGCCTTGCGAGCTGAGGTGCTCTCACTCAAGGATAGCTTGCTGGCGGCGAAGCCCCACGACCAGGCGGCGTTCGCGGACATCATCACGCAAAGCAAGGTGATGGCGGCCATCTTTCGCTACGTCGAGGCGGTCGCGCCCTCGCCGCAACCGGTGTTGGTCACCGGCGAAACCGGCACCGGCAAGGAGCTGATCGCGCGGGCGCTACACCGGCTGTCGGGCCGCAATGGCGAATTCATCGCGGTCAACGTGGCGGGACTGGATGACAGCGTATTCGCCGACACCCTGTTCGGCCATGCGCGCGGGGCGTATACCGGCGCCGACCGGGCCAGGGATGGCTTGATTGCCAGCGCGGCGGACGGCACCTTGTTCCTCGATGAAATTGGCGATCTTTCCGCCCCTTCTCAGGTCAAGCTGCTGCGGCTGCTGCAAGAAGGAACCTATTATCCGCTGGGGGTGGATCGGCCGCGCCAGTGCCGCGCCCGCGTCGTGGTGGCGACCAATTACGATGTAGCTGAACGGGTCAAGGCCGGCTCGTTTCGCAAGGATTTGTATTATCGGTTGCGAACCCATCACCTGCATCTGACGCCGTTGCGCCAGCGGCTGGAGGATATTCCGCTGCTGGTCAACCATCTGTTGGAGAAAGCCGCGCACACCTTGCACAAGCCGCCGCCGACTCCACCGCTGGAACTTTACCGGCTGCTGAAAAGCTACAGCTTCCCCGGCAACGTGCGCGAACTGGAGGCAATGATTTTCGATGCGGTCGCTCTCCATCAAGGCAGCGCCTTGTCACTGCAAAGCTTCAAGGCGGCGATGGGCGCGGCACCGTTGCTGGCCGAGGAAACCAGTCCGACAGCGGACTTTTCTGGTCTATTGACCGTCGAACGATTGCCCACTCTGGATGAAGCCGAGGAGGCGCTAGTGCGGGAGGCGTTGCGGCGGGCGGACGGCAATCAGGGCGTGGCGGCGGGTATGTTGGGCTTGTCGCGGCAGGCTCTGAACAAGCGGCTCTCGCGCCGTAAGGAACGCGATTCCGCCACCGGCGAAGATCTTTAGCCGCCCGCTCCACCTTCACCTGCGGCGAGGTGCGACGTTGGTTGCACCAGGGCACTCGGCTGCGCTTCGCTTGAGGCATTGATTTCAAATCATTTTTATCCAATCACCGATCTCTTTGTCGCGTTTCGGCGCGTTCCGCGATGCTCTCGGCTATCTCTTATCCATCTTTAAAAATTTGATAAATAAAGAATAATTACCATTATTTTCTCCGGCACGGTGTTTGCCATCGCTTTGGTTGGCGATGGTCGCCAGCGCGCGGAGGGCCGGTTCCAGCGGAATCACCGACGCGCGAAATACAATAACGCGCGGGTTAACGGGTAAACGTCATGCCGGTTGTATTGGAAAGTCCCTGGGTTCCGAAAGCCACTCAAAAACATCGCTTCGTAGCGGTGAGCGTGGAGAATCTGGCCGACGATGCGCTGCTGCTGCACCGGATGCAGGCATTCGATCATCTGGGGCAATTGTTCGAGTACCGCCTCGAATTGCTGAGCGAAGACAACGACATCGACCTGGACACGGTGCTCGGCCGCAACATGACCGTGCGGGTGGAAACAATCACGGAAGGCGCTGCGACCCGTTATTACAACGGCTACGTCAGCGACTTTCGCTATGCCGGGATTCGGGGCCGTCATGCCGTCTATCGGGCCGTGCTGCGGCCCTGGCTATGGTTTCTCACCCACAATATTGATTGTCGGATTTTTCAGAACCAAACCGTTCCCGACCTCATCATGGCGCTGTTCCGGGAGCGGGGGTTTTCAGGTTTTGAGAATCGCTTGAGCGGTCATTACCGCCCTCGCGACTACTGCGTACAGTATCGGGAGACGGATTTCAATTTCATCAGTCGGCTGATGGAACAAGAAGGCATTTACTACTACTTCAAGCACCAGAACGGTTTTCATCTAGTGGTGCTGGCGGACGGCTACGGCTCTCATCAAAAGGTGCGGGGTTATGCGGACATCCCCTATTACCCGCCCGATCCCCAGCACCACCGCCAGCGCGACCATATTTTCGACTGGGCCGTGGGCAAGCAAGTGCAAACCGGCGCCTGCGCACTGAGTGATTTCGATTTCAAGGCTCCCCGCAAGAATTTGGACGCGCGGCGGGCGATGGAAAACAGCGGGGTCAGCCGCGGATTCGAGCTATTCGATTTTCCCGGTCAATACGCCGAGCACGACCAAGGCGATGACTATGTTCGAGTGCGGCTGGAAGCGCTGGCGGCGCGGCGGGAAATCGTGCAAGGCCAGGCCAAGGCGCAAGGCTTATTGGCGGGCGCTCTGTTCGCGCTGAGCCGATATCCGCGCGCCGATCAGAACGACGACTATCTGGTCGTCTCCACCGACTACGAACTGCGGGCTGAAGATTACGAAACTGGTCAAGATGGCAACGGTGGTTATCACTATCAATGCCGTTTCGCCGCGATTCGCGGCCAGCAAGCCTTTCGTTCGCCGCTGGCCACGCCCAAACCGGTGGTGCAAGGGCCGCAAACCGCTATCGTGGTCGGGAAAAGCGGCGAGGAGATTTGGACCGATAAATATGGCCGGGTGAAAGTGCAGTTCCACTGGGACCGCTACGGCAAGGCCGACGAGACGAGCTCGTGCTGGATTCGGGTTTCGCAAAACTGGGCTGGCAAACGCTGGGGCGCGCTGTTTCTACCCCGCATCGGCCAAGAGGTCATCGTTGATTTTCTGGAGGGCGATCCCGACCGTCCAATCATTACCGGGCGGGTCTACAACGGCGGCAGCATGCCGCCTTATGATCTTCCCGCCAACGCCACTCTGTCCACCCTCAAAAGCTGCTCCAGCAAGGGCGGCGGCGGTTTCAACGAAATTCGCTTTCAGGACAAGAAAGACGAAGAGCAGCTTTTCATCCACGCCCAGCGCAACCAGGACGTGCGGGTAAAAAATGACTGTTTCGAGTGGACCGGCCGCAATCGTCATCTCATCGTCAAACAAGACCGGTTCGAGCACGTCGAGAATAACCGTCACGAACTTGTCGGTCACGATCACCACGAGCGGATCGAGAACGACCGCCACCTCCAGGTCGGCGGCAAGCAAGCCATCTCGATTCAGGGCAGTCATTCCTTCACCGTGCATGGCGATGCGATCGAGGTGTTTCAGTCCGGCCACAGCCAACAGATTACCGGCAACAGTTATCTGAAAGCGCAAGGGATCGTTATTGAAGCGGTGTCCGGCATCACCCTCAAATGCGGCGGTACCAGCGTGGTCATCGGCCCTGAGGGCATCACCCTCAAGGGCGCGCTGCTGACGCTCGACGGCGGGCTGGTCAAGATCAATTCTGGCCCTGGTTCGCCGCCGCTGGCCGGCACGCCCGGTCTTGCGGTAACGCCAGCGAGTCCCAAATCGGCGGAGGAGGCCGACAAGGCCGATCCTGGCGAGATGGCCGAGGTCATCGCCAAGCAGCGGCAAACGCAAACCGGTAAATACGGCCGAGCGCCGGTCAAGCCGTTCGTGCCGGTCATCCCGGAGGGCGGCTATCGGGGCTATTTTCGACCGCGGTCGAGTGGTGGATCAGGCGGAGCGCCCGTCGCGCCGCCTGCCTCACCGCCTCCAAGACCAACAGCCAACAGCTACCAGCCGCTCAGCACCGCGCTTGATCCAACGACTCGCCAAACCCTCATTACCGATACACCACCCCGGCCAGTTCACTGGATCGAAATTGAATTGGTGGACGAAGCAAGCCGGCCGGTGCCAGGCGCGAAATACGAAATCACCATGCCGGATCAAACCGTCAAGCAAGGCACGCTGGACGAGAAAGGCTGGGCGCGGGTGGACGGCATCAAAGACCCCGGCCAGTGCCAGATCACCTTCCCCGATCTCGATAGAGAAGCGTGGGATTTCATGCAATCGCTCGGCCCGCGCACTCAGTAAGCACCTCACGAGAACCGATCATGCCCCAACTTCACGTCGCCAAAGTCAACGACTGTATTTCCAGCATCGCCCTGGAACACGGCTTCTTTCCCGACACCCTCTGGAACCACCCGGATAACGCCGATCTGCGGCGCGTGCGTTCCAATCCCAACGTGCTGCGGATCGGTGATCTGGTGGTCATCCCCGACAAGCGGCACAAGGAAGAGAAGAAGCCCACCGACCAGCGCCACCGGTTCAAGCGCAAGGGATTCCCCACAACGATTCATTTACGTCTGCTGAAAAATGGCGTGCCGCGAGCGAATCAACCGTTTCAATTGGTGGTTGATGGCAAAATCGATTCCGGCATGACCGACCGGGATGGCAGGCTATGGATTTATCTTCCCGCGGATGCAAAAAAAGCAAGCTTGTACTTGGGCGATGGCGAGAGCAGAGAGGAATTTGCGCTCAATGTCCGTCACCTGCAACCGGTATCCGACCTGAGAGGCGTGCAACAGCGCTTGAACAACCTCGGCTATTTTTGCGGTCCCGAAAACGGCGCTGTTAGCCCCTTGTTCGTTCAAGCCCTCAAGCGCTTTCAGCACGATCGAGGGCTTGAGGTCACCGGCGAAAACGACGCCAGCACCCAGCAACAGCTCCTGGCGCGGCATGGTTCGTAACAGGCTCGGATGCACTCCGAGCCCATTGCCTAGTTGACAGCTAACACACGGAACCAAGCCATGAAATGCGTAAAGTGCGATAAAACTGAAATAGAAGTCAGTCAGTGCCCGATCTGCAAGCGTGATTATTGTAGTGATCATATCACGGAACATGAAAATTGCGTCAGCCCAGGAAAAGAAGAAGAGAATTCGGGAAAAGAAGAGAGCTTGGCCAAGAGGCTTAAGAAGAATTCTGGCGCTTTAAAGGAATTTACGGGTTCCAAGGAAGAACCCAGTAAAATTGAAGGCAGCGTTTCGCTCAATCATGAGAATACTTTTGATGTCATCGAAGAGCCTATGCTGGAAATCCATCACATTGACGTGGGGCAAGGTGAATCCACCTTGATTCGCTGTATACCGATTAAAGAGGATAAGATCATAAAAGAACCTATCAATATATTGATTGATGGTGGCACAAGAACTCGCGGTGGAGGAACGGTGATTCGTTACCTGGGACAACTCAATATCAAAACGCTGCACCTTGTAATTTGTAGCCACTACGATAATGATCATTATCAAGGATTACAAACAGTTTCCGAGCAAGAAAAGATAAAAATAGAGCAATATGTCCATCCTGTCGAAAAGCAAAATGCATTCGGAACCTGGACGGCGAGCAACGGACCCAACCAATTTATCAATTTCCTGGTTAAAAAAGGCATCAAACCAGTTTATGCTACTAGCAGCACTCACTTTACTTTTCAAGTGCAAAGCATGAAGAAACCGATAGAATTTAAACTCCAATGTCTCGGTGGAATGAAGCCAGACATGGGAGGATTTAAAAATAATGACGCCAGCCTGCCGTGGTTAGTCAATTTTGGTGAATTCAGCTACTTCACCGCCGGCGATCTTGAAGCGGGCGATGAACTGTTTTTAGCCAATAAAATAATCAAAAAGCATGTTTGCGCCTTCAAATGCGGCCACCACGGCTCTCGCGAAAGCACTTCGGAAGATTTTGTCGACGCAATCGAGCCTGCCGCGGCATTTATCTCTTGCGGCAAGCACGCTCATTTTCATCCCAGGCAAGAAGTGGTCGATGTCTTGTCAAAATCAAATAAAATTCAACAATTTTATCTTACTAATTGCTTTCATGACCGAAAGCATGTCAATCCTGATAACGCGAATAATAACGGCATGCTAAAAGGCCGAGTCGCCGGTGATGCGGGCCATCTCGGAACCATCGTGCTGCGGACGACCGCTAGTCAAGCGAACCGGCATGAGTTTTGTGTCGGTTATTTTGATGATGGCTCTTGGATGAAATCTGATGAGGGATCTGAAAACAAATGGCGCTGGATCCTACATGAGTGCCATAAAAAAATGCTCCCCGTACCGGTTGATGGCTTTTATTATAAGGATCTCAGCAGTACTGTTAACCTTGGCGCTCTCGCAAAATTTTATGCCGAAAAACTCATTGAATCCGCAGAATGGAAAAAAGATATACTTTCGCACCACAACTATCTCAATTTGGAAAGCATAGTAGCTTATGGCCGATTTAAAGAACCAGAAGAGGCATCGTCAACCAAAAAATCGCCTATCACAAAATATAATAACGCATCAGAGTGGCTTTGGGATGTATTATGCCAGGACAGTGACTACATTTTGGACAGCTTCATTGAATCTGGAGAGGAGACTTATGAAAATCGCGGTAGAAAAAAATTCACGCAGGCTGAATTCATAGCATTGATGAATAATCAGCTCGATTCATCATTAAAAAAATTTTTCGAAAACGAATATAAACAAGCAGTCCATATGGTGAAGAAACATCCTAAGGGCTCAATTGAATATGAGCTGGATGGCAGCGAACTGATCGCCAATGACCCTAAAATGGCATGGGTAGTCAATAAATTCATGGAAGAAAACGTAAAAAACAGCTATCTAGAGTCTTTGATTAAAGAGAAGAGGACTCGCGCTTCATCTGCTTTAAAAACAAGGGTCGACTCCACCAAACTGTGAAACAGCGCCTGGCTTTTTTTCACAGCTTTTGTTCGCTTCCTGACCTTCAGGTCAATTTAAAGGGTGCAAAAAATCAGACTGCAATAGCTAAAAAATAGTGCTGTCCCACTTGGGTCCGCTAGGATAAGCGCACATTGGTCTGACTTTAGCGGCAGGCTAAACTGATTGAGCGGAGGCGGGCCTTAGCATACGATATTATCCGTTTCTTAAATTATTAATGACCAGACAGCATTCAGCATTTTTTCCGCAAATCTTCAAGAAACTGAGCTAAAGGTTAAGCGTCGGGCCTGATCCGACTTTTAAATGCCGACCTATTACAAGAGACGAAGGTCGCTGCTTGAGAAGTTAACAGCCCGTTCCTTCATATTCTTCTTGACAACCACGACCCTCATTAAATTTGTTTTCTTGACACTCAAAAAACGCATGCCATTTGTAGCGTACATTTGTACGCTAAGTCTTAGTGCCCCACTTATGACTGAATGATCGCGCTCCCGATAAGCGTTGGGTGGCAGCACGCGCGCTCAAGATGCTTTGGGCCATATGGCAGCAGGTTGCTGCATAACAGCGCGGACAGCCTTTTCCATTGAAATGCTATAGCGCCGCCGATTTCAACATCGCCGATACTAATTGCTAGGTTTTCAAACATCCCGGACGGATGCGGGTTGGCGGCTTGTTCCGCGCGGCCTTCCAGCTGTAGTTTACGCTCCTCAGACGCTTCGTCAGGCTTTGAAGACGAGCGTGCGGGCGTTTACGTTTCTACCCAAGCTACCCTCCAACGCAAGCGGGAGAAGGCGGCTTGGAATGACACTGACATACTCCAGCTTCTCCAAGGCGATTTTTTATGGGCTAGGGCGGCTTGACGTCCCTTGTTGACGACCAACCTCACTCAAAATCCAGTGTTTGACATCTTGATGCAAATCAAGGCATGGCGGTTTTCTTTGCGGTATATCGACATCATTATTTGTCAAAATAACCGAGGCCGCAGCCCAAACTGACGCCTTATGGGGAGCGAACCATGTCACATTATCTAAAATTAAAACAACTCACCGTTGCCCTGGCCGCGCTGCCGTTCACTTTTAGCCTTGCGCTGGCGGAAGATCCGGTCGCCAAAAAGAGCGTGACCGAGGCCGAGGTCAAGTATCAGGCGGGCGGTTCGCCCTTGGCCAATGAGCCGATGCACCAGAATATCGACCCGAAGGCCCCGCCGATGACCGAAGCGGAGTTCGTCAAGGCTCGCCAGGTTTACTTCGAGCGTTGCGCGGGCTGTCATGGCGTGCTGCGTAAAGGCGCTACCGGTAAACCGTTGACCCCCGATATTACCTTGCCCAAGGGTACCGAATATCTCAAGGTGTTCATTGCCTACGGGTCGCCCGCTGGGATGCCCAATTGGCAAACTTCAGGCGATATGACCCCACAAGAAGTCGATTTGATGGCGCGCTATGTTCAGCAGGAGCCGCCGATGCCGCCGGAATTCGGCATGAAGGAGATGAAGGCGAGCTGGAAGGTGCTGGTGCCGCCGGAACAGCGGCCCACCAAGAAGATGAACAATTACAATATCGAAAACATCTTCTCCACCACCCTGCGCGACAGCGGCGAAGTCGCGCTGGTGGACGGCGATACCAAGCAGATCATTAACATCGTCAAGACCGGTTATGCGGTGCATATCTCGCGCTTGTCAGCCTCTGGGCGTTATCTGTTCGTCATCGGCCGCGACGCCAAGGTCAACCTGATCGATCTGTGGATGGAAAAGCCGGATAATGTCGCCGAGATCAAAGTCGGTCTGGAAGCGCGTTCGGTGGATACTTCAAAAGCCAAGGGATACGAGGATAAGTACGCTATCGCCGGGTCGTATTGGCCGCCGCAGTTTGTGCTGATGAATGGCGATACCCTGGAGCCGCTGAAGATCGTTTCCACGCGCGGCATGACGGTTGATACCCAGGAATATCATCCAGAACCGCGCGTTGCGTCCATTGTAGCCTCGCACGACAAGCCGGAATTTGTGGTTAACGTCAAGGAAACCGGCAAAATTTTGCTGGTCAATTATAGCGATCTGGACAACCTCGGCATCACTGAAATCAACGCCGCCCGCTTCCTGCATGATGGCGGCTGGGACGCCAGCAAACGCTATTTCATGGTGGCCGCCAATCAATCCAACAAGGTTGCGGTGGTGGATACCAAGGACGGCAAACTAGAAAGCTTGGTCGATGTGGGCAAGATTCCGCATCCCGGTCGTGGCGCGAACTTCGTGCATCCCAAATTCGGCCCGGTGTGGGCGACCAGTCATCTGGGCGATGAATCGATTTCCCTGATCGGCACCGATCCCGACAAGCACAAAGATCAGGCGTGGAAAGTAGTGCAGACGTTGAAAGGCCAGGGCGGCGGTTCGTTGTTCATCAAGACACATCCCAAATCGAAGAACCTGTATGTTGATACCGCGCTGAACCCGGACGCCAAGATCAGCCAATCGGTGGCGGTGTTCGATCTCCAGGATTTGAACAAGCCGTATCAGGTGTTGCCGATTGCCGAATGGGCCGGTTTGGGCGATGGCGCCAAGCGAGTCGTGCAGCCGGAATTCAATAGGGCCGGGGATGAGGTCTGGTTCTCAGTCTGGAACGCTAAGGATAAGGAATCGGCTCTGGTGGTCGTGGATGACAAGACCCTCAAGCTCAAGACGGTCATCAAAGACCCGAAGCTGATTACCCCAACCGGCAAGTTCAATGTGTATAACACCCAACACGACGTTTATTAAAACTAGGAGAATAATAATGAAAATCAACTATCTGAGTGCTATCGTTTTGGCTCTGATGATTGCCCCAGCGGCGCGGGCAAGCGAGGACTTGGCGAAGAAATACAACTGCCTGGCTTGCCATCAAGCTGACAAGAAAGTGATCGGACCGTCTTATCAGGAAGTGGCGGCCAAATATAAGGGACAAGCCGATGCCGCCACCACGGTGGCCGCCAAAATTAAAGCCGGTGGCGTGGGCGTATGGGGCCAGATCCCCATGCCGCCCAATCCCACCGTGCCGGATGCGGATTTGCAGGTACTGGTAACGTGGATTCTGGGAATGGCTAAGTAAGGACGCAACAGGCTCGCCGCCGCTCTGGACAAGCGGCGGTTTAATTCCCTCTCCCGCGCCCATTCCAACCGGAAGCGTCCTGTACAGCCCGTGAACATCCATCAGCCTGTTTTGCTGGTCATGGGTCTGGTCAGCCTGTCGGCGCTGGCCCAAGAGACTCTCGCACCCTCGGCCGAACGCCGCCGTGAACTGATTCGCATGGTGCGGCAGGATTGTGGTTCGTGCCACGGCCTGACCCTGCGTGGCGGGTTGGGGCCTGCCTTGCTGCCCGACGCCTTGCGCGACAAACCACCCGCCGGTTTGAAATACACCATTTTGCTGGGCCGACCCGGCACCGCCATGCCGCCCTGGAAACCTTTTTTAAGCGAGGCCGAGGCCGATTGGATGGTGGTCGAACTGCGGCGTGGGTTTCCGGAGGAAATCAAATGACGTGGCTAAAAACCGGGGTATCCTGGGGATGGCTGTTTCTGGTCTGGCCGCTGCTGGCCTGGAGCGCCGAACCAATGCTACGCGGTACCGGCGATCTTGGCGTTATTGTCGAACGCGGCGCAGGGCGGCTGGTCATTATCAGCACCAGCAACAACGGCATCGTGCAGCGGGTGGACGGCTTGGGCGATTTATCCCACGCTTCGGTGGTGTTCTCCCGCGATCAGCGTTACGCCTACGTGTTCGGGCGCGACGGCGGTTTGAGCAAGGTGGATATACTGCGCGGGATGTTAGACAAGCGCGTCGTGCAAGGCGGCAACAGCATCGGCGGGGCGATTTCGCAGGACGGTCGTTTGGTCGCCGTGGCCAATTATGAACCGGGCGGCCTTAAGGTCTTCGCCGCCGACACGCTGGAACCGGTGGCCGACGTTCCCGCCGCTTACGGTGACGGCAACTTATCGAAAGTCGTCGGCATCGCCGATTTACCGGGCGATCGATTTATCTATTCGCTGTTCGACGCCGATCAAGTCTGGGTCGCGGATGTTCACGATCCCAAAGCGGTCAAAATTGAGAAATTTACCGGTATCGGTCGCGCGCCTTATGACGGGTTGGTGACGCCGGACGGCCGCTATTATCTGGCCGGATTGTTCGGCGAGGACGGTATTGCGCTGCTGGATACCTGGCAACCGCAAGCGGGCGTCCAGCGTATCCTGCCGAACTATGGTAAAGGCGAGGAAAAGCTACCGGTTTACAAAATGCCGCATTTGCGCGGCTGGGCGGTGGCCGGCCGGCAGGTTTATTTGCCCGCCATCGGTCGCCATGAAGTGTTGGTGGCCGATACGCTGACCTGGAAGGAAACCGCCCGCATCGCGGTGCGCGGGCAGCCGGTGTTCGTGGTCGCCCGTCCCGACGGCCGGCAAGTGTGGGTCAACTTCGCTTTTCCCGATAATGGCTTCGTACAGGTGATTGATACCCTGACCGGCCAGATCGTTCAGACGCTGGAGCCAGGGAAAGCCGTGCTGCACCTGGAATTTACCCCACGCGGCGAAGCCGTGTGGATTTCAGCCCGCGACGATAACAAGGTGGTCGTTTACGACACCGCCAGTTTCGCCAAGCGAGCCGAATTGGCGGTGGAAAGTCCGAGCGGTATTTTCTTCACCGCCCGCGCCCACCGCATCGGCTTTTGAAATGGACGCTTCTGATCTCGAATTGCTCAATGGGTTTCAGCGCGATTTTCCGCTGGTCAGTCGGCCGTTTCAGCACATCGCCGAGCAGTTGGGGTGGGATGAAACCGAGGTGTTGGCAGCGCTACGGCGCTGGCGGGGCGAGGGCAAAATCAGCCGAGTGGGGGCGGTGTTCGCGCCGCGAAAGCTGGGCGTCAGCACCCTGGCGGCGCTGGCGGTTCCTCCAGCGTTGTTGGACGCCGTGGCGGGACAGGTCAACAGCTACCCGGAAGTCAATCATAACTATCAGCGCGAACATGCGTTTAATCTCTGGTTTGTGCTGACAGCGGCTTCTTCCACCCGGTTATACGCAATATTAACCGAGATCCAGAACAACACCGGCTTGCCGCTGCTCGATTTGCCGCTGCTGGAAGAATTCCATATCGACCTGGGTTTTGATTTGCGCGATGGCGGCCCGCAATGCTCACCGTCTCGAACGGCGGTGACGGATGCCCGATCCGCTGTTGAGTTGAGCGCCTTTGACCGGACGCTGTTAACCATGCTGCAACCGGGCTTGCCGCTGGTCGCGCAACCGTATCGGGCGCTGGCGGATTCGCTGGGCATTAGCGAGCGCTGGGTCATCGAACGGTTGCGGAATTGGCTCGAACAAGGCTTGATCAAGCGGCTGGGCGTTATCGTCCGGCATCGGGAATTGGGCTATCGCGCTAACGCGATGGTGGTCTGGGATATTCCAGATGCCGGGGTCAGCGCGATCGGACGAGCGCTGGCGGCCGAATCTGGCGTTAATCTTTGTTATCGGCGTCCGCGCCGCTTGCCAGCTTGGCCGTATAATCTGTTTTGCATGATGCACGGTCGAGAGCGTCATGAGGTTTTAGATCGCATTGACGCCTTACGCGTCCGCCATCCACTGATGAAGTATCCGCATGCTGTCTTGTTCAGTACCCGCTGTTTCCGCCAGCGCGGAGCCTGTTATCTGCCAGTCCCGGTACTTTCAGCGCGCGCGGAAACGCGGCGGGTGAGCGAGCTCGAGGCGGTGGCATGGACGAGTTGAAGCGCCGCCTGATCGACGAATGGCAAGGTGGGTTTCCGTTAGTCCAGCGGCCTTTTGCCGTGGTGGGCGACCGGCTGGAAGCCGGCGAAGCGGCGGTATTGCAGGCGCTGCGGGAGTTGCTGGCGGACGGTACGCTGACCCGTTTCGGGCCGCTCTATCAAATCGAGCGGCTGGGCGGCGCGTTTTCGTTGGCGGCCGTGCAAGCGCCGGAAGCGGAATTCGAGCGCATCACCGCTCTCGTCAACCAGTTCCCGGAAGTCGCTCACAATTACCGGCGCGACCATACTTTTAACATGTGGTTCGTGCTGGCGACCGAAACGCCCGACGGAATGACCGAGGCGATTGAGCGTATCAACGCGGCGACCGGATTGCCGGTGTTCAATTTTCCCAAGGAGCGGGAGTATTTTATCGAAGCGCGGTTCGCGGTCGGGGCGCGTTTGGTTAAACCTCCGGTGTCGCCAGCGCCTCGATCCTCACATCCAATCCCTCTCTCGGAAAAGGAGAAGGGAGTCGCCATTCAGGCGCTTAAACCGCTCATTCTTGCGACTCAGGCCGGTCTGCCGCTGGACTTGCAGCCCTATCACGCGCTGGCCGCGCAACTTGATAGCGACGCGGAAACCGTTATCGCCGGATTGCAAATGCTGCTGGATGCGGGAGCCATTCGCCGTATCGGCGTGGTGCCGAATCATTACCGCATTGGCTACGCCGCCAATGGCATGACTGTTTGGGATGTGGCGGATGCGGCGGTGGACGAATTGGGCGCGCAAGTCGGGGCGCTGGAATTCGTCACCCACTGTTATCGCCGGCCCCGTCATCAACCGGATTGGCCCTACAACCTCTTTGCGATGGCTCATGGGGCAAGCCGCGAGGAAGTGAATTTAAAAGCCGACCGTATTGCCGAGCTATTGGGCGGCCAGTGCCGCGCCCACGCCATTCTCTACAGCACTCGGATTCTCAAGAAAACGGGTCTGCGCCTGCACGGTTGAAGGATAGTTTCGATGTTCCGCATCACCCAGTTCATGCAAGAAATCGCCCGACCCACGCCGCTTGCGCCGAAACACAATCCGCCCGGCCCGGTGGTGATCTGGAATCTGGCGCGGCGCTGTAATCTGGCCTGCAAGCACTGTTATTCAATTTCCGCCGACACCGATTTTCCCGGTGAATTGCGCACTGAAGAAGTCTTCACCGTCATGGACGATTTGAAAACATTCCGGGTGCCGGTGCTGATTCTGTCCGGCGGCGAACCGTTGTTGCGCTCGGATATTTACGCTATCGCCCACCGCGCCAAAGCGCTGGGATTTTATGTCGCGTTGTCGTCCAACGGTACGCTGATCACTAAAAGTAACATCAGCCAAATTGCCGAAGTCGGCTTCGATTATGTTGGCGTCAGCCTGGATGGCGTCGCCGATACCCATGACCGCTTCCGCCGTCAATCGGGTGCGTTTGCCGCCTCGCTACACGGCATTCAGCTGTGTCGGGAACGCGGTATCAAGGTCGGAATCCGCTATACCATGACCGAGGGCAACGCCCACGATTTGCCGCGCTTGCTGGCGTTGCTAGAGACCGAACAACTCGACAAATTCTATTTTTCCCATCTCAACTACGCCGGGCGCGGCAACCGTAACCGCAAGGATGACGCCCGCCATCGTACCACCCGGCAAGCGATGGAGTTGCTGTTTGATACCTGCTGGCGCTCGGTGAAAGCCGGTAAATCCAGGGAATTCGTGACCGGTAACAATGACGCCGACGGCGTGTATTTGCTGTTCTGGGCGCGACGCCATTTTCCCGAATTGGCAGGACATCTTCGCGCCAAACTGGCGCAATGGGGCGGCAACGCCTCCGGCATCAACGTCGCGAACATCGACAACCTCGGCAACGTTCATCCCGATACCATGTGGTGGCATCACACCTTGGGCAATGTCCGCGAGCGGCCTTTTTCGGAAATCTGGCCCGATACCCGCGACCCGCTGATGGCCGGCTTAAAATCGAAGCCCCGTCCGGTCAAGGGCCGGTGCGACCAATGCCAATTTGTCGACATCTGCGGCGGTAACACGCGGGTGCGCGCCCAGCAGCTCACCGGCGATCCGTGGGCCGAAGACCCCGCTTGTTATCTGGATGATGAAGAAATCGGCGTAGCGAGCGGCGGCGAACGCCTGACCGTCACCCCGTACCGAACCCCGCGCCGGAGCCTCACCTCATGAAAAAAGCGTTCGTATTCGCCACCTTGCTAGCGCTAGCTGGTTCCACTAACGCCGCGCCCGATCCCGCGCCGCTCTATCAACAGCATTGCGTCGCCTGTCATGGGGTCGATCGCCTGGGCGGATTGGGGCCAGCCTTGTTACCACAAAATCTGGAACGGCTGAAGAAACCGGAAGCGTTGGCGGTCATCACCGGCGGCCGGCCGGCCACGCAAATGGCGGGCTTCAAGGGCAAGCTCAAACCAGAAGAAATTCAAGCGCTGGCCGACTTTATCTACACCCCGCCCACCGTGTCACCGCAATGGGGCGAGGCGGAAATCCGCGCCTCGCGGGTCGAATCGGTCAAGGCGGGCAGCCTGCCAGAGAAGCCGACCTTCAGCGCCGACCCGCTGAATTTGTTCGTGGTGGTGGAAGCGGGCGACCACCACGTCACGATTTTGGACGGTGACAGGTTTGAGCCGATTCACCGTTTCCCCAGCCGGTTTGCCCTGCACGGCGGGCCGAAATTTACCCCGGACGGGCGTTACGTATTTTTCGCCTCGCGCGATGGCTGGATCAGCAAATTCGATCTTTACAACCTGAAAGTGGTGGCCGAAATCCGCGCCGGGATCAACACCCGCAATATCGCGGTCTCCGGCGACGGCCAGTGGGTGATGGCGGCCAATTATCTACCGCATACCCTGGTGTTGCTGAAAGCGGCGGATCTAAGCGTCGACCGCGTTATTCCAGTGGCGAACGCGGCGGGCAAAACTTCGCGGGTGTCGGCGGTATACGACGCCGCGCCGCGCAACAGCTTCGTGGCCGCGCTCAAGGATATTCCCGAAATCTGGGAGTTGAGCTACGACCCCAAAGCCGAGCCGGTTTTCAAAGGCTACGTTCACGATTACAAGATGAAAGAGGCCATCGCCGCGCCGGGGATGTGGACGCCGCGCGTTACCCCGCTCGACGCGATGCTCGACGATTTCTTTTTCAGCCCAGATTACGCTTATGTACTGGGCGCGGCTCGGCCCGCTGACGGCAGCGATAAACCCGCGCCCGGCGGTCAGGTGGTGAATCTCGACGTGCGGCGCAAGGTGGCCGACCTGCCATTGAGCGGCCTGCCGCATCTCGGTTCCGGAATTTCGTGGACGTATCTGGGCCGTCCGGTGATGGCCACGCCCAACCTTAAAGACGGCGTGGTCAGCGTGATTGACATAAAGGATTGGAAAATCATCAAGGAGATCAAGACTGCCGGCCCAGCCTTTTTTATGCGTAGTCACGAGAATACGCCTTACGCCTGGGTGGACGCGATGATGAGCAAGGACAAAGACGCGATGCAATTGCTCGACAAGCGTACGCTGGAGATCGTCAAGACCCTACGCCCGGAACCAGGCAAGACTGCCGCCCACACCGAATTTACCCGCGACGGCAAATATGCGCTGGTGTCGATCTGGGAAAATGACGGCGCGCTGGTGGTTTACGATGCGGCCACTCTAAAGGAAGTCAAGCGGTTGCCGATGCGCAAGCCGGTCGGCAAGTACAACGTGTATAACAAAATCACTCGTTCCGAGGGCACCAGCCATTAACGCACAATCCCTGACGCAATCCGCCGTATGGAACTTGGGGTTCCGGCCCTTTTTCCTCGGCGCGGCAGTTTTTGCCGTGGTGTCGATGCTGCTGTGGATGGGCGTCTATCTGTTGCATTGGCCGCTATCGATTAACCGCATGTCGCTGTTTCAATGGCACGCACATGAAATGATTTACGGCTTTGCACTGGCTGTTATTGCCGGGTTTTTGCTGACCGCCGTTAAGAATTGGACAGGAGTGCAAACGCTGCGCGGCGTCGGCCTGATGGGACTGTTTGGCTTATGGGCCATGGCGCGAGTGTTGTTTTTATTCGGCACGCCGCTGCTTTTCCTGGCTGGGTTGTTTGATCTGCTGTTTATGGTCGGCCTGACCGCCTCCATCATTGATCCAATCAGGAAAGCCAAGCAATGGAAGCAGTCCGGCATTATCGCCATTCTGGTTTTATTGCTGATTGGCAATTGTCTTTTTTATCTTGGTGCGGCGGGTCTGGTTGAGAGCGGGGTATTTATCAGTATTCGCGGTGGCTTGTTCCTGGTGGTCGGGCTGGTGCTGTTCATGGGCCGCCGGGTGATTCCATTTTTTATCGAAGCCGGTGTCGGTTATCCCATCAAAGTGAAGAATTCCGAGAAACTGGATATCGCCATTATCGTTTTGTATAGCCTATTTTTAATCACGGAAGTGGGCATGGGGCATCAGTGGTTGGCGGCGGCCATTTCGCTCGGTTTGCTGGTTGCCAATGCCATTCGGCTGGCAGGTTGGTATACGCCGGGCATTTGGAAAAAGCCGTTGCTATGGAGCCTGTTTATCGCTTTTGGCGCGATTAATCTTGGTTTCCTGCTCATAGCCTTGACGCCTTTACTGAATTTGCCGGTCTTGATAGTGCTTCATGCCTTTAGCGTGGGCGGCATCGGGGTCATCACCTTGAGCATGATGGCGCGAGTCACGCTAGGCCATACCGGCAGAAACGTGCAAAAGCCACCTCCAACCATACCCATCGCCTTGGCCATGCTGATCCTTAGCGCGGTGGCGAGAGTCATCGTGCCGTTATTCGTGAGCGAGCCTTATCTGCTGTGGGTCGCCATCTCGCAGATTTTGTGGATCGCAGCCTTTTTAATTTTCTTGATCAGCTATTTACCCATGCTCGTCAACCCCAGAGTCGATGGCCAGTTTGGTTGAAGACTGTCGCCTCATGCAAGCCGAGGGTTTGACTGGCTATGGCTTGCGCACAGATACACTAATGGCCGTTACAACCGGATCACCGCTCGGTTTTTTTCCGTACGAGGCGGGAAAATGACTGATCTACATACTAATCACGTCTATTTGGGCCAATAAAAAGATCGACTGGTTTTTACGCTGGCATCTTATCCAACGGGTGTCCAGCCGCCTCCCATTCCGCTTTGCCGCCCTTGCTCCGATTTTTTGATTTGGGAGAACGGATTGTCCTGAGCCGCAGCAACCTGACACGTTTATGCGATAGATTAGAAAAAGAAGGACTCATCTCGCGTGAGCAGTGTTCGAAAGATCGGCGCGGGCTTTACGCCAATTTATTGGAGAAAGGAGATACGTTACGTAAACGGATGTGGCCGGTTTACCGAGGCGCTGTGGAGCAACACTTTGCGGTATATCTGACTGAAGAAGAGGCGGGGACGCTGGTCAGGTTGTTGCGTAAAGTCGGTGGTGCAGCATCCGAAATTTGAATTTTGGTTTGATTAAATTTACTTTAATTTCAAGATCTTAGAGGGTAATTCGCAGCCAAAGTAGTCTAGCTGAGGTGTGCCTTAACTCACGATAGCTAAGCCACCGCCAGAGGCTTAGCTATCGTGAGTTAAGGCACCGGTCGGAGTCGGTACGTTGCCAGTCGCACCCGCGATTCCACCGTCGTTAGCGGTGCGCTCGCTCGGTGAGATCGAATTGTGTTCGCCGCCGGCCACGGTAGCCGATATGACGCCACGCCCGCCGCCGGCCGGATTACTCCGTCCGCCCTGCCAGAGCCGGATATTTTGATGGCCCCAAACCTTGAAACGGGTATAGGCACGTCGCCGGTTGGCCTGATCAACGCCGCGCCATCGATTACGCCACCGGTGTAGGGTTGTTATCGGCTGCCTCGACGGCGGCGTTTCCGGCATTGACGGCGACGGAATTAGCGGCGCTGTCCGCCCATTGGCGGAAATCGCGCCATCAATGTTATCTCACCCGGCTGACTGTCCTTCGTGGTGTTATAAGCAAGACTCAGAGAAGAGTAGTGAGCGATAGCGATGTTTCGTGGAACCGTGTTGCTTTGGTGGATGAGCCTGCTTCGATGGACAACCAGCTTTGCTTGGCTCGCCGAAGCGACGGGGCCTTACTATCGTCTACAGCGTTGCCAGCGCCACCAACGTGGTGCAAGACTTGGCCGTGCTGTATAAGAAAGAGCAAGGCGTTAAGGTGACGATCTTCTTCGCCGCCTCAATGTTGGCCAAACCAATCGGACAGGGCGCGCCGAAGAACGTATGCTTGTTCGCCGATTTGAAAGGGATGGATTCCCTCGACCGCAAGGGCGAGGTCGTCCAAGCTAGCCATTGCAACCTACACGGCAACCGGGTCGTACCAATCGCTCTTAAGGGCAAGGCGTTTCCAGTGAAATTGGAAAAAAACTTCGATTTACCCGATGCGTTTCAGGGTCACTGGTGTTCCCGTAACCCTTCACCCACCGGCCAGCATAGCCAGCAGGACCTGACCGCCTTGAGCTGGTGGAGTGCGTTGGAAGCGCGGCTGACGGTGACTCCAGACGTGCGCTCAGCGTTGGCGTTCGTAGAACGCGGTGAGGGTGCGGGCGTTGTCCACGAGACCGGCGCCAAACTGTCGGACAAGATCAAAGTGCTCGGCGTCTTTCCCGCCGATACGCCCGCGCCCGTGCTTTATCCGGTGACGCTGATGCAAGGAAGTAACCCGGCGTCGCAAGGCTTCCTGGATTTTCCGCCAATGCCGGCGGCGGTTGAAGTTATTCCTCCGCTACGGTTTCACCACGCTCGACTGACCTAAACGCCAGCCGTGTGGTCGACGCTGCAACCCACGCCCGAAGAGCTCACCGCACTGTGGCTGTCGCTTAAAATCGGCTTGTGGTGCACCGCGCTGATCGCCGTCCCCGGCATCATGACCGGCTGGCTGCTGGCGCGGGTGCGCTTCCCCGGCAAGGCGCTGGTGGACGGGCTGGTGCATCTGCCGCTGGTGTTGCCGCCGGTCGTACCCGGTTATCTGCTGCTGTTGCTGCTGGGTCGGAACGGCCCCATTGGGCGCTGGCTGTTTGACACATGGGGCGTGACGCTGGCCTTTACTTGGCAAGGCGCGGTTGTCGCCTCCGCCATCATGGCCTTTCCGCTGATGGTGCGCGCGGTGCGGCTGGCGGTGGCCCTGGTCGAACCCCGCTTGGAAGACGCGGCGCGCACCTTGGGCGCGGGGCCGCTGCGGGTCTGGCTGACTATCACCGTACCGCTGGCGCTGCCGGGCATTCTGACTGGATTGGTCTTAGCCTTCGCTCGAAGTCTGGGCGAGTTCGGCGCGACGGTGACCTTCGTTGGCAACGTGGCGGGCGAAACCCGAACCTTGCCGCTAGCGATCTACACCTACACTCAAATTCCCGGCGGCGATGGCCCCGCGCTGCGGCTGGTCGTCCTATCCATCCTACTGGCGCTGGCGGCGCTTTGGGCCAGCGAACTGGGCGCGCGACGGGTGGAGCGGCGGCTGGGACACCAACAAAGCTAATGCTTGCGCTCGATCTCGAACTTCGCCAAGGCGTGTTCACTCTGCAAGGCCGTTTGACCCTGGAGCAACCGGCGAGCGGCTTGTTCGGTCCGTCCGGTTGCGGAAAAAGCACCCTGCTGCGCGCCATCGCCGGCCTGATCCGTCCGCAGCGCGGCTTTATCCATCTGGATGGCGCGCCGCTATTCGACGCTCGTCAGGGAATCGACGTGCCGCCGCACCGCCGCCAGGTCGGGCTGGTATTTCAAGACAGCCAGCTGTTCCCGCATCTCTCGGTCGAACGCAATTTGCTGTACGGCTTCAAGCTGTTGCCCCCAACCAAACGGCGGTTTACGCTGGCGCAGATTGTCGATTTATTAGACATCGGCCCGCTGCTGGGCCGCCGGCCGCGCCATTTGTCTGGCGGCGAGCGCCAGCGGGTGGCTTTGGGGCGTACCTTGCTGGCATCACCTCGCCTACTGTTGCTGGACGAACCGTTAGCCGCGCTGGATGAGAGTCGCAAGCAACAGATTCTGCCATTCTTGCGGCGTGTGCGAGACGAATTGCGCTTGCCGATGCTGTATGTCAGCCACGCTATCAATGAAATTCTTTCCCTAACGCCATATTTGGCGGTGATGGAGCATGGTCGCCTCCTCGGTCAGGGCCTGTTTTCCGAAGTGATCCGCCAGAATCATATCCTTGATCTGGCGCGCTCGCTGGGGCTGGAAAATGTGCTGCAAGTCACGGTTGAGCGGCACGAGCCGGAGATTGGCTCCACCACGGTTCGCTACGATCACCACATGCTCCATCTACCGCTATCGGCGCTACCGCCAGGAAGTGAAACCTGGATCGCGTTGCGCGCCGCCGATGTCGCGTTGGCGCTTCAGCCCATCGGCGGCATCACCATCCAGAATCAGGTGGCGGGTCGCCTCATGAGCTTGCGGAGAATTGCCGACCGGATGATCGCGGAAGTCGACATCGGCGTGCCCATTCTGGCTGAAGTCACGGTCAAAGCGATCCACGACCTAGGCTTAAGCGAAGGCGATGAAGTCTATTGCCTCTTTAAAGCGCGCGCGTGGCAGTATTTGGGAACGGGGTGATATCGTTTACCGCTCCACCTCCATGATCGTCAATCCCCTCGCCATCATCATCGACGACACGGCTTTGCGCGACGGTGAGCGATTGGCGGGCGTCGCCTTTAGCCAAGATGAGAGACACGCTATTGCAAGCGAGCCTAAGATTTTTTTGCGGTGGCGACCGCAATCCGGTGCTGTTCAGGGAAATACCAGCGAAGCACCTTACGGAATTCATCCGAAGTCGGGCGCGCCCAGTTGCGCATCAGCTCGGAACCGAAGGAGATCGCCGTCACCGGCTGCGCTCCAGCCTTGACCATACGGGTAATCGCCGTATCGTGCGAGGTCTTTGAGATGCCGCCAATGGCATCTATCACCGGAAAGATTTCGAACCCCTCGCGCAGCATGTCGAGCGTGGGAAAGGCGCAACAAACTTCGGTCCATAGGCCGCATATAACGATCTTCCGGCGGCCCGTCGCAATAACTGCCTTGCGAAAATCCTCGTCCTCCCAGCTGTTTACGCCAGTACGGTCGATTTCAGGCGCTTCGGGCAGTTCGTTCTTCAACTCGTCGATCGTACCGGTGTTGACGCCCATGTCGACGCCGACCGTGGTCAGCACCACCGGCACATTATAAGCGCGGGCGAGCTTTACCACCGCCTTCACATTGAGCATTACCTCTTCGATGGGGGAAGATCGGACAGTAGCAACCTGCTCGGGTTGGTAGTCGATCAGCACCACCGCGCAGTTCTCAGGCGTTAGCAGCGAGTCCGCTTTGGGATCGCGGATCGGCTCGATTTGAGTCTTCGGCATTGTCTCTCTCCTCACTTCAGTTATGCGTGCGGATCACTGGCTTCTTGCCAGGCCCCACGGTAAAAATACCATGCCATTCGAGGTGATTTTGTTCCTCTAGTGATAAGCCACGCCCATCAATCTTCTTCATCGTTTGGGTGATCCCAATATCGGCTAACTAATTGCTAGGTTAATAATAAGACGGGCGATGGCGTTGAGGATCAAAAAAAGCATAGCAGGAAAAATCAACAAGATCTCTCAATTCGTAACCGCCGAAAACTCGAATTCCTGAGTGTTGCACTAATTTTTTAGATTTTCTGTGCTACTGTTTAAACGAGTGACCTCGCGACGATTGCGAGCGACTAGCGATAGATAGATCGGCGTCTTGTTTTATAACTTCCCTAAAAACACTTCAGGAAGAAAAAACCAGTAATCTGATTTACAAACGCCTCGTTACAGAGGCGCACTTATAGCAAAGATGGGTTCGGTAACCTCGTCAGCGCCTTGGCGTGTTTGCGGAAGTCGGCTCTAATCCTGATTGTGCCATTAACCGACAAAAGCCGAATCAATCCTATCTATCTGGTCGTTTCGCGAAACCGTTGAATCTGGCGGCACCAACTTTGAAACCACGTTAAACCATAGGTTCCAAAATTCGACAGGTACTGGATGCCCATGAGGAAAAATCTCATCATCGCCGATGGTTTCTATAAAGATCCTCAAACGGTCAGAAATTTTGCTCTGCGCGCTCAATATTACTATCCCTATGAATCCGAAGAGGCAATAAAAGCGGGCCAGGTAAAAGCGAGTTGGATGAGTTCGCGATTCACGGAGGCGCGCGATTGTCCTTTCAAATCTTCCGAACAGTTAATTCGGAAACTGGAATATCTCACCGCCGAGAAAATCGACCTGGTGCATTGGAATCTTGGATTTCCCACCAACTCGGAAGGCAAGCCGGACCTTTCCGATCAGGCAATCCCGAAAAGCTGTTTGTGGAATTGCAGTTTCCACCTCAAGATCAAGCACGGTCAAATCCTCGGTCAGGGCATTCACAACCACGTCACTGACCGATGGAACAGCGTCGGCCCCGATGGCTGGGCGGGCGTAATTTATTTGAACCTAAGCGCGCCCTTATCAGGCGGACTCCATCTCTGGCGCAACGTTGATTCCAGGCGCAATTTCGATTGGATGACAGCGAAGGAAAACTGGAATCTGGTTGACAGCCTGGGCAACGTATTCAACCGACTGATTCTTTGCCGCGGCGATATTCCGCACAGCGGCGCGGACGGCTGGAACAATGACATCGAAACCGGCAGGCTGTTTCAGACCTTCTTTTTCCGGGTCAGAAGCTTCGCGCATACCGATGGCGTGACGATACCTCAGCTCTCCCAAGAGACCACGGACGCCAGGAACGATGACCGCTAACGACTTGATGGCGCTGCTTGACGCCAAACGCTGGTGGCGACGCTCTTATCCATTTACCCATTACTGGGCGTGCAACGTATTTGTCCGCGAGTTCTATAAGACGCTGGAAGCGGCCTTTCTATCCATTTCAGAGCGGAGAACGAGCGATACCAACGATCCCGATTGTTTTTCCCGCAACATGAAGTATTCGGATGCCTATTCTTGGAACTTTCCGCCGGATCTCAATGGGCCGCTTGACGTGTTTTATTCCCGGCCCTGGCACGATCTGCTCACCGGTTTGACGGGTGTCAAGGCGACGCTGGATGTGAATGGAGCACTCCATCACCACTCGGTGGGTAGTTTGAATGGAACGGTTCATCGCGACTTGGCGGTTGGCTGGTTTTCGAATCAACCACGCGCCGACGGCGTGAATCCGATGGACTTGCGACGCTGTAGCTATATGTATGGTGAAACGCTCGAACCGGGAGTAGAGGTGAGAGAAACGATCCGTGCGGTGACCATGATTTTCTATTTGGCCAATCCACCGTGGTTAGCCGGCCAGGGAGGCGAAACGGGACTCTACGCTTGCGCGGATGACTCTGTGGAACGTCCAAGCGCGCGGATTCCGCCCGCCAATAACTCCATTGTCGTATTTGAGAATACGCCGGGCTCCTATCACAGCTTTTTGCGGAATCACAGAGCCGTCCGCAATAGCGCTATCTTGTGGTTACATCGTCAGAAAGAGGAAGTTTTAGAGCGTTGGGGTAATCATCAGATAGCGCGTTGGTAGCGATTTCTGAGACAGGGTTTCTGGTTATTTCCAATACTTCTCAATTCAATTGTCATCTGTATGTTATATCGAACTGAAAGGAGAAGCTCGTGAACCTTCAGTCAGTTTCTCAATATCCATACCCCCGCATCGAACCTACCGAAGGCCCTGAACCAGGGCCAAGACCTGAACCCGGCCCCGAACCCGGCCCCGAACCCGGCCCCGAACCCGGCCCCGAACCCGGCCCCGAACCGGGACCCGATCCATTTCCCGGTCCCGAACCTGGTCCTGATCCGTTTCCTGGTCCTGATCCGTTTCCTGGCCCCGAACCCGGCCCCGAACCCGGCCCCGAACCCGGCCCCGAACCTGATCCTACACCGGCTGACCAGCTGCAAGCAGATGACATACTTTCTGCCTTATCATCCGAAATCCAGGAGAGTATCTACGAATACCTTCTTCCCCAGGATTTACAGAACATGCGTGTTATGAATAGGGCAAGCCGGGATCAGGTCGACAATTTTGTGAGACATTTGCTCAATTCTCGGCGTTTGGTCGATGCGCGTGACGGCGATTTATTGCCGCCTGATACCAATCCGGCAACCGCGCTGACTCGCTGGAGCAAGGGGTCGGTACTCCGTTTAGCAGAATCGTTCCCGAATCCTGATCGGGTCGCCGCCGATTTTGACAATGTCTTCAGCGCCTTGGATTTTGGAGGGCGACAAGAGTTACTGAGAGGATTTCGACGCGATATTTTCCTAAATACGGCGGATTCTGCCCAGCTTCGGACTAGCCTCATGATCTACACACGTTCACTGCTCCGGGCAGAGCGATTTATGTATGAGGATTTGCGGATAGTGGATCCAAATAGCAATCCCTCTGAGATTTTGCAGAAATGGTTTCGGGGAGATGTGATTTGGTGTTCAGCATAATCTTCCACGCCAGTTGAGGATTTAGGGGGACTCTGTGTTTCAAGCTGTACTAGCGCGGTTTTAAACGATTTTCGGATGTGGAGAACGCCGATGGAACAAGATTCATCTCTCTTACCTGGCCGTGACCGATGGCCGCAAGAAGGTCCTGAACCAGGACCCAATCCGCTTCCCGGTCCTGAGCCTGGCCCCGAACCCGGTCCCGAGCCTGGCCCTGAACCCGGTCCCGATCCGTTTCCGGGTCCTGAGCCGGGTCCCGATCCGTTTCCGGGTCCCGAGCCCGGGCCGGACCCATTTCCTGGCCCTGAACCTGGACCCGAGCCCGGCCCTGAACCTGGACCCGAGCCCGGCCCTGAACCCGGCCCTGAACCTGGACCCGAGCCCGGCCCTGCTGAAGGCGGCATGGATCCGAATAACCCGCTTGATGTGCAACCCGTGGTGGATCTACCGAACGAGCAGGTGCAGCCAGCCTCCGATCCCAAGGTGGATCTGCTCCTCGATAAGCTTGACGCCCTGCTGGAAAAACAGGGAAAAGCGGCAAATGGCGCACCCGAACAGTCGAAAACCGATACTTTCGGGAAGGTGATGACCGGCCTCATGGGATTGGGATCACTCGTGGGTTTGGGACCCGCGATCATTTCGATTGTGAGTTACATTGAGAATCAAGTTAACGGCCAGAAGTCATCGCCGCCATCGGGTCTTACCCCCCAGCAGCAGAAGGATTTAACCTATGGAATCACACAATGGATCGGTCTGACGGACGAGCAAACGTGGCAGAAGCTCTACCATTTGGTACAAGATGATCAGTTGACGTATCCGCAGCAAGTCCTGGTCCTGAACTTCGTCGCCAGAACTCGTCCAACGGGTGGAAGCTGGACTTGGGACGCGACCGAAAAATACGATCTGATCATGAAGTTGGCCGCGGATTTCAACGACTATCAAATGTATTACGACGTTTGGGCCTATACGTACAAAGGCCAGCACTTGCCGTTCTCGGTCGGCGCCGAGGTCGTGGGGCTTGCGCTCGCGCAAAAATACGAAAACGCTTAGCCCAAGAGTGGTGATTACAGGTGTTAGGTGCGTGTAAAACCCGAAAATAACGTGTGCTCGTATCGCTCTCGTGGAGGCAGAGGGCGATGCAACAGGCCTGTTACCGAGCGAAATGGCGATATGATTGAGTTAGACGCGGGATTTCGACTCGACGAGGTACTGGAAAGTCGACGGTGGATTCGCCGTTCCGCTCCATTTCCTCATATCGTGGCGCACAAGGTATTCGCCGACGAAATATACGCGGAGCTGGAGGCGTCATTTAAGACACTGCTTGCGGCACCGTCGCAAGAACACTTCAACGTCGGGCCGTTTCGGCACCGATCAGCTTACGACGTTTATTCCATCGGCTTTACCCCTCGGATGACAGGGCCTTTAAGTCTGTTTATCTCGCGATCTTGGCACGATAGGCTGGCGGCCGTTCTGGGAATGACGGTGACGGGCGATATCAATGGCGGACTGCACCACCATCGGGTGGGCAGCGCCAGCGGTCGCATCCACAACGATCTGAATCCGGGGTGGTTCCCGCTCGCGGATGACGGTGTGGGCACCAACGTGTCGGATGAGCGCTGCGACTATCATAGCGGAGCGACGGCGGAGGCGGGTTTGGCCGTCCAGGAGCGCGTTCGAGCGGCAGCGATGTTGTTCTATATCAACAACCCGCCTTGGAGAGCGGGTGACGGCGGCGAAACGGGTTTATATCTCAGCGCCTCCGACTCAGAACCCGCCGCGTCCGTTCCGCCGATCAATAACACGCTGTTACTGTTCGAATGCACCCCTTACTCCTATCATCGATTTCTCTCGAACCGCCGTAACGAGCGCAATTCGATCATCCTGTGGTTGCATCGCACCAAGGCGGAGACGGTTTTGCGCTGGGGCAATAAAATCGTTTACTGGCCAAAGAGTTAACCTTTCAATGAACTCGACTAAAAAGGTTTGCATCCTCACCGGCGCGGGAGGGCGGCTCGGAACGCGATTCTGCCAACGGCACGCGGATAAATACGAAATCGTGGCGGTTTACCGGCGGCGAGCGCCGCAAGTGCCTTCACAACTGCAATCCCTGGTGGACCCGCTCGATCCGACAGCGGAACTTGCGGAGAATCGGCATCCGGTCTACGCGCTGCGGGCGGATTTGAGCGACGAACGGGACCTTGCTCGCATCGTGGAGGTCACGCTCGCCCGTTTTAACCGGATCGATGTACTGATCAACGCGGCGGTCCATTCCATTTGGTCGCCCATGGTCGATAGCGATCAATTGCTCGCGAGCCTGCAAACGCAGTTCAATATCAATGTGTGCGCGCCGCTCAGACTCGCGGTGCTGATCGCTCGCCAGTTCTGGCGGGACCGCGCGCCAGAGAACGCCCAGATGAACCGCAACATCATCAATGTATCGAGCATCGCCGGCGTGCGGATTTACTCCGGTAGCGGCCAAAGCGCTTACAGCGCCTCAAAAGCCGCGTTGAATTTCCTGACATGGCATATGGCCGAGGAGTTTCGCGCCTTCGGCGTCCGCGTCAACGCCACGGCGCCCGACGCTTTCCCACGCCTGATTTCCACAGACAGCGTTGTCGACAGCCTCGTGCGCCTGGAGGCTGGCGTTCTGAGCGGCAAGGTGCTGGTTTTGAACAAGGATGGGGTGCGGATGCTATCCGCGCCCTGACGCGGGGACACGGATTGAGATCACGAACCCGAATAGGGTTGTTGCGGCAACGGCGTGTTGACGAGCTTTTGCCACCAACTGATCGTGTTCCAGATCCATTGGGCCTCCGTGCTTTTTTGCACCCGGTTTTGCGCTCCCACTTGGCTGGCGTAGTTATTCCGGTCGGTCTGACAGCGGGCCGCGGGATCATCGTGCTTGCCGGCTGAGTAGTATTGCGCGCTGGTATAATTCGCTGTGGGATCGTTGAAATAATAATACGTGGTACAGTCTGAAATACCGTGCCCGGCATAGATGCAATGCCGGCCGTGTAACACCCCCGACACCTGTTGCCCGCGCTGGGTGGCCAGCCCATCGAGCACCGCATTCAGGGTGTTCGTGGCGAAAGTGGCGTAAGCCGCCGCATTTTGGGCGATGGTGGTGACATGCCCCGATTGCAAGGGATCGCTGACCGCCGGGTCTTGCTGGGCCATCTCTTGCAGAATCGCCAGCTCTATCCCGGCCGCGTGCACGAACGTAGCCAGCCCTTTTTGAGCGAACTGGCTATTCTCCAACACCCCGACGATGCCGTTGGTGGTGTTCAGGTAACCTTCCAACTGGATGGTAAGCGCTGTTTTGGTCTGGCCTATCTTGGTGTTGACGTAATCGTTAATATCGGCGAGCACGCCGTTCAGCAAACCGTCTTGCGTATCGACCGTCGTTTCCGTATCGGCATCCAGCACGATCTGGCTAAATTGTTGGAACACCGTCGTCCAATCGATGCCGTCGCTGCTGTCGGGAAACAGCAAGTTAAGCAGCGTGGCGCCAATCGCGCTCCACGGGGGCGGTAACGCCCAAACCAGACCTTTGGCGATATTCTCGGCTTGGGTAGCCAAGCCATCGCCCACCGATGCAACGGCCAGCGCGGAAGGGGGGGGTTGCGTGGCGGTATTTTGCGGCGTGGCGACCGGTGTGGGGAGAACATCAGCCAAGTCGCCGTTGGGTAGCACCTGGACATGGGTGGCTATGTAATACAGCGTCGCCAGGTTAGTCGTTCGCTGCAAGACCGGAGTCCCCGCGGCATAGGAACTATAGGCGCTGAGCAAATACGTGACGAAATCGCCTTCTCCCACCAGTTGCTCACCCACAAGGAGCGGGCTGCAAGCATCGACTTCTTGGATAAAGCACGCGCTGCTCTTATTGACTGCTGCTTGCTGCGCCATCGTAATGGTCGGGAATTGGGACTTGCTGGCCAACGGTGGTGGGGAGACGGCATCATTCAGATGAATGCAGACGAAATCAGTCCATGTCCGCAACTCGCTATCTGGAACTGGCACAGGGTTTTGCGCTGCCGAGCCGAGTTGGCCGCCATATTCGAAGAACGACTTCAGCTTGCTCGAGACATAGCTGGCTTTGTCAACGGAGTCGCTAACGCCACCAAAAAGAATATCTATAGCCATAGCGAATTGCTCCTGCGTTTCGGATCGGAACCAAAAGTCATTGCTCTGGATTATCGTGCGATGTTCGCTCTAGCGCGGCGACCAAAATTAATTACCCGCCTCATCGACGCCAGCTTATCGAAAGGCGAAGAATGCCAGACGAAATCCCCCGCGCGATTCGTCTCCCGCGTACGACGAACCGTGTCATAAGCTGTTTTCCATTCGCTCACCAACGAATCAGATACGCGAATCACCCATGTCTTTGGGCTTAAACTCCAGCAGCACCTTCTTAAACGCTAGCACCCTCTTTATCTCAAACCCTTCCGGCGCATCAATAATCTTTTCTCACTTTAAGATCTTCGCTGCTTCGATGGTATTTATTTAATAATAGACTAGGCTTTACAGGTGAAATAGGGAGCTCATATACTAAATTTACCTACCTTTAGAGTCTCGATACACGCCAGACTCTCTGGGGCTGTCGCTGAATGCCGCCGACCGATATGGCGTGGCAATAAATCGACTGCAACAAATGCACGGATGCGTTTGGCGCATAACAGCCGAGATAGGTGCTGTGTTCCCATCAAAAAATAATTCTGGCTCCCTCTAGATTGCCTTTCAAGCCAGAATGGAAGAAGACGGCCCATAATGACAAAGGTCAATTTTAGCTGTAGCCATTCGACCCTACCCCAATCACGCCAAGCCTCACAAGACTGGCCTTGTAAAGATAGCTCCAATCGCTAACCGGTGAAAACATCCATGAGAAAACAACCACCATTTCGGACTGAACGCAAAACCGCGGGATCAAAATTCTCTAAAACGGGCGGGATGATTCTAGGGATTTGGCTGGGATGCAACCTGGTTTCACCGGGGAGCTGGGCGCTTGAAGCCGGGGTTACCGAGCAGTCGATCCGCATTGGCGCCAATACGGCTTTGGAAGGAGATCGCAAGCATAATGCGCTCTCCCTGAAGAAAGGGATCGACACGGCCCTGGCCAGCCAAACAGTACGCGGATTGCGGGTCGAATACATGGCAATTAATGATTTCTACGACCCCAAACTGTCTGTTGCCGCCATCTCGCAACTGCTTGACAAAGGAGTTTTCGCCATACTTGGCAGTTATGGCTCGCCGACCGTGAAAGCGACCTTGCCTTTGCTGGCTGAAAAGAAGGTGCCGGTGATCGCGCCTTTTTCAGGCGCGGCGTTTACCGGACCCGGCGAGGTGCTCAATTTTCGCGCCAGCTACGCCAGCGAAGTGGAAAGCGTGGTGAGTGCGGCGCTAGCGGGGGGCGTAAAACCAAACGAAGTGTGCGCCTATGTACAGAATGATGCCTTTGGAGTGAGCGGTTTGACCGGCCTGCGCTCGGCGATGGCCAAACATGGCGCGCAGGATCTCGTTGCCAAGCTCGATCAGATTATTGCCTTGCCAGGCGTTAATCCAGCCCGAAACGGACTAGGGCCAGTTGGGGTTTATGAAAAAGATATCATCAGCGGTACCTCGGCCTATAATTCATTGAAGAAATGGGAGACTGATAATGGCGTTCGTTGTCGGTTGGTCGCAATGGCAGCGGTCTACGAACCTGCCGTCAACTTTATCGCCTATGGCCGTGCTTACAAAAATGAACCCTGGATTTACAGCGTAACATCCAATGTGACCGGTGATCGACTCCAGATTCTCCTGAAGGAGAAGAAGGTTACGGATAAGGTCATCGCCACGGAAGTTGTACCCCACTTAAATTCTTCTCTTGCCGTGGTGGCTGAAGCCCGCAAAGCGCTTGGGTCGGATTTTAATCCCGTGTCCCTGGAAGGCTATCTGGATGGAAAACTGTTTTTAACCATCCTACAAGCGGTTGAGGGTCCTCTGACGCGTGAGAATTTTCTGAAAGCCGCACGTCGCCAGCTCCATGATCTGGGTGGCATCAAGGTGGATTTCACGACTAGCAATCAAGGATACAATTACGTAGGGTCGTTTTTATTGCGCGACGGCCAATTTGCGCCTATCACAACACAGGAGTTGACACAGTTATTTAAATAGCGGATCAATGAAATACCCCGTCGCAAACAGCGGGGTATCTAGGCATGACCCACCACAAGCAGCGGAAGATTAAGATCAAAGAGATTAAAGTTCTGGATGGTTGGGCCGAGCAGCCCTGGCTCGCCCATCTCCCGAAAGATTGCTGGATCGGTGGTTTCATGGCGAAAGACCCACTGGATGCGCGGAGCCGTTTTTCCTGGCAATAGGCGTGGGCGGCGCGCGCCATGCGCTCCTCCGCCGTCAACTGCCGCTCCAACAGCAATGGAGCGTCCCATTGAAATTCATTCTGGCGATCCTTTGTCTCGCGCGCGGGACGGAGGATTCGCCAGTCGCACTCCATTCGATTCTCTCTTTGGGGTTCACTTGGACTGTGTATTTATATCATCATCTTGAACCATCTACCTACGATTGGGTGCATAGTGACCCCGCGCGTGGAGTGCGCGCTATGCGCGTTTACAAACCACTCAACAGAAATTAAGGCAATGGAACCGCCAAGTAGGCGGCTGGCATCGGATCGGCCTTTAGACGCTCAAGCCGCCGCAAGCGCACGCCGCAAGCGCCGTAGCACGCTGCCGAGCAAGGGCCACTTCATGTACAGCTCCTCGGCGGTGTCCCAGTAATCGCGGTGATAAGTGACCTTGCCCTCGCTGTCAAAGGTTAGGTGCGACATCCCTCGGATCACCTCGGACCCGGCGTTTACCCGCCGTTTAAAATGAAAATGAAGTTCCCAGACCAACATGGTCCCGCCGGGAAAAACGCTGTATTCAACGATGACGAAGCGCGGTTCGTTCACCTGACGGTACATGTGGTTGAAAATACGCTGGATGGCGGCGATCCCTACCACTTCATTGAACGGGTCCTTGAATCGGGCGTCTTCGCTGTAAAATTCAGGAAAGCGCGACACGCTATCCGGCGTCAACGTCTGGTAAAAGTCGATCAACACCGTCAACTGCATTTCATCCTCCGCTGATCAAGCGAACCAAGGGAAAATACCAGCGGTACGGCAACAGTGAAGCCAGTTTCAGCCAGCGCGTAAAACGCTTCGGAAAATGGATTTCGAATCCTCCCGTCGCAAAACCGTCCGCCAAGGCGCTGGCCGCCCGTTCCGGCGTCATCAGCGCCGGCATCTTAAAATCGTTCTTGGCGGTTAACGGTGTCGCCACAAAACCGGGATTGATAACCCAAACGCCGATCCGCCTCGGCGACAGATCAAAGTACAGGCATTCGGCAAGGTGGATGAGCGCCGCCTTGCCCGGCCCGTAGGCGAGCGCCTTGGGTAAGCCGCCGTAGCCAGCAACGCTGGCGACAAAGGCGATGCCGCCACCCGCTGGTAAATCGGCCAGCACGGTCGCGGTCAGGCGCAGCGCGCCAAGGTAATTGACAGCCAGCAAGCGCTCAGCCGTCGCCAAGTCGAATTGCTCCGCCCGCATCGGTACGTAATCGCCGGCCAAATAGACGACCAGATCGACGCCGCCCCAGGCTGCCAGCAGCGCGGCGCGGGCGGCGACCAAGTGGGAGCCATCCGTCGCATCGCATGGCAGCCGCAATGCGTTCTTGGGTTCTAACGCCGCCAGTTTATCAGCACGTCGGGCCGACAGCGCCAGACGCGCCCCTCGGCCGGCCAATTCACTCGCCAAGGCCGCGCCGATACCGCTGGACGCGCCGATCAGCCAAACCCGCCGTCCTTGCCAGTCAGTGATTTTTGGATTGATCACAGGTGCAAATACCAGATCGGATACAGCGGGTGGATAACCGACAGCCAGCGCCCGAAACGGGCCTGGGCCGGGCCGCGATTGACGCTGTCTTCAGAATTCAGGTTCCAAGAAATTACACCAGCGCCAGAGCAATCCGGCCACCAGCGCTAAATTCAATTTGGCGACAAAGTTCCAACGCGTCGAGCCCGTTCGGGCGCGGCGGTGCCGGCTAGGGGCCATGCCAGCCATAATGCAAGCAAACGCCGTCGACTAATGGCTAAGCTCGAACTGAACGACATCGATAGTTTTCGTGCGAAAGCCGGCTTCACAATAGCAGAGATAGAAACGCCACAAGCGGCGAAATCGTTCGTCGTATCCGAGGGCGGCGATGCGTTCCCAATTCGCTTCAAACGCGCGACGCCACTCCATCAGCGTGCGGGCGTAGTCTCGACCGAAAGCCGATTCGTCGTTCACCCGCAAGCCTTGCCGGGCCGCCGCCGCGCGGAAGGCGCGGCGCGAGGGCAACATGCCGCCGGGAAAGATATACTGCTGAATAAAATCCGTTCCCGTGCGATAACGGTCAAACCGCTCATCATCAATGGTAATGCTCTGGATCATCGCCCGTCCGCCCGGCTTCAAGACCCGAGCCACCGTCTTGAAATAGGCTGGCCACCAGCGCTCGCCGACTGCCTCGAACATTTCAACCGATACCACATGGTCGAACTGCCCGCCGACATCACGATAATCCTGCAATCGCAGATCGGCGCCCGGCGCACGCTGTTTGGCCCACGCCAGTTGAGCGGGCGATAGCGTCAGGCCGGTGCACCGCAGGCCCTCCTGTAGCGCTAACTCGGCGAATGCGCCCCAACCGCAACCGATTTCGAGCACGCGCTGTCCGGGCGTTGCCCGCAGCCGCGCCAAAATCCGCCGGTATTTGTTGTATTGGGCACGCTCCAGATCGCTGGCCGCGCCGTCTTGATAGAGCGCGCTGGAATAGCTCATGCCGCGATCCAGCCAAAGCTGGTAAAAGTCGTTGCCGAGATCGTAGTGCGCCATGATGTTGCGCCGACTGCCGGCGCGGTTGTTGCGGTTGCGCCAATGGCGCAGGCGCGCCAGCCACATCTGACGCCAATGACCGTACCAAACTTTTTGGATCGCCCGGCGGTTGTTCACTAGCAACACCAGCAAGCCGACCAGATCGGATGAATCCCAAGCCCCGTCGATGTACGTTTCGGCTAAGCCGAGATCGGTGCGGGTCAATAACTGGCCAAACATCGCTTCATCGCGTACTTCCCACGTCACCTTTTGTCGGCCGGACCCAAACAGCCGGCTGGAGCCATCCGGCAAGCGGACTTCCAACATGCCCTCTTCCAGCTTGCTCAACAGCTCGAAAGCCAACTGGGTATCGCGATCCAGCCGAGCCGGTTCTCGCAAGATCATCGCATCGCTCATCGTATCGGTTCCCTATCAATCCGAAGAAACAAGCCGAGGAGTTTTGCCGTGAAAAGGAACCCTCTTCAGCCACAACCGCAGCGCTTGCCAGTGAATCCGCAGCATCACGCCGACCGTGAGAAAGGGCATCCGTAACAGGGCGGCCAACAAGCCGCGCGTCGTCCACGATCGAGGTCGGCCAGAAATGGAGGTCAACAATAGCTCGCCCTCGCCGTCGTCGTAATCAATCCGCGCCAGCGGCCTTGTCGTTTCCAGTCGAAAGCAAAATCGGTAACCGCCTTTGATCACGCAAAAGGGCGACACATGGAAACGCTTGTCCGCCCACAACGTTTGTCCGTCCCGCAGCGGGATGCCGTCGGGGTTGTGCAGGAGATAATGGTGGTGGCCACCGAAGGTGTTATTGACTTCCGCCAGCACCGCGATCAATGCGCCGGCGCGGTTGTGACAAAACCAGAAACTGACCGGATTGAAGACATAGCCCCAGACGCGCGGGAAGGTTTGCAACACGACTTCTCCATCGTCGGGAAGTCCCCGCTCGCGCAGCAGCATTTTGATCCAAGAGTCCAACGGACTGCCATCGCGCGGGCCGTGGTCCTTCTGATAAAAGCTCAGGGCATTGAAGCGGTCGATTGCGAACAACGGGCCTTCGGCGGCCGCCAGATCGGCCAGCGGCAACCGCACGTAAAACACCGGATACGCGAACGCATGGACCGTGGGTCGTAACCGCCGGTGCGCGACGTGGCCGAACATGAATTGCGGGCGGGCCGTCATGAACGCCTCAATCCGGTCGCTTTCCGGGGGGGTGACGCCCGCCTGTCCTGCCAGGGCGCGCGAACGCCCAAGGCATTCGCGACCCGTAACGCGGACTTCAAACCATCTTCATGAAACCCGTACCCGGTCCAAGCGCCGCACAACCACACCCCTCGTTCACCCTGAACCGCATCCAGCCGCTGGCGGGCGGCGATAGCCGAACCGTCGAAGACGGGATGGGCATAGTCGAACGCGGCAATCCGCCGTTCGGGAGCGGGCTGGCGCGCCGGATTGAGCGTCACCACCACCGGCGTCTCGAACGGTAAGGGCTGCAAGCGGTTAATCAAATACGACACGCTGACGGGCCGGTCGCCCAGTTCGTCGCCGCTGGCCAGATAATTCCAAGCCGACCACAAGGCTCGGTCGCGCGGCAGCAATGCAGCATCGGTATGCAACACCGCGCGATTGGGTTGATAGCGGATGGCGGCAAGCACCGCGCGTTGGCCTTCGCTCGCGGTCGGCCCAAGAACAGCCAGCGCTTGGTCGCTGTGACAGGCCAGCACCACCTGATCGAACTGTTCGTCGCCCTGTGCGTGGACCACCCGAAGCTCGTCCTTTCGCCGGATAACCGACCGTACCGGGCATGCCAACCGGATATCTTGCAATCGAGCGGCGATCCGGCGGACATACTCGACGCCGCCGCCCTTGATCGTGCGCCACGGCGGCCGATCAAAGATTTGCAACAAACCGTGGTTCTGACAAAAACGGATGAAGGTCGCGGCTGGAAACGCCAACATCTGACCGCTGGGGCAAGACCAGATCGCCGCGGCCATCGGCAACAAATACCATTCGGTGAAGGCCTTTGAATACCGGCCCGCCGCTAAAAACTCCCGCAGCGTTTCGCCATGATCGAGGTCCTTGGAAAGCCAAGCAACGCTGGCGCGGTTGAAGCGCACGATGTCCGAGAGCATCGCCCAAAACGGCGGTCGGGTCAGGTTGCGTTTTTGACCGAACAACGTCGCCAAGCTACTACCAGCCCATTCCACATCGGGCTGCTCCAGGCTGACCGCAAACGACATTTCGGTTGGGACGCTCTCGACGCCCAAGCACTCGAACAAGGCGATCAGGTGAGGATAGGTTTTCTCGTTGAAGACCAGAAACCCCGTGTCCACCGGATAGGTCTTGCCCTCCAATTCGACTGGCACCGTGCAGGTATGGCCGCCGAGACGGTCGGCCGCCTCGAACAGGGTCACCTGATGTTCGCGCCCAAGCAACCACGCGGCGCTCAGCCCTGAAATGCCGGACCCGATTACCGCAATGCGTTGTCGCCCGCTCATACGCTCTCTCCGTCGGTACAACGGCCGTTAAGAATCCGCTGCAAGGCTCGGTTTATTGACTATTGATTTATTGCTATTTTGTCATGGACAAATCGGTCATGAAGTGTAAGATAGTGACGCTGCTCCATCTTGTCAAGTTTTTGTATAGGACAAAACCAGACATGCCAGGCTTGACTATTGCCGCCGTCGAACGCGACACCGGGCTTTCCAAGGATGTGCTGCGCGTTTGGGAGCGCCGTTATGGTTTTCCAAAGCCGGACCGCAACGCTGGCGGCGACCGGCTTTATTCGGATGAGCAAGTCAAACAACTTCGATTAATCAAACGCTTATTAGATCAAGGCCACCGACCGAGGCACTTGATGGGCGCTTCGGTCGATGAACTGAAGCGCCTGATTGGGCGCCGCCCTGAACTAACGATCAGAGCCACTGGAGACAGCGATCAGGTGTTGGCTGAACTACTGGATCTCATCAAACGCCATGATGTGACCGCACTCCAACAGGCCCTCCAACACGGTTTAGCGCGACAAGGATTACAGCATTTTGTCCAAGACATTATAGCTCCACTCGCCCGTTGCGTCGGCGAAGCATGGGAGAGCAATACCCTGGAGATTTTCGAAGAACACCTATTTACTGAAGTCACCGAGCGGCTCTTGCGGCAGGCCATCGGCGCGTTGCCGCCTAGCGCCCAGCGTCCGCGCCTTGTGTTGACCACGGTGTCGGAGGAACAGCACCGGCTTGGATTATTGATGTTCGAAGCGCTGTTAAGGTTGGAGGGCGCTGAATGCATCGCGCTCGGCGCGCAGATGCCTTTAGCCGATATCGGACGCGCGATTAGCGCGCATCGCGCGGATGTGCTGGCCCTCTCCTTCTCAGGTGCATTTCCCCACCGTCAGCACCTCGGTTTATTTCGGGAATTGCGGAATGCGCTGCCGACCGAAGTCGCGATTTGGGCTGGCGGGGCCGGTGCCTCGCGGTTAACCGAAACCGAGGGCGTGCTGGTGCTAAAAACATTCGACCAAGGCTTGTGCGCGCTGACCGATTGGAGGGTGCAACACAGGGTTCCTGGCATTGATAGAATCAGCACCCTTCATGCTTCATAAACTGTTCGGCCCCAAGGGCCATTTTTTTAAACCTGGGGTTGGAGCGCTTGGAGCACCGGTTCCCACACCCCACTGCGTTGCCAGCGCCAGAAACAACGAATAGACCGTCTTCCCGTTCGGGTACTCGCGCGGCAGGTATCGCCACTGGCGCCCGATACGCACTTGATAAAAAACCGCCTCAACAATGGCCCTACGGTCACTCTTCCCCGGTTTTCGCGTCGCCGCCTGGATCAGCTGTTTCGGCGACGCGGCGTCATTCTCGGCCCGCTCGATCGCTTGGCTTTCATCGGTGACCGTGCCTTGGTACGCTATGTTTTGCGCCACCCAGATCCGGACTAAAGGACGATATTACCAATTTAAATTAGGGAATGGCCTCTATGAAAGCTTTTACTCCCTCCGACTTAAAAACCATTCTGCATTCCAAGCGAGCCAATCTGTATTACCTCGAACATTGTCGCGTGCTGGTCAATGGCGGTCGCGTGGAATACGTCACCGATCAAGGGAAAAACGCTCTTTACTGGAATATTCCCATCGCCAACACCACGTCCTTGCTGCTCGGCGCCGGTACGTCCATCACCCAAGCGGCGATGCGCGAGCTAGCGAAAGCCGGGGTATTGATCGGTTTCTGCGGCGGGGGCGGAACACCGCTTTACAGCGCGAACGAGCGAGATATCGAAGTTGCTTGGTTTAGTCCCCAAAGCGAATATCGACCGACTGAATACCTGCAACAGTGGGTCCGCTTCTGGTTCGACGATGCGCTGCGGCTGGAAGCCGCCAAAGCGTTTCAATATGCACGATTGGAACGTATCGCCAGCTCCTGGGGTAACAACCGGTCGCTGGCTGACGCTGGGTTTCAAGTTTCGCGCGAGTTACTGCTGTCGACTTTGGAAGCTTCCCGACGGGTGATCGACAGGACGGCAGACAATGCGGACCTGTTGATTGAAGAAGCGCGCCTGACGAAGAAATTATTCAAGTTTGCCGCTGGAGCCGTCGAATATGGTGACTTCGTAAGGGCTAAAAATGGTAGCGGCGTCGATTCCGCCAATCGTTTTTTGGATCATGGCAATTATCTGGCCTATGGTTTAGGCGCTACGGCCACCTGGGTGTTGGGGTTGCCGCATGGCTTGGCGGTTTTGCATGGTAAGACCCGGCGCGGTGGATTGGTGTTCGATGCGGCGGATTTGATCAAGGACGCGGTGGTGCTGCCGCAAGCCTTCATTTCCGCGATGCGCGGCGATGACGAGCAAACCTTCCGCCATGCCTGCATCGAAAGCTTCTCGCGGACCGAAGCCCTGGATTTCATGATCGACACCTTGAAAGAAGTGGCGTTGACGATAGGGAAACAGGCGTCATGAACATCCTGCTGATTTCCCAGTGCAGCAAAAATGCCCTCACCGAAACCCGGCGCATTCTCGATCAGTTCGCCGAACGGCGCGGCGATCGCGCCTGGCAAACCGCCATTACCCAGCAAGGTTTGGAGACCCTGCATCGGCTGTTGCGGCAGACCGCCCGCAAGAATACGGCGGTCGCTTGTCATTGGATTCGCGGCAAGGATCACAGTGAGTTGATGTGGATCGTCGGCAATGCCCGCCAATTCAACGCCCAGGGCGCGACGCCGACCAACATGACGCGCCGCGATGTATTGCGGGCCGACGATGAAAATGACTGGCGCGCCGGAGAAGATATTCGACTGCTGGCCCGGCTGGCGGCCTTGTTCCATGATGTGGGCAAGGCGAATGAAGCCTTTCAGAAGAAGCTTAGAAAATCTCAGCCACAGGCCGATCCTTTCCGGCATGAATGGGTGTCTCTGCGGCTGTTTGAAGCCTTCGTCGGCCCAGACTGTCGCACTGATCGGGAGTGGCTGGAACGCTTGCGCACGCTGGACGGTGGCAAGAACCCATTCGTTCTGGACGAGGCTCGGTTATCCAAGGATGGCGTCACTGCTGGTCTTTCCAGCCCTTTTAAAAATACCCTGGCTCAGAAGCTTCCCCTAGCCCGCGTGGTGGGTTGGCTGATTGTCAGTCACCATCGGCTACCCTCGCTAAAAAAAGAAAGTCTCTCTGGTGTACTCAACCCCTCGGTTCTGAGTCATCTACCCACTGGTATGACGCATGAGTGGTGCGGCAGCTTTCTGAAAGCTGGGGAAGATAAACTCCAAACCGCGTGCTGGACCTTCAAACAAGGCTTGCCCTTCGATAGCCATCATTGGCGGGTGCATGTCGGTAAAGTCGCCGATGCCATTCTCAAACGGTCAACTTTGGTCGATGACCTGGAACGAACTGTTCTGGACAGCCCCTATGTGCTCCATCTGTCCCGGCTGGCGCTGATCCTGGCCGATCACTACTACTCATCTCTGCCGAGCCGACGCTATTACGGCGACCCGGTAACGTCCGAGGCCAAGACTTTATATGCCAACACCCGGCGCGAAGAGGGAAAAGCACCCCACGTTAACCAGCGTCTGGATGAACACCTGATTGGCGTTGAGGTCAACGCCAGCCGTTTGCTATACGCACTGCCGCAACTGGAACTCAGCCTGCCCCGCATTGCTCGCCATAAAAAGTTTCGCGAACGCAGCAAGCCGCCCTTTGACTGGCAGAACAAAGCGTTTGAGCGGGCCGAAAGCGTGCGGGACCGCAGCGCGGAGCACGGGTTTTTCGGCGTCAATATGGCCTCCACCGGCTGCGGCAAAACCTTCGCCAACGCCCGCATCCTGTACGCGCTCGCTCACCCGCAACAGGGTGCGCGTTTTACCGTCGCGCTGGGCCTGCGCACCCTGACCTTGCAAACCGGCGACGCCTATCGGTACCGGCTCAAGCTCGGTGAGGAAGACCTGGCCGTGCTTGCTGGAGGCTTCGCCACCAAGACGCTGCACGAGTATTACCAAGCTAAAGCCGAAGCGGAAAAGGCAGTCGAAGGCAGCGAATCCGCCGAGGCGTTGGTGCCAGAACATCACTTTGTGCGTTACGAAGGCAGCCTCGTGGACGGCCCCCTCAAGCGCTGGCTTGAGCAAGGCAAATCCGGGCGTAAAGCTATCCAGTTGCTGGACGCTCCGGTGCTGGTTTGCACCGTGGATCATCTGATGCCCGCCTGCGAAAGCACGCGCGGGGGCCATCAGATTTTGCCGATGTTGCGCCTGATGACTTCCGATCTGGTGCTGGACGAACCCGACGATTTTGACATGGATGACCTGCCCGCGCTGGCGCGTCTGGTGCATTGGGCGGGGCTGCTGGGCAGCCGGGTCATGCTTTCTTCCGCCACCCTGCCGCCCGCCTTGGTGCAAGGCTTATTCCTCGCCTATCAGGCCGGGCGCGAGCAGTTTCAACGGCATCGCGGACGGCCGGGGGTAGAGCTGGACATCTGCTGTGCCTGGTTCGATGAATTCGACGCGATCAGCCACAGTCATGGTTCCGATCCGAAGGGTTCTGGGTTTCTGGCCAACCATCAAGCCTTTGTGGAGCGGCGCATCGCCGCGCTGGGATCGATCAAAGAAATACGCCGCCGCGCGGAAATGCTGCCGGTGGCGGTGCAACCTTCCCGCTTCAACGACCGCCCCCGCAAACAGGCCGATATTGGCCGCCAACTGGCCCGCCTGTTTCAAGTGCAAGCTGTGCGATTGCATCATCATCACCACAGCATCGACCCGATCACGGGTAAGCGGGTCAGCTTCGGTCTGATCCGCATGGCCAATATCGACCCGTTGTTCGATGTGGCTGCGAGTCTTTATAGCCTCGGCGCGCCGGAAGGCTGCCGCATTCATCTGTGCGCGTATCACGCCCGCCATCCGATCCTGGTGCGGGCCGAAATTGAAAAGCAACTGGACACCGTTTTGAAACGAGACCGACCGGATGCAGTCGTTTTCGCCCAGCCTGATCTGCGCGCGGCACTGGATGCGTCTGAGCAGCCCGAAACCGATCATCTTTTTATCGTGCTGGCGACCGCCGTGGCGGAAGTGGGGCGCGATCATTGCTATGACTGGGCCATTGTCGAACCCTCGTCGATGCGCTCGATCATCCAGCTGGCGGGGCGGGTCAAGCGTCATCGGGTGTTTGATTGTCCGCCCGATCAGCCCAATATCCTGTTGCTGGATGTAAATATGAAAAGCCTGATGCACGGCGATGGAGCGCGAGCTTTTTACTGGCCGGGGTTTGAGAGCGCGAAACCTCTCTTGAAAACGCATCGCCTGAGCGAACTGCTCGCGCCGGAGCAATGGCAGGTCATCAATGCCTGCCCCCGCATCCGTCCCCGTCACTCATTGGACCGCGAGCGTAATCTGGCCGATCTGGAACATGTGCGCCTGGCCGATATGATGCTGGGGGCGGAGACCGGCCAACAGCAGGAGGACGTTCCGGTTAACTGGTGGTGGCAGACCCAAGTCCACCTCACTGGGCTCTTACAGGCTCGCACGCCGTTCCGTGATGACCCGCAAGGCCATCAGACCTATTATTTCCGGCCGGATGAGGATTGTGGCTCAGCAGAATTTCATTTGCTCAATTCATCCGGTCAGGAGGTCTCGGTCGAACGAAGTCTGCTCAAGCGCTTCAACCTATCCGCTGGCCCCCGGATCGCCTTTTGGGCGGCTCCGGATTACCTTGACGCTCTGCAAACGCTGGTCGAAGACTTGGGCATCGAACCCGTCGATTGCGCTCGGCGCTTTGGCAGCGTCGATTTGCCCGGCTGGAAAGCGAACCAGATTTGGCGTTATCACCCGAAACTGGGATTTAGTCGGGCGTAAATAGAGTGATTAGTTGTACAAGGAGATATTTATGGAAGATTCGCCACAACCAAACTCACCATCTAGTGAGAGTCAACGCATTAAGGCTGAAATTGAGAGGTTCCTAAAAGAACGCCTCCAATCCAAGCTCGACAAGCTCAAGCCAGGCGATCAGGAGGCCCAGCAAAAGCTTATCGCCGAGCATCAGCCTGCTGTCTGGATTCCTGACGCCGCTCGCCGCGGCGAGTGGATTCAACAGGTTTCCCACGCCATCAAATTTACGCATCCCTCGGCGGATGGCTCCAGCTTGTCCAGCACTGGCAATGCCTCGGCGGACGCGCTGGAGTTAGGCACACACAGCTTGGCGGGAAAAGGAGTGCCAGATGTAGTGGGCAATGCGGCGGCGCTGGATGTTTATAAGTTTTTGCGCCTGGCCGTTGATGATGGCAGCTTTCTGGAGCGCGCCATCTACCGCGATCCGGCGTTCATCGAAGCCTTGAGCGAGTACGGCGCTGAAGCTGCTACCTGGGTTGAGAAATTCGCCGCCTTACCCAATCCCAAGGGAAAGCCTGCATCCCACAAACTGGCCAAACAGCTTTATTGGCCGCTGGGAAACGGAACCTATCACCTGCTGGCGCCGTTGCTGTCATCTCCGCTGGCCCACGCCGTTTATAAAACGATTGCCGAGGACCGCTTTTCAGATGCGGCTAAAGCGGCGCGGGAAGCCAGGCGCACGGGTAAGGACCATCCGCGGGGTTATCACGATTACCCCAAGCTGGCGATCCAGAGCTTTGGCGGCTCCAAGCCTCAAAACATCAGCCAACTCAACAGCGAGCGGCGGGGCCAGAATTACTTGCTGGCCTCGCTGCCGCCGAGTTGGCGATCCGCCGCGATCCGACCGCCACTGAACACTGAAACGGTGTTTGGTCGCTATTTTGAGCAGCGGCGGGCAGTGTGGCGGGTGGTGGAAGAACTGCGCGAGTTTCTGTCTCGCGTGTTGAAGGCGAAGAGTAACCAACGCATCCGGGACACGCGCCATCAAATGGTGGCGGTCCTGTGCGATCAGGCGTTACAGATGGCCGCTGAGTTACGAGAATTGGAACCGGGTTGGAGCGCAGGCGCGGAATGTCGGCTGAATGCGGACGAACAATGTTGGCTTGATCCAGCCCGCCGCCTGACTGATGAAGAATTTGCCGCTGACTATCGACGGGGCGACTGGAAAGACGCGGTGTGCCTGCGCTTCGCCAATTGGCTGAATGGTCGATTGAAGACCGACAAAACCTTATTCGGCAGCCCGGAAGCGCTGGAATGGAAGAAGATGCTGGGGCAGGAACTCAGGATGCTGCGGGAGGAATTAAGCGATGACTGAATCGACCCGTTCGCCTATCGGTCTGCTCTTCCTGCCCCGGCTGCGGGTGCAGAATGCCAACGCCATTTCCAGTCCGCTGACCTGGGGATTTCCCTCGCCGACCGCGTTCCTGGGTTTGGTTCATGCGCTGGAACGGCGTTTGGCCCAGACTTTTGGCCGCGAATTCGACGGGGTAGGGATCGTATGCCACAGCTTCGAGGCGCAGACGTTCAAGCCCAATCGCCGCCAGCATCTGGTCTTCACGCAAAGCCGCAACCCGGTCTATCTCAAACGGGATGCAGCTAAGTTCATTGCCGACGGCACACCCGCCGCTATCGTTGAAGAAGGCCGCGCCCATCTGATGGTCAGCTTGGTGATCGCGGTTCACGGCGAGCCATTTGACGAGCAGGACGGGCGGGATTTCGCCGAGGCGGCGTATGAGGTCGCGCTCGGTTTACGGCTAGCGGGTGGTAGCGTGCTGCCCGCGCCCCATTCGAAGGCGACTCAACCGGAATGGGTATCTTGGCCCTGGCTTGGAGTCGATCAGCCCGCAACCTTTGCCCGGTTGCGTCGTCGGTTGCTCCCCGGCTTTGCGCTGGTGCATCGGCCGGACTTGCTGGCTCAGCGATTGGCCGAACTGAAAGCCGAAGGCAACGCGGCCAGCATTTTGGATGCGCTGCTTGATTTAGTCCGCCTGAATCATGTGCCAACGCCAAATACGGCGGCCACTGAAAAGGCGTCGGAAGAGGCCGCGGACCAGCCGCCGAATCCAGCCGCCGAGCCAGATGTGCTCGCTGCGGCTCAAGACGCACGGGTCACATGGCAGGTGCAAACACGTCCCGGTTGGTTGGTGCCTTTACCCGTTGGCTATGCCGGGCTTTCGGACCTGTACGCTCCCGGCCAGGTGGCCAACGCCCGCGACGCCACGACGCCCTTCCGCTTTGTCGAGAGCCTGTATTCCCTAGGCCAATGGGTCGCACCCCACCGTTTGCCCACCCTGGAGTCCTTGCTGTGGCATAGCACAGCAGTACCCGACGCTGGCCTTTACCGCTGCGTCAACCGCTATGCCGATACTCTTCCCAACTCTGAATCCGATAACTTTCAAGGAGATTGATCATGGCCAAGACCGAATTAGCGACCGCTTCCGTCCTCGCGTTTGAACGCAAACTGGACCCTTCCGATGGCCTGTTTAGCGCGGGACGTTGGGAGGATATTACTAACAGCGAACAATGGCCTGCTATTGGTATCCACGAAAAATCGGTTCGCGGCACCATTTCCAATCGCCTCAAGGCCAAGGATCAAGACCCCGCCAAGCTCGACGCGGCCATCGAAAATCCCAATCTCCAAACGGTGGATGTCGCCACGCTGCCTAATGACGCGGACACGTTGCGGGTGCGCTTCACCTTGCGGGTGCTGGGTGGCGCGGGAGCGCCCTCCGCCTGTAATAACGCTCTTTATCTCACCAAGTTGCAGGCTATGGTACAGAGCTATGTGGGCGCGGTCGGCTTCGGTGAATTGGCTCAACGTTATGCGGTAAATCTCGCCAACGGCCGCTTTCTGTGGCGCAACCGGGTCGGCGCGGAAGAGGTCCTTGTTGAAGTGCGTCATTTGATTGGCGGCAAACCGGAGCATATCTGGCAATTCAATGCACTGGATTTCAGTTTGCGGGACTTCAAAACGCCAGATAAGGACGAGGTTAAAGCACATCTCGACCAACTGACTGCCGTAATCCAGGCAGGTCTTGCCGGTGAAAGCTATACCCTGCTGGAAGTGGTGGCCTTTGCTCGCGTGGGCGACGGTCAGGAGGTTTATCCGTCTCAGGAGCTGATCCTGGACAAGGGTGATAAGAAGGGTCAGAAGAGTAAGACGCTTTACCATGTCAACGAAGTAGCGGCGCTGCATAGCCAGAAAATTGGCAATGCGCTGCGCACTATCGATACCTGGTATCCCAATGAGGCGGGTGACGCTCTTGGTCCTATAGCCGTCGAGCCCTATGGCTCCGTTACCAATCAAGGGCGGGCCTACCGTCAACCCAAGGATAAGGCTGATTTTTATTCGCTGTTGGATGGCTGGGTTTTAAAAGATAAGGCTCCTGATAAAGACAACCAACATTTTGTAATGGCCACGCTGATTCGCGGCGGCGTGTTCGGCGAAAGCGATAAGGAGTAACGGCGTGGCCATGGACGCCTATATCGATATTCACCTGTTGCCTGACCCGGAGTTTCCGACGCCTACCCTGATGAATGCCTTGTTCGCCAAATTCCATCGAGGCTTAGTCAGTTATGGCGAGGGGGCTATTGGGGTGAGTTTTCCCGATGTAAAAGAGGGAAGCCGTTCGCTGGGCCAGCGGTTACGCCTCCACGGTACCATAGAAAATTTGAGCAGTTTCCAGCAGACCGATTGGCTGACCGGCATGCGCGATCATGTTTCCACGAGCGCGCTCAGTGTGGCGCCAAACAGCGCACGCTATCGCATCGTTCGTCGGATTCAGGTCAAGAGCAATCCCGAACGGGAGCGACGGCGATTGATCGCGCGCAAGGGCATCACGATTGAGCAAGCGAGGCAGGTTATCCCTGATAGCATGGCGGAAACGCTGAATTTGCCCTACTTGATTTTGACCAGCCAGAGCACCCGTCAGCGATTTCGTCTATTTGTGGACCATGGCCCTGTTCAGAAACAACAGGTGACCGGGAAATTTAGCGCCTACGGATTCAGTTCTATCGCAACGGTTCCGTGGTTCTGAACCTTAATTTTTGAGGTTAAAATTTTATCCAATAAATCAATTAGTTGGAAAAGTAGCGTTTATTTGGGTTTTCAACTATGAAAGCCCAATTTTTCTTTGACAATGAAGTGATTATCAGGATTCAATTCGACTTCACTGCCGGATAGGCAGCTCAGAAAATCAGGCGGGATTCCGGATCTTTGCCGAGATGCTTCACTGCCGGATAGGCAGCTCAGAAATTGCCGCCAGAGAAAGCAACATAACAAGGCCCCTTCACTGCCGGATAGGCAGCTCAGAAATGCCACCGCCCCCCGGCTTGTTTGCCGGAGTCCTTCACTGCCGGATAGGCAGCTCAGAAAACTAACCGAAATCATTATTTCAGCTCAGGGAACTTCACTGCCGGATAGGCAGCTCAGAAAAGAAAACCGGCGAGAGCAAAAACGCCGTAGTTCTTCACTGCCGGATAGGCAGCTCAGAAAATAGAGCGCGGTCACGTAGGGGTTGTTGATCGCTTCACTGCCGGATAGGCAGCTCAGAAATTTAAACAACCCGGCGACTACCTGGACTACACCTTCACTGCCGGATAGGCAGCTCAGAAACCAGGATGAGCCGGGTCCCATTGGGCGGTGAGCTTCACTGCCGGATAGGCAGCTCAGAAAACCGTGCCGACCATATCGCGGACGATGTTAGGCTTCACTGCCGGATAGGCAGCTCAGAAATGTTCAGCGTCGATCAGATCCCGAAGCTTTGCCTTCACTGCCGGATAGGCAGCTCAGAAACCGTTGCGCTGCTTGAACTCGGCTCCGCACTCCCTTCACTGCCGGATAGGCAGCTCAGAAATGGAAGGACAGCCATTACTAGAAGGACAGCTACTTCACTGCCGGATAGGCAGCTCAGAAAGTCGGTCACGTTGGGTTGCGCCAGCGTGTCAACTTCACTGCCGGATAGGCAGCTCAGAAATAACTACGTGGCCCCACTCGGCGCGGAACCGCCTTCACTGCCGGATAGGCAGCTCAGAAAGACGACGAAGTGCTTGCGCGCTACGGCCTGTACTTCACTGCCGGATAGGCAGCTCAGAAAGTGCCGGGCGCCATCGCGCTGTATCTCTCCGACTTCACTGCCGGATAGGCAGCTCAGAAATAACCGGCTGGGCACCGGTATGTCCTGCCAGGCTTCACTGCCGGATAGGCAGCTCAGAAAATAAAGGCCAGCGGGTTAGGGTGGGCCGGCCCCTTCACTGCCGGATAGGCAGCTCAGAAATTCCAGCACCGCCAGGGAATTGAGTGTTTTGCCTTCACTGCCGGATAGGCAGCTCAGAAATCTGCAAGTGGGATGCCGTCGATCAGTATCGGCTTCACTGCCGGATAGGCAGCTCAGAAATGACCGTTTGGAGTCGCGCCGTGATTGATTACCTTCACTGCCGGATAGGCAGCTCAGAAAAGTACCAACCCACTCACCCCCCATAACCCCGTCTTCACTGCCGGATAGGCAGCTCAGAAAATCCCGATGGCACGCTCCCGGCTAACGCACCGCTTCACTGCCGGATAGGCAGCTCAGAAAAAGCATCGCCGGCCGCGCGCCAGAGACGAACCTTCACTGCCGGATAGGCAGCTCAGAAACAGGTCGGGCATAGTCATTGGACGCGGCGTCACTTCACTGCCGGATAGGCAGCTCAGAAACCTATCGGCGGTTGATGATTGTTCCGTATTTCCTTCACTGCCGGATAGGCAGCTCAGAAATGTGGAGAGACGGTAAATCCGGTTGTTGCGAACTTCACTGCCGGATAGGCAGCTCAGAAAAAATGGTCCTCGACTAACTTCACCAGCCACCGCTTCACTGCCGGATAGGCAGCTCAGAAAATGAGGCCCGCAAGTGCGGGCCTTGTTATGTTCTTCACTGCCGGATAGGCAGCTCAGAAAGAACGCCGACCAGGGAACGGCCATGGCCGTTCCTTCACTGCCGGATAGGCAGCTCAGAAAGCAAAAAGATCGCGATCTATTACAGAGTTTGTCTTCACTGCCGGATAGGCAGCTCAGAAACTCCTGACGGCGCGTGACGCTCTCAGTGATAACTTCACTGCCGGATAGGCAGCTCAGAAAGTCAGCGCGACGCCGGCCTTGTTGCCAGAGGCCTTCACTGCCGGATAGGCAGCTCAGAAATTGCGGCGAATAGAAATCAGGCGGACATAGCTCTTCACTGCCGGATAGGCAGCTCAGAAATGGACGATGCCGGCATCACCTACGACATGTGGCTTCACTGCCGGATAGGCAGCTCAGAAAATTGCGCCGTGCCAGAGAGCGTCACTTTATTGCTTCACTGCCGGATAGGCAGCTCAGAAATCAATACAGCCTGGCCATTTTCGGGCCGCCGACTTCACTGCCGGATAGGCAGCTCAGAAAAGGCAAAACCCGTCGGTGTGGCGGGCAACGGCCTTCACTGCCGGATAGGCAGCTCAGAAAAATTAATAGGCGGCATTGCGGCCGGCGAGGTTCTTCACTGCCGGATAGGCAGCTCAGAAATGGTAGCTGGTTTGCAGGTTGGTCTCGTAAATCTTCACTGCCGGATAGGCAGCTCAGAAAGCTAGACGGTGCAGACGCTGAGTTGTTACCGCCTTCACTGCCGGATAGGCAGCTCAGAAACACTCCGGCCCCGTCAACTCGGACGTGCCCGCCTTCACTGCCGGATAGGCAGCTCAGAAAAGCAGCTCAAGGCTCCATTCGAGCAACAAAGACTTCACTGCCGGATAGGCAGCTCAGAAAGTCCATTTCCGCCTGTAGCGTGCGGGGCAACCCTTCACTGCCGGATAGGCAGCTCAGAAAGTCACGCTGGATGATCTGGCGGGCATTGTCAGCTTCACTGCCGGATAGGCAGCTCAGAAATGATTCCAATACTGCCACAGCACGTCATCACATCTTCACTGCCGGATAGGCAGCTCAGAAAGCCCAAGTCTGGCGGCTCCGAAATCCCATGCTCTTCACTGCCGGATAGGCAGCTCAGAAAACCATCAAGCTGGTGGATCAGGGGCACTGTTTCTTCACTGCCGGATAGGCAGCTCAGAAATACCGCCGGTTGAGCAGGTGAAGTTGGGTAAACTTCACTGCCGGATAGGCAGCTCAGAAAGCTGATCCCCGGCATTGTGATGCGGAATTGGTCTTCACTGCCGGATAGGCAGCTCAGAAAGCTGGTGGCCGGCGCGAAAGCCAAAGCAAAAACTTCACTGCCGGATAGGCAGCTCAGAAAAAAGGTGGTGTCGTGGTCGAAACCGCGCCGATCTTCACTGCCGGATAGGCAGCTCAGAAATTGACAGCTCGCCTCAGAAATTAAGCTCAGTCCTTCACTGCCGGATAGGCAGCTCAGAAATGTGCGCCCGTGGCGTCAAAGCCGTGCATGAGCTTCACTGCCGGATAGGCAGCTCAGAAATATATTGAGCGCACAAAACGATGCTAACCCCGCTTCACTGCCGGATAGGCAGCTCAGAAAACAAGTACCGTCTATATGTTCAGCAAGGAAAGCTTCACTGCCGGATAGGCAGCTCAGAAATAGAAAATCCGCAGCCCCGCCGCGCGCGGGGTCTTCACTGCCGGATAGGCAGCTCAGAAATGTTGCGGATACACGCTGGATAAACTGGATTTCTTCACTGCCGGATAGGCAGCTCAGAAAACGCTAGGCGATCTCCTTAACTGTGAGAAATCCTTCACTGCCGGATAGGCAGCTCAGAAAATTAATGAGTGCCAACCCTTCTGCGATTAGCACTTCACTGCCGGATAGGCAGCTCAGAAATAATATAATATCGGCGCTTCGCTGATAGTGTTCTTCACTGCCGGATAGGCAGCTCAGAAATATCACGTATTCATCGCCCATCACCGGCCGGCCTTCACTGCCGGATAGGCAGCTCAGAAATCAACCCCTTGCAAATCCATCTGGTTTCTCAACTTCACTGCCGGATAGGCAGCTCAGAAATAAAAAGCCCGCCAAAGCGGGCGGTATGAATGCTTCACTGCCGGATAGGCAGCTCAGAAATGGAATCGTTTAACCAATCAACTGATCGAAATCTTCACTGCCGGATAGGCAGCTCAGAAACAGGAGATCATCCCAGCGCCGGGTGGGGAGATCTTCACTGCCGGATAGGCAGCTCAGAAAATGGGCGGCTCCTGGTAGGCGAAATCAATCGTCTTCACTGCCGGATAGGCAGCTCAGAAAACAAATGTCCTTATCGCAAGCACGGGTCATCGCTTCACTGCCGGATAGGCAGCTCAGAAATATCAGGCCGGTGCGAGCAGCCATCCCGATGTCTTCACTGCCGGATAGGCAGCTCAGAAATGGGCCGGAGCGCGAGCGCCGCTGTGGCGGATCTTCACTGCCGGATAGGCAGCTCAGAAACACGTTCCGGCTGATACCGCGGACCCCCCCTTCTTCACTGCCGGATAGGCAGCTCAGAAAGAGATGGTCAAGGCGGGGCGCTTCAAAAAGATCTTCACTGCCGGATAGGCAGCTCAGAAAAGAGACTGGCGCACTAATGCGAAAACGCCGTTCTTCACTGCCGGATAGGCAGCTCAGAAATGCTGGACGCGGCGGAACTGGGCGCGGCGGTGCTTCACTGCCGGATAGGCAGCTCAGAAAAGAAGGAGCGGCGGTCGGTCCTGCGATAAACACTTCACTGCCGGATAGGCAGCTCAGAAACGTAGAGAAAGAGGAAACGTATCCCGACACGGCTTCACTGCCGGATAGGCAGCTCAGAAAAGGTTGGCATCGCCCTGCAAAGCGTTGACACCCTTCACTGCCGGATAGGCAGCTCAGAAAGGACGCCACGCGCACGGCGGCGCTTTCTCCCCCTTCACTGCCGGATAGGCAGCTCAGAAAGGATCAAGATTTAGTGCGGGCATCATGATTGCCTTCACTGCCGGATAGGCAGCTCAGAAAGTTTCCCAATCCTGGGAGCGGACGACACCAAACTTCACTGCCGGATAGGCAGCTCAGAAAAATACAGATTATTCAGCCGCCATGCCTGTTCGCTTCACTGCCGGATAGGCAGCTCAGAAAAACGGGGTGGATCGGCGTTGCCGCTCTATCAACTTCACTGCCGGATAGGCAGCTCAGAAAAGTCGTGGAAACCGGGCCCCATTCCATCGGTTCTTCACTGCCGGATAGGCAGCTCAGAAACGCAGCAAGCCCGCCAGATGGACCAGCGTGCCCTTCACTGCCGGATAGGCAGCTCAGAAATGCACACACCTTGCTGTTAGCGGTGCGCGATGCTTCACTGCCGGGATCAATTGGCCGGGATTTCGTAGGGGGCGTGCTTTAAGAGGGGAGCGGAGTGTCGATGCATTTATTCCATAACCGCTTCTGGCAGCCAAAAAACTCGTTGACCAAACAATACATGATAAGTGGCCTCTGTATGGGGTTCTCTAAGGACGGCGATGACTTCACCAACCGCGCCGGCACTGACGGTTATCTTGCCGCCCACTGCCAGCGCCCGCGCGGCGATCACCCGGTCGCCGCGCTCGAAACGGTTGGGAATCCACGGCGCGTCAGCCGGAATCAACTCGGTTTCTCGACAGCCGACAAGGCGATTGTCGGCATCGAGAAAATGCACGGTGTAGATGATCTGGTCTTGTAGAAAGACACCAATATGGCGCACGTAACCGACGCTGCCGCGCCGCACCAGCAGCGCACCGGTGTCACGGCCGGGGTAAGTGCCGTCGTTGCGGATATTGCGGATGACCCGCACTGCATCCTCGCGGGCGAAGCGCGGTTCCAGGATCATGTGACCCGCCCGATGTCCGCCACCGCGATGCGGACTTCCCGGCCTTGAGATTGGCGATGAAATACTTTGAATACCTTCTCGGTTAAAGCGTCGGAATGGACGAAATCCTCATAAGCCCTTTTTAAAGCGCGGGCGTAATCAGTACGATCCACGGCCTTGGTCTGGCGCAAATAATCGCGGAAGCGTTGCAAGATGTGCAGGCGGTTCACCTCCACGACCTTGGCGTCAAAAGCGATTTCAAAATAATGCAAAAAATCCTCGGCCGAGGCCATCTCCGATAATTCTTGCTGTAAGGTCGATGCGTTCATGAGAAAGCCTCCAAGGACGGAGCAGGTTCGAGAGACGAGAGGAGCGCGCGTTCGAGATCATGGTGGAACGCTTCCAGTTCAAAAATTTCGGGCGGGCGTTTGGCTCGGCCGACAAAGGCGCGGACACGCTGGAGCAGGGCGCTGGCCTGATGGTCATCCAGGACAATGCCGAGATCGTGGTAGAATTGCCGCACCGCATGAAGGCCAGAGTGTTTGCCCAGAACCAGCCGGTGGCGGCGGCCCAGTTCGGCCGGGTCCACGCCTTGGTAGTTGAGTGGATGCTTGAGCAGGCCATCAACATGAATGCCGGCCTCGTGGGTGAACGCGCCTTCGCCGACCAGACTCTTTTGCCAGGACAGTGGGCGGTTGGCGGCGGCGGCAACCCGCCGAGATAGCGCTGGAAAGCGCGACAGATCAACGTCAACTTGAAAGCCGTACAGCTTGCGTAGGCCCAGTACGACTTCTTCCAACGCCGCGTTACCGGCCCGCTCGCCCAGGCCGTTGACCGTGGTGTTGACGTGGGTCGCGCCGCCCAGCGCGGCGGCCAGGGTGTTGGCGGTGGCCAGCCCCAAATCGTCGTGGGCATGCATTTCCAATTCCAAATCGAGCGCCACCCGTAGCCGCTGGAAAAGTGCCAGCACCCCAAACGGCTCCATAATCCCCAAGGTATCGGCGAAGCGAAACCGACGCGCTCCGACCGCTTGAGCGGTTTCGGCGGCGCACAGCAGAAAGTCGGGATCGGCGCGCGACGAGTCTTCGCCGCCGACGATCACATCTAATCCCAAATCGAGCGCCTGCGGCACGCAGCGGCGGATGGCGGCCAAGGCTTGTGCGCGGGTCCAGCCCAGCTTGTAGCGGAGTTGTTGGTCGGAAAGTGGCAGGGACAAATCTACGGCGTTCACGCCGAGACCAGCGCATAGCTTTATATCCCGCTCGTGCATCCGGCTCCACACCAGCAGCGTCGCGTTTAACTCCAGCCCCGCGAGATCGCGGATGCTCTCACGTTCTTCCGCGCCCATCGCTGGTATGCCGACTTCCAACTCCGGCACGCCCAGCGCGGCTAAGTCAACGGCGATGGCGTGTTTCTCAGCGTGACTGAAGGCGACGCCCGCCGATTGTTCGCCGTCACGCAAGGTGGTGTCGTCGATGACGATAGCGCGGGTATTGACGATCATGGCGGCGGCCTCGCTTTGGAAAGAATCATCAAGGAATTTACAAAGTCCGTGCCAGCGCTCTCAATGGCTCTTTTAACAATGGCTTGGCTACGTTTGTTCCGAGGTTTGCGAGAGGTTTCTGACAGGTTTTATGCGGGTGTTGTGATGAAAGCGACAACGGGAAATAACTTCACTCGGCTCTCAAAAACCGCCATGTGTGGATTTCCAAAAGAGCAAAAGACCTTATCACCCACTGGCTCCCGCGCGACCGGATAGAATCAGGAATGAATACGTATCGGCCGTAAAAATACCAAGCGCGCCTGCGGGGCCGCCTGGCAGCGCTCAGTATCCCGTTCTGAGTTTGCTTATGAAGTAGCTACGCCCAAAATGACGCTAGACGATTTGATGATGGCCACCGCCGCGTCGCCTGGCTTGAGACTGAGGCCGTCAATGCTGGCGTTGGTGATAGCGGCGGTGACGGTCTTGCCGCTCGTTAACTCTAGAGTGATTTCGCCGTTGACCGCGCCTTTCTTACAGTCCGCCACCGTGCCGCGCAGTTGATTGCGGGCACTGAGCTTCAGCTTGGCATCGCCTGTCATGACGATCACCGAGGATGCTTTCACCAGTGCAATCAATTCACTGCCTTCCTGAATGTTGAGACTTTCAACGCTGGGGCGCGTGATCAACGCGGTGATGTTGTCACCACCGCCAATATCGACGCCGACTTCGGCGTTGATTGGTCCCAGGTTTAGACGGACCACCCGTCCAAAAAATTGGTTTCTCGCACTGATGCACATCATCAATTTCCCCATGAAGTTCGTGCGATCATGCCCGGTGTGAACGTGATGCTCCCCGCGCTCGGTAGCACAGCGAACGCACCGTTGATCGGAAGGCTGGATAACTCAAGAGGCCGACACTGCGGATTCAAGCCGCCAGTGGCAGTTCCGCGTGGGTGAAGCACGTCTTGGGGCAAACCCGTGAACAGGCTTCGCAGCCGATGCAATCCATCGGGTTAGTCAGCGTCATGAAGGAATTATCGCTGTCATCGTCATCATCGTCGTCATCATCAAAATCGATGTCATCGACAGCCCTTTGCACGATAGTCAGCACATCGCGCGGACAGACCTTGAAACAGCGACCGCAACCGATGCACTTTCCCTCGTCGAGCACGGTCACGAACTGAGGTGTCCAGACTGTGCCGCCGCGCGTGATACCGGTGATGATGGGGTCAGCGCCCATAGTTTTTACCTCGCAGGTTTGAAGGGGGTCCGGCGCGGATCTTCGATCCGGCCGGACCCCGTGAAGAATTCGCTAATCTTGCCAGCCGTCCGCCTCCATCACGGCGAATCGCGCGGCGTCGGTTTGGCCTTGGCGGGCGATGAGCCGTTGCAGCCAGGCCGGCCCCGCGCCGCGGCGCAAGCCCACTTGCAGTTCGGTCAGCAACGGCATAATCGGAGTATCGGCTTCCACCCGCACCGGCTGTACCCCCAGGCCAAGTAATTGCTGGATGGCGGAGCCGCCGATGGCTTGGCAGTACACCACGGCGCAGCCCTGCAATAGGGCGAACTTGGCGGCCAGCTTGCCTTCGTGGCCGTCCTGGTCAAGATCGCCAAATTGGGCGAACGCGCTCACGCTCGCCCGATCCGGGCCGACCTCGTAAATCAACAGTGCGTTGGCCGCGCCGAAATGCTGGTCGACTTTGTGGCGGTCGCTGGTGGCGAAGGCCACTTTTAAAACGGGGGTCATGGTAGGTTCCCTATCTGCTGCCGAGGGCCAACATGCGGTAACGCACCTCAAACGGGCAGGATCAATGCCGCCGGTCAAAATGCGTAGATGTCTGCGAAGCGCCATAACTCGCCTCCTGTCGGGAATCGGTCTTGCGAGAATAGAGCGAGTGATAGGGCGCGACGCCGTGTTCAGCTTGTTCCAACAGGGTATTGGCCAGCTCGAACAACAGTTGCCGGCTGCCGTCGTAGCCGATCCAAGCTCGCTGGTAACCGCCGATGCGGTCGTACTGGGGGACACCGGCTCGCAGCAGCGGAACACCGAGCCGCTCGGCCATCGTCGTGGCGTGGGCGTTACTGATCACCAGTTCCACCCCCCGCGCGCGCCCCAGATCCTCCAAATCTTCCAGATCGCCGATCTGGATTTTCGGTAGGGGCGTGCGCAGCAACAGCGCCGAGCGGCTGGATGCGACCGCCGCCACGACTTCCGCCCCGGTTTCGGCCAGCAGCGCACTGAAGGCGTTTAGCAAATCGGGATCGGCCCCGATGGCGATCCGGGTTTGCCCCAGCAGGAAATGGGTGTCGAGCAGCGCGTCCTGCAACCGTGCTCGCCGCCGCTCCAGCCGCGCCGACACGACCTGTCCGGCAATGCCGGCCAAGGTCATCACCAGCCGGTCGTTGGCGTCCAGCCCGTATAAGTGATCAAAGCGATGCGTCGGAACCCCGGTGCGCCGCTCCAGCCGCTCGGCGGCGGGATACAGCGAAGGGCCGACCACCAGGGTCGCGGCGGCGTCGCCTAGGGTGGCGAAAGCGGACAGCGGTGTGCCGCCGACGGTGACCGGCGAAAAATCCTCGGCGTCGAGATGCCCGTCCAGCGAATCGGACAGATCGGGAATCAACACCGGATTTAAGCCAAAATGCTCAATCAGCTCACGCAGGCTGTCCAGATCGCCCGGCGTCAGCAGCGAGCCGCACAGCACGTTGATTTGATGGGAGCGGCGGCCCGGCCGGGTACCGGCTTGTTCTGCCGGAGGCACCCAAGCGTCGATCATGGCCTCGACCGCCAGCGCGAAGCCGCTTTCCAGGCAACCGCCGAAATCGGGCGTGTTGGCCGCCACGATCCGCACGTTCTGAAATTCGGGATAGCGGGCGCGGAATACTTTCAGTACCCGCTGAATATCGGTCCCTTGCGCTTCCGACAACCCCGTGGTCAGCAGACCGATAGCGGCCGGGCGGTTCTTCTCGGCTATAGTCCGCAAAGCCGCGATCACGTTGTCGTCCGCGCCCATGATGCTGCTGATCGGGTCCATCGCGGTGCTTTGCAGCGGAATCGGCTCGCGGAAATGCCGCACGAGAAACACCTTGGCGAACGCGGTGCAACCCTGCGCGCCGTGCAACAGCGGCATGGCGCGGTTGAGGCCGAGCACCGCCAAACTCGCGCCCAGCGGTTGGCTGGTTTTTAGCGGGCTGACCGCTAGCGGCTTGGAACGACCGAGGATTTCAGCCATGGCGTACCTCCAATCTACCCTCAACCCCGGCTCCTCTCCTGCTGGCGGGCGAGGGGAGTACGCGCCAAGGAGCGGGCCGCCGCACCGCTTCCCACACCGGGTTTTCCAGGGCGCGAGTCAGTTGCCGCGCCAAGGTCATCATGCCCTGGTAGCCGGCGTAACCGTGCTCGCGTTCCTGGTTCACGTCCAGGAACGGCAGCCGGGCCTTGAGGGCGGTGTACTGGTTACGTCCGCCGGCGATCAGAATGTCGGCCCGATGCTGGCGGGCCAAGTTCAACAACTGGCGAGCGTTGCCGTCCTCGATCATCTGGGCATCCTCGCCCATTAGCGCCTTGATCCGCGCCTTGTCTTCCTCGGTCGATTTCTTGGTGCCGGTCGCCACCACCTGTATCCCCAAATCCTGCAAGGCGGCGACGATGGACCAGGATTTGACCCCGCCGGTGTAGAGCAGCGCTCGCTGGCCGCGCAATCGCTCGCGCCAAGGGGCTAATTCGACGGCGAGCCGGGCTTCCTCGCGGGCGATCAGCGTTTCGGTTCGGGCGCTCAGGTCCGCGTCGTCCAGCAGTCGGGCGAAGTCGCGCAGGGCGGCGGACACATCGTCGATGCCGTAGAAACTGCCTTCAAACCAGGGGATACCGTAAGATTCCTTGAGCTTGCGGGCGACGTTGAGCATGGCGCGAGAGCACACCACCATGGTCGCCTCGGCCCGGTGCATGGTCTGTACCTCGGCAAAGCGGGCGTCGCCGGACAAAGCGCACAGCACCCTAAGCCCCAGCTCGTCGAACAGCGGCAGGGTGTGCCAGAATTCGCCGGCGATGTTGTATTCGCCGATCAAGTTAACGTCGCGCACCCGCAGTTCGGGACGGGCGGGATCGACCGGCGGCGGTTCCGGCTCGCGCCCGCCGACCACGTATTGCAACATCGCTTCGCCCGCCAGCCGGTTGCCGAGGTTTTTATTGCCGTAAAAGCCGGCGGCGTCCACCGGAATCACCGGCACGCCCCAGCGGGCGGCGGCGGCCTTGCAGGTCGCTTCCAGATCATCGCCGATCAGGGCGGTGACGCAGGTGCTGTAGACGAACACCGCCGCTGGCGAATAGCGGTCCACGGCCTGCTTGATGGCGTGAAACAGCCGTTTCTCGCCGCGGCCCATGATCACGTCCTGCTCGCTCAAATCGGTGGTCATGCCGATCTTGTACAGGGTCGGGCCGCTGGAGCGCGCCCCGCGGTTATCCCAGGAGCTGCCGGCGCAGCCGCTGGGGCCGTGCACGATGTGGGCGACATCGGCGATGGGCAGCAAGGCGATCTGCGCACCGTCGAAAGTACAGCCGCCAGCGGTTGCGCCCGGTGTGGGCCGAGCGCAACCCGTTTTGCCTTTCAGGTTGTGGTCGCAGGCCGGCTCATCGAGCAGGGCGGCCAGATCACTGGATTTCATCGCGGGTTCCTCGGCAACGTCCGCGTCGGGTGGCGACGCGGGATCAGGGCAGCGGGTCGATACGGGGAACGAGGTGACGGGAACGGCTCGTCAATTCGTTACTGTCTCGCCCAACAATTCGGGTCTGACTTGCGCCAACCATTCCTCCAGCCGCTCCTCGGTCAAATCCGCCTGATTGTCTTGGTCGAGCACCAAGCCGACGAATTCGCTCTCGCGCAGCGCCTTGGATTTACTAAATTCGTATCCTTCCGCCGGCCAGCCGCCGATCAGGCGCGCGTTCAACTTCCTGAGCTTTTTGTAGAGGATGCCCAAGGCATCGACGAACTCGTCAGGGTAGCCGATCTGATCGCCCAGGCCGAACAGCGCGACGGTCTTGCCGCTCAAATCCACGCTTTCCAGGATCGGCAGAAACTCGGTTAAAGGTTCCGGCAACTCGCCGTCGCCCAGAGTCGGGGTGCCGAAGATCAGGGCGTCGTAGGCGGCCAGATTTTCCGCCCTGGCGCCCTTGACGTTGAACAGATCGACCTCGCCTTCATCGAATTGCTTCTTGATCAACTTGGCGACCTTGCGGGTGTTGCCGGTGTCGGTGGCGTAAAACAAACCAATCTTGGCCATGACGGTTATCTCCTCGCTATCGAGTCAATCGCTGGCTTGGCATTCGGCGGTGGCCGGTGTGGCGATGATGCGGGCCAACCACGGCGGCGGCCCTTGTTCCAACATCTGCCGCAATGCATCCAGTTGCGCTGGAAGCGAGCCGCCTTGTTGGGGCTTGAGCAGATAGACGCCGCGATTGATCACGCGCGCCGCCGCGGGACCGCCGATGGATAGCACGTACAGCAGATGGCAGTCGCTGATGAGCGTGACCCGGCGCATGATGTTTTGCTCTCCCTTGAGCGGGCCGAGCGGGGCCGGCGCTTCGCGCAGCTCAATCAACCGCGCCTCGCGGGCGGAGATCTGATAAATCAAAAATTGGCGGCAACTGCCGAAATGACCGTCCAGGCGTTCGCCGCTGTCCGAACAGAACGCGACCCGGATCGACTCCGGCAGGTCGCCGGATTGGTAAGGTTGAGGTTGCAGTGGTGCGATTGCGAGGTTCATAGGCGTTTCACTCGTACAGTCATTGGCAGTTTTGGCGGTCGGTCGAACGGTTCGAGATAAAACCGCGACCCATCGGCCAGTTGCATTTCACCGCCCCACGCGCCGGGGCCGTTAAGCTCCAGGGCGGTCACGGTTTCCTCGTGATCGCGCTTGGTCACATAGAACACCAGCTGGCCGGCCGCGTTGTGGCGCAGCATGACGTTGGGCATGGTCGAATTCTCCGGTGAGGCCGAGCGAGCGGAAAACCCGGCCCGGCCGTGGTCCGTCAGCGGATCAGATCGAAGGCGAAATCGGTTTCGCCCATGTGCATGGTCTCCTCGTCCAGGCGCTCCATCACCGCGTTCACCAGGGTCTTGAGGATGTGCATCGCGCCCTCATAGCCCAGGGTGGTGTCGCGGTGCAGGTGGTGGCGGTCGAACAGCGGGAAGCCGAAACGGATCAACGGCACCTCGAATGCCTTGCCCTTGTGCAGGGTGTCGCGCTGGATGAACTTGCCATAGGAGTTGCCGATCAGAAAATCCGGTTTGTCGGCGAACACCAGCGAGCGCAGGTGCCACAGATCCTTGCCGAGATGTACCTCGGCGCTCTGGCCGTAGGGCGAATCCTTGAGCCGCTGGGTGAGGTCCTTGGCCCAGCGCTTGTTACCGTTGTGGCAAACCACATGCAGCGGCTCGGCCCCCAGCTCCAGCAGGAACTGGCACATTCCGGTCACGAAATCAGGATCGCCGAACAGCGAAAACCGTTTGCCGTGCAGCCAGGAATGCGAGTCGGTCATCATATCCAGCAACCGGCCGCGTTCCTGGGTCAGCGAGTCGGGAATCGGCTGGCCGGTCAGTTCCGACACCTTCATCAAGAACTCGTCGGTGCCGCCTAGGCCCATCGGTATGTTGTTGCCGGCGGCGTGCTTCCAGGTTTCTTGCACGTATTTCTTGGTCTTGGGTAAGGTCCAAGGTTGCAGCAACAGGGTGTCGATGGCGTTGGGCGCGTCCTTGATTTCCTCGATCCGAGTGCCGCCGGCGTACATGCGGAATTCGCCATCGGTCGGGGTGTCGAGCACCTCCTCGGGATCGGACAGAAAGGCGTATTCGACGCCCATTTCCTTCAACATCCGCTTGATGACGCGGAAGTTGCCGAGATAGGTTTCAAAACCGGTGACGATGTTGAGCTTGCGGTTGCCGCCGACCGTCTTGCCCTCCATCTCGTTGAGGGTGAAATAGCGCAGCACGCCTTCTTCCATGTTGTCCCAGCCGGTGGTGTGGCTGCCAACGAAGCTGGGGGTGTGGGCGAAGGGAATTGGAAAATCCATTGGCACCCGGCCGTCCTTGCGGGCGTTGGTGATGAAGGCGTTCAAGTCGTCGCCGATCACTTCCGCCATGCAGGTGGTGGACACCGCCATCATTTCCGGCTGATACAGCTTGAGGGCGTTTTGCAGGCCCTCGAACATGTTCTTCTGACCGCCGAACACCGCCGCGTCCTCGGTCATTGAATCGGACACGGTGGCGATCGGCTCGCGGAAATGGCGGTTGAAGTAGGTGCGGAAATAGGCGACGCAGCCTTGCGAGCCGTGGACGTAGGGCAGGGTCTTGTAGAAGCCCAGCGCGCACAGCACCGCGCCCAGCGGCTGACAGGCTTTGGCCGGATTGATGGTCAGCGCCTCGCGCTGGAAGTTGAGCGTTTTGTACTCCTCGGTGGTCGTCCAGCAGAATACTTCCTCCAGCTTGTCCTTGCTGGGCGCTTCCTCGAAGACGTGCTTGCGCTCGAAAGTGGCTTGATAGTCTTCGCCGGTGAACAGTGGATAACCGGGCTTGATGGCGTCGGCGTTTTGCATGACGAGTCTCCTGGAAGCCGCTCAGGCGGCGGCGGGCAGTGCATCGGCCTTGGTGCGTTGCCATGGGGCCTTCAGCTTTTGCCAGCACGGATTGTTGATGGTCATGTCCATATCGCGGGCGAAGATGGCGAAACCGTCGTAGCCGTGATAGGGACCGGAATAATCCCAGGAATGCATCTGCCGGAACGGAATGCCCATCTTGTGAAACACGTACTTTTCCTTGATGCCGGAGCCGATCAGATCGGGTTTGAGCCGCTCGACGAAGGATTCCAGCTCGAAGCTGGTGGCGTCGTCGTAGATCAGCGCGCCGTCTTGCAATTCCTTGAAGGTGCGGTCGTAGTCGTCGTTGTGGGCGAACTCGTAGCCCGCGCCAATCACCTCCATGCCGAGGTCTTCATACGCGCCGATGATGTGGCGCGGCCGCAGGCCGCCGACAAACAGCAGCACCCGCTTGCCTTCCAGCCGCGGCCGGTACTTGGCGATGATCGCATCCATGGTCGGCTGGTGCTCGGCGATCACCCGCTCGGCGTTTTCCTTGATCGCGTCGTCGAAAAACGCGGCGATCTGGCGCAAGCTTTCAGCGATTTTGGTCGGCCCGAAGAAGTTGTATTCCAGCCACGGAATCCCGTATTTCTCCTCCATGTGTCGGCTGATGTAATTCATTGAACGGTAGCAGTGCAGCAAGTTGAGCTTGGCGTGGCGGGTGGTCTGCATTTCCGGGATCGAGCCATCGCCCGACCACTGCGCGATCACCCGCAGGCCCATTTGCTCCAGCAGAATCCGCGTGCTCCAGGCATCGCCGCCGATGTTGTAATCGCCGGTAATGGCTACATCGTAGGGCGTGGACTGGAAGCTTTGGTCGTCGTCGCGCTCGTGCAGCACCCAATCGCGCAACGAGTCGTTGGCGACGTGGTGACCGAGCGATTGCGACACGCCCCGGAAACCCTCGCAGCGCACCGGCACCACCACCTTGCCGATGTCCTTGGCCGACTTCTTGGCCACCGCCTCGATGTCGTCGCCGATCAGGCCGATCGGGCATTCCGACTGGATGGTGACGCCCTTGGCCAGCGGAAACAGGCCGTCGAGTTCGGTGATCAGTTTGGCGAGCTTCTTGTCGCCGCCGAACACCACGTCCTTTTCCTGAAAGTCGGAAGTGAAATTGATGTCGTTGAAGATGTTGACCCCGCTGTGGCCGGTCACGTAGTTGCGGCGGCCGGCGCGGGAGAACTGGCCGCAGCCGACCGGGCCGTGGGAGATGTTCAGCACGTCCTTGACCGGCCCCCACACCACGCCCTTGGCCCCGGCGTAAGCGCAGCCGCGCGCGGTCATCACGCCGGGCAGCGCCTTCTTGTTGGCGACGATGCACTTGTTGGATTTCTCCAGGCTGGGATCATTGGCCATCAAGTGTTTGGCGCGCTGTTTGCCGGTGGCTTCCGGATAGACTTCCAGCACTTCCTGGATCAGTTGTTCGGTTTCCTGGCGGTTCATGCTCATGGCTCTGCTCCTCGGATCGGTTCGGTCGGCGGGCGCGCTCAGGCGGCGGCCAGCTTGGCTTCGGCTTCGGCGGTCTTGCCGACGATGGACTCGTCTTCCTCGTCCAGGATGCCGAATTCCATCAGCAGCTCTTCCAGCTCGTCCATGGTGAGCGGCTTGGGAATGACCAGCTTCTTGTTCTCGACGATCTTGCGCGCCAGCTCGCGGTATTCGTCGGCTTGCTTGGCGGTGGGGTCGTATTCGATCACCGTCATCCGGCGGATTTCGGCGCGCTGCACCACGTTGTCGCGCGGCACGAAGTGAATCATTTGGGTGCCCATTTTCGCGGCTAGCGCCTCGATCAACTCGGACTCGCGGTCGGTCTTGCGCGAGTTGCAGATCAGCCCGGCCAAGCGCACCTTGCCAGAGGTGGCGTACTTGCAGATGCCCTTGGCGATGTTGTTGGCGGCGTACATCGCCATCATCTCGCCCGACACCACGATGTAGATTTCCTGGGCCTTGTTCTCGCGGATCGGCATGGCGAATCCGCCGCACACCACATCGCCCAGCACGTCGTAGAACACGAAGTCCAAATCTTCCTCATAGGCCCCTTCCTCTTCCAGGAAGTTGATCGCGGTGATCACCCCGCGCCCGGCGCAGCCCACGCCCGGTTCCGGGCCGCCGGATTCGACGCAGCGGATGCCGCCGTAGCCGACTTTCAACACATCGTCCAGCTCCAGGTCTTCAACGGTGCCGGCGTCGGCGGCCATCTGCATGATGGTGCTCTGGGCCTTGGCGTGCAGGATCAAGCGGGTGGAATCAGCCTTCGGATCGCAACCCACGATCATGACTTTCTTGCCTTCGGCGGCCAGCCCCGCCACCAGATTTTGGGTGGTGGTGGACTTGCCGATGCCGCCTTTCCCGTAAATTGCGCATTGACGTATCATCGCCATGGAATTGCTCTCCTGTCACCGAAAGGTGAACTGTGCTTGCGGGGAATCTTGTAAAGCTTGCCGGATAGGGTTCAAGCGCCGTGCCAAGGAGAGAATTCAATAAAAGACTTTGTTTAATATAATAATTTTTTTAAACAGAACCAAGGGAGCCGGTGGCATAGATGACAAACGCGGCCGCTTGTCAGGTTGACGACAATTCCATTGAAGCGCCCGCTGGCGGGCTTCGCCTTCCCCGTGACGCCCGGTTGCCGATCAACCGCTGCAACTTGCCGGCGGCGATTCTGGGCGGATTGACCTTCCAGCGACATCCTGCTCCTTTGTTGCTTGATGGCGTGGCGGAATTGCACGCCGATCTATTTCCGCTGTTGGACCGGTTAACAGACCCCACTGAACGGGCGCGGCGGTTCATGGATTACCTGACCGTGCATTTTCGCTTGGAGGCGCTGGAAGAGGCGGGATTGATGGAGACGACCCCGCCAGCGGACACGTCGCGCGGGCGACTCAAGCTGCGCGGGCGGGCCGATTACCTGCGGATGGTGCGGGGTTGGGCGTTCGATCCCGACAGCCGGGAAGGGGCGGTATTGAAAGCGTGGGTGGAATCGCGCTTCGGCCTGCTGACCCGCTTTCACGGCGTCTTGATCGACGACCGCGCCGAGGAGGCTTACGAGCAGTTCCTAATAGCGTGCAGCCAGGGGCTGTACAACACCAACGCCTTGGAAGCGCAATTGGATTTACTCTACACCTATTGCCAGTACGAACTGAATCGGCGGCAGCCGGACGCGCTTCATCTAATGCTTTATCGCGGCTTTAACCGCTTCAGCGACGATCAGGTATTGGTCAAGCTCGACCGCCACCGCTGGGTGGTGCTGCTCAACAACCTCAGCTCCTTTAGCGCTCGCCGCGAGCGCGCCGAGGAGTTCGGCGATCATCTGATGCGGGTTCAGGTGCCGACGGCCAAGCTGTTTTTTTATAATCGGTTGCTGCCTGGCATGCTGAAAGGCGAGGATGAATATGTGGTGATCGGCGGGATTTACGAGGTGGAGCGGTTAGCGTGATTGATTTGGAATTGCCCGGGATTCTTTGGAAGGCTTCTTTCGAACAAGCAGGAGTTGCCAAAGTAAAGACTGGCCTCTCCAGCGGCAATGTTGTTTCACCGCCTACGCGCCCAAGCAAACAAAGGTGGCCTTGCGCTAGGCTGCATGTGCCCGATCCTCGTTTGGAGCGCGATGCGCTGATCGCTGCCACGGCATGGACTCACGGCTTGACGGTGGTAATTCGGAAATGTGGTGGATTTTCAACTAATCGGAGTCAGAACGTTCGATCCGTGGGCTTTCGGGAAAAAATGGTTTGAGACTGGCCTAATCCTCCGGCCCGAAGCATTTGGAGTAATCGCAACACACCGCGCAGGACGGGGCGCGGCACAGATAAACGCCTTCCCGCTCGCAAAGCTGCTTGTACAAAAACTTCTTCCATTTCATGTCGCGGTCGTTCTTGGCCGCCAGCGTCGGGAAATTGCGGGTCATCAACTCGCTCAAATCCCGACGCGACCACAGGCCCAAATCCTGCCAGAGATGATCGTTGGCCATGCAACCGGTGGCAACGATTACGCTCATCCACGCTTCTGAACGATCCCGGCCCGCCCGGTAATCATCCAGCAGGGCAATCAGTTCGTCCTTCTCCTCCAGCAACCGCGCGTCCCAAATTGGTGGCGGGCGGCGAATCGGCGGCAGAACGGCTCCAGGAAAATGCCGGGCCAACAGCGCGGCGTAAATGTCCGGCGACAGTCCCAAACCGGCCGGCAGCGAACCCTCGCGCAGCCACTGCGAAACCAACATTCGCGCCAGTGTGGCGTCGTTGGCCAAACCCTGGCTGCAACTCAACAGCCAATCATAGAACGATTCCAGCAAGACGCCGCGTGAAACGGGCGACGCGGCTAACCAGCGCGAAGGCGGCGACACGGGTGGAATCCGTCAGTATTCCACCAGAATGTCTTCATCGCGGACGATCATCTGACAGGCCAGTCGCCACGGTGGCGGAATGTCGTCCACCAAAATCTGGCTGATTTCCTCGGCGGTTAACTTGCCTAACTGCTTGAGCAGGTTGCGTTCCTTTTCGGTCGGCGGCCCGCCCATCCGATGCTTTTTTTTATCCAGGCTGCTTACCTTCACCAAACAGGTGCCGCATTCGCCGTCCTGACAGTCGAAGCTAATCGGAATCTTGTTGGCCTTGGCGATTTTCAGCACGGTTTCGATGTGGCTGCCCGCCGTGGCGTAGACAGTCTTGGTCTGGTGATCGGGATTCGAGAAAGTGATTAAGGGCATAAATAGATCTCCCCGGCGGATGAAAAGACGGTAATAAACAGTCAGGCCGGACGCACGGTCACGTCGCCCAATACCTGGGCCTGGCACGCCAAGCGCGTGTCGCGCGCGGCCAGGTGCTCCTTGAGAATCCGCGCTTCCAGCACCGATGGTTGGCTCAGGTTGTCCATGCCATCGACCACCTTCATCAGGCAGGTGCCGCAATCGCCCTCGCGGCAGCCATAAACGATCCCGGAATTGATCTTGTCGGAAATTTCGATCACGCGGGTTCCCGCTGGAACAGTGGCGGTGATGTTGACGTCCGCAAAAGTCAGTTTTGCTCTAGCCATGAAGGGCGCTCTCAGTCAGGAAGTGGAAGAAAGAGTCGGGAATTCGGGCGATAGGCCAGTCAGCGAGCCGGGCGGATTCAAGGGCTGGCCGGCTGCATCGATGATGGCCCCCTCGACTGGGCAAATGCTGGCGCACTGCGGGTCAGCATAATCGCCAACGCATTCGGTGCAGCGGTCGGCGTTGATCTGAAAATGTGGCGAAGCGGCGCGGATCGCCTGCTGGGGGCACAGCGATAAGCAGGCCCAACAATTCGTGCAATGGGCGACAATCCGAAACGCCATCGCCAGATCTCACGCGCACAGGCCGGTTGCGGGGGTTTGAACCGGATGCCGGACATCCTTACGCCACTCGCCGTATACCGCCAGCAGCGCATCGATGATCGGTTCGCCGGCGCGCTCGCTGTTGGGCGAAATCGCGGCGTCCTCCAATGCCCGCCACGGCTCGAAACCGATGCGGGCACACAGTAAGAGGGTGCAGTCATGCAACGCTGCAATCGCATTGCTCAGCGCGGGCGCGGCATCGCCGCACGTCACCGGTCCGCTGCAATAGCGGTCGATGTTCCGTCGCTCCACCAGTCGCGCGCCCATGGGAGCAACATCGAATATTAGGAACTCGCGGGCGTGACCGAAGTGGGCGTCGATGGTGCGGCCATCGTTGCTGGCGACCGCCATGCGAAGGGTTTCGCGCTGGCGGGATCGTGCCCCCTGGTTGGCTAGCAGCGCGGGTCGGTTCAGGTGATGGATTTGCGCGTTCAGCGCGATCCGGCGTTCGATGGCGGTGCGCACCGCCGCTCGCTTGGCCATGGCGGCCTGCCAATCCACTGTCATGGCCGCGACTTTTTCCAAGGAAAATTCCGCGCCGCGATCCTGGCCGATCAACCCCACGGCGTCGGCGCGACACTGCTGGCAGTGGTTCATCATGCCGGTCGCGCCACGCTGGATAGCGCAAGCAGCTTGCAGCGCTCGCAATTGTTCGACGGTCGGTTCCGGCTGACCGGTCAGGCCAAAGTAGGTCCCGTGTTCCGGGCGAGCGATCAGCGGCATGATGTTGTGCAGGAAAGCGCCCTTGGCGGTAATGACTCGGTGGACTTCCTGTAAATGGTCGTCGTTAACGCCCGGTATCAGCACTGAGTTGACTTTCACCAGCACTCCATGCTCGACCAGCATTTCCAAACCTTTCTGCTGTTGGGCGATCAGAATTTCCGCCGCCTTGCGACCCCGAATCCGCCGGTGGTTCCAGAAAATCCATGGATAGATCCGCGCGCCGATGTCCGGGTCCACGCAGTTGATGGTAATAGTGACGTGGCCAATGCGGTATTTGACTAACTCGTCAACGTGTTTCGGCAGCGCCAAGCCGTTGGTGGACACGCACAGGGTCAAGTCGGGCGCTTTGGCCGCCAGTGCTCGAAAGGTAGCGAACAGTCGGTCGGGATTAGCCAGCGGATCGCCGGGGCCAGCCACGCCGACCACCGCCAGATGCGGAATCGCCGCACCCACCGCCAAGGCTTTTTGCACCGCCTGTTCTGGATTCAGCAATTCCGAGACCACGCCGGGCCGGGATTCATTGGAACAGTCGTACTTGCGATTGCAGTAATGGCATTGGATGTTGCAAGCCGGCGCGACCGCCAGATGCAGTCGCGCGAAATGGCGGTGCGCCTGTTCGGAATAGCAGGGGTGAAGCGCGATCCGCGCGCCGGTGCTGGTCGGCTGGCTGGTCGTTGCCATGAACGTTCCCCTGAAAAAGGTCGAGGTGGAAAGCAGCCCGCTGTGGGCGATGCGAATACCAGGAACGTTTTGCAACCAGCGTGCCTGACCAAAAATAATTTTAAGTAACTAATTTTTTTGCTTTTTTATTAATATAGATCAGGGTACTGTGGCTTTCGATACATCGACATTCGGCCAATTGTCAGGAAGGGCACAATGAAAATGGCTCACTGGCATGATCGAAAAAGTCATTACGGGTTGCCACCGAGGCCATGGGTGAAGTGGAGCGGAGGGACATGGACGAAGCGGGATTTCCTACACCGATAGACACCCTTCGATCCATTGTCGGACGGCCGGTTTGGACGCGCCGTGGCTGACGATGGCGATGTCCAAGTTACAGCGCGGATAAAGCCTCAAGGCGCGCTCGATGGCGCTGAGGATCCAGGTGGAGGCATTGCCGAACGCGCCGCCGCCCAGCATCGTCAGAAACAAAGATCGGTTGCCTGTGTTAGCGGCATTCAGGATCGCGGCGCACAAGGTCGCTTCATACGCCGCTTCCAGCACCAGGCGCGCCAACGGCTCCCAAAGTTCGGCGGGGAGAGGAGAGTAGGAAACCGGCAAGGCGGAACAATAGGCTTGGGTAACCGTATGTTGGCAACCTTTGAGCGTCACCTGCGTATCCCATTGAACGCCGATCCGCAATAAAGCCCTCAGTTGATCCCGTTCGTGCCCGTTTGCGGCGCTTAACTGACTGGAGAGCTGAACTAACGCCTCGCGCGAGCTGAAAACGTAACCGTTTTGCATCCTCCACCAACGCGCGTTGGCGTTGCCCAAGGCCGCGCCGAGATCCGCCAAGCAATCAATTTGATGCGCGGTCGATTGGCCGATCTGGCCCTGGATCGGGACAAAATAATTGCGATAGATTGTGCCCGCTCCAGCGGCAATGGCGCTGGCCGGGCCTTGGGTGCGGTCGTCTTGGTAAATACCGATGCCCTGTTCCGGGGTGACTCCAGGGGACATCATTTCCAGCAGGTTGAATTGCGAGGCGACTTGAAACAGCGCGCCCGCATGGTCAGGGTCGGTATGCAAGTCTTGCGCGTCCGCCACGATTTCGCGGATGGCGAGCTGTCCGCGCCTGGCTTTGCCCGCGCTAAGCCGATCCCGCAGCTCGCCCAGGGAAGGCGTTTCGAGCCGGCCGTAGCGATAGGTTTTGCCGTTGGTCAGGGAGGTGAGCACACCGTCCCTGAGGTGAATCTGCTGGCGAACCTGATCGGGAGAGATTTCGCTAAAGCCGGTCAACCGTTCGAACCAAGTCATTGTACAAACGTAGCTTGGCAAGCATCAGTCAGCAAGTCTGGATTTCGTTATTCTGAAAGTAGCGCCCGCGTTCGTCTCGCTAGGTGGCCATCAGAAACGGCGCTCATTCGCAAGCCTTCCGCAACCACCTGATCGAGTTCAGACGACACCGCGCTCCAAGATTCGACCACCAAATCCGCGCAGTTCCAGGCTTATAACCGCCGCATTTTAATGTCGAGAATTTGAATGCGGTAGGCAATCTGACGTGGCGTCATGCCCAGCAGTCGAGCAGCCTTGGCCTGCACCCAGCCCGCTTGTTCCAAGGCCGCGATCACGCGCTCCCGCTCGTTCAGATCGGAATCGTCCAGATCGGTTCTGGTGGCTGGGGTAAACAGGATTGGACTCACGCCGCGCGCATGGAGTCCGTTCAATTCGATCACATCCTGGGCGATCACGCCATTGACGCTCATGATCGCGCTGCGCTCCAGGCAGTTTTCCAACTCGCGCACGTTACCCGGCCAGGAATGGCGCATCAATACTCGGATGGCGCTATCGGTGATGCTCAGCTTTCGACTTTGTTGCTTGCTGATGCGCGTCACCAAAAATCGAGCCAAATCAGGGATATCCTCGGAACGTTCCCGCAGCGCGGGCATGAAAATCGGCATCACGTTGAGCCGGTAATACAGATCTTCCCGAAATTCGTTGACTTCGACCGCAGCCTCTAAATCGCGGTTGGTGGCGGCGATGATCCGAACGTCCACCCGCAAGGTCTGGCTGCTGCCGACCCGCTCCAATTCGCCCTCTTGCAGCACCCGCAACAGCTTGGCCTGAAACGTTGGTGAAATATTACCGATTTCGTCCAGGAACAGGGTGCCGCCGTGCGCCTGCTCGAAGCGGCCCTTGCGCTGGTTGAGCGCGCCGGTGAACGCCCCTTTTTCGTGGCCAAACAACTCCGATTCGAGCAGGTTATCCGGTAGGGCGGCGCAATTCAGCTTCAAGAATGGCCCGGCGGCGCGCGGCGAATTATAGTGAATGGCGCAGGCGATCAACTCCTTGCCAGTTCCCGACTCGCCGCGAATCAACACGGTGGTATTCCACTTGGCGACTTGACGCACCTGCTCGAAAATCTGCTGCATCGGTTGGCTATGACCGACGATACTGTCAAACCCGTAGTCGCGCCGCGCACTCCGGCGCAGCGTGTCGCGCTCCGCCGTCAACGCGCTGCGCTCGCGTTCGGCTTCGACGGCGGTACGCACGCTACGGGCGATCAGATTGGCCACCATCTCCAGGAAACGGGCGCGTTCTTGCAACCATTGATCACGGCAAGGCGGTTGCGCCGCCAACACGCCGCTGTAGCGGTCGGGTCCAGCCCGGATCGGGACGCCGATAAACGGCAGCTCTCGATCATACAAGTGCAGGCGATTGAGAAAGCGCGGTTCGTCGGCGATGCGCGGCAACACCACCTGTTCGCCGCGTTCCAATACCATGCCGAGCAAGCCTTCACCCGGTAAATAGCTGATCGGTTCGTCATCGGGAAGCAGCTGCTGACCGTGCACCGCGCTGACCAGCAGCGCTCCGCTATCGGGATCGACCAAGGAAACAACCCCTCGCAACAGCTCGCCGCGATCATGCAATACCGTCAGAACCCGCTCCAGCATTTCCGCCATCCGGAACGGTTGGCTGAGAATCCGGCTCACGCTGTACAAGGTCGCCAGTTCGATTTCCAGAAACTCGGAGCGCTCCATCCCACATCCTCCACGTGATCGATCAGGAAGCATCGGGACAGCGGGTGGGCAGCAAGACGTGCCAGCGGCAGCCGCTGGTATAGTCTGGATCGAGATCGATCACCCCGTTTTGTTCGTTGATGACCTCCTGCACCAGCGTCAAACCTAAACCGGTATGCGGCGCCGCTCGCTTGGTGGTGAAGAAGGGTTCGAACACTTGCCAGTGCAATTCGGGTGGAATGCCGGAGCCGGTGTCTTCAATGGTAACTTGCACTACCTGATCGCGTACCTCGGTGGCGATGCGCAGCTCGCGGGGTTTTTGCCGATTGCCTTCCATCGCGTCCAACGCATTGTCCAGCAACTGCTTGAACATACCCCGCAGCCGGCTGATGCGCGTGGTAACGGCGGGCAGCAGCGGCGCGGGTTTCCAGTCCACCACCATGCCGCCGGCTAGCAACCGTTGTTTGCACAGTTCCAGCACTTCACGCAACAGTTGATTGATATTGACTGGCGCAACGGCTTCCGAGGGTACCGCGGGAATTAAGTGGCGCAATCGCTCCAGCGCCGCCTGGCCGGCCGTGGTCGCCTGGCGCAAGGCATGTTGCAAGGCCGGATCGGCTTGAGCGCCGCGCCGTTGCAGGAGATCGTGGACGGCCGTGATCAGGTTGAGCGGGCCTTGCATCTGAAAAATGGCCGCTTGCAGTGCTTCGCGCATGCTGCGCACCTGTTCCTGTTCGGCCAGCAACGCACGCATGGCGTTCATGCCGACGGCTTCCTGCTCCCGCTTGAGCTTGGTGATTTCATTGGCCATCAGCAGCAGAAAGGTTTGCGGTACCGGCTTGAAGAAATGCGCGGCGCTGCTGTCTTGCTCGCGAAACCAAATCCCGGAACACGAAAACCAGCGCGGCTGACCTCTGCCGCCTGGATCGAAGCACACCTCCTGATCCCGAAAGCTCTGCTCGGCGTGGCCGTCCCAGGTATCACCGTCGCCCGCGGATTCACGTAGGGCGCGCAAAAATTCCGCCGCTGGCTCTCGCATCCGCAGGTCGCCGACCAGTTTCTTGTATTCGTGGTTGTCGAGAATGACCCGCCCGACTTCATCGAGCAGGACAATCACGGCGGGCGCGGCGTCCACCATCGATTCGATCAACGCCTTCTGATAGTGCACCTGCCGCTCCAAATGGTGCATCGCGGTTACATCGCGGTAGATGCCGAGGAAACAAGCGGTTTGCTCGCGCGCATCGCGCACCGGCAACACGGTGAGTTCCGCCAGATACACCGTGTCGTGCTTGCTGCGATTGGCCAACAAGCCGGTCCAGGATTGGCCGCGCCGGATTTGTCGCCACATCTGCTCGTAGACGCGGGACGGCGTGCATTGATCTGACAGCATGGCCGTGCTCTGACCGACAACATCGGCGGCGCTGTAGCCGGTGACTTCGGTAAACGCTCGATTCACATAGAGAATACGAGCGTCGGTGTCGGTCAGGCAAACGGCCGTGGTCAATTGATCCACAATCTTGGGGAAGACCCACGACAACAATTCTTCGGTGGGTAGACGGCCTGGATGAGCATCAGTATCCGCGAGGGAGCGGCCGAAGCTTTTCTGATCGTTTTGCAGGCTCATGGGCGTACTCGGCGGCTAGGACGGTTATAAGGCAAGGTGGTCGAGAACATTCATGCAAAACCGTAACCAGCCCGGCGATGCGGTGGCTTGAGCGAGCGGAAAGCCTGGATTTCTGGCTTGTTGGCGGGATTGGCGGGATTGGCGCCGTGCGCTGGGCGCGATGCTCGCCGTGCGGCATTCGCCACAATCGTTCCTAGTTTGGGGGACTAATGTTGCAAAGCTTACATTGTCTACACCTGCCACGAATTCAGCCAATTTTTATAACTGTTTGATTAATATGAATATTTATATTACGCATGGCATTGGCACGATTGCTGCCGAAAGCTGCTTATAACGGGGAGGCCGCCATGCGCGATTATCTGTTTATCCTGCTCGGAACGGCGTTGGTCAACAACGTGGTTCTGGTTCGTTTCCTGGGGTTGTGCCCGTTCATGGGCGTCTCCAACAAGATCGATTCCGCTCTGGGCATGGGCCTGGCAACCACCTTCGTGCTGACGCTCGCGGTGGCGATTTGTTGGTTGTTGGAGCACTACGTGTTGATTCCCTTCAACATTCAATTCCTGCGGATTCTCGCCTTCATTCTGGTGATCGCCGGCTTGGTGCAGTTCACCGAGATGTTCGTCCACAAGGCCAGTCCGGCGCTATACCAGGTGCTCGGCATCTATTTGCCGCTGATCACCACCAACTGCGCCGTGTTCGGCATGGCGCTGCTCAACATCCAGCAACCGCACACCCTGGTGGAAAGCCTGCTGTTCGGGTTCGGCTCCGCTCTGGGTTTCACCCTGGTGCTGGTGTTGTTCGCCGGGCTGCGCGAGCGACTGGCGCTGGCTAGCGTGCCGGAAACCTTCGCTGGCGCTCCGATTGGCTTCATCACCGCCGGTCTGCTGGCTTTGGCCTTTATGGGTTTCGTCGGCTTGCCGACCCATTAACCAAACTTTGGAGCGTACCAACATGATCGCCGCCGTTTGCAGTCTGACCTTGCTTGGCATCGCGCTCGGCTGGCTGCTGGGCTTGGCCGCCCGCTACTTGCGGGTGGAGGGCAACCCCCTTCAGGAAGAGATCCAACGATTGCTGCCTGGCGTCAACTGTGGCCAATGCGGTTATCCGGGCTGTGCCGGCGCGGCTGAGGCGCTGGCCGGCGGTAAGGCCGCCGTCACGCTCTGCCCGCCGGGCGGCGCGCCGCTGGTCCAAGCGCTGGCGGCGCGGCTGGGCGTGACCGTGGACGGCGCAACCAGCGGCCCGCTGCTGCTGGCCTCGGTCGATGAGGCGACCTGCATCGGCTGCGCCCACTGCGGCAAGCACTGCCCCACCGATGCCATCATCGGCGCGCCCAAGCAGATTCATGGGGTGATCCAAGACGCCTGCATCGGCTGCGGGCTCTGCGTGGCGGTGTGTCCCACCGAATGCCTGCAACTGCGCCCGGTCGTCGCCACCTTAAAGACGTGGCACTGGCCGAAACCAGCGCTGAATCTCGGAGTTTGACGCCATGAAACTGTTCGATTTTTGGGGCGGCGTACACCCGGCTGGCCAGAAGCATTGGAGCGCGGAGCGGCCGATTGAGCTTTTACCCATGCCAGCTCGGTTGTACGTGCCGCTGCAACAGCACACTGGCCGATCGGCGTTGCCGGTGGTCGCGATCGGCGAGAAGGTGGGCAAGGGCCAATTGCTCGGCCGCGAACAAGGTGGCGTTTCGGCTTCGGTGCACGCGCCGACTTCCGGCAAGGTGGTCGCCATTGGCAATTTCACCGCCCCGCACGCTTCCGGCCTGCCACTGCCGACCGTGATCGTGGAGAGCGATGGCGAGGACCGCTGGGTGGAGCGCGAGCCGCCACCCGATCCGTTCACTCTGGAGCCAGAACAAGTCGCCGCCCGCATCGGCGCGGCGGGCGTGGTCGGCATGGGCGGCGCGAATTTTCCGGCGGCGCTCAAGCTCGACAAGGCGCGCCAAGCCAAAGTGCATACCCTGGCGGTCAACGGCGCGGAATGCGAGCCGTACATGACCTGCGACGACCGGCTGATGCGCGAGCGCGCCGAGCAGATCGTCGATGGTGTGCGGCTGATGCTGCACGCCTTGCAAGCGCCGCGCGCGGTAATCGCCATCGAGGATAACAAGCCCGAAGCGGTCGCCCGGCTGCGGGCCGCCTGTCAAGAGGATCGGAACCTTGCCATCGCGGTGGTGCCAGCTCGTTACCCGGCCGGGTCGGCCAAGCAGTTGATCCAACTGCTGACGGGTCTAGAAACGCCAGCTGGCGGGCGTGGCACCGACACCGGGGTGTTGGTGCACAACGTCGGCACCGCCTACGCTGTCCATCGCGCCTTGCGCTTGTCGCATCCGCTGATTTCTCGCATCGTCACTGTCACTGGCGACGCGGTGGCCCAGCCGCAAAACCTGGAAGCGCCCATCGGCGCGCTGGTGGACGATTTGCTGGCCTTCTGCGGCGGCGCGCCCGCCGCCGCCCGCCTGCTGATGGGCGGACCGATGATGGGCCAGCCGCTGCCGGGTGCTCAAGTGCCCATCGTCAAGGGCACTAACGGCATTCTGGCATTGACCGCCGCCGCGGCGCGGCTGACAGTCGAGCCTTCGCCCTGTATTCGCTGCGGACGCTGCGTCGACGCCTGTCCGATGGGGCTGATGCCGCTGGAAATGTCCAAGCGCACCCGCTGCGACGATCTGGACGGCGCGCTGGATTTCGGCCTGATCGACTGCATTAGTTGCGGCTCTTGCGCGTATGTCTGCCCCTCACACATCCCGCTGGTGCAGTATTTCGAATACGCGCGCGGCGTGCTGGAAGCCAGACAGCGGGCGGAGCAGAAAGCCAAGGAAACCCGTCGTTTGTTGGAGCGGCATCAAGCGCGATTAGCGCGCGAGGAACAGGCCAAGGCCGACGCAGCGGCGCGACGGCGGGCGGAAAAAGAGCAGGCCAAGGCAAAAACCAAGGCTGGAGCGGCGGCATGAGCTGGTTCCCGGCCAGCGCCCCCCACGCCCACGCGCCCGACAGCGTCCCGCGCATCATGGGACTGGTGCTGGCGGCGGCGGCGCCCGCGCTGTTTTGCGGCGTCGCGCTGTTTGGCTGGCCAGCGTTGAACTTGTTACTGGTCACGGTCATCACCTGCCTGCTGTGCGAGGCCGCCTGCCTGCGGCTAGGCGGAAAGCCGCCGCGGCTGTTTCTGGGCGATGGTTCCGCCGCGCTCACCGGGGTTTTGCTCGCGATGTCGCTGCCGCCGTGGGCACCGTGGTGGGTCGGCGCGGTCGGCGGCGTGTTCGCCATCGTGGTCGGCAAACAGGTGTTCGGCGGCATCGGCCAGAACCTGTTCAACCCGGCGATGCTGGCACGGGTCATGCTGTTGGTGTCGTTTCCGGTCGAGATGACGTTGTGGCTGGAGCCGCGCCCGCTGTTCTCCAGCCAGGCCCCCGGTTTTCTGGAAGGGCTGGCGATCACCTTCGGCGGCATTCCGAACATCGACGCGGTCAGCGGCGCGACCGTATTGAGCCACCTCCGCACCGAGTTGGGGCTCTCGCGCGAACTTGGCCAAATTTTGCCGGGCCGCTACCAGCCCGGCTTGGCGGGCGTGGGCTGGACCGGCGGCAGCGCTGGAGAAACCTCTGACCTGCTGATCCTGTTCGGTGGCTTGTGGCTGTTGTGGCGGCGGGCGATCACTTGGCAGATCCCGGTCGCGATGCTGCTGGCGGTTCTGGTGCTATCGGGAGGCTTGCACCTGGCCGATCCGCGACGCTTCGCCGGACCAGAAGTGCATTTGCTATCGGGCGGCTTGATGCTGGGCGCGTTTTTTATCGCCACCGACCCGGTCACCTCGCCGACCACAAAGCTGGGGCAACTGATCTTCGGCGCGGGCTGCGGGGCGCTGATTTACATCATCCGCGTCTGGGGAGGCTATCCCGAAGGCGTAGCCTTTGCGGTAGTGTTGATGAACGCGGCCACGCCGCTGATCGACCATTACGCGCGCCCGCGCATCTACGGCCGCACCTGGCGCGGCCAATCCCGGCCGGTGCCGGAGCGGGCCAAACATCGGGCCGTCGGCTCTGGAGAGACCGAATGAAACTGGCTTTCCTGAAATCGGAACACCGGCAGCGGTTGAGCTACCATGTCGTCTTGCTAGGTGGCGTGGCGCTGCTGACCAGCGCCGCCATCGGCGTCGCCGATCATCTAACCCGCGCTGACATCGCCCGCCGCCAGTTGGAGGATTTGCAAGTCACCTTGCAGCAGGTGGTGCCCGCGTCCTACTACGATAATGAACTGGTGCGCGACACCGTGGCGGTAAATGACCGAACCGGCGAACCAGTGACCGTCTACCGGGCGCGGCGCGGCGGCCAAGTACAAGCAGTCTGCTATCAGGTCAGAGCGCCAGGCTACGGCAACACCGCGATGGTGATCGCGATCGGCGTGGATCGCGCCGGAACCCTGGTGGGGGTGCGGGTAATCAGCCACAACGAAACCCCCGGCCTGGGCGACAAGATTGAGCTGAGCAAGTCCGACTGGATTTCGCGCTTCACCGGCCGCTCGCTGGCCGATCCGCAACCCGACCAATGGGCGGTGAAAAAGGATGGCGGCGTGTTCGATCAATTTACCGGGGCCACAATCACTCCGCGCGCGGTGGTGAAGGCGGTTAAGGGCGGGCTGGATTTCTTCGCCGCCCATCGCGCCTTACTCCTGGATGAAACCACCGCTCAGACGGCGTCCGTCGCATCAGTCTCCGCTGGAGAAAAGCGCTGATGAATGACGATTATCAAAGCATTTTTGCTGACGGTCTCTGGCACAACAACGTGGTCTTGGCACAGATGTTGGCGCTGTGCCCGCTGATGGCGGTGACAACCACCGCCACCAACGGCTTGGGCATGGGATTGGCGACCACAGGCGTGCTCTTAACCGCCAATATCGTCATCGCCGCGTGCCGCAACCTGATCACGCAGGAAGTGCGGATTCCGGTGTTCGTGCTGCTGATCGCCGCTTTGGTGTCGCTGGCTGACATGGCGATCAACGCCTGGCTGCACGATCTGTACAAGGTGCTGGGGCTGTTCGTCCCATTGATCGTGGTCAACTGCGCGGTGCTGGGCCGGGCCGAAGCGTTCGCCTCGAAACGGGCGGTATCGGCTTCGGCGGCGGATGGTCTGGCCATGGGGTTGGGCTACACGCTGGCTCTGGTCGCCATCGGCGGCTGCCGCGAAGTGTTAGGCAGCGGCACCCTGTTCGCCCATGCCTCGCTATTGCTGGGCGACAGCTTCGCTTTTCTCGAAATGACCTTGATTTCGAACTACAAAGGGTTTTTGCTGATGCTGCTGCCGCCCGGCGGTTTTCTGGTGCTGGGTTTTTTGCTGGCCGGCAAGCGGGTGCTGGAGCGGCGGCGGAAACAGAAGGTGGCGGAACGGGCTAACGCGGTCCCGCCCAAACCGAAACGGTCGCCGTCCGTGGCTTGAAACGGCGCGGAAATGACTTTAACACGCGCATCAAGCGGAGGGTAAATATGCAAGTCAGCGTCGCTTACATCCAACCGGCACAACCAATTTGGCTGTCGTTAGACGTGCCAGACGACAGCACAGTGCTGCAAGCCATCGAGCGCTCCGGCATCCTGGCGCGTTGCCCGGATCTAGATTTAAAGAAGAGCAAGGTCGGCATTTTTGGCAAGATCACCAAGCTAACCGTCCCGCTAGCCGATGGCGACCGGGTAGAGATCTACCGTCCAATTACAGTCGATCCTAAAACCGTGCCGCAGCGGGAAATCGTTGGTCTGGACGAAGATGATTAACAGGACATGGAGACAGGGATAACAAGAAATAATCCGCGACTGAAGTCCTTGTCATTACCCAAATTCAAGTAACTTAGACGACAAGAGGACGCCTTGGGCGAGCAGATCAAGTTTTTGCATCCCTTGCCACAAGGTCTGCCAGCCGAGTGGGTTTCGTTGCGTTAGCGGAGGTTGTCGAGTTCCGGTAGCCTATGCGGCCCAATCGATACAAGCAGGATGACGTGCATGCTTGATTTTAAAGGCCACCGGCATGAGAAGGCGATTATTCTCCTGCGGGTCCGGTGGTACCTGGCCTATCTGCTCAGTTATCGAAACATGGAGGAAATGATGGCGGAACGCGGGGTTGCGGTCGATCATACCAGCCTCTACCGCTGGGTTTTGAAGTTTACCCCCTATTGGAAGCACGGTTTAGCTGGGGAGAGAAGCAGCTGGTGGTTTCGAGTTGGCGGCTGGACGAACATCAAGAGCAAGGGCCAGTGGAAATACCTGTATCGCGCGGTGGATAGAGCGGGGCAGACCGTCGAAAGTCACCATCGATCAGAGTGGAGCCAATACTGCTGCGTTGACCGCGCTCAATGCCGACACCGACACTGATCCCAAGATTGCTATCCGCCAACGGAAATACGTAAACAACCTGATCAAGCAAGGCCATCGGGCGGTCAAACGGATCGCTCGGCCCATGCTAGGCTTCCAAGCCGTTCACTCTGCTCGCATTACTCTCCAAGGCATTGAACTCATGCACATGATCAAAAAAGGACAGATGCACAACCCCCGGGGCTTGTCAGCCGCCGACCAGTTCTATTGCCTCGCGGCCTGATTGCGTCTGCTAGCAGGCTACCCTCAACTACAAGCCCACCCAACGAAAATTAATGCAACGGAACCTTACGCCGAAAGGTGACACCCCGTCCGGGCACCCGACGACCACGTTGCAGCAAGCCCGCCAAGCCCCACGCTCGTAGCGCGCCGGCCAGGTCCCTACTGTCGCCCGATGCACCCCCACCGCCGCCTGTCGTCGATCTTTCACCGTGCCTTCCGCAAGCAAAACCAGCACGGGCGACGTTTCGCTCCCGCATCTCGGACTCGTCGCAACCGCTGGCGTAATTCATCAACACTCTCTCGGATCAACGGCAACGGCCCGCGCATTCCGGCCGAGACGCTAGAACGGCTTTGGACGATGCTGGCCCATGGTCAGGGAGGATTGCTCAATGCGTCAGGACTGGGCCGCGCCTTGGCGATTAGTACCCAGACCGTGCTTCGCTATATCGATCTGCTGGTTAATCTACTGCTGGTACGACGCTTACAACCCTATCATGCCAACCTCGGTAAACGACTGGTGAAAACCCCCAAGGTTTACGTGCGGGATAGCGGATTGCTCCATGCGTTACTGAATATTGAGTCGCTGGATCGACTGGCTGGACATCCGGTGATCGGTGTTAGTTGGGAAGGCTTTGTGCTCGAAAACTTATTGGCGGCTCTATCCTGGCGAACGCAACCGCTGTTTTATCGAACCGCCGTCGGGGCAGAAATCGATCTGGTGCTGGAACGACCGAACGGGGAGCGCTGGGCCATCGAAATCAAAAGGGGTCTGGCGGCCAAGCTCGAAAGAGGTTTTTATCGGGCATGTGAGGATCTTTCGCCGACAAAAGCGTTTGTCGTCTACTCGGGCGAAGAACGTTACCCGGTCACAGAGGGTGTTGAAGCCATCAGTGTACGTGACATGGCGTTATCGTGAACTTGGGGTAATTTCCGAGCCACCTCACGACCCATAATTCAAAAGCATAAAGCTAGTTTTCTTGTATTAAACATATTACGTAACACGTATCCATACGCCTGTTCATGGGTAAAATTCAAGATAATGTCCATTATCTTGAATAATGATAGACCCCGCCAACGCGCCTCATGACGCCCGATCGCGCGGAGTAACCGCGATCCGGGGCGCCGTAAACGGCTTGATGGCAGAGGTGTTGGAAGGCCATATCCGCGAGCACCTCGGCGCCGATGACCTCCCGCCACGACAGCGTCAGGAGGATTTGGAACAGGTGGTAGCAGCGTTACGCTCTTATCTCAAATGAGCGCGCGACGTGCTTCATCTTCCCTTTTCCGAGAGGGCCCCAACAAGGATTCAACGTCGTTAGCGTACGATTTTGTCCGCTTCGTGAGCAGACCCCATTTATACCAAGCCGCTTGGGTAATCGCGTGCGCGGGCATCGGCGCTTTTTGATCGGGAGGAACCACTAGAAATTTACTGGGGCCAACGTCGGCGACAAAGGCGCCATTGCGCACTGCCCGAACCGATAGAACATAATCCTGCATCGTTTTCTCCTTTGCGTTAATAAAAATAGTGGCTTACTGAAAAAACAGGCGAAAACCGCTCTTACTATTAATTCGCCTTCCCCGCGCCCTTGAACAGAAACACCCGTAGCGAAATGATCACCGCCACCACCATGCCAGCGAAGATGTACAGCTCGGTGTCGCCGGTGCCAATCGCCAGATACCGCGCCCCGACCACCTAGGCCAGGGCCACGATCATCACCGGGGTGAAGTCGAAGTAGCGCACGCCGGCGGCGTGGCGCATTTCTCGAATCCGCTGCTTGTCCACCAGCCGCTCCTTGCTCGAATCCTCCAGCATATCGGCGATAGCTTGGGGATTGCCGCCGCTTTGCTTAACGATGTGGCCCGCAAACAGGCTCGGCGATTCGATCAACATCCCCTGCTTGGTAATGTAGTTCTGGACGATTTCGCGGGTAGCGTCTGGCGTGAGTGGTGGAATCTCAATCTCGGTGGAGCGGCGTCGGGAGGAACGCGCCCCGGTCGATGCCGAGACGGACGATCCCGAACACCGATAGACACAGCCAGCGCCAGCGGCGAACTCAGACCATTATCCACATCGCTGACCATCAGCCGAAAGCCCAATTCATTTGCATCGCCCGCGAGCTGTTGGCCGCTGGCCTGCTTGATCCAGCTTTGCTGGAGCGACCGGAGCAGTATCAAGACCTACCGCCGGAGTTGATCGAGTGGGCGAAGATTCGCCGCCAAGTCTCCCGCCTCAGTATGCGCGACCTGACAGCGGCGATTATTCCCGCCCTGCACGACCACCACGGTAAGGTCATCATCGCCGTGGACGACCTGACCAGCCTCACCCCGACATAGACGGTGTTCTGGCTGGCCGTGTTTGAGGCTCAAGTCATCGGCTGTGCTAGCGCCAAAAAAGCCAACCTCGCTAAGCTGTGGTGGAAAATGACGGAAATCGCGGTTTTACCGCTAACGCCAGAAACGACACGGGAAATCGTCCAGACCTACATCACCAAATAGGGGATGCTGATTGAATCGCCGGGCCTCTTCGTCGGCCACATCGTCAAGCAATCGGGCGGCAACCCCCAGGCCATTGCCGATATGCTCGATGACTCGGCAAAGGAAAGGCTGGTCGATAAGCAACACATCCGGGAAATGTGCCACGCGGCGGGCGTCCGCTACTTCGATTTCACGCCGGTCATGATTGTTGCGCTCGCTAGCTCGCCATCGGCACCGGCGACACGGAATTGTACATCTTCGCCGGGATGCTGGCGGCGGTGATAATCTCGGTGCGGGTGTTCTTGTTCCGTGGGGCGGGAAAGGCGAATTAACGCGGGATGAGGCGCTGGCTGTTGGCCCGCAGAAAGTGCGTATAACCGGCTTCATCCAGCGTACCGGCGGCCAGTGCTAGCACGGCTTGGGCGGTTTGGGCCTCGTCCGCCGTGAACCGATACCCGTTGAGTTCGAGAAACAGGATGCCGACGATAAAACCGACCCGCTTGTTGCCGTCGATAAAAGGATGATTGCGAACCAGACCCACGGTGTAGGCCGCGGCTAGTGCAAGGCGGTCGGGTGTATCGGCGTAGGCGTAAAGCTGTTGCGGTCGGGCGAGGGCGGATTCCAGCAAACCCCTATCGCGTAAGCCCACCGCGCCACCGTGCAGGGCTAGCAGGCGCTCGTGCAGGGCCAGCGCGTCCCGTACTTCAATCCACAGCGGCGCAGTCACTGCGCTAATACATGCAGCGTATTCCGGTAGCGGGCCATGAGGTCTTCAGCCTGAGTCATTTTCTGCTCGAAGGCGGGATCGTAAGGCGTCAGCCGATAGCTCCCGTCGGGCGCTTCAAGCAGGTACAGGGCCTGCCCATCGGCGGCCTGTAAGCGGCGAGTGACTTCTTTAGGCAGAATGACGCCCAGTGAGTTACCGAAGCGGCGGACTTTCAGTTCAATCATGGCGACGCCTCAAAAAGTTATTACTTATATAATAACATCAGCTTTTCACCAATACCCATAAACCCTAGTAAAACCGCATGACCTTCGGCACCCATATCGCCTTTGCCTCCGTTCTCTATCTGGGCGGGGCGACGCTGTTTGGCTATAAACCCGACTGGGGATAGGTTGGCTTCTGGTGGCGGTGGCGTCATTAGGGCCGGATGTGGATTTACCTACGTCCAAGGTGGGGCGGCTGTTCTTTTGGCTATCCGTGCCGCTCGAACGCCGGTTCGGCCATCGCACCGTGACCCATTCCGTAGTGGGCCTGCTGACCGTCGCGCTGTATCCGCTGAGCTGGATGGGCTTTCGGGATGCGCTACAGGCGGTGGTCAGGAGCTTTGATATTTCCGTCGAACAGTATCAGCGGCAAATCGGGACGCACTGGTAAGACCTGGAGCTAGTGGCGTCGGATAACCCGACGCTGGCGCGTGTCGAGTACCGCTGTCCGATCCTCGGCACCTGGCGCAATGGGTTTGTGAAAAAGGTCCTAATGTTCTTCAAAAAAGAGGACCGAACCGGAGAACGCGGACGCATTCTCGACGTTTTCTACACCATCACGCCGGACCCAGGCTTTGTCAGCCAGATCAAGGCCGCAAACAAACGCCATTCCGATGGTACCAGCCAGATCAAGTCTGAAATCGGTATCGCAGGAAGCGATCAGATGGAACAGACTCCAACAACGAGAAAGCGTTAGAAGATTTAAAACTGAAATCTCGTCGATCTAGAAGCTTTTTTAAGCATTTTTAGTCGCGCGGGGCGGATGCACAGGCTTCAAAAATCGTTGGTCAATTTTTGTCCAAAATCTCTTTTTAATGGGCAGTTAATCTACCTTATTTCAACGTTAAAAAAACATCATTTTAATATTTTTTCGACCTTAAAATCGATAAGTGTAGGTTGCGGGTTAATTTTATAAATTTTTTTTATAAAATTTTTTCGAATTTTTTCGGCTTATCCTTTTCTTTATTTAACCTTTAAATAAAAAGAAGAGAACCAAGCGTTAGAAACCACCCCGCAAATCAGCAACACTCAGCAACACCTCAAACAAAAAGGGGCAATAGGAAAAAGAAATGGGCTTTCTTTTTCGTGTTGTCCGGCTATGGTTCAAGCCATGTTTCCGACCCGTCAGCAGGAAATCGATGACTTCAAACGGCGTATCAACCTGACTGAATATGCCGTCGCCCAAGGCTATGCTCTTAGTTTTTTTAGACTGCACGTTGGCTAAGTTGGGCGTACCTAACCTCGCTCTTTGGCCAGAATCCGGTAGACCGTAGCCTCGCCGATCTTCAACTGTTGCGCGATTTGCGCTTTTGCCACGCCGGTGGCCGCCAAGCGGATGACTTCATCCCGCCGATCCGTCTGGATGGGCTTGCGCCCCCGATATTTGCCGGCGGCCTGGGCCTTGGCGATACCCTCTAGTTGCCGTTCCAGCATCATTTCGCGTTCAAACTGGGCGACACCGCCGAGCACGGTCAGCATCAACTTGCCAGTCGGTGTCTGGGTGTCCATCCCCAGGTTCAGGATTCGCAGGTCGGCTTGCTTCCGGTCAAGCGCATGGATAATCGACACGAGTTCGGCCACTGACCGGGCGAGGCGGTCAAGCTTAGTCACGACCAGCACGTCGCCCTCGCGGACAAATTCAAGGGCCGCCTGAAGTTGGGGGCGGACTGCTACCGAGGATACTTGCTCATGGAAGACCTTCTCGCAGCCGACTGCTCGTAGCTCTCTCAATTGCACCTCGAAGCCGGCAGGCCGAGGATCGACGAGAAGATCGGCCGGTACCCGTTGCGCCATACTGACGCCATCAACCCGCCGAAGGCCGGAGGCGAGCCGGCGGACATCCAGGCGTTGCTCGGCCGCGAGAACGTCGCGATTACCCTGGACTCACAGCAGACAGACTCCGAGATTGCAAAAGCGATTCAGTACCTTACAGAGAAGCCAACTCTGGGGCCAACCGATCGAGCATCACTGGCAAGCGCTCGAACAGTGGCCAGCAGAACACGGGCAGCTTTTGAACCCGGACTCCCGTCGAGACCTCGATCTTGGTCCAGTCGACGCGGATGGTCCCTTTCTTAAAATCGGTGTGGTACACCGCAGTATACAGCGCATTATCATCGCGGAACTCATGATAATAATGGCTCGACCTCGCGTCATAAGACTTGCGGACCACGGTTCTTGTGTATAAGGCGGCGACAAACGTTCCATCCTCACACGGACAGAAATCAACCAGGCCTTGCAAAGGCTTCGGACCGGGAGGAGGAGCGGGATTCTGGTTGCCACGATACAAGAGGTCGTTGGGGTAGTGTACCATCCACCTGGGCTCACCTTTTTTCTCTTTCAGGCAGCGCATGACCGAGGCGTGCGTGGTACACGCGAGGCCCCCCGATCCGAAGACCCACAGGTAGTGCCGGTCGACCCCGAGGCCGTCGTAACCTCCCCAGGGCGAGGCCACGTAGCCCGACTTTCCGTTACCGATGTCTACGAAGATCTCCGAGTTCTCTCTGGCGAGCCCTCCATAGACGCAGAAGTCGACGCCTTTCAGGATGTCCGGCGTGTTGTCCGGATCGTCCGAGAACGCTTGCGGATTATGGAGCACGCGCACCGACTTGACGTCGGCTTTGAGTGTTTGAGCGTATCCGGTACGGCTTGCCTCGTTCATGCCCTTCTCGACGTCGACACCACACCCTGTGATGACCTTGCCCTTTGCGGTATAAAACCGGATGTTGATCGGCTTGTCGCCGGGTTCGGCCCAAATGTCGGATAGACTGCGGAAGGATTCATCCTTCCCGTTCTCATCGACCAACTGCTTGCTATCTTGGCCTGTGTATGGCGGCTGCATCTTCGATATATAAGTGCGACTATTGTCCCCCAATTCAACACCCAGTTGGTAGTACGTGGGATGGGATGAGCCTATATCTTTCCTGGTTACCGCCACTGATAGGCATTTCCCATCCCCTCCCCCTAGGGACTTAAATTCGCCTTGCTTGATATGGGTGCCGGCGTAAGTTTGACGGTTCTCGCCTAGCATCCAGAACATGCCCCGATTCTGCGCTGCCGGCACAAGCTCTTGTAAAATCTCCAAGAGGAGGTCATTATCAGCTTTGAAAATCACGAGACGGGCGATTACATGCGCTTGAAGCTTCATCAGTGCCTTTTCAACTCGGCGCGTCTCCTTCGGGTCGGTCAGTTTTTTCGCCGTCTCATAATGGTTCTGAACCTCATCTGTATGGACGAGGGATAGCAGGGTCAAGGCCGCCGCCATCATATCGGCCCACGCCTGGCACACGGCGCTCAAGATGGTGGGCCAGAGATCGAGAGTTTGATTTTTTGGCTCGTTCAGCCAGTTCATCGCTCCCCTGAAAAGCGTCACGGTGTTCCCTTCGAGGGGATTGATCGCCTTGATAATTTCGTCAGTGACCATCAGGTCCAACAGAGGCTGATCCCCGTCCATCGCCGACGAGGCCCTGCGGGCCGCTTGCCGCAAGCTGGAGGCGTACACTCTGATGGCTTGGTGAACCGTGGTGATATCCTTCTGAGTCTCTTCGGCCTTTAAGTCTCTCAAGAGCTTTTCGATCTTTGACGTCAGCGACTCCGATTGCGGGGCGAAGAAGCTGAGAATCTGCCCCACCATGGAGAAGATCGCCCCGACGATCATACCTGGAGGACCACCAGCGGCCGATAGGCCGGCCAGAAGAGGGGCCAAAGATGCGCAGATGTCCATAATCGCCGCGGACCCACTGATGGCATCGCCACTCTTGAAAGCCGTGATCGCGGACAACGTGCCCTTGGTCACGCCAGGCAGCGCCTTGGCAAGATTTTCCAGATTTTTTTCAATCTTCTGGCGTTCTTCCTTGGTTGTTTCCTTGTCTCGGCTCTTTTTCCAGTCCTTCAAAAATTGAATCTCGATATTGTTGGCTTTCGCGGATAGTTCAGCTTCGAAAAAAGTTTTCTCCATCTGATCCATATCAGCGGGTAGGAACTGCTTCTTTGCCATCGCTTCAATCAATCCACGAAGGTATTTATATTCTGCGTCATTCATGATTGAACTCCTTAAAGTGCACTCGATTGCCCACTAGTCAGCCTGATGGAACGAACGCCTGTTTGGCGGTGGCGGTGGCGGTGGCGGTGGCGATGGCGATGGCGAAGTTCAACACACGGCATCCCTTCCCAAAGGGCTTTGGGACCGGGATGACCCTCGCTTTTGCGACCCAAGGAGCCGCCGAAGCCGGCGAGGCGCGCTATCTCCCCCGGGGACGGCGGTGCCGGGGAGGCTGGCACCGCCGGGCCACGAGCCGGGCGGCCCGCCATGCCCGGATTGAGCGTCGCGTCACACGGCACGTTCGGGCAGTCGCGGCTGCAGGCGACCAGGTGCACAAGATACGCCAGACGATGATCGGGTAGATCGCCAAGGCACGCTCCATGCGTTCCAGCGCGCCGGTTGCATGGCGTCCATCGACGGCTGGATTTCAAAACCTGGAAGAAGATTTCGATCTTGGCCAAACAAAAAAGCCGCGCCGCTTCGCTCGACCTTCACGCGAGTCGCCCTCGGCAGTCCGACTTTCCTGGAATCTCTCAGGATCGGCGACTTTCTGTCCCTACCTCGCGGCAGGTTTGACTTTATTTGAATACCATGACACGTTTTGACCGTAGCACAATAACCAAAATATACAAGTAAATTACTCAGGATTTAGTTCGTTCGGCGACTGCCCGTTCCTCTTGCCGCTCTTCCTACGCCCCAAGCGTTGCCATCGCCTCATCGGGCTTGAGCCAAAATCGTACGAAGATTTCGCCTTGAGCCGCCCCCAAATTTAGCCACGGTCCCTAACTTCGGGGCGCGGGCGTGCCGGTTCGCACCACCGGGACCGCAGCGGCCGGGGAAGGGGTTTGAGTAGCAACTGGACGGAAAGTCCTTTTAAGCCAGCGTCACGCTATAAAAAGCGGCATGGAGTGCGGCTAATCGGGAGATTGGGCTGGATTGCGCAGTGGTCGCAGTTCGCCTGTAGCAACGGATTCGGGTATCAAGAACGAGTACCGACCGAGGACGTGGATGTGTCCGTGGATCAGCGGCGAAAGTCTGGCGCCATCCTCGTCCCTGACCATGCGGCCCTCCCGGCGCAATTGGGCGAGGGCCGCGTCGATATAGGTTGTGTAGTGCCCCAAAAAAGACTTCCGTAGGTTAAGAGTAGTGCCCTTGTGGCGAAACACGAACGCGTGCTTGAAGGTGCGGTTCAAGCGCTCCAGGATGCCCATGCCGCCGACCTGAATCACGCCGTTCGGGAGATTGGCAAACCACTCCGATTCCAGCGGTACGGCGCCGAGTGCGTGGCACTCGGTAGTGGCCAGATTATCGGGACGGATGAGCGCGGTGTCTGTGGGGGCATCGACGTCGAGCGCGATCATGACGGTCAGTAGCGTAACGTTCTAAAGTTGGCGTGACTTACAGAAAACGGTAGACTGGGAAGAGTATTACTCAGTATTACTTTGGAGAAGCCCATGACCCATTCATCGGTGACGAGTAAAGGCCAAGTCACGATTCCAAAAGCCGTGCGGCAGCGGCTGGGGATTCGGCGGGGAAGCACCATCGAGTTTTGCCTGGTCGGAGACCATGTTGAATTGCGCGTCAAAAGCACACCGCGGGCGGTCGCACCGGATGGTTTCGGAATGCTAAAAAGCCCGCGGCCTACTCTCCCGGCGGATTTTGATCCGGCCGATCTGTTAACGCCATGATCGGCTTGGATACCAACGTTCTCGCTCGGTATTACATTCAAGACGTGGGTGACGCGGAAGCGGAAAAACAGCGGGACGCGGCGCGCCGTCTGATCGAGTCCGGCCAACCGCTTAAGGTGTGCAAAACAGTCTTGTTGGAATTGGAGTGGGTGATGCGCGGCTACTATGGCTTTTCGGCCGCTGAAATTATCCCGATCTTGGAGCACCTTCTAGCCTTACCTCAAGTCATGATCGAAGATCGTGAGGCCGTGCGGCAGGCGCTCGCGCACGCGGCGGCCGGGCTTGATTTGGCGGATGCCTTGCACCATGCGAGCTATCGGGATTGCGAGCGCGTGGCGTCCTTCGATGACCGCAAGTTTGCTCGGCGGGTACGACGGCTGGGCCTGTTGCCCGTGGTCACGATTCCAACCTGAGCCGGCCTCAAGATGGCCACTACGGTACGATCCTTCATAAAAGAAGAACCGATCTTTAAGGGGTCAGCCCACGAAACGGAAATTGAAGCACGCTAAGCCTCACTTGCTTTCAGCAAGGCAACTCTTAGAAACCTCACTTCCAGTCAGGGTTGCGGCTTTTCAATTCTTCACCTGCTGCTTAGCGGCATCATAGGCAACCGTAACGTTTCAAAATGCAGCTCGCCGACTGGTCCATGGCGGCTTTCGATTTAGTCACTCATCTTCCAAAACCGAAATCAGGCACTCCAGCACTTGGCTAACGATGTGCGGCGGTGCGCGCTCAACAATGCTCGCCTTTCGCGCTTTCCAGTCTAGCGACTTGACTTGGTGAGCGTGAATGCCGCCGTCTGTCCTCAAGCCGGACCCCGTCAGCGGTATGAGAAAGCCGGAATCGCGGGCTATGGCCGCCATACCGCCGGAAATAGGGCAGACCCAGGCGAGCTGAAACCGCTGGTTGAAGGCTTTGGGCGAGACCACCAGGCAGAAATGGGGGCCTTGCATCTCTCGTCCGCTCGCTGTATCGAACTGGAGGTGGAGAATATCGCCCCGATTTGGAGCCTTCATCGCTCGTTTCCTACCGGCGGTAGTTCATCCCAGCCCGCTACGCGCTGTAATCCTTTGGGGGTAGCGGCTAGCAACTCTGTCAAGCGCCGACGCGGGCGGGCAGGTTTTAGCCGTAGCTCTGCGCCTGAAATCTCAACGGACAGTACAGCTCCTGCCTCAAGCTGGTTTTGCTCAATATAGGACTGGGGAATGGTGACAATCAACGAGCCACCAGAACGACGTAATGAAGCCATCAACATGGCTGACTCCTATAAGTTTTACCATAGTAAAACTATCAAAGGTTCTTGCTAGGAGCAACTAAAGATTTTCATTAGGAATCCGTTTGAGCCGACGGCCAAACGGAGTGAGCCGTTTGGCCTTGGCGACCCATCAGCCGAAGCGGAGCGGCTGTCAAGGCGGCGCGTAGCGCCCCGCGAAGCGGCATGGCCTTGACAGCGGGGTTTGAAGTTCAACGGTACAGAAACGTACGCCAAGGGCCGTCGATATCGTCTGTCGGCTGGTTCAGCGGCCTGAGTTGCCCTTTCACGACCTGCTCCGCCAGGGTGAACGAGTAATCCCCCAGCACATTGACATGCCCATGCCCCAAGGGTGACAGTCGGCGTTCATCCTCCGCCCGGATGTCCACCGACAGCCGTCGCAAATGGTCCAGCGCGGCCTGCCTGTAGAGGGTATTCCACAACACGACGGCGTTGGTCACCAACCCCAGCGCGCCCAGCTGGTCCTCCTGGCCTTCGCGGTACCGCTTGCGGATCTCCCCCCGCTGACCGTGGCAAATGGCGCGGGCCACGGCGTGCCGCCCCTCGCCGCGGTTCAGCTGCGTCAAGATCCGGCGGCGGTAGTCCTCGTCGTCGATGTAGTTGAGCGGGTACACGGTTTTGTTGATGCGTCCGGCCTCGATGATGGCCTTGGCCAGGCCGGAGGGCCGTTCGCTTTTCAGCAGCGTGCGGAGGAGTTCGGATGCCTGCGCCGTTCCCGGTTTCAGTGACCCGGCGACTCTGATCATGTCATCCCAATGCTGCTCTATGCGGCGGGTGTCCACGCGGCCACGAGCCAGGTCATTGAGCACGCCCTAATCCGCATTCGGGTTTGCCCGCCAGAGAACCGCCTCGCCCGCGTCGGCCAGGCGGGGCGAAAATTGGTGGCCGAGTAGCCAGAACAAGCCAAACACCAGGTCACTGGTCCCAGCGGTGTCGGTCATGATCTCGGTCGGGTTCAGGCCCCAGCGAGCGGCAGACCTGCACCCGGTTCGCCTGCCAATCCGCGCCCCGCAACAACTTTGCCCTGGGATCGCCCCAGCGGTCGCTGTTTTCAATATAGGGGTCGTTTCAGAAAACGGAAAAAATCGTACGCTAAGAGCAGGTTCGTCCTTGTGGAAAGGCTGCAACAGAAAGACGGGGTATTGAATGTCACATTTCTATCCAAAAACACCATTTAAATGCCTTAGACTAAATGACGGGTTAAGTGGCATTTTTTGACAGCGGGAGCTTTTCGATTCACACCATCACATAATCGAGCGTATATGTGATAGGCAAAACATGCTGGTTTTCCACATGCGGTACGGTCTATCTGGAGCGGGCCGCGAACGCTTTGCGCGGCCACGGCCACGCCGTTAATGATGCCCTGTTGCAGTACCTGTCGCCGCTGGGCTGGGCGCGCATCAACCTGACCGGCGATTACCTCTGGCGCAGCAGCGCCAAGATCGGCGCAGGTAAATTCAGGCCGCTACGGCCGCTGCAACCGGCTTAGCGTACGATTTTTTCCGTTTTCTGAGACGACCCCCTTTGAGTCGCTTGGTTTTCGCCGTCGAGCAAAACGGAAACAGCATCAAGTTCCGCTCGTTGCGATAGCGGGTGAGGTTTACAGTGGATTTTGCCTGCTCCAAAGCCCGTTCCCGTAACGGCGTGTCTTCGGATTCTTGGCGCTCCCGTGCTTCGCGCGCTTCCCGTTCGATCTTTTTTTGATCGAGTTCAAACAGCAGTTGCTTATGTTCTTCCCAAGACTTGCTCATGGTCCGTCACTCCGGTGAAAGCCTTGTCTGTACGGATGCACCTGTAACCAACTTCACTTATAGCTCGTCCCGGTACTGGGCCAACAGTAAACCAACCGCCTCCTCCACGAGCGATACGACGCTGACGCCTTTTTTGGCGGCTAGTATCTTGAGGTTGATAACGGTGGTGGCGGGCAAGTGGGCTTGCAAGAGACGCTTGCCGATGCGGTCGGGCCGCCGTTCGGCGGGCTTGTTGTCTTTGGGAAGGGCGGGGGTGTTGAAGCTGAGTTTGGGTTTGGGGGCCATCGGTTGTCTCCTTATTTTCATGCCTTCATACTTTAATATTTATATTAATACCTTTATACCGGAATATTGGAATTAAATGATTACTGCTTGATAAGCCAGCGATAAAGAGCCCGGATTTCGGAAGTAGCCTTGCCGTCCGGTTCGTATTCCTCGACGCTGCGCCCGTCGATCCAGGCGGCCGCATAAGCGGATCGCTGGCAGAGGACCACGGGGGCGACTGTCAACCGTTCGGCGATGGCGGCACGGGCATCATCGGCCATGCGGCCGCGCGCGGGGGCGGCATTGAGAATGACGGCGGCGCGCTTGTCCTTGCTCAAGTGGATTAGGTGAATGGTGTCTTCCAGCGCATCGAGATCGGCGGCGGAAGGCCGACACGGCACGAGGATGAGATCGGCGACCTGCAGGGCGTGATGAGCCGCCACATCGGAACGGCCAGCGGTATCGATAAAAATCAGGTCAGCATGTTGCGCCTGAGCTTGTTGAACGAGCGCGGGTAATTGGACGGCGGTCGCTTTTATCACAGCGGGCGTTTCGATGCGTCGGCGTTAGCTCCATTTGTAGGCAGAGGCTTGGGGGTCGATATCGAAGACGGCAACCCGCTTGCGGTCCCGTTCGGCGCAGACGGCCAGATGGGTGGCGATGGTGCTTTTTCCAGTGCCTCCCTTTTGGCTGATGAGGGCGACGGTTTGCATTCTTATAAAAATTCCATCATTCCGGTATGATGGTAAATAACCTACAATTAAGGTTTTGTCAAACGGCTTACGCTTCGAGCTAAGCCTGAAAACGTTAATGCTTATCGCCAATGTTTTTTGCCTATTGTTATATTTTGATAAATACCAGGAATTCAATCAGATAAGATAATGAGTCCAAAAACAGGAAACAGAAGTCAACATTTGGTCTAGAAAAATACGTGGCTTCTATCTTGTCACTGATCGTCCTTTGGAAGGCTTCTGTGGAACACAACTTTGAAAGGCTGAAAGCTCATATTCTTCCGCTCTCACGGTCAGATGTGTTTGAAGTCGCTCGTGCAGAGTGGGATTTAGTTAGTGTTGAGATCACTGAAGAGTTCGACAACTGCCCTTGCGGTCAGGAAATTAAAGAACATTGCTATATAAAAAATCGCATAACTGCTAAGTCAACTTATGTTGGTAATGTCTGCATCAACAGGTTCATTGGAATTAATACAGGAAATCTATTTTCTGGACTAAAACGTATAGCAAATGACTTATATGCAAACGCCAACCTTGACGTTATTGAGTATGGTAGAAAAATGGGGTTCATTTACGATACCGAGTACACTTTCTTAATTCAGACTCGACTTCAGCGTAAGCTTTCCCAAAAGCAACTTGAGTGGAAACATAAGATCAACCGCCGTATCACCCAACAGATCGTCGTACAGCGACGCAAACACATTAAAAATCTGTTCAAGCCAACGATGCTTTACAGTGCTACTTAATATCACTTCTTACTCTCATCAGATTGGGAGATCATGTGGATAGATCCATGTCAAGATCACTACAAAAACTTGTATTAGAGAAACAACTAAAAAAACCCGTACAGCATAGTTATTCAGCTAGCAATTGGGAGAAAGCGTTTAATCAAATTGATACACCATCAAATGAAGATAATTAATTGATTTATATAGCTAACTAGATAAAGGTGCCAAATGGCATCAAATGGCAGCGTTTTGGCACAGCTTTTTTAGATGATTTACATAGAGTTATCAGGGTTTGGCTGTTGTTTGATCGCATCGCTAGATGCAACAGGTGTGACCCTGTTCACTGCCACATTTGAATGACACTCCAAATGCCCCTTCAAGCACCTGTCATTCACGCAGTGGCGCAGTGGCGCAGTGGCGCAGTGGCGCAGTGGCGCAGTGGCGCAGTGGCGCAGTTGAAGTTTGCGTATTTTATTCCAGTGATAGGCTGAAATACTTTCAAAGAAAAGGAATATTTTATTTCTTATAAACATTATTTATAGAACGATTAACCAAATTTTGGTGATCTTTGATGATGCCACACCGATATTAGGCGGCACTATTCGGTGCTTGGATGCTCAAGATATGGGCGCGAATCTTGAGTTTTATGAGGGGAATAGTACCAAACAAGCGGTTTTCAGGAGAATCGAGAAACGAACCTAGGCAGGTCTTTCAAGGATAACGCTCAAATCAGCGGCGACAAAAAGCAGAGCGAAGCAGCGCTTTTTGTTGTCGGCTGGATTTGAATGTTAGATTTTTTTAATTTTTTGTCTGAGCCGGTCATTTGAATTCAAAATGTCCCTTATTTTTATTTCCGAGAACCCAAGCTGCGAGAGCAAATGCAATTGAATTATCCCCTCCAGTTGCCCACACAGTATGTATAAGGCGACACCTTGCACTGCCTTGCTTTCCAGCTCATTATTATAATGCGTCAAATAATTTCTTGTATCGATGATATTTCTTATAAGCTTATGTCTAGCATTACTGTTACCAAAATACTCTTTGAAGGGCTCGATTATATTCTTTAATCGCTTTCCAAGCGGAAGCTCATTGCCCTTTATAATTCGCCCATAAAGCCATTGTCGGTTAGATTTCGGACACTTCCGCAATGTGCTGGCCACCAGTTTTCTAAACACTGCTTCATCCATCAATACATTGTCATTAGTACGCCTATGATAGGTTTCTATAGCCTGGGCCAAGGCTAAAAATTTGCTTTCTAAATAGTGGTAGTGGCCATAACGAGCTGAGAAATAGAGCCAAAGAACAGGTTGAATGACAGTGTAGGCTTGAAGCCAGCTTCTGAGGATATCTTGTGTATTTAATTCAATCTGCTCATGACTGAATAGAAGTGAATGACTACTGACTTTTGGCGGAGTCTCAGAAAATGGCGCACTTCTATAATACAGTCTAATTTTTAAAGGATAACTTTTGTTATCATCAATTGTTTTGATATAAGTACTTCCCGACACCGTTACATTTTTTATACTCACTGTAGTGTCGGTAGCAAAGCACAGGAAACTAGTCACTTTGAATGCTAATTTTATGAAATCCGATACATCACGATCTTCTAGCGACGTAATACTAAAGTAAGCGTATTGTGATATTTTTGCTTCCGTGCCGATCGTTAATCCTGGGAGAGAATAACCAAATCTGATGCTTAGATTGAACTCGCTACTAAGTTGATATGTTATCTCCTCTGGAGGACTGTATGAAATATGTGCAGTTCGAAGGTCTCGAGTGTAAGCAATGGCTAAACCGGACTTTGATACCCACTCATCTAAACCTTCAACTGAAAAATCGAATTTATTAAATCTAATTTCTTCTTCTTTATTGAAGTCGAGGCCAAAATATGCCTTGCTTGCTTCAACAACCGATTTCGAGACAGTCCCAAATGAGATAGTCTTGTTTTTATAGAAACAGTCTAGCAGCGTTATGTATCCCTCGCCTTCTAACAATCCTACTACTCTAGATAGATCGTCCTTTCCGTTAAGCGCCTCTATGTTATTGTCCAGTAAACCTAGTATTTCAACTACAATTTCGCCGCCATCATTAATAGTCAATGTACCTGGAACTTTATTTTCTTCAATTCCAGGAATCCAAAAGTAGCCGAGGCGCGTTATTGTTTCTTTGATTCGCAAATTACTTAGCCTTGAAATCTAACTAATGATTATATGGTTTTCGCATAACTCCCAACGGTGAAGTTATACGGCAACACGCTACCCGTAAGCGCAAATTGAAGTATAGATGAGCGAACGGTGGCCTGGCGTGTTGACTGGACCGACTGTCGCCTTCCGTCTCGTGCCTCTTTAGCTTTCGCCTAAAATGAGCGGCTTTTCGCGTTATTCCGCTCGGCGAACAGAGGACAAAAAATCCGTTCCGAGGGTATGCCGCTGCTGGTTGTTCACACCGACCAGGAATGAAGCACGCACCCAGACTGGCGGGAGCGCCGTGTGTCCATCGCAAATTTCCACCGTCAAAGGCCACGGAATCGAGCAGGCGCGCAAAACAAGGGTAGGGAAAGGGTTAACTACCGTCAAAACGCCCTAGAACGCCTCTACGGCGATTTTAGGGGCATTGAGCGAGCGCTTCTGTCCTCAAAGGAAGACCTCCATCGGCACATGAAACCTGGCGGCCAATCGTTTAGCCAAAGCTTTGCTCACTGTACGCTGTCCGCCCAAAATCTCGGAGATCCGGCCTTGCGGTGCACAGTCCGCCAAATCGGCCTGCTTCAGCCCGTGTTGATCCATCAAGAACTGCAACACCACGCGAGGTTCCGCTTCAGGGATCACGCAATGGCTATCCTCGTAAGACTTTACCCGATCTGCCAAATAGTCGAGCACGTCTGCCAGCGGATGCGCCTCATCGTCACCCACAGCTGTCAACAGCGCCTCCAGCGTCGCTAAGGCGTGCTGGTAATCGGACTCTGTGCGTACCGCTGTCACACCGATGGCCCGCTTGAACGGCAACCACGCCCGCAAGATCGCCTGTGGCTCCGGGACAGGCTTAACAAGAAAGCGCATCATCTCAGCCCCTCCTCTTTCCATCGTCCTCGGTCATATTCCGCGTGAGTCAACACCGCCCGAATATAGACCTTGCGGCGGTTATAGTGGATGGAGGCTATCAAGCGGTACTTATTGCCGCCGATATCGAATACCGTCAAACCATCCACATAATCAGCGCTCCCAAACGTCGTTCTCAGGTCGCTGAAGTCTTTGAAGGCCCCTTTCTCCATCAAGTGATGCCAAGCCCGTAGCGGCAGCTCTGCGTCTGGGAATCGACTCCAGAAGGCCGTAAGCGCGGTTTTGGCGATAACATGCATCCACCGATGATATACCAAAATGGTATACATGATGAGGCCTTGTTTTGAGGAATCCGTTTAGCCGAAGGCCAAACGGAGTAGTCCGTTTGGCCTTGGCGACCGATGAGCCGAAGCGCAGCGGCTGTCAAGGCCGTGCGTAGCACGCCGCATAGCGGTTTAGCCTTGACAGCCAAGCGGAGCGAAGGCTTGGGGGGTATGGGGGGCTTGCCCCCCCATTGGGGTTAAAGAACTCGTGAGCGAAGCGAACTCCTTTTAGGGGGGTCTGGGGGGAGCCGAACTCAAAAGTTATCCACAGGCGGCCTCGCGCGCGTCTTTTCTTTTAAAAAACTTTTAATAAATCTTTTAAAACCTTTATAAGGCCGAAAAATAAGCGATAAGTATTTGATTTTATTGAAAAATAAAAATATGTTGGTTCCCCACGGTGCGGTATGTCGAAATTAAGATTCTTTTAAAAAAGCTTTCTTAGCGGCAAAAATAACATTGATATTTTTTGTGGTTCCTTTACTGAAGCTTATTTCCCAAGGCAAATCATATTGTTTTAACTCATATTTAAAGCGCTTTAGCGTTCCCTCGTGCGCACATAATGCTTGTAAGCGCTCTATTCCCACCATCCAACTTTCTTCTTTTCCTATACTAACCATCACTAATTCGAGAAGACGTTTCTTAATTCCCGCTTCCTCTCGAAGAAGATTTTTGTCAATAGCAAGCAATCCTTTTGAATATCGAATAGACTCAACAAGTCTTTCATCAAACGAAATGTTAATACGTTCTAATTTTCCTGATTGATCTATATAGCTAGCCTTAATCAAGGTAAAGATTTCTGTAATTTTCTCGTTTTCACGAAAAATATTTCCGCTATATCCAGTAAGGCATAAGCGTCTTAATCCCTCCTTAATCCATTGAAGATTACTTCCACTTTCTGGGTTTCGCCCTAAAGCTTTCAAACATTCATACCCCGAAAATTCAACTACATTCGGGAAATATCCCACTTGTAATGCAATCTCTCCCGCTTTGCTCAACGCGAATCGCAAAATATCGAAATCCCAAATTTTCGCCATGCCATAATCGTGATTGGCCGTCACTTCTAGCCAGCGCTTTCCGTCTGACGAAACGTAGCGGATGCCTTTGGGGGTCGTTTCAGAAAACGGAAAAAATCGTACGCTAAGAGCAGGTTCGTCCTTGTGGAAAGGCTGCAACAGAAAGACGGGGTATTGAATGTCACATTTCTATCCAAAAACACCATTTAAATGCCTTAGACTAAATGACGGGTTAAGTGGCATTTTTTGACAGCGGGAGCTTTTCGATTCACACCATCACATAATCGAGCGTATATGTGATAGGCAAAACATGCTGGTTTTCCACATGCGGTACGGTCTATCTGGAGCGGGCCGCGAACGCTTTGCGCGGCCACGGCCACGCCGTTAATGATGCCCTGTTGCAGTACCTGTCGCCGCTGGGCTGGGCGCACATCAACCTGACCGGCGATTACCTCTGGCGCAGCAGCGCCAAGATCGGCGCAGGTAAATTCAGGCCGCTACGGCCGCTGCAACCGGCTTAGCGTACGATTTTTTCCGTTTTCTGAGACGACCCCAACATAGACATCCCGCCTTCGCAACGCATCTTGCAGCTGGTCGAGAAAGCACAGCGTGTAGCCCCGCCGACTGACCCGATGCTCCTCATCAAAAACCAATCGCTTCCAGGGGGTGGCGATGATATCGAGCGGCGGCTTATCAAGCGTCTGCTTGCGCGACGGGCCAAGGGCGGCCAGGTAATGGAGGGCTTCCAGCGTGGTTTTGCCGCCGGGCACCCTTTGTGCTAGATCAGCCAGGCGGTGGCGAAATCGAACATCAGGCTGGGCCTTTCATGGCCGACCCAGGCCCGGGCATAGAGCCGCCGGGCCAGGCGGAACGCCCACGGCGGGTCGCCCAGCAAGGCCGGACTGCTGAAGAGATACACGTCTGGACGCTGGCTCACTGTGTCGAGCAATTGATAAGGCTTGCCGCGCCACAGCAGCGCGGAGAACACCACGTTGGTGTAAAGAACGAGTCGCATCGACCGGGGATTCCTGGACTGCTCTTGCCTTGCGCGCCTGCCGCGCCGCGTTGATCTCGGTGGCAACCGCCTCTTCACTCAGTGGCTCCGCCCCGGCCGCCTCCAGCGCGGGCGCAATCGCCAGTAATTGGCAATACTGTTGATACCCTGGTGATAATTTTCGATAGCCCAAGCAGAACCGGCAAAGCGCATCCGCGTCAGCGCGGTCAAGTTCAGGGCATTGGTGGCCCATCATTCCCTGTCGCCGTCTGGGGCGACGATCGGGAACAGACGGATCAATACATAGACTTTGAGATGGACGACTCGGCCCTGGGCAGAGACTGCTGAAGGGATGCGGAAAGAATGAGACTCGTTAAATTATTTGCTGAATAAGGCGAGAGCCAATGGCTTTAGAGGGCGGGCGGCGGTTTGCAAATCATACGGCTTACTGTCTGACCCTCCTGTAACATTCCTATAAAATGACATACTTCGCTGTAAGTTAGCCTGGCTAATGCATCCCGAGAGAAATGCGGCGAAAAATAGACCTCGCCAAAATGAAGTTCGACGCGAATAGCCGGCTCGCCCAGCAGCCGCCACAGATGCGGCAAGAGCGCATCGTCACCGACAAAAGGCACGGCGGGGTTGGTTCCTCGCGCATGGGGATAACGCAAAGCGATGGCCTGCACCGAGCAGCGGGCCAGCAGCGCCGCTTTAAACAGTCGGGGATGAAACCGCCTGACGGATTCACCGATGGTCGAAGTGCCTTCTGGAAACACCAGCACGCGCTCGCCGCGACGCAAGCGCCAAACCAGTTGCTCGATGGCTTCCGTCGCGCCGTCGCTACGGCCGCGCTGGATAAACGCGGTCCCCGCCCGACGGCACAGCCAACCAAACAGCGGCCAAGCCGCCACATCTCGTTTGGCTAGAAAGTGAGTGGGGCAGACCGCCGCGATGCAGAAGATATCGAGCCATGAAATGTGATTGGCCACGAATAGGGTGTCGCCGGCATGCGGGGTTCCGTTCACATGGAACCTCACGTTTAGAATCCAGCATAACCGCCGACTCCACCAGACCAGCGGCGTGGTGGAGCGGTAGCGGCGCTGGCGGCCCGGCCCCAGCGCGGCGGCGATAACCAGGCCCACCAAAAGATGCAGGCTTAGCAGGGGTATGCGCATACCGCGCCGGACGATGCGGGCCAAGCCGCTTCGCCAGAGGGCGCTCATTGATCGCGATCCAGGAAATGCCGGGCGTAGCGCCGTTCAATGCGCCGAGTGGACAGTAGGATGAAAACATCGGCGACATGGAAATCCGGGTCCAAGCACGGCTCGCCGCCGATCCGCGCCCCCAGCCGCAAATACGCCTTGAGCAAGGGCGGCATCGAGCCGACCAGCGGCGCAAGGCCATCGCGGCGGGGTAGCGGCCAGCGCGGTTGCACCCGCAGCGGTTCCGGGACCAGATGGCGTTGCGCCAATTCAGCGTAGAGCGCCCGCGCCGCGCCGCCATCCTCTCCCAGCGGGATGCTGGCGCAACCGATCAGATAGTCGATCGCGTGTTTGGCGATGAAGGTCGCTAAACCGGACCACAGCGTACCGATGGTCGCCCCATTGCGGTAATCGGGATGGACGCAGGTGCGGCCGATCTCCATCAAGCGGCCTGGCAGCGTCAACACCGGTCCCAGATCAAATTCGGTTTCTGAATAAAAACCGCCAGCGTGCTCGGCAGCGTCGGCGGTGAGGATGCGGGTGCAGCCGACCACCTGGCCGAAGCCGTCGCGGACGATCAGATGCTGGCAATGCTCGTCGAGCGCGTCATGATCCACACCCGGCAACCGATTATGTAGTTTGGCCCCCATCTCTTCGGCGAAGACCGTGTAACGCAGGCGCTGGGCCGCTCGGATGTCCTCGCTGGAGCGCGCCAGCGCCACATCGAGCGCCCGCGGCGCGGCTGCTGACGGGGGAGAAGGGATCGGAAGCAGGTGGGCGGTAGGGGCGGCAATACCAGATAATTCGATGCTCAAGGCAGGCTCCCGGAACGGCGGGTAACAACGGTGCGAGCAAGCCTAGGCGCGTTGCGTTGCAGCTATTTTACCGGTTCGTTAAATCGGGATGACCGCTCATGGCAAGGCCAAGATCGCCAGCGCGGCGCCCAGCAACGCGCCAGCCAGCACGTCGCTGGGGTAGTGCAGCCCTAAAACGATGCGCGACAGCGCTACCAGCATCGCGAACGGGATCAACAACCATCCGAGCGCTGGATAGTAGTAAACCGCGACCAGGGTGAAGGACACCGCGTGCAAGGTATGCCCCGACGGAAAGCTGTACTCATCCAGCGGCGCCACGCGCGGCTCGATTTGGCGGTTGCGGGCGTACGGGCGAAAACGGATCGTGCGCGCTTTCAATGCTTTGTACAGGACCAAGCCGACCGCGCCGACCAGCAGCATCCGACTGACCACCGGGACGGCGGCCGTGCCCCGAAGCAGTAGCAACGCGGCTATCAAGCCATACCAGAACATGCCATCCCCCAGCCGGCTGACCACCGCAAACAGGCGGATGACCGAGCGATGACGGATCACCTGCTGGGAGCGCAGGCACCAGGCCAATTCCCGGTCGGTCAGGCGTGGCCAGCGGACCGTGGCGGTAGAGGCTGGAAACGTCAGATTGGGCGAGCGACGGTCGGGCATGAGGTTTCTCCTTGGGCAGTCACGCTCGCGAGCAAGGCTTCCAGACGGTCGTAAATCCGTTCGCTGTCCAGACCGAGTACCGCCTGTCGGGCAACTTGACCCATCGCCGCGAGCACTCCCCGATCTCGTACCAAGGCGGTCGCAATGGAGATGAACGCCGCCGCGTCACCGAACGGCGCCAGCAGGCCGCAGCGGCCGGATTCGACATGAGCGTGGCCAGCGGCGTAATCGAAGGCCCCGACCGCCAGACCGCTGGCCATCGCTTCCAACACGACATTGCCAAACGTTTCGGTCAAGCTTGGGAACAGGAACACGTCGGCCGAGGCGTAATGGGCGGCCAAATCCTCACCCTGGCGCATCCCGCAATAAACGAAACTGGGATGATGGGCGCGCAAGCGAGCGGCCATGGGCCCGTCGCCGACCAAAATCAGGCGGGCATCGGGCTGTAACTGGCGGATCGCCTGAAAGGCGGCGATGGCCAGCTGCAAATTTTTCTCCGCCGCCAATCGTCCCACGCACAAAACGGCCAAAGCGCGCGGAGCCACGCCCCAACATTCCCGCAACGCCAGGTCGCGCCGCCGCGGCGAGAACAGCGCGGTATCCACGCCTCGCCCCAACACGTGCGTGCGCTGGAAGCCGAGGGCGCGCAAGTGGCTGGCCAGCTCCTCGGTCGGCACCAGCGTTTGTACGCCCCGATTGTGAAAATGCCGCAAATAGGCGGTGATCGGGCCAGCCAACCAACCCAGGCGGTAATGGCGGCTGTAGCGTTGAAAATTGGTATGGAAACTCGTCGATGCCGGAATGCCCAAACGTTGGGCCGCGCGCAGGGCTGAATAGCCCAAGGGTCCTTCAGTGGCGATATGGACCACATCCGGGCGGGTCTGCCGCCAATGCCTCAATAGAGGGCGCACAGCGGGCCAACCCGCTTGTAGCCGCGGATAGCCGGGAATCCGGAAACCGGGCAGCGGTAACGCTTCCAGGGAATCGGCTCCTTCCGCTACCGTGTTGATCTCCTGGCACACTCGCACTAATTGCACCCCATGACCACGCCGCCGCAAGCTCTCGACCCAACGCGCGACCGTGAAGGCCACGCCGTTGATTTCTGGCGGGTAGGTTTCGGTGACAATGCTGACGCGCAAGCGTTGTCGGGTCTGAAAGGCTGAAGTATCCAGAGACATACTCCAAATTTTCGGAAACAACCGCAACAGATTGATGATGTTTTGATGAAAGAGCCGTGACAGAGAGGGATTTTTTTAACTATCTTGGGGACTTAGGCAAAATCCCAGCGTCATGACACTGTCATCATTTGGTAACTTCAGCGAGTGAAGATGACCGCTTGCGGAAGTCTTCTGAATATTTTATGGGGGAGTCATGAACCTGAAGTTGCTCGTGGTGGCGATGTTGTCGGTGTTAGGACTGGCGGGCTGTGGTGGCGATGACCATGACGATAATGATGGTGGCGATTCGCCGGCTAAAATCCTGAAGGCCGTGGAATTCACGGAGACGCCCGCGCCTTCTACCCTCGATGAGATGGCTAAAACTTACAGTAAGTCGACCGTTAAGCTGAGCTACACCAATGGATCAGTGGTCGAGAAGCCGCTTTCCTACACCACGTTATTCAGCGTGAAGGATAAAATTTCCGAGGTAAAGGGTCAGAGGCATCCCGCGGGCCAGCTTTATAACTACAAGATGGAAGCCTTGCTCGACCCGATGGGCAATCCGGTGGTGGCGGAAACTCCGGACGCCAACAGCCTGCTCAACATCGGTGACAAGCTGTTTTTAGTCACCCACTATGAATACGACTGGCTGTTGAGCGATGGCTCGGTCGCTTTTTCCACCCCCGGTTGGTATACCCGCTCGCCGATGTCGATGACCTTGAGTGAGATCGCGCAATCGAATAACGGCAAGTTGAGCGCGACCAAGGTCCGTCCCATCGACTTCTCCAGCGTCAACGGCCTGTGGATTCCCTGCTTCGGCTCGCAAACACCGTGGAACACCCATCTCGGTTCCGAAGAAGATTACGACCTGATTTATAACCCGCTCGATTCCAAGAATTACGGTACGACCACGGCGGGTCTCAAGGCGATGCGCGAGTTGTATTTCAAGGGCGAGCGCGAGGCCAATCCTTATCATTACGGGATCATCCCGGAAGTGACCGTCAGGGCCGACGGCTCCACGAGTGTGGTCAAACATTACGCGATGGGGCGCGGAACCTGGGAGGTGGCTAAACTGATGCCGGACGGCCGCACCGCTTATCTGGGCGATGATGGCGCTTACGTGCAGATGACAATGTTCGTGGCCGATCAATACGGTGATTTGTCCGCTGGCACCCTCTATACCGCAAAATGGAATCAGACCAGCGATCAGGACGGTGGAAAAGCCAATATCACCTGGATTCGACTCGGCCATGCCACCGACGCCGAGATCAGCGCGCTGGCTAATAGCCTGACCTTCAATGACATCTTCAGCGCCACTGAGCCGACTACCGGCCAATGTCCCAGCGGTTACCAGCGGGTGCGCGCGGGCTCTTCATCTGACGAATGTTTGGTGCTCAAGCCCGGCATGGAAAAGGCCGCCGCCTTTTTAGAAGCCCGCCGCTACACGGCCCTGTTAGGCGGCACCACCGAATGGACCAAGATGGAAGGGGTTGCCGTCAATGGCAAGGACAGGAAGTTGTACGTCGCCATCTCGCGCATCGAAACCAGCATGCGCTCCGATGCCACCGAACCCGCTGACCATATCAAACTGGCGGAAAATAAGGCGGGAGCGACTTATACCCTCGACTTGAGAAACAACATCAAGGACACGCAAGGTAACGCCATCGATTCGCAATGGGTCGCGGTCAACATGTACGTCGAGCCAAAACTGTTGGGCAAGCCCATGAGCGCCGACGCCCGTGGCAATATCGCCGAGGTCAACAGCGTGGCCAACACCGATAACGTGTTCTTTTCCGAGAAGATGCGCACGCTGTTCATCGGTGAGGATTCCGGGATGCACGTTAACAACTTCATCTGGGCCTACAACGTCGACACCCAGAAGCTGAGCCGGATTCTGACGGTGACGGCTGGCGCGGAAACCAACGGCTTGCAAGTGCTGGAAAATCTGAACGGTCATGCTTACATCATGGCCAACTCCCAGCATTGGGGTGACTTCATCAGCACCACCAGCACCGATCTCAAAACGCAACTGACGCCGATGATCGATAAGTTCCATGCGCCGGTCGGTTATATCGGAGGGATACCCGGTCTTTAATCGTGCCCACGCGCGGCCCGAGAAGCTGGCGATGTAATCGCCAGCTTTTTATTTTCAGGAGGTAGGCTCATGAAGTACCCGTGGTTGGGTTGGACAGATCTGCTGCTTATCCTAAGTTTGACGGCGACGCTAGCGGGCTGTGGCGATAGTGAAGGAACGGCCCATGCGGCGGTCGCCTCCAAGCCCACCGCGCCCGACTTTCTAAAAGGCGATTATCGTAGCCCACTGACTTTTTCCAACCCCTATGCCCATATTCCCGCCCAGTGCTACATCGAAACCTCGCGCGGCACACAGAATGCCTGCCTGTTCTGTCACACCAACGGCGTCTATAAAACCGGCCTGGGCAATAATTTCCCGCAAGCAGGGGCAGCGCCGCGACTTGGCAACTTACAACTAGAGTATTCCTTTACCCCATTCAGTCCATTCACCGCTTCACCTAGCCGCAATCCGTGGGAAAACACCCTGACGCCGGAAAAATTGCGGGAAGCCGTGGCCGCATTGGGCTTGAATCCGGAAACTTGGGATATGGAACGCTATCTCCGTGAGGATAATTGGCGGGCCGCGTTCGCGCGCCGGCCTGGTGATCCGCGCGCTTGGGATGGCGGGGGAGACGATGCGCCGTTTCGGCTATTTCCCGGTCTCGATCCCAACGATTTGCCCGCTGAATCCGACGGCTTCGTCCGTTCCGGCACGCCGCGCAACGGCTTTTTCGAGGACCAAACCGGGCGCTGGCTTACTGGCTGGCGGGCGGTAAATTTCATGCCTTATGGCATTTTTACGCCCATGACCGGCTCGGTCTCTGGCATCTATATTCGGTTGCCCCCAGTCTTTATGCAGCGGACGGATGGCGCTTTTGATTTAGACATTTATCGCCAAAACCTCGCTTTGTTGGAACGAGCGATTCAGGATCGTGTGCAGCCGGAGGATGGGCTAACTTATCGCGGCGCGGCCCGGGTCGTCGCCATCGAACGGGGCTTGTATCCAGTCGGCGCCGAATTCGCTCATCCGCTGCATTATGTCGATGTAGCGGCCGACGGGCGCGACGCGGCGATCAGCCCTTATCCCGGCGCCCGCGCTCGCCGGGTCAAGGAAATCCGCTACATGGTCAAGTGGAAGCCGTTTTATCCCAGCCAGTTCCGCCCCGGCGTCAAGGAAGAAGGCGCGCCGCTTTATGGTAACGACGCGCAGGGTTGGGTGGACAATGGGGTCGGTTGGTATTTGTCTGGCTATATCGAAAACACAGATGGGGCGCTGCGGCCACAACATCGGGAAGAACTGATGCAATGCATCGGCTGCCATAGCGGAGTCACCAGTACCGAATTTCCCCAATTCACCGCTGGCGTGGGTAATACGGTCGATTCGACCTGGGCGTTCCCCCGCAAATTTTCTGGCGAACTGGGTTGGCGAGAAATGGATTATCTCGGTTATCTGGCCCGAACTTCCGTGGGGCGTGAGGCAACCCCTGGCCAAGCCCGACTCGGCGATCCCATCAATCGGGATTTAGACAAGGGTGAGTTCCGTCATTTTCTGGACAACGTGGTGGGCGCGAGCCTGTATGGCGATATGCCCGCCGCCATCGAGCGATTTTTGAGTGACGCCATACAACCTGCGCGGGGCTATTCCGCCGAATGGCCCGCGCTGGATACCGCCAGCGCCACGGGATTTCAGCGGGGTCAGGCGTTGCGGCAACAGCTGCTGCGAGAGTTAACGGCACGGGGTGGTTATCTGACCGCCAAGGGCGCTATTCATGGTGAGCTGTTATATCCGCCCAAGGAGGACGCGCTGGCCGCCGCTCGCCGCTATCGGCAAGTGGTGGTGACCCAACGTTACGTCAAGGGCAAGGATGTTTTTCCAGTCACCCCGCTGACCTACCGTTATTTTCGGCAAGGCGGCGAGGGTTTTACACATCAAGACGGGCAGTCCTATCAAGTGGGCGACATCATTACCGACCGGCCTGTGGATACCGCTAATCCCGCCTCAGTGACCTATGGGGTAGGCAGCGCCAAAACCCTGATCGACCCTGACCGGCCGTTTGCAGCGGGCGGCAGCTATTTTCCGGACTACCGACCCCTGTTAACCGAACCCTTACGGTTTGAAGCAACGGCGAATTAAGCTAAATCAAACGCTAATGCCTTGCTTTCAAGCCGCCGCCCAATCCGGAATGGGCGGGGGTTCCCGCCAGCGCTGGGGTTCTCCCGCCACCCGCACCGCCCGCTCAGCGCCCCATCGCAAAATCTCCAGCGAACCGTCCTGGCGCTCGGCCAAGGCCGTGCAACTCTCGACCCAATCACCATCATTGCAATACAGCACGCCGTTGAGGTTACGTAGCGCCGCATGGTGGATATGACCGCAGATGACCCCATCCAGCTCGCGCCGGGTTGCTTCTCGCGCCGCCGCCGCCTCGAAGCGTGCAATATAGGACGCCGCCCGACCGATGCGTTGTTTGAGAAAATTAGCCAGCGACCAATACGGCCGCTGGCCGCGCCCCCGCCAGCGGTTGTACCAACGATTGGCAAACAGCAGCAGATCGTAAGCCCAGTCACCCAGCCAGTTGAGTAACGGCCCGCCACAGCGGACCGCGCTATCACACTCATCGCCGTGAATGACTAAAAAACGTCGGCCGTCCGCCGTGATGTGAACGGCCTCTGGAACAATTTCGACACCGCCGACCGACAGGCCCCAATAGTCCCGCACCACCTCGTCGTGGTTGCCGGGTATATACCAGACCCGATCCCCTGACCGCGCTTTAGCAACGAGTGCTTTAAGCACCTCACCATGCGAGGCGAGCCAGTGCCCACCTTTACGCAGGCTCCAGAAATCAATCAGATCGCCCACCACATACAATTCCTCGCACGGATTTTGGCGGAGAAAATCGAGTAGAAACTCGGCTTTGCATTCCTTAAAGCCCAGATGAATATCGGATATCCACAGAGTGCGAAACGGTGTGGCGGTCATGCGCTTATCCAAGATTTAGGTTGAACCGATAAAACTGAAATAGCGCCAGCCGCCGCCGTAGGCGGGGCGCACGCTTTGCGTGATCGCTTCACAGCAGCCATTCAGATGCGGCAAGAGATGCGCATCCATCCGCACATGGTTGCGCGCCATCCAGCGGCTGAAACGCGCAAAGGGGGTGTCATGAAAATCCACCACCGCCAGCAAGCCGCCCGCGCGCAGGTCGCGCAATGCCGCTTCCACCGCTTGGTTCCAACCGGGGTTGATCATCGACAGGCAATAGGAAAACACGATCAGATCGAATGGCGTACCCGGTTGCAAAGGCCGGTCGTAGCGCCACTGAATCAGGGCAATCGAAGCTGAGCGCGCACTAACCTTGCGCCGCGCTTGGGCCAGCATGTCAGCGGACAGATCGAGACCGATGATGGTAGCGCCGGGAAACTGTCGGTGCAGCCGCAACAGATTGCCGCCGGTGCCGCAGCCGATTTCGAGAATTCGGCGCGGCTGCTGATGGATGGCAATCGCCTGAATCAATTCAGTACGCCCGAACAGAAAGCTCCAGCGCGTATTGTCGTAAAGCCGGGCGTGCCAGCGGTAGTAACGGCTTAACGCGGTGGTGTGTTGCGCGGTAGGCCACAACAGCGGATCGGATCGGTTCATGTCACCTCCGCGAAATGCAGGCTGCCGTAAGTCCCGACCCGATCCTGTTGGTGCAGCGGCTCGGTCAGATTGGGAAAGAAGCGCAGCGCCCGCCGGGTCCAATCTGGCAGAAAGCCGAGATCGTTGCCCGCCGAACGCAGCAGAATCCGGCTACCCGGCCGGCTGTTGGCCAGAATCAGCCGCCATTCTTCCTCCAAGGCGCGTGGCTGATGCCAGGCCAGCCAATCCTGATGATCCAGCAGCACGAAATGGCTGTACTGACCGGGATGATCGCGCAGAAAGTCGCTGACGGTGGCGTCGTAAGTGTGGATGCGATTGCGGTCGGCGCGCAGGCGGGCGAAGTTTTCCGGCAGAAGGTAATTGGGACAACAGCGCTCGGTGTAGGAGCCGGTCAGATAAGCCCGCCAGAAGTAATTGTCGTGAATCAAGACCTCGGTCAGCACGTGGCGCAGCTTGTCGCTGACGTAGCCGACGATGCCGCCGGGATGGCGTTGCTGGATCAAATGGATTTGCGGTCGCGGCACGCCCAGCATCGCCAGTGCGGTCGGCTGGCGCAGCAGCCACGCGCTGAACCGGCTCCACAACGCCGGTTCGATCTTGGCGTAGAGGGTGCGCTGCTCGGCCAAATTCGGCGCATCGAGCAAATCGAACAAATAATCGCGCAGCTTGCGTCCAGATTTAAGCAACCGCCGGGTGACCAGCCAAGCCACCGCGCCGCAGGTACCGCGATAGTAAAACGAGTGCTTGGGGTTGCGCGGATCAAAGTAGGTGATTTTTTTATCCCAAAACGCCGCCGCATAGGGCGGCAGACGCGGGCGAAGCGCCGTGTAAAGCGCGCGAAACTGAGGGTGCGAGCCCCGGCGGAACATCTGCTCCAGATCGTCGAACTCGCCATGTTCGATCAGCGCCAGTTTCAGTTGCAACAGCGCATTTTGGCGGGGATTGACATCCACGGCGTGGATTTCCGACGGGCCATCCAGCAAATAATCCAGCGCATTGCAACCGGCGCTGGTCAGCACCACCAGCTGGCTGTCTCGATCCAGCCCCAGCAAGTGCCGGTCAATGCGCGGGTCTTCCCAGCACATGTTGTAGATCAGATAGCGCTGGTGAACCGTCCTGAACAATAAATCGTGCGCGTGATGGCCGAGTCTGGCGCCGAGCGTTTTAACCATGCGACCTCAAACCAGATCTTGAAGCAAGAATTGGCTGAGGAGTTTGGAAAAAACAGGTAACAAAATCATTGCGTCGCAATGACCGTTTGATGACGGTTGCCAACAACAGACCGAAGCGAGCAGTGCGACCCTGACTTGGCGCTGTCATCGTACTGTCATTGCAGTGCAACATTAGCTCGCGATACTCATTTAATCGAATAATCGAAAGTTTAATGAGTAGAGGGCGTCTTGTGAGAAAGCTATTGCTGACAACCACATTGTTTGCCGCGCTGGGCCTTGGCGCCATCGCACCGGCGTCGGCGCAGAATTTGCGTCTGACCGGCTCCGGGGCCAGCTTCCCGTTCCCGCTGTACTCCACCTGGTTCAAGGACTTCAGCAAGCAAACCCAGGGCGTTACCGTCGACTATCAGGCCAAGGGCAGCGGCGCGGGCATTCAGGATTTCATCAATAACACGGTCGATTTCGCCGCCAGCGACGCGGCGATGTCCGATGAGGAGATCGCCAAGATCAAGCCAGGCGTGGTGTTGCTGCCGATGACCGCTGGCGAGATCGTGCTGTCTTACAACCTTGAAGGCGTTAAGGAGCTGAAGCTGCCGCGCGAAGTGTATCCTGACATCTTCGCCGGCAAAATCGCCAAATGGAACGATCCGAAAATCGCCGCCGCCAATCCCGGCGTCAAGCTGCCCGATCAAAACATCACGGTCGTGGCCCGCTCTGATTCCAGCGGCACCACTTACGTGTTCACCGGCCACCTGAGCGAAATCAATCCGGCCTTCAAGAGCAGCGTCGGTCACGGCACCACCGCGCAGTGGCCCACCCACTTCGTGAAAGCGCCAAAGAACGATGGCGTGACCGCCACCATCAAGCAGACGCCCGGCGCGATCGGCTATATCGAATACACCTACGCCGTCGCCACCAAGCAGCCCATGGCGATCCTGCAAAACAAGGCCGGCCATTACATCGCCCCCAGCGACGAATCTGGCAAGGCTGCCCTGGCTAGTGCAGAGTTCTCCAGTAAACCCCTGCCCAATTCCGATGCCCCCGACCTGCGGGTTTGGCTGTTTGATCCGGCCGGCGCGCAAGCCTATCCCATCGCCACCTTCACCTGGATGCTGTTCTACAAGGAGCAGGACGACGCCAAAGCGAAAGTGCTGCGCGATCTGGTCGAGTACGGTTTGACCCAGGGTCAGGCGATGGCTCCCAAGATGGGCTACATCCCCCTGCCCGACAGCGTGGTGGCCCAGGTTAAAAAAGCGGCCGCGCTGATCCAGTAACGCAACGCATCCCACTCAAAACCGGCGCTCGCGCGATGCACGGGCTGGCGCTGGTTTTCGAGCGTTCGTGCCTGTTTCAACCTTGTCAAGCCTCCGGTGATTCATGGTTTCCCGACCTTTTGAGAATTTAGTGCAATCCGGCTCCGTGTCCGGTCCGCCGTCCGGGGGTGATTACGCCCTTGACCGGGGGTTTCGCTACCTTGCCTGGGCCAGCGCCGCGCTCATTCTGGCGCTGGTGGCGTACATCGTGATCGAAATTGGCGGCAAGGCGCTGCCGGCGATCGCGCAATATGGCCTTGGTTTTCTGACCTCCAGCGAATGGAACGTCCAGACCGGGCAATTCGGCATTCTGCCGCAAATCTGGGGAACGCTGTACAGTTCGCTGCTGGCGTTGTTGCTCGGCGGGCTGTTCGGCATCGGCATCGGCATCTTTCTGACCCAGGATTTTTTGCCACCCCGGCTGGCGGCGACCTTCCGCACCATCATTGAGCTGCTGGCCGCGATCCCCTCGGTCGTGTTTGGCCTGTGGGGCATTTACGTGTTGATCCCGCTGTTACGCCCCGTCGCGAACTGGCTCCATGAAGTGGCCGGCGGCATCCCGTTCTTCAGCACCTCACTCAGCGGGCCGGGACTGGCCCCCGCCGCGCTGGTGTTGGCGATCATGATTCTGCCGACGGTGGCCTCGATCTCGGTCGATGCGCTGCGCCAGATTCCCTACAAGGTCAAGGAAGCGGCCTACGGCATGGGCACGACCCGCTGGGAAGCCATCCTCAAGGTGATGTTGCCAACCGCCTCCTCTGGCATCCTCGCCGCGCTGGTGTTGGGATTTGGGCGGGCGCTGGGCGAGACCATGGCGCTGGCCATGCTGATCGGTAATTCCAATCAAATCAGCTTGTCGTTGTTCGCTCCGGCCAACACCCTGGCCGCGTTGCTGGCTTCCAGCTTCCCCGAAGCCGGTCCGGTTGAAATCCAGGCGCTGATGTACGCCGCCCTGGCCCTGCTGACCATTACGCTGATCGTCAATGCCGTCGGTCTGGCGGTGATGAAATTGGCCACCCGCAAATTTGAGGTCGAACGATGAGCGCGCCCGATCTTTCCCTGGAATCAAACCTCCACAACCTGGAACGCGCGCTCGATGCTCGGCCCAGCCTCCAGCGTTCGCCTTTGGAGGCGCGGGCGCTGAAAAGCGGCGTCCTGACCGGGTTGACCTGGGTCGCCGCATTGATCGCGGCGGTGCCATTGTTCTCGGTGATTTACATGCTGTTCGTCGAAGGCGGTTCGCGCCTGAGCTGGGAAACCCTGACCGCCTTGCCGCCTTCCGCCTTCGATTTAGGTGGCGGCTTCGGCAACGCCATCGTCGGCACCATAGTCATGGTGGGTATCGCCACTCTGATCAGCCTGCCACTCGGCATTCTGGCCGCCGTCTATCTGGCGATTCTCGAACCCGATAGCCGGCTGGCGCATACCGTGCGTTTTCTGGCCAAGGTGCTGACCGGTTTTCCTTCCATTCTAGCTGGTGTGTTTGTCTACGCGGTGATGGTGGTGACTATGAAGACCTATTCGGCGCTGGCCGGCGGGGTGGCGCTGGCGGTGCTGATGCTGCCGACGGTGATTCTGGCGGCGGAGCAGGCCATGGCGATGGTGCCGAAGAAGATGAAAGATGCCGCTTACGGCATGGGCTGCACCCGGACACAAGTGATCTTGAAGGTGGTGTTGCCGACCGGCGCGTCGGGAATTTTGACTGGGGTGATGCTGGCCATCGCCGGGGCCGCCGGCAATTCCGCGCCGCTGCTGTTCACCGCGCTGTTCAGTGATTACTACTTGAGCAGCCTGACCGAGCCGACCGCCTCGCTGGCCATCCTGATTTTCAATTTCTCCGGGATGCCTTACGACAACCAGATTCAACTGGCCTGGGCCGCTTCGCTGGTGCTGGTGTTGATCGTGCTAGTTTTCAATATCCTCGCTCGACTGATCGGGCGGCAAAAATACTGAATTTACGGTGATTTTGATGAACGCGATTCCTGAAACAATGGCGGTGGCTCCCGCTCCCGCCCGCAACGGCGCGGTCATGGACTGCCAGCTGCAAAAAGTGTTTTACGGCGATTTTCTGGCGGTGCGCGACAGCAACCTGCCGCTGGAGAAGAACAAGATCACCGGCTTTATCGGCCCGTCCGGCTGCGGCAAGAGCACCGTGCTGCGCAGCCTCAACCGAATGAACGACCTGATTCCGGTATTCCGGTTTGAGGGTAAGGTGACCTATCACGGCCAAGACATCTACGACGCCAAGGTCGATCCGGTGGTGGTGCGCCGCTACATCGGCATGGTGTTTCAGCAGCCCAATCCCTTCGCCATGAGCATCTACGATAACGTGGCGTTCGGGCTGCGGTTGAACGGCTTTAAGGGCAACCTGGACGAGCGGGTAGAGAAAGCCCTCCAAGGCGCGGCGTGCTGGAACGAGGTCAAGGACAAGCTAAAGAACAGCGGTCTGTCGCTATCTGGCGGACAGCAGCAGCGGCTGTGCATCGCCCGCGCCATCGCCACCGAGCCGGATGTGCTGCTGATGGACGAACCTTGTTCGGCGCTAGATCCCATCGCCACTCGCCGGGTAGAGGAATTGATGGTGGAACTCAAGGAGAAATACACCATCGCCCTGGTGACTCATAACATGCAGCAGGCGATGCGGGTGGCCGATACCACAGCCTTCTTCGGGGTGGACATTTCTCAGGGCAGCCGCACCGGTTATCTGGTGGAAATGGGACCGACCAAGAAGATTTTTGAAGAGCCCGAACAGCAGTTGACGCGGGAATATGTTCGCGGTGAATTCAGTTGAAGATGGGAGCAAGCCACATGGTCATGCGCATTTTATTGGCCGCTGCCGTTAGTCTGGCTGGAATGGCGTCGCTGGCGTCCGCTCAGACGCCGACGATAACGCCAACACCCGCTGGCCCGGTCAAGCTGCATGGGGCGGGGGCCACTTTTCCAGCCCCGCTGTACCAGAAATGGATCGAGGTTTACGGCAAAGCGCAGCCCGCCGTGCAGATCGATTACGATGTGGTCGGCAGCGGCGAGGGAGTGAAGCGCTTTCTGGCCAATACGGTGGATTTTGGGGCCAGCGACTCAGCAATGAGCGACGAGCAGATTAACCAGGCTAAGGCGGGCGCGACCCTGGTGCCAGCCACCGCTAGCATTTTGGCGCTCGCGTATAACTTGCCAGACGTGACGGGCGCGCTGAAATTGAGCCGGGCGGTGTACGCTGATATCTTCCTCGGTAAAATCCGCCACTGGAACGACCCGCGCATTCAAGCATTGAACCCCGACCTCAAGTTGCCCAAGCAAGTCATCACATTGGTGGCCCGCCAGGATGGCAGCGGCACCACCTACGCCATGAGCAACCACCTTAGCGCGGTGAGCGAGGAATGGCGCAAGGGTCCTGGAACGGGCACCACGATCAATTGGCCGGGCGTGACCATGACGGCGCGCGGCAACGAGGGCGTCGCCGGCCGGATCAAGCGCAGTTGGGGTTCATTCGGTTACGTCGAATACGGCTTCGCCAAGCGTCTGGGCTTGCCGATGATCCATCTGGAAAACAAAGCCGGCCATTACGTCGAACCCAGCTTCGAACGGGGCCAAGCGACCCTTGCCGCCAACATCGACAAAATACCCGCTAACTTGCGCGTGTTCATATCCGACCCGGACGGCGAGAAAGCCTATCCAATTATCAGTTTGAGCTGGCTGCTGCTGCATGGCCAGTACGCCGATCAAGGCAAGCGCGACGCGATCAAAAGCTTCGTGAGCTGGGCCTTGGCGGACGGGCAGCAACTGAGCGAAGCCGAGGGCTATATCCCGCTGCCGGATGCGGTGGCAACGCTGGCCCGCGCGGCGGTTGATCGCGTGCAATAGCTGTGGGCTTGCTGAATCTCTCAGCGGTTGAATCCTCCCTGCGCCGAGTGCAAGGCGAGTTCGAGGGCATCAACCAACGCCTCAGTTGGCAGCGCGATCCGTTAAGCGACGCAGTGATCGATAATTTGCTGGCGGGTTATACCTACGTCGATGTCTTGGTCGATTGGAACATTGATGTGTTTGCCAAGGGCAAGCACAAGTACCTGCTCGAACTGAACAACATCGTGCTATGCGGACCAGATCAAACCCAACGCGCCGAATTTCGCCAGCACATCAAAGCCACCGAAACCCGTTTTTACGACGAACCGGGTGGCGGTATCGAGGATGTGGTCGAATGGCGGACCCGCCATCTGGGCGACTCGGTTTGGAAGCTAGCCGCCGGCGTTTACGTGCGCTCGCTCAGCAAGCCGCAACTGTTCATCGAAGGGAATCACCGCACCGGCACGTTGCTGGCCAGCTACATCCTGCTGCGTGCTGGAAAGCCGCCATTTGTGCTGACCGTGGAAAACGCCGCCGCCTATTTCGAACCGTCGACGATGATCCGCAACATCAGCAAGTTGGGGGCAGTCGGTTTGTTCCGATTACCGGGCATCAAAAAACGATTTGCCAAATTTCTGGAACAGCAGGCTGACCCTGGCTACTTACTTTCCGCTAACCGGCGAGCGACGCCATGACTGTGAGAGAATGGCCGCCCTGCTCCAAACACCCAACAACAGGGCGGATGTGTGCGCATTTCTTTTGATATCGACGATACGCTGATTTGCGGTCTATCGGTTCCCACCGAACAGTATGTACCCCGCTGGCGTCGCTGGCGCTATCCCGAACGGCTTCGGCGCGGCACGCGCTCGCTGCTGGCCGCGCTGATGCGGCGGCAATGTCAGATTTGGATCTATACCTCCTCCTGCCGCTCTCCACGCTATCTGAAAGCGTGGTTTGCCAGCTTTGGCATTCCGATTGAGGGAGTCGTCAATCTGGAACGGCACCAGCAGACCATCGGTTTGCGCGGACCGTCGAAATTTCCGCCCGCCTTCGGCATCGATCTGCATATCGATGATTCGCCCGGGGTCGCCATGGAAGGCGAAAGCCATCAGTTTGCCGTGCTGGTGGTTGCGCTGGACGATTCCGATTGGGCGGAAAAAGTGCTGGCCGAGGTGGATCGGCGCATCAGCGCAAATCCTCACTGGCGAGCGCGGCGATCTGCTTCAGGGCGGCGTTTCGACATCCGCGCGCTCCGACGTGGTTTCAGTCGGCTGAAACTGGCCGATTACGCACTCCCGGATTACGCGGTCGGCGCGGTCAAACCCGATCTGGCCTGAACGTCTTAGAGCCTGTCCTCACGGACTGTAGTTTGTAGTGGGAAAGCGAACAAAGCGAAATATCCCAGTGAGTTAAGCAATGAGCAGTGGGCGGGATATTTTCATTACCACCCGTTGCTTTACCCGCGACGCGGAAGCGTTTGCGCGAGATTGCCAGCAAGAGCTAGTCCGTCGGGAACTCCGGTGGCAGCGCATTTGGGGCATCCAAGCCAGAAGCGACCTTGCACCACCCTTTCGAGCGCGGAGTTTACGCCTATCGGCAAAAAATGAGAGGAGAGGTTTTTTCAAAACAGCGGCCTTGGACATTTCATGCCAGTCTCCCCTTAACCCTTTTTCAATAAGTCCTTATGACGGCTAGTTGAAGAAGTATTGAAATGAACGCTAAATAATGATGTGCTAAACGCGGTTTTGCGCAAGTCAATATTCAGTACCGCGGTGCGATACCGCACAACCCCTTGGTTAATGACTATTTTTCACCATGATTATCCGTTTGACCCCACTCACGGTTACGATCTGGCAGCGTTACTCGCAGTTTCCACGCCACGGCGGCCTGCCGGGTTCATTCCGTTCTGGCGGGATCTACACGCTCGCGCTCTGGCCGTGCGCGTCGCGCCGACGCTACGGGAATTACCGATCCGCTATCCGAGCAGCCGCGCTTTTGAAATCGAATTTACGTCGCTGAGCGGATTTCGCGTCGGTGGCTGGCTGACCCGACCGCGCGATGAGCCGGTCGATCGCGGCGTGGTGGTGAGTCATGGCTACGGCGGCCGAGAGGGGCCGGATTTCGATTTACCCTTCCGACGGGCGGCGGCGATCTTTCCCTGTGCGCGAGGTATTTCCCGCAGCGCGCGCGCCGACCAGCCCGCCGACCCAAACGCGCATGTGCTGTATGGAATCGAACGGCGCGAAACCTACATTCATGGCGCCTGTGCCGCCGATACGGTCTGGTGCGCCGCCTCGGCGCTGCTGGAATTATTTCCAACCGCGGCGCGACGACTGGATTACATGGGCATCAGTTTTGGCGGTGGTATCGGTGCGCTGGCCCTGCCGTGGGATGCGCGCTTTCACCGCGCTCATTTGAACGTTCCCAGTTTCGGCCATCACCCCGTGCGTCTCACACTGCCCTGTGTCGGCAGCGGTGAGGCGGTGCGCCGCTACCAGCAACAAACCGGCCAAGCGATCGAGACGCTGCGCTATTTCGATGCCGCCGTGGCCGCGAATCACTTGAAGATTCCCGTGCATATCGCCGCCGCCCGCTTCGATCCGGCGGTACCGCCACCCGGTCAGTTCGCTATTTACAACGCGCTCGCCGGCCATCGAGAACTATTCGTGCTTCAGGCTGGTCATTTCGACCATGGTGATTTGGCGGTCGAAAACGCCCGGTTAAAGGATGCGTTGACGTACTTCTTCAAGCACGAGTGATCGGATCGCTTTGTCATAACCCTGTCAATTTAACGAGTTAAATTACTAAAAACTCAATCGATTGCGGGGTTTCGCCGATGAATCGGGAATATCACAAGTGGTATAGCCCCCATCTCCAGCGCGACATGGAATTGCTGGTGTTCGGTCACGCCGGCGCCAAGGTGCTGGTGTTTCCAACCCGGTGCGGGCGGTTTCACGAATACGAAGACCTGGGTTTGACAGCGGCGCTGGGTGAGAAAATCGAACAGGGCCACCTGCAACTTTACTGCGTGGACAGCATCGACCAGGAAAGTCTGTACTGCTTCTGGAATCAGCCTTGGGACCGGCTGCATCGTCACCAGCAGTACGAAGACTATCTGCGGCATGAAGTCCTGCCGCTGATGTGGAACAAGAACGGCCATCCCTGCGTGATCGCTCACGGCTGTAGCTTCGGCGCGTTCCACGCCATCAACTTCGCGTTTCGCCACCCGCATTGCTTTTCCAAGGTGGCGGCCTTCAGCGGCCGCTACGATCTGACCGGCGCGGTGGCGGATTTCCGCGATTTGTTCGATGGCCATTACGACGAGCAGGTGTATTTCCACACCCCCAGCCATTTTCTCAGCAACGCCCACGACCAGGGGTTGTTGGAACAGTTGCGGCAGCTGGATATCGTGCTGGCCGTGGGCGAGACCGACCCCTTTCTGGACAACAACCGGCAGTTCAGTGAAACTTTATGGAACAAAGGCATCTGGCACGCCCTGCACGTCTGGCGCGGCCGCGCCCACAGCGCCTCGTCCTGGCGCAGGATGGTCGGCCTGTACGTGTGAGCGCAAGGCTGACGCGTGGATTTTAGCCGGTTTCCGCTCATCGCGACCGAATGCGGCGATGCTGCCCGAAATACTGATTCTTCCTCTCGTTGGCGTGTTGGCCTTGACCGGCCTCAAACTGCGCAAGCAGCGCCAGTTGAACACCGAATACGGCTCTCCGCGCTCCAGTTGCCAAAGGAGCTGCCGAGAACCTTACCTCATTTCCGGTCGCGCCTTGCGGTCATCCCAGAAACTTTGCCGCCCGCCAGTTTTGCCATGGCAAGGATATGGCTTATTTCGGCGTTCGCGCCTTGTGGAGTTGATGGGGTTTTGTTCCAGATCGGGCGGTTCATCCGTTTGATCGGCTAATAACCCAGAACAAGCAACCCATGAATAAGCGCGAATGAAAATCCTGATGCTGTCGGATGTCTATTTTCCGCGCGTGAACGGAGTTTCCACGTCGATGCAAACCTTTCGCGCCGAACTGCAAACGCTGGGACATGAGGTCTCGATCATTGCCCCGCAATACCCGCAACCGACCGCGGATGAGTCAGGCATCGAACGGGTTGCCTCCTATGGGGTTCTGTTCGATCCCGAAGACCGAATGATGCAGCCGCGCGTACTAAAGCAGCGGCTGGCCGCGATCTCACCCGGCCAATTTGAGGTGGTTCACGTCCAAACACCCTTTGTCGCCCATTACGCTGGTTTGGCGCTGGCGCGACGGCTGGCGATTCCTTGCATTGAGACCTATCACACCTTCTTTGAGGAATATCTGTTTCATTATCTGCCGGTTCTGCCAAAAGGCGCGTGGCGGGCCATCACCCGACGATTTTCGCGCCAGCAATGCAATCAATTGGACGGACTGGTCGCCCCTTCGCGGGCCATGCACGACATTTTGCTACGCTATGGCGTCAAAACCCCGATGCGGGTGATTCCAACCGGAATGTCGGGGAATTCTTTCGCGGAAGGCGACGGCGCGGCGTTTCGCGCCCGCCACGCGATCCGGCGCGATCAGCCGACGCTAGTGTTTGTGGGGCGGGTGGCGTTCGAGAAAAACATTGATTTCCTGCTGCGCGTGACCGACGAATTAAAGCGGACGACACATCCTGATATCGTGTTGGTCATCGCCGGCGAAGGCCCGGCGAAAAGCCGGTTGCGACGCTTGGGCAACGTGTTGGGGCTGGAGGCGAATTTACGCTTCGTCGGTTATCTGGAACGCGGCCCTGAACTGAGCGGTTGCTATCAGGCCGGCGATGTTTTCGTGTTTGCCTCGCGTACCGAAACGCAAGGTTTAGTCTTGCTGGAGGCAATGAGCTTGGGCGTGCCGGTAGTTTCCACGGCAGTGCTGGGCACTCGCGATATTGTCGCGCCAGCGCGCGGCGCGCTGATGGCGGAGGAGGAGATCGGGCATTTTGTGGCTCAGCTTCGCCGGGTGCTGAGCGATGCCGAATTGCGGCGGCGGTTGGGCGAAGAAGGCCGAATTTACGCCAGGGAGTGGGCCGCCCAAGGGCCAGCTCAAGCGCTGCTGGAGTTTTATCGAGAGTTCACATCCGCGCGTTAGGCTACATAATGCCATCACAACCAGGAGCGAGCATCATGCAAAACAATGCGGTCGTTTGGTTTGAAATCTACGTGCAAGACATGCCGCGCGCCAAAGCATTTTATGAAACCGTGTTCGACGTTCAACTGCAAAATTTGAACGTTCCGGACATCGAAATATGGGCTTTCTCCATGCAAGAACATGGACCTGGCGCAGCAGGCGCGCTGGTCAAAATGGAGGGTTATCCGTCCGGCGGTAACAGCACGCTGGTTTATTTTTCTTGCGTCGATTGTGCGGTTGAAGCGCGGAAAGCGAATGGCGCGGGCGGGCAAATCATCAAGGAAAAATTCTCGATAGGCCCCTATGGCTTCATCGCCCTCGTTACCGATACCGAAGGGAATATGATCGGCCTGCACTCGATGCAATAATCGGCTCTTCACTAACTTCCGCCGCCAGCAGCGCGAACAGGAGCGGCGCGACGATGTACTTTTTCCGCCATGAAACTACACGAAAACGTCATGCGCCCAACCTGCTGTAACGCTGTCGCGCGCTGTGGGGTCAAGCCGATGCCAGGACGGTTCCACCGGATCGTGTGGGGCCTTTCCCTAAAGCAAAGTGACTTACCCTCATAACCTGGCATTGGACGAGCGTAACCGCACAACCCCTATGAACGATGTCATCGAAAACAAGACGTTCGACGAAATCCAACTTGGTGACCGGGCCAGCCTGACCGGCAACTTCAATTTGGTCGATCTCAATTCAGGCCCGAAACACAGCTCCATGTTCGGGCAGAGCGGCGGTCAGGCGGGTTGGTCGGCGACTTTGTTCGTCATCTTAGCGGGCACTCAACTCCCCGGTCTCGGTTCCGTGGCCAAACGGATCGAAGTTCGCCTGCATCTGCCGAACATTCCGCACCAAAATAGCGCGTTCGATTTAGCTTTCATGGCGGACTCATTATTAAAAAGCCATGATATAATTAGCAATTTTAATAACACAAAATCATTTTCCTTCAAGAGTATCGTGAAAGGCTCAATGAAATGCCAAATCTAATCGGTGGACTTAATGGGGAGGCGCTGGCCGAGTCTCTGGGGTTAGCTGAGGTTGTACCCGACGCGCATGCCGACTATCGGCCGTTGGTGGTGGACGCCATGTTTTTTTTCCTGGAGCGCCTGTCGCCAGCGCGACTGACAGCCATCATCGCCGAGCAGTTCAATTTACCGGAAGCCACCTCTTCGACCTATCGGCTAGCGCTGTTATTTCGACGTTGCCCCACCTTACACAAACTGGGACAGATGCTGGCGCGTGATCGGCGGCTAGCTCCTGAACTGCGCGAAAATCTGCAAGGGCTGGAATCGCTTGAACCGAGTACGCCACTTGATGAAATCACCGCGCTGATCCAACAGCAATGGGGCCATGTCGCGGGCCTTGAACTGGGATCGGCGGCGCTCGCGGAGGCCAGCGTGGCCGTGGTTGTGCCGTTTGTTTGGCGTGCTGAGTGTTCATCCGAACCTCAGCAAGGTGTGTTCAAAGTATTGCGGCCCGGTATTGAGGAACAACTGCACGAAGAATTGGCAATCTGGTCGGCACTCGGTCAGTTTTTGGAAAAACGCTGCGCGGAACTGGGATTGCCAGTACTCGATTATCGCAACACGCTCGACAGCATCCGAAAATTGCTGGCCAGAGAAATCCAGCTCGATCATGAACAAGTCCATTTGGCGCGAGCAGCGGCCTTTTATCAGGATTCTCCAGCGATTCTGATTCCAAAATTATTGCCGTTCTGCACGCCGCGCATGACCGCCATGGAACGAATCAATGGTTGCAAGGTGACTGATTCCGGCTTACCGCCCCGCCAGCGCCAACAGCTCGCCAAAACCTTGATTGCGGCGCTCGTCGCCAAGCCGTTTTGGAATCCCTCGCCTTTGGCGGCGGTGTTCCATGCCGATCCCCATGCCGGTAATTTGTTCGTGACCCGCGACGGTCGCCTGGCCATTCTGGATTGGGCGCTCGTCACGACCTTGAACAAGACCCAATGCGTCGCGGTGGTGCAGGCTGTAGCCGGCGCGCTGACGCAGGATGAAATCGGAACCACTCAAGCTATCGCGGCGCTCGGACGCTCATCTGACCCCACCGCCTTGCAGGCGGCCATCGCAACGGGCTTGCGCCAGGTTCGTTACGGCGCTTTTCCTGGTTTCGCTTGGCTGATGAACTTACTGGATGGCCTGGGAACCGCTGGCGCGATCCAGTTTCCAGAAGAGTTAACTTTGTTCCGCAAAACCCTGCTGACCCTGAGCGGGGTGCTTGAGGATGTGTCTGGGGAAACATCCCTCGATGAAGTACTGATCAAGAGCGGACTTATCCAGTGTTATCGTGAATTGGCGGCACGGCGGATAGCCCCCTTCGATTCCCGCGAATTTGGCAGCCACCTGTCCAATGCCGACTGGTTTCGGCTGTGGGCGGGATTGCCGATGACGGCGGTTCGCTATTGGATCGAAATGTGGCGAGACACGCTAGGCGCTGAAAAAGCGGTGGGGGTAAACGGCAGTTGATCGCCTCCAGCGATTCTTAATCCATGGCGATTATCAAGCTTGCATGACCAAAAGCAGCCGCTTTTTAAGCCCCAATCCCAGCGGCGCTGGATCGAAAATGCCCCTTTGAAACAATGCAAGCCAGCGTCGGCCGCCACCACCATATCGCCACGACCAAGATGGATCACAAGCGTAAACCCCATTCTCGGAAAAACGCCAATTTTGCCACTCAAGAGGGCGGGTCATGGTTTATTCCGGCTCTATCCGATAGGATGAGGCGGCTAAGACAACCATCCATGATATTGATTTACAATGTGATTGTCTGAAACTGATATTTCAATATTCAATAAATAAATAAGCATATTATTTAATATTCTTTAATCTTATAAAAAACCACCGTAAATTATTTCAACTTAACTTTATTCGAGTACTTCAAAAATGAAGAAAAACCGCCTTTCCAACGCCTTATTAGCCATCGTGCTAATGGTTGGGGTCAACGCATTCGCGTCCGCGCAAACCCAGCTGCTCAACGTTTCCTACGATCCGACCCGCGAGTTTTATCAAGATTTCAATAGCGCCTTTAACAAATATTGGCAAAGCCAAGGCGGTGAGCCAGTCACCATCCAACAATCGCACGGCGGCTCCGGCAAGCAGGCGCGAGCGGTCATCGACGGCTTGGAAGCCGACGTGGTGACCTTGGCTTTGGCTTACGACATTGACGCCTTGGCTGATAAAGGCAAACTGGTCCCGCCAGACTGGCAACAGCGTTTGGCCAACAACAGCGCGCCTTACACCTCCACCATCGTGTTCCTGGTGCGCAAGGGCAATCCGAAGGCTATCAAGGACTGGGATGATTTGGTGAAACCGGACATCTCGGTGATCACGCCTAATCCGAAGACCTCGGGCGGGGCGCGCTGGAACTATCTGGCCGCCTGGGGTTATGCCCTCAAGCACAACGGCGGCGATGAAACCAAGGCCCGCGAATTCGTTTCCAAACTGTATAAGAATGTCCCCGTCTTGGATTCCGGCGCGCGGGGTTCCCTGACCACCTTTACCGAACGCGAGATCGGCGACGTGTTGCTGTCCTGGGAGAATGAAGCGTTTCTTGCGGCCAAGGAACTGGGAGCCGGAGAGTTTGAGGTCATCACGCCCTCGCTGTCCATTGTGGCGGAACCGCCGGTAACGGTGATCGACAAGGTGGTCGATAAGAAGGGAACGCGCAAGATCGCTGAGGCGTATCTGCGCTATCTCTACAGCGAGGAAGGGCAAGACATCGCCGGCAAGCACTACTATCGGCCGCGCGATCCCAAGATCGCCGCGAAGTACGCCAGCCAATTCTCCAAGGTCGAACTGTTCACCATTGATGAGGCGTTCGGCGGCTGGCAACAAGCCCAGAAGATTCATTTCGCCGATGGCGGCGTCTTCGACCAACTCTATCAACCGGGCCGCTGAGCGCTGGAGAATCCCCGATGGCACGCTGGTATGAAGACAATTCCCTGTCCATCGGCCGCACCCCGCTGGTGCGGCTCAACCGGATTACCGACGGCGCGCCCGCGACGGTATTGGCCAAGATCGAAGGGCGCAATCCGGCCTATTCGGTTAAATGCCGAATCGGCGCGGCCATGGTTTGGAGCGCCGAACGCCAAGGTTTGCTTGGGCCTGGCAAGCAGTTGGTGGAACCGACCAGCGGCAACACCGGCATCGCGTTGGCGTTTGTCGCCGCCGCCCGCGGCATCCCGCTGACCTTGACCATGCCGGAAACGATGAGCCTGGAGCGGCGCAAGCTGCTGATCGCTTATGGGGCGACGCTGGTGTTGACCGAAGGTGCCCGGGGCATGAGTGGCGCGGTGGCGAAAGCCGAGGAAATCGCCACCGCCGATCCCCAGCGTTACGTCCTGCTCCACCAGTTTAAAAATCCCGCCAACCCGGCCATTCACGAGCAAACCACCGGGCCGGAAATCTGGAACGACAGCCATGGCGAGATCGACATCTTCGTCTCCGGCGTCGGTACCGGCGGCACGATCACCGGCGTCTCGCATTACATCAAGAACATCAAGCACAAGCCTATCGTTTCGGTCGCGGTCGAACCGACGGCCAGCCCCATATTGACGCAGCATCGGGCGGGCGAGCCGCTGAAACCCGCACCCCATAAGATCCAAGGCATCGGCGCGGGTTTTGTGCCAGAAGTGCTTGATTTCTCGGTCATCGACCAAATCGAGCAGGTCAGCAACGAGGAGGCGATCAACTATGCGCGCCGGCTGGCGCGCGAAGAAGGCATCCTGGCGGGGATTTCCTGCGGCGCCGCTGTGGCCGCCGCGGCCCGCCTCGCCAAGCGGCCAGAGAATGCCGGCAAGACCCTGGTCGTCATCCTGCCTGATTCTGGCGAGCGCTATCTGAGCTCCGTGCTGTTCGAGGGTATATTTGACACCAAGGGGCTGGCGTCTTGAAACCGTGAGAAAATTTCTCTTCGCGCCGTTGCGAGCGCTGGTACAGTAGACGCCGCCCAAAAAGGCTACCGACGCTGCCGTCAAAATTCCCACCTTCCGGTGAACCGGCCCGCGCCAGCGTCGTTTGAAGATTCCTGATCAGTTTTGAGAAAACAATTGCGGCGTTTGAGGCCAGAAGATAATCCCATGTCATTGATTCAAATTTACGATACCACCCTGCGCGATGGGACTCAGAGCGAGGGATTCACCTTGTCGGGTTACGACAAAATTCGTGTGGCTCGGCGGCTGGACGATTTGGGCGTGGCGTTCATCGAAGGGGGTTGGCCCGGCTCCAATCCCAAGGATGCCGAATTCTTTGAGCGCGCCCGCGAGATGGAGTGGCAAAACGCGCTGATCGCCGCTTTTGGCTCCACCTGCCGGGTCAAGGGCGGTCCAGAGGATGACGCCAATATTCAGGCACTGATCGATGCCCGAACGCCAGTTTGCACTCTGTTTGGCAAAACCTGGACCTTGCACGTCACCGATGTGCTGCTCACCACCCTCGATGATAACCTGCGCATCATCGAACAATCGATCGCTTACCTGCGCGCCGCCGGCCGCCGCATCATTTACGACGCCGAGCATTTTTTCGACGGCTACAAAGCCGACCCTTCCTACGCGCTTGAAACCCTGCAAGCCGCTATCCGTGGTGGGGCCGAGACCGTCGTGCTGTGCGACACCAACGGCGGCAGCCTGCCCTGGGAAGTGGAACACATCGTCCGCGAGATGAACGCGGCGATCCGGCATCCGTTTGGCATCCACACCCACAACGACGGTGAGTGCGCGGTGATCAACGCGCTGCTGGCGGTGCGTGGCGGCGCCATTCAAGTGCAAGGGACCATCAACGGGGTGGGCGAGCGTTGCGGCAACGCCAATCTGTGCTCGATCATGGCCAACCTCGAACTAAAAATGGGCCGGCGTTGCTTGCCGGACGGCGGCCTGGAAAAACTGTCGGAGCTGTCGCACTTTATCGACGAGGTTGCCAACGTCACCCCCAACGACCATCTGCCTTACGTCGGCAAGAGCGCGTTCGCCCATAAAGGCGGGGTGCATGTCGCCGCGATGCGCCGCTGCGAGCAATCCTACCAGCACATCGAACCAGAACGGGTCGGCAATAAGATGCGGGTGGTGGTTTCCGCGTTGTCGGGCCGGGCGAATCTGATCAGCAAAGCCGAGGAGCACGGCGTCGCGGTCAGCGACGCCGTGGACGTGGCCGGCGTCCTCAAGGATGTGAAGGAACTGGAAGCGCGCGGTTTTTCCTTCGAGGCGGCCGAAGCCTCGGTCGCGATGATGCTCAAACGCCAGCAGCCGGATTACCAACCGCTGTTCGAGCTGATCGACTTCCTGGTCAATGTCGAGCACCGTCAAGGACGCGGCATCTTCGCGGAAGCCATGGTCAAGGTGAAAGTTGGCGACGAAGTGCTGCACACTGCCGCCGAGGGCAACGGCCCGGTGAACGCGCTCGATTTAGCTTTGCGCAAAGCCTTGCTAGGCCACTACCCTCAAATCGCCACCTTCACTCTCGCTGACTATAAGGTGCGTATTTTGGATGGGCAGGATGGCACGGAAGCGATTACCCGCGTGTTGATTGACACCCGCAACACGACGCGGATGTGGAGCACGGTTGGCGCGAGCGCCAATATCATCGAAGCTTCCTGGCAAGCCTTGGTCGACGCCGTGGAGTACGGCTTGTCAGTGGCGCATTGAATCCATCAGTCGGGACGCTCCTTTGTGGCGTCCTTCGGAAAATAAAAACTCATGAAAGCAAATATCGTGTTGCTCCCCGGCGATGGCATCGGCCCGGAAGTGGTGGCTGAGGCCATTCGCGTCCTCGATGGCATCGCCAGCAAATTCAATCACCAATTCAACTACCAGGAACGCTTGATGGGGGGCTGCTCCATCGACAAATACGGTTCGTCGCTGACCGATGAAACCTTGGCCGATTGCCAGGCGGCGGATGCGGTGGTGCTGGGTGCGGTCGGCGGGCCGAAATGGGATGACCCGAACGCCAAGGATCGGCCCGAACGCGGGTTGCTGGCCTTGCGTAAAGGTTTGGGGGTGTTCGCCAATTTGCGGCCGGTGAAGGTGCATCCCGCCTTAATTGATTCCTCGCCGCTCAAGCCGGAAAAACTCCAGGGCGTGGATATTCTGGTGATCCGCGAGCTGACTGGCGGCCTCTATTTTGGCTGGCCGAAGGGTCGCGACAGCAAGGATGGCCGCGAGCGCGCCGTCGATACCTTGGAATATTACGATTACGAAATCCGCCGGGTGATGGAATTGGCCTTCAAGCTGGCCCAGGGCCGCAAGCGCAAAGTCACTTCCGTCGATAAGGCCAACGTGCTGGAGTCGTCACGGCTATGGCGACAAATTGCGCTTCAGGTCGGGGCCGCCAATCCCGATATTGGCTTGGATCACGTTCTCGTGGATACGGCGGCGATGCGCCTCATCACGGGACCAGCCTGGATTGATGTCATGGTCACTGAAAACATGTTCGGTGACATTCTCACCGACGAGGCTTCGGTGTTGGCCGGATCGATGGGGATGTTGCCTTCCGCCAGCCTGGGAGAAGGCCGGGTCGGGCTTTATGAGCCGATCCACGGCTCCGCGCCGGATATCGCCGGGAAAGGCATCGCTAACCCCATCGGCATGATTCTGTCCTGCGCGATGCTGTTGCGCCATTCACTGGGGTTAGAGCAGGAAGCGGCCGCCATCGAACAGGCGGTGGAGGAAACCATCAGCGCTGGAGCGCGCACCGCTGATCTCGGCGGCAAACTGACGACCCGACAAATGGCGGAGCAGATCGCCGGACGGTTGTAATCGTACCATTTGGCAGGCGGTGCGCTAGCGGGTCGTTCACCGCCTTCATCTTCTATCTTCATCTTTAGGCCGACGTCCGCACACGGACTTGTTTGGCCTCTCGCGGTGGTCGATTCGGTTCGAACTGGACCGCCATGACCTACGCCCTCATGGCCAACTTTGGCTCGCTCCTCGCGCCGCTCCCGCTGGCAGCCTTTTCCCGATTTTAAAACCGGACTTGAGCGCCAGCGATAATGACCAGCTTGGTTTCTGGCGAGTAATTAAGGCGCAGGCCCGCGCCAAAACGTTTGTCACCGGCGCTGGCGATCTTCTGTCCCAGGTTGATGGCGTTGCTGATGGCCGTGGCGTCGTTGCTGTGCAGCTTGTACCAAGCCAGCGGATTGTCTGGCGCGGCGCTGATGTCGGACGCCATGCTCTGAAGGCCGCCGCCAGCAGCGTTGAACGTGGTCGCCAGCTCCTGCGGAAATGGGAGCAAAGCCGCGCCATAGCTGAGACCAACGCCGAAAGATTTTCGCGTCACGCTGGCGGAAGTGCCAAAGTTATATCCCCGAAAAGACAAGCCGAGATCGAGGTCGCCGCTGCCGGGATCGACCCCGACCTTGGCCGAAAACCGGCGAATACTAAGCCCCGCCTCTACATTGCCGCCGTAGTTGTACGCCAAACTGGTGCGAAAGCTGCCGGAGCGATAGACCAGATTCACCTTACTGGTATTGGCGTCGAGCGCCAGCACCCACAATTGCATCTGCAACTTCGGCGGCAACGCCTTGAAGTTGATTTCAAACTTATCGCCCATATCTATTCCTCGCTTGTTTCTCAACTGCAACGCGCCGACGTTCGCTGTTTCATCGGCGTGCGCTGTGGAAAGACCGAGCACGCCCGGGATGAATCGGTAGCTGTTGCGGCTTTGGTGGGCTATCGCGTTTTTAACGGGCGATGGTGGCAAAGTTATCCCGTGCCTGCCTTAATCCGCCGGGCGGCTGGAATTATCCACTCGCTACCCCATGATGAAAATGCATGTTCCATGCCATGGTCTTGAAGCCCTAACAGAGCGCTGGTGTTGGAAGTGGCCATTAGATGATGATATAAAATGGGATGTAGAGTAATGATCATCATCATGTTCGCTATTTATCACACCAATTTCCGCTGTCATCTTTTTCTCAAAGCAAGGCAATCATTTGCCTAACTTTAATCCGCATTCGAAAACCATACTCTCGAATTGTTTACTGTTGATTACAATTTTAATTACAAATGAATTAAAAACATTTATTTCAGAAATCATTTTGAAACCGAATGGCCTGATGATCAGAATTACTCCCAACAGACCGGCATGATACTGTTATGGTGATTGCCTCTGGCGAGTCCTGTAATCTCAGCAGATAAACCGCTTTAGGCGCAGATATCTTGCTAAAGATAATTGACCTCATTTTTAAATTTTAATATTTAGGAGACTGCATTATGAAATCCTTAAAAAGGATCGGTATGGTATTGGCCGTTGGTCTGACCTCTATCCTAGGCAGCGTGCCGACAGCCTATGCCGCCGTGGTCAATATACCTGGCAGTATTTGCCAACCTGATATCCCAAGTGAAGCAGTTAACACCAATTACGAAATTTCTAGGATTACTAATAACGGCCCTTCGTCACTATCCCTAATCTGCCCCTTGGTTAGAACTAATACCGATTCAGATGGAGGAACTGTGTATGTCGATGTAGAGCATTTTGGTAACCAAAGCACGGCCTGTTCCGTATCAAGTTTTGACTTTAACGGTAAATTTTTAGGCTCCGCAGTCGGTACATTTAACGGCTCTGGTTTCAAAGAAATCGCAATGAATATGAACGGCCAAGGTAAAAGCAGCTTTTGGAGCCGCTACACCGTGAAATGCACTATCCCTGGTAATAAGCTCGGCGGTATTCTGGGCATTATTATCTCTGATTGACTGTTGGCATTTCATTCATCTGTTACCAGAACGGAGGCGATCCGATGAAGTTAACAACCGTTGCCAGCCTGGTTGCGATAGCGGGAATCTGCTGCGGCGGCTATGTCCTTTATTCGAACGTCGCAGCACCGGCACCCGATATCACGGTGGCTCTGCCAGAATCCGTTTTACCCGAAGCGGCTTCGTCTTCGTTCTCACCCAGCGCGGATGACGCCTCATCCACGGCGCCAGCGGCCAGCAACAACAGGACGGTCGATGGAATGCAGGGCGATATTACCGCCCTGAAAGAGCAACTTGTTCGTCTCAGGGCGGATATTTCGAACTTGCAACGGCAAGTTCAGGATTATGGACGACTGGCAGCCGCCCAAGCGGGCGATGCGGCTGCCACCGACCAGCGGCTGGATGATCCAGAAACCAGGGAAGAGGCCGAACAGCAGCGGCAAGAAACGCTCCGGGTAATGGAAACCGATTTCCGGCGCGAACCGACCGATTCTCGTTGGGTTTCCACAACAACGACCGCGATTCAAGACGCACTGACCGGCATCGATGAAATACAGGGTTCGGCGCGCAACATTGAATGCCGCTCGCAAACCTGTCGGGTCGAACTAGCGGGCGACCGGGAAATGCTGGCTCGGTTCGTCTCTGATTTTGTGCTACGGATAGGCAGCCTGCTACCCAGCATCACCGCGAATCAGATCGACAACGGCGATGACGCCACCCTAATCCTCTATTTGTCCGGGCCTTCCGAGGACCTATCAGGCAATGGGAGCTGATCCGACATCCCCGGGCATCGCGGCTCCGTCAACGCCATGCCCGCCAGCCGGCGACTCTGCTTGACTTAACACCCGATTGACCACCTCGATCACCTCGCGCGGAATAAACGGCTTCTCCAACAAAGGTCGTCCAGTCCGCGCCAGGAACTCATCCGCTCCCATCCTGAAGGTATCGCCGCTAATAAAAATCATGCGCTCGATCAGATGCGGATGCGATTGTTGCAAGCGCCGATACAAGCTTGGCCCATCCAAATCGGGCATCTTCAAATCGCTCAAGATCACGTCGTAATCGCGTTCCGACAGCCGGCGCAGCGCCTCGTTGCCGCTGGCGGCGATATTGATGCGATGGCCCATCGCCGCCAGCATCTCACCGAGCATTTCAACGAGATCGACCTCATCGTCGACGATCAGAATGCTTTGGGATTTAAGGCCGGTTTCTTTTGGGAGAGAACCGTTCACCAACGACGACTCCATGGCAGCCAGCGGCAACATGATGGCGAAACAGGCCCCTTCCGTCTCGCTAAGATCCAGTTCGATCCGACCGCCGTGAGAAGTGATCACGCCATAACTGAAAGGCAAACCGATGCCGGTGCCGATTCCCATCGGCTTGCTGGTGTAAAACGGCTCGAAGATGCGGGAACGGATCGCCCGCGGCACGCCTGGGCCATTATCGGCGAACACGATTTTCACGATCTGCTCGGCCGGGATAAAGGCGGTGCTAATCTTCAACCGTCGCGGCGGCGCGACCTCCATCAAGGCTTGCTGGGCATTGACCATCAAGTTGGTGAACACTTGAGTCAATTGATCGGCATCGGCCGACATTCCCGGTACGGCGACATCAAGCGCCAACACCGTCTCGATGTCGGCCGTGCGCAGGCTGTAGGCCATCATCTCGACAGCGGCTTCAATCAGCGCATTGATCGATACCGGCTTGCGTTCGGGCGGCTGCTGTCGGGCAATGGACAAAAAAGTTTTGACGATCCGCGCGCAGCGCTCGGCGGCCTGGCGAATTTTGCTGAGTTTGACCTTCAACTGCACATCGGTCGCTTCCTCTTCCAGCATGATCGACCGACCGACCACCACGGAAAGCGGGTTGTTGAGTTCGTGAGAAACCCCGGCCAACAAGGACCCCAAGGCGCTTAATTTTTCGCTCTGATGCAGCGCCTCTCGCTGCCGCGCGATTTCCTGTTCGGCGCGCTTGCGTTCCTCCAACTCCCGCTCCAGTTGCTGGTTGAGCAGTGCCAGCTTGGCGCTGCGCTCGCTGAGGGCACTTTCTCGGGCGCTCAGTTCTTCGGACATGGTGTTGAAGGATCGGGCCAACCGGCCGATTTCATCCAATCGTTGATCGTCAAAATGGATATTAAAATCGCCGGTGGCAATGCGGTTGGTCGCCTCCATCAGGCTGTTAAGAGGTCTCGCTAACTGTGTCCTCAGCACAAAAAAAGTCGTCGCGATTTCCACCAGCAGCGCGAGAACACCCAGCAGAAAAATTAAACGTGCCGTTAAAAAAGCACGCGCGGCGATAATAGTCTTCGGGAAGACCGTAACGAGATACCAACCCGGACCTTTTAGCCGGGTTACCGCTAGATAGGAATCATCTTGACTGTTATCAATAATAGCCTCTTGGGCGTATTTTTTCACCAAATCGAAAATACGAGTTAATTGCGCATCATTCGCTGTCGCAATGGATAAGTTACCGTTTTGGGCTTGAATGGCGTCCATAAAGCGAGAATGCGCCAGCAAGCGGCCGTCATCGCGCAGCAGGATATTATAGGTACCCCCAATCCGGCTACTGATCGTGCGCTCGATCAATTCGTGCAACAACATGTCATGGCCCACGGAAAGCTTATATTGGCCTCCGAGATTAACCGGTTCCGTGACGGATACCATCCAATCATTGACGGCGTAATCAAAATACAGCGTGGACCAATTGGCTTTCCGCTCGGCGCGCCGATCATCAAGGGTCAATACTGGATCGGTATCCGGCGCGTTCAACGCCAGTTTGGCGTTGACTTCCCAAGAATTAGCATTCAATCCCCAAGGTTTTCCCGGCCAAAAAATTAGTATTGCGTGTTCGGGCGTGGTGATATAAAGATTGGCGAAACGGTTTTGCCAAGCAGGCCCGTATTGGATCAACATCTCATAACCAATTACCAAACGCCGTTGTAAATCGTCATTGAGATCCACATACTTTCCAATAACACCCGTGATATTCGAACTCGCAAAAAAGCGCTCTCGCAACCGAATGCTGCCGTCGTCGCGTTCGGCAAATAGCTCCTTAAATTGCGCCCGCGGATCAGTGTCGCCGAGTTGCTCAAGCCGCTTGCTGTATTCTTGGGTAAAGGTGCGTAAATTATCCTGCGCCAGCACAAAAACAGCGCTTTCGCGCGCGCCCCATTCCTGAACGTATTGTTGTAATTGTTCCAGCGTTTGACTTTCAAGATTGTGCTTGACGTAGAAATAGCTGATAACGCTCGCCACGATCACGATAGCCGTGATGCGAATGATCATCTGCAATAGGGTTTTGCCCGTCAAGGAACGGGACAAACGCGACAGTTCCATAGCTCGATCGACCGCTGGACCCGTTGGTTGCAAAAACTACCGCACGATCTCCGCTAGCGCGGGAACGCCGTTAATTTCGAGCCTTTCCGCTATTCGCGCATTAAACAGCAAATGGCCTTTCTGATTAGCTGTTATGGGAATTCTGCTGGGCGGAACGCCGCCTAGGATTTTAAGCGCGGCGTGCGCCGACCAAGCGCCCATTTCCTCGAAATCCTTGGCCACGCTTACGAGCGCGAACGGGATTGACCAGCGGTGTTCCGTTCCAATCGGGATTTTGACATACTGTTCCGCAAAGGCTCGCGCCTCCGCGTCATCCCAATTCGCGATACCGACATGGCTGGTCATCATCGCCATATCCACTTCATCTTGCAGCTTTAGGTAGCTTTGTTTCCATTCATCGAAAGTTGTTGCAAAATAAATCCGGTTGAATTGGATGTTGAATCTTTTGATGTAATACTCTAAATTTTTTCGTTCGGATAAGGTATCGCCAGCAATAAAACCGATCCGATCTCCCTTGGCGTACTTTTTAAGATGCCGGAAAATTTCCGACACCAATGCCACCTCGATCATTCCCGTCACATTTTTATAGGGAAATCCATAAACTGAGGCATCCCAGTTGACGCCACAAAAGATAAAAGGTAATTCAGCATCCTTATAATAAGCCATAATCAGATACTTAGACGCGTTATCGTCACTGGCGATCACCACATCGGGTCGAAATTCTTCAATGACTGCCCGGGCCTTCAGCGCGGCGGCCTTACTGAATTCCTCTGAAGAATTTCGCTTGGTATCCATATAGACGATCTTCAATTCAATCGGATAGTTTTTTAAGACTCCTTGAATGCTTTCGGTAATAGGATCACTACCTTCGTAACCAATATGATAGGAATTGATATAAAGGATTTTTTTTCCTTCATAAGAGGATTCGGACGCCGCGCCGTTTGTAAAAAGCAGGGCCAGCAGCATCCCTAAAATTCTCGAACGTGATTGTCGCATGACGGCGCTCCTGAAGAAGGTCAATAAGGAAATGGCGTAAAGCTTCAAACCGCTTGAAAACGCCATCATTGTTCTTTATCGGGAACGAAAATATAACCTTTCCCCCACACGGTTTTAATAATCTGCGGCTTGGTGGGATCTTGTTCGATCTTGCGCCGGATTCGGGTGATACGCACATCGATGCTCCGATCAAACGGGTCCCAATTGCGATTGTGCGCCAAGTCCAAAAGTTGATCGCGGGATAAAACCCGGTTCGGATGAGTAATAAAGGCTTTCAGCAGATCGAACTCCATGCTGGTGATGGGAATTTCTACTCCATCGCTACCAAACAATTGGTTAGATTCCAGATTCAGCACGTAATCGCTAAATCGCACGCCGGTCGAAAATTGATCGGATGACGCTTCATCCGTTTTTGGCCGCGAGTCCAAGCGGCGCAACACGCTTTTGACGCGCGCCAGTAACTCGCGGGGGTCGAAGGGTTTGCTGATATAATCGTCAGCACCCATTTCCAGGCCCACGACCCGGTCGATTACCTCGCCCATGGCCGTCAACATAATGATTCCAACTGAATAATGCTCTCTCAAAAATCGGGCCAGACTCAGCCCGTCTTCGCCAGGCATTCTGACATCCAGCAGCACCAGATCAATCGTTTGTTCCGCTATAAGCTGGCGCATGACAGCGCCATTTTGCGCCATCAAGACTGAAAAACCCTGTTTTTTCAAATACTCTTCAACCATCTCCCGCAAATCAGGCTCATCGTCGACGACTAAAATATGCGCTTGATCGTTCATGACTACGTCTCCAGCTTTAGCAGTGCGCAATGGTCTGATCTGAGGTTAAAAAGCAAAAGATCTTTCTAAGATCATTGATAAAGAGGTAGTTACTTTACGCTTGTAGCGCCTGACACGGGTGCTGAATTTTTTAATTAGCAATGAGTATGAGCGCTCGGTTACAAATTCGTTTACAAATGTAGTCAATTTCCACCACCCGGAAATCATTTAGAAATGCCTTCAATCCTATAGTGCGCTCGATGGATTAAGCCAGACTGTGATGTCTATTCAACGACCTTTTGCCATGGAGAAGACCATGAAAACTTTGATTATCGCGATCGCGCTAGGGTTTGCTGGAAGTTTCACAGCGGCTCATGCCGAATCTTTCAACCAACGTGGCGAAGATTTCATCGCCAGCGTGAAACCCGATCCTAAAATTCAACGTCAGTCGGTTGGTATCCTGCCAAGCGGTTTTAACGAGCGTGGTTACGATCACACTGTCATGATAGCCGCCCGTTCCAACAAGCCTTTGAATGACGTTCGTCTCAGCCTAACGGGCTTTAACGATCGCAGTCACATCAGCTTCTATTGAGCAAAGAAGGCCCCCAGCCTCGCTGGGGGAATCGCTCTGTTAGCGCCATACCCACGCCTTCCTTTCAGTTACCCACAGTCAATAAATGACTGGTTGCTTTTTTTCGCAACGCCGCTTTGGCGGCGGCTGTACGGATATTTTAATTTGCCCGTCTTTAACTGCGCGGGCGCGGCGGCGACCTATGGCACCCTCCGCGTCGCTTGCGACCCGTGCGAATGACCAACACCGACGTAACCAGGTGCGCATCGCTTGGAACGCTGTAAGCTTGGTATAAACAGCGGTGACCCAATCAGGGACTATCAATAGCCGGGTTCGCCGGTTTAACGGATTGGCGAGCTGTCAATAGCTTCATGGCGTGACCGGCCTGCTCGCGGGTGTAAAAACGGCCTTGGCGAAGGAATCCCGCGATCACCGAATCCTTGACCGCGATCACCTGACCGGAAGGCCGTCGCTGCTTCACCCACGCCTCGGGCAATCCCTCCAATAAATGGATGGGAGCCGGCGCGCCGTTGCTGAAACGGGCGACTTCCACCGACCCGCTCTCGGCATCATAAAAAGCCGGCAGAAAACCGCTAGACCGATTTCCTTGGCTTACGCCGCCGGTACCGGCGAAAATCACATTATCCTTGCGAAGCCGCGCGGGCGTTAGTGCGCTCATGGCGCCCTCCTGTTTCAGTAAAGCCCAACCCGTCTGAATTGATTTCGTCAAGCGACGATCTCTGTGTTGCAATGTCAGCCGAGCAGGTTGCGGGGCTGACCTTAGCTTTTCGGCGGCTCTAAAATTAGACTTGAACAATTTCAGCCTGATTTCTCGATACTTGAACTTTGTTTCATCTGTTTCTGCGTACCTTCAATTCGGGGCAATGCGCATACCGAGTAACGGAACGATTTGAACTTTCTATACTCATTCACAATTTTTATAGTTAGACACATCATGCTATAGGGATGCGCTACAGCACGGATTTACCTGGTAAAAATCATGATATAGATATTAGCTATCGACTTGTTAATTACATCCAATTTGAACTAAGAAACCTCCTTTGCGATAGTGAAAGTGCAAGCCCAAACCAATGATTCAGCACTGGAAAGGAATATAATCATGAGCGACAAGATCAAACTGACCACTACCGCTGGCGCGCCGGTGCCGGACAATCAGAATTCGCTGACCGCTGGCCCGCGCGGTCCGCTGTTGATGCAAGACATTTGGCTCTTGGAGAAGTTGGCCCATTTCGACCGCGAGGTGATTCCCGAACGGCGGATGCACGCCAAGGGTTCCGGCGCTTTCGGTACCTTTACCGTTACCCACGACATTACCCGCTACACGCGGGCCAAACTGTTCAGCGAGATCGGCAAAAAAACCGACTTGTTCGTGCGCTTTTCGACCGTGGCTGGCGAGCGCGGGGCAGCAGACGCCGAGCGCGATATCCGGGGGTTTGCCATAAAGTTTTACACCGAGGAAGGCAACTGGGACCTGACCGGCAACAACACGCCGGTGTTCTTCTTGCGCGATCCGCTCAAATTCCCCGACCTCAACAAGGCCGTCAAGCGCGATCCGCGCACCAACCTGCGCTCGGCGGGCAACAACTGGGATTTTTGGACGCTGTTGCCGGAGGCGCTACACCAAATCACCATCGTGATGAGCGACCGGGGTATTCCGGCCAGCTACCGCCACATGCACGGCTTCGGTTCACACACTTTTAGTTTCATCAACTCACAAAACGAGCGCTGCTGGGTCAAATTCCACTTCAAAACCCAGCAAGGTATTAAAAATTGGACCGATGCCGAAGCCGAGGCAGCGATTGGCAAATGCCGCGAAACCCATCAGCGCGATCTCTATGACGCCATCGAGCGCGGCGACTTTCCGAAGTGGACTTTATTCGTACAGGTCATGCCGGAGCTGGATGCCGAAAAGGTGCCCTATCATCCTTTTGATTTGTCGAAGGTCTGGCCGCATAAAGATTATCCATTGATCGAAGTCGGCGTGATGGAGCTAAACCGCAACCCGGAGAATTATTTCGCTGATGTGGAACAGGTGGCCTTCAATCCCGCCAATGTCGCGCCGGGCATTAGCTTCTCGCCGGATAAGATGCTGCAAGGGCGTCTATTCAGCTACGGCGACGCCCAGCGTTATCGGTTAGGCGTCAACCATTATCAAATCCCGGTCAACCAACCGCGCTGTCCGTTCACCAACATGCACCGCGACGGGGCGATGCGAGTAGACGGCAACGCGGGCAGCCTGTTGCATTACGAGCCGAACAGCTACGGCCAGTGGCAAGAGCAGCCGGATTATCGCGAGCCGCCGCTGAAAATCGACGGTTCGGCTGACCGCTGGAACTTCCGCGAGGACGATGACGATTATTTCAGTCAGCCGCGCGCGTTATTCCGTTTGATGAATGCCCAGCAAAAGCAGGCGTTGTTCGACAACACCGCCCGCGCGCTGGGCGACGCACCTGATTTCATCAAGCAGCGCCACATCGATAACTGCGCGAAATGCGACTCCGCTTATGGCGAAGGGGTTAAGAAAGCACTGGGCCTGTAACCGTTTTTCCAAACATTTGGGGTGAACTGTAAGGGAGCGGTTTAAACTGCTCCCTTACGGTTTTTCTAGGTCCGAGGATGCGAAATCCACATTTAAAACTGAAATTATTCAGGATATCTCGCATGACCTAAGCGTACAACCTGACTATCTGGATGCTCCTTTTCAGGCTGTCAGTCAGCATGCGTCCTGACCCCCTGGACAACTCTTTGCACCTGTCAAGTCGGTCAAACCAAACAATTATCATAAACGCCACCCAAGCACTGTGCTGGTATCTTGGCCGCCCTCCCCGATGCTTGGCTCGCTAAAAACTTATCGAGTCGTGTAGCCGCCATTGGCGAAAAGCGTCTGGCCGGTGATCCACCAGCCGTCGGTGGCGAGAAATTTCACAATCGGCACGATGTCCTCAATCCGGGTCAGCTCGCCGTTTATCGTTTGTGACTTGTGATAGGCCACGCGCTCGGGCACCGATAGAGGGCATCGCCAGCACAACAACCAGCCAGGCCATGCGAGACTCGGGCTGACGGTGCCGCCTGAGAAGAATGTGACCGATGCAGACCGTCACGATAACAACGTGGAACACAAGCATGACCATGGCAAAGCTCCGCTGTAGCCTAAGAGGCAGTTTGAAAACTCTTAATTTAGGCTATCTCGAAGCGGGTCGGGGCGGCGTAATCCAGCAATAAAAACGGGCTAAGCCGCTTGCCGGGTTCGCTGTAATCAAACATCGAATGCACCGGAAATCCATCGCCCAGCCAATGCGGCCGGGGCGCGCTATAGACTTTCACAGCGATCTTCCGAGATTGTTCAATCGCTCTGATTCTGACTTTGTTGAAAGGAGTTTATTGAAAGGGCAATCCGTGCGATAGATCGCAAATTTAGCCTTCAATATCCTATGATTAGAACATTAAGCTGTTTTATCGTGCCCAAAACTTGTGAGGAACCCCGCGATGAGCACTCCCCAACTGTTGATCATTCCCGGCAGCGCTCGCACCGGATCGCTAAATCGAATGCTGGCGGTGTTCGCCGGCGAACGGGCGCGAGCGACGGGCGGCGGCGCGAACGTGCTTGATCTACGGGCGCTGGCCTTGCCGGTTTACGATGGCGATCTGGAGGCGGCTTCGGGCGTGCCACAAGGCGTATTCCAGTTGCAGCAGGCCATTATGGAAAGCGACGGCGTGTTGCTGGTGACGCCCGAATACAACGGCTTTCCGCCGCCGCTGGTCATCAACGCCTTCGACTGGCTGTCGCGGATCGGATCGAGCGCGGAACGGCCCGCTGGTCTGGCCGTCACGGCGAACAAACCGGCGGGCTTGCTGTCGGCGTCGCCGGGGCCGGGCGGCGCGCTGCGGTCGATGAACTTCCTGCGTCAGTACCTCCAGATGGCGTTTTCGATGATCGTTGTCCCCCAGCAGTTTGCATTGGGCCGCGCCCACGAAGCCTTCGACGAAAACGGCGCGCTCAAGGATGCCCGCGCCGCGCGGTCGGTGGATGATGTGTTGCGCGCGCTGGCTACCTTGGCGCGGGCGATGAAAGCCGTTGCTTGATGGGGCGATCCCTCCATCAGAAGGAGGAACCTGATTTTGATGGCTCTAATGACATGGCCGCTTCGCTTCAGAGGAATGTTTGAGGTCTCCCCACGCTGGCATCAGCGTCCCGTCGTGGGCAGCCCGCGGCCCATGTCATTAGAACCCGCGCAACCACCCGCCGCGCCATCGGTTCGTCGCGAACCGCTCGAACGATTTACGCTTTACAATGAACGATTAGGTTGCGATCCAGCCGACCTTTGCTTGAGCGTTTAGACATAGTACGGTCAGTAGAGCAGGCAGCCTCAACCCGCCAAGGTTTCTAAATTTCAAACCGAGACACTCCCCTTCTGGCCGTCTCTCCGCCCTCTTGATCCGTCTAGACGACCGATGGCGTCTTTCAATGCCCCATAAGTTTCCTGAGCGCGTTCGGTACCGAGTAAAATAATAATTCCTGAGTAATTTACTTGTATAATTTATTTTCATTTGATATTATAAAGTGTGTCATATATATAAAGCTAAACCTGTCGCAAGATAGGGACAGAAAGTCACGGATCCTGAGAGGATTTAGGAAAGCCGGACTGCCGAAGGCGACCTTCGTAAAGGTCTCCAAGGTAGTTCGGCTTTGTTGTTTGGCTAGGATCAACCTGTTTGGAAGAGCCATCAAATGGCATCTACAAACCGTGCTCCGGCCAAGCCAAGGACTTTGGAGAGGCGGTGGCGCCCTGCTTCTCTGCTTCGTGGCTCAATTCGAATGGGCGTCACAAAAATAATACACTCACCGTTTGACTTAGCAATAACAGAGGAACCCAAAATGAGCGTAACAATCGGCCATACAGACACACCCGACACGGGCCGGCTTCAAGGGGCAGAGCGGTTCAGACTGAAACTAAGTGGTCCGGCATGGAAGACGCCCAAGTGGCTAAGTCTCAATGTAGGAGACGCCTTGGCCTATAAGTGGTATATCATTTTTGGTGAAGAAAGAGACTCAGCAGCAACGCGGGTGTTTACATGGTACACCCATAGTAACAAGAAGACGTATTTACAAGACCAGGATGGCAATTGGCTGTCCTATGAAGCACTTTACGGGGTGCTTAAAGTGACCCTCTGGGGGAGTGCCGCCGCGTGGGCGCTTCCGTCCAATCGCTTGGTGGTGGACGGAGGAAATGTCCTGACGTATGACCCGAATCAGAAGTGGCCATGGTCGACTACGACCCGCTATCTGTCGGTGGCGCCGGAAGGCTCCGAGACAGTCACCGTGGAATGGGAATACGTCACGTAGGCGACGCTCGGTAGCTGCCCCTGGCATCGACTCAAAAGTGATGGCGGGGGTAGGATTAAGGAAAATTTTTGTGAGCGAGTCCCTGGCGTTCGACCGCGTGCTCGTCATCGAGCGGGGACGGCTGGTCGAAGACGGCGCTCCGGACCAGCTGGCGCAATGTCCGAATCCGCGCTATTGGGTGTTTCTGGCTACGGTAGAGACGGTCAAGCGTAGATCGTGATCGGACGCAACCTGCTGTGCTAACGCCGTGGATGAGCAATTTAAGAGTCCGCCGCGTTAGCAGAAGCGGCCAAGTTCCGGCAGTCCATGCGGCGGACTCTAATCGCCCGGATCACGCGCATGATTGACTTCAAAGACCACCGCTTTGAAAAATGGATTATTTTTCTATTGTGTGTCTGCTGGTATCTGGCCGATCTGCTCAGCGATCGGAGTCGTTTTTTCATGAATGATTGCCGGATTAGCAATCTTAACCCGAGACATCGCCCATTATGCAGAGCGCTTGATATTGTGCCCGCATGAGTTTCTTATCGAGTTTACCGACGCTGGTTTTTGGAAGACCGTCCACTACCAGCACCCGGTCGGGAACAGCCCACTTGGCAAGAATACCCTCGTCGACCCGTTCTTTAAGCCAGTCACGAACCATGGTTTCATCAAGCGATCCGAGTTGATCTCGCTTGGGCACCACCAAAGCCGCCGGTCGTTCGCCCCATGTCGGATCGGGAATGCCGATCACGGCCGCTTCCGCGACCGCTGGATGCTTGAGGATTAAATCTTCCAGGGCAAGCGACGAGAGCCATTCACCGCCGGTTTTGATGACGTCCTTCAGCCGGTCGGTAATTTTTAGATAGCCTTCCTCATCCATAACGCCGATATCGCCCGTGTGCAGATAACCGCCACGCCAGAGTTGCTCCGAGCTTTCGGGGTCCTTGAGATAACCTTGGGTCAGCCACGGCGCCCGAACCACCACCTCGCCGGGCGTCTTGCCATCGTGAGGCACGTCGTTCATCGCCTCGTCCACGACCCGCAGCTCGACCCAGGAAATGGGCAGACCGGTTTTGCAGCGAATTTCCAGCTGCCGCTCTTCATCCCAATCCAGCATGGGCGGTTTCAGGTGCGCCAGCGTCAATATCGGACACGTCTCCGACAGGCCGTAACCGGCGAAGATGTCAATGCCCCGGTCGCGCGCTTGCTTGGCCAGCACTTGCGGCAGCGCCGCGCCGCCGATGATCACCTTCCAGCGCGATAAATCGGTTTGATCCACGCTAGGATGGGTTAGCAGCATTTGCAGGATGGCGGGCACGCAGTGGGAAAACGTTACTTTTTCCCGTGCAATGAGCGCTAACAGCTGCTCGGGCACATAGCGTCCCGGATAGACTTGTTTGACGCCCAGCACAGTCGCTACGTAGGGCACGCCCCACGCGTGCACATGAAACATCGGCGTGATCGGCAGGTACACGTCATCGCTGTGGAAGCTACCATGACCGGTTCTAGCGAGGGTGGACAGTACGCCGAGGGTATGCAGCACCAATTGCCGGTGGCTGAAATACACGCCCTTGGGCAGACCGGTGGTGCCGGTGGTATAGAAAGTGGTGGCGCGGGTATGTTCGGAGAAATCGGGAAAATCGTATTCAGGATGGCCCGCGGCGAGCAAAGCCTCATAGTCGTCGGCGATGTCCAGGGTCGTCGTTGGGGTTTGCTCGGCGTCATTCAGCAAAATTAGCTGCTTAACCGGCTCGATGCGGTCGCGAATGCGTTCCAGGATCGGCAGAAATTCAGCGTTGACCAGAATCACGTCATCTTCAGCGTGATTGATCGTATAGAGAATCTGTTCGGGGGACAGTCGGATATTGACGGTATGGAGCACCGCCCCAATCATCGGCACCGCGAAAAAACATTCCAGATAGCGGTGGCTGTCCCAGTCCATCACCGCCACGGTATCGCCGGGTTTGACGCCCAGCTTGACCAACCCGCTGGCCAAACGGCCGACCCGTTCGCCCAGATCGCGGTAGCTCTGGCGCTTGAGATCGCCGTAAACAATCTCCTGAGTGGAGAATTGGCGAACGGAGTGGCGGAGCAGATTTTTGATCAGTAGCGGGCTTTCGTAAGCGGAGGGCGCGCGGTCGATGGGTTTTGGAGGCATGTTTTTACCTTCTGGCAGGGCAAGTTTCAAGATCGAGGCGGGCTGAAACGTTGCTTTCAGCCACCTTCCTTTTTGTTTTCATGCGCGGCCAGCGCCGTTATGGATTCATAACCGTGAAAAAATAGCCGTATCGGTTATGGCTGCCCGGCGCGCCGTGGCTGGATCGCTAAAGCTATGTCAGGGGTCGCTCTATCAGTTCGTGGCATTCGGTCGGTCGTTACGAACTCGGTAATATCGTCCAGCACCGGCGCCAGCCAGCGCAACGGCCACGCCAGCGCGCCGATAGTGGTGTAGTGATTGAGCGAACTGTAACGTTTCACTTCAACCGGAACGCCGGCCCGGCGCAGAGCCTCGGCCAACGCCGCGCTGTTGCGTTCGGGGTCGACCACCTCATCGGGATCGGCGACGATCAACAAGGTCGGGGGCGCGGCGGCGGTGACATGGCGGATCGGCTGGGTATCCATCGACGTGGCGGGCCAATCGAACACCGGCATCACGTCGGGCACTTGGATGGGCAGAAAGTTGTAGGGACCCGCCAACCCAATGAAACCGGCGATAGCCCTTGGCGACAGCCCTTCGGCCGCCAGCCAACGCGCGTCATAGGCCACCATGGCCGCGTTATAAGCGCCGGCGCTATGGCCGATCAGATAGACCCGGCGTGGATCGCCGCCGTAGCGGGGCGCTTGGCGCAGAGCCCAGCCCACGGCGGCGGCGCAGTCACGCAAAAAATCCGGGTAGCGAACTTCGGGGTACAGCCGATAATCCGGCGCCACCACCACGAAACCGCGCGCGGCCAACGCCGCCGCCGCAAAGCGATAATCGGCGCGCTCGCCGCGCAGCCAGCTGCCGCCGTAGAAGAAAACCAGCACCGGCGCTGGCTTGCGGCTTCCGCTTGGCTGATACAAATCCAATCGGTGCCGCGTACCCGGACCGTAAGCGAGGCTCACCGGACCGGTGTGGCCAGTATCGGGGACCAATCCATTGATCAGCGCGCTTGATGTACAGGCGGCTAAGCCAAGCGCCATGACGAGCACCATAGCGCGGCCCATTCCAGCGCTCATGCCTGATCTCCTCCCACGCCTCACCATGGTCCAGCCGGGCATTTAAAATTACCCGATCAGCTCATAACGTTGAATATCGGGTGGCGCGGCCAGCAGCGCCGCCGCTTGCGCCAACGCCTGTTGCACATGCGCGGATTGCAGATGCCGGTCGATGGCGGTGGCATCGGCCCATTGTTCGACGACAGTGAAATCGGTCGGATGCTCTCGATTTTGCAGTAACAGATACTGGCGGCAACCGGCTTCCTGGCGGGTCGGCGGCAGCAGCGCTTCCAACACCGCTCGCAATGCTGTAACGGTGTCCGGCTTGGCGATGATGTGGGCAACAACGTGCACGGTCGATTCGCTCATGGATATGCAATCCTCAGACATAAAGTGGGCCTGTCGTGTTGGAAAAGATCACGGACGACGGCGCGTTCAAAGACGTATCGCCCTGACGATCAACGCCGTGCCGGGATCGGTTTCGACGAACAGGATTTCCTTGCCGTTGTTAACGATCACCGCATCGAACGTAAACCCAACATCGAAGCGCATGCCGAAGGTGCAATTTCCCTTCATCGAATAAACGCCGGTCAGCGCCAAAGGCTCAGGGTCGAGCACGCCGTTGACGCTGCGCGTGGCGGTCAGCACAAACGTACCGTCTTGCGCGAAGACCACCGTTCCCACGCCGGCCAGCGGTCCGGCGAGTGGGACAGGAAGCGTGGGCGGTCCGGCGACGCCTTCGGCGACAAAGCCGTAGCTGGCTTGAAAGGCGTTGGCTTCACAGCGTTGAGGCTGCTGGATGGCGGTTCCCACAATCACGACGTTGGGCGTGGTTTGTAGGATTTGCAATTGCCGTCCACCATCCAGGATCACCGCCTGAAACGTGACGCCATTCTCAGCTCGCGAAGTATAGCTGCAATCGCTGTTGACCTGATAAACGCCTCTGGTTTCGACCGGTTGAATGAGACCGTTGAAGCTGCTGGTTGAGGTGAGGACAAAATTGCCTTTGCCGTCGAACGTGGCGACGCCGCCGCTTGCGAAAGGCCCTTGCAGCGCGGCGGGCAACGGCGAACCTGTCAAGGTAACGCCTTTGGCCACAAAGCCATAGCCGCCGCGTAGGCTGGCGTTGGTGCATTGTGGTTTTTGACCCCGCTCGTTCTCATGAACATCCCTGGCCTGGCTCATCGTGGTCACGGCGGCGGCGGTCAGGACAACCAATAAAGTCGCAATTTGGCTAAAACGCATAATGAATTTTCCCGTGAGTCGTAGCTAGAGATTGGCCAGCAATCTGGGCGTGGCCCTTGCTCGCCGGGAAGCCGCCATGTTTCGCGGCGCGGCTTCTTACCGACTCATGCGCGGAAAGAATAATTTTGGATGCGCGGCCAATGCAGAAAACCATGCAAAGCATGTCCTCCCCGCTCAGGGGAGCGTGTGCACGATGCAGTCCTCCGATCATGGCCGGTCTAGCGGAAGCATTCCTAAGCCGACACTCAACAGCCGCCCGCTATAAGCCAATCTCGAAGACGCTGATAAGGTGACAGGACGCCATCAGTAAGCGCGCGGTTAAAATCGTTCGCTTTCGAAAAGCATAAGCCTTCGCGGCTGGCCTCCCGCTTTCTCGATCCGTCAAGACGGCTAAACGCCAACGCTTACGACGATTCAAATCGTTCCGTTACAATTTTCTACCCTTAACAATTTTTGCTCTAACGATTTTCCACTCTTGCCCGGTGATATCCACAGCGCGGAACATATCCTCGATGGGTCCGCCGCCGTAATACGAATTCGCCGCCTGCATCCAAGCATCCAAGAGTGCTTGCGGGCTGTTCTGTCCGGGCCGGACGCGCTGAAAGAAACGATCAAGCATGACATTATTGATCGCAACGCCGCATTTTGCCGCATAGCCCAGCAATAACGGGTTGACAAACAACTGCCGGAGCGTTGTGATCGCTATGTCATCGCGTAACACGCTGCACCCACCCCAAATTACCACGGAACAAAATTCGTGCAGCCGAAACGCGTTGGAATTCTTCAGTAATTCCTGACTGGGCTCGGTCCCTCTCAGCACGGCCACTCGATCGGATTTGAAATCAATTGCCGCGAAATCACTATAAAGCGTCATTGGCGCAAAGTGCCCGCTGAAATAAATCCAATCCGGGCAGCCGCTAAAAAATGCGGTCAGTTGCTCGATGGTCGGCGAAGGGTTGATCAGCGAATGCTCGCTCGCCATTCCGATCTGTTGGCATCTTGCCTCCCACAGGCGGGCGTCGTCACCGCTGCCCAAATCTAAAGTTGAGTATTTCATGCCGTCACTCTTTGCAAATGCGATAGTGATTCAATTGAGAGGTTATGCGCAAATTCCGCGCCAATGTCCGACGGGGCTTGTAATACCGGGAAATAAGCTGCGCCAGCGCATTACCAGCACATCAGACTGATCGGGTCAATTCGGATGCCACGGTCCAATTGGGGCCGATCGAAGCATTAATGGTTAGCGTCAAAATCCGGCGATTGCGCCATGCGCTAAAAAGCATGGCGTGGATTTCACGCTGGCTCGCGCTGGTTCGGGGACAACGATTGATTTGACCGCCAAGCAGTTGCGTGTACTAATCAAGGATCTTGATCTGAGCGGGTACGATTCGAGCGGCAACTATATCGGCGGTTCCGCTGCTTGGGACGATCCGTTCGAGGATGTAACCTTCACGCCGACCGTTTCCGGGACCTACACCTTCAAAATCCGCCGCTACGCCAGCCACGATTTCAGCTTGAATCCACGGGTGGGCATGTACGTCAACTACTACGATCAGTGACGCAGCGGCGGACGGGCCAGCGGAAATGTCGGCCCTCGGTCATTACGATTTCCAGCCGTTTCGGTACTGAAAACACACTGAAACAATCGTTTCGAACCATTGCCGCATGTTACCGAAGAACTCCATTGCGCTGAAAGTTCACAAAAGCGTTCCGTTACGAAATTAACGCAACGAGACCCCTTGTGCGATATGAGCGAGCCGTTCGAGCGCCGTTCTCGCCTGGTCTTCGAGCCGTCGGACAATGACCGCCAACGGTTCGACCCGATCCGCGAAAGCCACCGATTGGCCGACCGATAACGCTCCGGTGGCGGTATCGCCGGTCTCATAGGCGCGGCGGCCAACTTGACCGGCGATATGCGGCATCAAGGCGGCGAGCAGGCTTTCCGGATCCGCATCGCCCCGCTCGCGCTCGATTTCCCGCACCGTCGCGGTGGTCTGGTTGCTCAAGGCGCGCAGCGTATTGCGCAGCGAACTCATGATCAGGGCGGTGTCGGTTTCATCGGCGGCGACCAGTCGCGCCTTGTAGGCCGGATGCGCCCAAATTTCTTCGGCGACGAGAAAACGGGTGCCAATGGCCACGCCATCCGCGCCCAGCGCCAGCGCCGCGACCAATTGGGCGCCGTGGCCGATCCCACCCGCCACCACTAACGGCACTCGAATATCGCGCGCCGCCACCGCCGCTTGCACCATCGTCCCCACCAATTCCAGCCCAGGATGACCGCCGCATTCAGCACCCACCACGGTAATGGCATCAACTCCGACCGCCTGAGCTTTGCGGGCGTGCCGCACCGTCGGCGCCTTATGCAGCACCTTGATACCCGCGGCATGGAGACGAGGCAGATAAGGTTCCGGGTTACGGCCGGCGGTTTCGACGAATCCCACCCCCTCCTCGCACACCAAATCAACGATTTCCTCGACCCGTTCACCCACCACCAGCTTGGGCAGCATTGAGATATTCACCCCGAACGGCTGGCCGCCCGTCAGTTCGCGGCAGCGCCGGATTTCGGCGCGTAGCGCGTCCACGTCGATGAAGCTGGCGGCTGTAATGAAACCCATCAGACCGGCGTTGACGGCGGCCGCCACATAATCGGCGTTGGCCAGCCACTGCAAGCCGCTGGCGATGATGGGCAACCGGATGCCGAACAGTTCGGTGATGCGGGTCTTAAACAGCGCGGGCATGATGGGGCGAAAAAGAAAGCAACCGACATGCGTTAAATGATGCCCGCGGCGGCTAGCGCCGCGATCTCGCGTTCGCTGCGCCCCAATCGCTCGGCGAGAATCTCCCGCGTGTGCTGGCCGAGCGAGGGCGGCGCGGACGGATAAGCGACCGGGGTGGCCGACAATCTGATCGGGCTGGCCACCAGCGGGACGGCGCCGGCTTGCGGATGCGGCAGATCAACGCGCAAACCCCGATGCCGCACCTGCGGGTGCGCCAGCGCTTCGGCGATGTTATTGATCGGCCCGCAGGGGACGCCGGCGGCTTCCAGGGGCGCGATCCACTCCGCCACCGTGCGTTGCCGCAAAATAGCCTGGAGCAGAGGAATCAGGATCTCGCGATTGCGAACCCGCGCGGCGTTGCGGGCGAAGCGTTCGTCGCTGGCCAGTTCCGGACAGCCGGCCAGCTCGCAGAATTTGATGAACTGCCCATCATTGCCCACCGCCAACACCAAATCCCCATCCGCCGCCGCGAACACCTGATATGGGACGATATTGGCGTGCGCGTTGCCTTGACGCTTCGGAATCACGCCAGACACCAGATAATTCAAATTCATGTTGGCCATGGTCGCCACCTGCACGTCCAGTAGGGCCAAGTCGATGAATTGCCCGATGCCGGTTAGATTCCGGTGGTTGAGAGCAGCCAGGATCGCAATGACGGCATAGACGCCGGTCATCAGATCGGCGAAAGCCACTCCCACCTTTTGCGGGCCACCACCGGGGAGATCGTCCCGCTCGCCGGTAATGCTCATCAAGCCACCCATCGCCTGAATCACAAAATCGTAACCAGCCAGGCTGGCGAGCGGCCCATCCTGGCCAAAGCCAGTGATGGAACAGTAGATCAAACCGGGGTTGCTGGCCTTGAGGTCGTCATAGGCCAAACCATAGCGAGCCATGTCCCCGACCTTGTAGTTTTCGATGAAAATATCGCTCTGCGCGGCCAGTTCGCGGATCAAGGCTTGGCCTGTCGATTTCGACAGATCGACGGTGACCGATTTTTTGCCGCGGTTGGCGGCCAGAAAATAGGCGGACTCTCGCGTGTCGTTGCCGGCGGTATCCTTGAGATAAGGCGGCCCCCAGCCGCGCGTGTCATCCCCCACGCCGGGCCGTTCGACCTTGATGACCTCGGCTCCCAGATCGGCCAGCGTCTGACTGGCCCAGGGGCCGGCTAAAATCCGCGACAGATCGAGCACGCGGATACCAGAAAGGGCAACTGGTGGAATCATCGTCGCTTACCGTGGGCCGTCAGACCCGCTCGATGACGACAGCCAGACCCTGACCGACGCCGATGCACAGACTGATGACGGCGTAGCGCCCGGCGCGGCGTTGCAACTCGCGGGCGGCGGTGAGCGCCAGACGCGCGCCGGAAGCACCGAGCGGATGACCGATGGCGATGGCTCCACCGTTTGGGTTGACGCGCGGATCGTCGCGGGCGATGTTCATCAGTTTGAGGCAGCCGAGCACTTGCGAAGCAAACGCCTCGTTGATTTCGATGATATCCAGGTCATTGAGGGTCAGCCCCGCCCGCGCCAGGGCCTTCGGAATGGCGTAAGCCGGGCCAATGCCCATGATGCGCGGCTCGACGCCGACCGCGGCCCCGGCCAAGATGCGCGCCAGCGGCTTGATGCCCGCCCGCCCGCCGGCGGCGGCGCTACCAATTAACAGGGCGGCCGCTCCATCGTTGATGCCGGAGGCGTTGCCGGCCGTGACCACCCCACCGGCAAACAAGGGCTTGAGCGGAGCCAGGGCCTCGTAGGTCGATTCGGGGCGTGGGTGTTCGTCGTCCGCGACCAACAACGGAGGTTTCTTGCGGCCGGTGGGCACCGCAATCGGCAGGATTTCCCCGCTATAAAAATCGGCTGCTTTGGCGGCGGCGTATTTGGCTTGGGAGGCGGCGGCAAAGCGGTCGGACTCCTCGCGGCTGATGCCAAATTGAGCGGCGACGTTATCGCCGGTTTCCGGCATCGTGTCCGCGCCGTAGCGCTCGATCACGCGCGGGTTCGGGAAACGCGCGCCAATGGTCGAGTCAAACACCCTGAAGTCGCGGCTGTAGGCGGATTCCGCCTTTCCGACCACGAACGGCGCGCGGCTCATGCTCTCGACGCCGCCCGCCACATACAGATCGCCTTCGCCGCAGGTAATGGCGCGGGCGCTGTCCAAAACCGCCGCCAGACCGCTGGCGCACAGGCGGTTGACCGTTTGCCCTGGAACGGCATCAGGCAAGCCGGCGGCCAGCAGCGCGTTGCGCGCCACGTTGCGGCTGTCTTCGCCGGCCTGCGAGGTGCACCCCAGAATGACATCCTCGATCTGTTCGGGCGGGAACGGCGAACGGCCGACCAGTTTCTTGATCACCGTGGCGACCAGCTCATCCGGGCGCACCGCCGCCAGCGCGCCAGCGTGGCGGCCGAAGGGTGAACGCAGGCCATCGTAAATGTATGCGTCGAGCATGGAGAGACCTAAAAGGTTGGCAACCGTCAATTTTCGGGAGTCAGCAGCGAGACGCCGAGCCGGGCGCGGCGGGTCAGCCACGGGCTGGGGCGATAGCGCGGGTCGCGGTAAAAGGCGTACAGCGCGTCGAGGATGGACAGCACCGTCGTCGGGCCGAGGGCGTCGCCCATGCCGAGCGGGCCTTTGGGATAGCCCAGGCCGAGCGTCACCGCGCGCTCGATATCGGCCGGTGGCGCGATGCCCTGTTGGGCGATGTCGCAACCGATATTGACGATGGCGGCGACGACGCGCTGCACCACAAAACCGGGGCTATCGTTGATCACCGAAACCGGCGTCCCATCGGCCGCCAGCAGCGCCCAGGCCGCGTCGCGCGCCGCTGGCGCGGTCAGCGGCGTGCGCATCAGGGTGCGACGGCCCTGCAGCCAGAGGGGGTCGAGCGCCAGCGTGCGGCGCGGATCGAGGCCCTCGTTGAGTGCGCTGGTGGTGGCGTCCCTGCCGATGGGCAACACCAGACAGAGCGCGTCGGGACCGGGCCGTTCCGCTGTAATCAGCGGCGCATCCAGGATTTTAAGCAACTCGGCGACCTGGGCGTGAGCCATCGGGTTCTGACGGCTGAGCCAGACCGGCCTATCGGCCCTTGCCGGTGGAGCGGGTTCGGACGGTTGTTCGGCCTTGTCGTCGCGATAGAGATAAAAGCCGCGTCCGCTCTTGCGACCGAGCAGCCCGGCGGCCAACCGCTGGCGAGTGAGCGGCGACGGGCGGAAGCGGGGTTCTTGGTAGAACTGGTTATAAATCGACTCCATCGCCGGATGGGAGACATCCAGTCCGGTCAAATCCAGCAACTCGAACGGCCCCATCCGAAAACCGTAGGTGTCGCGCAATAGCCGGTCGATGGTCGCAAAATCGGCGATGCCTTCACCAGCGATGCGCAGCGCCTCCGTACCGTAGCCCCGACCGGCGTGGTTGACGATAAAGCCCGGCGTGTCCTTGGCCCTTACCGGGGTATGGCCCAAACGCCGGGCCAGCGCGGTCAGCGCGTCGCCCACCGCCGCCTTGCCGAGCAAGCCGTCGATCACTTCGACCACCTTCATCAAGGGCACCGGACTGAAAAAGTGAAAACCGCCGACGCGGCCGGGTAACCGACAGGCGGCGGCGATGGCGGTCACCGACAGCGAGGAGGTGTTGGTGGCGAGTATGCAGTCTTCATCAACGATGGCTTCCAGGCGTTGGAACAGATCGCGCTTGGCCTCGATATCTTCGATGATCGCTTCGACGACGAGATGGCAGCCGGACAACTGTTCGAGCGTCTCGACCACGCTGATTCGCGTGCTGGCGGCCTCGGCGGCGGCGGCCGTGAGCTTGCCCTTTTCCGCCAGCTTGGCCAGCGTTTGCGCAATGGTGGCGCGGGCTTGGACCGCCGCTTCCGGCTGGACGTCGTACAAACGCACCGCGATGCCTGCCTGAGCGGCGATCTGGGCGATACCGGAACCCATCAGCCCGCTGCCGACAATACCCATGATCAGATCGGGACGGTTGGCGTCCAGCATGATTATCGCCCCTTGAATACCGGTTTGCGCTTGTCCAGAAAGGCCTGCATTCCTTCCTTCTGATCCTGGCTGGCGAACAAGAGCTGGAACGCCTTGCGCTCCAGCAGCAGCGCGGTTTCCAGCGGTGCATCCTGACCGGCCAGCAACACTTCCTTGATTTGCATGACGGCCAGGGGCGGCAGGGCGGCGATCTGTCCGGCCAGCTCCACCGCGCGCGGCAGCACCTGAGCGTCGGCCACCACTTCGCTAGCCAAACCCATCGCCAAGGCTTCGCGCGCTGACACCGGCTGCCCGGTCAGCACCATCTTCATCGCCTGGAACTTGCCGACCGCGCGGGTCAGCCGTTGGGTGCCGCCCGCGCCAGGCATGATGCCGAGCTTGACTTCGGGCTGGCTGAACGAGGCGCTTTCTCCAGCGACGATAATGTCAGCGTGCATCGCCAGCTCGCAACCGCCACCCCAAGCGTAGCCGTTGACGGCGGCGATGACCGGTTTCGGACAAGCGGCAAGCGCCTGCCATAACCGGTGGCTTTGGCGCAGCAGAATATCGATGGCTCCGGCCTCGGCCATGGCGCGAATGTCGGCGCCCGCCACGAAGAATTTTTCGCCGCCGGTCAGCACCAGGCAGCGCACCTGAGGATCGTTGCCGAGAGTCGTGAAATGGGCGGCGAGCTGTTCGCGCACCGCCTGATTCAGCGCGTTGCGCGCCTCGGGTCGATGGATGCGGATCAGCCCGACTTCGGGCAGTGGATATTCAACGAGGACTTCACTCATTGCCCCCCCTTATTGTTCCGCTTGGCGGAACATAAGTTTGCAAATTTATCAATTTCACCTTAGCCCACAACCTAGCCGAAGTAAAGGTTTTTGGCCGATTAAACGCTAAATAAATTTAATTATATCGTATTTATTTATATTTATTCATGAAAGCCTTTCTCTTTCCGTAAAGAGCGTCTACGATTAATTGTTCCGCATAGAGAAACAATGGTTCAAAAAAATATTGACGGTTCTGTTTTTTCATGCCAGCATGATCCTGCCTTCTTGCCGCCGCGACATTTTGTGATTCGGGAAAGTAGAGTTAAACGAGTGGAAGACGATCTACAGGTTTTCGAGGACGACGAAGAGAGCAAGGATCGGCAGTTCGTGAACGCTCTGGCGCGCGGGCTGGAAATTCTGCGGTGCTTCCGTCAGGGCGAAGTGTATTTGGCCCATGGCGAACTGGCCAGGCGCACCGGGATTCCCAAGCCAACGGTTTCGCGTCTGGCGCATACCCTGACCAAGCTCGGCTATCTCGCCTACTCGAAGAATCGGGGCAAGTACCGGCTGGGTTCCGGCGTGCTCGCCCTGGGTTATTCGATGCTCTCGAATCTCGACCTGCGCAAGCTGGCTCGGGAAGCGATGCAGGAACTGGCCGAACACGCTCAGGGATCGGTGGCGCTCGGCATGCGGGATCGCTTGAGCATGGTGTATGTCGAGTGCCGCCACAGCAGTTCGCGCATCACCTTGCGACTAGATGTCGGCTCGCGCATTCCCATCGCCACCACCGCGATGGGCAAGGCGCTGCTCTGCGGCTTGCCGCCAGAGGAATACGCCTATCTGAGCGATCACATCCGGCTGGCCGATGAGGACAACTGGCCGCGCATCAAGCTCGGGATCGAGCAGGCATTGCGCGATTATCGGGAGCGGGGCTTCTGTTTGAGCGTCGGTGACTGGCGCAACGACATCCACGCCGTCGGCGTCCCGCTATTGGATACCGAGGACGACAAGCAAATGGCGTTCAACTGCGGGGGGCCGGCCTATCTCCTCCCCCGCGCGCTGCTGGAAAACGATATCGGCCCGCGCCTGGCGCAATTGGTGCGCAAGGTCAAGACCGAGATGGGTCGGGTTTGAATCAATGCCGCAAGTCAGCTGAGGACCCCATGATTCGCGATCAAGAAACCCTGAATCTGCTGCTCGACAGCGTGGCCCGCTTCGTCCGCGAGCGTCTGGTGCCTCGCGAGGCGGAAGTGGCTGAAACCGACCAAATCCCGCCAGAGATCGTTGCCGAAATGCGCGAGCTGGGCTTGTTCGGGCTGTCGATACCCGAACGATACGAGGGCCTCGATCTGACCATGGAAGAAGAGGTGCTGTTCGCGTTCGAGATCGCCAAAACATCGCCGGCGTTTCGCTCGTTGATCGGCACCAACAACGGCATCGGCTCGCAGGGCATCGTCATCGACGGCACCGAAGCGCAGAAGCAGCGCTACTTGCCCCGGTTGGCTTCCGGCGAAATCATCGGCGCGTTCGCCCTGACCGAACCCGGATCAGGTTCCGACGCCGCCTCACTGCGCGCCACCGCCGTGCGGGACGGCGATTGTTACATCCTCAACGGCACCAAGCGCTTCATCACCAACGCTCCCGAAGCCAGCATTTTCACCGTCATGGCGCGAACCGATCCGCAAAAGCGCGGGGCGAGCGCCATCTCCGCCTTCATCGTCGAAAAAGGCGCGCCGGGCCTGTCGCTCGGCAAGATCGACAAGAAGATGGGGCAAAAGGGTGCTCACACTTGCGATGTGATCCTGGAGGACTGCCGGGTGCCGACCGAGAACCTGATTGGCGGTCAGGAAGGCATCGGTTTCAAGACAGCCATGAAAGTGCTCGACAAGGGTCGCTTGCACATCGCCGCCGTCTCGGTCGGCGTGGCGGAACGGATGCTGGAGGACGCGCTGCGGTATGCCTGCGAGCGCCAGCAGTTCGGCAAGCCCATCGCGGAATTTCAACTGATCCAGGCGATGCTGGCGGACAGCAAGGCGGAAATTTATGCGGCGCGCTGCATGGTGCTCGACGCCGCCCGGCGGCGCGACGCCGGCTTGGATGTGACCACCGAAGCCTCGTGCGCCAAGCTGTTCGCGTCCGAGATGTGCGGCCGGGTGGCTGACCGCTCGGTGCAGATTCACGGCGGGGCCGGCTATGTGGCGGATTATGCCGCCGAGCGCTTTTATCGTGACGTGCGTTTGTTCCGCATTTACGAAGGCACCACCCAGATCCAGCAGTTGGTGATCGCTCGCAACATGATCAGGGCGGCGCGGGGCTGATGAACGCGCTGGCCCAGGCGCTGTTGGCCGAATTGCCCGCGCGCCTGAGCGAAATTCCCAGGCGCTGGGCGGCGCGGACGCCCGCCGCGCCCGCCGTATGGGATGGTGGGGTGCGATGGAATTACCGGCGCTTGGCGGCGGCCGTCGAAGCAGCCGAGGAGCTGCTGGTTCGGCTCGACGTGCGCCCCGGTGATCGGGTCATGATCGTCGGTGAAAATGGCGCCGCCCTGATCGCGCTGATTTTCGCCCTCGCGGCGGCGGACGCCTGGGCGGTGATCGTCAACGCCCGCCTGTCGCCGGTCGAACTCGAAAACATCCGCGCCCACTGCGGCGCGCGGCGCGCAATCTTCACGGCCGCGGCCTCGTCCTCGTCCGATGCCGCGGCGCATGGCGCGCACGTCGCTAGCGAGCGCTTGCAACTGCCGCTGCTGGGAGACTTGAGGGTCGGCCCGCTGAATACAACCTGCACCGTCGAACCGGTGGAAGCGGCGGCGCAACATCAGGTCGCGGCGCTGCTCTACACCACCGGAACCACCGGCCATCCGAAGGGCGTGATGCTGACCCATCGCAACCTGCTGTTCATCGCCGCCGTTTCCACCCGCTTGCGCGGCCTGACCCCGGACGATCAGGTTTATGGGGTGCTGCCTATTTCCCATGTTTACGGGCTGGCCTCGGTCATGCTTGGGACGCTTTACGCGGGCGCTTGCCTTCAGGTCGTGCCACGGTTTGCGCCTTCCGATCTGATCGACGCCATCGGCGAGCGTGGGCTGACCGTGTTGCAGGGTGTGCCAGCCATGTACGCGCGTCTGCTGGAATTCGAGCGCGGCGGCTGGTCACCCGCGGGGTCGAAGCTGCGGTTCATTTACGCCGGCGGCTCGCCGCTCGATCTCACCCTCAAGCAACGGATCGAGGCCCTGTTCGGACTACCACTGCACAACGGCTACGGGATGACCGAAAGCTCGCCGACGATCAGCCAGACTCGGCTCGACGCGCCGCGCGCCGACACCTCGGTCGGCTCCGCGATTCCCGGCATCGAAACTCGGATCGTCGATTTGGCGGGAAACGATGTCCCGGAAGGAGAACCCGGCGAATTGTGGGTGCGCGGGCCGAATGTGATGAAAGGCTACTATCGCGAACCGGCCTTGACGGCGGCCACCCTGCGGCCGGGAGACTGGTTGAATACCGGCGATATGGTGCGCCGCGATCCCGACGGCGCGCTGTTCGTCGTCGGCCGGACCAAGGAAGTGATCATTCGCTCCGGTTTTAACGTGTATCCGGTGGAAGTCGAAGCCGCGCTCAACTCCCATCCCGCCGTCAGCCAGTCGGCGGTGGTGGGGCGGCCAGCGGCGGACGGCAACGAAGAAGTCGTGGCCTTCGTCGAACTCGATCCGGCGCAAAATCCAAGTGGCGAGAGCCTGCGCCAGTATCTGGCCGCGCGGTTATCGCCCTACAAGGTGCCGGCCCAAATCGTCATCATGCCGGCGCTGCCGGCAGCCGCGACCGGCAAGATTTTGAAAGGGAAGTTGAAGGAGTACGCGCGACAGATCGGTGAAGACGATTCGGAAGAGCGTCGCATACCTTCACCTTGAAGAGGCCGGGCTTCGGTTCGATCCGTCAACCGCTAGCGGCCCAGTCGCGCTGAATGGGCATGACCATAACCTTACGATAAAAAAGCTTTTCAGCATTGTAAGCGCCAACAACATCACCAGAGGAGCGGAATCATGAATAGGCTGTACAAGAAGACTGTCGGTTTAACGCTGCTGGCGGGGCTTTTTCTTGGTTGCGGCGTCGCGGCGGCGAAGGAGTTCCTGGTCGGGGTCGAGATCCCCTTGACGGGCAGCTTGGCGCGGGTCGGCGCCGGGATGAATGAAGGCATCTCGGTCGCGGTTGATATCTTCAATAAGACCAACGGCAAACACACGATTAAAACGATCGTTATTGACGATGAGTCGGCGCCCGCCAAAGCCATCGCCGCCGTTGAGAAGCTAGCCAGCCAGGAGGTGGTCGCGATTAGCGGCGGCTACGGCTCCAACAACATCGCTCCCGCGTCCGACGCGGCCAATAAGCTCGGTTTGCCCTACATTACCTCCGGCGGCGTGGATGATAGCCTGGTCGCGCGCGGCTACAAGACGTTTTTCCGCATCAACAATACGGTCGGCTACCAAAAGGCGATGGTGGGTTTGATCGACGCGCTAAAGGTCAAATCGGCGTCAATCGTCTATTCCACCAAGGAAGCGACCGCCAATCTGGCCAAGGACGTGGAAAAAGAGTTGACCACCAAGGGTTTCAAGGTCGGCATGCACGCCTTCGACCCGGCGATCACCGACTTTAAACCGATTATCAACAAGATCAAGTTGCAGGATAAGCCGGAAGTCATCCTGATGTGCGGCTATGAAAACGACTATGTGGGCATCCTGCGAGCCGCCAAGGTGCTCAAGCCGAAGGTTAAGGCGATGATCGGCGTTTGGTCGCTGGCCACCGCGAAAATGGCCGCCGACTTTCCCGATTTGATGCCCTGGGTCTACGGTACCGCCCTATTGCCGTTCCCGGCCGAGTTCAAGACCGCCGACGGTAAGCTGTTCGCGGAAACCTATCAAAAACTCTACAACAAGGAACCGGACTACCTCGGCCAGTTCGGTTACGTGCAATCGCTGTTGCTGTTCGAGGCCATCGCCCGCGCGGCGGATAACGACACTCTGCACAAGGGAGGAGTGGCCGAGGAGTTGCGCAAGACCGACCGCGAAACCTTGGTCGGCCGGGTACAGTTCAACGACAAAGGTGACAATATCAATTTCGTGCACCGCATGGGGCAACACCAGAACGGTAAGATCGGGATTGTCTGGCCCAGCGAAGCCGCCAACGCCAAACCGAATTTCCCCGCGGTGCCCTGGTAGACCCCCCTTTGGGGTTCCCGCGCCGGCGGGGGCTGGAGCTGTATTAGGCCGCCGCCGTGGCTTGCACTTTAAACGGGAAGTCACTCCTATGCTGGAACTGATTTTACAGGCGCTCTTTTCAGGCGTGCTGCAGGGAGGTTCCTACGCCCTGATCGCGCTCGGTTTGGCGTTGGTGTTCGGGACCATGAAGGTGATCAATCTGGCGCACGGCGAGCTGGTCTTGCTCGCCGCCTACATCGCCTACACGGTTGAATCTAGCCTCGGCGTCAATCCGGTTTTCGCCATTCCGCTGGCGCTATTGATCGTCTGCGCGGCGGCGGTGCTGGTCTATTTCTTAGTGGACTTGATCCGTCAAGACCGGGAACTCAACTCGCTGCTGCTGACCTACGGCATCGCCATCATCCTGACCAATGCGATCCAGCTGATTTGGTCGGCCGATATTCGCTCGACCGGTTCCGCCTGGTTTCAGGAGCCGGTCGTGATCGGGCCGCTCTACAGCATGCGCAGCGAACTCGTCTTCTTCGTCGTTAGTCTCGCGCTGATGACCGGCTTGTGGTGGTGGCTATCGCGCAGCTGGTACGGGCGCGCCGTGCGCGCGGTGTCGAGCCAGCGCGACGCCGCCAAGCTGATGGGGGTCAACCCCCGCAAAACTGAGCTGGTCTCCTTCATCGTCGCGAGCATCCTCGCCTCGTTTGCCGGAGTGGCGCTGTTCAGTTACGGCGTGATTCAACCTTCTTACGGTCATGTGCTGACCGTCAAGGCGTTCATCATCACCGTGCTGGCCGGAATGGGTTCGATCCCCGGCGTGTTGGTCGGGGCCTTGTTGCTGGGTGTGACCGAGGCGCTGACGGTGACGCTCGCCAGTTCGGCCTTGCAAGAGTTGGCGGGGATGTGCCTTTTCTTGCTGGTGTTGTTTGTGATGCCGAACGGGTTGTTCGGCGCGGCCGGGAGACGGGGATGAAAACGAACGCCTCGATATGGGTCTTGTTGCTAGTCGCCTACGGGGCCATTCCCCTGACCTTGGGTAGTAACCACTATGTTATGAGCTTGCTGGTCGCCGCGCTGGTGATCGGGGGTATCGCCCTGGCCTGGGCCTTGCTCGGCAACCTGGGCGGCATGGTCAGCTTCGGCCACTCGGCTTTCTTCGGAGTCGGCGCGTACGTTTCGGCGCTGCTGACCCTGAAAGCCGGCACGCCAATCGTGATCGCCATGCTGCTTGGCGGCGTGGGCGCGCTGCTTGCTTCGCTGGTCATGCTCCCGGTGTTGCGCTTGCGAGGCCCCTACTTTGCGCTGGCGATCCTGGCTTATGCGCACATCTTCAAGATCATCGCGACCGAATGGACGGCGGTGACCGGCGGTTCGGCGGGCCTGTCGAGCATTCCGCGCTTTCCCACCGCGTTCGGTTTTGACTTCAGCGGCAAGGTAGGCAGCTATCTCATTATTTTGAGCGTGGTGCTGATCTTCGCGCTGTGCTACCGGCTGATTCGCGCCAGCGACTACGGCATCGCCTTGCGCGCCATGCACGACAGCGAGGATGCGACGCGGGTGATCGGCGTCAACAGCGTGCTGCTGAAGGCGCTCATGCTGTTCGTGTCGGCGTTCATGACCGGCGTGATTGGCGCTTTCAACGCCCACTACATCAATTTCTTGGAGCCGGATTACGCCTTCAACGGCCTTTGGGTAACCCTGCCGATCGTGGCGGCCATTTTCGGTGGCTACCGGACGATTCTCGGCCCACTGATCGGCGCGGTCACCGTGTATCTCATTGACCAACTGGTGTTTAAATCCTTGATTCCTTACGGCCATCAGTTGATCTTGGGAGCCTTGCTCGTCGCCATGATCCTCTTTAGCCCCAGCGGATTGGTGCCGTTGCTGCGGGCGAGCGTGAGGAGGAACCATGCTGCGGGTTGAAGAGTTGTCAGTCTGTTTCGGTGGTCTGACCGCGGTCAACAAGGTCAGTCTGTCGGTCGGCACCGATGAAGTGGTCGGTTTGGTCGGTCCCAACGGCGCTGGCAAAACGACGCTGTTCAACGCGGTTTCCGGTCTGGCGCGGCCCTCCAGCGGGCGCATTATTTTCGACTCGGTCGATGTGTTGCGCGCCCCGTTGCACCGGAGAGCGAAAATGGGTATCGGACGCACGTTCCAGATTCCGCAGCCGCTGCACGAGCTGACGGTGCGCGAGAATCTGCTGGTCGCGCAACGCTTCGGCGCGGGGCAGGTCGATCAACAAAAAATCGATGAAATCCTGGAATTCACCAATCTCGCCCCCAAGGGAGATCGCGAAGCGGCCAAGGAACTGGCGCTGACCGAGCTGAAAGCGCTGGAAGTCGCCAAGGCGCTCGCAACCAATCCCAAGCTGCTGATGCTCGATGAGGTGCTGGCCGGGCTGGAAACCAGCGGCAAGCGGCGTTTCATGGCAATGCTCAAGGAGCTGCATCAAAAGTTTGCGGTCGGCATCCTGATCATCGAACATGACATCGAAACCATCAGCAATCTCTGCCAGCGGGTTGTTGTTTTGAACTTCGGCAAGCTGATCGCCGATGGCGCGCCCGATCAGGTGTTCCGCGACCCGGAAGTGATCAAGAGTTATACGGGAGCCGATCATGCTGGAAGTCGATAACATTCGCGCCGGTTATGGCGCCATCAATGTGTTGTGGGACGTCTCGCTTTCGGCGGCGGCGGGCCAAATGACCACGATCATCGGCCCAAACGGCGCGGGCAAGACCACGCTGCTGCGCTCGATCATGGGCCTGTTGCCGCTGACGCAGGGCGACATTCGCCTGCATGGCCGGTCGATCAGAGGCACTGCGCCCTGGGACATGTCCGGGCTGGGGGTGGCGATGATCCCGGAAGGGCGCATGATTTTCAAGGACATGACCATCGAAGAAAATCTCCTGATGGGCGCTTTTCCGAAACAGCATCGCGCCGCCGCCCGACAAAAATGCGAGCAAGCCTACGCGATGTTTCCCCGCCTGCAAGAGCGTTGGAACCTGTTGGCTGGGATGCTATCGGGTGGTGAAAGCCAGATGCTGGCGATGGCGCGCGGCCTGATGTCCGACCCGGAGTTGCTGATCATCGACGAGCCGTCCCTGGGTCTCGCGCCGGTCGTGGTCAACGAGTTATTTGGGGTTCTTGGGCGGCTGAAAGCGGAAGGGCGGACGATCATTCTGGTCGAACAGAACACCCAAAAGGCGGTGGGTGTGGCCGATCAGGTTCACCTGATGCAAAGCGGCAAGATCGCTCTCTCGCAACCCGCCGCGGAAGTCAGCCTGGAGCACCTGCATGATCTCTACTTCGCGCACTGACGATCAACCGGCTGTTTCGACGCAACGGCTGGAGAAAGGTGATGATTACCTTGCCGCTTCCGGCTTCATGCGCCTGCTCGGCTATCGCATTGTCTGCTGGAAACCCGATTACGCCGAGCTCGAACTCGAACTCGGCCCCCAGCATCTCAATCGCTGGGGATCGGTGCACGGCGGTGTCCTGTCCACGCTCATTGATGTGTCCTGCGCGCTGGCTGGTCTGTATTGCAGTGTGTCTGGCCCAATGCGCAACGTAACGACCTTATCGCTCAACACCCAATTTACCGGTCAGGCGTCTGCCGGCGCCTTGCGCGCGAGCGGCCGGCTGCGCAAGCGTGGACGCACGATTTATTATTCGAGCGCTGAGATTGTGGACAGTGACGGTCAGCTCATCGCCTACGGTGATGCGGTCAATCGCTATCGGCCTGGCGCCGAAAGCCCTGTTCGGCCCTCACCCCCCCTCGTATAAGGAGCGTCATAATGAATTTTCAATGGGACGATCCATTGCTATTGGAGCGGCAGTTGACGGCGGAGGAGCGCATGGCGCGCGCCGCCGCCCACGCTTATTGCCAGGAAAAACTGGCTCCGCGCATCCAGCAGGCCTTTCGCCATGAAACCACCGATCCAGCAATCTTTCGGGAGATGGGCGAGCTGGGGCTGCTCGGCCCGACCATCCCTAGCGAGTACGGCGGCGCGGGCCTGAACTACGTCAGCTATGGCCTGATCGCCCGCGAGGTCGAGCGGGTCGATTCCGGTTATCGCTCGATGATGAGCGTGCAATCCTCGCTGGTGATGACGCCGATCCACACGTTCGGCACCGCGGCCCAGAAACAAAAGTATCTGCCCAAGCTGGCCACCGGTGAATGGATCGGCTGTTTTGGCTTGACCGAACCCAATCACGGCTCCGACCCCGGCTCGATGATCACCCGCGCCAAGTCCGCGCCGGGCGGCTACGCGCTGTCGGGGGCCAAGACCTGGATTTCCAACAGCCCCATCGCCGACGTGTTCGTGGTCTGGGCCAAGAACGACGCCGGCGCGATTCGCGGCTTCATTCTCGATAAAGGCATGAAAGGCCTCAGCGCGCCGGCCATTCACGGTAAAGTCGGCCTGCGCGCCTCCATCACCGGCGAAATCGTCATGGACGCGGTGTTCGTGCCGCAAGAAAACGAATTTCCCGAAGTCAGCGGCCTGAAAGGCCCTTTTACCTGCCTCAACGCCGCTCGTTACGGCATCGCCTGGGGCGCGCTGGGCGCGGCGGAAGACTGCTGGCATCGCGCCCGCCAATACGTGCTGGATCGGACGCAGTTTGGCCGGCCGCTGGCCGCCAACCAGTTGATCCAGAAGAAGCTGGCGGACATGCAGACCGAAATCACTCTCGGCCTGCAAGGCTGCCTGCGGCTGGGCCGGATGAAGGACCAGGGCACGGCGTCAGTCGAAATTACCTCGATCATGAAGCGCAACAGTTGCGGCAAGGCGCTGGAGATCGCCCGGATGGCCCGCGACATGCTCGGCGGCAACGGCATCTCCGACGAATACGGCGTGATCCGCCACCTGGTCAATCTCGAAGCGGTCAATACCTACGAGGGCACCCACGATATCCACGCCCTGATCCTTGGCCGCGCGCAAACCGGCATTGCCGCGTTCAGTAGTTGATGCCTTCAGGAGAAAGATAACATGACGATCATTGTCGCTTACGCGCCACGGCCGGAAGGGCGCGCCGCGGTGGAGAAAGGCATAGAAATCGCTGCAAGCTCCGGAGAAAAACTGATCGTGGTCAATGCGGGCGTCGGAGGCAACACGAATGACGTTTCCGTCGCCAAGGCCCAGGATGCCGAGGAGGTCGAGGAACTGTTGGCCGCATCCGGCCTCGACGCCGAATTCAAACAATACATTCGTGGCCATACTTCGCTGGAGGAAATTCAGCAACTGGTTAGGGATTATGCCGCCTCGCTGGTGATCATCGGTCTGCGCAAACGCTCCAAGGTCGGCAAGCTGCTGTTGGGGAGCATGGCGCAGAACATCTTGCTGTCAGTCCCCTGTCCGGTATTAGCGGTTAAGGCTCTCGATGAATCGTGGTTATAAAAGCTTCGGACGATTGTAAAATGCCGGTTGCGTTGCCTTGTAGTAATTCACAATGATATAGACATTAAGCTTTAGGGATGAGCTACAGTCATGCGCCTCCCAAATGGATATGGATATTGATGGTGTTATTTTCGGCTAGAACGATACGCATTGTTGCTCATCGGCGCGCAGTACGGATTGCTGTTGGAAATCGCTTTTGTATTCATTGCGGATCGCTTCGATCGCCTGATGGTTTTCTGGATTGAAGGCGTAAAGCAGTATCAATAATTTGGCCTTTTCTTGAAGGATCGCCCCATCGGAGTCCTTGAATTGGCCTTTGCCGTCGATCAGCGTCAAGCCATCGGGAAAGCGAGGCGTGACTTCAGTATCGATAAAGCCTTGAAATTCCGCTTCCGTCACATCAGGCCCATCAGCCCGCGACAAACCGAAAAATAATTCGGTCCTGGAAAAAATTTCTCCGTGAAGCTGGGTTTTGCAAAGCTGGCGTTCGTTTAGGGGATTTGAATTGAGCGGGTGTGCATTCGCGTCGAACGCCCATGCCGTGTTCAGTAATAACCCGGCGGTCAGGCAGAACAGGATACTGATGCGATTGCTGGCGTTCATGCGTTAAAACCTCGCCTCAATAAGTTTTCAAATTCGTCCAACTTGCCTTTGCGGCGAGGTTGGCGTGGAAAAGATCGAGAACCATGAACGCCGCATTCGTCCGCTGTAGCGCCGGCGGCAAATCAGTAGGCAGCACCAGCGATCGGGCAGCGTGGTTGACGACGGGGTTAAAATCGGACGGGACTATCGCTACCTTCCGCCTGGTTGACGATCTAATGAGCGTTAAGGTAGTGATATTGGATTTCTACCCGATTTCAGCGGCTGGGGTTTTGGTTTCATTTGTTTCAGGCCATGAAGGAGGAGCTTCCATGAATCCCGATCCAAAGCGTCGCCGGTTGTTATGGAGTGCTGGAGTCCGGTTAAAACCAACGCTGGCTCAAACCGCTGGCCCTGCCCGACTCGAATCATCGCTTGATGATCACAACGATCTGACCCGTGCGCGGGAAGCAAGCGGTCTCCGTCGCCTCGCTCAGCGCGGGCAGCCCGCCTCACCTGGCAAGCCCTGCTCGGCTATACTTTCGGCTATACTTAAAGATAACTGCAATCGAATGCGCTCTCCGCCGGGACTTCGGCCCTGGCGGATCCGAGCATGGCCTGATGAAGCGTCGAACCGGTCAGTCCTCACTCCCAGCCGGGCGCGAACCGATCACGGGACCAATCAGGTGACAAGCCATGCGAATTCTTCTGGTTGACGATCACACGCTGTTTCGCGAAGCGCTATTGCACGTGCTCAAGCAGTTCGAAAGTAGCGCCGTGGTGATCGAAGCGGCCACCGCCAAGGAAGCCATCCGGCTGGCCGCTCACTATCACGACCTCGATTTGATCCTGCTGGATCTGGCCTTGCCCGGATCAAGCGGTTTGTCCGCCCTGCCCGAACTGCGCGAACTGCGCCCGACCGTGCCTCTGGTCATCCTGTCCGCCTCCGAGGAACCGCTCTCCGTCCGTCAGGCGTTGCGAATGGGCGCGATGGGCTACATTCCCAAATCTTGTAGCAGCCATGAGATGATTTCCGCCCTGCGGCTGGTGATGGCCGGTGAAATCTACGTTCCGCCGGCCTTGCTGTCCGCCCTGGAAGCGCTGGAAATGCCACCGGCCGCCAGCGGGACGGACTCCCCCGGCGAAACGCCCGCCCGCCCGCCGCCCGCCCACAACGACGCCGGCTTCGAGGGGCTGACCCCCCGGCAATTGGAAGTACTTCGCCTGATGGCTCAGGGCTTGTCCAACAAAACCATCGGCAAGCGCCTGAACGTGGCGGAAGGCACGATCAAGTTGCACGTCACCGCTGTCATGCGCGCCTTGCACGCCGCCAATCGAACCCAGGCGGTCATCGAAGCTGGCCGGCGAGGGCTGATAGCCGGCTCGAAGCCACCAGCCGACGATGGCGGCGGACCTTCCCTACCTTAGGGGTTCGCGTTCGTTGCCGCGGAGCAGGTGGCGTACCACGGTCCGCAGTTTCGCCGGCTGCACCGGCTTGTGCAGCAGCGGATAGCCGCTGGCTTCCGCCGCGCGCAGATGATCGGGATCAGTGTCGCCGGTGATAATCAGGGTCGGGACGTAACGGCGCAGGGTATTTTGCAAAATCACCACCGCCTCCAGGCCGGAAACCTCGCCGCGCAGCCGGTGGTCCACGATCAACAACTCAGGCGGCGACGCCTGGCTTTTGAGTTTTTCCCGCGCCTCGACCAGCGACAGCGCCTTGATCACGGTGCAGCCCCAGCGCCCCAGCAGTCCGCTCATCGCTTCCAGGACAGCGCCGTCGTCGTCCAATACCAGCACTCGCCGCCCCTGCAATTCCCAGCCGGGAACCGACGCCGACGCGGGCAATGGGTGACAAACGGATCGCTCCGCCAGCGGCAGCGCGATGGTAAAACAGGAACCCCGGCCTAACCGCGAGCGAACGGTGATGGGATGGTCCAACAGCGCGGCCAAGCGTTTGACGATGGCCAAACCCAGGCCCAACCCCAGACCCTGATGGCGGTCGCGCTCCGGGTTACCCAGCTGGTGAAATTCCAAAAAGATGTTTTCCAACTGATCGTCCGCAATACCGGAGCCGGTATCACGCACCTCGATTCGCAGCAGGCCGCCGCGCCGCCGACCGGTGATCAGAACCCGGCCGTTGCTGGTGTAGCGCAAGGCGTTGGTCAGCAGATTTCGCAAGATCCGCTCCAGCATCGCCACATCGGTCTGAACCACGGCCCGACAGGGCCGCAGCCGCAGTGTGTTGGCGGTTTCCCGCGCCAGCGACTGGTATTCGGTTTCCAGGCGTTTAAATACATCCACCACGGCCACGGAACCGATATGGGGGCGAATCACGCCCGCGTCCAGCTTGGAAATATCCAGCAACGCGTTGAGCATGCTGTCGATGGCGGCGATGGAATCCTCGATCTGCCCGATTAACGGTTCGGTCTCGACGTTGCGCACCCGATCCGCCAGATTGGCGAAAAACAACCCCAGCGCGTGGATGGGCTGGCGCAAATCGTGGCTGGCGGTCGCCAGAAAGCGGGTTTTCGCGGCGTTGGCCTGCTCCGCGCCCTGGCGGGCGCTGTTGAGATTTTCCTCACGGCGTCTGAGTTCGCTGATGTCGGCGTAGGTAAGAATCCGGCTGCCATCCGGCATGGCGGTTTGACGGATTTCAATCAGGACGCCATCGGCGCGCCGGTATTCCATGCGCTCCCGCTCACGCACAACCAGCGGTGGATCGACCGAGCGCAGCACGGCCTCAAAGCGCTGACCGGCGCGCGGCGACTCGCCATCCAAACCGAGCAAAGCCAGAAAATGCCGGTTCCACATACGCAACCGATTATCTCGATCAATCAGACTGACGCCTTGCTGGATATTTTGCAGGGTGGTTTCCAGCGCGGTGGAATTTTCCTCGGTTTCCCGCCGCAGCGCCGCATTTTCGAAACGAAGCTGTAAGGAACGGTTGAGCGTTCGGTAGATGTTGCGGGCATAGCACAAACTAGCCACCAGATTCAAGCTGATCAATATGGCAAGGTGCGCGCCAACCGTGCCAGCCCGCAGGCTGAGCACCGCCGCGAGCGAGAACAGGACCAGCGCCGAGGCCAAATAGGCCGGCGGATAGGCCACCACCGCCATCAGCGCCTGCGCGTTCAGCACCACCAGAATAACGGTGATGATGATGAGATTGGCCGGTTGGGTCGGATCCAGAAACAAAACCGGCACCACGCCCCAGACCACTCCAAACAGCCATGACAAGGCGGTGGCGGTCCGACCCCAAAACGGCGCCGCTTGCACCACCAGCGGCTGGCGCTGCCGGTAGGCGCGTAGCAACAGCCAGCGCACCGCCACCAACCCATACAGCGTCATCAGCCAAACCAGCAAGCTGTCGCGCGCCGCCATGTCCCACAGCATGAACACCAACGCGGCGCTTGATACCAGATGAACCAGGATAGCGACCGGAATGGAGCGGAAAAACGTGCCGATCAGCTCGGCCTGAATTTCAGCGTGAGTAGTCATGCGGTCATCAGGGTTCATATAGGGCCGGCTCAGATTGGACTGCTCGAAAAAAGCTCTACTTTCAGTAATCCATGCAAAGAATTTTAGCCCCATCATCGCTCGTTCGATTCGGGGCGGTTGCGCATTTCTCAACATCTTCATGACCCACTGGCCTTGGCGGCAGGCACGAATGCCGCGCCCACCACCTCGTTTTAATCGCCAAGGCAATCCATTTTGATTGTTACATCGAACAGCTCAATGAAGTATAGACCCTTAGTCTTATAACTTTAGTCATAGCGATCTATGACTGAAATATTGCAATTGTTTCATTTATTTCTGGCCCGTTTCAAACTGAACTATTCAGATGGTTCAGTTTAAACTCTTTTTAATCTCTAGCCATTTCATTTCCGACTAATTGAACTTTATTATTTTATTTTCCGCCTATAAAAAGATACAAATAACTGCCTGTTTTTTACAAAAATATCGAAATTATTTTATTAATTTATTTCAAATCAATAGGCCTTATTAATTATGAAAATAGAGTTTTTTCATAGAGTTAACGATATAAATTCACAATGATCGAACCATTTATAAGGCCATCATTTTTTAATATTGGCATGAGAATCGCTATTAAAGTTCTGTTTGTTTCATTGGTAACGAAGATTCGATCATTCACTCTATAACTTCTGGCTTATTTTAAATAGATAACAGCCAATTTATAGTCAACACCATGCAAATTTTACTGTGACTGAGTTTACTGCTTGAGTGACCGAGGTAATTGGCTCGTTGTTACCCGGCAAGCAGTCCAGGAGAGATCATGAAAGAACCGATGAAGTATTTCTCGCAAAGCATGACCCTATTAGGAAAGGTTACGAACGTCAACGTTGCGGAGGCCTCCTTTACATTACGCTGCCGCAGCGGAGATAGCTTTCTGGTTCAGGCCAGTGCGAACACCACTTTTAATGTATTGCGCAATTTGGACGAGCTAAGCCGCGATCGCGTTCCCGCGCCGCCAAACTTCAATCCAAACGGAGGCATATCCGAATTAGTGCGCAAATATATTCATCCTGATGAGACAGTGATTATTTACGGCATCTACCAAGCGCATCAAGGGAAGGAGCAATTTCAGGCCAGCACCGTGACACTGCCGCATTACGAGAAAGGCCGGTATATCTTTGAGGAAGCGCATTGGTGGCTCACCCAGATTTCCCGCCTGGCCGATGAATGGCTGGATGATTTGTTCGGTGATCGTCGCACCTATCAAATGGATGACTTTGCCGAATTTTATCAGACCAACCTCAATATTTTTGGGCTGCCGTTGCAGGACGATAATGTGCAGGAATGCGCAACTCTCTCCCGCCTTATTTACGGGCTGTCCTCGGCTTATTTGCTGACTGGCAACGCACGTTATCTGTGCGCCGCCAAGGCGGGCGTCCAATATCAACGTTACACCTTCCGCTCTTTAAGTCATGACGGACAAAGCTGTTTCTGGAGTTTCGGCAAACGCAAAGTCCGCGATCGGGGCGCAAAAATCGCGGTGGCTTCGGAAAATTGGGATGACCGCGACACCATTCCACTGTACGAGCAAATTTACGCGCTGGCCGGTTTGGCACAGTACTATCGAATCACTCAAGATTGGGAAGTGCTGGAGGATATCCAGCGCACCGTTCGCACCTTCCAAACCTTCTATTTAGATTCGTCTAAAAATGGTTTTAGTGGATTGGAGGGTTATTTCTCTCATATTGATTACGCCACTCTGCGGCCGGATACCGAAGCGCTGGGCGACAACCGCTCGCGCAAGAATTGGAACTCGATCGGTGATCACATCCCCGCTTATCTGGTCAATCTGATCCTGGCGCTGGACCCGCTGCCGCGCGGCGGTGAAGGCCGGGAAGAACTTGGCGAATTTCTAAATGTTTGCCGCACGATCTTGAATAATACCTCTAGGCTGATCTTACAGAAATTTCCCGATCCCAATCCCGAAGTGCCGTTCGTCAATGAACGGTTCCATGCCGATTGGACACCCGACCAGAACTGGCGTTGGCAACAAAACCGCGCCATCGTCGGACATAATTTGAAGATCGCTTGGAATCTCACGCGCGTGGCGAGCTATTACCGGGTTTTGGCGGAAGAAGAACGCGACCGAGGCCGGGATACCCAAGCGCAACAATACGAGCTTTTCGCGACCGATTTTCTGAATCTGGCCAAAAAACTGGGTGATGCGATGGCCATTCATGGGCTTGATCAAGTCCGGGGCGGCTGTTTCGATGCGGTCGAACGCAAACCCCAGCCCAATGTGCCGATTGAATTCACCTGGGGCAATACCAAGGACTTTTGGCAGCAAGAGCAAGGAATCCTCGCTTACTTGATCCTATTTGGCTCCACGCAAGAATACCGTTATTTGGAGCTGGCGCGTGAAATGGAGATTTTCTGGAACGCCTGCTTTTTAGATCACGATAACCGAGGCATCTTTTTTCGGGTCAACGACAATGGCCATCCCATTATCGAAGGGGCTTACGGGCAAAAAGGCGGCCATTCCGTTTCCGGCTATCACGTTTTCGAATTGAATTACCTAGCGCATATCTATACTCGCTCCTTCGTCCGCCCGGCTATCGATAAAAAAGCGGACGGCGCTAATTTCTGCATGTTTTTCTGCCCAGATATTAAGACGGGACGGGCCACTCTTAATGTCTTACCGGATTTTTATGCCCCCGGAACCATTGAGATCGTGGGTATCTCGGTTAATGGCGTGCCGCGCGCGAGCTTTTCTGAAGACAACTTCCAAATCGATTTGGAGGAAGAAGAACTCGGTTCCCCCATCGTCGTGGAATTCCGTCCGAAGCTTCTCAAGAGGAATTGAGCGTGGCGCTGCAACCCTTGACCGGCAAAAAGATCGCGGTGCTGGTGGAAAGCCAGTACGTCCCCGGCGAGATCGAAGCCTATCGCTATGGCTTCGGCACGCTGGGGGCGGAGGTGCACTTCATGTCCCGCCTGTGGGGAAACCCGCGCCTCAGCTTCGTCGGCGAGGTGGAACAGACTAGTCAGACGCCGCAGACGCTGGACGTGAGCATCGACTTTCAGAACGTCGAGTTGGAGGACTACGCGGCGGTGATCATGGCGGCCAACTACACCAGCGTCCGGCTGCGCTATTTCGCGCCGCCGGAGGGGCAACCGGTTTCGCCAGAAATGGTTCGCGCCGCCCCGGCGGTGGAGTTCTTCGCCCGCGCCATGCGCAACCCACGCATCGTCAAGGGGCCGCTGTGCCACGGGCTGTGGATTTTGACGCCCTGCCCGGAACTACTGAAGGGACGCCGGGTGATCTGTCACGAAGTGGTGCTAGCGGACGTGCTGAACTGCGGTGCGATTTACGTCCCGCAGGACGCGCAAAACCATGGTGTGGTGGTAGATGGCGATTTGGTTACCGGGCGAAGTTGGCACGAGGTCGAGCCTTTCATTCAGGCGGTCGCCCGACAGATTTTGGCTTTAAACGCGGAGATGTGAACTCATGAGTCGCAAAATTTTGATCGTATTGTCGGAATGGGGTTTCTGGGGCGAGGAATTGATCGGCCCGCTGGAGGTGTTTGACGCCGCCGGTTACGAATCCACGTTCGCGACGCCGACCGGCAAGCGGCCGGTGGCCATCACTGTCAGCAAGGATGCCAGTTACGTTGATCCGCCGCTGGGTCGGCCAGTGACCACGGCGGAGATGGCGGCCAAGGTGCAGGCCATCGACGATCCCGCCAACCCGCGCCTGAACAACCCGATCAACCTCTCGACCTGGTTTCCGATGCAGCCCTACTGGAGCGCGCCCGAGGTGCTGCGGCAATGGGAGAACTACTACCGGGACGTAGCGCGGGCTCAAGAGCAAATCCAGCAATACGACGCCTTGTTGATGGTCGGCGGCAGCGGACCACTGGTCGACATGGCCAATAACCACCGGATACACGAGTTGATTTTCGGTTTCCTGCGCCAAGACAAGCCGGTGGCGGCGGAGTGCTATGCCGTGACCTGTCTGGCCTTCGCCCGCGATCTCAACGACCGCAAAAGCATTATCTGGGGCAAGCGGGTCACCGGGCACTGCAAGGAATACGACTACCTGGACGGCACCGGCTTCATGGAAAGCTACAACCAATTCCTGAACTTCAACATGGGGCCACCGCCCTACCCGTTGGAATACATCCTGCGCGACGCCACCGGCCCGGACGGCGGCTACCTCGGCAACGTCGGCCGGGAAACCTCGGTGATTGTGGATTACCCCTTTATCACCGGTCGTTCCACGCCGGATTCCATCCTGACCGGACAGATGGTGGTGGAAGTTTTGGAACGGGGCCTGCGGCGCTACGGTTGGTGAGCGCAAGGCCAAAGCGGCGGCAAGCAGCCGCACATGGATACCGCACTTGATAAAGGTGGAGTCATGACTGGGAAAACAGGTCATCGCAAGCTCTTAGAACAGTTGGAAGCCGACGGCGTTCGCTATCTGTTCGGCAATCCGGGCAGCAGCGAGGAAGGGTTGCTCGATGAAATCGCTCGCTTCCCGGCCATCGATTACATTCTAGGATTGCAGGAGGCGGCTGTGGTTAGCATCGCCGATGGCTACGCTCAGGCGACCCAACGGCCAGCAGTGGTGCAACTACATTGCAGCGTCGGTCTTGGCAACGCCATCGGTAGCCTTTATCACGCCAAACGGCGGCGCTCGCCCCTGGTGGTGATCACGGGCGAGGCCGGCGCGGCCTACGATGCGATGGACGCGCAAATGGCGGCGGATTTGGTCGCCATGGCCCGCCCCGTCACCAAGTATGCAGCCCGCGCCATCGACTCGCGCAGTCTGCTGCGGCTGTTGCGGCGCTGCCTCAAAATGGCGGCCACGCCGCCGTTTGGCCCCGTGTTTCTATCGGTTCCGCAGGATGTACTCGACGCGATCAACGACGAGCCCGTCGTACCGACTGTCGCGCCCTCCTCGCGGGTCGTTCCAGAACCGTCGATTATCGCCGCCGTCGCCGCCATGCTGCGCGACGCGCAAAACCCCTTGATTCTAATGGGTGATGGCGTCGCTCACGCCCAAGCGCAGTCCGAACTGGCGCATTTGGCCGAAGTGTGGGGAGCGCGCGTCTATGGGGTGATGGCCTCCGAGATCAATATCCCGTGGACCCATCCGCTCTATTGTGGCTTGCTCGGCCATATGTTCGGCCATTCCAGCCAGCGCGTGGTCGCCGAGGCGGATGCGGTGGTGATTTGCGGTACTTACGTTTTCCCGGAAGTGTTTCCGCTGCTGACCAATCCGTTCCGATCCGACGCCAAGATCATTCATATCGACCTCGATCCTTACGAGATCGCCAAGAACCATCCCGTCACGGTCGGCTTGCTCAGCGATCCGAAACTGACGCTGAAAGCGCTGGCGGATGCGTTCACCGATTCGGCTACGTCGGCGCGGCAGGTCGCGGCAGCCGAGCGCGCCCGCGCCATTGGCGAGGTTAACCAGCGGATCGTGCTGGAAGCCAAGGCGCGCGACGAAGCAATCCGCGACGCCGTACCGCTACGCATGTCCGCTTTCGCGGCGGCACTGGCCACCCAATTGCCGGACGACGCGATTCTGTTCGACGAATCACTCACGCACTTCCCGGAGCTGACCCGCTGGCTGCCACCGCACATGTCTGGCTCCTTTTTCCAGACGCCCGGCGGCACGTTGGGCGTCGGACTGCCCGGCGCGATCGGCGCGAAACTGGCCCATCCGGATCGGACGGTGCTGGGTTTCTCCGGCGATGGCGGCTCCATGTACACCTTTCAGGCACTGTGGACGGCGGCGCATTACCGGATCGGGGCCAAGTTCGTGGTCTGCAACAACGGCGGCTACCGGCTGCTCAAGCAAAACCTGCTGGATTACTGGCGCACGCTGGGCCTTAGGCCCGACCAGTTCCCGGAATCGTTCCCGCCGTCGTTCGACATCGCCGACCCCGGCCTGGATTTCGTTGGCCTGGCCCAAGCGCTGGGCGTGCCCGGCCAGCGGGTCGCCAAACCCGCCGACATCGCCCCGGCCATCAAGGCCATGTTGGCGCACGACGGACCTTTTTTGATCGATTTGTTGCTGGACGGCGGCGTGCCGCGTCCGGCGAGCTGAACCACTGACACCTTGAGCGAGGAGCATGGCTTATGTCGGATCACAACCCATCGAGGGTCATGGGGCCTTTCAGTCGCGCGGAGATCGAAGCCTTCGTCGCCGACTGGTATCACCAACTCGACGTTCACGCGCCCGCTGAACAGGTGGTCGTGCTGGTGGGCGATCAGGTCGAGATGCAATTTCCGGAAGGGACTGTCCGGGGCGCGGAGCAATTCAGCGCCTGGTACGACGGGGTGATCCGGATTTTTTTCGACGAACTGCATATCGTCACCCACGTCGGCATCAATTGGCAAAACGACCGGTACCTGCTCGATGTGGTGGTCAACTGGCAGGCCCGGCGCTGGCGGCCACCCGCGCCGCGCAGCGAATGGATCGGCTTCGACGCTTACCAGCGCTGGGAAATGACGGCTTCGCCGAAGGACGGTCGACCGGTGGTTTCCCGCTACATCGTCGACGAACTCCGGCCGATGCCCGGTTCGCCGCCACTGTAACGGAATCGACCCAGCGCCGGACTCAGCCCGCGCCATCTTCAAACACTTAAGCAACCAAGAGGACTACACCATGGCAGACACCCATCCCAACATCGCGCTGGTGCAAAGAATGTACGAGTGCTTCAACCGTAACGACATGGCCACGATCCGCAACGAGATCTTCGCGCCGGATCTAGTCTGGAACCTGCCCGGCCGCCATCCACTGTCGGGCACCAAGAACGGCGCGGAAGAAGTGCTGGCATTCTTCGCCCAACTGGTACGGGCCAACATTCAGGTCACGCTTGACCCGCAACGCGACCCCAGCACCGGCGTCGATACCTTTGGCGACGATACGGTGGTGGAAGTCCATCGCGGGCAGGGAACGACCACGGTGCGCGATGCCTCCGGCAACGAGTCGCCAGTCACCTTGAACGCTCTCAACTGCACCCATTACCGGATTCAAAACGGCCGGATCGCGCGGGTCCAGGTGTACATCAGCGACCAGCACGCCGTGGATAACTTCTTCAACACCGTCTACCAGCTCAGGCCGATCCCTGACCGGCTGGCCGCCTAGGAGACCCGCATGACCATCATCACTTCCGAACAAGTCGCCGCCGCCTACGCGGCGCTCGCCACCGGCCAACGCAGCCAGATCGCCGAACTGTGGGCCGAGGACATGCGTTGGCTGGTTCCCGGCCACAACCAACTGTCAGGCTGGAAAAACAATCTGGATGAATTCATCCAGTTCATGGGCACGGTCGGCCAGCTGTCGGACAACAGCTTCCGCATGGCCTCGGTCGCGGTCATGACCGCCGAAAACTTCTCGGCGGACGTGACCCGCAACACCGGCAACCGCGCCGGCCAGCCGGATCGCCGGCTCGACATCGACGTGATCCATTGGCTGACCTGGCGGGACGGCAAGGTCATCGAGGGCCGGGGCGCGATCTTCGGCGATGGCACGGCGCAGTACGACGAATTCTGGACCTGAGAGCAAGGAAATCCGCCATGCCTATCGTCAGCGTCAAGATCATCGAAAACTTTTTTACCGACGAACAGAAAACCGCGCTGGTCAAGGACCTGACCGACGCCTTCTGCAAAGCCACCATGGAAGCGGCCCGGCCTTATGTTTACGTCATGGTCGAGGAAGTCAAGCAGGGCAAGTGGGGGCTGGCCGGCCGACCGTTGCCGGACCCCGATTTCTTGATCAACGACTTCGTACCGATCATTGAGGACGCCGCCGACGAGTTCGTCAAGGCCTACAACGTGCCGCGACGGCGACCGCGCGGCCCTTCGGCCTAAGCGCCATTCATCGGATTTGATTTCAGCACAGGAGCACGGTTTATGAGCACTCGCGATGTGATCGACAAGTATTACGAAACCGCCGGACGTGGCGCTTGGGATGAGTGGTTGACGCTGTTCGCCGAAGATGTGATCGGCGACGAACAACTGGCCGGGCATTTTGAAGGCATCGGCATCTTGGAAGGCGCAATCGGAGCCATCAGTTACGGCTACAGCAAGTTCCAGATGCTCCCTCAGGAAATCGTGGTGGACGGCGATCAAGCGGTGGTGGTCTGGCGCTGCGAGGCCGCCAACCGCGCCGGCACGCCCATCGCCTACAACTACCTGCCGGAGCGCGAAGTGGTGGGCGCGAATTACTTCCGCCTGGAAAACGGCAAGATCAAGTACATGCGCACGATTCACGACGAAACGGCGTTCGCACCCTTCAACCACCCCACCAACCCCAAAGCGCCGCCGGGTTAAGGAAGCCGTCCCATGAGTGCTTACGATTTTGTCATCGTCGGCGCGGGCTCCGCCGGTTCGGTGCTGGCCAACCGGTTGAGCGAAGACCCGAACGTCCGGGTACTGATTCTGGAAGCCGGCCGCTCCGACATCCCGACCGAGATCGAGAACCGGATTCAAACTCCGGCGGCCTGGCCGACCCTGCTCGGTTCGGCGGTGGATTGGGGCTATCGCAGCGTGCCGCAGCCAAACCTGAACGGCCGGGCCGTCCATGAACCGCGCGGCAAGCTACCCGGCGGCACCAGCAACCTGTACGTCCTGATGCACATCCGCGGCCATGCATCCGATTTCGACAGCTGGGCGGCGCAAGGCTGCGCCGGTTGGGATTATCAAAGCGTACTGCCCTATTTTCAAAAATTGGAAGATCAAGAGGACGACACCGGCCCCTGGATCGGGAAAGGCGGTCCCATTGCGCTGCTGAACGCCGGATTACACGAGCCGAACCCGACTTCGGCGGCCTTCATCACCGCCTGCCGGGAATTGGGTTATCCGGCCACGGACGACTTTAACGGCCCCCAGATGGAAGGAACCGGCTGGCATCATGTCAACATCCGCGACGGCAAACGCTGGAGCGCGCGAGAAGGCTACCTGTTGCCGGCCTTGACGCGGCCGAACGTCACGCTATGCGCCGACGCCCAGGCGACCCGGCTGCTATTCGAAGGTTCGCGTTGCGTCGGGGTCGAATACAGCCAACAGGGCAACTTACAGATCGCATGGGCGGCGCGGGAAGTGCTGGTCTGCGCCGGCGCGATCGAATCGCCCAAGCTGTTGCTGCTGTCTGGCATCGGCAGCCCGAACGCGCTGCGTCAATTCAATATTCCGATCCGGGCGGCGTTGCCGGGGGTCGGCGAGAACTTCCATAACCACATTTTGACCGGACTGATCCAGACCACCGCGCGGCCGGTGCCGCCGCCCCAGCTGAACCTGTCGGAAGCGGCGCTGTTCTACAAATCCGATCCCCGGCAAACCGGGCCGGACATCCAGATCGCCTTCGTCCACGTCCCGTTCGATATCATCATCGGCCAACAGAACCCCAACGCGGTCAGCATTTTGCCCGGCGTGGTGCGTCCGACCTCGCGCGGCTGGGTGCGGCTTTCGAGCGGCGATCCGCTGGCCAAGCCGCTGGTCAATCCGAACTATCTCAGCACCGAGGACGATACCCGGCGGCTGGTGGATGCGGTGAAGTGCTCGCGCGAGATTTTCGCGACCCGTGCTTTTTCCGATTGGGTTACCGGCGAAGTGCTGCCGGGACCGGGGGTAAGCACCGACGCCCAACTGCGCGAGTTCGTGCGCCAGCGGGCCGATTCGTATCACCACCAGGCCGGCTCTTGCAAGATGGGAGTGGATGAAGCGGCGGTAGTGGACCCCAGCCTGCGCGTGCGCGGTCTGGACGGGTTGCGAGTGGCCGACGCCAGTGTGATGCCGGCGGTGCCGTCCGGCAATTGTCACGCCGGCATCTTGATGATCGCCGAAAAATGCGCCGACCTGATCAAGGCCGGATTGTAAGGAGACGTTCTTATGCACCTTATCCAGTTTCATCATCTTTCTCTGAACTGCATCGACCAAGGCGCCATCGAGCGCTTCTACAGCACGCACTTCGGTTTCCAGCGCGCGCGCGTGATTGATCTGCCGGACGGTCGTCAAATCATCTTTCTGCGCGGGGGCGGGGTGTATCTGGAGCTGTTCCCGGCGCAGGGCGAACGGCCCGCTTCGCCGGACACCAACGACGAAGGGCTGCTCTATCCCGGCGTGCGCAACTTCTCGTTCCAGGTGGACGATGTGGATGCTCAACTGGCGGCGATGGGCGACGAGGCGCGGATCACCTTCGGGCCACTGAGCTTCGACGCCTTCATCCCCGGCTGGCGCAGTGTGTGGCTGGCCGATCCCGAAGGCAACATCGTGCAGCTGACCCAAGGTTTTACCGATCAGGATAACCCGCCTCCACCGCCAGCTTGAGCGATTTATGGCGCACCACCGAGCGGAAGTAGTAGGAAGTATTAAAGGAACACTTTTATGGCTTTGATTCCCATGCGATTTGAATATCTAACCGGACTGCGGCAACCGCTCCTGAGCAACGCCCGCTTGTCGGGCAACTGGAACGCGCAAGGCTTGCGGTCGGATCAGTGGAGTTCGACGCCGATGGAGGCGTTTACCAGCGACGACGGCTGCCCCGCGTTTCGGGCCACGATCCAGCTCGACGATAGTCAGATCGGCCAAAACTTCCGCTGGGGGGTGACGGTGGACGCGCCGGGGCGCGGCGACGCCTGGGGTATTGCGACCGAAGTCAGCGATGCGAACGTGAGCGAGCGCTACCGCGGTTTCACGTTGCGCGCCGCCGATCAGACCGAGCGTTATTACTTGACTCACTGCCGTCGGCTGGGTGCGAACAAGCTGTTTCTGGCGGGCCAGGCTGAACCGGCCGTCCGTTTTGCGGTGTGGGCGCCGAATGCCCGCAATGTCGAATTGGTACGCGGCGAATCGGCGGGCGGTTATATCTGGAACGACGGGCGTGGCATTACGGCAACCTTTCCGATGCACCGGGACGAGGCTGGGGTTTGGACGACGCGGGTCAATGACGTGCCCGAACTGGCGAGTTTCGCCAGCTTCGATCATACCCCCTATCTGTTCCGCATCACCCGCGAGGACGGCTCGGTCGCCTATCGCACCGACCTTTATTCCCGTTGCCAGATTGGCAGCGGCGGCAAGAATCCCGATCAACCGGAACCGAACGAACCGCCGTGGAACGGTACCCGTCAGGATTTGGACGGCGCGAAAAGCTGCTCGGTGGTGGTCGATCCCGAACGGATCGTGCGGCCGTTTCGCCAAATGGACGCGAACGGCAACCTGATCTGGCCGGAAACCGATTGGGCGGACGAGGAGGAGTTTTGGCGCGATGAGTTTGATCCGAATCGTCCGCTGCCGACCCGGCTCGACGATCTGGTGATTTACGAGCTCCACATCGACGGACTAGGGGTGGCTCAAGTCCCACGCGGCACGCTGGCCGAAGCCATCGCGCTGCTCGACTATCTGGTCGAGCTCGGCGTGAACTGCGTCGAACTGATGCCGACTTCCGAATTCGAGGGCTGGACCAACTGGGGTTATGGCACCTCGCACTTTCTGGCTATCGAATACGCCGGCGGCGGACGCGATCAGTTCAAACATTTCGTTCGCGAATGCCACCGGCGCGGCATCGCCGTGCTGCTGGACGTGGTGTACAACCACTACACCCATGATGGCGAGCGCGCCCAATGGGCCTACGATTCGCCCGCGCCTGAAAACAATATCTATTACTGGTACGAAGGGCGTCCCGGCGATTATCCCGCCTATGAAGCGGCGGCGCGGCGCAATCCGCAACAGATGCCCACCGGCCACGGCGGCTACGTCGACAATATGTCAACCGGCTACGCGCCGCGCTATTGGGAAGAAACCGTGCGCAAGCTGTTCATCAGCAGCGCGGCGATGCTGGTGAGCGAATTTCATCTCGACGGTTTCCGGGTCGATCAGACCACCTCGATTCACTCTTACGCGGTACTGCACGCCGACGGCGCGCCCGCCAGCGCCGCGCGGGCGTTCGGCGCAAAATTCCTGCGCGAATGGACTCGGACCCTAAGACTCATCCAGCCGAACGTGTTTCTGACCGCCGAGGACCACTCCAGCTGGGCGGCGGTCACGCAATCAAGCGAACAGGGCGGACTCGGTTTCGACGCGACCTGGTACGCTGATTTTTATCACCATCTGATCGGCGACGCGCAGAACGACGCCAGCCGCGCCCGATTGCTCAAATTCGCCGGCTACGGCGACGACCGGCCGCTGGCGATGGGTCGGTTCGCCGACGCACTGGCCGAAAGCGCCACCGCCAAGGTGGTCTATCACGAATCGCACGACGAAGCCGGCAATTCTTACTACGAGGAAGGCGGCCAGCGGGTTTATTCAGCGCGGACGCTGGTGGTGGCCATCAACGGCGCGTCGTTGAGCATTCCCGATACCCGGCGTTACGCCGAGGCTCGCGCCCGCGTCGCCGCCGGCATGACGCTGCTGGGGCCGGGCATTCCGATGTTTTTCATGGGCGAGGAAGTCGGCGCGACCGAACCTTATCGCTACGACGATTTTATCAATCACCGCGAAAACTTCCCGGCGCTGCGCCAAGGCGCGGGAGCAACCCTGTTTCGTTTTTACCAGGACGTAATCCGCCTGCGGCTTGCTCGCTCCGCTTTACGTTCGCGCAATATCGATATTCTCCATGCCCACGACGCTAACCGGGTACTGGCGTTCCGACGCTGGAACGACGGCGAGGAACTGTTGGTGCTTGTGAGCCTGAATAACCGTTCGTTCGGGGACAGCTATCGAATTGAAAGCTCGCGGATTGGCAATGACGGCCAATGGCAAGAAATCTTTAACAGCGATGCAACCGCATACGGTGGCGGTGGTTTGACTAACGCCGGGGCGCTTTCGCAAAGCGGCGGCGCGTTCGCCGCTCGCCTGCCCGCCAACAGCGTGCTGGTCTTCCGGCGACAGTGATGGCGCGGCGATAACAACTTGGGAAGCGTAACGATGGCGACCAACGAGACTTTGATGCAGTACTTCCATTGGGATTACCCGGCCGACGGCACGCTGTGGGGCGAGATGGCACGCAATGCTCCAGATTTAGCGAGGGCGGGCGTCACCGCGCTTTGGCTGCCGTCGCCTTGCAAAGCGCGGGAGGGGTATTCCGACGTTGGCTACGGAGTCTACGATCTGTGGGACTTGGGCGAATTTGATCAAAAAGAATCAGTGCGCACCAAGTACGGAACCCGCGTGGAACTGGAAGGAGCCATTGCCGCCGCGCACGCCGCGAGCTTGCGGATTTATCTGGATGTCATTCTCAACCACAAGGCGGGCGCGGACGCCACCGACGCGGTGCTCGCAACCCCGGTTTCACAAGACAACCGCACTATCGAAATCGGTCCGCCGCGCGAAATCGACGCCTGGACCTCCTTTACCTTTCCCGGTCGCGGCGATGTCTACTCCAGTTTCAAATGGGACTGGTCCCACTTCGATGCGGTCGATTACGACCAACGCACCAGCGCGCGAGAAATCTTCCGACTGCGCGATAAGGTGTTTGAAACGCCGGTCGATCCAGAGCGGGGCAATTTCGATTATCTGATGTTCGCCGACCTCGACATGAGTAATGCCGGGGTCAGGACCGAGTTGAACCGCTGGGCCGAATGGCTCGTCCGCACCTTGAACATCGACGGCTTTCGGCTCGATGCGGTCAAGCACATCCGTTTTTCCTTCTTCAACGAATGGCTGGACGCGGTTCGCGGCGCTTTCCCGGATCGCAACCTCTTCGCCGTCGGCGAATACTTTTCCGGCAATCTGGCGACTCTGGAATGGTTTATCGAACAAACCGGCCAACGCCTGTCGTTATTCGATTTCCCGCTGTATTTCAACCTGCGGGCGGCGTCCGAAAGCAGTGGCAACTTCGATATGCGCAACTTGCTCAATGACACGCTGCTGGCCCGCTCTCCGACGCTGGCGGCCACCTTTATCGACAACCACGACACCTACCGCGAACGCACCATCCAGGACTGGTTCAAACCGCTGGCCTACGCCCTGATCCTGCTGCGGGAAGGCGGCCAGCCCTGCGTGTTTTATCCCGACTATTACGGTGCGCCGGGTCGCCCGTCGCACCGGCAAATACTCGATCAATTGCTACAAGCGCGGCGGGACCACGCGTACGGCCCGCAAACTGATTACTTCGATCATCCCGATGTCGTCGGCTGGACCCGATCAGGCGACGCCGAGCACCCGCGCGCCATCGCGGTGCTGCTCAGCGACGGGCCGGGCGGTTCGAAGCGGATGAACGCCAACCGCCCGAACCGGAATTTCACCGACGCAACCGGCAACGTCAGCGGCGCGATCACCACCGGCGCGGATGGTTGGGGCGAGTTTCGCTGCAACGGCGGCTCGGTGTCGGTTTGGGTGGAACAGTAACGGAGGTGTGTTGTGAGTGAACAGAGCATCCTGGAACAGAACAAGCGCATTGCGCGACGCGCTATCGAGCAAGGTTGGAATATGGATGTGATGGGGCAATTACGCGATCTTGGCGTGATTTCAGAAATCTCTTTAGAAGGTAATCGGGTTACCGATTAATGACTATGAACCAAAGTACCTTGATGAAAGACAGCGATCCAGCAGAAGGCTGGACTAAGAAATCCAATCACTCGGAGCACAATCCGAAACCATCGACGTGGTGGCAGTGGTTGCTGGTATATCCCACAATCATTATTACCTTGATCGGCGCGATACCAACATTTCTGGAGCTTTATCAAGCATGGAATAGAGACATTCCTTTTGGAATGAGCCGAATCGCTTCCGAGGAAAACAAGCTTTGGAAGAAAAATTTTGAATGCAGCAAGGGTGAGTTTATCAGCGTCAAGAATAGCTTCAATATCGAAGTAGGGACCATTATTTGCCGATCCGGTGACGTTTTACTGAGGATACAAGCGCCCGGTCAGGAATCCATCTTTCGGTGGGTTGGCTTGGATTCGCTGACTCCCAAGAAAATGGCTGTCGGCGATCTATTCATCAATTCGGCTTATGCCAACAGCGCAAATGGAGCATTGGCTCCGATTCTGTTGGCGCAAGCCAGCCCTACTGTCTTATGTCAGCGATGGATTACTTCTTCGAAGTTGCTGCGGCGTGTTTCCATTCAAGGCCAAGGTTGCTTTGACGAAATAGTCAATACCTACAACGGACAGGTCGAGCAACGCAATAGCGCGCCCTGCGATCAGAAATGCTAATTTAACAAGCGCTTTATTTTATCGAAGAAGTCTGGAATCGAGGCCATTTGGAGGTTGCCGATGAAATTTTTCACCCGCAAGCCACCAGCCCCAGCGCGCCCCAATTGCCAGTCGGCCCCGTCGGAGTCAGGGCCATCGCTACCCTATTCCGCTCGGCCTTTCCTGACTTTCATATGACTATCGAAGATTTGATCGCCGAAAATGATTTGGTGGTCGGGCGATTTATTCAAGGTGGCGCCCATCAAGGTGAGTTCATGGGCATTGCTCCAACTAACCGGCAGGTTCAATTTACCGAGATTGGCATTCTTCGTGTTGCGGGCGATCAGGTAATAGAAAGCTGGTACGAAACCGATATGCTCGGCTTGTTGCAGCAGCTCGGCGCGACCTCTCCACCAGGAAATTAGCTTTATAGAGCGATTTAATAAAACTGATTCAATTTATTAGTTTGGACTTCCTGGCAATCAAATAATCGGGAGCAATGATCCCGTATTTCCATTGCTATCACGAGGAGATGAATTATGAAAATCGGCATTCTCGGTACCGGTAACGTGGGTCAAGCGCTCGGTTCAGGTTTCGCCCAACTCGGCCACGAGGTAAAAATGGGTTCGCGCGACCCCCGGCAAGAGAAAGTCAAGGATTGGGTCACTAAAGTAGGCGCAAACGCTTCGGCGGGCACCTTTGCGGAAGCCGCCGCTTTTAGCGAATTGGCGGTGTTGTGCACGATCTGGAACGGGACTGAAAATGCGATCAGACTGGCCGGCCCAAACAATCTTGCCGGAAAGATCGTGATCGACACCACCAACCCGCTGGATTTTTCAGGCGGAATTCCGCCAAAACTCGCCGTCGGCCACACCGATTCGGCCGGCGAAAAAATCCAGCGTTGGCTGCCCGACGCCAAGGTCGTCAAAGCCTTCAACATCGTGGGCAGCCCGCACATGTTCAGGCCAGACTTTGCGGGCGGCCCGCCGGATATGTTCATTTGCGGCGATGACGATGGCGCCAAGGCGACCGTCACTGAGGTATTGAAGGCTTTCGGCTGGTCGGTTGTCGACATTGGCGACATCGACTGCGCCCGCTATCTCGAACCCATGGCGATGGTTTGGATTCGTCACTTTTTCCGAATCAACTCGGTCAATCACGCCTTCAAGCTGTTGCGCAAGTGATTCGCCCACTCCCGCCCGCGCGGGAGAGCGCCCACCACGACCGAGGAATCCCACGTCATGCGTTACAAACTTTTCGGCAACAGCGGCCTTCGCGTTTCGGAACTGTGTCTCGGAACCATGACCTTTGGCGAGGAATGGGGCTGGGGGGCGTCCAAGGAAGAAAGCCGCCGGCTTTTTGATGCTTTCGCGGAAGCCGGCGGTAACTTCATCGACACCGCCAACCACTATACCAATGGCACTAGCGAGTGCTATGTGGGCGAGTTCATCGCCGCCGAGCGGGAGCGTTTCGTGCTCGCCACCAAGTACACCCTCAACAATCGTCCGAACGATCTCAACGCCGGCGGCAACCACCGCAAGAGCATGATGCAGGCGCTCAACGCCAGCCTGAAACGGCTCAATACCGATTACATCGACCTGTATTGGTTGCACGCCTGGGATTTCATGACGCCGGTCGATGAGGTGATGCGGGCGTTCGACGACCTGGTGCGCGCCGGCAAAGTCCTGTACATCGGCATTTCCGATACACCGGCCTGGATTGTCTCGCGCGCCAACACCCTGGCGGAATGGCGCGGCTGGAGTCCGTTCGTGGGCCTGCAAATCCAGTACAGCCTGATCGAGCGCACCCCCGAACGCGATCTGTTGCCGATGGCGCGGGCGCTGGATATCGCCGTCACCGCCTGGGGGCCGCTGGGCGGCGGGCTGCTCACCGGCAAATACAATCCAAACGCCGATAAAAATGCTTCGGCGAACGCGCGCTACATCGTCAGTCCCTGGGGTCAGGATTTGATGGGCGAGCGCAATCTTGGCATCGTCGCCACTACCGTCGGGCTGGCGAAAGAAATCAACCGCACCCCGTCACAAGTCGCCATCAACTGGGTCCGGCAACAGCGGCGCGGGGTGATCATCCCGATCCTCGGCGCGCGCAAACTCGCACAGCTTCAGGACAATCTGGCCTCCCTGGAGTTCAAGCTGAGCGACGAGCAACTGCACCGGCTGGACGCGGCCAGCGCCATCGCCCCTGGGTTCCCGCACGATTTTCTGATGCGGGAAGGCGTCCGGCAGGTCATCTACGGCAACACCTTGTCCGCCATCGACAACCATCGCGTTTGAGTTGAAGCGCGAATTGCAAGAGGTCACGCTCATGCCCCTCGTCGTTCATTTCAAAAAACCCAACGATTGGCGCAATACCGTCAATAGCCATTATTGGGACACTACCCCCGCCATTCCACCAACGACTTGGCCGGGCATCGCCATGACCGCCGAAGGTGACGATTGGTTCAGCTACACCTTTGAAACCGCCGAGACCGCTAGCCTGATATTCAACGACGGCACGGGCCGGCAAACCGGCAACCTGCGGCGCGACCAGGAAGGCTGGTATTACCGCAACAACCAGTGGTACGACGCCAATCCCGAAAGGCCGCTCGTGCCGGTCGTCACTGTTTCGCCACCCGCGCGGACCTATCTGACACCGCAACAGGTGATCTTGCAAGGCAGCAACCGAACCGATGTCCTCTATTACACGGCCGACGGAACGCCGCCGACCACTTCTTCCGCGGTGTATAGCGGTCCCATCGAAATCATCCGACCGACGACCTTGATGGCGTTCGGCGTCAATTCGGCGGGCGATGTGGGAGGGATTAGCACTTTTCTCTACACCATCGACCCCGACGCCGACCTGGAGCGACCAACCATCGCCGCGAGCGTCGCCAGCGGAACGTATGAAAATCCCGTCACGGTCGTTTTTACCGTTCGCGACAACCGGCCCGCGCCGGTGACGGCCTATTACACCACCGACGGTTCGACCCCGACGCCGGCTTCGGCGGTCTACGCCCAAGGCGACGCCACGACCGGATTGGAGGGAACCGCCATCGCGGTCACATCCACCGCAACCCTTCGCGTTCTCGCCATCGACGGCACGGGCAACGAAACCCGGCAAAGCTTTTACTACAACATCGGCCCGGTCAGCGCGCCAGCCGACTTTCGCGAGGAAACCATTTATTTCCTCATCACCACCCGCTTTTACGACGGCGATCCCGATAACAACTATTTCTGTCGGGACCGAATCAAGTTCAACGCCGCCACCGGCCAAGCCGAAGACCCACACTGGCGTGGCGATTTCCGGGGGCTGATCCAGCAGCTCGACTATATCCGCGATCTCGGTTTCACCGCCATTTGGATCACGCCACCCATCGAAAACCGCAGCGGCCTCGACTACCACGGCTATCACGGCTACGACTGGACCCGGATCGACCCCCGCCTGGAATCGCCGGACGCAACTTATCAAGACCTGATCAATGCCGCTCACGCGCGCGGTATCAAAATCGTGCAGGACGTGGTGATCAACCACTCGTCGCAATACGGCATCCGCGATCAGGTCTGGGTCGATCATCTGCCGATCAAATATTACGTGCCGCGCGGCTCGCAACAGGGTCGGGTCAACAACGGTCCTTATCAGGGCAACCTCGGTGATTACCACAGCCCCAACCGCGAGGACAACGACAACCCGTTGGCCCCCGACTGGTTCCGAGCGCGGCAAAACGCCGATCCAGCGGGAACCCAGCCGCTGGTCGATCCGCGCACCAGCGCCACCGTGCCCAGTCCCGGCTACGATCCCAACCGCTTTTTCGGGGTGGACGCCAACACCTTGAGCCCGGAATGGTTTCACCAGCAGGGCTTCATGGCCGGCGGCGACTGGGAAAGCGTGGCGATTCAGACCAAGCATCTGGCCGGCGATTGTCTCGATCTGGCGACCGAACGGCAGAACGTCAAGGATTACCTGATCAACGCGATCAACCGCTATTTGGACATGGGGGTGGATGCACTGCGGATCGATACCGTTAAGCATCTCTCGCGCGAGAACCTGCTGGAGTACGTCAATGCCTGGAAGACGCACAAACCGGGCTTATTCGTGTTCGGCGAAAATTTGGTGAAAGGTACCGGTTGGGGTGATCTGGGCGGCGATAACGCACCGAGCGACCTGCGGCCTTGGTGGTATACCCGGCTGGGTGATGATCGCCACAATCCCAATTCAGGCGGTGATTCCGGTTTCTCGGTCCTGGATTTTTCGCTGTTTTCGACCTTTCGAGACAACCTCAGCCGGGGTGGTTACGGCGGCATCAGCGGCATTCTGGGCATGGATTGGGTGTACGGCGACGCCACCCAGCTCGTGACGTTTTTGCAGAATCACGATGTCGGTCCCGACAACGATTTCCGCTTCCGGTTTCGGGGCGATCAGTGGATGGCCGCCGCCGCGTACAACCTGCTTTGGACGATACGCGGCATTCCCTGCCTGTACTACGGCGAGGAAATCGAGTTCATGAAAGGCGCGCCGCAAGACATCATCAGTAACGATGACACGTTGGACACCACCGGGCGCGCGTATTTCGGGGATCATCTGAGCGAGCAAGCCATCGCCGCCACCCAATCCCATTCGTTGTATCAACATATCAGGCGACTGAATTTGATCCGGCGCGGTATACCGGCTTTACAAAAAGCGCCAATGAGTCACATCAACGAATGGGGCGGCGGCATGAGCTTCGTCCGAGACTACAACAACGGCGAAAGCTATGCGGTCGTGGGTCTGGCGATGGGCGGCGATCAGGACATCACCGTGAGCAATGTCCGAAACGGCAGTTACGCGGACACCGTCACCGGCAACCGGATCAATGTTTCCAACGGCAGTATTTCCTTCCATGTGCGTGGCAATTCCGCCGGCATCTTCGTTTTGAACGGCTCAGGCAAGATTGGAGATGATGGGATTTATTTGCGATCCTGAGTCAGGATTTGCGCGGCGAACCGGCAAGCCACGCTTGCCGGCGGTCAGTTGGAGCGATGGGTTAGCCATCATTGCATCGGCTGCCGGATTACAGTTTTCCGCTTGGCGGAATCAGCCTTTCGTATATCGGACAGGCGCTGTTGCAAAAAGCGCTTGAGGGTCGCACGTCCCCTTTTCCCGGACAGACCTATCCCACGACCTCTGAAGCATTGAGCCGTTGGGATGGATGATGGTGTGGGCCTGATGGTGTTGCAAGCAAACCCCGCGAGTGCCCATCCGGGCGGCCGGTGAGAGGATTTGGTTTTCCATTCCTAGCGCCTGACCGCGTTCAGCGCCCAATCGTAGTCGAGATAGCGGAGATTCAGGCCGCCCTTGCGGATGGCGTTTTGGGCGTGCGGTGTATCGCCGAGCGCGTCGGCGTAGCGGGCGAAGCTAGCCTCCAAGGAACTGAAGCCTTGATGGCCTTTCTCGAAATCACCTTTATACCAGTCGAAAATCTTCGAGACCGACAGCATGTTAGTGGCGGCGTCGAACCGGTTGCGGCCGCGGTCGGCCAGAAAGCGCCGCATGCTGTCTTCGAGTTGCTTATCCAGCTGTTCCGCCGTGAACGCGTCATCCCGCAGCATCGGGCAACCGACCGACGCGCAGTTGACCGCCGCATGGATGCGCGGCTCATTAAAGACGCCGGATGCCCGAATCATCCCGTGCTCCACCTCGTCCAGGCTGCGTTCCTGGCCCATCAGGGTGAAAAATCGCTTTTTCCACGGCGATTGCACCAGCGATCCTAAATCCTTGATCGATTTCAGATCAGGGTAACGGGTCAGGATTAGCTCCACGGTGAAGGCGTTGTAAGCGTTGATCAAAAAAGCCAATTGCTGGTTTTTTGTCCAGCGCCGATAGTCGGTTTCAGCGACCGCCGACAGGCTGTCGAGATACGTCTTGAGCGCGGTTCGGTCGCTCTTGAAGCCGGCGTAATCGACCTGCGAGGCACTGCCGTTGCTGATCAATACGACATGCTTTTTCAGCAGCGCGTCCCAAGCCGCGTGGCGGTGATCGAAGGCGGCTTGAACCTGAAACGCCGCCAGCCAAAGCGCTAATAGCAGGGAGAGGCGAGGCATGCGCATGGTAACCGGTCTCGTCAATGGATTGGATTCGAATTCGGATTCGGATCGGCGCGCGGAGTTTCCACCCGCGTCCGCCCATCCGGCCCGCGCCGCCACGCGTGGAAACGTTCCACCCAAGCCAGCAGTTTTGCGGGAACGTGTGCCTTTTTCCAAACCCCGGCGGCGTATTTGTTAGCCTCGGCCAACGTGGGATAGATGTGGATGGTCGAGAGCATCTTATTGAGACCGATGCCGTGGCGCATCGCCATGACGTATTCGGCCAACAGGTCGCCTGCGTGCTCGCCGACAATCGTTACGCCGAGAATCTTGTCCTTGCCGGGCACGGTCAGCACCTTGACAAAGCCGTGCGCCTCATTGTCGGCGATGGCGCGATCCAGATCGTCGATGCCGTAGACGGAAACCTCGTAAGGAATGCCCTGCTCTTTCGCCTCTTGCTCGTTCAAACCGACCCGCGCCACTTCGGGATCAACGAAGGTGGACCAGGGGATCACCGAATAGTCGGCTTTGAACGTTCGAAACGGCGCGAACAGCGCGTTAACCGCCGCATACCAGGCTTGGTGGGCGGCGACGTGGGTGAACTGATACGGCCCGGCCACATCGCCCGCCGCGTAGATGTTGGGGTAGAGCGTTTGCAGGGTGTCGTTGGTTTCCACCGTCCGCCCGGCGGGGATACCCAACTCTTCCAGACCGTACCCTTGGGTGTTCGCGATGCGCCCCACCGCCACCAGCACCGCGTCAAACGGGATTCTAACAGCCTGGCCGCCCTGTTCGGCGATCAGGATTTTTTCGCCGTTCTCCACCACGAATTGCTTCGCTTTATGCTCGGTTAATACCGCGACACCTTCCTTGCGAAAACGCTCGGCGACCAATGCTGAAACTTCGGGGTCTTCCCTACTCAAAATGCGCGGCCCCATTTCGACTTGTGTCACCTGGCCGCCGAGGCGGGCGAAGGTCTGGGTGAGCTCCGAACCGATCGGTCCGCCGCCCAGTACCACGAGCCGTTTTGGCAATTCACGCAGGTTCCAAACGGTGTCCGAGGTCAGATAGCCGACCTCTTCCAAGCCGGGAATCGGTGGCACGAACGGCCGCGCCCCGGCGGCGATGACGATGGCACGGGTGCTTAGGGTGCGAATTCCCGTCGCCGTCGTGACCTCGACCGTCCAGGGCGACGTGAGTTTCGCGGTACCCTCGATGACCTCCACGCCCAATCCGGTGTAGCGCTCGATGGAATCGTGCGGCGCGACCTCCCGGATCACGCGCTGGACCCGTTCCATCACCTCGGCAAAATCGAAATGGGCCTTGGCCTCGCGGATGCCAAATTCCGCTGACCGCCGGAGGTGCGAGAGCAGTTTGGCCGAACGGATCAGCGCCTTGGACGGCACGCAGCCGGTGTTGAGGCAATCGCCGCCCATCCGGTGCTTTTCGATCAGCGTCACCTTGGCCTTGACCGCCGCCGCGATGTACGCGGTCACCAAACCGGCGGAGCCGGCGCCAATCACGATCAGGTTGCGGTCGAAACGCGCGGGTTTTGTCCATTTGGCGTAGACCCGTTTCGCCTTCACCAGCGCCACGATTTTTTTAGCGATCAGCGGGAAAATCCCCAGCAGCACAAAGGACGCCAACAGACCCGGCGACAGAATGCCTTTCAGCGAGTCAATCTTGGCTAGTTGGGTGCCGGCGTTGACGTAAACGACCGTGCCGGCCAGCATGCCAAGCTGGCTGACCCAATAAAAAGCCCAAGCGCGGATCGAGGTCAGGCCCATCACCAAGTTGATAACGAAGAACGGAAATAGCGGGATCAGCCGCAGGGTGAACAGGTAAAAGCCGCCTTCCTTGGCAACGCCAGCGTTGATCGCCTTGAGCTTGTCGCCAAACTTGCCCTGCACCCAATCGCGCAGCGCGAACCGAGCGATTAAAAAAGCCAGGGTTGCGCCGAGGGTCGAGGCGAAAGAGACGATGACCGTTCCCCACAGCACCCCGAACAGCGCGCCCGCCACCAGGGTCAAAACCGCCGCGCCCGGAAACGATAAGGCAGTGGATATCGCGTAAACCGCGAAGAAAAGTCCCACCGTCAACCCAGGATGCGCGGCTTGATAGGTTTCGATGGCGGCTTGCTGGGACTTGAAATAATCCAAGCTGAAAAACCGCCCCAGATCGAAGGCGAAGAAGAGACCGATCAAAACGGCGACGGTTCCAACCAGCAAGAGTTTGCGACGGTTCACGAAAAAACACTCCAAGGCCATGCGGCCGATCAAGCAAGGGATTTATCCTCAATGTTGAGGACTATTACGCAATGTGACTGAATTTGGATGCGTCAACAGCAAAGCCGTCTTTTTTTACCCAGCGCGGCTTTGCTGAAGCCGCCCCTAGCGAAGGGTGGGCGCGGCGGCGGCCAGTGCGTGAATCGGCCCGCGCCGGATGCGCTCGAAGTAGGAGACATAAGCGGGCGATCCTGGCGGCCAGGCGGCCAAGAATTCTCGTTCCCAACGTCCGGCGTCGAACGGCAAGGCCAGCGCCTCGATGCGGACGTTTCCCAGGATGCCGCCGTACAGCGGCGGATGCGGGCCGCGCCTCATGCCGATGCGGGTGATGACGCCAAACCGGGAATGGGTGAAATTGGGCAGGCCCGCCGCACCGTTGTTGACGACCCACTTAGGCAGGCCCGCGAGACCGAAACGGCGCAGCGCGGGCAGGCAGGTATGGCTGCTGGCGAACACATCGACGCCGGCCTCCAGGAACGCCGACGCCAGCCACTCGCGATTCGCGGGATCGTCCAGCGCGGCCGCGTCAAACCGCCAGCCGGCCAGCGCCTCGGCGTCGCCGTGCACCACCCCGATGGCGACATCGCCGATTCGATAGCGGGCAACCATCGGTAATGCGCCAAGACCGGCCAGCGCCTCGCAATGGCGTTGGGCGGTGGTTTTAAGCCGGGCGTGAACCCAGTTGGAGCGGTCCACGGTTTCGGCGTTGACCATTTCGGGATACGCGCAGCCGCAGCCGGCCGCTTCGCTGTCGGCGAGCAACTCCGCTTCCACGTTGCCGAGCAGGGCGTCGTGGCGCAGCGCCCGCGCGTTGACCTCGACAAAGGCGGCGTCATCGACATCGAACCAGTGAAAATCGCCGTTGAAGCACAGCGTCACCGGTCCGGATTCGGCGGCGGCCAGTGCGTCCACCGCATCCAGCGCGGGCCGGTTGCCGTACAGGCCGCCGATGACGTACAGCGTTTCCGCCCGCCGTTCAGGCGCGTGGGCCACCGCGGATGCGCCGTAACGGTAGCGCGGCGGACAAACCCGACCCGGCGCTTCGCTCATGCCAGGTCACTTTGCGGCACGGCGCCGCCCCGCCAGCGCCGGACGATTTCCGGTAACAGGAACCCCGCCGCGCAAATCAGCAAGCCGTAAAAATTGACCCCCAGCAGCAACGCATATTTACCCGTGCCGATGGCCCAGGCGGCGGGAATCCAGCCGAGCGCCAGCAGGATGCCCAGCACCAGGCCCGGCCAAAAGCTCAAATGGAAGCTCCACGGTGAATAGCCGACCCAGCGTTGCAGCAGAAACACCGGCGCCAATCCCATCACCATGGTGCCGCTGACGGTGGTGGCGGCCAGAATCTCGGCTCCGGCGATCATCGGCAGATTGCCGAGCGCGGCGATGGCGACCATCGCGAGCGTGCCGTGGCGGATCGCGGCGGGCGAGGGTTGCCGTCCGGCGACCAGCGGCAGTTCCCGCGCCACCGCTTTCGACAGCGACGCGAAGGTCGAATCCAGGGTCGAACCCGCCGCCGCGATCATCAGCACCGTCATCAGGAACAGCGCGCCGATGCCCAGCGCCCTGGCCACCGCCGCCGGCGCGTTGTCGCCGACCGCCAAGCCCTCCAACCGGGCGTCGATGCCGACAAGACTAAAGGCCACAATGGACAAGAAGCCGCCGATGCCGGCCAGAATAAAGGCTTTCAGCATCGCTTTTTCTTCGGTGATGAAGCCGCGATCCGTCAATACCGGATCGTGAAAGGGATAGCTGAGAACCTGTAACCCGGCGACCAGCAGCAAATCCACGCCCGCCGCCAGCTTGAATTCACCCACGCTGATCAGGGTGGCAACACCGTGTTTGGGCAACACCAGCAACAGCACGGCGGCGAGGAACACCACAAAGATGGCGGCTTGAATCATGTCGGTGACGATGGAGCCGCGTAAACCGCCCTTCAGGCTGTAGATCAGCGTTACGGCGGTGAACAGCAGCGCCGCGCCGATGAACGCCGAACTGCCGGGCGCGCCGTAGTAGCCGCCAACCACCGCCGTGTTGCTCCAAACCTCATTATAAAGCCGGATCAGGATGGCGGCGGTGAAGGCCAGCGCCGCCGCCCGACCGTATTTGCCGATCAGAAACCCCACCAAGCTGGTGGCGCCGGTCGCGCGCCGTAAACGATAAATCACCCATCCCGCCAGCAGGATCGACAGCCAATAGGTCGCGTAGGCCAACCCGCCGACGATGCCGTAACTCGCCCCCAGATTGGCGGCGTTGGTGACTGATTTGGCAAAAACCCAGGAGATGAAGATGCTGGCGGTCAGCGCCCAACGGTGCGCCTCCCGCCCGCTGTTGTCCTCCCCCCGAAAGAAAGCCCCAACCGTGCGGGCGTTGGGGGCGACAGCGTACATGATCGCCCCGTAAACCAATAAAAACCCCCAGAAAACAAAACCAAAAACAGTGGATTGCATGACGAATTCCTTTCTTTCGGCAAATAGGCCGTTGGCAATGCCATCTACGTTCTCAAAACGATTTTGGATGCGGTCGCCGGGTATTATTTGCGTTTTCAGCGCGCGGATGCCCAAGCGCTGGCGCTTGTCCGTCTTTCTTGTGATAAAAAAGCGATATCCGTCACCGATGATAGCGGCCTGAAACCGATCAGCGACGGACATTTTCCATGTTGGCCGATGATGTTACCGAACTGAAACCCATGACCCGCCCCATCTTGCTGGTGGAAGATGACCGCGATATTGCCACGCTGGTGCAATTGCATCTACGCGACATCCATTGCGCGGCCGACATCGCCGGAACCGGCCAAGATGCGTTGGCGCTACACGGCGCGCGCCGTTACGACTTGGTGATTCTGGATCTGATGTTGCCCGATCTGGACGGGCTGAGCCTTTGCCAGCGGTTGCGCGTCGGTGGCGAGCGCGCGCCAATCCTGATGCTGACCGCCAAATCCTCGGAGCTGGATCGGGTGCTGGGCCTGGAACTGGGCGCGGATGACTATCTGGTGAAACCGTTCAGCTTTCCGGAATTGCTCGCCCGCGTGAAAGCATTGTTGCGGCGGGCCGAGATGTCCAGCCAGGGCGCTGTGACTCCAGGCGACGCCCGTATTATTCGCGGCTCGTTGGTAATCGAGATCAACCAGCGTCGGAGTACCCTGGCGGGTCAAGAACTGTCGCTGACCGCCAAGGAGTTCGATCTGCTCCTGTATTTCGCCCGCCAGCCCGGTCGGGTGTTCACGCGCGGCCAGTTGCTGGATCAGGTCTGGGGCTACGGCCACGAAGGTTACGAGCATACGGTCAACTCCCATATCAATCGCCTGCGCGCCAAGCTGGAGCCGAATCCGGCCGAACCGCGCTACATCGTCACGGTCTGGGGCGTCGGCTACAAGTTCGCCGAATCATGCTAAAGACGCTCTACGGCAAACTGGCGCTGGCGCTGGTGGTCTTGTTCGGCGCCATCGGTCTGAGTTACGGCCTGATCAGCCACGCTCTCACCCAACGCTACTTGCAAGAAGCCCAGCAAAGCTTTAATCGCGATCTGGCCCATAATCTGGTCGCCGACCAGCGTTTGATCGCCGGGGGACAACTCGACCCGAAGGCGCTGAAAGCCACCTTCGAGCGCTACATGACCATCAACCCCAGCATTGAAATCTACTGGCTCGACTCAGACGGTGCGATCCTGGCTTATTCCGCCGAACCGGCGGCGGTCAAGCGCCAGCGAGTGGCGCTGGCGCCGATCCGCGCCTTTCTGGCCGGCGCGCCGCTGCCGATTCTCGGCGACGATCCGCGTGGCCACGATGTTCGTAAAAGCTTCTCGGTGACGCCGATTCCCTCGGCGGAGCAGCCGGAAGGGTATCTGTACGTGGTGCTGCGCGGTCAGATGTACGAATCTTTCGAACGCCTGTATCAAGACAGCTTGCTGGCGCGGCTCAGCGCCTGGGTGTTGGCGGGCAGTCTGGGCTTTGGCTTGCTGGCCGGATTGTTGCTGTTCCGGCTGCTGACCCGTCGGTTGCGGCGGCTGGCCGCGCGGATCGACGAGTTTCAGCGCAGCGGCTTCACCCGTCATGCGCCTTATGTCGGGCGCGGTGTCCGAAGTGATGAGATCGAACAGCTGGGCGCGCATTTCGACCGAATGGCGGAACGGCTGCAAGCCCTGATCGAGAGCCTGCGCGAGCGCGACGCCTTACGCCGGGAACTGGTCAATCACGTTTCGCACGATTTGCGCACGCCGCTGGCCGCGTTGCATGGGTATCTGGAAACCCTGCAACTGAAGGCCGAAAGCTTGTCGGCCGCCGAGCAGCGCGCGTACCTGGACGCCGCCTTGCGCCATTCGCGCCGCCTGGGACGCTTGGTGGGCGATCTGTTCGATCTGGCCCGGTTTGACGCGCACGCCATCCAGCCGCGCCGCGAGCGTTTTTCCGCCGCTGAGTTACTGCAGGACATCGCCCACAAATACCAGCTGACCGCGCGGGAACGCGGCGTCCGTCTGGAGGTTCGCGCGCCGGCGGCGGCCGCGTTGGTCGAAGCCGATATCGGCATGATCGAGCGGCTGCTGGACAATCTAATTCTTAACGCGCTCTACCATACGCCGGCCGACGGCTGCGTCGCTCTGGAACTCGGCGAATGGGAGGGCGGCGTCACCTTCGCCGTTTCCGATACCGGCTGCGGCATCGCGCCAGAGGAGTTGCCGTTCGTGTTCGAACGCTTCTTTCGCGGGTCGAGCCGGGCCAAGCAGGACGGTAATCACCTGGGTTTGGGTTTGGTGATCGCCAAGCGGATCGCCGAATTGCACGGCGGTGAATTGCATGTGGACAGCAAATTGAACCGGGGAACGCGCTTCCGCTTCGATTTGCCCGTTCTCGTCGCCAGGCAAGGTTTCGAGACAACATAATCCAGTTGGCTCGGCCGGCGGCGTGATCGAAATGTGAATTCTTCGTGAGTTCTGCGTGAGAAGGATTCGGCAGAATGGGGAACGGTTCATAACGGCCTCACCCCATTCAATCCAACCACGGAGATAGTAACGATGAAATTTTCGAACACCGCCCTCGCCTCCCTCTTGCTGGCGATACCTTTGGCCGGAGCCAACGCCCAGTCGGTCGCAAGATTCGGCGATCAAAACTCGACGTATGAAGTTACCGTCACCAATGTGACACGCGGCGCGTTCTTCACCCCGATTTTGGTAGTGAGCCACCGCCCGGATGTGAGCTTGTTCACGCTGGGCCAGCCGGCAAGCGCGGAGATGGCCATTTTGGCGGAAGGCGGCGATATCGCGCCGCTGGCGCAAGCCTTGCGCGCCGATAGCCGCGTGGCCAGCGTCGCCAACTCCGAGGGATTGCTGGAACCCGGCCGGTCGGTGACGGTGCGGGTGCCGGCTCAAGGGACGGATCGGATCAGCTTGGCCGCCATGATTCTGCCGACCAACGACGGTTTCATCGCGCTAAATGGGGTCTCTATCCCGCGCTCCGGTAGCCAAGCGTACATGGCGTTGGGTTATGACGCCGGTTCGGAACCCAATGACGAGTTATGCGAATCGATTCCCGGCCCGCAATGTGGTGGCGATGGGCCTTCGCCCTCGGTTGGGGGCGAGAATTTCGTGCATGTTCACGCTGGCATTCACGGTATCGCTGATTTGAAAGCCGACGAGTACGATTGGCGCAACCCGATGGCGGCCGTCACCATCAAGCGAGTGATCCAGTAATAACCTAGGCCGCGATAGCCCATGGCGCACGCCGTGGGCGCCGCGTCGGCGCTTGAGGAGCAACGGATGAGAAACAGCAACATCAGGCGGCGACGCCACGGCCCGCGCGCCGCTAGCGCCTTGATCCTAGTGCTGGCGGCGCTGTTGCCCGCCCTCGCTCCGGCCGCGACCTGTCAAGCGCAAAGCGGGCCGATGCAAGCCGCCTTGATCGAACTGTACACCTCCGAGGGCTGTAACAGTTGTCCGCCGGCTGACCGCTGGCTGGCGCAACTGGCGGCTGAACCGGCGCTAGCGGGTCACGCGGTGCCCTTGGCGCTGCATGTCGATTATTGGGATGGCCTCGGCTGGCGGGATCGCTTCGCTCACGCTAGTTTCAGCGCCCGGCAGCGCGCGTTGACCGCCGCGCAAGGCAGTAAGACGGTGTTCACTCCACAAGTCATGATCAATGGTCATACAGCTTGGGATTGGGATTCGAAATCGGCATTCGACCGCCAGATGGCCGAGATCGGCGCTCGGCCCGCACCCGTCACGCTGGTCTTGAACGTGACAGCCGATCCTGGAGTCTGGCAAATCCAACTGCGCGGGCAGTTACAGGCTCGGTTATCGACGGCCCGCGCGGGCGCGTTCCTGGCCTTGTATCAAAACGGCTTGAGCAGCCAGATCACCGCTGGCGAGAACGCGGCGCGTCAACTCCGACACGAGCGAGTGGTTCTACAACTCGTGGGGCCGTTGCCGGTCGGGGCAGATGGCCGCTTCACCCACGCTTATCGTTTCAAGCTACCCGCAAACGCCGAGGCGCGCGATTTCGGCGTGGCGGCTTTCGTGCAGGACCAAACCGACGGTCAGGTGTGGCAGGCTTTGGCGCTCGCTGCGTGCTCCGGCTAGAACCTGATCCCCGCGCGACTTGACAAACCCGCGTCGCTCATTCAAACGAGAGTTGCGCCAACCAACCATCCACCGTGATCGGCAGATAGCCGGTGATTTCGAGCGCCCGATCCTCGAACACGTCGCGGTCGGGATGCGCCTGTTGCCAGGCCGCGATGGCCCGATCGCGGTGGCGGATCAAGGCTTCGATGTGTGGGCGGTATAACCGGAGCAGCGCGGTGAGCCAGCGGTTGACCGCCCAGTTGGGGAAGGCGTGATCGACGGCGAACTGATCCAGCATGGCAATGACCGCTTCGGCCGGATACCAGGTCTCATCCGTCACCCAGCGGTTGACGCAGAACAAGCCGGTGGGATGACCCCAACCGTCCATGGCGATGGCGACGAGATGGCAGATGGCGTCATCATCTTGCGGCCACGGCGCGGATGCCTGTGGATAATGCAGCGGCGCAACGCCTTCCGGCATCCCGCCCGCCCGCAAAAAGGTGTGAAAATGGCCATGCTCCACCCCACCACCACGATGGGCGTGGTAATAATACTGACCGTGGGTTTCGGGGTCGAATACATCGTCGCCCGGATAGTGTTCCATCTCCACGAAATCGCCTTGACCCTTGAGCAGTTCGCCGACCACGTTGAGGCCGGCCTTTTCCAACACGCGGTAACACTCTTGGACTTCTTGGCCCGCCGTCCGTAGCGTGGCGCGTTGTTCGGGCGACAGGCCGCGAAGATCGGGCGCATCGATCAAAACGGGCATGACCGCACTCGCCATGGCGTTTACGGCGCGCGTTTGGCAGCCGGATCGCGCAGGGCCAACAACGCCTCCAGTGCCGCTGGCTGATCCCAATCATAGGCTCCGATCACTTGATAGCGCACCCAGCCTTGCGGGTCGATCACCACGCTGGTCGGGAGCACCTGCACCGACCACACAGACCACCGGTTGCGGATAGCTATGACGATCGCCTCCTGAGACGGGGTAAAGCGTGGGCTAATTGAGATTCTTCGTGAATCGCTAATCATGGTAACCTCAAGCGACGAGTTGCCTTGCGGGCGGCGATTCGATCCCGGACGGGCGTCGGAACGAGACCCGGCGATCGGAACAACCGGCAGTGACCGGGTGTGAGGTCGCAGTCCGCGCCACGTTTTCAGCAGCTTCAGCAATGCTTACGCGGCTTCGAGCGCGATGGATGCGGGCGGGAGAAAATACGGGGCGGCTGTTGTCGGCGGGTGAACGGACGGATGAGCCGATGATGGAAGAAAACGCCGTCACGAACGGGCGTTCATGCCGTCCGCTGTTGCCAGACGCCGATCAGTGCGGCGGCGACGCGGTCGATGTCTTCCTCCGAGGTCGTGACGCCGACCGAGAGCCGCACCGCGCCCGCCGCGCGAGCGGCGTCGATGCCCATCGCGCCCAGCACCCCGCTGATGGCGTCGTGTTCCGAGTGGCAGGCCGACCCGAGTGAGGCGGCCACCTCGGCGCTCGCGGCGTACAGCAGCATCCGCCCGGTCACGCCAGGGAACGAGACGTGCAGGGTGTTGGGCAACCGTTCCTCGGGATGGCCGTTCAGCGCCAGATCGGGAACCGCTTCCGCCAGCCGCGCGTGCAGGCGGTCGCGCAAGCGCCGCAACTTGACGGTGACCTCGGACAATCGTTCGCGCGCCAGCCGCGCGGCCACCCCCAGTCCGACCATCGTCGGCACGTTCTCGGTACCCGGTCGCAGGCCCCGTTCCTGATCGGCGCCGAAGGTGATCGCCCGAATCGGCGTACCGGCGCGGACGTACAGCGCGCCGATGCCTTTGGGGGCATAGAATTTGTGCCCGGCCAACGTCAGCAAATCCACCCCGAGCGCTTCGACATCGACCGCGATCTTGCCCGCCGACTGCGCGGCGTCCGCGTGCAGCAGGATATTGCGGGGCCGGGTCAGCGCCGCGATCTGCGCCACCGGTTGAATCGTTCCCACCTCGTTGTTGGAATGCATGATCGACACCAACGCCGTGTCCGACCGCAACGCCGCCGCCACGGCTTCGGGCGCAACCCGACCGTAGCCATCGACCGGAACCACCGACACCGCCCAGCCGAGTTGCCGCAGGTGCAGCGCCGGCTGCATCACCGCCGGATGCTCGATTGCGCTGACGACCAGATGCCGCTTGCCTTCGCCGCTGGCGGCGGCGACACCGAGCAGCGCGAGGTTATTGGCCTCCGTCGCGCTGCCGGTGAAAACGATCTCCTCCGGCAGTGCGCCAATCAGCGCCGCCACCTGTTGCCGGGCGTCATTGACCGCCGTTTTGGCGAATTCACCCCAGACATGAGACGAAGAGGGATTGCCGAACTGCGCACCCAGGAACGGCAACATCGCCTCAGCCACTTCCGGAGCGACCGGCGTGGTAGCGTTGTAGTCCAGATAAATCGGATCGCTCACGCCAGCGCCTGCTCCAGATCGGCGATCAGGTCGGCGGGATCTTCGAGACCGATGGACAGGCGCAGCATCGAATCGGGAATGCCCCGGCGGGCGCGCTCCTCCGGAGCAAGGCCGTGATGGGTGGTGGTGCAGGGCTGGGTGACCAGACTCTCCGCCCCGCCGAGGCTGGGCGCCAGGGCGAACAGCCGCAGCCGGTCAGCGACCTGGGTGGCGTCCGCCCCGGTACCGGCCACGTCGATGCTCAACATCCCGCCGAAGCCGTGCATCTGGGCTTTCGCCAAGGCATGGCCGGGAAAGTCGGGCAAACCCGGATAGTACACGCGGGCGATGCGGGGGTGACGGGTCATGGCTTGGGCCACCGCTTGCGCCGCGGCGTTTTGTTGCCAAACCCGAACGACCAGGGTGCGCAGGCTGCGCGAGAGCAGCGCGGCGGTTTCGGCGGCGATAGTCGAGCCGAGGTTCTTGCGCCAGTTCCACACCGGCAGCAGCAGTTCCTTCGATCCCATCAACGCGCCAGCGGTGAGATCGCTGTGTCCGCCTAGGTACTTGGTCGCGCTGTGCACGACGAAGTCGGCGCCCAGTTCCAGCGGGCGCTGGTTGACCGGCGAGGCGAAGGTGTTGTCCACGGCGACCCGCGCACCGTGGGCGTGGGCCAGGTCGGCAATCGCCCGGATGTCGAACAGCTCCAGGGCCGGGTTGGTTGGCGTCTCGAAAAACACCAGTTTTGCACCACCGGCCAGTAGTGCGTCCAGCCGATCCAGTTCGCCGCCGAGGATCAGATGCGTCGAAATGCCCAGCAGCGGCAACTGGCTGGACAGCAGTTCCAGGGTGCCGCCGTAGGCGTCGCCGATGCAGACGATGCCTTCGCGGCCGTGGGCGAGAAACAGCGCGGTTTCGGCGGCCATGCCCGAACAGAACGCCCAGGCCAGTTCCGCGCCTTCCAGACTGGCGAGCGTCTCCTCCAGGGCGAACAGGCTGGGGTTCAGGCCGTAGCGGGTGTAGAGGCTACCCGGCTTCCGGCCATCCACCACGTCGAGCAGGTCGGCGGTCGAGGCGAAGGCAAAAGTTGTGGTGTTGTAAAGCGGCAGGTGTGGGCTGCCGTGCGCGTCCGTCAGGGTGCTGCCGTGAATGGCGCGGGTGGCGAGGGCATGTTGGCGATCTGCGGTCATGGATCGGTTTCCTTGGTGATTCAAAAGACCAGGACTTTATCGGCGGCGGCGGTCCAGTCGGTCAATTCGGCGAGCGTCGAGCGTTTCGCCCCGTCGATCATTTCCGCTTCGACCATGCCGCGCGCATCCATGCAGGTGCCGCACAGCCCGACCGCGCCTTTACGCGCTACCTGACCGAGCATGAGTTGCGTGTTGTAGTAGCCTTCTGGCACCTTCTGTCCCGACTTGGCGCAGAACACCGCGTCGGCCATCAGAAACACGTAAACCCGTTGATCGTCCTTGCCGGCCAGGGCGCGGGCCAAGCGCAGCGCGTTGTAGGCGCGTTCGTTGCCGTAAGGGGCATCGTTGATAATAAACAGCGTGGTCGTCGTCATGGAACGGGTTCCTGGGGGGTGAAAAACGGAGTATTTCGGCTTTCAGGAGACGATGCCGAGGCTAGCGGCAAACCGGCGGCTTGCCATTCGCTCACGCCATCGAGGATCTTGCGCGCCCGATAGCCGCGCCCGGCCAGCAGGTTAACCGCTTGGTCGGACAGCAGACAGAAGGGGCCACGGCAATAGGCGACAATCTCCTTGTCGGCGGGTAGTTCGGCCAGGCGTCGTTCGATCTCGGTCAGAGGCATTGACCGAGCAAAGGGCAGGTGCGCCGCCCGGTACTCGTCGGGCGGTCGCACGTCGATGACGATGACATCGCCGCGCCGCGCTTGCTCCAGCAGCGCTTCGCGGCCGACCGAGATCAATGTGGCTGGATTGGCCACCAACCGGTCCAGCGTCAGCCGCAACTCCAGTAAGTGTTCCTCGGCGACTTGCCGCAACAGCACCCATAACGCCGCGACATCGCTGCCACTGAGGCGATACACCACATATTTGCCCTCCCGGCGGGAATCGACCAGACGCGCCTCTTTTAATGCTTTCAGGTGGGCGCTGGCGAGTTTGATGTCGGTGGATAGTTCACGGGCGAGCGCCTCCACGGTCTTTTCGCCCTGGGCTAGCAATTCCAGTAGTTCGAGACGCTTGGGGCTTGACACCGCCTTGCCGATGCGAGCCACTTGCTCGTAAAGGAGATCTTTGAAGGTCCGCTCGTTCATACCAATATTCTAACGATCATAAGAATATCAGACAATGCAAATCATTTACGCCCCGTCCGCCCACACGCCCGATCTGACGATTGGCGGCACGATCCATGATTGATGAAGACACGCTCAAACCGGGTGTCAGCCGTAGGCCGAAACCGTATCAGGTTCGAATTGTTTCTCTTGACAGGGTCGATTTCCGCACCATACTAAGATAGTAATTAGTTACTATCTTTAAGAACCCGCTATGATGATGCCAAAAACTCGCCTAGCTGCTGGAGAACGGCAACTGGAAATCGTCCGTGCGGTGCTGACGCTGGCCGCCGAGAACAGCCCCGACGCCATCACCACCCAGGCCATCGCCCAACAGATGGGTCTGACCCAGGGGGCGGTGTTCCGCCACTTTCCGACTCGCGAGGCTATCTGGCTGGCGGTCGTGGATTGGGTGGAGCAAAACCTGGGCGACGTGATCGCCGCCGCCGTCGCCGAAGTCCGCGATCCGGTGGAGGGCTTGGGCCGCTTGTTCGAGGCCCATGTCGCCTTCATCGCCGCCCATCCTTCCGCGCCACGGCTGATTTTCAACGAGTTGCAAAAACCCGCCGACCATCCGGTCAAACAGCGGGTCTGTGGCCTGCTCGACCGCTACCGGCGACGGGTGGCCGAACTGCTGGCGCAGGCCAAGGCGCAGGCGCTGGTCGATCCGGCGCTCGACGAAGCCGCCGCCGCCACCCTGTTCGTCGGGACGGTGCAGGGGCTGGTGGTGCAAACCCTGCTGGCCGGCGACCCCCAAACCCTGCAACCAGCCGCTCGCCGCCTGTGGCCGCTGTACCTGCGCGGCATCGGAGTCCGTCAGCCATGAAAACGCCCCGTCTGCGTCAGGCTGTATTACTCGTCCTGATCATCGGCCTGCTCAGTGGTTTCGGCTACGTCGTCGCCCGTACCGGCTCCCTGGCGGCGGTTGGCGTCACCGTCGCCAGCCCGGAACGGCGCGATCTCCAGCCGGGGTTATTCGGCATCGGCACGGTGGAAGCCCGTCGCGCCTACGCTATCGGCCCCACCAGCGCCGGTCGGGTCAAGCAGGTGCGAGTAGATGTCGGCGATGTTGTGGCCGCCGGCGAGCTGGTGGCGGAGATGGACCCGGTGGATCTGAACGACCGCATCGTCGCCGCCCGGGCCGCTCTGGAACGGGCCGGCAACGCGCTGACCGCCGCCGAGGCGCAGGTGCGGGAAGCGGTCAGCCGCCAGGAACTGGCCGAGCCGAACGCCCGCCGCTTCAGCGCTCTGCGCCGCCAGGGCTTCGTGACCCAGGAAGCCGCTGACGCCAAGCACCACGAAGCCAACGTCGCCCGCAGCGCGCTGGTCGCCGCCCAGGCCAATCAGGAAGCGGCCCGTCGGGAGCGGGAGCGACTGTTGGCCGAACAGGGGGCAGCCGGGAAATTACGGGCCAATCTGGAATTACGCAGCCCGGTCGCCGGCGTGGTTATCACCCGCGACGCCGAACCCGGCTCGACCGTGGTCGCTGGGCAGAGCGTGGTGCAATTGATTGATCCAGCCAGCCTGTGGCTGCGAGTGCGGATTGACCAGGGCCGCTCCGCCGGACTCCAGGCTGGCCTGCCGGCGGACATCGAACTGCGCTCTCGCCCCGGCGAACGACTGCCCGGCCGGGTGGCGCGAGTGGAACTGGCCGGCGACAGCGTGACCGAGGAAAAAATCGCTCAGGTCGCGTTCGACGCCCTGCCGGACGGCGTGGCGCTCGGCGAACTGGCGGAAGTGACGGTGCGCCTGCCAGCGATTCCCAACGCGCCGGTGTTGCCCAACTCCGCCATCCAGCAACGGCAGGGTCAGACTGGCGTGTGGTTGCTGACCGAAGAGGGCAAGGCGCAATTCCAGCCGCTGCGCTTCGGCATCCGCGACCTGGACGGCGCGGTCCAGATGCTCGACGGCTTACCGCCGGAGGCCCGCGTCATCGTCCACAGCGAAAGGGCATTGCGCGATGGGGATGCGGTGAAGCCCAGTGAACAACTGGCCGGAGGTCGCGGATGATCAGTCTGGCGGGCCGTGACATTCTCCATTCCTGGGGCAAGTACGCCTTCACTGGCCTGGGCCTGGGCTTGCTGATCGGCGTCACTTTGTCCATGGCCGGCATCTATCGCGGCATGGTGGACGATGGCAAGGCGCTGCTGGCTAACAGTGGCGCCGATCTCTGGGTGGTGCAGCAGGATACCCTCGGCCCCTACGCCGAACCGTCCAGCCTGCGCGACGACGTCTATCGCGGCCTGCTCGGGCTGCCGGGGGTGGCGCACGCCGCCAACGTCACTTACTTGACCATGCAGGCCCGCCAGGGCAAGCGGGAGGCGCGGGTGATGGTGGTCGGCATCCAGCCGGGCGAACCGGGCGAGCCGCGCTATCTGATCGCCGGCCGCCAGATCGAGCGCACCCACTACGAAGCGGTGGCCGACGCCAGCGCCGGTTTCCAACTCGGCCAGCGCGTCCGCATCCGCCGCCACGACTATACCGTGGTCGGCCTGACCCGGCGCATGGTGTCGGCCAGCGGCGATCCGATGGTGTTCATCCCGTTGCGCGATGCCCAGGAGGCGCAGTTTCTCAAGGA
>Ga0209573_1000108_pt1 | contig 225756 bp, 185 predicted proteins | sample TNRBio252014_DNA_FD_185870 | JGI IMG/M metagenome (GOLD analysis project Ga0209573, IMG submission 185870) | Wastewater treatment Type I Accumulibacter community from EBPR Bioreactor in Madison, WI, USA - TNR Reactor_6/25/2014_ DNA (SPAdes)... | ecosystem: Engineered > Bioreactor > EBPR >...
GCCGAGATTGTTCTGGGTCATCGCCCAGTCCAGCGGCACGCGCTCGCGCGTCCGTTCCCGCAGCGCCGCCGTGTAGGCCGCCACCGCCGCCTCCAGCCGCGCCGTCCCGGACTCCCGTTCGCCCAGGCGCCAGAGCGCGGTGCCGAGATTGTTCTGGGTCATCGCCCAGTCCAGCGGCACGCGCTCGCGCGTCCGTTCCCGCAGCGCCGCCGTGTAGGCCGCCACCGCCGCCTCCAGCCGCGCCGTCCCGGACTCCCGTTCGCCCAGGATCTGGAGCGCGGTGCCGAGATTGTTCTGGGTCATCGCCCAGTCCAGCGGCACGCGCTCGCGGGAGCGCTGGCCGAGCAGCGCCTGATAGCGAACGATGGCCTCGTCAAGGGCGGCATTATCACCCAATTCGTCGCCTTGGCGATAAAGGGCGTCGGCCTCCTGCTCGAGATAGCCCAATCGTTCCCCCTCGAGCGCCGGCGGCACCCGCTCAGCGGCGGCGGCAAAGTGGGTAGCCGCCTCGCGATAGCGCAGGCGGGTCATGGCGACATCGCCGCGATTGGCTGTCGTCGCCGCCCGTTCTCGTTGCTGGCGCTCGATTTCTCGCTGTTGGCGGTCCAGCAATGCGTCCTGAGCCTGTTCGATTTCAGATAAGCGCTCGTCGGCGTCCGCGAACCGGCCGGCATCGAGCGCGGCGCGTACCTCATCTTTCAACCGGGCAATTTCGGTCGTGTCGGTTGGTTCGGTCGCCGAGCGCGCCTTCAATTCGCGAAGTTCACTCGCGCTCTCCGCGAGACGCGTGAGCTGTTGCTCCGGCGGCACGTTAGCCTCGCCGACGATCCGGAAGAACGCCTGGAGCTGCGCCTCGTTGGCGCCAAGCTGCCGCTCCAGGGATTGGATGGTGCTCCTTTGCTCGTCGGCAAGCCGCTTCCAATCCCCCGTCGCCGCCTCGATGAGCGCCTGCACGCTCTCGGGTGCGATTCCGGTAACCGGTTCGCCGGGCTCGAGGTACGGTTCCGGCACACCGGGCGTTTTCGCCAGCAGGCGCACGAGTTCGGCGCGTTGGGCTTTGTACTCGTAGGTTTTGCCGCGCAGGGTAAGTGCGTCGCGGTCGCTTAGTGGGCGCAGATCGGCCGGCAGGCGATCGCGGGGTGGCACCGGTTCGTCATCGAAGAGCACCGGGATAATCGTTTTGCCCGCCGCCAGGGCCTGCGCGATCTCCCGGCGGACGTAATCCCTGGGATCGTCGATACGGCGGGCGCCATCGGCGCCGGTCATGTCCAGCCAATCGGGGCCGATAAGCGCCAGCAGCACGGCGCATTGATCGACGCCACGGCGCAGCGTCTCCGGGAAGAGATCGCCGCTTTCGATCGAGCTACGGTCAAAAAAAAGTCGATCCTCGCCGAAGCGGCCGCTCAGATGCTCATAAAGCGCCCGAGCGTGCCCGCCGCTATCGCGGCGGCGGTAGCTAATGAAGATGACCGGAGCGTCCGGCAACGATCTTCCCCCCAAAGACTGGAACGACCAAACCGACATGAGGTTACCGCGTTAGCGGCAAGGGACAACCTGATTTCAACCACGCCTCAGCGGAACAGAACCGTCGGCAGCCAGGTGGCGAGCGCCGGGAAGGCGGCGACGAGGGCGAGCGCGACGAGCTGGATGGCGACGAAGGGGACGATGCCGCGGTAGATGGCCATCGTCGAGACCTCGGGCGGGGCGACGCCGCGCAGGTAGAACAGCGCGAAGCCGAACGGCGGGGTGAGGAAGCTGGTCTGCAGGTTGATGGTGATCATCACCCCGAACCACACCGGGCTGATGTCGAGCTGCAGGATGATCGGGCCGACGATGGGCACGACGACGAAGATGATTTCGATGAAGTCGAGGAAGAAACCGAGGAAGAACATCACCGCCATGACCGCCAGCATGGCGCCGAAGGTGCCGCCGGGCATCGCTTCCAGCGCGTCCTTGACGATGGCGTCGCCACCAAGGCCCCGGAAGACCAGCGAGAACACCGACGCGCCGAGCAGGATGACGAACACCATCGAGGAAATCTTCAGCGTCGAGGTCATTACGTCGGCGAGGATGGACGAGAGCCAGGCCCGCGACAGCGCCACCAGAAGCCCCCACAGCAGAACGACGCACAGAAGGACGGCAATGGTGAAGGCGATGGCGTCAATGACGGTTACCTCGTTCAGCTGCATGCGCAGATCGAAGGCGCCGGTGACGACAAGCTGTCCGAGGATGGCGAGGCCGGCGGCGAAGACGGGGGTGTCGTTGCCGGGATCGAGGCGGTGGCCGAGCCAGAACGGGGCTAGCAACGGCGCCCGCCAGGGAAAGGCAAACGACGCCTGGGTGGCGGCGCGCGCGTCGGCAACGAAGGTGCTGCGGGCGGCGAGAAGAAGGGCGCCGATGGAGCCGACGGCGGCGGCCTCGGTGGGCGTGGCGACGCCGCCCAGGATCGAGCCGAGGACGGCGAGCATGAGCAGCGCCGGCGGCAGGAGGACGGTGAGCACCTTGTGGCCGAGGCGGTCCACCCGCTCGCCCGGGGCAATGAGCGAGGGGCACATCTTCGGCCGGGTGACGGAGAGCACCATCACCCACGCCATGTACAGCCCGACCAGGACCATCCCTGGCAGGAAGGCGCCGGCGAACAGGTCGATGACCGAGACCGGCGACGGCGCCCAGTTGCCGATCTCCCGCTGCGCCTCGGCATAGGCGCCCTGGAGGATGTCGCCCAACAGGACCAGGACGATGGACGGCGGAATGATCTGGCCCAGCGTGCCCGACGCGCAGATGGTGCCGGTAGCAACGCGCGGATCGTAGCCGGCCTTGAGCATGGTCGGCAGGCTTAATAAGCCCATGGTGACGACGGTGGCGCCGACGATGCCGGTGGACGCGGCGAGCAGCATGCCGACGAAGATCACCGACAGCGCCAGGCCGCCGCGCAGGCTGCCGAACAACAGACCCATGGTTTCCAAGAGCTGTTCGGCCAGCCGGGCGCGCTCCAGCATCACGCCCATGAAGACGAACAGCGGTACCGCCACCAGCACCTCGTTGATCATGACGCCGACGTAGCGGGACGGCAAACCGCCGAGCAGGCGGAGATCGAACAGGTCGAGGGTGGAGCCGATGAAGGCGAAGGCCAGCGCGGTGCCGGCGAGGCTGAAGGCGACCGGGAAGCCCATCAGCAGCACGACGCAGACGACGGCGAACATGGCGATGCTGATGAGTTCCGGGCCCACAGTCAGCCGTCCCTAGCCGTTCGCGAACCGGTCGTCCGACGGGGCCGTCCGGCCGGCGAGGACGAGGAACGAGCGCAGCATCAGGGAGAGTCCCTGCAACCCCGTCAGGACGCAGAAGACGATGATCGCCGACTTGAGCAGGAAGAGGCCCGGCAAGCCGCCGGCCTCCCGCGAGCCCTCCAGGCGGGACCAGGAGTCGGCCACGTAGGGCCAGGACACATATGCGATGACGGCGAGGATCGGCAGCATCAGAAACGCGCCGCCAGCCAAGTCCACCCACGCCTTGAAGCGCGGCCCGGCGTCGCGGTAGAGGATATCGACCCGCACATGGCTCTCGTGCAGGAGGGTGTAGCCGGCGCCGAGCATGAACACGAGGCCATGCAGCCAGACATAGGATTCCTGCAAGCCGACGAAACCGATGCTGAACACGTAGCGCAGCACGACGACGGTGAACGCGAGGAGCACCATCAGCAGCGTCAGCCAGGACACGGCCCGGCCGATGGCCTCGTTCATGCGGTCGATCACGCCGGCCAACGCGGCAAGCGCGCTCATAAGCCGCCCAACGCGGCAAGCGCGCTCAACAACAAATCGGGCGTCGGTTCGCCGACGTCTCCACCCTTTCAGGCCTCCCGTTGATGTGTCCTTGGGCGTTCTCGTTGCGGCTTAAAGTCGACCGGGGACCGATCATTGGTATCACGCAAACGTCTGAAACGGAACCACATCGCGGCCGCGATCGTGGTATTCATGCGAGAATGACGGCGGGGCGGCGTCGGGCATCTGACGAGCGGCAATGCCGATTGCGGCGAAAACGGCGACGGTGCCATAATGATCTGTCAGCGCCGAGCCTTAGGCACACGTCGGCGTTGAACCTTGAGCACGTATCGGCGTTAACCCCCTGCACACACTACGGCATTGCCCCATAAACACAAAAGGGACCCGGTCCATGTTCGAGAAGAAGCTTCGAGCCTTGCGGCGCGCGTTGCGCATGCTGCACGCCAGCCGCCAGCCGCTCAATGCCGATGTGCCCAACGACGGCACAGCCTACTCGGGCGTGAACGCCTATTATCGGCGTATACGACGGCGCTCCAGTGGCGCGTTCCGGCCCGCCTATACCTGGGGGGTCCTGCACAGCGCCCACATGGCGCGGGTGCTTGGCATCGAGCGGATTTCGGTGGTGGAGTTCGGCGTCGCCGGAGGCAATGGCCTGATGGCGCTCGATCGACTGGCGCCGCTGGTTCACGAAGCGCTCGGTGTCGCCGTCGACGTGTACGGCTTCGACACCGGATCGGGGCTGCCGCCGCCCACGGACTACCGCGATCTGCCAAACCTGTTCGCGCCAGGCACCTATATCATTGACGAAGTTGCGTTGCGCAAGAACCTGAAAAACGCGACACTGATTATTGGCGATATTGCCGATACGATCGGACCGTTTATGCAGTCCGCGCCGTCGCCCATCGGCTTTATTGCCGTGGATGTCGATTTCTACCGCTCCACGGTCGAGTGCCTAAAAATTTTTGAGCTGGATCAGCGCCACCTTCTGCCGCGCGTGCATTGTTTTTTTGACGATGTTCTCGGTTTTACCTATTCGCACGACAATGGCGAACGTCTTGCCATCAACGAGTTCAATGAACGTCGCAATGGCGTCACCCTTTCGCCGATTTTCGGTCTGCGGCACTACGTCCCGCGATCGGAGTTCCACGCCAACTGGACCGAAAAAATGTTTCTCGCCCATGTCGTCGGCCACGACCTGTATACGCGGCCGGACGGCTTGATTACCGATCCTGAAAAGCCGCTTTCCATCGTCGGTCGTTAGGGAGGCTAGGTTCGCGCGATGGTGGTCGCGCGGCGATGGTGATGTGGTCCTGGGAGATGGCCGGACCTTGCGCCCGGCCATGACGCGGTCAGGCGAAGCGGGTGGCGGCGGGGAAGCCGCGGGGGACGGGTTTGCCGGTTCGGCCGCGCTTGCCGCGCCAGGGGGTCAGGTCCTTTTCCAAGTGCAGGCCGCGCGCGGTGCGCCAGGTGAGGCCGTCGGCGGCAGCGAAGACGGATAGGTCGGCGAGACCGCCGTCGCGGTAGCGCTGGAACAGCACACCCTTGCCGCGCGCCATCACCGGCGTCTCGTCCAACGCAAACACGAGCAGCCGGCGGTTTTCTCCCAGCACGGCAACAGTGTCGTGCTCCGCGCCGACGGGCAGGCAGCGGGCAAGCCGCTCGCCCTCGCCCAGCGCCAGCACCGTCTTGCCCTTGCGGGTGCCGGCGAGGACAGCGTCCTCCTCGACCAGGAAGCCGCGCCCGGCCGACGACACGACGAGCAGGCGGCCGCCGGCCCGGTACACGGAGAGTGTCAGCGGATCGACGGCGTCCTCCAGGTCGACGAGCAGGCGGATCGGCTCGCCAAAGCCCCGCCCCGCCGGGAGGCGCGCGCAGGGCAGCGTGTAGAAACGGCCGTCCGTTGCCGCCAGCAGCAGCCGGTCGGCAAGATCGGCCTCGATGACGAAGCCCTCCTCGTCGCCGTCCTTATAGCGCAGGGTCGATGAGTCCTCGACGGTGCCGCGCACGGCACGGATCCAGCCGCGCGCCGAACACACCACCGTCACCGGCCCGGTTTCGCCGGCCGGCAGCGGGACGGAGGGCCGCGACGCCGGTGCGGCCGTCTCGATGGTGGTACGCCGCGCACCGAGCGGCGTGTCGACGCCGAAACGGCGGCCGGTTTCGGCGATTTCCTCGGCAATGGCCAGCCAGCAGAGGTCATCATCGGCCAGGAGCGCGTCCAGCTCGGCTTTGCGTTTTAGCACGTCGGCGTGCTCGCGCTTGAGCTCGATCTCCTCCAGCTTGTGCAGCTGGCGCAGGCGCATGTTGAGAATGGCGTCGGCCTGAACCTCCGAGAGGGAAAAACGCGTCATCAGCGCCGTCTTAGGCACGTCGGCCTCGCGGATGATGCGGATCACCTCGTCCAGATTGGCCATGGCGATGAGCAGGCCGGAGAGAACCTCCAGCCGATGGACGAGGCGGCCGAGACGGTAGCGGGAGCGGCGCTTAAGAACCTCGAAGCGGTGGTCGAGGAAAATCCGCAGCGCCTCCTTGAGGCCGATCCGCCGGGGCGTCCGCCCGTCGACGAGGGCGTTCATGTTCAGGTTGACGCGCGATTCGAGGTCGGTGCGGGCGAACAGGTATTCCATCGCCGCCGCCGGATCCAGCGACCGGTCCTTGAGTGTGATGACGAGACGCACGTCGGATGTCGACTCATCCGCGATCTCGGCATTGAACGGCGCCTGACGCGCCGACAGCAGATCGGCGATCGCCTCGATCAGGCGGCCTTTCGCCACTTGGTAGGGGATTTCGGTGATGACGATGCGGCGCCGGCCGCCGGAAGCCGCCTCGTCGACCCAGCGGGCGCGGACCCGGAAGGCGCCGCGGCCGGTCTCGTAAGCGCGGAGGATGGTGTCGGGCGGATCGATGACGATGCCGCCGGTGGGAAAGTCCGGCCCGCGCACGGTGGCGAGCAGAGTGGCGGTGTCGGTCTCAGGCGAGTCGATGAGGAGCGTGAGCGCCCGGCACAACTCGCCCGCGTTGTGAGGCGGGATGCTGGTCGCCATGCCGACGGCGATGCCGCTGGCACCGTTCGCCAGCATGTTGGGAAAGGCGGCCGGCAGGACGACCGGCTCCTCCTCTTCGCCATCGTAGGTGGGGCGGAAATCGACCGCGTTTTCGTCGATCCCCTCCAACATCGCCTCGGCGATATGGGTCAGCCGCGCTTCGGTGTACCGCATGGCGGCGGCGCCGTCGCCGTCGATGCTGCCGAAGTTTCCGTGCCCCTCGACCAGCGGATAGCGCAGCGCGAACTCCTGCGCCAGGCGGACCATGGCATCGTAGACGGCGACGTCGCCGTGGGGATGAAACTTGCCGATAACGTCACCGACGACGCGCGCGCACTTCTTGAAGCCCGACGCCGGATCGAGCTTGAGCTGACGCATGGCGTAGAGGAGCCGCCGGTGCACCGGCTTCAGACCGTCGCGCGCGTCCGGCAGCGAGCGGGAGACGATGGTCGACAGCGCATAGGTGAGGTACCGCTCGGCGATCGCGTCGGCGAGCGCGACGTCGGTCGGCTCGGCAATGGGGGGCGCCTCGGTCATCGCCGTTCCTCCTTGGTCCGCATCGGGATAGTCATACCGGATATTGTCGGGAAATTGAAAAGAAACGCTAAATGAATGGTCAGGGGGCGGGCGGCGGTGTCCCTGCCTGCCCCGGCCAGGACGCTGCCAAGCGGGCACGGGCCGATGGCATCGGGCGGTGACGCGCCGCGTACACGTGGCGTTCGAGAAAGTGCCCGGTCAGCCGCAGCCCGGCCGCCAAGTCGTCCGGCGTGGCCCAAGCACGGGGATTGTGAAGGAAGCCCGGCAACGCGAGCAGGCGTTCGGCATAGGGAAGGCCGGCCTCGCGGGTGACGGCGCGGCCGGTGCGCGGCGATACGAAGGCCAGGTCGTCCGAACCGCCGGTCACCGCGCAGCGGGCCAGATCGAGTCCGAAACCGAGAACCGATAACAGATTGATTTCCCAAGCGATATAGACGAGCGCCCAGTCCTCCCGCTCGGCAAGGGCGGCAAGCAGCGCCGTGCTGCCCTCGTACAGGCCCGGCGCCGGCTCCCGCTCGCCAAGCGCGGTATCGACGACAGCGCACAGTGCCGACAGCGTTGCCAGGCGCGGACGGTCGTAAAGAATGCGCGGATCGGGCGACGCCACCCCTTCGCAGGTGACCGTGCCGAGATTGTCGGCAAGACGGCTGCGCCAAGTGACGTGCACGCAGGCCCCCGGCTGCAGGGCCGCACGCCGGCCACCGCCCTGGCCATGCACCAGCCCGTGGTGGCGCCCGCGGTCGCGCGTCAGCAGCGAGACGATGGCCGCGGCCTCTCCGTGGCGGCGCAGGGACAAGACCATCGCGTCGTCAGACCACTGCATGGCCCTGCCCCCACCCCAATTTCGGCACGGCAGCGTCCAACCGCAACCAATTGCCGTAGTTGCGGGTTAATTTTTCATCTAAATTATGCGATTTGCTGTGTAACATATTGTTATATAAGTCTAGCGTTAGATATTTGTGCGTTCGCCAAATGTTCTTTCTTTTGCCGTGCTGGAGAGTGTGGTAATTTCTGCCGCCATAAAGGGGGTGCCAAAAACGAGGAAGTGTCCGCAACGACCACTTCAGGTAGGGAGATGCGCGCTTGACTGTGCACGATATTATGATCACCGAACCCCATCCGTGTCGACGCGGCTTCTTTCGGCGCATATACGCTCGCGTCGCCGTGTCCAATACCGGTTCCTATTGGGTCTGGCAGCAGATCGATGAGAACGGTGCGACCTTGACCGACGCCGAAAATGCTTTCCCGAGCGAGGATGCCGCGTTGAATGACGCCGTTCAACGCCTCAACGGCGCCGCGATGTCCATCTGAGCGGCGCGCGCTTGGAGCCTCGATAAGACCGTCCAGATCCGGCTTGGCGACCAATCATGGTGCTGTGCGGTGGATACGACGTTTGGGCTCATGGTGCCCACAGCGCGGGCCGCAACCATGACGGCGGCAACGAAAGAGTGCCGCTGGGAAGCGGCTTGTCGACGCGCAGGCGGATCGACTGCCATGCCCCGTTATATTCCTCCGGCAAGGGATAGGGAGGCATTGCGCCCGTTTCGGGTTGAAAGCCGAAACGGCCATAATATCCTGGGTCTCCAAGCACATAGACCTGAATTACGTCGTCGCGTTTGAGGCGTTCCAAGCCGTCCTGAAGGAGGGCGCCACCGAGCCCCCGCCGTTGCGCGTTGGGAGCGACCGCCAGTGGCCCCAATAGAGCGACCCTGTCGGATCGACCGACAATGCCGCATGCCGAGAAGATGACATGCCCGACGAGAGCCCGGTGAGCATGCCCGACAAGCGAGAGAACCATGGGTTCCTGAGAGAGCAGTTCCCTTACCAGAGGGCGCAAATCCTCTTCAGGGAACGCATCCGCATACAGCGTCTCGATCGAGGCGATGTCACTTGGCAGGCTTTCGCGCACCACAATGCCGTCGATCATCGCGTCACCTTCCCTTTCTGAACGTGACTCTGGCTTACTCGGTATCCATATGCTGGCGGGTGAGAAAGGCGCGGTCCTGGCGCCACGTTTTCCACACGCGGACGTGCAGGAACAGATGAACGCGGCGATCCAGCAGGCGTTCGAGCTCGAGGCGGGCGCGCTCACCGATACGGCGGATCTGCTCGCCGGATCGGCCAAGCACGATCGCCCGCTGCGTCGGCCGCTCGACGAAAATGGTCTGCTCGATGCGGACGCTGCCGTTATCCTGTTCCCGCCAGCTTTCCGTTTCCACCGCGATGGCGTAGGGAATCTCGTCCTGAAGCTGCCAGAATACCTGTTCGCGGGTGATCTCGGCCGCCAGCATGGCGTTCGGCAGATCCGACAGATCATCGGCGGGATAGAGCCACGGGCCGGCCGGTAGACGACCGGCGATGTGCCGGACGAGGTCGTCGACGCCGTCACCGGTGCGGGCGGAAATCATGAACGTATCGCTGAAAACGCCGGCCGAGGTCAGATCGCCGACCAGACGGAGCAGCGCCGGCTTGGCCACCAGATCGATCTTGTTGAGAACCAGGATCGCCTGACGGGACTGGGCCTTAAGCCAGCCCACCACCTCCTCGCACGCCGGATCGATGCCGCGGCGGCTGTCAACCAGCATTAACCGCACGTCGGCATCAGCCATGCCGCGCCAGGCGGCCGAAACCAGCGCCTGGTCGAACTGCTTTCGCGGCTGGAACAGACCCGGTGTATCGACGAGCAGAAGCTGCGTCCGGTCGCGGTTGACGATGCCGATAACCCGAAACCGCGTCGTCTGCGCCTTTGGCGAGACGATGCTGACTTTGCTGCCGACGATCCCGTTGACCAGGGTCGACTTGCCGACGTTGGGAGCGCCGACGACGGCGACGAACCCGCAGCGTGTGTCGGGCGGCGGGACCGCCATCACGGCGTGGAATCCTTGGGCGTGAGCCGCGCCAGCATCAGCCGCGCCGCTTCCTGTTCCGCCATGCGCTTGCTGGTGCCGGTGCCGACACTCGCCACCCCGTCGGCGATACTACCGGCAACGCGGACCTCAACCGCAAAGGTCGGCGCGTGGTCCGGCCCAGCACGCTCCGCCTCGCGGTAGACGGGGAGCGCCATTCCCCTCGCCTGCACCCATTCCTGCAACGCCGTCTTGGCGTCCATCGGCGGCTTGACCAATGCTGTGATCTGATCCCGCCAGTGGCGCTCGACGAGGGCGTACGCCGCCTCGAAACCACCGTCGAGATAGACGGCGGCAAGCAGCGCCTCGGCGCAATTGGCGAACAGGGCCGGATTGACGCGGCCGCCCGCCTCCTCCTCACCCTTGGACATCCGGATGGCCGGAGCAAAGTTGAGACGATCGGCAACGTCGGCCAGCGCTTCGCGGCGCACCAGGGCTGTGTGACGGCGGGCAAGGTCACCGACGCTGCCGCCGTCAAAGCGGTCGAACAGAATGCGGCTGACGGCGAGACCGAGAACGCGATCGCCAAGAAACTCAAGGCGCTCGTTGGACCGGGGGGGGCGGCCGCGGGCGCCGGCGACACTGGAATGGGTCAGCGCCTCCTCCAGGAGAGCGGCGGAGCGGAACGAATAACCAAGGCTCTCCTCAAGTCGCCGCAGCTCCGACGGCCGGAACTCTGGCGATGGGGGGCGATCACCGCCGGTCATTCGATCGCCCGAAAGAACCGGTCGACGCGCAGTGTCGATGGCCATTCCCAGATTTTCAACGCCGATCCGTCGACGGAGAAGAAGATGAACTCCGCCCGTCCGATCAGATTGACGAAGGGAATGTAGCCGACTTCGGACAGAAAACGGCTGTCGCGGGAGCTGTCGCGGTTGTCGCCCATGGCGAAATAGTGGCCGGGCGGAACCGTGTAGACACCGGTGTTGTCGAACGGGCCCTCGTCGCTGACCTCCAGAATCTCGTGCGTGCGGCCGCCCGGCAGCGTCTCGAGATATCGCTTGAAGCGCTGCTTGATGCCGTTCGGGCCACTGACGACGAAGTCCCCGGCTCGCTCGCGCGGCACCTCCTCGCCATTGATGTTGAGGCGGCCACCGATGAGCTGCACCGTATCGCCGGGCAGCCCGATGATGCGCTTGATGTAATCGGTCTGGTTGTCCGTGGGCAGCTTGAAGACGACGACATCGCCGCGCTCCGGCTCGCTGGCCATGATGCGGCCGTCGAAAAGCGGCAGGCTGAGCGGCAGCGAATATCGACTGTACCCGTAAGAATACTTGGAAACGAATAAATAGTCTCCAATAAGAAGCGTCGGAATCATGGAACCGGACGGGATGCTGAACGGTTCAAAAGCAAAGGTTCGGATTACCAGCGCAATTAATACCGCGTAAATTATGGTCTTGAACAGATCCCACAAGCCTTGGGATTTTTCCTGGATCATCGACGAACCAATTCTGAGCTTTTAGGGAAAGTGCACGACCGCGTGGAATGACCGCGGGGACACTAGGACGTAGAACGACCGCACGAGAGATGTCAAGGATGGGACACCGCCGCGTGGACTGCGGAAATCAGGACGATGGCGTGCGCGAAGGGAAATTCGTCGGTCAACGACAGCTCCAGATGGGGAACCATGCCGTCCGGCGTCAGCAGCGCCAGCCGCCGCCCGGCGCCACCGGTCAACCCGAGAACCGGCTTGCCCGACTTAAGGCTCGTCACCTCGATGTGGCGCCAGGCGACGCCCTGGCGAAGGCCGGTGCCAAGGGCCTTGGTGCAGGCTTCCTTGGCGGCGTAATACTGCGCGTAGGCGGCGGCGGGCGACGCCCGGCGTTCGCATCGCCGACGCTCGACGGCCGTGTAGACGCGTCGGCGGAAGCGATCGCCGAAGCGGTCGAGAGTGCGCTGAATACGCCGGATGTCGATGAGATCGGTGCCGACCCCGATGATCATGACGCCGAGGGTTCCGGCGCCGCCATCGGAGCCGGGTCAGCCGGCGCCGGATCGGGAGGAGAAGGATCGGCAGGTGGCGCATCGAGGGGTGACGCCGACGTGGGCATGCGCCAGGCGTCCATAACGGCGCGCATGCGGGCGATGCTCACCTCAAGGCCGGTGAAGATCGCCTCGCCGATGAGAAAATGGCCGATGTTCAGTTCGACGATGGGGTGAATGGCGGCGATCGGCCCGACGGTTTCGTAGCTCAACCCATGGCCGGCATGGCAGTCAAGACCGAGCGACACCGCGAGGTCCGCGGCATCGACGATATGCTTCAGCTCGACCCGGCGTTTGTTCTCGCCATCGGCGGCGCAGTAGGCGCCGGTGTGCAGTTCCACCGCCCGGGCGCCGAGCATGTGCGCCGCCTTGACCTGCAACGGCCGGGCTTCGACAAACAGCGCGACGGCAATGTCGGCCTCGACGAGACGACGGACGATCGGCGCCAGCCGGTCATAGTGCGCGACGGCGTCGATGCCGCCCTCGGTGGTCCGTTCCTCGCGCCGTTCGGGCACGATGCAGACGGCGTGCGGCCGATGGCGGAGCGCCAGCGCCAGCATCTCCTCCGTGGGCGCCATTTCCAGGTTGATCGGCGCCGGTACCCCGGAGACAAGGCGCTCGATGTCGTCATCGGAAATGTGCCGGCGGTCCTCACGCAGGTGCGCGGTGATGCCGTCGGCGCCGGCGCGGACGGCAAGATGGGCGGCGCGAACGGGGTCAGGATGGACGCCGCCGCGCGCGTTGCGGATGGTCGCGACGTGGTCGATGTTGACGCCAAGGCGAAGGTGCTGGCTCATCCGCGTGCCCGATCCGCCGTGTTGACCGAGGGCGTCGCTCGCAGCGCGGCGATGATGTTGACCAAGTGTTTGACGTCCTGGACCTCAATATCGAGGAGGATATCGAAGAACTGCAGCGTCCGGTTGGTAATCTTCAGATTGGTGATGTTGCCGCCGTTCTTGGCGATCACCGTCGTCAGGTTGCCGAGACTGCCGGACTCGTTGGTCACGGTCACCTGAATGCGACCGACGTGGACGGCGGGTGTCTCGCCATCGACGCTCCAGGCGACATCGATCCACCGCTCCGGCGAATCGGCGAACACCTCCAGGCTGTCGCAGTCGATGGTGTGAATGGTGACGCCCTTGCCGGTGGTCACGAGCCCAACAATACGGTCGCCGGGCAGCGGGTGGCAGCACCCGGCGTAATGAATGGCCATGCCGGGAATAAGGCCCTGGATCGGTACGCCCTGGCTCGGCTTGGTGATCTTTCGCCGGGCGCGCGCTAGCGGCACCACTTTTTCAAAGACGCTCCGGCGCCTCTTGGTCGCCGGGAACACCGCCTCGATCACCGCGCGGCTGGTGATATGGCCGGCGCCTACCTGGGCATAAAGATCCTCGACGGTGCTCTGCTTGAAGTTCATGAGCACGTTTTCGAGGCCCTTGACGGAAAACTCGTACCCCTCGTCCAGGAAGGCGCGCTCCAGGATCGAGCGGCCGAGCTGCGCGTACTGCTCGCGCTCCTTGGAGCGGACGAAGCGGCGAATGCGGGCCCGCGCCTTGCCGGTAATGACGAACCGGTCCCAGGTCGGCGACGGTGTCTGGGCGCGCGACGTAATGATCTCGACCTGATCGCCGTTGAGAAGCACCGTCCGGAGCGGCATCATTCGGCCATTGATCTTGGCGCCGACGCAGCGATCGCCGATTTCCGAATGAACGGCGTAGGCAAAGTCGACGGGCGTGGCGCCCTTCGGCAAGTTGATCAGATCGCCCTTGGGCGTGAAGCAGAACACCTCGTCCTGGAACATCTCCAGCTTGGTGTGCTTCAGAAAATCCTCGGCGTCGCCGGCGTGCTCGAGAATGTCGAGCAGCTCGCGCAGCCAGCGGTAGCGACGGCCGTTGGTCGCCGAAACGCCCTGTTTGTAGCGCCAATGCGCGGCGACGCCAAACTCCGCCACCTCGTGCATTTCCCGGGTGCGGATCTGCAGTTCCACCCGCTGGCGCTCGGGACCGAGGACGACGGTGTGCAGCGACCGGTAGCCGTTCGGCTTAGGCGTGGAAATGTAGTCCTTGAACCGCCCCGGAACGACCGGATAGGCGCCATGCAGGACGCCCAGCGCCTGGTAGCAATCCTCGACCGTATCGACGATGACGCGGAAGGCCATGATGTCGCTAAGCTGCTCGAAGCTGAGATTGTTGCGTTGCATCTTCTGCCAGATCGAGTAGGCGGATTTTTCCCGCCCCACCACTTCGGCGTTCAGGCCGCTGGAGTTCAGCGTGGCACCAAACTGCTCGACGATGCGGGCGATCATATCGCCGCCCTGGTCGCGCAAGAAGCCGAGGCGGGCGACGATGGAGGCGCGCGCGTGCGGGTTCATGACCGCGAACGACAGATCCTCCAGCTCGGTCTTAATTTCCTGCATGCCAATGCGCTCGGCCAGCGGCGCGTAGATGTCCATCGTCTCGGTGGCGATCCGCTGTTGCTTGGCCGGGTCGCTGATGTGATGCAGCGTCTGCATGTTGTGCAGGCGGTCGGCCAGCTTGACGAGGAGGACGCGGATGTCCTCCGCCATGGCGACCACGAACTTACGGAAGTTTTCCGCCTGCTTGGTGTGCTCCGACTGCAGTTCGATCCGGTTGAGCTTGGTCACTCCATCGACGAGGTGCGCAACCTCGCTGCCGAACATCGCCTTGATCTGATCCAGCGTGGCGCCGGTGTCCTCTACTGTATCGTGCAGAAGGGCGGTGACGATGGAGGCCAGGTCCAGGTGATACCGGGTGAGAATGCCGGCGACCTCGACCGGATGGGACAGGTAGGGGTCACCCGACGCGCGCACCTGCGAGCCGTGCGCCTTCATGGCGAACACGTAGGCCCGGTTGAGCGACTCCTCGTCGACGCCGGGATCGTATGCCCGCACCGCTTCGACCAGCTCAACCTGCCGGATCATGGCGACCTCCGCGAGCGTTCATCAATCCGGCATCGGTCTTGCTCAGTCGCCCTCCTTGGGTCCGCCGAGCGGGTCGGGCCCGTCATCCGGCCCGTCGTCACCTTGTTCGTCATCCCCTTGGGCGGCGGCTTCATCGACGTCGGAGAGGTCCTCGAACTCGGTCTCGTCGATGTCGCTGTCGTCGCTCTCGCCGTCGTCGGCGATCGCGTCGGCCGTGTCCTCGTCGGCGGTTTCTTCCACCGCGTCGCCGCCGAAGTCATCCTTGACATTCAGGAAATCGAGGTCATCCGCTTCCGGCTCGTCCGGCTCGACGACCTTTTGCAGACCGCGAATGAGACCCTGTTCCAGATCGGCCAGCGGGATGGTGCCCTCGGCGATCTCGCGCAGTGCGATGACGGGATGCTTGTCGTTATCCCGATCGAGGCTGGGGGGCGCACCGGCGCCGAGATTGCGCGCGCGCTGCGCCGCCATCATCACCAGTTCGAAGCGGTTCGTGACGCGGAGGACACAATCCTCCACTGTAACGCGGGCCATACATATGCCTCCAAAACGGCTGTGTTTGTCGCTGCTTCTATCATTTAGGCGTTCTACGACCGCCGAAGCAAGGGATGAAGCATAGAAGCGCGGTCGCTCTCTGGATCCGGAAACCGTTCAGCCATTGGTTCGGCCTGCTGTTCGGCCGGCAACCGGGCGATCATTTCGGCGATGGTTCGGCCGAGAATGGGATGGCGCCATTGCGGCGCCAACTCCGCCCACGGCTTCAGGACAAACGCCCGCTGGTGCAGGCGGGGATGGGGCAGCGTCAGGCCGCCCGGTTGGCCAAAGACCAGGTCATCGACAGCAAGGAGGTCGAGATCGAGAACGCGTGCCGCGTTGGGCACCGTCCTGATCCGCCCGAATTGGTGCTCAATCCGGTGCAGAAGCTCAAGAAGCGCGCCGGGAGAGCGGTTCGGGCGCACCGAGACGACGGCGTTGATGAACAATGGCTGGTCCGATGAGGGAATCGGCGCGCTCCAGTACCAACGCGACCGCCGGATATGCGATAGTCCCGCGTCGGAGAGCGCCTCGATGGCAGCGGCCAGCGTTGCCCGCGGCAGGCCGTACCCGGGACTGGGCATGTTGCCGCCAAGGCCGATGTAAGCGAGGGGTTCGGCGGCTGTCATCTCACTTGCGGGCTTCCACGGCGTCACTTAATTATAGTCTATACGACGCTTTATCAGCATATCGGCACCAGCATATCGGCGCGTCGCCGGATTTTCACCCAAAGATAGCCACAAAAGTGTCGGCTTAGAATTATAGGGATTGACATGGCGGTTTTTTACCCGCAGGAGCGGATCGGACTTTTCATCGATGGATCGAATTTGTACGCAGCGGCGCGAGCGCTCAATTTCGATATCGATTACAAAAAATTACTCGAACTTTTTGCCACCAAGGGGCAGCTAGTCCGCGCCTTTTATTACACGGCGCTGATCGAGGATCAGGAGTACTCGCCCATCCGGCCGCTGATCGACTGGCTCGATTACAACGGCTACACGATGGTGACGAAACCGACCAAGGAGTTCACCGACGCCGCCGGCCGCCGCAAGATCAAAGGCAACATGGACATCGAACTGGCCATCGACGTGATGGAAATGGCCACGCACCTGGACCATGTGGTGCTGTTTTCCGGCGACGGCGACTTCCGCCGCCTTGTCGAGGCGGTGCAGCGGCGCGGCGTGCGGGTGAGCGTGGTGAGCACTGTGCGCTCCCAGCCGCCGATGGTGGCCGACGAGTTGCGCCGGCAGGCCGACCATTTCCTGGAACTTCAGGACATGCAGGTCTTTATCGCCCGCGCGGCGCAGAACCGCGACGACCGGACGGTGCCGATCCACGACGGCTCGCCGGCGATGGACCCCGAGGATATCCTCGAGCGCGCCTGATCGCCGCCGTTGCCGTGGTTGCGCTTACCGGCCCCGATCACGACTGTGCGCTGTGCCCGCGCCTCGCCCGGTTTCGCCAAGAGAACCGGGACGCGCAGCCCGACTGGCACAACGCCCCTGTGCCGTCGTTCGGCCGCAGGGATGCGCGTCTGCTGATCGTCGGGCTGGCGCCGGGACGACGGGGTGCGAACCGCACCGGGCGGCCATTTACCGGCGACTTCGCTGGCGATGTGCTGTATCCGGCCTTGCTGGCACATGGTTTTGCCCGCGGCGACTACCGGGCGTCAATCGACGACGGATTCGAGCTCAACGACTGCCGGGTGTCCAACGCAGTGCGCTGCGTGCCGCCGCTCAACCGGCCGACGACCGAGGAGATCCGCACCTGCGGCACCTTTTTGGCGCGGGAGATGGACGGGATGGCGTCATTGACGGCGATACTGGCGCTTGGCCGCATTGCCCATGACGCGGTGCTGCGGGCGCGCAAGCTGGCGCGAACCCCCTACCCGTTCGCGCACGCCCGCCACCATGCGTTGGCGGATGGCCGGGTTCTCATTGACAGCTATCATACGTCGCGACTGAACACGAACACCGGCCGCCTGACCGATGCGATGTTTATGGACGTGGTGCGCTCCATCCGTCTTCTGCTCGCCGATGCGGCGGGCGAGTGCCTGTCATGACCACCGATATGTCCGAAAAAGAGAAGATGCTGGCCGGCGCGCTCTACGATCCGTTTGATCCAGAGCTTAAGGAGATGCGGCGGCGGGCGCGCCGCTGGGCCCAGGCGTTCAACCGGAGCGACGCCGACGATGCGGCGGGGCGCCGCCGCCTGCTCGATGACCTGCTGGAATCAGTCGGCCGGCGAGTCTGGATCGAACCGCCGGTCTACGTCGATTACGGGTGTTTCATCACGCTCGGCGACAACGTCTACATCAACACCAATTGTGTCATTCTCGACTGCAACCGGGTGCGCATCGGCAACCAGACGCAACTCGGGCCGAACGTCACGCTGTCGCCGGCGACGCATCCGGTGAACGCGGCCGAACGGGTCGCGGGACCGGAGATGGCCTATCCGATCACCATCGGCAACCGGGTGTGGATCGGCGCCGGGGCGATCATCGGGCCGGGCGTGACCATCGGCGACGACACCACCATCGGCGCCGGCAGCGTGGTGATGAAGGACGTGCCGCCGCGCGTCGTCGCGGCGGGTAACCCGGCCCACGTCATCCGGACACTGGCGGATTGATTGGGGCTTGCCACGGACTTAAAGACGTGACCGCAGAAAGCCACATCAAGAGCCCTATCAACGGCTGAGTCTCGAAGGTGCTTTGACCGCCATGTCCCGTCGCCCCACCCGAATACCGCTGGTCATGCTTTTGTTCGCGGTCATCGCCGTCCTTGCCGGTCCCGCCGACGCCGCCGAACCCGGAGCGGGAGCCGATACGATGAAAAAGACGTCGAGTGGCAACGGGACCGGCACGTCGCCCTGGTCAGAGGTTCGATCACCATTGCCGGCCGATGACGCGATCGAGGCCCGTGTCTCCGCCCTGCTGGAGCGGATGACGCTTGAGGAAAAGGTCGGGCAGATCATCCAGGCCGATATCCGCTACGCGTCGCCAGACGAGGTCAGACAGTTTCACCTGGGCTCTATCCTGAGCGGTGGTGGCGCCTTTCCCGACGATGACCGCCACGCCTCCGCCGCCGACTGGCTGGCCAAAGCGGACGCGTACTACGATGCGTCGGTGGATGCGTCCGACGGCGGGACGGCCGTGCCCATCATGTGGGGTATCGATGCCGTGCATGGTCATGGTGGCGTTTTCGGCGCCACGGTGTTTCCCCACAACATCGCGCTGGGCGCCACCCGCAACCCGGATCTGGTTCGGGAGATCGGCGCCGCGACGGCGCGCGAGGTGGCTGCCACCGGCCTCGACTGGACGTTCGCGCCGACGCTGGCCGTGGCGCAGGACCGGCGCTGGGGACGGTCGTACGAGAGCTTCTCGGAAGATCCCGAGCTGGTGGCGACGCTGGGCCAGGCGGCAATCCTCGGCCTGCAGGGCGATCCGGCCGACGACACGTTTCTTGGCCCAGGCCGCATTCTGGCGACGGCGAAGCATTTCGTCGGCGATGGCGGCACCGAGCGCGGACGCGACCAGGGCGACACCCGGGTCAGCGAAGCGGAGCTGGCAACCGTGCACGGCGCCGGCCATGTCGCCGCCATCAAGGCCGGCGTGCAGACGATCATGGCAACGTACAACAGCTGGAACGGCCGCAAAGTGCACGGCGAGACGCATCTGCTGACCGATGTCCTGCGCCATCGGCTTGGCTTCGACGGCCTGGTCATCGGCGACTGGGACGGACACGCGCAGATCCCCGGGTGCTCCAAGAAAAGCTGTCCGGACGCGATCAACGCCGGCATCGACATGATCATGGTGCCGGGCGAGTGGCGGGCGTTTCACGCCAACACCGTCCAGCAGGTACAATCCGGCGTGATTTCCGAGGAGCGGCTGAATGAGGCGGTGCGCCGAATCCTGCGGGTGAAGGTGCGCGCCGGGCTGTTCGAAAGCGGCCGGCCGTCCGAGCGGCCGCTGGCCGGTCAGGCCGAGTGGCTTGGTCATCCGTCGCACCGCGCCCTGGCCCGCCAGGCGGTGCGGGAGTCGCTGGTTCTGCTCAAGAATACGTTCGGCCTGCTGCCGCTGTCGCCGTCGGCGCATATTCTGATCACCGGCGAGGGGGCTACGACGATCGCCCAGCAGGTGGGCGGATGGACGATGTCGTGGCAGGGCGAGGATATCCACAACGAGGACTTTCCCGGCGCGACCAGCCTCTATCAGGCGTTCGCCGACGCGGCCGACGCGGCCGGCGGCAAGGCCGTGCTCAGTCCCGACGGCACGTTCGGCGAGCGACCGGACGTGGCGATCGTCGTGTTCGGCGAAGGACCTTACGCCGAAATGCGGGGGGATCTGGACGATTTGGCGTTCGGAGCCGACGATCCAAGCGGCTTCGAGCGGCTCGAAAGCCTCAAGCAGGCCGGCATCCCGACGGTGGCGGTGTTTCTGACCGGCCGGCCGCGATGGACCAACCCGGAGCTGAACCGTGCGGACGCCTTCGTCGTTGCCTGGCAGCCCGGTAGCGAGGGCGGCGGCGTTGCCGACGTGCTGCTGCGCGCCCCGGATGGGAGATTCGCGCACGATTTCCGCGGCCGGCTGCCGTTTTCGTGGCCGGCAACCGCCGAACCGGACGCCACGCGCGCCGATGGGTCGGCGGCGGAACCGCTATTCCCTGCCGGCTACGGCCTTAGCTACGCCGAGTCGGCGGAGGTGGGTGTGGTGCCCGAGGACGGTGGGCCGCAACCGGGAGTGCCCGAGCCGACGATCGCGCTGTTCCGCAACGGGCGCGCGGCGGCGCCGTTCCGGATGATGGTCGGCGACGGCGCGGACTGGGACGTCGCCGTCTATGACTCAGGCGCGGAACCCCTAGGCGGCCAGCCGCTGGGCGTTGACGCCTTCGACGGGTCCGATCCGGCGGGCACCGGACGCCGGGTCCGGTGGGCGGGCGGACCAACCGGCCGTCTGTCGCTCGCGACTCTGGTTCCCGTCGACCTTTCCGCCGGCGCCGAGGGCACGGCGCAGCTTCATCTGTCGGTTCGGGTCGAGGCACCGCCCGCGGGCCGAGTCATGCTGGGTTCCTGCGACGAAGACGGTTGCGATGGCCCGCTGGACATCGGCGACCTGCTGCGGCAGACGCCGGCGGGCGAGACCATGGACGTGCGCATCGACCTGCGCTGCCTCGTCTCGGACCCCGAGAGGGGGTGGGAGACCGCCATTCCGTTCCGCCTGTCCGCCAGCGGAGCCATGACGCTGGACTTCCAGCGCATCGCCATCGAACGCACCGACGCCCCCCTTCCGGCCGAGCCGGTCTGTCCCGGCCCGGCGTGACGAACGTCGCGGGCGGAACCGAGGCCGGCGCACGTGAACGCGAACGCGAACGCGAACGCGTCAAGGCTTGTCCATCAGGCCCATCTGGCGGAAGCTGGAATGGCCGCGCTTGGACATGATCAGATGGTCGTGCAGCACGATGCCCACCTGATCCAAGGCGTCACGCACGCGCCGGGTCATCTCGATGTCCGGCTTGGACGGCTTGGGATGGTTGCTCGGGTGGTTGTGCACCATCACGATGGCCGAGGCGTCCAGCGCCAGCGCGCGTTTCATCACCTCACGCGGATAGACCATGGTGTGGTCGATGGTCCCTTCGTGCTGGACCTCGTCGGCAATGAGGACGTTCCCGCGGTCGAGAAACAGGATCCGGAACTGCTCCACCATCATGTGCGCCATCGTCGTCCGCAGATAGGCGATGAGCTTGTCCCAGTTGTCGAAGGTCGGCCGGTCGCTGAGTTCCTCCCGCGCCAGCCGTGAGGCGAAGACCCGGATCAGGCGGAACAGTGTGATCACAAAGTGGTCGACCCGATCGAACTCGGTAAGCTGCGACGCCTGCGCATGGACGACGCCGCCGAGACTGCCGAACCGGGTCAGCAGCGCCTTGGCCAGCGGTTTGGTGTCGATGCGGCGGATGCCATAGAACAGACAGAGTTCCAGCAATTCATAGTCGGGCAGGCCGTCGTCGCCGTTGCTCAAGAACCGCTCGCGCAGGCGCTGCCGGTGCCCCCAGTAGTGCGGATGGTTGACCAGCTCCGGCTGGCTTTGCGAATCGGCGAGGCCGGCGACGCCACCGTGGGATTCCCCTTGAACAACGATCCGCTCGCTGATCGTTGCCGTCGGATCGCCGGCGTCGAACACCCACACGCGCGCCACCGCGTCCCACCGGCCGCCAAGCTCCCGCAGCAGATGGCGGTGCGGATGGGTGTCGCCTTTGACCTCGTAACTTTCCGCCGCACCCGTCGCACGCCGGCGCACGGACAGGCCGTGGACGGCAAGCGGTCCGTGGACTGAATCGACGTTCACGTCAGTGTGCCCGGGCGAGCCGTTCGCCACGGCGCCAGTCCCACGGCGCCACGAACGATCCGCGCCACATGCCTTTCTGTTCGGCGCGCGCCGCCGTTTCCTCAGCTACATAATCCATGGCGTAGCGGCGGAAGGCCAGCGCCCAGCCATCTCGCACCATCAAGGCGTTGAGGTTGACCTCGCCGGCATAGCAGACGGCGATGAGGCGACCGTAGCGGTCGCGCTTGCTCCCTTCGCAGCGCACGACTTGGCCGTCGGCGGCGGCGACGAGAACATCGGTCGCAATCTCGCCGCACTTCCAGGTGACCTCGCCGGCGCCGCAGCGCTGACGGCTCTCGGGCGCGTCGATGCCGTGCAGACGTACCCGTTCGCCGCCCACCTCGATGGTATCGCCATCGATGACGCGGGCGTCGCCGGTAACGTCGGCTGTCGCGGCGGCAGTGCGGATGAGGCAGAGAACAAGTAACGGGCCAAGCCAGAGCGGAAGCTTCATGGCTGCTCCTCCTTCAGCGCGTATACACCCGCGCCAGGAACAGCCTGGTTGGCATCAAACACCGGGTCGATGCCCGGCTCGTCCTTCTCCAGTGAAGGGTTTCCCCCTCTCACCAGTCAAGTATTAGCACTCACGGCTCCGCAAGCCCAGGATTTTTGCGCGTATTCCACAAATTACGCATGGTCCATGTCGCTTTATCCCCACACGGTCGTGGCGGTTGGCACCGCCGCGACCACATCCTCTCGCTAGCACGGGCCCCTCCTTCTCCCGCTCGCGGGAGAAGGAAATTTGCCGGCGGCGTAGGTGTTTGCGCTCGATCCCCAAAGAGGGCATAGTCTTGGGTCAACGATCAGGAAGAGTTCATCAAAATCATATTATTATTGTGGTGATTACTTGGGATTGAACAAGACAACCACCCGGGAGGTCCGCGAAGGGGCTCATGAACCGGAGCGGCGATGGAATAAGGGCGCGACGGCAGAATTCGGAACAGAACGCTACGAAAAAGTGCAGCTTTAGGCGTTAGGCACGGTAACAACGTAGCGTTGTCAACGGGAGGCGGGCATTCATGATCGGTATTACCGGCATCATTTTATCGTTAGTTTTACTGATGTATCTCGCCTATCGCGGGATTAACGTTCTTTTCTTGGCGCCTATCTGCGCGACGCTGGCTGTTCTGTTCGCGGGTGGCATACCCATCCTCGGTACATACACCCAAGTGTTCATGGTCGCGTTGGGCAATTATCTGGCGAAGTTCTTCCCGCTGTTCATGCTCGGCGCCATCTTCGGCAAGTTGATGGACGATTCCGGTTCGGCCAAGGTGATCGCCGAGTGGTTCGCCACCAAAGTCGGTGCGCAACGGGCATTGCTGGCGATCGTGCTGGCCTGCGGCGTTCTGACCTATGGCGGTGTGTCGCTGTTCGTCGTCGCCTTTGCCGTCTATCCGATCGGCGCCGCGCTGCTAAAGGCCGCCGACACGCCGAAGCGGCTGCTGCCCGGCGCCATCGCGCTCGGCGCGTTCACCTTTACGATGACCGCGCTGCCCGGCACGCCGTCGATCCAGAACGCCATACCCGCCCCGTTCTTCGGCACCACCAGCTTTGCCGCGCCGGGCCTCGGGATCATCGGCGGCCTGATCATGATCATCCTCGGCATGGTATGGCTAAGCTGGCGCTCCGCCGCAGCCCGCAGAGCGGGCGAGGGCTATGGCGAGCACAACGAGCCGCATTCGGAGGGCGCGGACGATACCGCGCACCGGCCGTCCTTTATCGTCGCATTGCTGCCGATCCTGATCGTCATCGGCTTCAACTATCTGTTCTCGAAGCAGATTTTCCCAAACCTTGATGCCGAGTACCTGTCGGACGCGAAGTACGGGTCGACCAACCTTTCCGCCGTTCTCGGCATCTGGGCCATCATTGCGGCGCTGATCATCGCTTGCGCCGCCACCGTGGCGCTGAACTGGCAGCGGTACGCCAGCGTCGTCGATACCCTGAACAAGGGCACCTTCGGCGCCATGCTGCCGATCTTCAATACCGCGTCGGAGGTGGGTTACGGCACCGTCATCGCGTCGCTGCCGGCGTTTCTGATCGTTCGTGACGCGATGACCGAGGTGACCACCAGCGCCACCTGGTCGACGTTTCTGTCCGTCAACGTTCTCGCCGGCATCACCGGCTCGGCCTCGGGCGGCCTGTCGATCGCGCTGACGGCGATCGGCGAAACCTTGGTGCAGGAGGCCAACGCCCAGGGCATCAACCTGGAGGTGCTGCATCGCGTGGCGGCGATGTCGTCGGGGGGCTTCGACTCCCTGCCCCACAACGGCGCGGTCATCACGCTGCTAGCCATCTGCAGCCTTACCCATCGCCAGTCCTATCTCGATATTTTCATCTGCAGCGTCGTCACGCCGGTATTTGCGACGCTGACGGTGATTTTCCTGAGCCAAGCGTTCGGCGGCTTTTAGCGCGACACGCGGGAGGGACTTGGAACGATGACCGGTTTTCAACGCCTTTCGACGGCGCCGTGGCGCGCCATGACGCGCCTTCTTGTTCTCGGTGCGCTGGTTCTCGGGTTCATGCCCGGGCCGGCGCTCGCCGCTGAACTGAAATTGTTGTGCGCCGAGTTGCCGCCGTTCTGCTACCACGACCCCTCGCCAATTCGCACCGCGGTCGGCGAGCGTCAGGGGCAGGCCAAGGGCATCGTCTACGACGCGGTCAAGGCGATGGCGGCGCGCATCGGCCACTCGGGGCGCATCGAGTTCATGGGCTGGACGGTGGCTCAGCAACTGGCGCAGTCCGGCTCCAACATCGGCATTCTGGCGCTCACCCGCAGTCCCAACCGGGAACCCTACTACCGGTGGCTGGTGGAAATTTACCAGGACGACCTGCTGCTGGTCGGCACGCCCGGCGTGGACGTGACATCGCTGGAGGCCGTCCGCGACCGGCCGGTGGGCGTGTTGCGCACCAGCGGCGCGCAAGCGCTGCTGCGGGAGGAGAATTTTACCCGCATTAAGCCGCGCGCTCAGGAATGGATGAACGCCCTCGACCTCTACGAACGCCAGATCGATGCGTGGCTGGGCCCGCGGCTGATGATTCTTTACGCGTACCGGGAGATTGGCGCCGATCCGTCGGCACTGAGCTTCGGCCCGATCATCCGGCCTAGCCCCATCTACCTCGCTGCCTCGCCCGACGTCTCCGAGGCGGAGGGAGAACGCTGGCAGAAGGCATTCGACGAAATACAGGCTGACGGCACGTACAAACGGATCCTGGCCAACTATCGCTATCCCACCGTCGAGCCGATTCCCGTCGATGTCCTGCGCCGTGAAAGCATCCAGTGGGGGTATTGAGACGCGGGCTTAACGGGCGATCGCCGGCTGGTGCGTCCCTCTGTAAATTAAAAGGCAATAAACGCCACCTATCCTCCTCCGGTACGGCCGCAGCGGTTCGCGGCACCCCACCAAACCGGAGCCATGGATATGGTACGCAGCCTCTGCTTGCTTCTCGCTCTCGCCATGATCGGTGGCTGCACGGTGAGAACGACCGCGCCCAAGGTCGAGATCGAACCGGGGAAGGTCACGGTCAAAGCCGATGATCCGGGTACCTTCTGCCCACCGGGGCAGGCCAAGAAAGGCCGCTGCTGAGGCTCGCCTGCCGCGCGCGACGTGTTGATCGCGTTCGGTCAACCGAAGGCGAGCATCCGGACCAGCAAAACGAGCCACACCGCGACCAGAACGACCGCGATGGCGATGATGGCTTTCTTGACCGGCAACGTCCCGCTCACAACCCGGCCAGACGGGCTGCCGCCTCGGTAAGCCGGTCGCGGGCGGCGAGCGCGTCGGCACGCTTGCCCTCCTCGCCGGCGACCACCGACGCCGGCGCCTTGGCGCGGAATTTGTCGTTGGCGAGCTTGGCGTCGGCGCGCGCGATGTCGTCGTCAAGCTTCGCAATCTCCTTTGCCAGGCGGACCTGCTCGGCGCCGATGTCGATCACATCGGCGATGGGCAGCACCACCGTGGCGCCGTCGATGGCCGCCTGCACGGCGCCCTTGGAAGCATCCTTTGTCGAATCGGCGTCGATGGTGGCGTCGCTGAGTCCGGCGAGCGTGGTGATGAGGGCGCGATAGGAATCCAGCCGCGCGGCGACGCCCGCTTCGGCACCAGTGAGGATCAGCGGCATACGCGCCGCCGGCGGCACGTTCATCTCCGAGCGGATGCCGCGGACGACGGTGACGAGACGGATCACCCAGTCGATGTCCGCTTCTACGGCTTCGTCGATCAGGCCTCGGTCCGGTTGCGGCCACGGAACCTGGCCGAGGAAACCGCCGTTGCGCTCGCCGATGCGTTGATACAGCTCCTCGGTCACGAACGGCATCACCGGGTGCAAGAGCGCGAGAATCTGTTCGAGCGCCCAGCCGGCGACGGCGCGCGTTTCCGCCTGTTCCGACGCGCTGCCGCCCTGCAGCGTCGGCTTGGCGAATTCCAGGTACCAGTCGCAGAAGGTGCCCCAGGTGAAGTGGTAGAGATGGCCGGCGTAGTCGTTAAAGCGGTACTCGGCAAGTGCGTCCGTCGCCCGCGTCGCCGCATCGGCAAGCTTGCCGACCAGCCAGCGGTTGACCGTCCCCGAGGCCCCAACGGGATCGAAGCCCGCCACCGGCAAAGCGTCGTTCATTTCGCAGAAACGCGCCGCGTTCCACAGCTTGGTGCAGAAATTGCGGTAGCCCTCGACGCGTGCTTCCGACAGCCGGACGTCGCGGCCCTGCACCGCCAGCGCGGCCAGCGTGAAGCGCAACGCGTCGGCGCCGTAGACGTCGATCAGCTTCAGGGGATCGATAACGTTGCCCTTCGACTTCGACATCTTCTGGCCCTTCTCGTCGCGGACCAGGGCGTGGACGTAAACGGTGTGAAACGGCACCTCGTCCATGAAGTGGAGGCCCATCATCATCATCCGGGCAACCCAGAAAAAGATGATGTCGAAGCCGGTGACCAGCACGCTGGTCGGGTAATAGCGGGTCACTTCCGGGGTTTTCTCGGGCCAGCCGAGGGTGGAGAACGGCCACAGTGCCGACGAGAACCAGGTGTCGAGCACGTCTTGGTCGCGGACCAGGTCCACCGGACGGCCATAATGGCGGGCCGCCGCCGCCGCCGCTTCGTCTTCGGTCAGCTCGACAAAGATTTCGCCGTCCGGGCCGTACCAGGCGGGAATCTGATGCCCCCACCAGATCTGGCGAGAGACGCACCACGGCTGGATGTTGCGCATCCACTCGTAATAGGTCTTGGACCAGTTGTCGGGCACGAAGCGGGTGCGCCCGCTCTCGACGGCGGCGATCGCAGGGCCGGCCAGCGCGGCGGCATCGACGAACCACTGGTCCATCAGCCATGGCTCGATGACGACGCCGGACCGGTCGCCGTAGGGCATCATGATTGCGCGCGCCTCGATCGCCTCAACGAGGCCGAGGGCCTGCATCTCGGCGACGATGGCGTCGCGCGCCTCATAGCGGTCGAGGCCGCGGAAGCGCTCGGGCGCGGCGTCGTTCAGGCACGCGCGGGCATCGAGAACGTTGATCAGGTCAAGATTCTGGCGCCGCCCGACTTCGAAGTCGTTGAAGTCGTGAGCCGGCGTGATCTTGACCGCGCCGGTGCCTTTTTCGGGGTCGGCGTGGGGATCGGCGACGATCGGGATGAGCCGGCCGACGATGGGAAGCACGCAGTAACGGCCGACCAGATCGGCGTAGCGCGGATCGTCGGGATGGACCGCCACCGCGGTGTCGCCGAGCATCGTTTCGGGCCGAGTCGTCGCCACGGCGATGAAGCGGTCTTCCAGACCGTCGATCGGATAGCGGAACGTCCAGTAGTGTCCGGGAACCTCCCGCTGCTCCACCTCCAGATCGGAAATGGCGGTGTGGAGGAGCGGATCCCAGTTGACCAGACGCTTGTCGCGATAGATGAGGTTCTGCTTGTAAAGGCTTACGAAGACGTGGCGAACGGCCGCCGAGAGGCCCTCATCCATCGTGAACCGCTCGCGCGACCAGTCGCACGAGGCGCCGAGCCGACGGAGCTGTCCGACGATGGTGCCGCCCGATTCCGCCTTCCACTGCCACACCCGCTCGATAAAGCGCTCGCGTCCCAAATCGTGGCGGGTCTGGCCTTGCGATTCGAGCTGGCGTTCGACGACCATCTGGGTGGCGATGCCGGCGTGGTCGGTCCCCGGCTGCCACAGCACATCGCAGCCGGCCATGCGGGCGTGGCGGACGAGGATGTCCTGCAGCGTGTTGTTGAGGGCGTGGCCCATGTGCAGGCTGCCGGTGACGTTCGGCGGCGGAATGACGATGGTAAAGGGAGATGCCTCCGGCTGCCGCCCGCCGCAGGCAAAGACGCCGTCCTCCTCCCACCGAGCGTACCAGTGCGGCTCGATGTCCTGTGGCTGATAGATTTTGTCGAGAGGCATCGAATGACCGCTTTTTGAGAAAGGGTGACCGGCTCCAGGCGCGCACACGCGCCGTCGGACCGCACCCTTACCCGCAGCCGGCGCGCCGGGTCAATCCTCGAGCCGCTCGGCGCGGTTGACCATGATGTCGATTTCTTTTTTGACCAGCCGCTCGATGATGTAAGGCAGGTTGCGGTCCAGCCATTCCTTCAACAGCGGACGCAGCATGGAGCGGACCATGTCTTCAAGGGTGGCCTCCCGGCCGCCGACCGCAAGGTCGCGGCGGTCGAGCATCGCCTTGGCGAGCTGCGCCAGTACGTCGGTGGAGCTTTCGCTCGTCGCCGCCGACATCAGCTTGCTCTCGGCTGTCACCTTCATCTTCGGTGTCAGCATGAACACCTCGTGCTCCCTTGGCAGTAACTTTGGTTTTGTCTCTAGCGGCGACGGCGGCGGGCAGGCCGGAGGCATCGCGGTCTCGTCACGAGGCTCATCGATGTCCGTCTCGTCGTCGCTCAGGGTCACCTCGCTGTCCGCATCCGCATCGGTGCGGGGTGCCGCCGCATAAGATTTGGGCACGGGCGTGGGGCCTGGTGGCGGGGGCGCCGACGCCTGTTGCCGCGGCAGATCCGGATGGGGCAGGTCTTTTCCGGAAACGGCCGGCGACGCCGTTCCGTCGTCGGTGGCGGCGGTGTCGGCCCCGTCGCCAGCCGACGTTTCGTCGGCGAGGATGCGCCGGATGGACGCCAGCACATCCTCCATCGAAGGCTCCTGGCTCTCCGGCTTCGGCCGACCCTCATCGTCACTCATCGGCGGCGGCCCCCCGGCTCGCTCAATCGACCCCCGCCGGAAGAGGAAAGTCTCCACCGCTGCCACCGGGGCTGGAGCCGCCGAACCAGCGGTCGCGGACTTCGTTGTAATACTTCTCGGGATCGTAGTACTCGACATTCAACGCCAGTTGCCGTGCGGTCAGCGCGCCGACGGCCGCGTACAGGTCATAAGCCGCCACCGTCTGGTCGCGCTGGGACCGGACCAGGCTTACCTGCGAATCCAGCAGCTCCTGTTCGGCATCGAGGATGTCGAGCACGGTTCGCGCGCCGACTTCGGCCTCCCGCTCAACCCCTTCAAGGGCGATTTGGTTGGCTTCGACCTGCTTGCGGAAGGACAGCAACGCGGCCTGAGCCGTCTGCAGGTCGTTCCACGCCTGTGTCGCCGACTCCTGAGCATCGCGACGCGACTGGTCGAGCAGACGACGCTCCTCGCTCACCCGCTGCTTGGAAGCGCGTAGCCGCGAATAGACGGCGCCGCTCTGGTAAAGCGGCACGTCGACAGTAACGAGGGCTTCCAGGTTGTCGAGGCGCGTGTCCTCGGTCGCCAACTCCCATTCCCGGTCCGCCTGCCCGACCAGGCTGACGGTGGGAAGAAGCTCGCCCCGGACCTGGTCCACGTCATCCAGAGCGGCCCGCTCGAAGAACTCGTTGGAGATCACGTCCGGGTTGTTATAGATCGCGGTTTCGATCGCGGTCGGCAGGTCCTTCGGCAGCGGTTCCGGCAGCGGTGGCGGCTGCAGCCGGCCCGGCGCTTCGCCAACCACGTTTCGGTAGGTCGCCCGCGACGCTTCCAGATTGCCCTCGGCGCCAATGCGCTCGGCGACCGCGCGGGCCAGCCGGGCCTCGGCCTGAAAGACATCGGTACGGGTCACTTCACCGACCTGAAACCGGTCGCGCGTCGCCTCCAGCTGACGGGTGAGGCGCTGTTCATTGCGCACGTTCAGGTCAAGGACGGCCTGGTCGCGAAACACGTCCACATACGCGGTCGTTGCGTTTAGCAAAACCGACTGCTCGACGGCGGTAAGCCGGGAGCGCTCGGCGCGAACGGCGTTCTCGGCGCCACGCGTGGCGGCCAGCGTCCGCCCGCCGCGGAACACCGGCTGTTCCACCGATGCACCGATCCGACGATTGAAAAGATCGTTCGATTCGTTGCGGAAACCGCTCTGATCCCTGTCCAGACGGCGATAACCGGCGTCGCCGAAGGCGCGGACTTCCGGTCGCCAGCCTGACAGCGCCTGAGGCACCTGCTCGTCAGTAACGCGCAGGCGGGCTCGTTGAGCGGCGAGAGTTGGGTTGGAGGCGTAGGCCGTCGCCAGCGCCTCATCAAGGGTTTCGGCAGAGGCTTCGACCGTCGCCAGGCAAGCGACGATCGATACAACCATCACGCGGGCAAGCGGAATTCGCATGGCATCTCTCCACTCGTACACCGGATGCCGGCCATCCATACCATCCTCGCGCTCCCCCTAAAATGCTACGGAAGGGGAACAGATAAGATGACAATGGTCAAGAGCGAGCGGTCGAAAGGGTCAAAATCGGAAGGTCGGTTGCGGTTCGAATCCCGGCAAATAAGGCGTGGCGGCATCAAAGTCGATCCGGCGGGAGAGGCTGCCGGCGATTTTCAGGAACACCGTACCGCGGCCCATGCCCGGCGTTTCCGCGACCATGGCGACGATACGCCCCCCCTCGGCCAGTTGATCCGCGATGGCGGGCGGCACGCGGGAGATAGCGCCACCGAAGACGATGACGTCGTAGGGTGCCTGGTCGGGACAACCATCGGTCAATGGCGCGTCGACGACGGTGACTGTGGTCAGGTCGAGTTCGGCAAGACGTGCCGAGGCCGTCTCAGCAAGCGCCGCATCGGGCTCGACCGAGATGACGGCGCTGGCCATGCGGGCAATGACAGCGGCCCCATAACCGGTACCGCCGCCGATCTCCAACACGACGTCGTCGGCATCAATCTCAGCCGCTTGCAGAAGAAGCGCCTGGACCATGGGTTCCATCAAGTAGCGGCCGTTGCCGAGCGGCACATCCTCGTCGATATAGGCGATGCCGCGCAGCGTCTCTGGCACGAACAACTCGCGCGGAATCTCGGCCATCGCCTCGATGATCAGCGGATCGGTGACGCGGTTGGTGCGTATCTGATTTTCGACCATCCGGCGACGGGCGGCGGAATAGTCCATGACGGGCATCCAGGTTAGGGTCCGGGTGAACTCCCGCGGTGTATAGCGGGATTGCCGCCCGTGTACAATCGCTGCCGCCACCTTGAAGGCAGATCCTTTCGTACGGCTCCTTTGCCGCCACCGGTTCTTGACCGCCACGCGCGCGGCGACTATCGTCCGCAACCGGACCGAGCCGGCGAGCCGAAGGGTCGCCTTCGCCAAACGGTGGTTTTGGCGCGGTGGCGGAGTGGTTACGCAGCGGCCTGCAAAGCCGTGTACACCGGTTCGAATCCGGTCCGCGCCTCCATCGGTGCCCGGCGGTGATCCGGAGTAGCTCAGTGGTAGAGCAAGCGGCTGTTAACCGCTGGGTCGGGGGTTCGAATCCCTCCTCCGGAGCCACTGCCGCAGCGTTCGGCAAACCACCTAGAAATTATGCGCGGTCGGGAATCTCAAATGGCGCGCGTCCAGGATAAGAATTTCTCGTGGACGGGGGAAGTGAGTGGCGGCGCGACGCGTGTGTCTTAATGGAATATGTTCAACGTGCTTTGCGGGGGCTTGCGACTGTAACAAAAAATCAACACAATTCAGGGTCCTTTAAGGGTGCGCGGATGAGACTCCGCGTTCAGGCGCTTCAGCGGGATTCCGTGGTTAGCCCGGCGAATCGCGAGCAACCCGCCCAAGGGCAGCCCGTCACCGGTGACCGGCACCCCAATGCCCACGGCAATTGGCGAAAAGAACCATCCGACAATTGACTGTAATGCACATTTTGTTTTTGTTTATGTGCATAATGGCTGCTCTGGGATTGACAAAAAAACCTTATGGACGGTGAAGAAAAATCCGACGCTGCTGCTTCGTGGCTGTCCATGTTGGTCCAGCGATTGCAAAATCGGCCGGACAGCGAGCATGAGCAGGCGCTGATTCGGATTGTGATTGTCGGCTCTTTGTTATTGTATCTCGTCATTCAGCTCAATACCTCGGTTTCCATCAGCCCCGACCTGGAGGCATGCGTCAAACTCGGCACCATTTACGTGCTTTTGTCATGCGTCTACCTGGCGATGATCGTCATCAATCCAGCGCCGTCGCCGGCACGACGGTTAAGCGCAATGGTGACGGATTTCGCGACCATTTCGTCATTCCTCCATATCGGCGGTGCCGCAGCGGCGCCTTTTTACGGTATTTATTTGTGGATAGCACTGGGCAACGGCTTTCGCTACGGTCTGCCGTATCTCGCCGCATCGGTGGTCACCGCCGTCTGCGGGTTCTTCACCATGATGCTGATCACGCCGTTTTGGCAGGAGGAGCTCGGTCTCGGCTTGGGCTTGCTGGCGACGCTGGTGATTCTGCCCGCCTATGCAGCGACCTTGATCCGCAAGTTGACGGAAGCGAAAGCCCAGGCGGAACTGGCCAGCCAGTCGAAAAGCCGCTTTCTCGCCAGCATGAGCCACGAGCTGCGGACGCCGCTCAACGCCATTATCGGCACCAGCGACCTGCTTCGCGAGACACGTCTCGACGAGCCCCAGCGGGACATGGTGCAGACGGTCAAGACCTCGGGCGCGGCGCTTCTGTCGCTTATCGACGATATTCTGGATCTGTCGCGAATCGAGGCGAATAAAGCCGCCATCGTTGTCGAGGATGTCGACTTCTATGTCGAGATCGCCGGCCTCTCAGCGATGTTTCGGGCGCAGGCGATGCGCAAGGGCCTCACCTTTGGCGTTCATGTCTCCCCCGACGTCCCCTACCGCGTTCGTGCCGATGTTCGTCATATCCGCCAGATACTCACCAATCTTATCGCCAACGCGCTTAAGTTCACCGAAAGCGGCTTCGTGCAGCTCCGCGTCGCGGTCACCGATGGCCCGATGCCCACCGCCTGTCGGCTGACGTTCGACGTCGAAGACAGTGGTATCGGTATCGCGCCGGAAAACCACGCGCACGTGTTCGAACGCTTTACGCAGGCGGACGACAAGGTGAATCGCCGGTTCGGCGGCACAGGGCTCGGCCTCGCGATCAGCAAAAGCCTGGTGGTGCTGATGGGCGGTACCATTTCGCTGCGCAGCGCGCTCGGGCAAGGAAGCACGTTTACCGTTGACGTGCCGGTGCAACGCCCGGGCGAGACCGGGGACGGCGGTGTCTTGCCGGCGCTGCCGCGAGCGGTACTGCTCGTCTCTCGCGACGCCCGCGTCTGCGCCGATCTTCGCGCCCACGCCGACACGCTCGGCCTCAAGCTCATCGTCACCGCCGACGTCGACGAGGGCGAGCGGGTCCTCAATCCGGTCAAGGTCGATGGCGCCGCGTGCCGGACCGTGCTCATCGATACCCGCGATGACGGAATCGGCAATCCGGAACGCCTGTCGACGGCGGCCGGCGCCGCAACCGTAACGTTTATACGTCTCGACGAACCAACCCCTGTGATGGCTTCGCAAAGTATGTATTCCTCTCTGCTGACCCCGCCCATCAATGCGGACGTGTTGGTCCGCGCGCTCCACCTGGCGCACGCCATCGCCGCCGGAGGTGCTACCGACGAGGCCGGAAGCCTGGAGTCGGCGATCACCCACGGCCGCCGGCTGCGTATCCTGATGGCCGAGGACAACCCGGTTAATCAAAAGGTGACCCGGCGGATTCTGGAACACGCCCGACATGAGGTGGTCATTGTCGAAACCGGCGAGGCCGCGCTCGACGCCCTGGAGCAGGGCGGCTTCGATCTGATGATCGTTGACGTCAACATGCCGGGGATCAGCGGCATCGACGTGGTCAAGCTGCACCGCATGGCCTCGCTGAACACGGAACGTCTGCCGATCCTCGCCCTGAGCGCCGACGCCACACCTGAAACGCGAATTGAATGCGAGGAGGCCGGTGTCGACGGCTATCTGACCAAACCGGTCGAAGCGCGGCGCCTGTTGAGCGAAATCGTCCGCGTCACCGCCGAACATCCGGTCGCCGAGCCCGGCAACGTTCCGCTTGTCGCGCCGGGCGTCGCCAACATCGCCGATCATCCCCGCTTCCGCCCGGAGACCGTGCCCTCGGTGAACTGGTCGGTGGTCGACAACCTGAGCGAGTTCGGTGATGACGACTTCATCATCGAGACGTTCAAGGATTACGTCGCCAATACCGAGTTGCTCGTCGGCGAAATTAAAGCCGCGGTGGCGCGGCTGGACCCGTCCGCGTTCCGCGATCGCTTGCACGCCCTGCGCGGAACATCGGGTAACGTCGGCGCCGAGGCGATTTGGCGCCTGTGCAAGGAACTGCACGGCATTACCCGCGACCGGTTGCGCGATGAGGGCGATCAGATCACCGACATGCTGTCGCGCGAACTGGATCGCTTCAAGCGCGAGCTTTCCCGGTATATCGAAACCCGCCAGAGCATGCCGTAGCCGACGCATCCGTCCGCGCCGCGACAGGGCGGCGTTGTCAGACAAGCATCAACCGTAACGTGCCGCTCGGCTCCGTCGCGGCCGCTTCGGCATGCAAGACTATAGCGTTCGTCGGCGGGCACCCCTTTCGACAGGCGTCGCCGGCGTTAAACGATTTTCACTGTGTTGCGGGCGGAGAAATTCCAGTCTCTCCGCATTTACTGCCCCCAGTTAGCGTCCCCCACCCCCCGGCAGGCGTACTGTATCCCACGTAAATGAGCGTTTCATCCACGGTCCGAGCCAATCATGTGCGACAGACCGTCGATCGTGTCGTGTCTCACGTCGTCACATAACCAAATCATCCTCAGCCGAGAATCGGGTGATGCTTCGACTACCGGGCGCTCGAGACCTGACGACGGCCGACAAGCCGTTCCCACCGCCGATCCTGAGCCTTGGCCAGATGGCGCATCCGTCGAAGATCGGAGGCATTGAGGAGAAGGGCCGTGTCCACCCACAGATCCGCGATGTCGACGAGTTCCTTCAGCGGAACGGGATGGATCATCTGCCGCGCTTTCAGGATGGCGCGCCGCGTGCCAGACGACCGCTCGAAGGTCCGGACGTAATCGTAAACCGCGGCTTCGCCCTGCCCGTCGTCGACGAGAACGTCGACCACCCCCATCTCATGCAGTTCCTCCGCCGAATAGATTTTTCCACTCATAACCATACGTTCGGCGCGGGGAAGATCGAGCCGACGGGACAAATAGCTCAGCGCTCCCATTCCCGGAAACATGTTGAACAGAACCTCCGGCAGACCGAAGTTGGCGCTCCGCTCGGCGATGATCACGTCCTGAGCGAGGACGACTTCGAAGCCGCCGCCGAGTGCGTCACCCTGAACGAGGGCGATTGAGCAGAGCGGCAGATTCATGTTGGTGGCCCGGCGATACTGACCGTATGCGCAGGTTCTGGCGTACCGGGTTAGGTTGTCCCGGTCCTGCGTCTCAATCAGGCGGATGAAGTACGGCAGGTCACCACCGAGATTGAAGATGGTCGGCATACCCGATGCGAGTACGATGTAGCCAATGGGCGACGAGCGTCCCTCGGGAACGCTCTCGGCTGTCCGCTCGACGAAATCGAGAACGAGCTTCATGTCGCGAAGCAGGCTATGCGTAAAACTTGGCCGTTCCCGAGGCATCATGTACTGCCACAGGATCCGATCCTTCGAATCGAACGCCAGATCGACCTCAGCCAGTGACGGCAGTATCAGTTCCCCCGTTTCGATGGCGTCCGCTTTCGGCAGGGATACGAGATTTTTCGGATTTTCCGCTCCGGTCGTCTCGCCGGCTGCGGCAAATTTCATCGTTCCGTCAGGGCGGAAAGCGGCGCAAGGTGTAATGTAGGACATTTTTTTCTCCTGTATGTCGAACAACCCCCGGAAACTCTGCTTATACGTGCAAAATTCCAAACTCATTATACTAAATTGTGTAGGTGAATGAAGTGTGATTAAGCGCACAGCCCAATCACCCATAGGGGTACCGAAAAAGCATTTCCGCCGTTGCGTGCTGGCGTCGATGACCAATCACGATCACAATGCGTCGGCATGAATGCGCTGGACGGTCCCGCCTCACCGAGTGATGCCGCGATGGCGGAGGACGCACCGACGAAGCGGGAGTTGCCGATGACCTGTGTCGTGATCGTCGATGATCAGGCCATCAACTTGAAAGTCGTTGGCCGGTATGCCCGCTCTCTCGCCGCGGACGTCGACGTTCACACCTTTCAGCATCCCCAGGAGGCGTATGATTTCGTTGCCGGATCGACGCCCGATCTGATCGTCACCGACTATGTGATGCCGGGTATGGACGGCGCGGAGTTTATCCGTCGGTGCCGCGCGCTGGGTGGCGAGCTGGACTACCCGATCATCGTCTGCACCGCGTACGAGGATCGCGATTTCCGCTATCATGCGCTCGATGCGGGTGCCAGCGACTATCTGCTCACACCTATGGATGGCCGGGAATTCATTACCCGGGCGCGCAATCTGCTGGCGTTGTGGGAGCACCGGCGATACCTCCACCAGCGCGCCACAGTGCTGGAAGACGAACTGGTCGCGGCCGAGCGTCAGCACACCGAGGAGATTCGCCAGCGCGAAGAACACCTGCGCCGGGTAATCGATACGGTCCCGGCGCTGATCCGGTGCAGCGACAGCGACGGCCGCATCGTCTTCATGAACAGCTGCCACGACAATTTTTTCGACATCAAACGCGAATCGATCGTCGGATCGTTCAGGGACGACGCGTTCGGCGAGGCCTATGCCTTGCATCACCGCCGGCTCGACGAGGCGGTCCGGTCAACCGGCGACATGATCGCCGGCGAAGAGGAGTTTTTGGTCGACCGGCAGGGCTGCGACCGGGTCCTACTGACGACGAAGGCACCACTGCGCGCCGCCGACGGCTCGGTCGAGCAGGTGGTCACGGTCTCGCTCGACATCACTAAGCGCAAACGCAGCGACCAGGCGGTGCGTGAAAGCGAGGAGCGTTTCCGAAGCCTCGTCGAGGGTTCCGTTCTCGGCATCGTCATCGAGCGGGACGGCCTGCCGCTGTTCGCCAACCAGACCTACGCGCGCATTTTCGGCTATGACACGCCCGACCAGATCCTGGCGCTATCCAGTCTCGACCCGCTGTTCGCGCCGAACGAGCAGCGCCGGGTGCGCGGCCTGCGCCGGTCTGGGGCCTGGACCCGATCGCCGGCGGAACCGATCGAACTGCAGGGTACCCGCCGAGACGGCCGGACCATCTGGGTCGAGATTCTGTCGCAGGAGGTGTTCTGGCAGGGCGCCCCCGCGCTCCAGTCGACCGTTGCCGACATTACGCTGCGCAAGGGCTATGAGGAGCGGTTGCGACGCCAGGCGAATTACGACGATATCACCGGCCTGCCCAACCGTGTGCTGGTTCTCGACCGCTTAAGCAAAGCCGTCGCCAGCGCCATCCGGCACGAACACAAAGGCGGTGTGCTGTTCATCGATCTCGATCAGTTCAAGAAAATCAACGACACCTGGGGTCACGCTACCGGTGACAACCTGTTGCGGATGGCGGCGGAGCGCCTGCAAAGTTGTGTCCGCCGCGAGGATACGGTGGCCCGGCTCGGCGGCGACGAGTTCACGGTCATTCTGCCCAACATCGCCACCGCATCCCACACCGAGCCGGTCATCCACAAAATCCTCAGTGACTTTTCGCAGCCGTTCGTTCTGGACCGGCACGAGGCCTTCGTGACCGCCAGCATCGGCGTGGCGATCTTTCCCGACGACACCGACGATCCGGCGACGTTGATGCAGCACGCCGACGCGGCGATGTATTTGGCCAAGGATGAAGGACGCAACACCTTCCGGTTCTTTACGCCGGCCCTGAACGCGCGGGCGATGGAACGCATGCGTATCGAGGGACATCTGGTCCACGCCGTCGATCGCGCCGAATTCCGCCTCCACTATCAGCCCATTGTCGATGTCCGAAGCCGGAGGCTGGCGGGTGCGGAGGTTCTGCTGCGCTGGACCAATCCGGAACTCGGCGACCTTGAGCCGGAGATTTTCGTGCCGCTGGCGGAGGATACGGGCCTGATCGTGCCCATTGGCCGCTGGGTGCTGAACACCGCCTGCGCGCAGCTCCAGGTCTGGCGCCGGCATGGCATGACGGACCTGACGCTCTCGGTCAACGTGTCGTCCCGCCAGCTTCGCGGGCCAGACCTGGTCGCCACGGTGACCGAAGCGCTCCAGCACCATGAAATTCCGCCGGAATGCCTGGAGCTGGAAATTACCGAAGGCTGTCTGCTGCAGGATATGGTGGAGATCGGCGACACCCTGGGCGTCCTGGATCGGATGGGCGTGCGGCTGGCCCTCGACGACTTCGGCACCGGCTATTCATGCCTCAGCCACTTGAAAGAAATCCCCGTCGATACCGTCAAGATCGACAAGTCCTTCATACTCGGCCTTTCCGGCGACGCGGGAAACGCGACCGTCGTCGAGGCGGTCATCGCCATGGCGCATCGCCTAGGCATCCGGGTCATCGCCGAGGGGGTGGAAACGGTGGACCAGCTCGAATTCATCCGCGTCCGCGGCTGCGACTTGGCGCAGGGGTTTTATTTTGCCCGCGCGCTAGCGACGGAAGACTTCGAAGGCTGGCTGGGGAACTGGAACGCGCGCCGTCCACACGCGGTCACCTGAAACCGGCGATACCGTCTGCCGTCCCGGTTCACTCTTTACGGTAGGGGTTGGCCAGTTCGCCGATGACCTGGGCGAACGCCGATCGGACCTGCTCCTCGTCGCAACCCATGAGGATCGCGTCTTCGAAGGCATCCTGACAGATCTGGCGAATCTCGCTCAGATTCTCGTTAAGCACCTTGAGCTTTTCCTCGCACGACACGGGCTGTCCATCCGCCAGCCGCCAGCGCGTCGTTCGAGGCTGCCCGGCAGGGCGGTCGGCGCTCATGACAATACCGACCGGTCGCGTCCCTTCGACGTGCCGTCACCCTCTCGGCAAGCGTTCGTCGTCAGCACCCCGGCCTCCCTCGAAAAACGTTGTGAATGCGCCGATGCGGCGTGGCGTCGAATCGTGCATCACACTCTTTCGGTCCACGAACGATACCGCACGACGCCGCCGCCGCGTCACAAGCGGCGCAAGTAACCTGCATTTAGTGCTTATTTGAACCGCTCGGCGAGGTCGTTGCATTTTTTTCGGTGCGATGCCCAGCCGCCAACATTACACTGCGCCGATGATTTCCGTTGATCGTCGGGGGCTTCCGCATGAGCAGTTCGATTAAAGACATGAGCAATGACATTCAGAATCGGGTGCGCGAGGTTGCGTACCTGATGTGGGAGGCCGCTGGCCGCCAGCAAGGGATGGCCATGGAGTACTGGCTGTCGGCGGAGCGCGACGTGATGTCGACGATGCAGCGGGCGGCCGACCGGCTGATGCCGAAGGACGTCAAGGACGACGCTCCGGCCGCATCGCCGAAGCCGGAGGCCAAGGCTGAACCGAAGCCGGCGAAAGCGGAGCCGAAACCGGCAGCGAAAGCCGAACCGATCGCCAAACCGGCGGCGGCGAAAGAACCACCGAAGACCGATGCGGCACCGGCGGCCAAGAAGCCAGAACCGAAAGCCGCACCGGCGACAAAAACGGCGTCGAGCAAACCCGCCAGCAAGGCGACTCCTCGCGCCAAGGCCAAAACCTGACGCGAACACGGCCGTCCCCGGCTCACCCCGGGGACATACAACATTCGTTGTTGCCGCGTGTGCGCACGCAGGGTCGGGACTATGCTTACCTTTTGGCCTGTTTTGCGTGGCGACGCTTTGGTGCGCGCGTTTAGCCTGCTGCCCGGCGAGGCGGTGGTGAGCCACTGTCGGCGGTTTCCGCCGCTGCACGTCGGCGAGATTTGATCAGGGAGAGGATATCCCGTCGCCTCTGCTCGCCGGCATCGCGCCAGGCCGCGATTTCCACACCCGTACGCCAGCAACCGACACACAGACCGGTCTTCCGGTCGAGGCGGCAAACGTTCACGCAAGGTGACGGTACGGGATCGCGGTCCACAGCCATCGCAACTCATTCATCTCGATATTGCATTGCATCATAATGGATCGGAAAGGTCATTAGCAATGGCCTCCCGGCCCGATCGCTGCCACGATCGTTATGCTGCAGTGCAACAATTATGCTTGTGGTCGCTCATGGAATCCCTATCCTCTTAGGAGGCGCCGCAGATCGCGCACCGCAGCGTCGGTCGCCGGCCGCCGATAACAGAACGGTGCACTCCGGCCATGCCGATCCGCAATCTCGACAAGATGTTCTTCCCGAGAGCAATTGCCGTCGTTGGCGCCACAAATCGCGAGGGATCCCACGGCCTCCGGGTCATGCACAATCTGCTGCACGGCGGCTTCGAGGGTCCGATCATGCCGGTCAGCCGGGAAGACCGCGCGATTGCCGGCGTTCTGTCTTATTCGGGCGTCGACGATCTGCCCATTACCGCCGATCTCGCCGTCGTTACCGAACCGGCTGAACTGCATGTCAGAACCATCGCCGACCTGGGACGGCGCGGAACCCGCGCGGCGATCCTGATCGGCGATGCCGCTCCATCTGGCGCGCCCTCGAAAGGCATCCAGTCGCCGGCTGGCCGGAAAGCCCTGCTCGACGCCGCCGCACCCTATGGCCTGCGCATTCTGGGGCCGGACTGCCTGGGCGTCATGGTCCCCGGCATTGGCATGAACGCCAGCGTCAGCCATCGGCCGCCAGCGCCGGGGCCGCTGGCCTTCGTGTCACAGTCGTCGACCATCGCGTCCGGCGTTCTCGACTGGGCAGCCGAGCGCGACATCGGCTTTTCGTATATCATCACGTTAGGCGACACCGCCGATGTCGACTTCAGCGACGTGATCGACTATCTGGGCAACGATCCCTTCACCCGCGCCATCATGCTTTACGTTGAATCGGTGCGGGTCGGGCGGAGCTTCATGTCGGCCGCCCGCGGCGCGGCGCGCAACAAGCCGATCCTGGTCATCAAATCCGGCCGCACCAAAGCCGGCGCACGATCGATCGTTAGTGCGGCCGTCGCCGGCGGCGACGCCGTCTACGACGCCGCCTTTCGCCGCGCCGGCATGCTGCGGGTGAACAGCTTCGGCGAACTGTTCGCCGCCGTCGAGACGCTGGCGCGGTCGCGGCCGACGAAGGCCGAACGGCTGGTGATGATCGCCAATGGCGGCGGTATGGCCGGGCTGGCAACGGATTCTCTCATTCTGGCGGGCGGCCATCTCGCCAAGCTCACGCCGGAGACCGAGAGCACGCTGACCGAGGCGCTGCCGCCGGGCACGCGGGTGGAGAACCCAATCATCCTTGACGGGAACGCCCCCGCGTCGGCCTACCGCGCCGCGCTTCAGGCCGTCGCCTCGGCCCCGGAGGCGAACGCGCTGATGGTGCTGCACGCGCCGACCTCGACCGTTTCCAGCACCGAGATCGCCGCTGTTGTCGTCGAAACAGTGAAGAACAAACGCCGTGTCACCCTTACGAGCTGGATGGGTGGCGAGCGGGTGGCCGAGGCGCGGCATATGTTCGCCGAAGCGGGGGTACCCACCTACGACAGCCCAACGCAGGCAGTTGCCGCGTTCATGCATCTTGTCCTCTATAGCCGCAACCGCGACATTCTGATGGAGACGCCGCTGTCAACGCCGGTCGAGTTCACGCCGCGAACGGATGCCGCCCGCGCGGTGGTGGACGATGCTCTGTCTCGCGGCGAGACGCAGATTGGCGCGCGCGAAGCGACGACGATCCTCTCCGCCTACGGCATCAGGAGCGCCATCTCCCGCATTGTACGATCCGCCGGCCTGCGCCCGGGCACCCACGAAGTGAAGATCGCCGTCAGTGAGGACCCGGTGTTTGGCCCGGTGATCACCTTCGGACAAGGTGGGCCGGCGGCGGACATCATCGGTGATCAGGCGGTGGGACTGCCGCCGCTCAACATGAGCCTGGCGCACGAACTGATTTCGCGGACGCGCCTGTTCCGCCTGATGCAGGGCTATAGGGATTTTCCTGCCGCCGATATCGACGCGTTGTGCCTGACGCTGGTCCAGGTGTCTCAGATGATCGTCGAGGTGCCGGAGATCGTCGGCCTGGAGATCGATCCGCTGTTCGTCGACTGCGAGGGCTGCGTCGCGATCGAGGCGCACATACGCCTGGCGCCCGCCGCCGGCAACGCCGAGGACCGCCTCGCCATTCGCCCCTATCCGAAGTTCCTGGAGGAGAACTATGCGCTCGCCGACGGGCGCGCTGTCCTAATCCGCCCGATCCGACCGGAAGACGAGCCGGCGCATTACGAGTTTCTGTCCAAGGTGACGGCGGAGGATCTCCGTCTGCGCTTCTTCCACCTCATCCGCACCCTCCCCCACGCGGAAATGGCCCGCCTGACGCAGATCGATTACGACCGGGAAATGGCGTTCATCGCCGCGCTGGCGGGTGCCGACGGCGCCGTTCCCGAGACCGTCGGCGTCGTACGCACGATCACCGACCCCAACAACGACAAGGCCGAGTACGCCATTCTGGTGCGCTCCGACATGAAGGGACAGGGGCTCGGCTGGAAGCTGATGGACAAGATGGTACAGTATTGTCGCGGTCGGCGCACGAAGGAGATCAACGGCTTGGTCATGCGTGACAACAAACGCATGCTCGATCTGGTCCACGGCCTCGGTTTCACCAGCCGCAAACTTCCCGACGAGGACGTCATGGAGGTCGTCATCGACCTACAACGGTCCCGGCCCGCACCCGCCGCAATACCGATGACGCCGCCGCAGGTTCGCGCGCACGCCTGAGGGCATGCGCGACGGTTGAGACCCCATACCGCCCGTTATCCCGCGGGAGCAACAATCAAACTCGGTGACATCTCCATGACCTATATACTCCTTGTCGCGGGATTCGGACTCCTCCTGTTCGGCGGGGAAGCCCTTGTCCGCGGCTCCGTCGCGGTTGCACGGCGCTTTAACCTGTCGCCGTTGCTCATTGGCCTCACTCTGGTTGGTTTTGGCACCTCCACCCCTGAACTGGTCACGAGCATCCAGGCAGCAATGATCGGATCACCGGGGATCGCGGTCGGCAACGTGGTCGGCAGCAACATCTGCAACATCCTGTTTATCCTCGGCATCGCGGCCATCATACAACCCTTAAGGGCCGACCCAGCCGCCTTTGCGCGAGACGGCACCGTGCTTGCGCTCTCCGCCGCGATCTGCGGAGCGTTCGTGGCGGTGGGCCATCTGGGGCGCCTTGCGGGCACGGTGCTCGTATCCTGTCTGGCGGCTTACGTCATCTTTACCTTTCTGCGTGAACGCCGCATGCCAGACGCATCTGCGACCCTGCACGCGGAGGAGGCTAGCGCGGCCGATCCAGGACCGCGCTCGCTGTTGCTGGCGCTCATCTTCACGTTCGGTGGAATTGGAATGACGGTCCTCGGCGCCGATCTGCTCGTTGATGCCGCCGTCTTCCTGGCCAGGGCATACGGTGTGTCCGAAACCGTGATTGGATTGACGATCGTCGCCGTCGGCACGTCGTTGCCTGAATTGGTCACGTCCCTTGTCGCTGCCGTGCGGCGGCAGCCCGACGTCGCGTTCGGCAACGTCGTCGGCAGCAACATCTTCAATGCCCTTGGCATTCTGGGGGTCACCGCCCTGGTTCAGCCCATCCCAATTCCGACGGAAATTCTTCGCCTCGACCTATGGGTGATGCTGGCGGCCACAGCGCTACTGATCGTCTTCACGGTTACCGGCTGGCGGCTGAACCGTATCGAGGGTGGTGTTTTTCTTGGGTTCTACGCCGCTTACCTCGGCGCGCTCGCCTTCATGGCCGCAGCCTAGAGGCCTCGATGTAACTCTCGTTTTCCGGTTTTACCCCAGATAGGGTATAGTTCCCGCCATGGGGGATCCGATTTCCAACGCATGGCTTCGACCGCTGCTGCGGCCGCTCAGGCCCGTGTTTCTCGAGATTGCCGGCCTCTCCTTTTTCGTCAACCTGCTGGCGCTGGCCGTACCGGTATTCGTGCTGCAGGTCTACGACCGGGTCATTTTCCACGCCGGCCTGAACACGTTGACCGGCCTCGCCGCCGGCATGGTCGTCGTGCTGACGTTCGACTTCGTGCTGCGCCAGGCACGCGCCCGACTGCTGCAGCGGGTTGCGCTCCGCATTGACATCGGCCTTGGACGGCGCCTGTTCGAGAGCATCGCGCACCTGCCGCTGTTGATGCTGGAACGTCGGCCGACCGGCGCCTGGCAGGCGCTGTTCCGCGACGCCGACGTGCTCCGCAACACGCTTTCCGGCCCGACGGCGCTGCTGGCCTGCGATCTGCCGTTCATCGCCTTGTTCCTCGCGCTGATCGTGCTGATCGCTACGCCGGTCGCGTGGATCGTTCTGGCAGTACTGCCGGTGTTCGCCATCGTCGCCTGGCGGTCGGCATCGACGTTGACGCGTCAAACAGGGCTGGAGCAGGACAGCCTTCGCGCCCGCGACACCCTGCTGGCCGAATGGATCGCCGGCCGCACGACCGTGAAGGCTCTGGCGCTCGACCGAGCCACCGGTCCGATGTGGGAAGCGCGCCAGGCCGAGGTCATCGACCGCGCGATTGCTCGCGGCATCCGCGCCGACGGCTACGCCAATCTCGGCACCACGCTGACTTTGATAACGACGGTGACGATCACCACCGTCGGCGCGCTCGCCATTCTCGACCAGCGAATGACGGTGGGAGCGCTGATCGCCGCGAACATGCTCAGCGGGCGTCTCCTGGCACCCCTCGGCCAGCTTGTCGCCAACTGGCGGACCTTTGCCGCCTTTCGACAGGCGGCGCACCGCGTCGGCGAGATTTTGGAAGCGCCGCAGGAACGCCAGGCGAGCGCGGTACAGATGCCGCGAGCGAAGGGACGAATCGTCCTCGACGACGTCGTATTTGCCTATCCGGGGATGGACGGGGCGGCGTCGCGACTGGCGGTGGACGGCGTGAGCGTGGTGCTCGCCCCCGGAGCGATGACGGCGATCGTCGGACCCAACGGCAGCGGCAAGTCGACACTGCTCAAACTGATCCAGGGCCTGTATCCGCCGGACCGCGGCCGTGTCCGCATCGACGGCGCCGACGTCCGGCAATTCAGCCGCGCCGACCTGGCCGGCTGGATCGGGTATCTGCCGCAGGAGACGGTGCTGTTCGCCGGCAGCATCCGCGCCAACATCGCGCTGCGCGATCCGGGCTGCGAGGACGGCGACGTGCTCAAGGCGGCGATGGCAGCGGGCGTTCACGGCGCCATCGTCGATCTGGCCGACGGTTATGCCACCGAAGTCGGCGAGGCGGGGGCTCGTCTTTCGGCCGGACAGCGCCAGAAGATCGGCCTCGCCCGCGCCGTCCTCGGCCAGCCGCCGATGCTGCTGTTGGACGAGCCAACCAGTCACCTCGACCGCGCCGCCGAGATGGACTTGCGCGCGTCGCTGCTGCATCTGGCGAAGGACCGGACGATCATCGTCGTCACCCACTCGGCGGCGCTGCTGTCGGCATGCGGCACCATCATCGTCATGGACGGCGGCGTGGTGGTTCGCGTCGGATCGGCGGCCGATGTTTTGCCGGCACTGGGCTTCGGCGCCACGACGCCGGCGGCTAGCCGCCGGCCGGGACCATCGATTCCCCGCCCCTCGCCGGGCGCATCGGGTACCCGCTTGTCGCAGGACACAGCGGGCGACATCGCCATCGCCGGTTCCGATGCCGCCGGCTGACGCTCCCGCCCCGCCGGCCGACAGCGCCCAAGAACCGCTTGACGCGCTGCTGCGCCGCCATCCGGTTCCGACGTGGCGGGTGGTGGCGTGGCCGGTCGCCGCCTTTATTTCCGCAGCCCTGGTCTGGGCCGCCGTCGCCACCCTGGAAGAGGTTTCGGTCGCCGTCGGCGAGGTGGTCCCGCAGGGAAAGGTCAAGATCGTCCAGCATCTGGAGGGTGGAATCGTCGAGGAAATTTTCGTCAGCGAAGGAAGCCGGGTCCGCGCCGGCGATCCGCTGGCCCGCCTCAACCTGGCGACCGCCGGGGTCAATCGCGATGAATTGATGGCCCGGCTCGACGGCGAGCGGCTGGTCCGCGCGCGGCTGCGCGCCGAAGCCGAGGACGCGCCGCTCACCTTGCCCGACGACGCGGCCGCCCGGCATCCGGATCTGGCGTCGGCCGAGCGCCAGGCGTTCGACAGCCGCCGGCAAGCAATTCAGTCATCGCGCGCCGTGCTTGAGGACCAGCGCCGGCAGAGGCACTTGGAGGTCGCCGAGCTGACCGCGAAAAAGCAGGCCGCCGTTGCCAATCTAGCGCTGGCGCGGGAGCGGCTGGGCATGTCGACGTCCCTGCTGTCGCAGGGGCTGACGGCGCGGATGGAGCACCTTGAGCTGCGCGCCGAGGTGAAGAGCCTGGAGGGCGAAGTGGACAGCCTCAGCCAGGCGGTACCGCGGGCGGAGGCCGCCGTCGCCGAGGCGGAAAGCCGCATCGCGCAGGATCGCGACGGCTTCCGGCGCGGGGTTCGCGAGCAGCTGGGCGAGACCGAACAGGCGATCGCGCGACTGAACGAATTGCTGGCCGCCGCCACCGATCAGAACGCCCGCGCCGACATTCGCAGTCCCATCAACGGCGTCGTCAAGCGCCTGCGCACCAACACCATCGGCGGCGTGGTGCAGCCGGGGGAACCGATCATGGAGATCGTGCCCGACAGCGACCGCCTGGTCGTTCAGGCCCGTTTGCACCCGGTCGACCGCGGCTACGTGCATGTCGGCCAGCCGGCGCTGGTCAAGATCAGCACGTATGATTTCGTGCGCTATGGAGGGCTCGACGGCACCGTCCGCTACGTGGCGCCGGATTCCACCACCGACAGCCGGAACGCCGTCTATTTCGAGGTCATCATCGAAACGGATCGAAGCTATCTGGGCGAGACCGAGGGCAGCCTGCCAATAACGCCGGGCATGCAGGCGACCGTCGACATCAAGACGGGCGAAAAAACCGTCGCCGCCTACCTGGTCCGCCCGGTCCTCAAGCTCCGCGATGAAGCCTTCCGCGAACGCTAAACGCCGTCCTAAGGCGACGTCAGTCCAGCGTGATCGCCATGCCCTCGCGGGCGACCACCGCGCCAGGCCATTCGGCCCTGGCGTCGCCCGCCAAGCGGTCCAAGAAGGCATCATCGTGGTCGGGCTCGTGGTGAAAAATGGCGAGCTGCCGGACGTTCGCCGCCCGGCACAGGCGTACCCCTTCACGCCAGGTCGAATGGCCCCAGCCGGCGTGGGCCGGATATTCGTCCTCGGTATACATGCTGTCGTAAATAACCAGGTCGGCGCCTTCGATCAGGGCGAGAATATTTTCATCCAGCGTACCCGGCACGTGCTCGGTATCGGTGACGTAGCAGACCGAATGGCCGTTGTGGTCGATGCGGTAGCCGGTCGCGCCGTTGGGATGATTGAGCCGGGCGGTGCGAATGCAGACCTCCGGGTACAGCCGGAAGGTGTCGCCGGCCGTGAAGTCCTCGTAATCGACAACGGCCTTCATAGCCTCCAGCGGCACCGGGAACATCGGCTCGATCATCTGCCGCGATAGGACGTTGCGAAGCCCGCCGTACGGCTGCATATGGCCGGCGTGGATGGTCACGGAGCATTTCGGATCGAACGCCGGCCTGAAGAACGGCAGGCCGATAATGTGATCCCAGTGGGTGTGGCTGAGCAGAAGATGAACCGTCCGTACGTCGGACTTGAGGAAAGCGTTCGACAGAGTACGAATGCCGGTACCGGCGTCGAGCACAAAACGGCGCGCGCCGGCCTGGATTTCGACGCAGCTGGTGTTGCCGCCGTATTTCACATGTGCTGAAGACGACACGGGGATGCTGCCTCGGACGCCCCAGAAAGTGGCGGTCAACATGCGGTATGGCCTTCCAAGCTCGGGTTGCACGTAAAGCGCGCCACAACATCACATTATTGCATATAGGGGAAACAGGTCGTCATTTCCGTGATTCGAGTCACGTTTCGCCGATGATGATGGCCGTGCCGACGCGTGCGCCAAGCGTGGTGTCGGCGCGCCCACAATTGACGGCAAGCTCGAGCAGACCGTTGGCGTTTTCGTACCAGAAGGCGTCGCCGGGAGGAACGTCGGCGAAGGTCCGCGCCCGCACCAGGCGCCGCTCTCCAATACGCACGGACGCATTGGCAGGTATGGAGTGCGCGCGAATGCCGGTCATCGCGTTGCCGAAATGATCGATGAAGACGACCTGGGCCAGTTCATCCGGCCAATCGAGACGGCGGATGGTCTCGACCGGCCGCGGGATACCGGGAGGGGTGTCGCCGCTCGCCAGGGCGGCGGCGATGGGCGCGAAGACATCCCGACCGTGGAAGGTCGCCGACGCGGTGGCGGGGATTTCGCCCGCCGGCCACCACCGGCTCGACGATGACCGCCGGGCGATGATCTCGAACAGCCCATTGTCAGGCCCGACGTACCAGCGGCCGTCGGCTTCCAGGACGCCGGCGCCGCGCTCCGTGCCGACGCCGGGATCGACGACACAGAGGAAAACGCTGCCGATCGGGAACTCGTCCACATACGCGGCCAGCAGGTAGGCGGTCGCCTTCGGGTCAAACGCCGGCGCCTCGTCAAACAGATGGACGATGGCGGCGGCCGGTGCTTGTCGGCGTAGAACCGCGTCCACCTGTCCGATGTATGGACCGGCGCAACCGTAGTCGGTCACGAGGACGATCATGACGGCGGCGGTGGCGTTCGCCTCAATCCGAGCGACCGCGGCGGCGTTCGCGTCGATCATCGAGCTGTTGTCGCCAGTGGCGTTGTTCTTGCTAGACACTGGTCGATCGCAAACCCGCCCATGAGGCACGTTTAGAGAAAACAAACACTTTTTGAGTGATGATTATCGGAAAGTCCGAGTCGTACCCACCTGATGAGCGTCCTGCAGAGGATCATGATGATGTTGATGAGCCGCGACGTCCCCCTCATCCCCTATCGTCTGACAACCGCCGACATCGTCTACTACCTGCCCGATCACCCGTCATTGCTGCAGAATTTTATCTGGCAGGACCTGGACCTGGCGCCGGAGTTCCCCATCCTTCACCGCTTTCTGCGCTTCTGGCAGGAAAGCCTGGACGGCAAGGTGCATTCGGTCACCGTCGCCGCCGCCTCGCTCATCGAACCGGCACAATTCCGTTATGCAGACGGAATGCTCGTCATTCAATAGGGCGAGCGCCGCGCGGCGGTGATTTTCCGAACAGCGCGCACGGCGCAGCCGCTCAGGCGGCTTCGCCGTGCATCTGGGCCTCGGCGGCCAGACTGGAGACCATCGCCTTGACGCGATCGAGTGCGCGCGCCTCCAACTGACGGACTCGCTCGCGGCTGATACCATAGACCTTGCCCAGCTCTTCCAGGGTCTTCGGCTCCTCGCTCAACTGCCGTTCGGCGAGGATGTGCCGTTCCCGCTCAGGCAGCGTGGACAACGCCTTCTGCAGCATGTCGCGGCGAAGCGCCGACTCCTCGTTTTCGGCGGTGATCGTCTCGGGACTCGGTCCCTCGTCCAGCAGCACCTCGATAAACTCGGAACCGTCGTCCTCGTCCCGCCCACGCAGCGCGTTCAGCGACACATCCGGGGACGCCATGCGCATGTCCATGTCGAGGACATCCTTGGCCGGCACGTTCAGCGCTTCGGCCACCCGGTCGGCTTGCTCCTGACCGAGTCCACCCTCGCCGGCGAGTTCAAGCTGCCGCTTTATCCGGCCGAGGCTGAAAAACAGCTTCTTCTGCGCCGCAAGGGTGCCGAGCTTCACCATCGACCATGTGCGCAAGATGTATTCCGTGATCGCCGCGCGGATCCACCACATCGCATAGGTGGCGAGGCGAAAACCGCGCTCCGGCTCGAACTTTTTCACCGCCTTCATCAGGCCGATGTTGCCTTCGGCGATCAGGTCGGCCATGGGCAGACCGTAGCCGCGGTAGCCGGCGGCGATCTTCGCAACCAAGCGCAGATGGCTGGTCACCAAGCGGTGCGCGGACTCGACGTCGCCGTCTTCGCGAAAGCGCGTCGCCAGATGCAATTCCTCGCCCGGCGTCAGGATCGGGAAGGCCCAGATCTCCCGGAAATACCGAGCGAGGCCGCGTTCGGGATCGGGTGCCGGTACTCTCAAAGTCGTCATTGTGTTAATCGTCTCCTGGTCAAAATCGTCGAAAGACATGCGGCATCGCTCCCTCGACCGCCGAGCATCGCCGATGCGACGTTCCAACGACCTTCGTCAACACGTTGATTAACGCGCGACGAACCGGTGCGGTTGCAGCGTGACCTAAAATTTCTGATGCTGGTCTGAACGATGCTGATCTAAACATTGGACTCGCATGCCATATCCTTTCATTAAGCAACTGGCTGCTTCGGTCGCCTTCCGGCCGACCCTTTCGCCGGCCCGCAATGGCACCAGCGTAAAATTACACAAACTAATTATAGTATTTTTTTGCGTCGCGTCAACCGGGTCCCGTGCCGTTGATACGGTTCCGTCAGCTTCCGCCCGCGCCAGCATCACACGTTGCCGTCCTTTGGATCCGGCACTACAGTCCCATCGCTCCGGCGAATCGGCCGGATCCATAGACCTTCGTCCAAGAGAACGACCGTGCGGCTAACCCGTCTAATTTTGCTTGTTCTTTTGCTGATGCCGGCGTGCGCTTACGCGCAAAGCGCGCAAACGCCCACCGAGGTCATCGAGAACCTTCATTCAGCACTCCTCGAAACGATGCGGAATGCCGAGGCGCTCGGCGCGCAGGGCCGCTACGACGCACTGGCGCCGGTATTGCGCCGGTCGTACGATTTTCCCCGCATGGCATCGGTTGCCGCCGGCTCCCATTGGACCGCCATGAGCGACCCTGAAAAAAGCGCCGTCATCGATGCGTTTGCCCGTTTCAGCATCGCCAATTACGCATCGCGTTTCGACGGCTATTCGGGCGAGGCGTTCGAGATTGTCGGGCAGCGGCAGGGTCCGCGGGGCAGCGAGCTGGTCGAAACGCGCATCATCCGCGGCAACGGCGAGGCAATTCCGGTAACGTACGTGATGACCGACCGCAACGGCAGCTGGCAGATCATCGACGTGCTGCTCGACAAGTCCATCAGCGAGCTGGCGCTGCGCCGCTCCGAATACGCAAAGGTCCTGAGCGACGGCGGGCCGGCCCGCCTGGCGCAGATACTGAACGAAAAAGCCGAGGGAATGCTGAAGGGACCGGCTTAAAGGCGATTCCGATGCCCGTACCGGCAGGCCGGCGCCGTTTACTTCGGCTCGAGGATCTGGCGGCCGCGATACATACCGGTCACCAGGTCGATGTGGTGCGGGCGCCGCAACTCACCGGACGTCTTGTCTTCCACATAGGTCGGCGCCTTCAGCGCGTCGTGCGACCGGCGCTGGCGCTTTTTCATCCGCGACGTTTTTCGTTTGGGAACGGCCATCAGGTCTCTCTTACAGTCGAAGGTGCGGGCTGCCGACGGTGCGGGCGCTTCGATTTCCCGCAGAGCGGCGGCGTGCCGCGAAAAGCGTGTGCGTTACCGGAGGCACTCTCTATATCTACATGGAACGGTGAGGCCAACCGAAAAGCGCTCGTAGCATGCCTCGTGCGCGATCTTGACGCACACGCGCGCTTCGAGGGGAGATAGGGGCGTCCGCCCGACCCGCGCAAGTCTGGAGAATTATATGATGTCCGATACCGCACTGCCCCGTGCACCGACCGCCGGCCCGTTCGCGACGCGCCAGAGCATCGAGCAGGTGGAAGAAGGAGAGGAGCTGGCGCCGCGCTTCGACGAGCACGGCCTTCTTCCTGTTGTCACCAGCGACGCCCGTTCGGGCGAGGTGCTGATGCTCGGCTACATGAACTCTGAAGCGCTGGAGCGTACCATCGCTACCGGTGAAGCACATTACTGGAGCCGCAGCCGGCAATGTTTGTGGCACAAGGGGGCGACAAGTGGGTTTACGCAGCGCATCGTGGAAATGCGTATAGACGACGATCAGGACGCGGTGTGGCTTCGGGTTCGGGTCGATGGCGACGCCAGTTGTCATGTCGGCTACCGGTCGTGCTTTTATCGCGCCGTACCGGTCGGCGAGAACGGACCGGCGGCGTTGCGGTTCGTTGAAACGGAAAAGACCTTCAATCCCAAAGATGTGTACGGCGACGCGCCCAACCCGACCAAGCTTTAGGCACAAAGGCACCGCGAGGGCACAAAAAGCCACCAGCCTCGCGGCCGACGGATAATCTCGAGCGACCTTGATCGGAGCAGCGTTACATCGCCGCAACACCGGCAAGGACCATAATGATATCAATGCGTAATCCACTCTTCTCAAAATCTGTGGCGCCACTTAAGGTGACCGATATGGGTGATAAAGGAGTAACCGTGACCGAAGTCGCATCGGGCAAGCACCACCTTCGCGTTTTGCTCTCGAAGCCGCGCGGGTTCTGCGCCGGCGTCGAGCGGGCGATCGATATTGTCGAACGCGCGCTCGCGCTATACGGACCGCCGGTCTATGTTCGGCACGAAATCGTCCATAACAAGCACGTCGTCGAATCGTTACGCGCCAAGGGAGCGGTGTTCGTCGAGGAATTGGCGGAAGTCCCCGAGGGCGCCGTGACGATCTTCAGCGCTCACGGCGTGTCGACGGCGGTGGAAACCGAAGCTCGGCGGCGCAATCTGCCGGTAATCGACGCCACCTGCCCGCTGGTGACCAAGGTCCACAAGGAAGGCCGCAACCATTCCCGCAAGGGGCGTGAGGTGATCCTGATCGGCCATGCCGGCCACCCGGAGGTGGAGGGCACGACGGGGCGCATCCCCGGCGGGGTTCACTTGGTTTCCAGCGCCGACGAGGTTCCGGCGCTGGTGGTGCGCGATCCGAAAAACGTGTCCTACGTAACCCAGACGACGCTCAGCGTCGACGACACCCGCGATGTCATCGAGGCCCTGCGGTCCCGCTTCCCGGCCATCGTCGGCCCGGACGTCAACGACATCTGTTATGCGACCCAGAACCGCCAGGAGGCGGTGCGCAATCTCGCCGACCAGGTCGAGTTGGTTTTGGTCGTCGGCGCGCGCAACAGCTCCAACTCGAACCGTCTGCGCGAAATCGGCTCGGATTCGGGCGTTCCCAGCTATCTCATCGACGACGCCGGCAGCCTCGATCCGGCCTGGCTCGAAGGCGTTCGCTGCGTCGGCGTGACCGCCGGCGCCTCGGCTCCGGAAGAGCTGGTTCAGGAGCTGATCAAACGGCTGGGCGACTTCGGGGATGTCTCGGTCGAGGAGCTCGCCGGCGCCGAGGAAAGCATGCAGTTCAAGTTGCCGCGCGAACTTACCGCCCTCACATCGCCGTCGATCTGACCAACCATCTAACGGAGTTTGTCGACCCGTGGCTATTCCGCTTCTGCAGCAGATCCGCGTCGGCGCTTATGTCATCGACAAACGGCTGCGCGGCGTCGAGCGCTACCCCCTGGTTCTGATGCTGGAACCGCTGTTCCGCTGCAACCTCGCCTGCCCCGGCTGCGGCAAGATCGATTACGAGGATCATGTCCTCAACCAGCGTATGAGCGTCGAGGACTGCTTGGCCGCGGTCGACGAGTGCGGCGCGCCGGTGGTGTCGATTCCCGGTGGCGAACCGCTGCTGCACAAGGAAATCGACCGGATCGTTGCCGGCATCGTCGCCCGCAAGCGCTTCGTCTACCTGTGCACCAACGGCCTGCTGCTGAAAAAGCGGCTGGATTCGTTCACGCCGTCGCCGTACCTGACCTTTTCCGTGCACCTGGACGGGCTGGAGGCGGAACACGACCATGCGGTCAACCAGCCGGGAACGTTCCAGAGGGCCGTCGCCGCGATCAAGGCGGCGCGCGAGCGGGGCTTCCGGGTCAACGTCAACTGCACGCTGTTCAACTCGATGGCGCCCGACCGGGTGGCGGCGTTTTTCGATTTCTGCACCAACGAGCTGGACATCGAGGGGATCACCGTATCGCCCGGGTATGCCTATGAACGCGCGCCCGACCAGCAGCACTTTCTGAACCGCAACCGCACCAAGGAGCTGTTCCGGAACATCTTCCAGCTCCGCAACGGCGCACGCTGGCGCTTCAGTCAGTCGTCGATGTTCATGGACTTTCTCGCCGGCAACCAGTCCTACCGCTGCACGCCGTGGGGAAACCCGACGCGAAACATCTTCGGCTGGCAGCGCCCCTGCTATCTGCTGGGCGAGGGCTACGCGACCAGCTTCCGCGCCCTGATGGACGAGACCGACTGGGACAGCTACGGCACCGGCAATTACGAGAAGTGCGCCGACTGCATGGTCCACTGCGGCTATGAGGCGACGGCGGTGAGCGACACCATCCGCCGGCCGTGGAAAGCATTGACGGTGGCGCTCCGCGGCGTGCGAACCGCCGGACCGATGGCGCCCGACATTCCCCTCAAGGATCAGCGACCGGCCGAGTACGTGTTTGAAGGGCTGGTGAAGAACCTATCGGTTCAATTGAAAGAGCGGGCCAGCGTCAAGAGCGACGCGGCGTAAGGCTGAAAACGCCGCCCGTGAGTCGCGGGCCAAGCGGCCGAGGGTGGCGATGTCGCCCGGATGGCGGAGACAGCCGGCAAGGACGCGGGCCAGGACGGGTTCGCCGTCCGCATCGATCGTCGCCGGCAGCCACGCCGGAACAGCCTCGTTCCACGGATCGGCGATCGCGCGCAGGGCGATGAACGGTACGGCGGCCGCCGTCGCCACCGTCGCCACCGCACCGCTTTCCATATCGATCGCCAGCGCGCCGGTCGCATCCCGTACGCGGCGCTTGTTCTCGCCGGTCAACGCGGGTGTGCGATGGCCGGCGATGGCGCCTATGGCAATCGCTCCCCGGCCGCAAAGACGGTCGGCCAGGCGACGGCACCACGTGTCGTCCGTCGGATAGACACGTCCGACGTCGTCAATGATCCGATCGGCGAGGATGACGGTGCCGGCCTTCAGGCCGGAAGAGAGGCCGCCGGCGAGCCCGAAGCTGACCAGAGCGCCGCAGCCGGTATCCGATAGAAGCCGGTCGGCGGCGGCCGCCGCCCGGTCCGGACGGGCACCGGCGCACTCGATGACAAGTGCGACATTCCCCCTCCGCCGGCCAATGGCGCCGCGAAGGCAGTTGCTCTCCCTGGCGAGGCCGGTAACAACACCGACAGGGAGGATCACCAACGGGTCAGCAACCGAGCGTGCGGCCCGAGGGGTCGCCTGAGGTCAGACGCCGGTAACGAGCCAGCGCCCACAGCGGGAAGTAGGCGCTGTATCCGTAATAGCGCAGGTAGAAGACCTTCGGGAAGCCAACAGCGTTGTAGTACTCCTCCCGCCACTTGCCGCCGTCGCGCGGTGCGGTGAGCAGGTATTCGACGCCCTTTTGCACCGCGTCGCTTCCGACCTCGCCGGCGGCCATCAGACCCAGTAGCGCCCACGCGGTCTGCGACGGCGTGCTTGCCTTGGCCTCATCGCCGCGGCACTCCGGCCAGTAGGTGGCGCAATCCTCTCCCCAACCGCCGTCGGCGCGCTGGCGCGCTTTGAGCCATGCCGCCGCGCGCCGCACGTAAGGGGCGTTCATGTCTTCGCCGACGGCGTTCAGCGCCACCAGGACCGACCAAGTGCCGTAGATGTAGTTGGTGCCCCAGCGCCCGAACCAGGAGCCGTCTTGCTCCTGCTGGTCGTGGAGATAGCGTAGTGCCCGGGCGACGGCAGGATGTTCGCGCCCATAGCCGATCTGCGCCAGCATGCCGACGCAGCGCGCGCTGACGTCGGCGCTGGGCGGATCAAGCAACGCGCCATGGTCGGCGAAGGGTATGTTGTTGAGCGCGTAGTGTTCGTTGTCGACGTCGAAGGCGCCCCAGCCGCCACTGGTGCTTTGCATGCCGCGCACCCACTCGGTGCCCCGATCGATGGCATGCCGATGCCCGTCCGATGACGCCCGGTCCAGCGCCATGACCACCACCGCGGTATCGTCGACGTCCGGATAATAGTCGTTGCGGTATTGAAAGGCCCACCCGCCGGGCCGCACGTCCGGGCGGTTGACGGCCCAGTCCCCCTTGACATCGAGAACCTGACGTTCTTCGAGCCAACGGCAGGCATTGGCGACGGTCGGATCGCTGCCGCTTTCGCCGGATTCCATCAGCGCGTGCAGCGCCAGCGCCGAATCCCAAACCGGGGACATGCAGGGCTGGACGTACGCTTCGTGGTCACGCTCGACGATCATGCGGTCGATGGCACTGCGACAGACCAGCCGGTCCGGATGCTCCTTGCCAACGCCGAGCGTATGCATCGCCATGAGCGCGTACGACATCGCCGGAAAGATACCGCCGAGGCCGTCCTCGCCATTCAGGCGCTCCTTAATGAACGCCACCGCTTGCTTGATGGCGGCTTTCTGGATGACGCGGGGGATCAGCGGCTCCGCCTTGCGCGCGACCCGGTCGAAGCGGAGAAGTGCCTCGCCCACCACCGTCCCGGTCGGATTGGACAGATAGTGGCCGTGCTGCTCGGGCGGGACGGTAAACAGCTCGCGCGCATTGATGCCGCGCGGATTGCAGGCCTGCGGTTTCAATGTCGCGAGGATGAACAGCGGCACCATGCACGTGCGCGACCAGTACGACACCTTTTCGAGCGTGAACGGCGACCATTTCGGCAGCAGCATCGCCTCGACGGGGATCCACGGCGTCGCCCGCCACGGCACCTCGCCGAACAACGCGAGCATGATGCGCGTGAAAACGCTCGAGGAGGCAGCGCCGCCGTTGGCCAGCACGTAATCGCGCGCCCGGATCATGTGCGGGGCTTCTGGGTCCTCGCCGACGAGCTTGAGCGCGTAGTACGCCTTAACGCTGGCGCTCAGGTCGGCCTCGCCGTCGAAAAACAACGGCCAGCCACCGTCCTGCCCTTGCGTTCGGCGCAGATAGTTGGCGATTTTCTGCTCAATCGCGGGGTTGAGGTCGCCAAGGAAGTGATTGACGAAAATGTACTCAGCCGGGATCGTAGCGTCGGCCTCAAGCTCGAACACCCAATGCCCGTCCGCCGCTTGCCGCCCGGCCAGCCACGCCGCGGCTTCTGCAATGGTCTGGTCGAGAAGATCCCTCGTCGGCAGAACATCAGGTTCCGCCAGCGCAGCATTCGATCGCCATTGTGCCATGGCTGTCCCTCTTACTGACGACACAACCTTGTCCCCCAACCGCTTTTTTGGGCCAAGACGCTTCTTTTGGAATGTCACCAATGCGCAACGTTCGATGTTTTGGTGCGGTAAAAACCCTATTATGTCAAGGGCTCGATCATCTTCCGGTGTGCTTCCCGGGCCGCGGTGTGACCTGAACGCACGCTTCCCTCAATCGTTGCCGGCAGACCGGTGTCGGTCCAGTCGCCGGCGAGGAAAAGGTTTCGCCATCCAGTGACGGCCCGCGGCCGGCGGCGCACCTGATCCGTCGTCTGAGCAAACGTCGCCCGCTTTTCCTTGACGATTCGATACGCCGGCGGCGGCCCGCCCGTCGCTTCCAACACCAGCCCCAGTGCCCGGGCAACCTCCGGCCACAGCCGGGCGGCAATATCGCTGGCGGACGCCCCGGCGGCAAGCTTATCGGCCGCGCTCACCGTCACCGACGCCACGTCGTCGCGAACGAATAGCCATTGCCCGAGGCCGCCGACGAGACCGAGGAAACTCGTTTCGGGCGCCCGGTCGCCGGGCAAGCGGAAATGGGCGTTGACGATGGCGCGGCTGCCTTCCGGCACGGTCACGTCCGGAAGCAGAGTTGCTACCGCGGTCGGCGGCAGGGCGAGAATGACCGCGTCCCGCGACGTCACCGGCACGCGCTCACCATCTGCAAAGATAAGCGATGCCACGCGATCGCCTTCCAGATCGAGTGCCCTCAGCCGCGCGTTGAAGCGCATCGGCTGGCCCGCGTGGCGCAACCAGTCGATGGCCGGGTTGACGAAACAGTCGCTCAGCCCACGGGTCGCCATGCGCGGCCGGCACGCCGCTTCCCCACGGCCGAACGTTTCCTTCAGGACCGGCCACAGCAGCGCTGCGGCACCCTCGTCCGCATCGGCGTTCAGCGCGGCGACGGCCAGCGGCTCCCAGAACCGCCGAAAAAGGGAGCCGTCATCGCCGAGACAGAGCGCCACGGTGGCATCGGCGCCGGCATGGACCAGTCGCAGGGCCGCGAGATAGTCGCGCGCCCGCGTTCCCGGCACCCGCCTGGACGGCATGAAAATCCACCACGGCAGCCGTCCCGGCGTCGGGCGCACGGTCCATCGTTCGCCGGTGCTCAGATCGAGAAACGGAAACGCTGCCCGTGCGGGGCCGCTCAACCGGTCGGCTGCGGCGAATCGTTGAAGATAGGCGTAGGTGTCGCGGTTGCCGCTGAGCAGCAGATGGTTGCCGTTGTCGATGTGCCGGCCGAGATGCTCGTCAAAGTAGGTCCGGCAGCGCCCGCCGGCGTGCCCGGCGCCCTCGTACACGCGAACCCGGCCGCCAGCGGCGGTGACAGCGGCGGCGGCGGCCAGTCCGGCGAGCCCGGCGCCGACGACATGCACGGTGTCCGTCACTCACACCACCCCGTGGCGGAGCGCAACCCACAGTTTTTCCGCCGGCGACACCGTCACCGGTTCATCCCAGCGTTCCCAGCCCCGGGACCGAAGGCGGCCCAGCGTGCGCCAGTACACCTCCATCATGATCCGCGCTGGACGTACCCGCCGGCGATCGCTGGCGGCGAGCAGCGTCGCCGCCTCGCCGAAGCGCCGTTCGGCCAGCGCAGCCGTCTCGGCGCACACCCGCGGAAGCGACGGCCGGCGGAGGAGCGTTTCAGCGTCGGCGCCGGAATCGCCGCCGCCATTGCCGCCGATATTCCCGGAAGCCGCACCGAGCGCGTCGAGCGGCAGGTACAGCCGGTCACGCTCTGAGTCTTCTTTCAAGTCACGGAGAATGTTAGTGAGCTGCAGCGCTTCGCCCAGCGCGGCCGCCAGACGGTCGCCGTCCGGCTGATCGACCCCGAAAATCCGTACCGACAGCCGTCCGACGGCGCACGCCACCCGGTCGCAGTAGAGACGGAGAGCCGCAGCATCGGCAATTCGGACGCGATCGGCGGCGTCCATCTCCATCCCGTCGATGACGGCGAGAAAATCCTCGCGGCGAAGCTGAAAATCGTCAACGGCGGACGCCAGCACCCGAGTTTCGTGACGGCTGGGCCGGCCGGCGAACAGGTCATCGATGTGCCGTCGCCACTCCGCCAACTGCTCCAGCTTTCCAGGCACGGTACCGGGATCGTCAGCAATGTCGTCAACCGCCCGGCAAAAAGCATAGACGCCATACATCGCATGGCGTTTTTCCGTCGGAAGCAGCCGCATCGCCCAAAAAAAGGATGTTCCGGCCGCCCGCACGGCGTCCTCGATCCGTTGATGGTCGTCCGTCATGGCGGTTGCCCGCCCGTCCCCGGTCATCCAGCGTCGCATCCGTTTGTCTTATCCGCCGATTCCGACGGCCGCTTTCGTTGCACCCTTGGCGCACGCCCACAGATAGCCGGCGCGGCCGAGAGCAACCCGGCCGGCCAGCGGATCACGCCGCCGCAGACGCGACGACAGGGTGTGCGCGATCTGCAGAATGGCGCCGGATTCCAGCGCCAAACGGCGGCTGACGAGGCCGGACGGCAGCGAGGCGGCAGCATCCAGCAAGGCGTCGGTGCCGTCCAGCGCCCGATCGATGACGCGCCGGAGCGCCAGCGTGGCGCGCGGCCGGTCCAGATCGGCCACCGTCGCCTCCTCCTCCGCCAACCACTCCGTCGGGAGGTAGACACGGTCGAGCCGGCGGAAGTCGTCCTGACAATCCTGGAGGTGGTTGATGACCTGGAGCGCGTTGCAGAGAGCGTCGGACGCACCGTAACCGCCGTGGGAACCGCCGTGCAGGTCGAGAAGGAAACGGCCAACCGGCGCCGCCGATTTGATGCAATACGCCATCAGGTCGTCCCAGTCGCGATAGCGGTTCTTGACGGCGTCCTGTTTGAAAGCGGCAATCAGGTCAAGGCAGTGTTGGCTGGTGATTCCCCGCTCGGCCAGCGTCTGCCGCATCGCGTGCCCCTTCGCGTACGCCGCATCGTCATCGCCGCTGCCGGTGAGTGCGCGCTCGAAACCGTCAAGACGGCGTATTTTCTCCTCCGACGCCAGATCCGGTGCATCGGCGATATCGTCGATGGCGCGGGCAAAAGCGTAGAAACGCGCCACCGCCGGGCGCACCGCGGCGGGGAGGAGCCAGGAGCCGACGGGAAAGTTCTCGTACCCGGCATCCTTGCCCGACGGCCGCTCCACCGGCGCCGCCGCATTCGCCACCATGGTCGGGGATGCGCTCATCGACGTTAGCTCTCGTGCGCGATCCGCTTGCGCATCTCGTCAAACAGCGCCTCCATCTTACCCTGGTTGCGGCTGAGAGTTGCGGTGAATTCGGCCCGCTGCGTCTGGCCCAGGCTCACACCTTCGACGAACACGTCGATGATCTTAAATTCGTCGCCTTTCGGGCGCAGCCGCCAGGAGACGTCCAGCGGCCGGTTGGAGCCCGGGCGAACGATCTGTGAAGAGACGAGAACGTCGCCGCTGCCCTCGTCGACAAGGCTGCGTGTAACCTCCAGCGTCTCCCCCGAATAGCGCTTAAACCGATCGACATAGGTGACGACGATCAGATCCTCGAACAGCTTCAGATACGTCTCCCGCTCCGACGGCGTCGCCGTGCGCCAGTATCGGCCGAGCACCCACTGGCCGATCGCCGGGACGGCGAAATAATCGTTGAGAAGCTGGCGGCTGCGGGTCTCGCGTTCGTCGCGGGACAGCGCCGGCTGGGTAAGGGCGGCCACCGCCTCGTCTGCGACGCCCTGCATGAACGCTTCCGCGCGGACTGACTTATCGTCGGCGCGGGATGCGCCAACGCCGGCAAAGCAACAGAGCACGAGGAGAAGGGCGAACCAAGAGGGCTTTGAGAATGGCACGACGCGGGTGCTCCTGTACTTGTCTCGGCGAATCATTGATCGACTTGTTACGAGATCCCGCCTGGCACGGATGTTTGCATCGTTTGTAGGGAGATCATACCCGTTTGGCTGCCGGGCATCCTAATCGCCGTGCCGCGCTCTGACAACGGCGCCGAAACCTGTTGATTCAACTGAAAATTATCGCTATTGCTAGCGTGTTCAAGAAATTGTTGTCCGGTCGTTAAGAACCGGTGACAGAAAAAATATGGGAGGCGTTGCATGCTGGGAAATCAACCCGCCGGCGGGTGGTTTCAGCTACCGATTATCATCGACGATTGCGCCTCCGTACATTTTGGCCGCCGCGATCCGCGGCTGGTGGCCCGATGACCGCGCCGCTCCATACTGGAGAGAGCGGCGCGCAGACAACGGCGAAAGCCCTGTCCCTTTTCGGACACATCACTGCCCGTACAGCACACTGCCAAAAAACACACTGGAGGACGTCCCTGATGTTGTGCGCCGTTACTGCGCGCCGGCTTGCGCGCGCGTGCCTGCCCGTGACCCTCGCGGTCACGCTTCTTTCCATTACCGCCGTCACCGCCGGCGCCGCCGAGGACACCGTGCGCTGGAAGGTGCCGGTCGGCTTCGCATCGACCCTGCCGGCCCTCGGTGACACCGCACCCTGGGTTTTCGACCGGCTGGAGAAAGCCTCGGACGGCCGGGTTATCCTCAAGCTTTACGAGCCCGGCAAGCTGGTTCCCGCGTTGCAGATCATGGAAGCGGTGAAGGAGGGTAAGGTCCAGGCCGGGTATACGTGGATCGGCTACGACATGGGCAAGATTCCCGCCGTTCCGCTGCTCGCGGCGGTTCCGTTCGGGTTCGAGCCATGGGAATACAATGCGTGGTGGTATTACGGCGGCGGCCATGAATTGGCCGAGGAACTCTATGCGCCAAACAACATCTATCCGATTCTATGCGGCATCATCGGCCCGGAAACAGCCGGCTGGTTCCGCAACGAGATCGTCAGTCTCGACGACCTCAAAGGGCTGAAGATCCGCTTCGCCGGTCTTGGCGGCAGGGTGATGCAGAAGCTCGGCGCCTCGGTAACCCTGCTGCCCGCGGGTGAAATCTTCCAGGCGCTGGAGAAAGGCTCCATCGACGCCACAGAGTTCTCGCTGCCGGAGGTCGATCAGAAGCTCGGCTTCGCCCAGGTCGCCAAGTACAACTACTTCCCCGGCTGGCATCAGCCGTTCACGACCATGCACGTGCTGGTCAACAAGGACGTCTGGAAAGACACCTCCGAAGCCAACCAGGCGCTGATCGAACTGGGCTGTCAGGCCGGCGTGACCGCCGGCCTCGCCAAATCGGAAGCGAACCAGGGCGCCATCGTCGCCGGTTTCGCCGACATCGGCGTGACCGCGAAGAAGCTTCCCGAGCCTATCCTCCGAGAGCTGCAGAAGGTCAGCGAGGAAGTGATGGAAGAAGAAGCCGCCAACGACGCGATGTTCGCAAAAATCTGGGAAAGCCAGAAAGCGTTCAAGAAGAACTATCAAATTTGGAAGGACTTCGGTTACCTGCCGCGTGATTTTTAAGCTCACGCGCTCGGGCAGCGAGGCTGTGATGGAACGAAGGAACAGGCGATGAGCGCGCCCGGTGAACCGCCCACTGTTGGGCGCGATGCGGAGCATATCGTCGACGAATTCGTCCATACCACCTCGCTGCCGGAAACGCGGCTGTCGCTCATTCTCGACGGCATCGTCCGCCGCATCGGCGACATTGTGTCCTGGGTGTGGGTGGTGCTGGTCGGCGTCATCGTCTTCAACGTCATCATGCGGTACGTGTTCGGGGAAGGCCGTATCGAGTTCGAAGAGCTGCAATGGCACCTTTACGCCCTTGGCTTCGTGATCGGCCTGTCCTACTGCGTCCAGAACGACAGCCACATCCGCATCGACATCCTGCATGAACAGTTCCGTCCGCGGACCAAGGCGTGGGTGGATTTCGTCGGCATTCTTGTGTTTCTGATCCCGTACATAACGGTGTTTCTCGTCTACGCGCCGCCGTTCCTCGCCTATTCGTTCAACATCGGCGAGGTGTCGGATGCGCCCGGCGGCCTGTCGCACCGCTGGATCATCAAATCCGTCATGGTGATCGGCTACGTTCTGCTGCTGCTCGCGGCGCTGTCGCGGCTCAGCCGGACGACCGCGGAGCTGTTTGGATTTCCCGCCCCCCTTCCCCGCCGAGACGACGGTTAAGCACCGATGGAAATCAACGAAATCCTCGCCATCCTGATGTTCGTCTCGTTCATCGGCATCCTTTTCATGGGATTTCCGGTGGCGTGGACCCTGGGCGGCCTGGGTATCCTGTTCGCTGCCATCGCCATCGCCTGCGACACCTATTTCGATACCTTTATCGGCATCGACTGGGCCTATGTCTCGCTGGTGATCGACGACCTCTGGAACACGATGCAGAACTGGGTGCTCGTCGCGCTCCCTATGTTCATCTTCATGGGCCTGATGCTCGATCGCTCCGGCATCGCCGAGCAGATGATGGAGAGCTTCACAAAGCTGTTCGGGCGGATGCGCGGCGGCCTCGCCGTGACCGTCACCGTGATCGGCATACTGCTCGCCGCGTCCACCGGCATCATCGGCGCGTCGGTGGTGCTGCTGTCGCTTCTCGGCGTGCCGATCATGCTCAAGAACCACTATCAGAAGGAGTTGGCCGTCGGCACCATCTGCTCCGCCGGCACGCTCGGTATCCTCATCCCGCCCAGCATCATGCTGGTCATCATGGCCGACCGGCTGGCGATGTCGGTGGGCGACCTGTTCCTCGGCGCCGTCTTTCCCGGGCTGCTGCTGGGCAGCCTCTACATCGTGTACATCATCGGCATCGCCTTTTTGCGCCCGGACGTCGCGCCGGCGCCGGCCCATGTCGAGAAGCTCACGCCCCGGGTCATTCTGGGCGTGCTGCGTGCCGCCTTGCCTCCGGCGCTGCTCATCCTCGCCGTTCTCGGGACGATCTTCTTCGGCGTAGCGACGCCCACCGAGGCATCCGGCGTCGGCGCGTTCGGCGCTACCCTTCTGGCGCTGTGGAACCGCCGGCTATCGATCAGTGTCTTGCGGGACGTGGTGCGGCAGACGACCACCACGACGGCGTTTATCTTCGGCATATTCGTCGGCGCCAGCGCGTTCTCCATCGTGTTGCGCGGCCTCGGCGGCGACGACCTGATCGAAGAGGGGCTGCTCGCCCTCAACCTCGGTCCGCACGGCACCGTCATCGCCATCATGTTCATCGTTTTTCTGCTCGGCTTCGTGCTCGACTGGATTCAGATCATTCTCATCGTGCTGACTCTGGTGGCGCCGGTGATCAAGTCGTTCGGCTTCGACCTGGTATGGTTCACGGTGCTGTTCGCGGTCTGCCTGCAGACGTCCTTCCTCACGCCGCCCGTCGGTTACGCGCTTTTCTACATGAAAGGCGTCGCACCGCCCGAGATCACCGTCCGCCACATCTATCGCGGCGTTGCCCCCTTCATTGTGGTGCAACTCATCGGCCTGACCATCGTCTACCTATGGCCGGCCATCGTCACCTGGTTGCCGAGACAGGCCTACGGCCAGTAAAACTCTTTGGCGCATCGCGGTGCCCGAGGGTGCGCCGCCAGGTACGCCTTCGATAAGATGGGGCGTCTAAAAACAGCTACGGGATGGGACGGAACGGTCATGCGCAACAAGATTGTGTCCGCCGCGGACGCCGTCGCACTGATCCGCGACGGCGATACGCTTGCCAACACCGGCTTCGTCGGTACCGGCGCTCCGGAGGAACTGTTGGCGGCATTGGAGCAGCGGTTCGTCGAGACCCGCCATCCGCGCGACCTGACCATCATTTTCGCCGCCGGTCAGGGCGACGGTGCCGAGCGGGGACTCAACCGGCTCGGCCACGACGGGCTCTTGAAACGCGTCGTCGGCGGCCATTGGGGCCTGATCCCGAAGATCGCCCAACTGGCGCTGGCCAACAAGATCGAGGGCTACAACCTGCCGCAGGGGGTGATCTCCCATCTCTACCGGGACATCGCCGCCGACAAGCCCGGCACGATCTCGAAGGTGGGTATTGGCACCTTCGTCGATCCGCGCCTAGAGGGCGGCAAGATCAACGCTATAAGCACCGAGGACCTGGTGGAGGTGATCACGCTCGCCGGCCGCGACTGGCTGTTCTACAAGGCCATGCCCATCAACGTCGCCTTCGTTCGCGGCACCACCGCCGACGCCAACGGCAACATCACGTCCGAGAAGGAGGCGCTGATTCTCGACAACCTGGCGATGGCGATGGCGGCGCGCAATTCCGACGGGCTGGTCATCGCCCAGGTCGAACGGATCGCCGAGGTCGGCACGCTTCCGACACGCCAGGTGACGATCCCTGGCGTCCTCGTCGACTGCGTCGTCGTCGCGTCACGGCCGGAGTATCACGCCCAGACCTATGCCGTGCAGTACGACCCGGCCTTTTCCGGCGAAATCCGGGTGCCGCTCGCGTCGCAGGCGCCGATGCCGCTGAATGACCGCAAGATCATCGCCCGGCGCTGCGCCTTCGAGCTGCCGCCGGGCGGCGTCGTCAATCTCGGCATCGGCATGCCTGAGGGGGTGGCCCAGGTCGCCAACGAGGAGCAGATCCTCAAGTTCGTGACGCTCACCGCCGAGCCAGGTGTCATCGGCGGACTGCCGCAAAGCGGCCTCAACTTCGGCGCCGCCATCGATACCGACGCCATCATCAGCCAGGGCAGCCAGTTCGATTATTACGATGGCGGCGGCCTCGACATGGCCTGCCTCGGGCTCGCCGAATGCGACGCCGACGGCAATCTCAACGTCAGCCGCTTCGGGCCGAAGCTGGCCGGCGCCGGCGGCTTCATCAACATCAGCCAGAACGCGCGGCGCCTGATCTTTGCCGGCACGTTCGCCGCCGGTGGCTTTCAGTGCCGGGTGGAGGACGGCCGGCTCTGCATCGTCCAGGAAGGCCGCGCGCGCAAGTTCGTCAAACGGGTCGGGCAGGTCACCTTCAGCGGCGAGGTGGCGCGGGCCACGCGCCAGCCGGTCCTTTATGTTACCGAGCGCTGCGTTTTCAGCCTGACCGAAAAGGGTCTGACCCTGATCGAGGTGGCGCCCGGCATCGACATCGACAAGGATATCCTGGCGCACATGGATTTCGAGCCGATCATAGGGGACGTCCAGCCGATGGATGAACGAATCTTCGGCGAGGGGGTGATGGGCCTTGAATCGAAGTTTGCCGGCCTGTTGGCCCTCCCGCAGCGGATCAGCTACGACGCCCAGCGCAACATCCTGTTCCTCAACTTCGAGGGACTCTACGTCCGCTCGACGAGTGACGTGGCCGAAATCCAGGGCGCCGTCGAGGCCTTTTGCGCGAAGCTGGGCAAGCGGGTCGATGTCGTCGTCAACTACGATTCGTTCCGCATCGACGAGGCGGTCATCAACGACTACGCCGCCATGGTCCGGCACATGGTAGCGACGCACTATGGCCGCGTGACCCGCTACACGACCAGCGCCTTCCTGCGTGCGAAACTCGGCGGCGCATTGGAAAAGCGGAACGTGGCGCCGCACGTGTTCGAAAGCGCCGTCGACGCCGAACGCTTCCTCACCGAAAGCTCAGGATAAGGTTGCGTCGAGCCAGTCGGCGATGCGCGACGCGACCTTTTCCCACTCCGCCTCCAGCATCATCGCGTGCGCCATGCCGGGAATCAGCTCTGCCGTCGTACGATAGGTCTTCGCGGTTTCGGCGACCGCGCTCTCGTAGACGAAGGCGTCGTTGCCGGCGCCGAGCACAAGGACCGGCAGATCGAGACGGGATTCCGACGGCGGCAGGTCAAGACCCATGAGGTCGAGAATAACCAACTGCGATTCCGCCTGCAGGCGCGGCAGCACGTGGGCGATGACACTTTCCGGCGTGTCGTCGGAGAACAGCGCCTTGCGCACGTTCGATCCGTTGGCGGCAAGCGGGCCGAACGACTGAACCACGGAAAGCTCGCGGAACAGACCCGGGTTGGTGAACGACATGCCGAAGTAAGTGCCGAGGATTCCGTGCGGCGGGACCGATGCCATGAGCACCGCCGCCGGTACGGGCCGCCGATGCAGCACGTGCTGCACCACCATCCCCCCCATGGAATGGCCGATCAGCACCGGCGGCGTCGGCAGTGTGTCCATCACCTGCTCCAGGTCGGCGACGTAGTCGCGCAGGCGGGCGACCGCCAGCGTCTCCCAGCCGTCGCTTTCGCCGTGCCCGCGCAGGCTGATGGCGTTCGCCCGGTAGCCGCGCCCGGCGAAGTACGGCAGAAAATGCTTCTCCCAGATCCAGGCCGCACCATAGGCCCCGTGAACGAACACCAGCGGCGTCGGCCGCGCCGTGCCAGCCGGCTGCTGGGTGATGACTTCGATGTGCATGGATTGATAAGCCTCCGCGCGCCGCATTTTTGTTGCAGCGCAACATTAGCGGATTATCGGCGGACGCCCAAGCGATTGCTGCGAGTCGGCGCTGCCTTCGCGTGGCTCAGCGGCGGCGGAACGTCGGAATGCGCCGTTCCTTGAAGGCGCTCAGACCTTCGCGGTAGTCGTCGCTGCCGAAGACTTGGCGACGCAGCGCCTGCATTCGCTCTACCGTACGGGGGGATAGCGTGGTGCGTTCCTGAAGCAGGCGCATTTCCTCCTTCATCGCCGCCAGACTCAAGGGCGCGAACTCGGCCATCCGGCGGGCCAGTGCCTCGGTCTCGGCCTCGATTTGGTCTTTCGGCACCACGCGGTTGACGACGCCCCAGCGCTCGGCCCACTCCGCCGTCAATGGCTGGGCGGCGAACGCCATCTCCTTGACGATGGCGGGCGGCAGCCGGTCGAGCAGCGCGATGACGCCGGAGACGTTCAGCATCAACCCCAGCTTGGCCGGCGTGATGGTGAACGTCACCTCCGGCGTCGCCACGATCAGGTCGCAGACCAGCGCCAGCTCGACGGCGGCGCCGTAGACGCCGGAATCGATCATGGCGATGACCGGCGCCGGAAATTCCTCGATGCCGCGAACGAGCGCCCGGATGCCCTCGTTGGTGCCGAGGGCGTCCTTGGTCACCTCGTCCAACTCGGAGATATCGTATCCCGCCGACCACACCTTGGCGCCGGCGGCGGCGCGGAGGATGACCGCGCGGATATCGCGCTGGCGCAGCCCGTCGAGGGCGCGCGTCATCTCCGCCGTCAGCGTCCGGCCGAGCGCGTTGCGTCGCGCCGCATCGTTCATCGCAATCGTGGCGACCCCGTCGGCCGAGGTGACCGTTATCAACGTCATTGTGGTGGCTCCCTAAACCCAGCGGCGATGCTGGTGTCTTAGCAGATGCGCGGCAACTGGTCGCCGGTGATCCAGTCGACGATACGGGTGCCGCCGAAGCCGGTCCGCATCTGCACGAAGCCGTCGGGGTCCTCGATGACCTCGCCGATGATGGCCGCGTGGGCGCCGAGCGGATGGGCGCGCATGACGGGGAGCAGCCGGTCGGCGTCCTCGTGTGCGGCGAAGCACACCAGCTTTCCTTCGTTGGCGACGTAGAGGGGATCGAGACCGAGCAGCTCGCAGGCACCCCGCACCGCCGTGGCGATGGGGATTCGGTCTTCGCGGATCATCACGCCGACGTGCGACTCGCGCGCGATCTCGTTCAGCACCGCCGCCAGACCGCCGCGGGTCGGGTCGCGCAGAACGTGGATGTCGGGCGCGGCCTCGACCATGGCGGCGACGAGGTCGTGCAGGGCGGCGGAATCCGAGCGGATGGTCGTCTCGAACTCCAGGCCCTGGCGTTTGGACATCACGGCGACGCCGTGATCGCCGAGAGTGCCGCTGACCAGGATGCGGTCGCCGGGCCGGGCCCGGTTGGCGGCGATGCGCACGCCATCCGGCACCATGCCGACGCCGGTGGTGGTGATGAAGATGCCGTCGCCCTTTCCCCGTTCCACCACCTTGGTGTCGCCGGTGACGATGGGGACGCCGGCCGCGGCCGCCGCAGCGGCCATGGAGGTGACGATGGCCTTCAGATCGGCGAGCGGAAACCCCTCCTCCAGGATCATGCCGACGGCGAGATAGAGCGGCCTGGCGCCGGCCATGGCAACGTCGTTGATGGTGCCGTGCACGGCGAGCGCGCCGATGTCGCCGCCGGGGAAGAACAACGGCGAGATGACGAAACCGTCGGTGGTGATCACCATTCGGCCGGCGTCCACCTCGAAACAGGCCTGATCGTTGCGTTGCGAGAGGTACGGGTTATCGAAGGCCGATTCGAACAGCTCCTCGATCAACTGCGCCATCGCCCGGCCGCCGGCGCCGTGGCCGAGATCGATCCGCCCCTTGCGCAGGTCGAGCGGCTGAGAGGCGGCTTTTCGGCTCTGCGTCATGCGCGCTCACGCCGTCGCACGGACATCCTCGCGCGCCCGGCCATAACTGTAATAGGCGGCACACGCCCCTTCCGATGACACCATGCAGGAGCCGATGGGGTTGTCGGGAGTGCATAGGTTTGCGAACAGCTTGCACTCCGTCGGCTGTTTGAGGCCGCGCAGCACGTCGGGGCAGTCGCAGGCCTTGTTGTCGGCGACGCGCTCGTCGCGAAGCTCGAACAGCCGTTCGGCGTCGAACTGGGCATAGGCATCGCGGATGCGGAGAGCGCTCAGTGGCACGTCGCCGAGGCCCCGCCATTCGAAGGTGTCGCGGAGCTCGAACACGTCCGCCATCACCGCCTGCGCCTTCATGTTGCCCTCGCGGCTGACGGCGCGGACGTATTCGTTCTCGACTTCCGCCCGGCCTTCGTTGAGTTGACGGATCAGCATGAGGATCGCCTGCATCACATCCAGCGGCTCGAAGCCGGCGACGACTACCGGGCGCCGGTACACCGCCGCGAACGGCTCGAAGGCGCCCCAGCCGATGACGGTGCTGACGTGCGCCGGACCGACGAAACCGTCGAGCGGCACGGCGGCCGCGCCGTTTCCCGCATCGGCGGTGGCGAGAAGGTGGACGATGGCGGGCGGTGTCAGAACGTGGTTGCAGTGGACGAAAAAGTTCGTCAGCCCGCGCGCTTTCGCCAATTGCAGGGCGACGGCCGTCGGCGGCGTCGTCGTCTCGAAGCCGATGGCGAAAAAGACCACCGTCCGGTCCGGTTCCCGCTCGGCCAGCGCCATGGCGTCTAGGCACGAATAGACCATGCGCACGTCCGCGCCCTCAGCCTTCGCTTTCAGCAGCGTCATCCGCTGCGGACCCGGCACGCGCAGCATGTCGCCGTAGGTGCAGAGCGTTGCACCGTGCTCGCGGACGAGCTGCAACGCCTGGCCGATGCGGCTCATCGGCAGCACGCAGACGGGACAGCCGGGACCGTGGATCATGCGCACGTTGGCGGGCAGCAGATTGGGGATGCCATAGCGGAAAATGGCGTGCGTGTGCCCGCCGCAGAACTCCATCAAGGTGTAGGCGCGCCCGGGATCGGCCGCCCGCGCGATGCCGGTGGCAATCGATTGCGCCAGCGCCGGATCGCGAAACTCATCGATGTAGCGGACGGTCACGTCACGGGTTCCTTGTCCGGCGCGAGCACGGGATCGGGCTCGAATTCCGGCGCGGCATCGGGCAGCATGCCCGCCTCGGCGAAGAGAGACAGCGTCGCCGCCGCCTCCTCCGGTTCAAGACGCGACAGCGCGAAGCCGACGTGCAGGATGACGTAATCGCCGACGGCCACGTCGTCGACGAGGGCGAGGCTGACATCCTTGACGACGCCGCCGACGTCGACCTTGGCCATGCCTGTGTCGAAAATTTCAGTCACCCGGGCCGGTACCGCGAGACACATCGCTTGATCTCCTTTCCGCCTCACCCGTGCTGAAGGATGGCCACCCACGCCTGCCCGAGGCTGATCGCCTGATCGCCCGGTCGCAGCCGGAGCGGTTCCAGCACATCGATGCCGCGCGCGGTCAATCCATCGGCGACGCGCGTGCGCAGCACCCGGTTGAGAAAACAGCCCCCGGCGAGCGCCACGCGCCGCACCCCCGTGGCGTCGGCCGCGCCGGCCGCCCACTCAACAAGGGCTTGCGAGAGCGAGCCGTGGAACAGGTTGGCGCCGTCCGCCGCCGACCGGCCGATCAGCCGTTGCAACAGCGCCCGGCAGTCCAGCACGCCGTCCGCGATGTGCCAGGCGCCGGACTCGCAGCGGGGCGCGGTCGCCAGGCGCTCCAGGGCCATCGGCGCCTCGCCCTCGAAGCTCGCCACCGGGACGACGCCGAGAAGGCCACAGGCGGCGTCGAACAGGCGCCCGCAGCTTGTCGTCGCTGGAGCGTTGATGTCCGCTTCCAGCATGCGGGCGATAATTGGCGCACCATCGAAGACTTGGAAGTGGGTCGCGATCTCGTCACCGCGGCCCATCGCCGACAGCGCCGCCGCCGCCATCCGCCACGGTTCGCGGGCCGCCTTGTCGCCCCCCGGTTGCTTGAGCGGCGTCAGATGTCCCAGACGGCGATAGCCGTCGCGATCGACCAGCAGCAGCTCGCCGCCCCAGGATTCACCGCCCGGCCCGAGACCGAAACCGTCCAGCGCCAGACCGAGGGTGGGCGTCTCGACGCCGTGTTCGGCCATGACGGACGCAACGTGTGCGTGATGATGCTGTACGGCCACCGCCGGGCATCCGGACGTCGCCGCCCGATCTTGGGCGAAGCGCGTGCTGTGAAAGTCGGGATGCAGATCGTGTGCGATGGCGGCCGGCGCCTCCGCCGCACCGGCGATCAACGCCTCGGCCTCCGCATCAAAGGCACGTACCGCGTCGATCGTGTCCAAATCGCCGGCGTCCGGCGTGATACGTGCGGTTCGACCCTCGGCGAGGCAGAGCGTATTTTTGAGAAAGGCGCCGACACCTAGCGTCGTCGGCACGACGCGGTGCAGCGGTAGAACCATCGTCACGGCGCGCGGCAGTGGAAGAACCGCCGGCTTGGGCTTCGTTTCGGCGAGCTCGACCGGCGATGTCATCGCCGGCTCACCCGGTGCCGGTGCCGACGCGCGCCGCCGCGGTCCGGCCGGCGACATGTGTCCGGTATGCCTGCCGCCAGGTCTGCAACCAGGCATACCAGTCGGCGAGCCCGGCGCCGGTGAAGGTGGAGACCTCGAAAATGACCAGCTTCGGGTTGACGCGGCGCGCGTAAAGACAGCAGCGGTCGCGGTCGAACTTGACGAACGGCAACAGGTCGATCTTGGTCAACAGCATGACGTCGGCGGCGTAGAACATCTCGGCGTACTTGAGCGGCTTGTCCTCGCCCTCCGTCACCGACAGCAGCACCGTTTTAAACGACTGGCCAAGATCGAACGCGGATGGACAGACGAGATTGCCGACGTTCTCGATCAACAGAAGTGAGGCGGCTTCCGGTTGAAGCTCAGCCAGCGCGCCACCGACCATCCGGGCGTCCAGGTGGCATCCCTTGCCGGTATTGATCTGTATCGCCGGCACCCCGGCGGCACGCACGCGGTCCGCATCGAACGTCGTTTCCTGATCACCCTCGATAACCGCCATCGGCCATGAGGGGCTGAGATCGTCGATCATGCGGACCAGAAGCGTCGTTTTCCCGGCCCCAGGCCCCGACATCATGTTCAATGTCAGGACGCCACGTTCGTCCAGCAGACGCCGGTTGGCATCGGCAAAACGCTGGTTTTCGCCGAGGATGTCCTGTTCGACGCGGATCAGGCGACGCCGCCGCTCACCGTCGTCGTCGGAGTCATCGACTCGGCCGGCGTGGCCGGTATCGCCCGCATGGTAGAGAGGACGCACCACATTCGGCCGTTCTGGCGGCGGGGCATGCGCGCCCGCTGACGTGTCCGTGGGATGGGTGTGATCGTGCTCATGCGTGTGATCGTGATGATCGTCATGGGAATGATGGGTGTGATGGGTGCGCTCGGCGTCGCCGGCGTGAAGCCCGCCCGGCTCGTGCGCAAGACGATGATCGTGCGCCGCCGCCCAGTCGCCGCCTGTACCCGCCGAGCAGCCGCATACCGTACACATCACTCGACCTCCAGCTCACATACGCGCATGTCGTCGCCGGCGGCGATCTGCAGCTCGTACGTTCCACACTGCGGGCAATTGTCGAGGCGGTCGGAAACGGTGACCGTCTCACCGCAGTTCATGCACCACGCCTGGCCACTGAGCTGGACCAGCTCCAGCCGAGCGCCGTCGGCGAGGGTGCCGTGGGTCACCGCCTTGAAACAGAAATCCAGCGCCTCGGGCGACGCGTTGCAGAACGCCCCCAATTCCAGTCGAACCGTGCGCACGCGCTGAAAATGATGCGTTGCAGCCTCATTGCGAAGTATGCGGAGCACACTCTCGCACAGGGCCAGTTCGTGCATAGCCTCCTCCCGAATCCGCTTTTTTACGGCAGCGTTGCACGCGGCATAGAGCCACAACATCGGTATCCGCCGGCGGATTTTTCTTCACACCGCGCTATTCAGGAAAGTTTATCTGGTTTTTCTCCCGCTGGTCTTGTTCTTTTTTTGTTGCGGACGACACGCACTCCCGGTAAGTGCCGCAAGTCATTGACTTAACGAGGCAACTAGGTCGCTGGCCCCTCGTAATCGAGGATGAGGGAGCCGAACGGCGGTAGTGTCACGTCGAGGCTCTGGTCGCGGCCGTGCATGGGTTCCGGCAGGGTCGTCAGCACACCCCGGCTGCCCGTATCCGCTCCGCCGTAGTGCTCCAGATCGGTGTTGACGCGGACCCGCCAGGCGCCGGGCTCAGGAACGCCGATCCGATAGTGTTCGCGCACCACCGGCGTGTAGTGGGTGACAACGATGGTGGTCGGACGGTGGCCGGTGGAGTCCTTGCGACCGTGGCGGCAAAACGACAGGACGCTCTGGTCGGTGTCGTTGCAGTCGATCCAGGAGAAGCCCTCGGCATCGGCATCGAGATCGTAGAGCGCCGGCGATGACCGGTAGAGCTCGTTCAAATCCCGCACCAGGCGCTGAATGCCCCGATTCATTGGATCGTCCAGGACGTGCCAGTCGAGGCTGATGTCGGCGTTCCACTCCCGCTCCTGCGCGAATTCATCGCCCATGAACAGAAGCTTCTTGCCCGGATGGCCGTACAGGAACGCGTAGCAGGTGCGCAGGTTGGCAAAGCGCTGCCACCGGTCGCCGGGCATCTTGTGAAGCATCGAGCCGCGGCCGTAGCCGACGTCATGATGGGAAAACGGCAGGATGTGCTTTTCCCGAAACGCGACCGACGGCCCATAGGTCAGCTCATCATGATAATATTTGCGATGCACTGGGTTGCGGGACAGGTAGCGCAGTGTGTCGCGAACCCAGTCCAGGTTCCACTTAAAACCGAAGCTGAGACCGCCCAGCTGCTCCCGATGCGTGATGCGTGGCCAGTTGGACGTGTCCTCGGCAATGGTGAACACGCCGGGATATTCCTCGCTGACGACGGCGTTCAGGCGGCGCAGAAAGTCGATCGCCTCCAGGTTTTCCGGTCCGCCGAAGCGGTTGGGAGTCCATTCGCCCCGCGGCCGGCTGTAGTCGAGATAGAGCATGGGGGCGATGTCGGCGACGCGCAGCGCATCGATGTGGAAGACATCGCACCAATAGAGCGCGTTCGAGATGAGGTAGTTGGCCACCTCCCGGCGCCCGTAGTCGTAGACGAGCGTGTTGGCACCCGGCAGCGAGCGCCGCTGGACATCATGATGCTCGTATAGATGCGTGCCGTCGAAGTTGCGCAGCCCGTGCGGGTCGTCCGAAAAGTGATTAGGAACCCAGTCGAGGATCACCCCGATGCCGGCCTGGTGGCAGCGATCGACAAGGGTGCGGAACCCGTCCGGCCGGCCCCACCGGCTGGTCGGCGCATAAGGCGCGAAGGGCTGATAGCCGAGAGAGGCGTCGAAATCGAATTCGCTCACCGGCATCAGCTGCACATGGGTGAAGCCTAAGTCGGTGACGTAATCGACGAGGCCCTCGGCGAACTCGGTGTAGGTCAGAGTGCGGTGGCCCTCCTCCGGGCGCCGGCGCCATGATCCAAGATGCACCTCATAGATGCTGATCGGCCGGTTTTCCGGCCGGGCGGCCCGGCGCTCCGCCATCCACGCCTCGTCCCCCCAGCGGTGGCCGGCGAGATCGCAGATGATCGACGCCGAACCGGGCGACGGCTCCACCTGGCGGGCATAGGGATCGCACTTGTCGGTCAGCAGCTGGCCGCTGGACGTCTTGATCTCGTATTTATAGGCATGACCGGCGGTCACGCCGGGCAAAAAAATCTCCCACACTCCGCAGTCGTGGCGCAGACGCATGCCGTGGCAGCGGCCGTCCCAGCCGTTAAAGTCGCCGATGACCGCAACCCGGCGGGCGTTGGGCGCCCAGACGGCGAATCCCATGCCGTCGACGCCGTCGAGACGCATCGGATGGCTGCCGAGAACGCGGTAGCTCTCCAGGTGGTTCCCTTCCGCGAGGCGGCGCGCGTCGTCGTCGCCAAGGACGGGCGGAAAGCGATAGGGGTCGTCGATCTCTTCGATTCGCTCCGCCCCCTCGACGGAGAGGCGATAGGCGAACGGCGTGTTCCGCCCCTCGATCTCGCCGGCGAACATCCCCTCCTCGCGCACACGCGTCAGCGTCGCCACTGCGCGCTTGGTTGCCGCATCGATGACGTCGACGGTGCGCGCGCCGGGGAGGAAGGCGCGTACCACAAGGGCGCCGGGCGGATCGATGGTGTGCATGCCGAGAAAGGAAAACGGATCGCGATGCGCGGCCGCCAGAACGGCGTCGACGTCCCGCTCGGGCGCCAGAAGATGGCCGGCCAGAGCCTCCCGCCGTTGCGGCGACGGCTGGGACTTAACTTCGGGCGCCAGCGCGGGTGACGTGGATGCTGGGAGCGGCGTTGGTGTGTGTTTTGCCGCTGCTGCCGGCGTGACATGGGGCTTCGCGGCTGGTGTGGTCTCGGACATGGCTGCCGGTGTGCTTCGGTCTTTGGCGGCGTCCGTTGCCGGTACAGTTTTCTTAACGTCGACCGGCTTGGCCCCGGTCGACTTGGCCCCGGTCGGTTTGGCCTTGGCTCGGCGACCGGTTTTGGACGCACCCGCCGGCGCGGTGGCCTTGGGCGGTAACGTCGCGGCCGGCGTTCTTGCCGCCTCTTTCAATGGCTCTGCTTTGCCTACCGATTTCTCAGCCGGCGGAAGCGGTCCGGCCGGGGCCGGTTTTTCGCCCGTCGAGGCCGGTTTTTCGATGGAGGGTGATGATACCTTGTCCGCGTCTTTTCGCGGCGTCGATGCGCGAGACGTCCGCGGTCCGTTACCCGATTTTCCCGAAGCGCTCATGTGTGCCGCCGATCCGGTGTCGATCATTAATCACAGTGCCGTACCATCCTGTCGCGGACCCGTGGTATATCGGGCGACAGGGGCTGGAAGGGTCGTGCGGGCTCTTCTGCACCGAAACACGCCCGGCTGGCCCGGTCAGGCGCCGCGTATTCATCAGCTTGAAGCTCGCGTGCCTCCCATCGCAGGTGCTTTTAGACTGGAACCACCGCCCTGTGAAGTCTGCCGCGCAGCCGAATTTCGGTAACCGTTACACCACCGGGCGGCGAACCCGGAGAGGACGTTCCCAGTATTTGCGTCACCAAACCCCCGATGACATACTGGCGCCGCGCGGGAGATAATCAATCGCAGGGACAACAGGGAGACCTAAGGACATGAAGCAGGCGGAGACCGATCGACCAACCAAGGCAGCGAAGAAAACCCCCAACGGAGCCGTCGGTGTTGCCGATCAGATCGGCATGGACGTCGACAGTCTGATCAGCAGCTTCAATTTTCACCTGACGTGCACGCTGGCCAAGGACGAGTACACGGCCACCAACCAGGACCGCTATCAGGCCTTGGCGCTCGCCGTGCGCGACCGGCTGGTCGGCCGGTGGATCCACACCCAGCAGGAATACCACATCAATAACGTTAAGCGGATCTGCTACCTGTCGCTCGAGTTCCTGATCGGCAGGGCGATGGGCAACAACGTCATCTGCCTGATGATGGAGGATACCTGCCGCGAAGCGATGAGGCGGCTTGGCCTTGACTGGGACGTTCTGCGCGATGTCGAGGTTGACGCCGCACTGGGCAACGGCGGTCTGGGCCGGCTGGCGGCATGCTTTCTCGACTCGATGGCGACACTGAAGCTGCCCGGCATCGGCTACGGCATCCGCTACGACTACGGCGTCTTCAAGCAGCTGATCGACAACGGTTATCAGGTCGAGGAGCCGGACAACTGGCTCCGCTTCGGCAATCCGTGGGAAGTCGCCCACCCCGAGCTGTCCTACGTGGTCAACTTCGAGGGACGGGCTGAACCGCGCCGGGGCACCGGCAGCGACGGCACCAGACGCTGGGACTGGGTCGGCACCCGGCCCATCGTCGGCATGGCCTATGACACGCCTATCGTCGGCTACGGCGCCTACAACGTGAACAACCTGCGCCTCTGGTCGGCACGGGCGACCGACGATTTCCATTTCTCCGATTTCAGCCGCGGCTCCTACGTCGAGGCGGTCGAAGACAAGGTCATGGCGGAAAACCTGACCAAGGTGCTTTATCCCAACGACTCGGTCTATGCCGGCCGCGAACTGCGCCTGCGTCAGCAGTATTTCTTCGTCTCGTGCTCCATTCAGGACATCGTTCGCCGATTCAAGGTCGACAACGACGACTGGAATCTCTTTCCGGACAAGGTGTTCATTCAGATGAACGACACCCATCCGGCGCTCGTCGTGCCCGAGGTGATGCGAATCTTCTTGGACCAGGAGGACATCGAGTACGATCAGGCGTGGGAGTTGACCCGCAACGCCTGCGGGTACACCAACCACACCCTGCTGCCGGAAGCGCTGGAGCGCTGGCCGGTCAGCATGTTCGAGCGGCTGCTGCCCCGCCACCTGCAGATCATTTACGAAATCAACAGCCGCTTCCTGCGCCGGGTGGCGACGAAGTATCCGAACGACATTGACCGCCTGCAGCGTATGAGCCTTGTTCAGGAACAGCCCGAAAAGTCGATCCGGATGGCCAATATGGCCGTCGTCGGCAGTTCGTCGACGAACGGTGTCGCCGCGCTTCACACCCGTCTCCTGCGGGAGGGTCTGATGCGCGACTTCGCCGATTTCTATCCGGAAAAGTTCAACAACAAGACCAACGGCGTCACACCCCGGCGCTGGCTGCTCAAAGCCAACCCGCGGCTGTCCAGCCTGATTCGCGAAAAGATCGGCGACGGCTGGATCACCGACCTGGACCAGCTGCGCAAGATCGAAAAATTCGTCGACGACAAGGCGTTTCGTGCCCGCATCCGTGAGATCAAGCGGGAGAACAAGGTGGCGCTGGCCGAATACATCCGCACCACCGTCGGCATCACCGTGTCGCCGGACTCGGTGTTCCAGGTACAGGTGAAGCGGATGCACGAGTACAAGCGCCAGCTCTTGCTGTGCCTGTACGCCATCTCGCTCTATGACCGCATCAAGCGAAATCCGTCAGTCGACGTTCTGCCGGTCACGTTCATCTTCGGCGGCAAGGCGGCGCCCGGCTATGCCATGGCCAAGTTGATCATCAAGCTGATCCACCAAATCGCCGGCGTCGTCAATTACGACCCGGACATCAACGACCGGGTCAAGGTGGTGTTCATTCCGGACTACCGCGTGTCGGTGGCCGAGCGGATCATTCCCGCCGCCGACGTCAGCGTCCAGATCTCGACCGCCGGGATGGAGGCGTCGGGCACCGGCAACATGAAGTTCGCGATGAACGGCGCGTTGACGGTCGGTACGCTCGACGGCGCCAACGTCGAGATCAAAGAGGAAGTGGGTGACGAGAACATCTATATCTTCGGGTTGACGACCGAGGAGGTCGACGCCAAACGGCCGACGTACGATCCGCGTCATTACTATGAGACCGATGAGGACATCCGGCGCACCATCGACTTGATCCGAAATGACTTTTTCAGTCTGAACGAGCCGGGAATCTTCCGTCCGCTCATTTCCCACCTGCTGGAGCACGGCGACTACTACATGAACCTAGCCGATATGCGGAGCTTCATCGACGCGCAGGCGCGCATCGACTCCGATTACCGCGACGAAGAGGCATGGAGCCGAAAGGCGATCCTGAACATAGCCCGCACCGGGCGCTTCAGTTCAGACCGTACGATCGCCGATTACGCCCGTGAGATCTGGAACGTTAAACCTGTCCAGGTCTCCCGGGATCCGAACCTGCCCTCGTCGTCGTCCTGACAGCTCGCTCCGGATGCTCCTGGTCCCGGCGATCGCGGCCGGGACCGGCCAGCGCCCCCACCGGCGAAGGCGCTGGCCGCACCGCCGTCAACCGGCCGGAGAATATCGGAGTAGACTTCGGGTGCAGTGCAACATCATACTGGCGCCGGCCTCGGGTTGCGCCTCCGGCCAGCCCCTAGGCGTCAACGCCTCCCTACGATCTCTACCCAAGGGATTAATCGACAACCGCTGCCGCACCACGCACACCACCGTTACGAATAAGGCACGCTGAAGGGCGGACCGCGATGTACATCATGATGGTTTCCTCGGAGCTGGCGCCTGTCGCCAAGGTTGGCGGTTTGGCCGACGTTGTCTTCGGGCTCAGCAGGGAACTGGAGATCAGAGGCCACTCGGTAGAGATCATCCTGCCCAAGTACGACTGCATGTGGTACGATGAAATTTGGGGGCTGCATAAGGTTTATGAAAACCTGCCGGTTCCGTGGTACGGCGACACCGTCGACGTGTCGGTGTGGTTCGGCTTCGTTCATGGCCGCAAGTGCTTCTTCATCGAGCCCCATTCGGCAGACAATTTCTTTCATCGCGGGTCGTTTTACGGCTTTCATGACGACCCGATGCGCTTTGGCTTTTTTTGCAAAGCGGCGATGGAGTACATGCTCAAGTCCGGCAAGCGGCCGGATATTATTCATTGCCATGATTGGCAGACTGGCCTCGTGCCTGTGTTGCTGTATGAGATCTACGCGCGCCTGGGCATGGACCGCCAGCGCGTCGTCTACACGATTCACAATTTCAAGCATCAGGGCATAACGGGCGAGGCGGTGCTATGGGGCACTGGCCTATGCCGGCCCGAGTACTATTTCCACCACGACCGCCTGCTGGATAATTTCAACCACACCGGCATCAATTTGATGAAGGGCGGAATCGTCTATTCGAACTTCGTAACTACGGTGTCGCCCCACCATTCATGGGAGGCGCGCTTCACCGATCAGGGGCATGGCCTCGGGCAGACGTTGGGTCTCCATCACGAGAAGTTTGGCGGCATTTTGAACGGCGTCGACTACGACGTGTGGAATCCAGAAACCGATCGCTTCATCGCCTGCCATTACAACGTGTGGAACGTCGACGCGAAGTACGCCAACAAGGAACATCTTCGGGATCGGCTGTGGCTGCGCAAGGATTACAAGCCGATCGTCGCCTATGTTGGGCGTCTGGATGCCCAGAAGGGTGTCCATCTCATTCAGCATGCCCTTTTTTACGCGCTTGAGCGCGGCGCCCAGTTCGTGATGCTCGGCGCCGGCGGCGACCGGGGCATCAACAACCATTTCTGGCATTTGAAGCACTACCTGAACGAAAACTCCGACTGCCATATGGAAATCGGCTTCAACGAGCAGTTGGCGCATCTGATCTACGCCGGCGCCGACATGGTCGTCGTGCCAAGCCTGTTCGAGCCGTGCGGGCTGGCCCAACTGATTGCCATGCGCTACGGCGCCGTGCCCGTCGTCCGCGCGGTTGGCGGCTTGGTCGACACCGTTTTCGATCGCGACACGTCCGACAAGCCGCCGGAACTGCGCAACGGCTACGTGTTTAACGATGCCGACGCGGCCGGCCTCGAGAGCGCCCTCGGCCGGGCGATCGGCCTCTGGTACGACTACCCGAAGGAATTCCGCCGGCTGGTCACCAACTGCATGGCGATGGACTATTCCTGGGCGCAGTCGGGCCAGCACTACATCAATGTTTACGAGGCCACGCGGGCTAAATAAGCTCGGTCACCGTCGGCGGCCTGGCCAGCCGGCCGGTCCGGTATCGGGCCGCCCCGGCGGTCAGGCGGTCATGGAGAGGTCGCTTAAGCGCGCACGGGCCTCGCCCAGATGCCATTCGACATCGTCCAGGTCCTTGTGGACCTTATAGACCCACGCTTCGCCCCAGAAGATGTTGCAGCTCGTCTCGGCGCGCAGCAGGTGCCAGTGCGCCTCGTCCAGAACCCGTGATATCTCCCAATCGGCGCTGCTACATGCTTGTACCTTGTCCACCAGGTCGTGGAACGCCGCTGAGACGGCCGCGATCCGGGCTGATGCGTCGCGCTGCGCCTGGCTGCCCTGCCACTGGGTGAAATCGAAACCGTGATGGTCGCCGGTATCCCAGGCGCCACGGTCCACCGTCACCCGCCCGCCGGGACCAAAGCGATCGAGGTAGTCGCCGACAAACGTCGGCCGCAGGACCGAGTGGCCGGCGCGGATGGCTTCCATCGCTTCCGAGTAGAAGTAATGCCAGAAGTTGGCGTTCGGGTTGGTGTTGCGGAACCAGCCACCGTTGTCGCCGTCGGTCGCGGTGGTCACCAAAGGCGGAAAGTCGCAGAACTTCGTACGCTCGTTGATTTCATGATAGAACCAACCGTAGTCCATGCCCGAAAGTTGCGCCGCCGATAGCTCGCGGTCGCGGGGCACGACGATGATGCTCTCCCCCTCGTGCTCGGCGACGTGCGGTCGGTAGCGCGCCTCCTGCCAGGACATCTGATCGACCGGGCGGATGTACTCGCAATCGACGAACACGTAGCGGTAGCCGGCCCGCTTCAGATGCGGGATCATCCGCATGTCGAAGCCCATTTCCGGCGGCCAGAAACCGGGAAAGGTGTCACGCCAGAACACCTGGCGGCCCAGCGACAGCCAGCGATCGATGTGCGCGTCCCAGTCCGCTTCGGGGGTCAGCGCGAAGACGGGATGGTAGTAGCCGGTGCCAAGAATCTCGATGATCCGCTGGTTCTGAAAAAACCACATCATCGTGCCGCAATCGACAGAGCCGTATACTTCGCTCTGGAAGCGCGGGTGCGACAGCGTTTCGAGCAACGTTCCCGAAAACGACACATGGACGCGCGCGATGTCCTCGTACGTCCACAATGCTCGCGGCACCCGGTCGTAGGCAAACAGGATTTCCTTCACCTCCCACGGGTTGGTGTAGAGAAGGTCGTCAAGGTTGCTCGGCGGTTGATGCATGTTCAGCACCAGCGCATGATGGATTTCCCGCATGATGACCGTATCTCCGTAGCTGTTTTTTCGTCATTCGCACGTGCGAAAAGGCTAACCCGGCGGACCGTCGCCGGCAATGGCGGATCTTGCAACGTGTCGCCACGCGTCATTGGCCATGGGCCGGCCGAGCGTTGTCATCCAGGTGTCTTTGGATCTTCAACTCACCCGGATAGTCACGGACACCGCAACCCGCTACCGCTTGGTCCAACGGCCGGCGGACCGGCGTTTTTGTGCGGGCGCGAAGGCCTGCTTGCCGGCACCCGCTGAATGGTCAAAAAAAAGCCATCGGAGGAGACAACCACGGCCGGCGCCAACGGAGCGCGTGATGACGCGCGCACCAGACTCCGGCAAGCAGGCCAGTGTTGTCGGCCGCAGCCTGAAACGAGTGCCATCGAGGTAAACGGCATGACCGCAGACACCATAGAATCCAAAGAATCGTTATCGGAACCACCACTGTCCGAGACCACCGAGTCCAGACACCCCAAGGAGAATCTCACCATGACACCGCGAGCACAGGAACGAAACAACCCGGCCGGCGAAACGCCGTCGATTCCGACGAGCGACGAAGCGATGGAAAAGGTTCATCGCCTGACCGACATTGGCCGCGCCAATCTCGAAACCCTGTCCCACGCCTCCCATACCGTGCTCCAGGGCGGCATGAAGTGCCAGGAAATCATGATGGCCTTTGCCAACCAGAGGATGCAGCGGAGCTACCAGCTTTTCGAGGATGCCCGATCGCTGACCAATCCATCCGATACCATTCGGCTGCAGACCGGTTACGGGCGTGGCCTCGTTGAAGACACCTTCCGCATGATCCAGGACCTCGCCGGCGTCGGCGAGTGGCTGGCCGATGAGAATCTCGCCCGCCTGCAGGAATCAACCACGGAAACCATCGTTAAAATGGACGAAGTCGCCTGAGGCCACGGCCGCGAGCGGGTGCCGGAAACCAGCTGTCGCTGACTACCGGCACCTGCAATCGCGCCATGTGTCGCGTTGAACTCCCTGATTAAAATACACACAACCACCACGTAAACATCATAATGTATTGCGCCTGCCCAGACGCTTTCATACCCTTCTCGTTCCTTTGCGGCATACGCACGGATGGTCGCTGCCGCTCCGGCCGCGATCTCATGAGTGGTTTGTCTATCGGGAGGGTCAAGTGCTTCCATGGTTGTTCTGGCAGGCTTACCTGGTTCAGTCCTTATACGTGATGGATGAGTGGAGCCGGCTGTCGCGACCGCCATTCCAGGTCACATCCAGGCGACGCCGCCGCCCGTCACTTCGTCTTGTAACGGTCAACGGCGTCCGCGTTGCCGCCTGACCAACGGGCAGGCCTCGCGGCGCGTCTTCGCGCAAACATCCCACGGTCAAAGCAACGGCGATCTTTCTGGACCGCTGAGGCCAGCCAATCCGTATTAATCATAGCGGCTTGTGCCCGGTCCCACTATGCTCGGGTTATGCTGGCACGAAAACGTCGGCATACTGGTATGGCATAGTGGTTTTAAGTACGCGCGAGCGACGATCAACGTCGCAGCCGATGCGGGAGATTGGATCGACGTGGCGGGACAACGTAATGTCGGGCGGACAGCGGCATCCGTCGCCGGCGGCGCCGATGAGCATCGGGCGCCGCCGCAGCAGGATGAGTTGAGAGCCGTTGCGGAGCGGGTGCGCGAGGCCTTCCCTCGGCCGTTTACCACCACCGAACTCGTACTGATCGACGTCGACCCGACCACCCTGCACGCGTTCTGGACCATTCCGCTTAGCGTTGCCCGCCGCGCGCGCCGGACGCGGGGCGCGGCTGAGACGATGGTGCCGCTGCTGCTGAGGGTGCGAGCGCTCAGCGACGGCGACCACAGCGTCACGGCGACCTTCGATATCGACGTCGTCGGCCTGCAGAGTCAGGTGTACGTGACGATCACGCGGCCCGAGCGTTTCTATTCGGCCGACATCGGCGTCGTCGGCCGCGGAGGCATTTTTCAGGCGCTGGTAACGTCGAACACCGCGCGTCTGCCGCGGTTGCCCCGTAACGCGGCGCAGCCGGTCGCGCGCCCCGCCGACGCCGACGTTGCACCGGCAGCCGGCGCCGAACCACCCGCGACAGCGGTCGCGCCAGATGCGCCGGCGCCACCGCTCGCAGTTTCGTTTCCGCCGCCGCCGGACAAGCCCGGAGCATACGACCCCGTCCTCGAACCGGGCGCGACCAACGCGAATCATATGGCGCCGACCTCCCCTACCGACGCCGCTCCGCACGTTCCCGGCGCCGTTTCGGCTGGACACCCGGCTGTGCCGGGGGCAACACCTCAATCCCCGCTAGGGCCTCGGGATCGCGGAATGCCCTTGCCGTTCACCGGGCCGTTTCCGCTGCCGCCCAGCGAAGCCGGCATTTACGATCCGTTGCCGTCCAGCGCTATTCAATCTACGAATGATGGCTTGGGCCACGAGGGTCAAGCCAGCGAAGACCAGGCCAGCGTCGGCGGTCATGGGCCGTCGCCACATCACGGATCGCCGTCGCCAATCATCGCGCCGTTCCCGCCGCCCCCCGGCGAGGCCGGGATTTACGATCCCCATCCGTACACTCCCGAAGGGCCCACCGCTCATGCGGTTGCGGGCGAGGGTTCGACCGTCGTCGTCGATTTCGGCAAGGAGGCGGGTCACGGGTTTGAGCCGGGTAGCGATGCACCGGACGAATCGGTGAACGACGCCGTATTTGGATGGTCCGGCGCCGACGCCTCTGACTGGGCGCCGTCGAGTGCCGTGTTCAGCGCTTTCGGCGCGGCGGAGGCACAGTCGGCCATTGGCGATGTGCGTATCGAGGTTGAGTTGTTCGGCCGCGCCCGGCCCGGACATCACCTTTTCCTGCTTGGCCGACGGGTCGCGCTGCGCCCGGACGGCACCTTTTCGTGCACCCACCCCCTCGCCGGCGACGATGCGACGATTGCGGTTTTCCTCGCCCATGGCAGCGCGGCAGCGGCGACATCGGTCATGGCCGGCGATGCGGTGCCGCCGGCCGCCGGGCCCAATGGTGATTGCGGCATCAAGGGTGAGTACGAGCGCGTGCTGGAGTTGGGAGACGATAACGGCGACACGCATGACGTGCAGCTTGAGGTCAACGCCGTGCTGCGGGTGAGCGGACGCATCGATCAGGAGGGCGATGTCCGCATCCTTGGCCACGCGATCACGCCCGATGCGGAGGGGCGATTTTCGGCGGAACATCCCCTGCCCCACGGAGCACTGTTCCTCTCCGCCTTGCTGACCGCTCCCGATCGTGGAAACGATGAGGAGAGAAGATGATGGCCAAGGGTTATCTTTCCCTCGTCCTCCACGCGCACCTGCCCTACGTCCGTCACCCCGAGTACGACAGTTTTCTCGAAGAAACGTGGCTGTTCGAAGCGATCATCGACACCTACATCCCGCTGCTGCGCATGCTCGACGGTCTGGCGCATGACCAGGCGCCGGTGCGGATCACCGTGTCGCTGTCGCCGCCGTTGATCACCATGCTGAGGGACCCGTTTTTGCAGAACCGGTTTCTCGCTCATCTTGCAAAGCTGTCCCGCCTCGGCGATCTGGAAATTCTGCGCAATCACGGCGTTGGGCAGCTTGCCGAGGTGGCGCGGATGTACCGCCGGCGCCTGCACGAGACCGAGGACTGGTACGTCGGCCGGTTCAAGCGGGACCTTATCGGTGCCTTTGCCGAGTATCAGCGAAAGGGTGTGGTCGAAATCATTACCGCCGCCGCGACGCATGGCTATCTGCCCATCCTGAAAACCGAGCCGTCGGCGGTGCGCGCCCAGCTGGCGGTGGCGGCCGAGGTCTATCGCGACGCCTTCCGGCGCACGGTGCCGGGGTTCTGGCTCCCCGAGTGCGGTTACTATCCGGGCCTTGAGGACGTCGTCGCCGAGGTCGGCGGCCGGTTCTTCTTCGTTGAAACGCACGGCATCCTCAACGCCGAGCATGCGCCCCGCAACGGCGTCCTGGCGCCAATCGCTTGCGCCAACGGCGTTGCCGCGTTCGGCCGCGACCCTGCCTCATCACGTCAGGTGTGGAGTGCCAACGAGGGGTATCCCGGCGATCCCTGGTATCGCGACTTTTATCGTGACATCGGTTTCGACCTGGATTTCGAGACCATCAAGCCGTTCATTCTCGACGGTCATACCCGAGTGTTCACCGGCTTCAAGTATCACCGCATCACCGGACCGGGCCATGACAAGCGGCCCTATGAGCCGGCGAAGGCGATCGAGCGGGCGGACGCGCACGCCGCCGATTTTCTGCGCCGGCAGATGGATGCGGTCGAGCGGGCAGCGCCGGGCATGGACCGGCCGCCGCTGATCGTGGCGCTTTTTGACGCCGAGCTGTTCGGACACTGGTGGTTCGAGGGCCCGCAGTTCCTTGAGATGTTCCTGCGCAAGCTCGCCTATGATCAGCAGACGGTCGAGCTGGTCACGCCCAGCGACTATCTGGCGCGGCATCCGGATGTGGAACGCGCGACGCCGTCGGCATCGAGCTGGGGTGATCAGGGATACAGCCGCTTCTGGCTGAACACCGGCAACGACTGGATTTATCGCCACCTGCATGACGCGGCGAACCGCATGCATGCGCTGGCCGGCCGTTACGCGGAGCGGACCAATGATGCGCTGGCGGAACGCGCGCTCAACCAGGCGGCGCGCGCCCTGCTGCTGGCCCAGTGCTCCGACTGGCCCTTCATCATGCGTACGGGAACGGCAGTGGAGTACGCGCACGGCCGCATCCGCGACCATCTGGCCCGCTTCCACACGCTTGCCGACGGCGTCGACGCCGGCGCCGTCGACGTGCCGACGCTCCGCGCGTTGGAAGCGATGGATCCGATCTTTCCCGACATCGACTTTCGAATTTACGTATAACGGTGTGACATTCATTCGCACTCGGAGTTCCTCCGAGGGGAGAGCGGACCACCAGCCGGGCAAGGAGCCCCCTCGTCCCGGACTACCGCACCACATTCCGATGGCGGCACGCATGGCGATCAACTCCGACCCGTTTTCTCTGGCACGCGTGGCGCGGGCGTCGATGCTCGTTCTCGCGGTCATGCTCGCTGCCGCTTGTGACGACAAGAACATCTATCAGGCACCGCCGCCGCCGAAGGTGACGGTGGTCAAACCGGTGCAGAAACCCGTCACCGACGCGCTCAAGTTCACCGGCAACATCGCGTCCACCAACACCGTCGAATTGCGCGCGCGGGTGGAAGGCTACCTGGATCAGGTCCTGTTCGAGGACGGCTCGAACGTCAAAGAGGGCGATCTTTTGTTCGTCATCGAAAGGGAGCCTTATATAAACGCCGTCAACGTGGCCAAAGCGAACCTCGCCCGCTCCAAGGCCAGCCAGTTGGAGGCAGTTGCAGAGGCGGAGCGCAACATCCGGGCCGGGAAGTCCGGCGCCGTCAGCAAGCAACAGGTGGACGAGGCGATCGCCCGGCGCGACGTGAGTCAGGCGGACGTGCTCGCCAAGCAGGCGGAGCTTGAAACGGCCGAACTCAATTTGAGCTACACGGAGGTCCGGGCGCCATTCGATGGCCGGATCGGACGCCGGCAGGTGGACCCAGGCAATCTGGTTGGTTCCGGCGACGACACGGTGATCACCACCATCAACCAGATGGATCCGCTCTACGTCTATTTCACTATCAATGAGCATGACCTGCTGCGCGTGCGAAAAGAGATGGGCAACAAGCATCCGCTGGAGAGCCAAGAACGCGTGCCGCTGGAGCTCGCTCTCGCCAACGAAGAGGGCTTTCCGCACCGTGGGTATCTGGACTTCGCCGCCATCACCATCAATCCGGATACCGGGACGCTGCAGTTGCGGGGGGTCTTCGATAACGCGACGGGAGCTCTGCTGCCCGGATACTTTGCGCGAATACGTGCGCCCATCGGCGAGGCCAAGCCGGCGCTGTTGGTGCCGCAGTCGGCGGTGGGCTTCGATCAACAGGGGCCTTACGTATTCGTCGTCAATGCGCAGAACCTGGTCGAGCGGCGTGGTGTCGAGCTGGGTCCGGTGCGGAACGACATGCAGGTGATCACCCAAGGCCTGGACGCCGACGCGTCGGTGATTTCCGTCGGTTTGCTGCGGGCCATTCCGGGGCGGGAGGTCAGCCCGGTCGCCGCCGGCACGGCACCGCCGGGTGAGCCCGAATCGCCGGCCAAGAGCGGCTGAGGGCCGGTCCGCATGTCGAAATTCTTCATCGACCGGCCGATTTTCGCCAACGTCATCGCGATCATCATCGTCATTCTCGGCGCGGTGTCGCTGTTGCGGCTGCCGATCTCGCAGTATCCGAACATTGTTCCGCCGACGATCCAGGTGACGACGACCTATCCCGGCGCCAGCGCCGAGGTCATCGCCAATACGGTCGGCATCCCGATCGAGAACCAGCTCAACGGCGTCGAAGGCTCGATCTACATGCAATCGACGAGCGGCAGCGACGGCACTTACACGCTGACCGTGACGTTCGAGGTCGGCACCGACTTGAACGCGGCGCTCACGCTCGTGCAGAATTTCGCCAACGCGGCGCTGTCGCAGTTGCCCAGTGCGGTGCAGGCGCAGGGAGTCACCGTCCGCAAGGTGTCGACGAACATCCTGCAGGTCGTCAGCCTTTATTCCGACGACGACCGCTACGACGAGACGTATCTCAGCAACTACGCGGTCATCAACCTGCAATACCCTCTCGGACGGGTCCCCGGCGTCGGCCAGATCAAAGTCGTGGGCGCCGGCGCCTACGGCATGCGAATCTGGCTCGACCCGGATAAGCTCAAGTCGTTCAACCTGACGACCCTCGATGTGCAGCAGGCCATCCAGCAACAGAACGCTCAGATCGCCGCCGGCCAGCTTGGCGGTGCCCCCGTGCCTCAGTCCCAGGTCTTTCAGTTCACCGTCAACGCGCTCGGCCGGCTGTCGGACGTGTCCGAATTCGAGAACATCATCGTCAAAAGCGTGCGTGGCGAGAGTGCGGACGTCATTCGCATCAAGGACGTCGCGCGTGTCGAACTCAGCCAGCAGAGCTACACCAATTTTTCGGGCCTCAGCGGCAAAAGTGCATCGCATATCGTCATCTATGCGCTGCCGGGCGCCAATGCGCTCAATGTCGCGAAACAGGTCCGGGCGACGACGAGCGAGCTGAGCGAAAATTTCCCGGAGGGCTTGAAGTACGCGGTTTATTACGACACGACGATTTTCGTCGAGGACGCGATCAGCGCCGTCTATCACACGCTGTTCGAAGCGGGCGTGCTGGTCCTGATCGTCATTTTCGTGTTTTTGCAGAATCCGCGCGCGACCCTGATCCCCGCCGTGACCATTCCGGTGACGATCATCGGTGCCTTCGCGGCCATGGCCATGCTGGGATTCAGCATCAACCTGATGACGCTGTTCGCGGTCATTCTGGCCATTGGGATCGTCGTCGACGACGCGATTATCGTCGTCGAAAATTCGTCTCATTACATGGAACAGGGGTTGTCGCCCAGGGACGCCGCCGTCAAGGCGATGGGAGAGCTGGCCGGGCCGATCATCGGCGTCACGCTGGTGCTGACGGCGGTGTTCATACCGGCGTCGTTCATTCCCGGCATTACCGGCCAGTTGTTCCGGCAATTCGCCCTCGTTATCGCCTCGACGGCTATCCTCAGCGCGCTTATCGCCCTGACGCTGAGCCCGGCGCAGGTCCGGCAGTTCCTGCGCCCGCCCAATAAGGACAAAAAACCGAACAAGGTTACCCGGATCTTTTTCGGCGGCTTCAACAAGGCCTATCAGGCGGCCGAAAACGGCTATATGGGCGTGGTTCGCCGCATGGTGCGCCGGCCCTTGATCGCCCTGCTCGTCTTTGTCGTTGCCATCGGCGTTGCCGGCTGGCGGTTTGCACAACAGCCGACGGGGTTTCTGCCCACCGAAGACCAGGGATACGCGATCGTCTTCGCCACCCTTCCCAACGCCGCTGCGCAGCCGCGTGTCAGGAATACGTCCGACAAGGTCGACGCTATCCTCAAGGAAACGCCGGGCGTCGCCAATTGGGTCACCATCGGCGGCCTGTCCGTCATCGACAGCGCTAACGTCACGACGACCTTTTCCACCTTCGTGATCTATGAAAGCTGGGAGAAGCGTGGCGCCGATCTTTCCCAGGATGCCATCATCGCCGACTTGAAGAAACGCCTCGCCACCATCGAAGAAGCGGCGATCGCGGTCCTTGTTCCGCCGCCCATCGCCGGCCTCGGACAGTCCGGTGGCTTTCAGATGATGATCCAGGACCGTGCATCGTCGGGACTGGCGGCGTTGCAGAGCGCCGCGACGGAGACGGTCGCTGCCGCCAACAGCCAATCCGGTCTGCGCGGCGTTATCACCACCTTCAGCGCTCGCAGCCCGCAGATTTTTCTGGATATCAACCGAACCAAGGCGGAATCGCTCGGCGTGCCGATCGGCGACGTGTTTCAGACCCTGCAAGCCAACATCGGCTCTGTTTTTGTGAACCTGTTCAACAAGTTCGGTCAAAGCTTTCAGGTTCGTATGCAGGCCGACGCGCCGTATCGCCTTCAGCCGGAAGACGTCAGCAACCTTTACGTCCGCAACAGCCAGGGTGAGATGGTTCCCCTCGGCACGATGGTCGAGGCGCGGCGGACTATGGGCTCCGAACTGGTGACGCGGTACAACCTCTATCCGGCGGCGGCCGTGCTCGGCGGACCGGCACCCGGCTTCAGTTCCGGCCAGGCGCTCGACCTGATGGCGCAAACCGCCGACGCCACCCTGCCGGCGGGGATGGCACACGAATGGACAGCGACCGCGTATCAGGAACAGCAGGTCGGCAACACGGCGTACCTCATCTATGGGTTGTCCATCGTACTGGTGTTTCTGGTCCTCGCCGCCCAGTACGAGAGCTGGACGAACCCGGCGGCGGTGATCCTGGTGGTACCGATGGCGATGGTCGGCGTGCTGTTGGCTCTGATCGCGCGCCACTTCGACAACAATCTTTACAGCCAGGTGGGGCTTGTGCTGCTGATCGGCTTGGCTAGTAAGAACGCCATCCTGATCGTCGAGTTCGCTCGCGAGTTGCGCGCCGAGGGCAAGTCCATCGCCGAGGCAGCGATCGAGGCGACGCAACGGCGGTTCCGCGCCATCGTGATGACCTCGTTCGCCTTCATTCTCGGCGTCGTCCCGCTGCTGACCGCGTCCGGCGCCGGCGCCGCCAGCCAGCAGGCCATCGGCACGGTCGTCTTCGGCGGCATGCTGGCGGCGGTGCTGCTCGCCATTCCCTTCGTGCCGGTGTTCTACGTTCTGATGCAAGGCATCAGCGAACGTGGCAAACGGCCGGCTTCACCGGCGACGACAGAAGCCTCCACCAGGACGACGACCGATACGCCGGGCGACGCGACGCCGAATGCGCCCGGGACGCCTGCCGAATGAGCCGGAGATACCGCCGGGACGCGCGGCCGGCAAGCGGACGCCGCCCAAGGGTAGAGTGATATAGAACACGCTTGGAGCGGGCGCCGGATTATTCGCCTTGCGACAAGCACGCCGACCTGCTTTTCTCGATGCCAACGAAAGGCAAACGCCGCATCCGGGACACCCCCTACCCGACCGCCTCTATCCGCTGTCCATCACGCCTTTATCGCCTTTTCAGCTATCGACACCCCAATCGACGGAGCCTCGACCGATGATCTCACTGCCGGAGTATATTGACGGCCTACCGAACATTGCCGGTCACGAGAAGGAGATCGATAAGGCCCTGAAGGCCACCGCCAAGCAGGAGCACTATCGCCCCTCGAGCAACATCGATTTCGGGCGTATCAAATCGGCGTTCGCCATCGCGCTGCACATGCACCAGCCGCTGATCCCGGCCGGCGGCGGCGACATCCGGACGGCGGCGGTGATCTCCAACTTGAAGTACATGATGGACAACCCGGGTATCGGCGACAACCACAACGCCGGCGTGTTCATCTGGTGTTACAAGCGCATAGGCGAGTTCATTCCGCAGCTCATCAACGAGGGCAAGGAGCCGCGGGCGATGCTCGAGTATTCGGGAACGCTGTTCTATGGGCTTCGGCAGATGGGCGAGCACCATGTCATCGACACCCTGAAAGCGATGACGTGCAATCCGGATTATGCCCGCGGCGTCGAGTGGCTCGGCTGCCCGTGGGGGCATGCTGTCGCGCCCTCGACGCCGGTTCAGGACTTCCGCGTGCACGTTAAGGCGTGGCAGCACCACTTCGCCGCCCTGTTCGGCATCGACGCGCTGACCCGCGTACGCGGCTTCTCGCCGTCGGAAATGGCGCTGCCGAACCATCCGGACGTGGCGTATCAATTCGTGAAAACCCTCAAGGACTGCGGCTTTCATTGGGTGCTGGTCCAGGAACACTCGGTGGAGCGGCCGGAGAACGGCTGGGGGCTGGAACAAAAGCACCTGCCGCATCGCCTGGTGTGCACGAATTCCGACGGCGAAACGGCAGAGATCGTCGCCATCATCAAGACCCAGGGCTCCGACACCAAGCTCGTCGCCCAGATGCAGCCCTATTACGAGGCGAAGAGTCTTGACCGCTGGGAGCTGGCGGGTAAGACGGTGCCGCCGCTGGTCACCCAGATCGCCGACGGCGAGAACGGCGGCGTGATGATGAACGAGTTTCCGGGCATGTTCCACCAGGTGATGAACGAGTGCTCGCACTCGGACACGCCGGCGATGAACGTCTCGGAATATCTCGAGCACCTAGCGGCGACGGGCATCAAGGACAAGGACTTCCCCGCCGTGCAGCCAATCCACCAGTTCAAGATCTGGGAAAAAATGAAGCCGGGCGCCGGACCGAAGGTGCTCGCCGAGGTGATCGAAGAGTGCGGGAAGGAAGACCACCAATTTCACATGGACGGCGGCAGCTGGACCAACGATTTGTCGTGGGTCAAGGGCTACGAGAACATCCTGGGGCCGATGGAGAAGCTGTCGTCCCGCTTCAACCAGGCGGTGCTGTCGAAAAAGAAGCTCAACACCGACGAGGCACGCTACCGCAACGCGCTGTTCCACCTGCTCAGCGCCGAGACGAGCTGCTACCGGTATTGGGGCCAGGGAATCTGGACGGACTATGGCCGTGAGCTGATCCGGCGCGCGGACGAGATCATCACGCACGACTACGGCGACGCGGCCTCCTGACGTCGTGCGGCCGAGTGCGACGGAATTGCGGCTCCTAATGTCGTAGGTTGCGGGCGATTACAGCGGCAGCGCCGAGGCTGGGCGCGTTTTCAAAGCCGCTGACGTGCGCCTCCAGAAAGCGGCGGCGGCGGTCCGCCGTGGCCGGCGCGGACGTTGCCTCGTTCTCGGCGTATTGCCACTCGACAACAACGACGCGACCGTGATGGCGCAGACGAACGCGCGGGCCTTCCGCCTCCACCTGCACGCGGAGGCCGGGCAGCAGCGCCACCGTTCCCTCGATCCCCGGCTTGTACATGTAGTCGTCCCAGGCGTTCGGGCCTTTGCGCCGGAAATGGCCGACGATGCGGCCGTCGAACGCGTGGCTGATCCGGGCGTTGGGCTTCAGGACATCGCGGCTGGGTACATATCTCAGCATCGGGCGAGAGCAAGCCTTGTTGCGCGGGGATATGAGGGAAGGTGCGATAGCCGGGACGACTGTGCAAGTGTCCGCCACCATCGACCGCGCCGATGACCGCAGAAAAACATTGTGGTAAGCGAAGGGATCAGCGTAAACGTCCTTGTAACGCCTTGTGCGCATGATGCGCGCGCAATCCAGGTCGCGCCGCATCGGGTAGCGCAGCAATCCCGGGGAACAGCCGGTTATTTCCGAGGGCTGAGCGCGCGCCGCGAGCGTCCGCGACTGGATGGTGGCGACGGTTGTTTCCGTGGCATCGGATGCGGTTTCGGCTAGACTGTCGCGCTGACAACGATGGGAGTTTAGGGGAAACCCGAAATGTCCATGAATGACCCGACACACCTTGACCCTGAAGCGATCGCAAAGCGTGCCTTTGAGATATGGGAACGCGACGGACGGCCGGACGGCCAATCGGACGCGCACTGGGCGCAGGCGGTCAGCGAACTGACCCAGGAGCGCGTTGCAGCGAGAGCCGACGCGGCTTACGGTTCAGTGTCGGGTTCGGTAACGCGCTCGACGACGCCGGCCAAATCAGGAGCGGCCAAATCAGGCGCCGCGAAAGGGACGGAAAAGAAAAAGGCTGGATCGGGCTCCAAGACGACCGCAGGGTCGAAGCCCAAGGCCAAGGCGAAGAGCGATACGACAACAAAGCGAACGGTGAGCAAGAAAAAAAGCTGACGGCGTCAGCCGGGCGAGGACTGAAGAGGTGCGATCGCGCCTGGAAGCCGCGGCCGGGGGGGGACATGGAAATTCGGCGCCTCTACCGGCACCGATGGCGCCGCCACCAGCACGTGATGGTACAACTTAAGCCCGATAACAGCGATGCCGGGATGACGCCGGTCTGATAACGAACGCCAAGGGACGGGACAAACGATGGCCAAACAACCATTCAATACGGAGATAGACCGCATCCTCCGCGCCGAACATGACGACCCCTTCGCGGTTCTCGGCATGCACACGGACGTGGTGGACGGCAAGGAAAAGATTGTCGTCCGCACCTACCAGCCGCAGGCGCGTCGGGTCGCCGTCGTCGAGACCAGCAGCGGGAAGGTCGTGGCCGACCTGCCGCGCGTCCACGAGCAAGGGGTCTATGCCGGCGTCGTCGAGGGCAAAAAGGAACCCTTCCGTTATCAGTTGCGAATCATGCCCATCGGCGGCGACACCGCTTATGATGTGGAAGATCCGTATCGTTTTGGTCCGGTCCTTGGCGAGCTTGACATCCACCTGCTGACCGAAGGCACGCACCTACGCGCCTTTGAGCGGATGGGATCGCACTTCCGGACCATGGAAGGCGTGGAGGGCACCGCGTTCGCCGTGTGGGCGCCGAACGCCAAGAAATGCAGTGTGATCGGCGATTTCAATGGCTGGGACGGCCGTTGCCACCCGATGCGCAAACGCCACGAATGTGGTGTGTGGGAGCTGTTCGTCCCCGGTGCACGTCCCGGCTCCGCGTACAAGTACGAGATCAAGGACCGCTTCGGCAATTTGCTGGCCGAAAAGGCCGATCCTTATGCTCACTACGCCGAAGTGCCGCCGAAATCCGCCTCGATCATCGTCGAGCCGTCGACCTATGCGTGGAACGATGCGGAATGGATGAAGAGCCGCACCCATCACAGCGACCGCGATGCGGCGGTTACCATCTACGAGGTTCACCTCGGCTCATGGCGATGGAAAATAGATGAGAACGGCCACGGCCGGCCGCTCTCCTATCGCGAACTCGCCGACGACCTGGTCACCTATGTCCGCGATCTCGGCTTTACCCACATCGAGCTGATGCCCATCCACGAACACCCGTTCGACGGGTCGTGGGGATATCAGCCGACTGGGTTGTTCGCGCCGACCAGCCGGTACGGTTCGCCGGACGACTTCAAGTATTTCATCGATCGCTGCCATCAGGCCGGTCTTTCTGTGCTGATCGACTGGGTTGCCGGACACTTTCCGGCCGACGCACACGGCCTCGTCTATTTCGACGGCACCCATCTCTATGAGCACTCCGACCCCCGGATGGGCCGGCACATGGACTGGGACACGCTGATCTATAACTACGGCCGGCGCGAGGTGATGAACTTCCTCCTCTCCAACGCCCTTTTCTGGATGGAGGAATATCACATCGACGGCCTGCGGGTGGATGCCGTCGCCTCCATGCTGTACTTGGATTACAGCCGTGAGGCGGGCGAGTGGATTCCCAACATGTTCGGCGGGCGGGAGAACCTGGAAGCCATCGATTTCCTCAAGCGGATGAACGAGCTTGCCTACGGTCACCACGAGGGCGTGGTGACCGTCGCCGAGGAATCAACCGCGTGGCCGATGGTGTCTCGGCCGACGTATCTGGGCGGTCTTGGGTTCGGCTATAAGTGGAACATGGGGTGGATGAACGACACCCTTCGCTACATCTCGAAGGATCCGGTCCACCGCCGCTATCACCACAACCTACTGACCTTCGGACTTCTTTACGCATTCACCGAGAACTTCATTCTACCCCTGTCGCACGACGAGGTTGTCCACGGCAAGGGATCGCTGCTCAACAAGATGCCCGGCGACGGGTGGCAGCAGTTCGCCAATCTGCGCTGCTACCTCACCTTCATGTGGACGATGTCGGGCAAGAAGCTGTTGTTCATGGGCGGCGAGTTCGGGCAAGGCGACGAGTGGAACCACAACAAGAGCCTGGACTGGCATCTGCTCGACTACCCGCTGCAGCAGGGAATGCTCGCCATGGTCGGCGATCTGAACCGCCTCTACCGGTCGGAGCCCAGCCTGCATGAATTGGACTGCATGCCGGAGGGGTTCGAGTGGGTCGACTGCCACGACTCCGATAACAGCGTGGTGTCGTATCTGCGTCTGGCCAAGGATCGGGAAGATTTTGTTCTCATTGTCTGCAATTTCACCCCGATCGTGCGCGAGGACTACTGCATCGGGGTTCCGAAGGAAGGCCCGTACCTAGAGCTGCTGAACACCGACGCCGCGTGCTACGGCGGCAGCGGCGTCGGTAACGCCGGGCGGCGCGACGCCAGGGCCGTCGAAGCGCATGGCCGTCCGTACTCGCTCCTGCTGACGCTGCCGCCGCTCGGCGCCGTGGTCTTCAAACCGTTTCCGCCGGAGAAACCGGCTGAGGCGGTAAGCGAGTCATCGGAGGCGCCGGACATCGAGGTTGCGGCTGGTGAGGTTGCGGCCGGCGACGTTCCGGGCGGCGACGTGCCGGTCGCCGAGACGCCGGCAACGGCACCCGACGCCGAAAAGCCAGCCGCGACGACACGACGTCGGACGAACGCCAGCAAGGCGGACTGACCGCTTCGTCATGGCAAAGAGCAAGGTTCAAGCGGGAAGTCCCTCGCCGCTCGGCGCGACTTGGGACGGGCGTGGCGTTAATTTCGCGCTGTTCAGCGAAAACGCCGAAAAAGTTGAATTGTGCCTCTTTGACGAAGGGGGCAAGCGGGAACTCGAGCGGATCGTCCTCCCCGAGTACACCAACCAAGTCTGGCACGGGTACATCCTCGGCCTGGATCCCGGCCAGCTTTACGGGTATCGGGTCTCGGGGCCTTACGATCCTCAGCGCGGCCATCGGTTCAACAATAACAAGCTGCTCATCGATCCCTATGCCACGGCGATTGTCGGGTCGGTCATGCTCGGCGACGCCCATTTCGGCTACCGCAAGGACAGTTCGCGCGGCGATCTGTCCTTCGACCGGCGCGACAGTGCGCGAATCACGCCGAAGTGCAAGGTCGTCGAGACGGCGTACGCCTGGGGTCCCGAGCGCCTCCCCAATCTGCCGTGGTCACGGACGGTGGTGTACGAGGCCCACGTTCGTGGCCTGACAAAACTGCATCCCGATGTGCCCGAAGCGCTGCGCGGCAGCTTCGCCGGCCTTGCCTCGCCCGCCATCATCGACCACCTGCAAACGCTCGGCGTGACCGCCATCGAGCTGTTGCCCATTCATCCCATCGTCGATGAACAACACCTAGTGCAGCGCAATCTTCGCAATTATTGGGGCTACAGCTCGATCAACTTTTTCGCGCCAGATTGGCGCTTTCTCAGCCGCGGCCAGATCCGCGAGTTCAAGACCATGGTCGCCAACCTGCACGCCGCCGGCATCGAGGTGATCTTGGACGTTGTCTACAACCACACCGGCGAAGGCAACGAGTTCGGTCCGACGGTCAGCTTTCGCGGCATCGACAACGCGTCGTACTACGTTCTCAATTCCGACCGGCGGCACTATGCCGACGTCACCGGGTGCGGCAACACGGTGAACGTCGCCCATCCGCGGGTTTTGCAGATGGTCATGGACTCGCTGCGCTACTGGGTGCAGGAGATGCACGTCGACGGGTTCCGTTTCGACCTGACGACGAGTGTCGCCCGCGAGGCGCACGGCTTCGATCCGTCGTCGTCGTTCTTGGACGCGGTGACGCAGGACCCGGTGCTGTCGACGGTAAAACTCATTTCCGAGCCCTGGGATGTCGGCTACGGCGGCTATCAGCTCGGCAATTTTCCGCCCGGCTGGGCCGAATGGAACGACCGCTTCCGTGATACGGTTCGGCGGTTCTGGCGCGGCGACGCTCCCGTCATCGGCGAGCTGGCCGGACGGCTGACCGGTTCCGCCGATCTGTTCAACCGCAAGGGCCGCCGGCCCTGGTCGTCGGTCAACTTCATCACCGCTCATGACGGTTTTACCCTTCACGACCTGGTCAGTTACAATCAAAAGCATAACGAGGCGAACGGCGAGGACAATCGCGACGGCACCGACAACAACCTGAGCTGGAACTGCGGCGTCGAAGGTCCCACCGACGATGAGCGCATCGCCGCTCTTCGCGAAAAGCAAAAACGCAACCTGATGGCGACGATGATCCTCAGCCTCGGCACGCCGATGATCACCGCCGGCGACGAGTTCGGACGAACGCAAAACGGCAACAACAACGCCTATTGCCAGGATAGCGAGATCGGCTGGGTTGACTGGTCGCGGCGGAGTGAGGCGGACGACGCGTTTTGCCGCTTTGTCACGCGCCTCTTATCCATTCGCCGCGATGTCCATGTGTTCCGACGCAACCGCTTCCTCACCGGAAACGAGGTCGGTGATACCGGCATGAAGGACATCCTCTGGCTATCGCCGCAGGGACAGGAAATGCGTCCTGAGGATTGGAACAAGGCCAACGCCCGCTGCCTTGGCGCGCAGATCTTCGGCCGGCAGAAATACACCGACGGAGCCACCGATGAGATGTTCACCATATTGCTCAACGCCGGTGACGCTGAAGTGCCGTTCGTCATGCCCGCACCCCACTTGGGCGAGCGCTGGCATCCGATGCTCGACACCGCCCGGTCCGAGAGCGAGGTCGGAGCGCTGAGTTTCGGCGGCGGCGACGGCGAGCGCTACCCTCTCTCGCCACGCTCGTTCGTACTGCTCAAGGACGGATAAGAAACCTATACCCAAACAAGGTGTTCGAGGAAACGGGATGCCATGACACACGAGAGCGACCTGGACGGCTTGGCGCAGGCCGCCGGCATCGAGGGCGATTACTGGGACATCTGGGGCAACCATCATCAGATCGGCGCGCTCGCCAAGCGCCGTATCCTGAAGGCGCTCGGCATCCCGGCGGAAGACGACGACGCGGTCGCCGCCAGCCGGCACTGTCTGGATACCGACGACTGGCGCCGGCCGCTGCCGCCGGTGATGGTCGTTCGCGACAACGCCGATATCGCCGTCCCCGTGACGCTCGACAGCGGCGACATGGCTCCGCTAACGCTGGTGGTGACGGAAGAGAACGGCCGCCGTTTCCAGGTCGATATCAGGCCGGAAACCTTGACGCCCGTCGCCGAGAAGACGGTCGACGGCCGGCCGCTCACCCGCTACGCCGTCCCATTGCCGGAGGGGCTTGCGCACGGGTACCACACGGTGCGGCTCGGCAACGATGATGCCCCCGGGAACAATGGCGGGAGCGACGCCGCGAACGGTGGCGGCGACGAGGGCCGGACGATGCGCCTGATCGTCGCGCCGCAAACATGCTATCTGCCCGACCGGCTGGACGCCGGCGGCACCGCGTGGGGCCTTTCCACCCAGCTTTACACGCTGCGACACGACAACGACTGGGGTATCGGCGATTTTACCGACTTGATGGATCTCATCGACGTCGGCGCCGATTTCAGAGCGTCGGTCATCGGGCTCAATCCACTGCACGCCCTTTTCCCCCGCGATCCGGAGCGGGCGAGCCCCTATCAGCCGAGCAGCCGGCTGTTTCTCAACCCGCTCTACATCAGCATCGAAACCATTCCCGAATACGCGGGTTGCCGGGCGGCTGTCCGCGCGACGGCCGCGGCCGAAGAGCAATTGGCCCGCCTGCGCGCCGCCGACGATGTCAACTACACCGACGTCACGCGGTTGAAGCTGCAGGTTCTGGACGTGCTGTTCCGCGCCGTCGATGCCGGCGGCGTGATGAGCGCCGACCGGCAGGCAGCCTTTCAGCGCTTCTGCGACGCCGGCGGTACGGCGCTCAAACGGTTCGCGATCTTCGAGGCGTTGTCCGAAAAATATCCCGGAACTCCATGGCCGTCGTGGCCGGAGCCGCTTCGCCGGCCCGATACACCCGAAGTCGACGCGTTCAGCCGCGAACGGGCGCACCGGGTTCGGTTTTTCATGTTTCTCCAGTGGCTAGCGGACGAGCAGATGGCGGCGTGTCAGGACTATGCACTCGATCGCGGTCTGAGCGTCGGTCTCTACCGGGACCTCGCCGTCGGCTGCGCGCTTGACGGCGCCGACGCGTGGATCGACCCGGAGGTCGTCGTCGACGCCGCGAAGGTCGGATGTCCGCCCGACCCGTTCAACATGCTCGGGCAGGACTGGGAGGTGCCGCCGCTGCACCCGCACGCGATGCGGCGTCAGGGCTACGAGCCGTTTGCCCGCCTGCTTCGCGCCAACATGCGGCACGCCGGCGCACTTCGCATCGACCACGCCATGGGTCTGATGCACCTTTTCTGGATGCCCGCCGACGGCGTTCCGGCCGACGGCGCCTATGTTGCCTACCCGTTCGAGGATTTGCTGGGCGTCCTTGCGCTCGAAAGCCAGCGCCTGCGTTGTCTTATCGTCGGCGAGGACCTAGGAACGGTGCCGGATGGCTTCCGTGAACGGATGGCCGACATGAACATCCTCTCCTACCGGGTCCTCTACTTCGAGAAGGACGGCGATCGGTTCAAGCGGCCGGACGAATATCCGCGCCTGGCGCTTGCCTGTGTGACCACGCACGATCTGGCGACGCTGAACGGGTTCTGGCAGGGCAGCGACATCGATCTCCGCCAGCGCCTCGACCTCTACCCGTCCGGCGACGCGGAAGCGGGCGAACGCTCCGGTCGCGCAACCGATCGGCAGACTCTTCTCGGCGCGCTCGTCGAGCATGACCTGTTGTCGGATGAGGACGCCCGGTCCAGCGGCAGCCCGGCCGACATGAACCCGGTGCTGTCGGCGGCGCTGCACGGCTATCTCGCCCGCTCGCCGGCCAGCCTGCTGCTCGTGCAGGTCGACGACCTGACCGAAGAAACGGATCAGGTCAATCTGCCGGGAACGGTCGACGAACGACCCAACTGGCGGCGCCGGCTGGGAATGACCGTCGGCGACATCCGTCAGTCGCCGGTGATCAAGGCGCTGCAGCCGCTGTTGCAGCAGCGGAACGCGCCGACGACGGGCCCCGGCGATTCCTGAGCAGGAGGCCGCCGCCAGCGACGGGATATCCTATTACGCTTCGGCGTGTCCCTCGCCGATCCGACTCAACAGGTTGAGCGTCCCCTGCACCGGCAGGGGCAGCCAGTCCGGACGATTTGTCGCCTCATAGCGGATTTCGTAAAGAGCCTTTTCAAGCAGGAACACGTCCAGCAGGTCCTTGAACAGCGCCGGATCGTCAGGGACCGACGGGCATCCGGCCGTGGCCTCGCGATAGGCGGACAGAAACGTGTTGCACACCAGCTTCTGCCAGATTTCCATTGAGTCCCGTAGCATCTCCGTCACGTCGGCTCGAATTTCCCGGCGCTGGTGAACGCCGGCGAAAGCGGCATAGTCGAAGGACCGCAGCATGCCGGCGACGTCTTTCAACGGACACTGCTTGGCGCGACGCTCGCCCATCGGACGCATCGGTTCGCCCTCGAAGTCCAGGATGTAGAAGTCGTCGCGAACGACGACAACCTGACCCAAGTGCAAATCGCCATGGAGCCGCGTCTTCACCACCGGCAACGCACGGCCGCGGAATCGGTCCGCCACCGCGTCGATTTCCGTCCACCGCGCCAGGAGTGATTCGACGTCGAAGCGCGCCTCGTCGGAAAGAGTGCCGGCGGCCCTTGCCCTGTCGAGGGCCTCGGCGGCCCCGGCCGCCTGCGCCAGCACACCGTCGACCCAATTATCGGCATCGGCGTCGGTGGCCGCCTCCGGGCGGAACGCCTCGTCGTCGACGGGGAGCGCGAACGCCTGGTGCATCTCGGCAACCCGCCGCCCGAGCGTGTCGGCGAGCGTGACGTACATGGTGTGCAGATCCACGTGATCGACCTCGACGCCTGTCGGCAGGAATTCCAACTGACTGACCACCCGGTCCAGATAATCGAGGGTGAAACCCCAGCCGTCACCCTGGTTGCGGACGAAGCCTTGGAGAATGGCGAGCGCGGTGGGAACGCCCTTGTCATCGACGATCTCGACCGAACCCAACAGCGGCGGCGCGTTGGTGAAGCCGGCGACATCGGTAAGGAACCGCCCGATCTCGACCTCTGGATGCACGCCCGGCTCGAGTCGACGAAGCGCCTTCAGGATGATGTCGTCACCGATTTTCACCGAGGTGTTGCTCTGTTCGCGGCCGAGACGTTCGACGGGCAGAGCGTCGATATCGATGGCATCGGACAGCGCCTTGGTGCGCCGGAAGACAACCCGGCCGCCATGGCGGGTGGCGATCTCTTCGTTCGCGGCGACGCGTGACAATATGGCGCGAGCAAACGGCGGACTGGCCATGCCGTCATGAACGGCGCCGATGCGGCCGCCGATGCGTGCCCGGGCGAGCGTATAGGACTGCAGGTGACTGAGAGGATCGTAGGTCGCCGTTTCCCAGGCGATCGCCAGCGGAAGCAGGTATTTCTGGTGCACGCCACCGACCAGATGCACGTCGATGCAGCCGAGAAGAAAATCATCCTGCTGGTCGACGATCTCCACCGCGTCAGCCAGCGCGACGCGTTCGATCGCCGTCCCTTTGGCCGCAAACCATCGCTGGTTCGGCAGGTATTCGGGCAGAATCGTCGACCACAGGGTGCGGGCGCCCGCACCCTCGAAAATGGTCGGCCAGCCGCCGGTAAACACCAGCGTGCGAAACTCCGGCAGCGGCTGGGTGTAGGGCTCGTGCCAGTTCGGCGCCTCGGCCTCTTCGGCAAGGAGGAACCAATAAAAGCCGTATCCGGGAAGGGTGATGAAATAGGGCAGCTCGCCGATGGGAGGGAACGCGCTGCGCCCGAGCAGTTCCACCGGCACCCGGCCTTCGAAGTCCCTTAACTCAAGTTCCGCCGACTGCGGTGCCTGGCTCATGTTGGCGACGCACAGGATGGTTTCGTCGCCATCGGATCGCAGATAGGCGAGGATCTTGCGGTTGCCGGGATAAAGGAAGGTGAGCGAGCCGCGGCCGAAGGCTAGATGGCTTTTGCGGGCGGCGATAAGCCGGCGCATCCAGTTCAACAGCGAGGCCGACGACCGGAGCTGGGATTCGACGTTGACCGCCTCGAAGCCATAGATGGAATCCATGATCGGTGGCAGATAGAGCCGCTCCGGGTCGGCGCGGGAAAAGCCGGCGTTGCGGTCCGGTGACCACTGCATGGGCGTGCGCACGCCATTGCGGTCGCCAAGAAAGATGTTGTCGCCCATCCCGATCTCGTCGCCGTAGTAGATGATCGGCGTTCCGGGCATGGACATCAAAAGGCTGTTGAGCAGTTCGATCTTGCGCCGGTCACCGTCGAGGAGCGGCGCCAGGCGGCGCCGAATGCCGAGATTAATGCGGGCCCGTACCTCGGCAGCATAGAACTGCCACAGGTAATCCCGCTCGCGGTCGGTGACCATTTCCAGCGTCAATTCGTCATGATTGCGCAGAAAGATCGCCCACTGGCACGCCTCGGGAATATCCGGCGTCTGACGCATGATGTCGGTAATCGGGTAACGGTCCTCCCGCGCCAGCGCCATGTACATGCGCGGCATCAGCGGAAAGTGAAACGCCATGTGGCACTCGTCGCCGTCGCCGAAATAGGGGCGCACATCCTCCGGCCACTGATTCGCCTCGGCAAGAAACATGCGGTCGGGGTAGCTCTCGTCGAGCCAAGCGCGCAGCCGCTTCAGCACGTTATGAGTTTCGGGGAGGTTCTCGTTGTTGGTGCCCTCCCGCTCGCACAGGTACGGCACCGCATCGAGGCGCAGGCCATCGACGCCGGCATCGAGCCAAAACTTCATCACCCGAGTGACTTCATTGAACACACGCGGGTTGTCGTAATTGAGGTCCGGCTGGTGCGAGAAAAACCGGTGCCAGTAGTAGGCCTTCGCCTCTGGATCCCAAGCCCAGTTCGACACCTCGGTATCGCAGAAAATGATCCGCGTGCCGGCATACTTGTGATCGGTGTCGCTCCAAATGTAATAGTCGCGCCACTTCGATCCCACCTTGGCACGGCGGGCGCGCTGGAACCACGGATGCTGATCCGACGTGTGGTTGACGACGAGTTCGGTGATCACCCTGAGCCCGCGCCGATGCGCCTCGCGGGTAAACGTACGGAAATCCCGCATTGCCCCGTAGGATTCGTGAACGTTCACATAGTCAGCGATGTCGTAGCCATCGTCGCGCATGGGAGACGGGTAGAACGGCAATAACCACAGCGTCGTGATGCCAAGGTCGACGAGATAATCGAGCTTCTCGGTCAGTCCCCGGAAGTCCCCCATGCCGTCCCCCGTTGAATCGAAGAACGCTTTTACATGCAGCTGGTAGATGATCGCATCCTGATACCAGCGGGCGTCATTGGCCGTCATGTCGTATCCCTGTTGGTTCTAATTTTCGCCCATCGACGGTGATGGGCCGATCCGAGTTGGAAGGCCACAGATCCTTGTTGCGGGGAAGTATGCATCGTCCCGGCCGGTCATGCTAGACGGGCGCTGGCTGGACAGGCCCTGATCAGACGGCGCGACATGGATGCACCGCGCCGCCGGACTGTCGGCATGGGAAGAACGGCGGATGAGGCTGCACGAAAACGGCGGTCGTCGGCCTTTCGCGCCGCCAGGGGCTGGCGGGTTGCGGGAGCAGCCGTGTCAGCCCGTTTGAGCGGTCACGTAGGCGACGAGGCGGTCGGGATCAAGCGGAATGTTACCGACGACCCGGCCGTCGCCACCGACCGGCGGCAGGCGCCGTCCGTCGAGCAGGACCACCATCGCACCGGCATTACCGACACGCATTGTCATTCCCTTTTCCGCCGGGACCCGGAACCGTTCGCCCGGTTTCATCAGTGCCTTGAAGGTCGGGTTGCCGTCAGCACCGCGTACTTCGGTCCAGCATGGCGCGGTTGCGACCAGAACGACGCGAGACGCCGCCTGGACGTCCGACTGTGAGCGGGCGTCGATGGCTGCCGTCTCGACCGCAGCCCCGACGGGCATTGCCGTCACCTCCACCGACGACGCAACAGCCGGCGATGGTGCATCGGGTTCATCCCTCGGGTCCGATGCTGGAGAAAGGAGCGCGGAGGCGGCTGGCGTCGGCACACCGTCAGCCGAAGAGGGCACCATGGGAGCGGCGGCGTTGGCCCTCCCCTCACTCTCGCCGATGGCCGGAGACGGCGTCTCATCATCGCCCGCATGCATGGAACGGAAGGAACGAAACGCCGCCGCCTCGGGCTGTGCATCGATATCGATGGTGGTAACGTGATCGTCTGCCGCCATGCCGCCCGACGAGTGCGCCGGGGCGCGCGCGTCGTCGAGAATGGGCTCTGGCGCTGATAGGAACTCGGGGTGAGATGGCGGCACCGACGCGGGTGCGGCCGGCCGGTCCGCCGCCGGTTCGGAAACGGCAGCGGCGACCGGCGACGCGGGCGGGATGTGGGGCGCCTCGTCGGTGATAGGCGGAACGCGCGTCGCCGGCGTTCGGGAAACGAGCAACGTCGACCGGAGCTCCGCCAGCTGCGCGAAAACCGCGTCCGTGTGCGTCTCCTCGTACGCTCTGCCGAGAATCAGTACGGCGAACGCGGCGGCGACGCTAGCGACGCCCAGCACCGGAAGGGTGCGGCGGCGGCTCCGCTCGCCCGCGACGCCAACGACCGGTTGCGAGGCCGCATCGACGACCGTCTCCACGGACGGCGGCAGCGGGACTGTCGGTGGCGGTGCCGGGTCCGATCCCGGCGGCCGCAGGGTGACGACGGTCGTCCCGCTCCAGCGGTCATCTTCGGTCGTTTGCCCCGATACCGGTATCGTCACCGGGGCATCGGCACTGGCGTCCCGGTAGTGGGCGGGCGGCGTCTCCCCGGGAACGGTCGGCGCCGACTGCGCCAGCAACGGAAAGCGCAATCCCGTCGCCAGAACAGTGCCGGAGTCGCCATCACCGACGTGATTCTCATTGCACGGCTGAAGCGCCCGATCGCCGACATCGTCCGCTCGCTGCTGAGACTGGAGCGTCTCGGCATTGGTCATGTCGACCGCATCGTCGTTGACATCGTCGACGCCGCCGTTCGCGGCATGATCCCGGCCTGGCTCGGCATCCAGATCCCGGCACACGAACTCCACATCGGGCGCGTCGAGCTGATGCTTATGGTGCAGGGAGCCGTGCAGGAGAACATGCGCGGTGAGAAGATTGATTTTCCGCGGCAGGCCGGACGACCACTTATGGATCAGGGCAAATGCGCCCCCGGAGAGGTCGGGGTCGTTTTTCCACCCGGCGCACGTCAAGCGATGAACGATGTAGCGTCGCGTTTCGTCGGGATGCATCGGCGACACATGGAAAGAGGCGACCACCCGCTGGCGGAACTGATCGAGGCCGTCCTGGCGAAGGACATCACGAAACGCCGGCTGTCCAACGAGGATGATCTGCAGGAGGGCGCGACCGCCCTTTTCGATGTCGCAGATCATCCGAAGCTCGTCGAGGGCCGCCGGAGTCAGATGATGCGCCTCGTCGATCGTGAGCGTAGCCAGCTTGCCGGACTGATGAGCTCGGAGGAGAAAGTTCTCGATGACCTTGGGGAGTGCGCTCTGTTCCGTCTCCGACGCCGGGATGTTGAAGGCGAGCGCGATGCGGCGCAGCAGATCCGTCACCGACCCGGGCGTCGCCGTTACGCACGCCGATACGCCCGGCCCTTGCGATGCCATGGCACGCAGCCGCGACAGCGTGGTCGTCTTTCCGGAACCGACCTGGCCGGTAATGACGACGAAGCCCTCGCCGCGTCCAAGCCCGTAGGCCAGACGGGCCATGGCCTCCCGGTACGGGCGGCTGGCTGAAAAATAGAAGAAGCGCTCATCCGGGATCAGCCGAAACGGCTCGGCCGTCAAACCGTAAAAATCAAGGTACATGCAGCCCCCTTGCTCACGGGAGCATCATCGCCGGACAGGGTTAAGGGGTACTGAACAACGCCACCCGTCACCCGCTCGCGGCGCCATGCCGAATCCCGACGCCCGATCTTTCATATCAACGCTTATCGAGAACCATGTCGCACGACGGAACAGGGTGGCAACCCACCGAATTCGGCGGGTTTATCCGTATCCCGGAAACTGGGCATTATGTGTTCGTCCCGCGAGCGTCAAAGTGGGCCACCACACGGACGGCCGGCCCACTTCGACCTTCTCCCTATCCAACCTTGCCGCCCCTTTACGGGGCGGCTTTTTTTTGTTTTAATCCCTGATCGTTATTTGCATATACTTTCTCAAAAGTGCTTTCACTCGGATAGCGAACTGCGGTACGATCAGAGGTGACAGTGGGCCGCTATCCGTTTAACTAACGGTGGCGAGCACGTCGACGAGAATGTCGTGTTGAGAAGTGACCGCTGGATGCTAAATCGTGATGGGGTTTATCTCTTCGGTCCGCGGCTCCCACACATATTTGACCATGGTACTCCTTCAGACTTTGCGGGCCGTGAAAGGTCCATAGACGTCAACGCGTGATTGATTGCCACCGGGCGAAAACGACGCGTAGGCTCGGCAAGAAGTCCACTCCTCGGCCAATGCGCGGCTAAACTGCATTAACCATGACAATCATTCATGGCCAGAAACGGTGAGAAAAATGCGATTGTTGAATAACAAAACGCTCAATAAAAAATGAAACTGGATTCCTGTTCCGTCAGTTTTCCCTCTTTATTGTTGTATAACCATGATTATTGACTTTAATACCGCCTCAGTACCGGCCGAAATCTTCGGGGATATCTGTATTATTGGCGCCGGCGCCGCTGGGATTACGGCGTCGCTGGAATTGTCTGCTTTTAGGTCGAAAGTGATCCTGCTGGAAAGCGGCGGGCTGGAGTATTCGGACGCGGCCCAGAACCTCTACGCAGGCACGATTACCGGCGATACGACGCTTGACCTCGACGCCAGCAGGGTCCGGTACCTTGGTGGCTCCACAAACCACTGGGCAGGACATTGCCGGCCGCTGGAGCGTGTCGACTTCGAGAAACGGTCATGGATTCCCGATTCCGGCTGGCCAATCAGCTTCGACGATGTGAAACCTTACTATCCGATTGCCCATCGGTACTGCCAAGTTGGTCCGTTCGACTACGAGCCGGCGCTGTGTTATGGGGGCGTTCCGACGCCTTCCTTCGTTCCGGAGACGGATTTCGTTCCGAAGATGATCCGCTACAGCCCGCCAACGCGCTTTGGCGAAACCTACCGGGAGGCGCTCGCAGAGAACGACTCGATCACCTGCTATCTGAATGCAAACTTCACGGCCTGGAACACGTCAGAAAACGGCGCCGTCCTCGAATCGGTGACGGTGAGGTCACTCGACGGTGCGTCGACAACGGTGCGCGCGCGCTACTTTATTCTAGCAACGGGCGGCATCGAGAATGCGCGGCTGTTGCTGCAGCCCGCACAGGGGCACCCGAACGGCGTCGGCAATCAGGAGGGGCTGGTCGGCCGGTATTACGCCGATCATTCGTTCATCAACAATCCGGCGCGCGCCATCATCTTCAGAAATGATCCAGCATTCGCGGGTTTTCAGCGTCACGTCATCGACCCCTCCTCCAACATCGACGGTCATCTGTTCCTGTCGTTGAGCCCGGAATTGCAGGAGAGGGAAGCGTTACCGCAAATCGGTCTGCGGTTCACCGGAACAACCATGCATCACGGCTCGCCGGGGCTTGCATCCGCGCGATTTATAAAGGAATCAATGAACGATTTCCGGTGGCCGAGGGACCTCGGTTATCATTTGCAGCAGGTCGTCACCCACATTGACGAGGTTCTGCCGCGGCTGTTCGGCACGTTCGAACGCGAGACCAGCGACAGAGTGACCGACTTCTGGTGCGAGTTGCCGCCTAATCCGGAAAGCCGCGTGCTTCTCGGCGACGAAACGGACGCACTGGGCCTGCGGCGCGTCAATCTCCGTTGGCTGAAACCGGATGTCGTTAAGCGCGCGTTCTTTTTTGCCCACGAAACGCTTGGCAAGGCGTTGGGGGAAAGTGGTCTCGGCCGCCTGCAAATCGTCATTGACGAAGAAGACATGCGCGTAAGCGATCTCGGCGGCAATCACCACATGGGAACCACGCGCATGCACGAGGATCCGAAGCGCGGCGTCGTTAATGCGGACTGCCGGGTGCACGGCGTCGACAATCTTTACGTGGCCGGGAGCTCGGTTTTCCCGACGTATGGCCACATCGGCCCCACATTGACACTCGTCGCCTTGGCGGCGCGAATGGCCGAGCACCTCGGTACCCGCATGAGAAGTCATTGACCATGGCCCGGCACACCTCGCGACGGCGGTTTTTTCAGTTTCTCGGCTGGGCGGCTGCCGTGCCGGTCGGCGCTTCGTCCTTCGTCACGCAGGCAACGGCACGCGCGGTTGCGCCGCCGCCGCTGGCGGCAACCAATCTCGTGTCGGCGGTTGGCAACCGGGAAAGCGCGGCGGTCATCGGACGAACGTTCCTTCGGACCTGTCCCGCGGAAGCCGACGCCAACCGCCTTGAGCGGTTCCTCCTCGCCCGAGCGGCCGACCGTCGTTTCTATCCTGATGGCGACCGCCCGGACGACGTAAGGCGGTGTCTGTCGATGATGTTCCGGGATGATTTCGCGACCGGCAACATCGTCTATGTAGACGGCTGGATTCTGGCCCGGAGCGAAGCGCGTCTCTACGCGCTCTGCGCGCTCGATCTGCCCGTGCGCGGATAGGCGATCAACAAAGCGATCACACAGCGGCTCGCGACAAGCCGATGCAGCCCGTCCATCGCCATGGGAGATGTCACGCGGCCGCCAACGATCGGTGGATCGTCACAGACGTCTGTCGGCAAATTCCGCGTGAACGCTGATATCAGGCTTCCGGCGTACGATAATCCACCTGCTCCCACGGGCCGACACGGTAGATTTCCACCGGATTGACGTCGGGCTCCAGGCGGACACGGCGGCTGCCGTCGTGCCAGAGATGACGCTTGCCGGTCAGCAGCTCCTCGACATGGATGGAGTCGCCTTCCTTGACGCCGATAACGTCAAGGGGAAAGTCGAGCCGGGCGCTGTGCGCGTCAAAGGGATCGAGATTGACGGCGATAAAGATCTTGTTGGCGCCGTCCTTGCTGACTTTTCCGTAGAACAGCACGTTCTCGTCATCCGACGGATAAAAGCGCAGGTTGTCCAACTCATGCAGGGCCGGGTTCTGCTGCCGGATCTGATTGATGCGGGTGATGAAGTCCTTGATGTTGCCGGGACGATCCCAATCCCACACCTTGTACTCGTACTTCTCGGAGTGAAGGTATTCCTCCTTGCCGGGAATGGGCGTCGCCTCGCACAGTTCGAAACCGTTGTAGATGCCGTAGACGCTGGACAGCGTCGACGCGAGCGCGAACCGGATCATGTGCGCCGACCGTCCGCCGGTTTGAAGGTACGGCGGATTAATGTCCGGTGTGTTGGCGAAGAAATTCGGGCGCAGATATTCCTTGACCGACGTCTGCGTCAGCTCGGTCAGATACTCGGTCAGCTCGTCCTTGAAGTGCCGCCAAGTGAAATAGGTATAGGACTGGCTGAAGCCCACCTTCGCCAGCATCTTGAGGACCGGCGGCCGGGTGAACGCCTCGGCGAGGAAAAGCACGTCCGGATGCTGGCGCTGAACGTCGGCGATCATCCATTCCCAGAACGGCACTGGCTTGGTGTGGGGATTGTCGACGCGGAAGATCTTCACACCCTGTTTGACCCAGAACAGCACGATATCGCGCAGCGCCGTCCACAGCGCCTCCTGGTGCGGGCCGAAGAAATTGACGTTGACGATGTCCTGATACTTCTTGGGCGGGTTTTCGGCGTACTTGATGGTGCCGTCGGAGCGGAAGATGAACCACTCCGGATGCTCCTTGATCCACGGATGGTCGGGGGCGCACTGGATGGCAAAATCGAGCGCCACTTCCATGCCGTAGTCATCGCAGGTTTTCACGAACCGCCGGAAATCGTCCAGCGTACCCAGATCGGGATGAACGGCAGTGTGACCACCCTCTTTGCCGCCGATCGCATATGGGCTACCCGGATCGTCGGGACCGGCGTTCAAGGTGTTGTCGGGACCCTTGCGGTGGACGCGGCCGATGGGGTGAATGGGGACGAAATAGATGACGTCGAACCCCATCGCGCGAACCTCGGGCAGGCGCTTCGCGCAATCGTCGAAGGTAGCGCTTTTGCCCTGAACGGTGCCCTGCGAACGGTGGAACATCTCGTACCAGGCCGCGTAGCGGGCGCCGACGCGATCGACGAACACCTTGAGTTCACGATCGTAGCGGACCGCCATCGCCGGGTCCGGACAGCGTGCGGCGATGGCCCGAATCTCCGGGTCGAGCATCCGGGTGACCCTTTGCTCGTCCGTCCAGTTCGCGAAACCATTGACCACGTCCTTCAGACGAGCGGCATCGGGCCCCTTGGCGCGGCCCTCCGTCACGCTTAGCAGCATCCGGCCTTCGTCAAGCTCGGCCGTTACTTTCTGGCCGTCATTGACTTTTTTTTCGAGCTCGAGACACCAGGACTCATAGACGTCGGTCCATGCCTCGATGGTGTAGACGTGCATGGCGTTGTCGGTGAGTGTTACGCTGCCCTGCCACGAATCAAGACCCGGATTGACCGACCGCATCGGCACCGTGTGCCATGCGGTCTCATCAATTCGGCGATGGAGCAGAACGACGGACAGTTTGTCGTGCCCCTCCCGAAAGACTGTGACGGTAACGTCGAGTGAGTCACCCACTTCCCGCTTGATCGGGTAGCGCCCGCAATCCAATTCCGGCGACACGTTTTCGATAACGATGGTCCGGCTGGCGAGGCCGGCGGCAATCGTCGGGGTGACACGCGTCTCGCCGTGGTTAGCGGTATCCCGCCCGGGTACGGTCGTCGTCATCCGAGTGCCCTCTTCTCCCTGCCGGCGCGACTCGCGCTCGACAGTGTTTCAAGTTCAGGAGCTGGCGAAAACCCGCACGTCGCCCGGATCGAGGGTGATTTCCATCCCCGGATGCAACGGCATGCCCTGCCACCCCGGTGTCACCTCATGACCACCGGAAATGCTGCCATCAAGTCCGTTGACGCGCGCTGTCACGGAGGTTTCGGTGTTCGGATTGATGAGGGTCACCGCCCATCCCGCCCCGCTCTCAGCCCGGCGCTCCAGCGCCATCACACTTCCACCGTCAAGAAGAACGGCCCGTTGCGGCCCTTCTTCGTTGAGGGCCGGCACGGAGGCTTTCATACGGTTCACCTCGCCAATGTACTCGGTGATGTCGAAAGCCGGTTTCTCCCAGTCGCTGGGCCGGGTGTGAACCACGTGCAGCCGCTTCTTGAAGCCGTACTCGAAGCCGATCGGGATCATCACCCCGGTCGCGAAGGCCGCCGAGAACAGATACGCATGGCGATAATTCTGCTTCACCTCATTGGGTGCGGTGATACCGTCCGCCGCCAGCTTTTCGGCCAGCCGCTCGGTATCATGGGATTCGGGAAAGGAAATGGACGGCGCTATACTGCGAAACAGCTCGTACTGATTGAGGAGCCAGTCCTGGCGGAAATCCCACCACTTGGCGCTGTTGAACAGGTAATCGAAGCCCGCCCCCCGCATCGCCTCCACCTGCTCCTGCATGGCCCCTAAGTTTTCGGCGACAAACAGGACGTCTCGGTTGGCCTTCCGGCCCGCCTCGATCATCCGCTGCCAGATGTCGGCGCGGATTTTGTAGGCGGCATCGCAGCGAAAGCCGCGAATTCCGAGCTTGAGGTAGTGGCGGATGACGCCGCAGAAAAAATCGACCAGCGGCTTCTGCTGGGGTCCGTCGTGGTAATTGAGCTCGGCAAGATCGGCCCACACGGTGCGCTTACGGGGGTCGCCAGGGTCGACGGCGAAGGGAGAACACAGGCTGCCGTCGGGCTCGCGAAGGAACCATTCGGGATGTTCTTCCGTGACCAGCGCGTCTTTGCCCGTGTGATTGGCGACCAGATCCATCATCACCAGCAGGCCGCGTTTCTTAGCCGCCTTGACGAACTGTGAGATAAGCTTGTCGTTGGCGTCCTTCTGGCCGTCGGGGACCATCAGCGGATTGAAGGAGTAGTAGTCCTTGACCGCATAAAGACTGCCGGAAAAGCCGGGATAGTGGAACGGATTGAGGAAAATCCAGTTGAATCCCATCGCCTTGATGCGATCCAGATGATCTTCCCACTCGGTGACCGTCCCCGCGAGAAGCGGGAACAGATTGTATAGTCTGACGCCCTCCGGCAAAGAGTCCTCCGTTCGGTTATTGGGCTTACGCCACGATTGCTGGTCCCGCGCCGCCGGCGTTTATGATCCCTTCGAAGCGACGAGCGTGTTGTAGAGAGCGAGCGTTTGATTGGCAATGCTCTGCCAGCTGAACACCTCCACAACCCGCCGGCGACCAGCATCGCCCATCCGTCCCCGGAGGTCCGGATCGTCGGCAAAGCGGTTGATCGACTGCGCTAAGCGTCCAGCGAACGCATCGGCGTCGTTGGGATCATGCGGGGGTGACGACGAGAGATCGACGTCGACCAAAAACCCAGTCTCGCCATCGACGACAACTTCCGGAATGCCACCGACGGCGCTCGCCACCACAGGCGCGCCACACGCCATCGCCTCCAGGTTGATGATGCCAAACGGCTCGTAAATGGACGGGCAGCAGAAAACGGCAGCGTGCGAGTAGAGGCCAATCGTGTCCTCGCGACTGATCATTCCCGGAACCCAGACGACGTTCGGGCGACGCGCGCCAAGCTCGGCCACTATTTTCTCGAGCTCGGCCTGCAATTCGGGCGTGTCGGACTCGCCGGCGCACAACACGATCTGCATCGATGGATCTATTTTCTCGACGGCCTTGAGAAGATAAAGCAAACCCTTTTGCCGGGTCATGCGGCCAATGAAGAGGACATACGGCTGGGCGGCGTCGATCCCGAATTTGCGCAGGATGTCAGGGGCGTCGATGGGACGGTACTCGTCGGTGTCAATGCCATTGGAGATGACCGTCATCCGTTCCTCCGGCACATCGAACAGGCGCCGGACGTCATCGCGGGTGCTTTCGGACACCGCGATAACCATGTCCGCCATCTCAAGCGCCGTCTTTTCCACCCAGGACGAAAGGTCATAGCCGCGGCCGATCTGCTCCCGTTTCCACGGGCGCAGCGGCTCGAGCGAATGCACCGTGATTACCAGCGGCACGCCATACAGAATTTTCGCCAGAATGCCGCCGAAATGGGCATACCAGGTGTGGCAGTGCACGACGTCCGCATCGACGCCCCAGCCGTTGAAGGCAAGCGACGTGGCGAGCGCCCGCAGCGGCGAGATCAGCTGCGGCGGACAGCCTTGAAACTGCTGGGTGCTGACCTTGATGCCCCGGACGACAAGGTGATCGTCGTTGCTGCTTTGCTGGTCATGGAACGTCCGCACCTCAACCGGCACCAGCTTCGCGAGTTCGCGCGACAGATACTCCACATGCACGCCGGCGCCGCCGTAAATGTGCGGCGGATATTCATTGGTCAGCAGGAGAACGCGCATGGAGGACACTTTCCGATCGGCGGGGCGGAGGCAAACTTCTAGCCGATGGCGAACATTCGTCAAATGCTTTCGGGTTAACCATGCCGCGACGTCCTCTCGACATCCGTCACCGGCGGTCCCCCGAACACGCATTTGTTCACGTAAGGAGAAGTAGACGGACGTCCGGCCGACGCGCCGGCCACTTAGTTATCCAGCGATGACAAAAACCGCCGAGTGTCACCTTCGAGCACGAGACAGCTCAGCCGGTTGGAGAAGAACGCGCCCGTATCGACCCCGATGCGGTTGAGGCGCACCTCCGGCTTTTCGGTGACTGAGTGACCGTGGACAACGACCTTGCCGAGATTGAAGTCGGCTTCCAGAAACTCGTCACGGATCCACAAAAGATCCTCGATCGTCTGCTGATCGAGGGACTTGTCGGGATGAATTCCGGCATGGACGAAGATGAAGTCGCCAATCTCGTACGCGAGGTCGAGTGTCTTGAAGAAGGTCAGGTGATTTTCGGGCAACAGGTCCAGCAGGCCGTCGCGTATGGTCGGCAGGCGCGTTTCCTTCGGCACGTCGTCGGAAATACGAACACCATAGCTGTACAGTGTGGCATCGCCGCCGTAGCGCATCCAGGCCGCCCCGATGGCGGGGTTGATCAGGAAATCCAGCAATTGCTGGTCGTGGTTTCCCTTCAGGTGAATGCTCTGAAATCCCGGCGGCGGCCCCGCGACCAGATCGTCAATGACCTCGCGACTGTGCAGGCCGCGGTCGATGTAGTCGCCGAGGTAAACGAGGATAGGCTGCGCGTCTCCGGCGTGCTCCGCCGCATCGGCGACGATGCGCTGGTGAAGCCGTTGAAGAAGGTCGTGCCGGCCGTGAATATCGCCGATCGCATAAACGCGCACGCCGTCGGGAACGCGCGCATTGTGCACGGTTGTCCGCTCCCGAACTCCAAAAAGGCGCTTAATTCCCGATGTCGGCATACTGTCGGCTCTCACTACGCAATTCCAAACGGCTTGATAAGCACGTTTTCCGCCTCATGCGGCGACGCCCGGCCAAAACCGCGCCTCGTTCGCGCTCAGCCTCCCTCCCCTGAATACCGTGCGGGTGTTAAGCAACCAATAAATCCGTCCGCCGTCCACGACGCGACGACCCGAATGACTCGGCGATCAGCTCCCGCTCCCATAGCATTGGCACGGCATGGATGTTACTCCGCGCGCTACATGTTCCCGCGGTTTCGCACTAAACGTTGCGCACGCGCAACATGCAATGGCCATCCAACGTGCAGATAGTTGCGAAGATGATACACTTTCACGCGAATATCGCCAACAGCGGAGACGAAACTTCAATGCGCCGCAAAATCGATGGGATAAGTGTACGTGACTGAATGGCGTCTGCCGCATCCGTTACGAAACGTGATAGTGACGTCGGTTAGCAAGTCGCAGATGCAAGTGCCTGTCTGCGCGCAATTGAAAAAAGGGAATTATCGATGAACCGAAAAGCGCTCGGGTTCGGCTTGACGGTATGTGCGACGGCGATCCTTGCCGCCGACCTTGCAACGGCGCAGGACGCGACAGACATCCAGCGTGGCGATACTGTGCTGACCCGCCCCCGGCCCGAACTCGCTCCGTTGGGAATTCGCCTCGGCACATTCCTCGCCTACCCCCAGCTCACGATTTCGGAGACCTACTCCGACAACATTTTCGCGACCGAGAACGACCGGGAGAGCGACTTCATCACCACCCTCTCGCCGGACCTCTCCCTCGAGTCGGACTGGAACAATCACGCCCTCAACTTTTCGACAGGCCTGAGCAAGGGGTTTTACGCCGACAACACCCGCCAGGATTTTCTCGATTTTTACGGGCAGACCGACGGGCGCATTGATGTCACACGCAACATCGGGCTGACCGGTGGAGGCAGTGTCGCGCGCCGCCACCAGGATCGTGCTGATCCCAACGATCAGGGCGGTGGTGACCCGACGGAGTTCTGGGATTCCAATGCCTTCGCCGGGTACGAGCATCGCTTCGGCCGTTTTCGAACCAACGTCGAGGGCACTTTTCAGCGCCTCGCCTATGAGGATGTCCCCGCCAGCGGCGGCAGCGGCCCGGTCAACAACAGTGACCGGGATCGTAACATCTACGGCGGCAACGGGCGCCTGGGGTACGAGATCCTTCCGGAATATGAGGCATTCGTCGCCATCGAAGGCGACCGGCGCGTGTATGACAGGACGCCCGACGACGCCGGCCGCAGCCGCGATTCGTCGGGCGTCACGCCAGTCGCCGGTGTTGCGTACGACTTCGGCGGGCTTTTGTTCGGCGACGTATTTGCCGGCTGGAAGACCCGGTGGTACGACAGCAGCGATGAGGACAACGTGAACGGGCCGACCTTCGGCGGCTCGCTGGAGTGGAACGCCACCTCGCTGACGACCGTTACCGGCGTGGTCGCCCAGGAAGTCATGGAAACGACCGACCGCAATGCATCGTCGTACGTGTCAACCACGGGCAGCTTGGCCGTGGACCACGAATTGCTGCGCAACCTGCTTCTTAACGTCAACGGTTCGATCACCTACAACGATTATGAAGGCAGCAGCCGGGAGGACTACGTCTACCGTGCCGGTACCGGTTTGCGCTATCTCATGAACCGCTGGTTCTATGTCTCCGGTGGCTATCGCTTCACCCGCCGCTCGTCGGATAACTCCGGCAACAGCGCTAGAGGCGACGACCAGGATTTCACCGAAAACGCTTTCTTGATCTCACTGGAAGGGCAGTTCTAAGTTGCAGGCAGACGGGAGCACTCGCTCTAACCGTCCTACCGTTGAAACATGTGTTTGAGGTGGCCAGATGCTTCGACGTTCGTCGCCAGCCGTTGCCAGACGTTCAGCCGTTTCGTTATGGATGTCCTGCCTGGCAATGGTGGCCTTCGCTTTATTTGTCAGCGCCTGCGAATCGGCTCCATCGTCACGCGCCGCCGCCACAGCGGCACCAGCGGCGGTTGCCCCAGGGACGGCGCCGGCCGGCTACAGCCTTGGTCCCGGCGATCGGATTCGTGTGACCGTCTTCGGGCAGGAGCAACTGTCGGGAGAATATGAGGTTGATGGTCTCGGCAACGTCACGCTGCCGCTGATCGGCGAAGTCCCGGCCAAAGGCAAGACCGAAGGCCAAGTCGAGAAATTGATCACCGAAAAATTGTCACCGGAATATCTCCGCGATCCCAACGTCAGCGTCGACGTCCTCACCTACCGTCCATTCTATATCTTCGGCGAGGTCAACGCCCCCGGCAGCTATCCTTACGTTAACGGCATGACCGTCATCAACGCGATCGCACTCGCCGGGGGCTATACGTATCGCGCGCGAACGAGCTCCGTTAATCTGATCCGCGCAAGCGACCCCTCCGGTGAGCCGCAAACGGTCCCCACCAACGAATCGATCGCACCCGGTGACGTCATCGAAGTGCGCGAGCGGTACTTCTAAACCGAACCGCCCGCGTCCCTGGGGCGGCCACGCGAGCCGGACGGCCAAGCATAACCACACCACATTCTCCGCGGAGGGAACCATGGCGCAATCTTCACCTCCGACGACGGCCGACGACTTTACCGACGCCGTCACGGTGCGGTCGCGCGGGCGCACCGTGCAGAGCGCGATCGCGCTGGTAATCGCCGTGCCGCTGATCGTCTTCGCGGTACCCCAGCTCATCGCCGATATCGTCAGTGCGCGTGGCAATGACGTGCTGACCCGTCTGCAGAACGATGAGACGGTCAGCGCGGAAGATCTGGACACGCTCATCCGGGCCACCGAGCGCGCGCGGGCATGGGTCGACAACGGCCGTTCCGCTACCGATCTCGGCCTCGCCAAGATTCTTGCCGCCGATCGGCGCAACGCAATGGACGCCGAGGCGCGAGGAGAATTCGAAGAGGCCATCGCGGTTCTTCGCGACGGCTTGACCAAGGCGCCGGGGAATGCTTATGCGTGGGCGCGGCTGGCGTACGCGGAAGCCCGCTTGGATGGGTTCACGCCCGCGGCGCTGTCCGCCCTCAGGCTTGCCCTGCTGACGGCGACGAACGAGCCGCGCCTGCTTTGGCCGCGCCTTAGCTTGAGCTTGCGGGCTTGGCCGCATATGACCGACACCGACCGCAGCATTGTCGCCAATCAGATTCGTATCGCCTGGGGCGAGAATCCTGAGGAACTTGCGCGACTTGCCGTCGACGGTCAGCAGGAATCGGTAGTGCGAGGTGCTCTTGGACGCAACCGAGCCGATATCGAGAAGTTCGACAAATTGGTCAACGCCGCCAAGTCGTGACATCGGGCGCAGGAGCGCGAGCGACGTTGCCTAGCGGCCGGACAAATGGTGATGGACCATTTCCGACCCTTCTACCAGGTATCTTTCGGCCGCTGGGTGCTCCAGGACTGACCGCAGGCAGCGCCCATCAGTAACGCGTAGGTGGCAGCGACGGCCGGGATCTGAAGGCTGAAATCCACCGCAGAGTGCAGGGCGACGAGCACCGTGGCGGCGAACCCGACGCACGCAAAAACGGAGTCGCGGCGGCGTACGCGAATCCCCCTGAACGTAATGTAAAGAAAGCCGCCGAAAACCATGAAGAGAGCGATCGCCGCGGGTAGGCCAAGTTCGAGCACGTTTTCCAGATAGCTGCTGTGCGCCATCGTGTAATAGCCGTGGATGTCGCTGGTGCGGTAGAACCGAAAGACCTCCTCAAACGTGCCGTAGCCGGTACCCAGAACGGGCGCGTCGTTGATGGCTGACAGCGTCAACTCGTAGACACGGGGTCGCTCCTCGCTGGCCGCAGTGAGTGACGCAAGGCGCGACTCGAGCCCTGAACCGGCCAGCGCAAACAGCACACCCACAACAACGACGGCGCCGATCGCCGCGGTCGCCGCATATCCGCGGTGGGGCGTGCGTGTCATCGCGATGACGACGACGAGAGCGACAAGGGCGACAACGACGCTCAAAAAGCCGCCGCGCGAATGGGTGAACAACAGCGCGAGGACCATACAGATCCACATCACCGCCAGGAACCAGTCCGCCCTCGTCAGTCCGGCCACCACGCGGGTCAGCACCGCCCCGTTGTAGAGCGTCGGCTCGGCCATATGCGTCGCGTGCGCCTTGTCGACATTGGTGAACAGGTCGCGGGTCATCTCGGCGAGAACAGTATTGGCGCGCATCGCGATGGTGACGAGGATCAGCGCCGTCACGCACACGAGACCGAGACCGACGTACGTGGCGTAGCTGTTGCGGTTGACAAATGTGCTGGTGAGGCTTCCCTCGTAGGCCGGATTGTCGAAGAACACAGTCTTGAGATCAAACGCGTAGACAATCAGGCCGTACGCGGCATAAGCGAAGCCAGCGTAGCCGAGCGCCATGAGAATCTGACGCGCTCGGATCGTTTTCCGCGAATATTGAAGCGCCAGCCAGAAAATCCCAGCGTAGGTGAGCAGCCGAACCAGGTGCGCCATCGTCTGATAGGGATTAAGGGATACCGAGCCGGCAATGTCCGTCTCCAGTGCTTCGGCGGCGGTCGCCCAAAGCGGATGATGCCAACTCTCGGGCGTTATCGGCAGCGCCTGCGCGAGGATCCAGACGACCGCGACGGCAAACGGCAGGACGAGAAACCACGTGCTCTGCAGGCCGAGGGTGGCGTGCTGCGCGCCAATCACAACGAGGATACCCCACACCAGGAGCAGGCCACCAACCACCAATGCGATCAGCGCCCAACTCCAAGCAAACACAGATCCGAGCGGCAACGGCGCCAGGACGACGAGGCCCACCAGGGTCCAGAACAGAGCCGGATAATCGGATCGCACGTTGGTCGTCATAGATGATCACGTATTGCTGGCTGAAAAGGCTTCGGAACGAGCGTGCTCAATAAAGGCGTGTCTGTACAGCCCGTCAACGGTCAAGGTGCCCGGCGATCGTGGCAATTGTCGGTCACTCGGACGGTGAAAGTACCGTTGCGTCCGCTGGCAGCAGGACATCCGCGCGCAATCCACCACCCAGCCGATTGGTCAGCGTCACCCGCCCACCGTGGCGTTCAACCACCGATCGGACGACGGCAAGCCCGAGACCGACCCCGCCGGTGTCGGCACTTCTGGACGAATCAGCGCGATAGAACGGATCGAACACGGCAACGCGATCATCCTCGGCTATGCCCGGACCATCGTCATCGACCTGGATACGGAAGGCGGCATCCGTCATCGAGAGGGTCACCCGCGCACAACCTCCGTAGCGTACCGCATTGTCGATCAGATTGACGAACGCGCGCTTGAGCGCCGACGGGCGGCCCCGGCATGGGGCGTGCGCGGGTCCGTTAAAGAACGCCCGGTCCGGCTCCGGCCACTCCTCGCACGCGGTGTCGAGAAGGATGGCGAGATCGAATAGGACGGGAGGCTCGGTGGCCGTGTCGTCGCGCGCGAAGGCCAGCGTCGCGGCGATCATCGCCTGCATCTCATCCAGATCGGTCAGCATTTTGCGCCGCTCCTCGTCGTCCTCAACGAACTCCGCACGCAGCCTGAGCCTGGTGATCGGCGTGCGCAGGTCGTGGGAAATGGCCGCCAGCATGTGGGTACGGCCGCGGACGAACCCCGCCAGTCGGGCCTGCATCTCGTTGAACGCGTGGGCAGCGCGCCGGATCTCCAGCGGTCCCTCCTCCGGCACCGGTGCCGCATCGATGTCGAGGCCGAGACGCTCGGCGGCGCGAGCGAACACGGTCCACGGCCGCACCGCCCGGCGTACCGCCCACAACGCGACGACGAGCACCAGCGCCGTCGTCGCCAACAGGGCCGGAAAGACGGGCGCTCCCCAGAACGGCGGTGGCGACGGCAGAAAGGCGACAAGATTGAGCCAGCTTCCGTCGCCGAGGGGGACGGATCCGACGACGGCAATAACGTCGTGGTGACGGCCGGCGCCGAAGCCGGGACGCTCCGCCGCAGGCGACGGCGTTTGCATTGCTAGGCGCACATCGGCCATGCTGCCGGCCGGCACCACGCTTTGTAGCGCGTTACGAAGCGTAGTCAGCTCGCGGCCTACACCGTTGGAGGTGACGCGTGGCGAAGGTGCCCAGAACAATTTCATCCCACGGCGATGCATGGAGCGGACAAGTGAACGCCGATCGGCTGGGGACGCCGTCTCCAGACCCTTGATGGCCGTGGCCACTTCCTCGGCGATCCGGTCCGCCCGGTCCGCGGTCAGGGCGTCCGTCCGCTCGCGGAAGAAAAGGGTGAACACCGCGAGGTTGGAGATGATCACCCCGGCAATCAGGATCACCGTCGTCCGGCCGACCAGCGATCGCGGCCATAGGGTCATTCGATCGTTTCCACCGCCGGGGTAAACAGATAGCCGCCACCACGGACGGTCTTGATGAGGAGCGGCTCGCGCGGATCGGCTTCGATTTTTCGTCGCAGCCGGCTGACCTGGACATCGACACTGCGATCGAACGGCTGCGCGTCGCGGCCGCGCGCCAAGTCGAGGAGTTGATCCCGGTTTAGGACACGGCCCGGATGAGAGACAAATGCGGCCAGGAGACCAAACTCGCCGGCGGACAGCGCCACCTGTACGCCGTCGGGCGAGGCCAGTTGCCGGCGCTCGACGTCGAAAAGCCAGCCGGCGAAGCGCAACCGCCCAGCGCCGTCTAGCGGCCGGCCGGCCGACAGTCCGCCGCCCGGTGCGCCGGCCCGTCGCAAAACGGCACGAATGCGGGCGAGAAGCTCACGCGGATTGAACGGCTTGGCGAGGTAGTCGTCGGCGCCCATCTCCAGCCCGACGATGCGGTCGATCTCCTCGCCCATCGCCGTCAGCATGATCACCGGCAGCGCCGAGCGCGCCCTTAAGGTCCGGCACAGCGACAGCCCGTCCTCCCCCGGCAGCATCAGGTCGAGGACGACGAGGTCGACGGCGTGTTCACTCAACAAGGCGGACATTTCGCGGCCGTCCCGGGCGGCGCTGGCTCGAAGGCCATGGCGGGCGAGAAAGCGCGATAGGAGATCGCGGATCTCCCGGTCGTCATCGACGATGAGAATATGCGGCGACGGCGCCTCGCTCATGGCGACAGCATAACGCGGTGCCCGCCGCGACAGGTCGGGAATATCGTAACGGGAGGTTACCGTCGGGCGACCGGCAACATTCCGTTACACATCAAACCGTTTTTCGACACACCCGCGCAAAACAGGAGGTCTACGATCCGGAACCATGAGATCCGCAAAGGATCGGTTTCGTACACGAAAGGAGACGGTCGATGACCAGTAACACACTTCGTATAGCGAGCGTTGCCGCTCTGACGGCGTTGGCTCTCGGACTGCCGCTGAGCGCGTCGGCGCAGCGCAACGGCCCGGGCATGGGTCAAGGGCCGTGCATGATGGGCGGAGCGATCGGTCCGGGTGGCGGGCGTGGCGGCCCGGGAATGATGATGACCACACTCGATACCGACAACGACGGCAAGATCACGCGCGAGGAGTTCGACCAGGCGCACAAGGGGCGCTTCGAGATGATGGACGCCGATGGCGACGGTCGGGTGACGCCCGCTGAGATTCAGGCGAGCCGGCAGGCGAGGCGGGCGCAGCGGCAACAGGACCGCTTCAACCAAGCGGATACCAACGGTGACGGCGCCATAACACCCGACGAATTCGGCGCCCGCACCGACGAGCAGTTCACGTTCATGGACGCCGACGGCGACGGTGTGGTCACCATCGACGAAGCACAGGCGATGATGTCCCAGTGCGGGTACGGTCAGGGCAAGGGCCCCGGTATGGGGTCCGGCAAAGGCCCAGGCATGGGTCCCGGCGGCACCCGGTAAGGCTGGTCGACGGCGTGCGGCTTCCTCCGGCCCTGCCGGCGGGAAGCCGTTGCCGGATGGGCCAGCGGCTGTGCTAATCTCCCCGTTGTCATTTCGCCGCCCAGCCGGGAGCCCGTGTGACGACCGTCGCTTTACGCCTTCTGCACATTTTGCTGCTGCTTTTCCTGGTCGCGCCGGCACCAGCCGCGCTGGCCAGGGACACGCTGGTCATCGGGATCAGCCAGTATCCGTCGACACTTCATCCCGGTTTCGAGCCGATGCTGGCGCGCAGCTATGTGCTTGGACTGGCGCGGCGGCCGTTTACCGTTTACGACGCCGATTGGAACCTCGTCTGCCTGCTGTGTACCGAACTGCCGACGTTCGAGAACGGCAGAGCCAAGCGGGAAACGACTCCCGACGGCGGCGAGGGCGTGGCGGTCACCTATACCATCCGACCGGACGCCAGCTGGGGCGACGGCACGCCGGTAAGCAGCGAGGACGTGCTGTTCGCGTGGCAGATCGGCCGCGAGCCGGCCAGCGGGCTGCTGCCGTATGAGTTCTATCGCCGCGTCTATCAGGTGGACATGGTCGACGAGCGGACGTTTACCCTGCACGTCGACCGTCTGACGTTCGATTACAACTCAATCCAGTCGTTTGAGCCGCTGCCGGCGCACCTCGAGGCCGAGGCCGCCATCGATCCGGCGGCCTATCGAACCCGCACCCGCTTCGTCACCGACCCGACCAATCCCGGTCTCTATAATGGTCCCTATCGGATCAGCGGAGTAACGCCCGGTTCCCACATCGAACTCAAACGAAACGAGCACTGGTCGGGACCCGCGCCGGCCTTCGACCGGATCGTCATCCGGACCATCGAAAACACCGCCGCGCTGGAAGCCAACCTGCTTTCCGGCGCCATCGACATGATCGCGGGCGAGCTCGGCCTTACCCCCGACCAGGCGGCGTCTCTCGAGCCACGCGCCGGCGAGCACTTTCGTATCGTCTACACGCCGGGGCTGATTTACGAACACATCGACCCCAACCTCGACAACCCCATCCTGGCCGATCGCCGGGTCCGCCAGGCCCTTCTCTACGGTCTCGACCGCCAAGCCATCAGCGAGCAGCTGTTCGCCGGCCGGCAACCGGTAGCGGCGAGCAACGTCAGTCCGCTCGACCCCGTGCACGCCGATGATATCCGCCAGTACACATACGATGCGGAGAAAGCGGCGAACCTACTGGACGACGCCGGCTGGCCCTTGGGAGCAGACGGAAAACGCCGCAACGCCGCCGGCGAGACCCTCAGCCTGGAACTGATGACCACCGCCGGCGACCGCACCCGCGAGCTGGTTCAGCAGGTGTTGCAGAGCCAATGGCGCAGCCTCGGCATCGACGTGCGCATCCGAAACCAGCCGGCTCGGGTCTTTTTCGGCGAAACCGTTCTTAAGCGGAATTTTTCGGGGATGGCGATGTTCGCCTGGATCAGTGCGCCCGAGAGCGTGCCGCGTACGACACTCCATTCCGATGAGATCCCGACGCCAGAGAATGGTTACGCTGGCCAGAACACCAGCGGGTTTCGCAATGCGGAGGTCGACTCACTGATCGACCGGATCGAGGTCGAGCTGGATGAGGACAAGCGCCGCGCCCTCTGGCACCGGCTGCAGGTGGTGTATGCGGAGGAGCTGCCGGCGCTGCCGCTTTATTTTCGTGCCAACGCGTTCGTTCTGCCGGCGTGGCTGGACGGCGTCGTCCCCACCGGCCACCAGTATCCGACGACGCTCTGGGTCGAGACGTGGCGCGTACGATAGGCGCGCGTGCGCTGCAGTCGCTGCTCGTGCTGGCGGCGATGTCGTTCGTCATCTTTATCCTTATGGGCCTCATGCCGGGCGATCCCGTCGATCTAATGATCGGCGCCGACCCGTTCATGACCTCCGAAGACGCGGCCCGGTTGCGCGCCCTCTACGGTCTCGACCGGCCGCTATTGGAACGCTACGGCACATGGCTCGGTGCCGCGCTGACGGGCGACATCGGCTATTCGCGCCTCTATGCCCAGCCGGTGCCGCAAGTCCTAGCACCGGCACTCGTCAATACGCTCGCGTTGATGGGGGCGGCGTTCGTTTTGTCGATCGCGATCGCCCTTCCCGCCGGCATCATTGCCGCCGCCCGGCCCAACAGCGCGCTCGACCACTGGATCAACGGCCTCGCCTTCGCCGGTATCTCGTTGCCGCCGTTCTGGCTCGCCCTCGTGCTCATTGTGCTGTTTTCGGTCATCCTGGGCTGGTTTCCCGCCGCCGGCACGCCCGTTGGCGACGTCACCTTCGGCACGCGGCTGAGCCACAGCGTGCTGCCGGTCCTCAGCTTGACGCTGGCCAGCGTCGGCGGTCACATCCGCTATGTGCGCGCCGCCATGCTCGACGTTGTCGGGCGGGACTTCATCCGCACCGCCTATGCCAAGGGGTTGAGCGAGCGGCGCGTCCTTCTCGGACACGCTCTGCGCAGCGCGCTGATCCCGGTTGTCACCATCGTCGGCCTCGAGTTCGGGACCTTGTTTTCGGGCGCGCTGATCACCGAAACCGTGTTCGCCTATCCGGGCATGGGCCGTCTGATCTACGACGCGGTGATGGGCAACGATTTCAATCTGGCGCTCATCGCCCTGCTGCTCGCGACGGTGGTCACGCTCATGGGCAACATCCTCGCCGACATTGCCTACGCGGCGCTGGACCCGCGCATCAGCCTCGCCGGCCGGTCGCGATGAAGAGCGACCGCCCCGCCGCCGTGGCGCTCAGCCGTTTCCGCCGTCACCGGCCGGCCGTGGCCGGCGCCGCGCTGCTGGTCCTGCTCGCGACGGCCGCGGCCATCGCCCCCGCGGTAGCCCTTCTGCTCGCCACCGACATCGAGACGATCGACCTTTTGGACCGGTTCGCGGCGCCATCATGGCAGCATCCGCTGGGCACCGACGAACTCGGCCGCGACGTTCTGCTACGGCTTTTGTACGGCGGCCGTGTCTCTCTCGTCGTCGGGCTCGTCGCCGCCGCTTCGGCGGCCGCCGTCGGCACCGCCGTCGGCCTCGTTGCCGGTTATTTCGGCGGCCGCATCGACGCCTTTCTAATGCGGGCTACGGATGCGGTGCTGGCGCTGCCGTTCCTGCCGCTCGCCATCGTTCTGGCCGCCGTCGATCCCGCCAAGCTGCCTCTTGCGTCATACTTTGGCAGTACCGGCGTTGGCAACGGCGGCGTCAGCGGCCTGACGCGCATCGTCATCATCGCCACGCTGCTGGGCTGGACGACCGTTGCCCGCCTGGTCCGGGCCGCCGCCCTGGTGCTGCGCGAGGAAACCTTCGTGCTCGCGGCCCGCGCCCAGGGCGCCGGCGCGCTCCGCATCATGGGCGTTCATATTCTGCCCAACCTGCTCACGCCGGTGATCGTCGCGACGACGCTCGCCGCCGGCAACATTATCCTGCTTGAATCCGTGCTGAGCTTTCTCGGCCTGGGTATCCAGCCGCCGGTGCCAAGCTGGGGCAACCTGCTGACCGGCGCGCAGGAGCTGATGTGGACCGCGCCGATGCTGGCCATCTACCCCGGCTTGATGATATTCGGCGTCGTCATCGCATTGAATTTCGTCGGCGACGGCCTCCGGGAGGCGCTTGACCCCCGCCGCCGGCTCATCTGAGCCGAAACGAGACGCCCGGCGACATCGCCTCGCGCCCAATTTCGGACCACAGATCCTGCGCACCGAGGCGCATGTACATATGGCGTAACGAAAAAGTGCTGACCGCGCGGCCCGCGCCGCAGCGTTTCGGATCGACGCGCCTTCGAACGCCTCGTTTAGTACCGGTACCGCTCGGACTTGAAAGGACCGGAAACAGGGACGCCGATGTAGTCCGCTTGTTCCTGGCTCATTTCCGTCAGCTTTGAGCCGAGCTTGGCTAGGTGCAGGCGGGCCACCTTTTCGTCCAAGTGCTTGGGCAGCACATAGACGTCGTTCTGGTACTGATCGCCGTGGGCCCACAGCTCGATCTGCGCCAGAACCTGGTTGGTGAAGCTCGCCGACATAACGAAGCTGGGGTGGCCGGTGGCGTTGCCCAGATTGAGGAGCCGCCCTTCCGACAACAAGATCATCCGCTTGCCGTCGGGAAAGGTGATCATGTCCACCTGTGGCTTGATGTTGGTCCAGGTGTGGTTTTTCAGGCCCGCGACCTGGATCTCGTTATCGAAGTGCCCGATGTTGCCGATGATCGCCATGTCCTTGAGTTGGCGCATGTGATCGAGGGTGACGATGTCCCTGTTGCCCGTGGCGGTAATGATGATGTCGGCAGCGGACACTGCGTCGTCCAGGGTGACCACCTCGAACCCGTCCATGGCCGCCTGGAGGGCGCAGATCGGATCGACCTCGGTGACCTGAACCCGGGCACCGGCGCCGCGAAGAGACGCGGCCGAGCCCTTGCCGACATCGCCGTAACCGCAGACGACAGCGACCTTGCCGGCCATCATCACGTCGGTGGCACGTCGGATGCCGTCCACCAGGCTTTCCTTGCAGCCGTACTTGTTGTCGAATTTCGACTTCGTCACGGAGTCGTTGACGTTGATGGCCGGAAACGGCAGGCCGCCCTTGGCCTTCAGCTGGTACAACCGATTAACGCCGGTCGTCGTTTCCTCGCTGACGCCCCGGATGCTCTCGCGCATCTTTGTGAACCAGCCGGGAGAGGACGCCATGCGCTTGGCGATGCGCGCGAACAGCGCCTCCTCCTCCTCGCTGGCGGGCTTGGACAGCACATCCTCCCCCGCCTCCGCCCGAGCGCCGAGGAGGACGTAAAGTGTCGCATCGCCGCCGTCGTCGAGGATCAGGTTCGCCATTTCGGCGCCCGGCCATTGGAAAATGCGATCCGCGTAATCCCAGTACTCCTCCAAAGTCTCGCCCTTAACCGCAAACACCGGCGTGCCCCGGGCCGCAATCGCCGCGGCCGCGTGATCCTGCGTCGAAAAGATGTTGCACGACGCCCACCGGACTTCAGCGCCGAGCGCCTGCAAGGTCTCGATCAACACCGCCGTTTGCACGGTCATGTGCAGGGAGCCGGCGATGCGCGCGCCTTTCAAGGGCTGCTGCGCAGCGAACTCCTCGCGGCAGGCCATCAGTCCCGGCATTTCGGTTTCGGCAATCTCGATCTCTTTCCGCCCCCAGTCGGCGAGGGAAAGATCCTTTACGACGTGGTCTGCTTCAGTTGAACCGACGCTGGTGGCTGTTGACGGCATTGCTTTCCCTATGCTGATGACCATTCGGTGTGGTCTGAGTTTGGCGGGTGTTTGGTTGGTTGGGTAATGGGATGCTCGGGCACCGATTTAGAAGTGCCCTCTCAAGTGAAATGGCCCGGTCGTTCATCTCATTCCCGGCCGAGGAGCCAATGCCCGTTTCATGTACGATAGAATGACGTCGACATCCAGAGCGTGCCCCGATTTCGTGCCGGTCGCTGCCCCATTCGCTGCCCCCATGGAGGGGTCGACTTTCCCAGGCTCAGTGGCTCATCAGAACCGGCCGCGTCATGTGCGAGAGCATGTGACGGGTCGCGCCGCCGAGCACCACCTCCCGCCACCGCGCGTGACCGTACGCGCCCATGACGATGAGGTCGATCCCCTCGTCGGCCGCACGCGACAGGAGCATTTCGCCAACCCCCATATCGTCGGCGAAGACGTGCTGTGCCTCGGCATGGACACCATGGCGAGCCAGGTGGAGACAGATATCGGCGCTGGGGATGTCACCGTGCCCTTCGGTGCCACGCTCCGGATTGATCGCCATGACAATGACGTGCTTGGCGGTGGTCAGAAACGGCAGCGCGTCGTTGATCGCGCGGGTGGCGAGACGGCTGGCATCCCAGGCCACCATGATCCGCTCACCGATGACCGGAAAATGTCCGGCATGGGGAACCACCAGGACGGGCCGTCCGATGGTGAGAATGAGCTGATCCGGCATGGTCGGATCATCGGGCGCATCCTCGCCGCTGGGGTCGCGCTGTCCGACGATGGCCACGTCGGCGTAGCGTGCGTGCAGGGAGGCCACCGCCAGCGGCGGCCCCTTGACCAAGCGCCACTCGGCGTTAATGCCGGCCTTTTTGGTGGAAGCGTCGAAAAGCGCTTCCGCCTCGCCGGCGGCCGCGAGAGCCAGATCCGCCTGGTGTTTTAGAATTTCATCGCCAATCTGCGCCCGGATGTACTCAGGAATGATGGGCGGCATGATCGCGTAAAGGCCGATTAGATGGGCATCGTGAGATTGAGCAAGGCTGATTGCCGCGTCCAGGCGAGCGGGACAATGATGGCCATTGTCCACGTAGACCAGAAGATCCTTAAGTCCCATCGACGTGTTCCCTCCTCCATCAGGCCGTTTTTCGCCGGCGCGTTCAGCCGATGACCGCGCACACCACGGTATGGTGTTGGTTTTAGTGTAATCGACCCACGTGTCGAGCACCAAGCATACCGGACGCTGACGACATGCGGTACTGAAACGCCCCCCGGTTCTTCCCACATTCCGTAAGACGCATCGTGCCACGGGAAGACGAAGGGGCACGCTCACGTGTTTGGCTTGACGACCGCCGCCAGCCTCGATGGCCCGGGCCTGACGTGGTTCAACGTCGACGGTCCGCTTTCCGCCAACGCCCTGCACGGCCGTTTCGTCGTCCTTGAGTTCTGGACCGCGTGCTGCGTCAATTGTCTGAACACGGTGCCAATCCTGCGTCGGATCCAGGAGACGTGGCGGGATAAACTTGTCGTCATCGGCGTTCATTCGCCCAAGTATCCGGCCGAACGCGACCCGGCAATCGTTGCGAACGCCCTCGCCCGCTATGGCATCGAACACCCGGTTGTCCACGACCCCGAACTGGCGCTGTGGTCCCATTACGGCATCAGCGGCTGGCCGACGTTGGTGTTCATCGACCCGGATGGCATGGTTCTCGGTGACCTACAGGGAGAGCCGTGTGAGACGCGTTTCATCAGCGGTATCGGGGAAATGCTCCGCCGATGGCCGGCATGCGGCGCGCGGCGTGCAGCCACCTTGGCGCCCGTTCGACCGGCATCGCCGGCGAGCGGAAGCCTCAGGTTTCCGGTCAAAATCAAACCCTTACCGACGGCGACGGCAGAGCGCCGATGGGCGGTCGCCGACAGCGGCCATCATCAAGTCGTCGTGTTCGACGATAACGGCCGTGAGATCGCGCGCTATGGCTGCGGCACGCCCGGGTTTATCGATCTCGATGGCGCACACAGCGCGTTTAACAGCCCGGAGGGCGTCGCCGCCGACGTGACGGGTATCTATGTGGCGGACACCGGCAATCACGCCATCCGACGCATCGATCTCGCCACCACCCGCGTCACGACGCTGGCGGGCACGGGTGAACGCGGATCGGCCCTCAACGGCACGAGCGGTGCCAACGACGTGGCATTGGCATCCGTGACCGACTTGGCCGTTGCCGACGGACAGGTGTTTTTCGCCAACGCCGGAACCCATCAAATCGGGATCTTCGATTCCGCCAAGGGCCGGGTAGAGGTTCTCGCCGGGTCCGGGACGGAAGCGCTCGCCGATAACGCCGATGCCCGCTTGGCCGGGCTGGCCCAACCGCGCGGGCTGGCGATGGATGGCGGTTCGAACGCGCTTTATTTCGCCGACAGCGATGCCTCGGCGCTGCGCCGCGTATGCCTCGGGTCAAGGCCGCGCGTGGAAACGCTGATCGGCGCCGGTTTGGTCGACTTTGGAGCCGTCGATGGGCCGCTGGACCTGGCGCGGATGCAGTACTGCTGCGGCGTGAGCATTGACGGCGACCGGGTATTCGTCGCCGACAGCTATAACGGAACCATCCGACTCGTCGACCTTGTTCGGGGTCGCGTCCAAACTCTCGTTTTTTCGATCGAGGGTGGCGGAGAGCCGCCTGTCAGCGGCCTCGCCTGCCCAGGCGGCGTGATCGCCGCCGGCGGGGACCGCCTGCTCATCGCCGAGACCAACCACCATCGCATTCTAGAGGTGAACCTTGCCGCGCAGCACGCGCGCGTATGGGCACATTAAATCCCGCCGACGCATCGGGTACGCCGCTGAATGACCTGGCCCCGCGGTAGAATGAGCAAAATTATGCGCTCGCGCCTGAAGTTCGCTAATATCATTGCCTTAACGAGCAGAGAAGGTCCTGGAGCATTGACGCGAGACGACCCGTGAGCGGCGGAAAAGGCAGGGTCGGTCCTCATGACCAGGCGCGGTGAGGCATCCGGTTGCAGTCGGCGACAACGACGTTTGCGGAACGAGGGCGATCGATGAAACCGGTACTTTTCACCGCGATCATGGTTTCCATCGTTGCCTGTCCGGGGATCGTTTCGGCCCAGGATGGCACGGGCGACTGGATCGAACTGTATCTGAAATCGGTCGATCGCAAGTACCTCGAATACACGCTGACGACCACGTGCGCCGACGAGGATTTTGCCGCCATCGTCGTGCAGGCCGACCGGATCGCGGAAGCCGCCACCGCGGCGGGGACCGCCCGCGAACTGCAAAAATTGGCCGAAGCAAACGCCGCCAAGGCCGAACTCAGTGGCAATCGCGATCATCTGCGGGACGCCACGAACGACATGGACGAGGCGGACGAACGTTTGAACCGTGCTGTAACCAACCTGGAGAACGCGATGATCGGACTGCCGGAGTGCAAGCCGGGGTACCCGTTCGTCTATCGTTCGCTGGCGGAAAGCATGCTTAGGGACCTGATCGCAAAGGTTCAGAGCACCGGCGGCATCCGGCAACCGGGCACCGCCTTCGATCCCGACGCGCCGCCGCCCGGTTTGAGACCATATCCGGCCGACGATGCGCCGCCCCGCGACCGGTGAGCCGCCGTCGTCTGCGGAGTTGTAGGGAGTTAAAGGCAAACGCGGCCGGCCGAGGTTTTCATCGGCCTGGTGACCCAACGCGTGACCGCACCGTCATCGACTGCTAACGTTGGCGGTTGAGACGCGCTATTGAGGACCCACATATCAGGCGAGCAGCGTGATTGTCGCTGGTCGCCGATGGTAATTGATAACATGACAAAAGATAACAAAGGCCGGGATGCTCCGATGGATTATCAAAACTTCTTTCGCGGCAGCATAGAGCGCTTGAGGGAGGAAGGGCGCTACCGTGTGTTCGCCGATCTGGAACGGCAAGCCGGCCGCTTTCCGAAGGCAACCTGGCACACGCACGAAGGGACGCGGGAGATCACCGTCTGGTGTTCGAACGACTATCTGTGCATGGGGCAGCACCCGGACGTGCTCGCTGCGATGCATGGCGCGCTCGATCAGTGCGGCGCCGGCGCCGGCGGCACCCGCAATATATCCGGCACCAACCATTATCACGTGATGCTCGAGCGCGAGCTTGCGGACCTGCACGGGACCGAGGCGTCGCTGCTGTTCGGTTCCGGTTGGATAGCCAATATGACCGCGCTGACCACGCTCTGCCGGATGCTGCCCGATTGCGTCGTGCTTTCCGATGCCGCCAACCATAACTCGATGATCGAAGGCATCGTCCACTCGCGGGCGGAAAAGCGCATCTTCCGCCACAACGACCTTGACCATCTGGAGAGCAGTCTCGCCGCCGTCGATCCGGCGCGACCGAAGCTCATCGCGTTTGAATCCGTCTATTCCATGGACGGCGACATTAGCCCCATCGGCGCCATTTGCGACCTCGCCGAGCGCTTCGGGGCGATGACCTTCCTCGACGAGGTTCATGCCGTGGGGCTGTACGGGGAACGCGGCGGCGGCGTTGCCGAGCGCGACGGCGAGATGGACCGGATCACGGTCATTCAAGGTACGCTGGCGAAAGCTTTCGGGGTGATCGGCGGCTACATCGCCGGATCGTCGGCCATGTGCGACTTCGTCCGCAGCTATGGCTCCGGGTTTATCTTTTCCACCGCCCTGCCGCCGGCGGTAGCGGCAGGCGCGCTGGCCAGTGTCCGCGTTCTTAAGACCAGCGCCGAGCTTCGCAACCGCCACCAGGAGCGGGCGGCGACCCTGAAGGCACGGTTTAGCAGTGCCGGTTTTCCGGTCTTTCCGTCCGAAAGCCATATCGTGCCGGTGCTCGTCGGCGATCCGGTGCTGTGTAAGCAGGCCAGCGACGATCTGCTGCATCGGCACGGCGTCTATGTGCAGCCGATCAATTTCCCCACCGTCGCGCGCGGCACCGAGCGGCTGCGGTTCACGCCGTCACCGCTGCATTCCGATGCCGATATGGACCACCTGCTGGACGCCATGAAAGACGTGTGGAGCCGGCTGCGCCTGCGGGAAGCGGCATAGCCGCGGGGCCAAAAAAAGACTGAACCTGCGCCAGAGGCGGCGCGCGTGGTTCCGGGCGAACTTGTCCGTGGCTCAAGGCTGACAACGGTGGACCTGGTAACCCTTTTCGCGGTCGTCGTTTTTGCGATCGCTTGGTTTTTCCACGCCAGAACCCCGCCCGACGAAGCGCTGGTTCGGCTTTTTTTCGGCTTTCTGCTGTTCCTCAGCGCCGGAGCGGGCCTTCTCGGTCTCGTCGGCCGGCTGATGACGCTATAAGCGCCCGCCGCTTAATTTCATACGCGCCCGATCCTCTACAGCTGTTGCGCTACCTCGTTAGCGCCGCCGAACAACCGCCCGGGTCTCATTGCCCGCAGCACGCCACCGACGCGCGACCGTAGTCGCGGGATCGCCATCGCATCGTCGAGACGCCTGTCGAGAAAAGCCCACGTGTCGTCGGAGTCGTCCGACGCATCGTCGAGCCAGAACAGTAGCGTGGCGACGAGCACGGCGGCGAGGGCCGCCCGTTTGGTGTAAAAGCTGAAATCGGAAGCCTGATCGCCTGCCGCGTACCAGATCGCATCGACGGTTGCGGAAACGAGGCGCCGCGCCGAGCCGCCGTTGCCGGGCAGCGCCAGATAGGACATCGCGCGGCGAACGGCCTCGCGATGGTGGGCGTTGACCTCGATCCGTTCCCGGACCAAACGCGCGACCCGCTCACGAACCGGCAACGCATCGAGCGCCGCAGTATCGACGCGCTCAAGCATACGGCGGTCGCTCCATTCCGCCCAGTGGTGGATCATATCCTTCACGCCGCCCGGGAAGAAGCGGACATGCGCGCCGAGGGCGAAGCCGGCATCGACGGCGCCCATGCGCAGCGCCCGCTCGCTCCAGCCCTCGAAAGCGACCTGAAAGAGGGTTCGCTCAAGGATCAGGTCGCGATGCTGACGGATGGTTGTCGTCACCGGGCCGGGACTCCTTTGGTGGTTCATCGGGCTATTGTCGTTCATCGGCAGTTTTCTGTTCTTCGGGTGCCGCCGTCGCGCCAGCGGGGGGATATTGACGCATTTCTTCGACAAATCCGACATGAGTAAGGTTCGCGACCCGCTGCGGGTAGAGAATGCCATCCAGGTGATCGCACTCGTGCTGGACTACCCGGGCGTGGAAGCCGGCGGCCATACGCTCTCGGCGCTGTCCGTCGAAGTCCGTCCATCGGTATCGTATACGCGCGAAGCGGGGCACCAGACCCACAAGCCCCGGAACCGACAGGCAGGCCTCCCAATCGCTCACCCGCTCATCGGAAAGCGGCTCGATCTCCGGATTGATGAGCACGGTTAGCGGAACGGCGCCGTCCTCCGCGCCATCGCGTGCATCAGGATCACCAGCCCGCCGCGGTGGCACATGAAACACAACCACCCGCCGGGCGACGTGCACCTGCGGTGCGGCCAGCCCCACGCCGCCCGCGTCCGCCATGGTCTCCATCATGTCTCGTACGAGCGCCGACACCTCCGGTGCGTCCGGATCCTCCACCGGCGACGCGGCGGTGCGCAACACCGGGTGGCCCATGCGGGCGAGTTTCATCAGCGCCATGCTTGCATTTCCTGCCGTTTCAAGGCACATGTTGTCGGCGTAACGGTTTCAAGCAAGCCTTTCCGGTCGGGGGGTTGAAAAGCTCTCCGGGTGAGGCTTGTCTGGTTTTTTCTCCCAGGGCAGTGAAAGAGAAGATACAACGTGCAAGTCATCGTCCGCGACAACAACGTCGATCAGGCCCTCAAGGCGCTCAAGAAAAAGATGCAGCGCGAGGGCGTCTTCCGGGAAATGAAGCTGCGCCGGTCCTACGAAAAGCCGTCGGAACGCAAGGCCCGCGAAAAGGCCGAGGCCGTCCGCCGTGCCCGCAAGCTCGAGCGCAAGCGCCTCGAACGCGAAGGCTTCTGAGCCTTTTCTTCCTCCGTCACGATCACTACCTGTCTGCTAGCATGTGACCGCGCACCGGCTGATTGACGGCCAGTGCTGGATATGGCGAACGTGCGCGAGGATCATCGGCCTCGCAATGGCGCCAATTCGCGTTCAAACCGCAGCAGGCGTGAACTCTTGGATATTCTCCGAACGAGCGCGGTGCTGCGGAGCCTAGCACGTCGCGGACGAGAAGAGCTTTGGCTGCTCGTGACGGTGATGCTGGCAGCCGGCGGGCTTCTCGCCTTCGTCTCGCTTGCCGAGGAGGTGTTCGAGGGCGACACGGAGGCGTTCGACCGCGCGGTGCTGCTCGCTTTCCGCAACCCGGCCAACAGCGCCGATCCGATCGGTCCGGCCTGGGTCGAGGAAATGATGCGCGACATCACCAGCCTCGGCAGCCAACCGATCCTGATCCTTGTATCGCTTGCAGCGTTCGGGTTCCTGATGATGACCCGCCGACCGGCCTCGGCCTGGCTGCTATTGGTCTCTGTCAGCGGTGGGTTGATTCTAAGCACCGTCCTCAAGTTGGGCTTTGAGCGCGCGCGCCCCGATCTTGTGGCTCATGCCACACAGGTTTTCACCGCGAGCTTTCCCAGCGGCCACGCAATGCTGTCGGCGGTGACCTACCTCACGCTCGGAGCTCTGCTCGCCCGCGCGCAGGAGAGCCACCGCGTGAAGGCATACCTGCTCGGGATGGTGGTGATCCTTACCGTGATCACCGGACTGAGCCGAGTTTATCTCGGCGTTCACTGGCCGACCGACGTCATCGCCGGCTGGTGCATCGGCGCTGCCTGGGCGCTGCTGTGCTGCCTGGTCGCGCTGTGGCTCGAGCAACGCGGCCGGATCGAGAAGCCCACGCCGGGAGCGTAAACGGTCAACGGGAGACGTCACCGATAGGGCTGGTTAGAGTAAGCGGGAGCCGTGCGGCCCCTTCCCTCCTACACCACACCACCGGGCGTTCGGTCCGGCTCGGCGTCAAAAAAAATGCGGGGACAAAATCCCCGCATCCTCAATGCGATTTCCCGCTCGCTTAAACCACGCCCGTTTCGCGGGCTTTTCTGGGCACGACGCGCGTTGCGCGCCGTGCGAACGGCATCGTATCCGTGATCGCCTAGCCGAGGGCCTGAACAATCTCCTCGGTCATCTTCTTGGCGTCGCCAAACAGCATCATGGTCTTGTCGGCGAAGAAGAGCGGGTTATCGACACCGGCGTAGCCGGATGCCATGGAGCGCTTGATGAACAGCGTCGTACCCGCCTTGTCACAATCGAGAATTGGCATGCCGTAGATGGGGCTGCTCTTGTCCGTGCGGGCCGATGGGTTGGTGATGTCGTTGGCACCGATGACGTAAGCGACATCGGCGGTGGAGAACTCGTGATTGATCTCCTCCAATTCAAACACCTCATCGTAAGGCACGTTGGCCTCGGCCAGCAGCACGTTCATGTGACCGGGCATGCGGCCGGCGACGGGATGGATGGCATACTTGACCTCGACGCCTTCTTCCTTGAGCAGGTCGGCCATCTCGCGTGTCGCGTGCTGGGCCTGGGCTACGGCCATGCCGTAGCCGGGGACGATGATCACCTTCGACGCATTCTTCATGATGAAAGCCGCGTCCTCGGCCGAACCCGGCTTCACTGTGCCGCCCGGACCCGCACCAGCCGCTGGCAACGCCCCCTCGCCGCCGAAGCCGCCGAGCAGGACGTTGAAGATCGAGCGGTTCATCCCTTTGCACATGATGTAGCTGAGGATGGCGCCGGACGATCCGACCAGCGCACCGGTAATCACCAGGGCCGGGTTCTGCAGCGTAAAGCCGATGCCGGCCGCCGCCCAGCCCGAGTACGAGTTGAGCATCGACACCACCACCGGCATGTCGGCGCCGCCGATCGGAACGATCAGAAGGAAGCCGATGGCGAAAGCCAGGATAACGATCAGCCAATAGGCGGCATAGGCTTCCGTGACCGAGAACCACACGATGCAGGCGACGATGACCAGGCCGACCACGGCGTTCAGCGGGTGCTGAAACGGAAAGGTGATCGGGTTACCGCTCATCTTGCCGCTGAGCTTTAGAAACGCGATGACCGAGCCGGAGAAGGTGATCGCGCCAACGGCGGTGCCGATCGACATCTCGATCAGGCTGCCCCCATGGATCGCACCGGTGGTTCCGATCCCATAGGCTTCCGGGTTGTAGAGCGCCGCGGTAGCTACGAACACGGCCGCCAGACCGACGAGGGAATGGAACGCCGCGACCAACTCCGGAAGCATCGTCATCTGTATGCGCAGAGCGATCAGCGTCCCGAGCGAACCGCCGATCAGGATACCGAGAATGATTGTCCCGTAGCTGACGACATCTGGGCTCAGCAGCGTGGTGATGACGGCGAGCGTCATACCGATGATGCCGAACATGTTGCCCTGGCGTGCCTGCTCCGGATTGCTGAGGCCGCGCAGAGCCAGGATGAAGAGGACGGCCGCGATCAGATAGGCGAAGCCGACCCATGCGTGTTCATTCATTGCTGTCGTCTCCCTATCGCTTCTTTTTCTTGAACATCTGGAGCATTCGTTGGGTGACGATGAACCCGCCAAAGATGTTGACCGACGCCAGCGTCACGGCCAGGAAGCCCAACACTTTCGAAAAATCGAACCCGGCCGGTCCCGCCGCGAGCAGGCCGCCGACAATGATCACCGACGAAATGGCGTTGGTAACCGCCATCAGCGGCGAATGCAGGGCGGGTGTCACACTCCAGACGACGTAGAAGCCGACGAAGCAAGCAAGAACGAAAACCGTAAACAGTGCCAGAAAGCCGCCATGCTCCGCCGGTGCGGCGGTGGAAATGGCGGTGAACTGGGTGGCTTCGGTGGCCAGGCGAGCGGCCTCCTCAGCCAGCCGGCCCGCTTCCAGGGCCAGCTGCGACGTGCGGTCAAGGATGGTCGTTGAATCCATGGCTAGCTAGCCTCCTCCCCTTTTTTGGGCGTTTCCGCCGTGGGCGTCTCCGCGCTTGGTGTCATGCTGGCCAGTTGGGCGTTGACGACCGCGCCGTCGCGGGTGACGAGAGTGTCCCGAACGGTTTCGTCCTCCCAGTCGAACTTCAGCGCTTTCGTCTCCTTGTCGACCTGCGGGGACAAGAAATTAAAAATGTTGCGGGCAAACAACTGGCTGGCGTCGCGCGGCAGGCGTCCCGGCACGTTGGTGTGCCCGACGATCTTGATTCCGTGCTTGACCACCACCTTGCCCGGCTCGGTCAGCGCGCAATTGCCACCGGCATCCGACGCCAAGTCGACGATGACCGCGCCAGGATGCATACTTTTCACCATCTCTTCGGTGATCAGCACCGGAGCCGGCTTGCCGGGAATCAATGCGGTGGTGATGACTATGTCCTGTTTTTTGATGTGGTTGGCGACCACTTCGGCGGCTTTTTTCTTGTACTCGTCGGTCATTTCTTTGGCGTAGCCGCCGGACGTTTCCGCGTCCTTCATCGACGCTTCATCGACCATGACGAACTTGCCGCCCAAGCTTTCGACCTGCTCTTTAGTCGCCGGCCGGACGTCGTTGGCGGTGACCACCGCGCCCAACCGCTTGGCAGTGGCGATCGCCTGCAGACCGGCGACACCGACGCCCATGATGAACACCTTGGCCGGCGGCACCGTGCCACCCGCCGTCATCATCATAGGCATCGCGCTACCAAACGCCGCCGCGCCGTCGATCACTGCCTTATAGCCGGCCAGGTTGTTCTGGCTCGACAGGATGTCCATGGACTGAGCGCGCGAGATGCGCGGCATCAGCTCGAGGGCAAAGGTGGTAATCCCGGCCTTGGCATAGGCGCCGACGTCGTCGGGGTTGGTAAGCGCCGCCAACTGGGCGATCAGAACCGCGCCCGGTTTCAACAAGGCGACCTCGTTCAGCTTGCCGTCCATGACCGGCCGCTGAACCTTGAGAACGAGGTCCGCGTCTTTCAGCGTCGACGCCTCGTCCTTGCCAATGGTAACACCAGCCTCCTGATACTCCTTGTCGGTGAAGGCGGCGTCTTCGCCGGCTCCCTTCTCGACCGTGACCTCGAATCCAAGTGCGATGTATTTCTTAGCGAGCTCTGGGGTGATCGCGACGCGGGTCTCGCCCGGCATGCGCTCCCTGGGCACAGCAATCTTCATTGTTAAAATTCCCGTTTGTCCCTACCCTGTGCATCGGGCGTTTATGCACGGTTGAACGGTGATGCACAAGCCTCCCTCGGACAGCAAATGACTGTTAATAGCGTTCCCGCGCCGCGCTGATCAGGTTCCGGGGATCCGGATCAACCGCTTAAGACATTGATCAGAGACGAAAGGACGCGCGTGAACGGCCGTGACCGGTAATGCGTCAGCCGAGGCGAACCGCCGTTCCGTTGGCGCACACCATCAGCATAGAGCGATCACCCGTGCCCAAGTGCTCGTAATCCAGGTCGACGCCGACGACGGCATCGGCACCCAGTTTCTCGGCCTGCTCCACCATCTCCTCGATGGCGGTGGCCTTGGCTTTGCGGAGTTCCTTTTCGTAGCTGCCCGCGCGGCCACCGACAATGTCGCGGATACCGGCGAACAGATCGCGAAAAATATTCGTCCCCATCACCGCCTCGCCGGCGACAATGCCGAGATACGACTGGATCGTGCGTCCGTCGACGCCATCGGTTGTCGTGGTAATCACTGGCGATTCTTACCCCTGCCCGCTCGCGTGTTGACGTCGGCCTGTCGCCGGGCCAGCCGTGCCCTCAGTCGACGATGCGAATATCGGCGGCGCTCAAAGCGTCCATCTGACGACGCTCGACCGCGTCCACATCGAAGTTCTGGATCAGGTCGTGGAACATCCGGTGCCAGTTCATTTCCGCCTTGAGCCGCGTGAATACGCTCCCGAGGCCGACGGCCGCCCTATCCATCAGCACGAACTCGCGCGGCGGCAGCACGCCTCCGACGTCGCGCAGCTCGCGCTGTATCTTGCCAGCGACCCGCGCACCGTATTGGGTTCCGCCGTCCTCCTGAATGAGCTGGACTTTGTCCGCCATCAGCGGACGGTAGAGGAAGCGCGCCCACTGGTTCAGGATTTCGATCACCGTCCAATTCAGGTTCGAGAAGCCCCACGTTTCGTAGGCGTGAACGGCGAGAGCCTGGTTATCGGTGCACAGCGCCCAGTACAGATCGATGACCGCCTGAATGAAGCTGGGCTTGAAGATACGGATGCACCCGAAGTCGAGGAGATTGACGCCGTTATCGGCGCGCACGGTGTAATTGCCGAGATGCGGATCGCCATGAAGGACGCCGAATTCGTAGAACGGCACGTACCACGCCCGGAACATGTTGTGTGCGACGGCGTTGCGCATGTCGATATGGTGGTCGACGAAGTTCATGATCGGCTCGCCGTCCAGCCAGGACATGGTCAGCAGTCGGTCGGTGGAAAGGTCGTCATCCGGCTCCGGCATGGACACGCCCGGCTCGCCCGCCAGCATCGCGGCATAAAGGCGCATATTCTTGGCCTCGCGCCGATAATCGAGTTCTTCGCGAAGCCGCGCCGTCAGTTCGGCATGGATGTTCGACGGATCGATGGCCCGGTCGTAGCGCCGGTAGATGGAAAAGATCACCCTGAGCTGTTGCAGGTCCGCCTCGACCGCCGACGCCATGTCCGGGTACTGGAGCTTGCACGCCAGCCGCCGATCGTCCAGTGCGACCGCCCGGTGAACCTGGCCCAGTGAGGCCGCTGCCGCCGCGTCGTGATCAAAGGTCTGAAAGCGCTTCTGCCAACCGGGACCCAGTTCGGCCGTCATCCGCCGTTTGACGAACGCCCAGCCCATGGAGGGCGCGTTGGTCTGTAGTTGCGCCAGCTCGTTGGTATATTCCTCGGGCAGCATATCGGGAACGGTGGACAGAATCTGAGCCACCTTCATCAGCGGCCCCTTAAGACCACCGAGCGCTGCCGTCAGTTCCGCCGCGTGTTCCGGCCGGTCGATGGCGATGCCGAACAGCCGGTTGCCGGCGACGCGCGCGGCCAGCCCTCCCACCGTGCTGCCGACACGCGCATAGCGGCGAAGGCGGCCGCTGATGCTGTCGAGTTCGGCCCCGTCGCGGGCTATCGGGTCACGTTCCATCACATCCCGGCTTTCGACCTGATCAAGCATACCCAACCCGCCGCAGCGTCCGGGCGTATGGTGGACGTGTTATCGTTCATCCGTCACCGCCTGACATCATATAGAAGATTTTCGCAGGCGCGCCACGATCAGCCCACGCGCTCCGCCGTATCCGAGAGCGCTTCAAGCTCATCGATGAAGCCGACGATGACGTTGAGACCGCGTCGCCAGAAGGCCGGATCCGACGCATCGAGACCGAAGGGGCGAAGCAGGTCGCGATGACGCAGCGTGCCGCCGGCCCGCAGCATATCGAGGTACTTATCCTGAAAACCGGGATGGCCTTCGCGATAGACCTGGTACAGCGAATTGACCAGGCAATCCCCGAACGCGTAGGCGTAAACGTAGAAGGGCGAGTGAATAAAGTGCGGAATGTACGCCCAGAAGGCGCGGTAATCGTCGTCAAATCGCAGCGCCGGGCCGAGGCTTTCCCGCTGCACATCGAGCCAGATTTCGGCCAGCCGCTCCGCCGACAGTTCGCCCCGGCGGCGCTCGTCGTGGATGCGCTCCTCGAATTCGTGAAAGGCGATCTGCCGCACAACCGTGTTCAGCATGTTCTCCACTTTGCTGGCGAGCAGCCGGCGGCGGCGGTCCGGATTGTCCTGCTGATCGAGCAGGGCGCGGAACACCAGCATTTCGCCGAAGACCGAGGCGCTTTCGGCCAGCGTCAGCGGCGTGTCCGCCATCAGAGCGCCCTGATCCGCCGCCAGAACCTGGTGAACGCCGTGGCCTAACTCGTGCGCGAGCGTAGTCACATCGCGCGGCCGGCCATAGAAATTCATCAGGATGTAGGGGTGCACCGAGGGCACGACCGGGTGGGAAAAGGCGCCGGAATCCTTGCCCGGACGGGGCCGCGCATCGATCCAACCCTCGGCAAAGAAGCGTTCGGCGATGTCGGCCATGGCGGGATGGAAACGGCCGAACGACGACAGCACGATCTCGCGCGCCTCGCCCCAGCTGTAGCGCCGGTTGTCGTCGCCGGGCAGCGGCGCGTTGCGGTCCCAGTAATCGAGCGCGTTCTGGCCGAACCAGTCTGCCTTGAGGCGGTAGTACCGATGCGCCAGTTCGTCGTACGCATCGCGGATGGAACCGACGAGCGCCGACACCACCTCATCCTCGACCCGGTTCGCGAGGTTACGGTGCGCAATCGGATGGGGAAAGCGGCGCCACTTGTCTTCGATTTCCTTATCCTTGGCGAGCGTATTGACGATGAGCGTGAACACGCTGATCCGCTCGGAAAGCCCCCGGCCGATAGCCTTTGCGGCTGAGCGGCGCACATCGCCGTCGACGTTGTCCAGCCGATTGAGCGTATCCGCCAGCGTCAGCGATTGCCCGTCGACGGAAAACCGCATATCGGAAAGGGTTTGATCGAACAGACGCATCCATGCGCTGGCACCCGTAACGGTTTTTTCGTGCAGTATCTGTTCGACATCGTCCGAACACTGGTGCGCCTTGAAGATGCGGACGTCGCGGATCCAGGGCAGATAGCGGCCCGCTTCCGGTGTTGCGGTCTGTTTCTCCAACGTTTCGTCGTCGATTCGGTTCAGCTCCAGCGTGAAGAACAGGAGCTCCGTCGAAATGGCGTTGAATTGTTCCTGCGCCGTTTGCAGAAAACGGCCGCGCTGGGGATCGCTCATGTCCTCGGCGAAATAAAGCTGCGCATACGACATCACCCGGTGCAGACGCTCCGTCACTGCCTCGTAGGCGGCGATGGCGTCGCCCATGCGAGCGCCGTCGAGCTCGGCGAGGCGGCCTGCATAGGCGGCCCGAAACCGCTGCGCCTTCTCTCTCGACCACGCCAGATCGGTTCCGATCCGCGGATCATCGGGGCCGTCGTAAAGGTCGGCCAGCGACCAGATCGGACGGTCGGTTCCGTCACCGTCGTCCGCGACGGCCGCGGCGTGTAAATCCATCGATGTTTCTCCCCAGACGTGTTCAGACTATAAAGGTGGTCGCATGAGGATTCAGCGCAAGCTTTGCGGTACGGCGGAGCGATTGATGTGGGAGGAAGCCGGCGCGTGACCGCCGAGTGGACCAATCTGGTTTCGATGTTCTTCGATCAGGCGCAGCGGCTGGGCGAGCGGCCGTTCCTCTGGCGCAAGCGCGACGGCCGCTTTACACCGCAAACTTGGCGGGAAATCGCGGCTCGGACCACGGCACTGGCGCGCGGTCTGCAACTGCTCGACGTCAATCCCGGCGACCGGGTTGTTATCGTTTCCGAGAACCGACCCGCATGGCCCATCGCCGATCTGGCGATCATGGCGACCGGCGGCGTCACCGTTCCCGCCTATACAACCAACACCGTCGCCGATCAGCGCCATATTCTGATCGATTCGGGCGCCGTCGGCGCCGTTGTTTCCAACCGCCGTTTGGCGAAAACCCTTCTCAACGCCGCCGTCGAAGCGCCGGCGCTGCGGTTCGTCATCTGCATCGAGCCGCCGGAAATGGAGGCGCCGAACGAGATCGTGATGGTGTCGTGGGCCGATGTCATCGCACGCGGCGACGCCAACCACACCAACATCGTTGCCCAAGCCGCCGATATTGAATCGGACAGCCTGGCGTGCCTGATTTACACGTCGGGCACCGGCGGCACGCCAAAGGGCGTCATGCTTCATCATGGTGCCATTCTGCACAATTGCGTTGCGGCCGCCGCAGTTCTGAACGAGTTCGACCTGAATGAGCGGGTGTTTCTGTCGTTTCTGCCGCTGTCGCACGCCTATGAGCACACCACAGGCCAATTTCTGCCCATCGCCCTCGGGGGCGAGATCTATTATGCCGAGGGCATCGAAAAGTTGGCGAGCAACTTGCTGGAAGCACGACCGACGATCCTTGCCGCCGTGCCGCGATTCTATGAATTGCTGCACCAGCGGATCGTGAAGGAGGTCCGGCGGGCCGGCGGCTATCGCGAACGCCTCTTCGAGATGGCGCTGGCCATCGGGCGGCGACGCCTTGACGACAACGCCGGGGGGCTGTCGCTGCCGCAACGGCTCATCGATCCCCTGCTCGACCGCCTGGTCCGCAGCCGCGTGCAGCAGCGTTTCGGCGGCCGGGTGAAGGCGATGGTCGCCGGCGGCGCGCCCCTCAGTCCGGAGGTTGGATCGTTTTTCACCGCTCTCGGCCTGCCCGTTTTCCAGGGCTATGGCCAGACCGAAGCCGGCCCCCTGATCAGTGTCAACCGGCGGAGCAACAACGCCATCGGCACCGTCGGTCCGCCCCTCGACGGCGTGACGGTGCGGATCGCCGACGACGGCGAGATTCTGGTTCAGGGCCCCAACGTGATGAAGGGATACTGGCGGAACGACGAAGCGACGGCGGCGGCGATCGTCGACGGATGGCTGCACACGGGCGATATCGGCGAGATCGATTCTCGCGGCCGCATCCGCATCACCGACCGCAAGAAAGACCTGATCGTCGTCTCGGGCGGCGACAACGTCTCGCCGTCGCGCATCGAAAGCCTTTTGACGCTGCGTCCGGAGATCAGTCAAGCGATGGTCATTGGCGACAAACGCCCGCATCTGGTCGCTCTGCTGGTGCCCGATGCCGAATGGTTGCGGACGTGGGCAAAGGACGCGGGCAAATCGCCCGACATGAAGGCGCTCGCCAACGACGTCGAGCTGAAGAAAGTGCTGGCCAACCTAGTCGAGGGCGTCAACCGGGAGCTTTCGGTGATCGAGCGCGTGCGCCGGTTCGCCATCCCGCCGGAGCCGTTCACCATCGACAACGGCATGCTGACCCCGACACTCAAGATCCGCCGGCACGCCGTCCGCGGCGGCTACGCCGATCTCATCGATTCGCTCTACGAATAAGAGCGCGCCTCCACATGGCAACCGGACGAAAGGGGGGAGCGGCGGAAGGAACTATTGGACGCCGTAATAGTCCCGGTACCAGGCGACGAAGCGCGGAATGCCGTCTTCGATCGGCGTTGTCGGCTCGAAGCCGAGGTCACGTCGGCTCGTCTCGATGTCCGCGTAAGTCGCCGTAACATCGCCCGCCTGCATCGGCAGAAGGTCAAGAACCGCCGGCCGGTCAAGCGCCTTCTCAAGAACGGCGATGAAGTCCAGAAGCGCAACCGACCGATGGTTACCCAGATTGTAGATTTGGTGCGACGGCACCCCCTTTGCCGTCGACGGCGGCCGGTCGATGGCGGCGATGATGCCGGTGACGATGTCGTCCACGTAGGTGAAATCGCGGCGCATCTTGCCCCGGTTGAACACAGGGATTGGCGTTCCCGCCAGAATGCCCTGGGTGAACATGAACAGCGCCATGTCGGGCCGGCCCCACGGTCCGTAGACAGTAAAGAAACGCAGCCCCGTCAACGGCAGGTGGTATATGGACGCGTACGCCTCGGCAATGACTTCCTGGGTCTTTTTGCTCGCCCCGTAGAGCGATACCGGCGAATCGGTGCGGTCGCCGACGGCAAACGGCTGCTTCACGTTACGGCCATAGACCGATGATGACGACGCGTAGACGATGTGCCGCAGGCCCTCGATACGCCGGCACGCTTCGAGCACGGCTACATGACCCGCCATGTTCGAGTGCACATAGGTCATGGGCGCGGTCAACGAGTACCGAACCCCGGCCTGCGCAGCGAGATGCACGACGCTTTCGAGACCGGGCGCGCCGGAGATGACCGCATCGAGCGCCGCGGGGTCGGCAACGTCGATGCAGTGAAAGGCGAAATCGCGACGGGCCTGCAGACGCTCCAGACGCGCGCGCTTTAGAGCCACGTCATAATAATCGTTGAGATTATCGATACCGACGACCGGGCAGCCGGCGGCAAGCAACGCTTCCGCCAGGTGATATCCGATAAACCCGGCGACGCCGGTAACCAGAACCGACATCCGGTTCTCCTTATCCACCCGATTGCTGACGGTGCGAGCGGCTAAGGCTGCCCCGGTCCGGCTCGGCCCGGCACGGTAATGCGATGGTCCTGTACACGCAAGGTGTACGCCATCGGGGCATAACCGCAGGCGCCGCCAGTGACGATGGTCACTGCCGCCGTCCGGCAATCGTTGCGATGCTCGACCGCAAGACGGGTAACCATCGTCACGGTTCAAGCCCGGAGCACAGGCACGGTCCGGACTGAAAGCATCGGTACGGGACGCCAGCATGATCGGCCACGGCATCATTGGTAGATCAATGGTACGGGGGCCGAAGGACCGGGAGTTCGTAAATGAGCGGTGACAAAAGCGCGAATGGATCGGATGAGACGGGCGTTCAGCCGAACGGCGACAAGGCCGTCCGGCAGGCAAAGCGCGTCGACGCGCAGAAACGGCAACTGAAAACCCTTGCCGGGCGCATCTGGCGCCTGGAATTGGCCCTTTCCGAGCTGGACGCCTTGCAGGAAAGGGTGCGGCGGCGTCTTAGACATCTGCTAATGGTCCGTTCGCGCCTGGAACGATCCCAATCAACGTCAATCAGCACCGGCCGTGGCCGCGGACAAGCGCAGAGCCAGCCGCCGAAACTCGGCGCCCGCACGGCCGCCGATCCGGACCGTAACTGGCAGCCGCTGGCATCGAGCCGGCAACCCCGCGTCCGCCACCGGGTCAACATTTATCTTGCCGACGATCAGGCACGCGCGCTCCTGTCGTCCGGCATCCTGACCCCGGCGGAGATTGGCGACGACGACAAGATCGGCGCAATCGTCCAGGTCCTCGTCGACCACTGGTGCCGTCAGCTTGGTTGTACGCCCGATACCGCGGACACCGACGTCCCACTCGCGGAACGGCGATCCGGCCCCGACCGGCGTCGTGGCGGCCCCCGTGCCAACAGCCTGCTCAGCCGCATTGCCGGTACGGTCTTTGATCGTCGCGTCAGCAGCGACCGGCGAGGGGCGGGACGCGCCGGCACACTACCATCGATCCTTGGCGACGACTTCACCCTTGCTGGCCGCAGCGCCGACGATATCAACGGTGCCGCCATCCGAAACCGCGTTCGCGGCATCCGCCGCGCGCAACGATCGGCTCGCGCGCAAACCCAACGCCCGGACCTACCGGTCGAAGCGAACTCGGTCGTCGTCCTGTGGCCGGGAAAGGATGAACGGGCGCGACGCGAAACTCGTCGTCAGGCGGCGCACGGTGTCGGCGGAGTAGATGAAAAGGGCCATCCAGATCACCATGAAGGTCATCAACGACGCCGTCGCAAACCGCTCGCCAAAGACGAACACGGCGAGAAGAAAGTGACCGGTCGGCGTGATGTATTGAAGAAGGCCGATGGTGGCGAGCCGGATGCGTCGGGTAGCGGTGACAAAAAGGATAAGGGGTAGCGCCGTCACCGGACCGGCAAGGACGAGCAGAAGATCCAATTCCCAGCCGTCTTGGCCGAACGCCACCTTGCCGCCGATGCCGACCGTGACAAGATACGCAATTGCAAGCGGGCTCAAAACCAGCGCCTCGATCAAAAGGCCGCCGACGGCATCGACCGACGTCAGTTTGCGCAGCAGACCATAGATGGCGAAACTGAACGCCAGCACCAATGCCACCCACGGCAGCGTTCCAAACGCCACGACCTGGTGGACGACCCCCGCCGCCGCCAGGATGACGGCCAACCACTGCCAGCGGCTAAGCCGTTCGCCCAGCACGGCGATGCCCAGAAGCACGCTGACCAATGGGGCAACGAAATAGCCAAGGCTGCATTCGAGCACGCGCTGCTGATCCACCGCCCAGATGAACACGCCCCAGTTCAACGCGATGGCCGTTGCCGACAGCGTCAGCTTGACGAGGCAGCGCCGATCGCCAGCAACGCCAAGGATACGGTGCCAACTGCCGGCCAACGCGACGACGGCGCCGAGCAAGACCGCCGACCAGACGACGCGGTGGGCCAGTACCTGCAAGGCAGGAACGGACGATATCGCTTTGAAATAAAGAGGAAAAAGTCCCCAGAGAACGTATGCGGCCGCCGCTGATAAGGTACCGGCGAGAACCGACGAGGGTGTTCTCAACGACCGGCCTTCACAGCACATACCAGAGAAGCACCGGCAGAGTGACGAACGACAATGCGGTCGATAGGACGACCACCGCTGCCACTTCTGCCGGGCGCTGGCCGTAGCGCTGCGCAAACAGATAGTTGAATACGGCAACCGGCATCGAGAGCTGGAGAATGAGGACGCCGCGCGCAGGCCCCTCAACCGACAGTACCGTTACCAGCCCGAGGGCGACCGCGAAACCAAGGATCAGCCGCACCGCCGCCAGTGCCGCGCTGAGCTTGAGATGGGCCACCCGCAGGCGTGCTAGAGACGTGCCGAGCGTGAACAGCATCAGCGGGATCGTAATGCCGCCGAGCAGTTCGGTGGTGGCGTTGAGCCACGTTGGCGGGCGGAGGCCGCTGACCATGAACGCAAGCGCTGCGGCCACCGCATAGAGAAGCGGTATGCGCGCCAGCCCCGCGAGCGACAGCCGGCCCGACGCCAGCGCCGCTCCCACCGTAAACATCGTGATCGAGTGCACCACAAAGACACCGATGGCAAGCTGCAGGCCCGCGTCACCAAAGGCAAGGTAAGCAAGAGGCAATCCCATGTTACCGGTGTTGCCGAACATCAGCGACGGCAAAAACGTCCGTGCCGGCAGGCGGGCAAGGCGAAGAACGACGGCGCCAGCCAGGGCGCACGAAACGATCGCGGTGGCCGCGATCGCCGCCATGCTTCCAAGCTGCGCTACTCCGACGCTCAGATTTGCAAGCGTATGAAAGGCGAGACAGGGAGCACCGATGGTTGTGACGAGTGCGGTCGTCTGCTCGGTGTCGTAGACGCGGCCCAGGCGCGACCAGCCAAACCCGAGGCCGGCGCAAATGAACACCGGTGCGACTATGGTGAACAGCTCGGCCAGCATGGCGGCGGCATTTTCTCCGGCGGACATCAGATGCCGCCGCGACGGTTACTCCGATGCGATGTCCACAATGTGCAACGCGTTTGTGTTGCCGGGCATGGCGAGTGGTAGCCCGGCGGTGACGACCAGCCGGTCGCCCGAATTTACCAACTCCTGTGCCTGCGCGATGCGCTTGGCTGTTTCGATTACATCCTCGAAGTCGTTCAGCGTTGGAACGGTGATCGGCCGGACGCCCCACGAGAGGGTCAGCACCTCCGCCACCGCCGTGTCCGGCGTCAACGCGAGAATGGGCATCCGGGGGCGTTCGCGGGCGGCGCGAACGGTCGTCGACCCCGTGGTGGTGAAGGTGACGATGGCTGTGGCGCCGATCGTCTCGGCCACGCTGCGAGCGGCGGCGCTGATCGCATCGGACGCGGTCGTCTCCGGAAGCGTCCGGCCGGCGTCCATCATCTGCGCAAACGGCTCATCCCGTTCGGTCCGACGCAGAATCCGATCCATGATCGTCACCGCCCCGACCGGATAGTTGCCGGCCGCCGTTTCGCCGGACAGCATGACCGCATCAGCACCTTCATAGACAGCGTTGGCAATGTCGGACGCTTCCGCCCGGGTCGGCGTCGGAGCGTTCATCATCGATTCGAGCATCTGGGTGGCGACGATGACGGGCCGGCCGGCGTTGCGGCAGGTACGGATGATCCGCTTTTGCAGCGACGGGACGTCTTCCGGCGGAAGCTCGACGCCGAGATCGCCGCGGGCGACCATGATCGCGTCGCTCAGTCCGACGATCGGGTTGAGGTGACGGATGGCAGACGGTTTTTCCAGCTTGGCGATCACGCGGGCGCGGCCGTCGATGCGCTTCGCCGCGTCGACAATGTCCTCCGGCCGCTGAACGAACGACAGTGCGATCATTGGAAAACCGAGGTCGAGAGCGAACTTGAGATCGGCCTCGTCCTTCTCGGTGATCGGAGAGCGAGCGAGGACGACGTCCGGCAGGTTAACGCCTTTTTTGTCGGACAACCGGCCGCCAACCGCGACTCTGGTATCGACCCAATCCTGCCCGCTGTCGATGACCTTAAGTCGCACCCTACCATCATCGAGCAGCAACGAGGCGCCGGGCTTTAGCACCTCGAACACTTCCGGATGCGGCAGCGGCGCCCGATCGACGGTGCCCGGCGACGATCCCAGATCGAGACGAAACGCACCGCCGGTCTTCAGGTAAACCTCGCCCTCTTCGAACACACCGAGGCGCAGCTTTGGCCCCTGTAGATCGGCGAACACGCCAATGGGCCGGCCCATCTGCCGCTCGATTGCGTGCACGATGGCGTAGCGCGCGGCGTGCTCCTCGTGCGTGCCATGGCTGAAGTTGAAACGAAACACGTCCGCCCCCGCCTCAAAAAGCTGGGCAAGCGTTTCTTCCGTTCCGGACGAGGGACCGACGGTAGCGACGATTTTGGTCTGGCGCTGGCGAAACATGACCAGCACGATAAGGACCCACGGCATGGAGCGCCAGCCGCAAAAATCCATCGGACCATGCGCCGCCGACGCCGTCGGACGTGCAATGCCGGCGCCCAGGCGCTAGGGTGACGGCGCGCCCACTTGGGCGTTCCCCGCGCCCCACGCACAGATTCCCAACGACCAGATATGATCAACGAACAGATACGGAAGGAGACGACATGCCCTTACGAAGGTTTGCGGCGAAAGCATCGGCTCTGGCAGCCGCGCTCGCGATCGCCGGTGGCGGAACGGTTGCCGCCGCCGATCCGGAAAACACCCTGTACCTGGATTTGAAGGACGGACGGGTGACGATCGAAATGATGCCGCAGGTGGCACCGAAACACGTCGCCCGGATCAAGGAGCTGACCCGCCAGGGCTTCTATGACGGTGTTGTCTTCCACCGCGTCATCGAGGGGTTCATGGCGCAGACCGGCGACCCCACCGGCACCGGAACCGGCGGCTCGGGCCAGAAGTTGGCGGCGGAGTTCTCCAAGGAGCCGTTCGTGCGCGGCACCATGGGCATGGCTCGCGCCCAGTCGCCGGACAGCGCCGACTCGCAGTTCTTTATCATGTTCGAGCCCGCGCCGTTCCTAAATGGCAAGTACACAGTCTGGGGCCAAGTGATCGACGGGATGGAACATGTCGATGCAATCAAGCGCGGCGATCAGGCGCGCAACGGTGAGGTGACCGATCCCGATTCAATCGTCCGCATGCAGGTGGCGGCCGACGTGGCGAAATGATCGGCCAACGCGCGTAACGCGCCTTCGCAACACGCCTTCGCCTGCGGTTCCGCCGTAGCGAAGGAGCGAAGGTGCTTGACGAAAACGATTCGCGTCCATAGGTGTCGGGACCTCAGCCGTGCCGCCCGCTCCACCATCATGGATTCCCTTTCATGCAGTATCGCATCGTCCCGGTAACGCCGTTTCAGCAGAACGCGTCGGTCATCTGGTGTCCGGAGACGATGCGTGGCGCGGTCGTCGATCCCGGCGGCGACCTCAATCGGATTGCCAAGGTCGTCGACGACGAAGGCGTCGATATCGAAAAAATCCTTCTCACCCACGGCCATCTGGATCATGCCGGCGCCACCGCGGACCTGGCCGAACGGCTTGGGGTGCCCATCGAAGGACCGCACGAAGAGGATCGCTTTTGGATCGATGGTATGGCGGAACAGGGCCGTGCCTTTGGTGTCGGCGGCGGTCGCGTGTTCACGCCGGACCGCTGGCTCGTCGACGGCGATAAGGTCACCGTCGGCAACCAGACGCTGGATGTTTTTCACTGTCCCGGCCACACGCCGGGGCACGTTATCTTCTTTCATGCACCGTCAAAGCTCGCGCTGGTCGGCGACGTGCTGTTCGCCGGATCCATCGGCCGGACCGATTTTCCCCGGGGGGACTTCGACACGCTGATCCACGCGATTCGCACCAAGCTGTGGCCGCTTGGCGACGACGTTCAGTTCATTCCCGGGCATGGGCCGATGTCGACCTTTGGTGACGAACGCCGATTCAATCCATTCGTCGCCGATCAGGCGCTTGCCCGCTGAATCGCCACCGGCGGCGATTCGCGGTGGCTTGGACATAGGCCCCCTTTTATTGTCCCTACGAAGGGGTCCGCGGGGCTGACAATTAAGGGTCAGCGGCCGGCTGGATGGCCCGGTCAACGCCTTTCCACAGCGATTTTTACGCTAAAAGGAAGCAGACCCGCCGGGAACATTGCAGAAACGCCGGCGCACTGCCATCCTCGTCCAAGGCGCGGACATCAACGATAGGCGGGAGGACAGGGTTGGACATCCGATGGAAGGTGTATTTGGCAGGACCGGACGTCTTTTTGGAAGACGCGGCCGACCTCGGCAACCGTAAACGCGAGATCTGCGCCCGCTATGGCCTCGACGGCTTGTTTCCCCTTGATGCTGGACTGAGGGCCTCCCGAAGGTCCGGTCGCGACCGGGCGATGGCGATCTATCGGGGCAACGATCGCCTGATGGCGGAAGCCGACGCCTGCATCGCCAATCTCACGCCGTTTCGTGGCCCGAACGTCGATGACGGCACCGCCTTCGAGATCGGCGCCTTTATCGCCCGCGGCAAGCCGGTGTTCGGCTACATGAACGCCGAAGACACGCTGGTCGAGCGGGTGAACACGTTCTTCGACGGCGGACTGCGCCACGACGAGACGCGGAACATCCGATTTGACCCGATGGGCCTGTTCGTCGAGGACTACGGACTACCGATGAACCTGATGCTGGCCTGCGGGATCGTCGCCTCCAGCGGCACGATCGTCGCGCGCACGGTTCCCGATGACGAGCGGTACCGGGATCTTGACGGCTTCGAGCGCTGCACGGCGGCGCTGGGCCGTCTGCTGACCATCCGCCGGGACGGTCCGCGTCCGCTGGTGCGCGAGGCCGGCTGAAGCACGGTGACGGCTTAACCCCTATTAGGATCAGACCGGCGGCAGGCTGCGCAGCGCACGCCGGCCGATGTAGTCAACCGCCGTTCCGCCCTGTGCCCGCCAGTCAGCGACCACTTCCCGTACCCAATCGGGATGCAAGCGTGCCGCGTCGTTCAGCCAGTTGGCGGCCGAGTCCTGCACGTATCGCTTCGGCTCGTCCTTTAACGGCTCCAGCAGCGGACGCCCCAGGTGCGGCTCCGCTTTGAGGACGGGGATGTGCGCGCACCACACCCCGCGTGGCCGTGTGCTTTCCACGGCAAAACGGCGGATGTTGGCGGACGGCGCCTCGACCCACGGGCGCAGCAAGCCGATGGCGCCGCCGATGTCCGCCGCGATGTGCGGCCGGAGCGCGATCCAAGCCCATTCGCGTACGCCGAAATGGCGGTCATCGGCGAGCGGCCGGATTTTCGCCAGCCGATCGGCGAGGGACAGATGGGGAATCGCGGCGAGGAGGTAGGCCGCCCAGCCACGAACCGTATCCGACGCGTGGGCGGCCATGAAATCGAACGCGTCCGCCCCCTCCCCCGACCGCACCACGTCCGCAGCCATTGCCATCCGGCGCGTGTAACCGGCGCGGCGGTCGATCCCTGTCTCGGCGAGGTCGGCAAGATGAGGAAAAACGTGAGCAAGCAGGCGGGCGAGATCGATTGAAAGCTGTTCGGTCAGGGTCGCGGTCTCCTCGGCGCCGGACTCCAGCGCTGCCCGCAGCTCCGGCGTCACGTCGGCGAACCGTCGCGCTTTCAGCCGCGGCGGGAATGCCGTGGGCACGGCCGCAAGGTCCTTCAGCGGTTTAAGCTCCGCATTGCCTGGTCGAGACCGTCGAGGGTCAGCGGAAACATCCGGCCACCGAACAGCTGGCGAATCATTTTCGTCGACATGGTGTGGTCCCACCAGTCGGCCCGCGCCGGGTTGAGCCAGACAGAGTGCGGATAGACGCCGACCATACGCGACAGCCACGTCGCGCCGTCTTCGTCATTCCAGTGCTCCACCGAACCGCCGGGATGGATGATCTCATAGGGGCTCATCGTCGCGTCCCCGACGAAGATCGCCTTGTAGTCGTGGGGATAGGTGTGAAGGACATCCCAGGTGTCGGTGGCGTCCGCGTAGCGGCGGCGGTTGTCGCGCCAAACCTGTTCGTAGATGCAGTTGTGAAAATAGTAGTACTCAAGGTGCTTGAACTCGGAGCGGGCAGCCGAAAACAACCGCTCGCAGACCTCGACGTGCGGGTCCATCGAGCCGCCGACGTCGAGAAACAGCAGCACCTTGACCTTGTTGTGACGCTCCGCAACCATTTCCAGCTCCAGGTAACCTCTGGTGGCGGTGGACCGGATGGTGCCTGGCAGATCCAGTTGCGTGGCCGCACCCTCGCGCGCAAATTGCCGCAGCCGGCGCAACGCCACCTTCATCGTCCGGGTGCCGATCTCGACGGACGAATCGAGATTCTTGAAATCGCGGCGGTCCCAAACCTTGGTGGCGCGGAAATGACGATTGCCGTCCTGCCCCAGCCGCACCCCTTCCGGGTTGTACCCCCAAGCGCCGAACGGCGACGTGCCGGCGGTGCCGATCCACTTGGAACCGCCGTGATGGCGGCCTTTCTGTTCCTCGAGCCGCCGTTGAAGCGTCTCCATCAACTTTTCCCAGCCGCCGAGGGCCTCAACGAGCGCTTTTTCCTCCTCGGTGAGCATCCGCTCGCCCATCTTTTTCAGCCAGTCGGCCGGCAGGTCGAACTCTTCGTCGTCCTCTTCGGCGACGATGCCTTTGAAGACATGACCGAACACCCGATCGAACCGGTCCAGGTTCGATTCGTCCTTCACCAGCGAGGCGCGGGCAAGATAGTAGAAGCCGTCGACGTCATAGGCCGTGACGTTCCGATCCATCGCCTCGATGAGGGTCAGGTACTCCCGCAGCGATACGGGAAGTTTTGCCTCCTTCAGTGCGAGGAAAAAGGTGATGAACATCGGTCCTCGTCACCCGCCGCGGCCGCGGTTGTCGCAACCGGCGCCTAGCGGCCGTCGCGGCGATTGATGAACGCCAAGCGCTCGAATAGGTGAACATCCTGCTCGTTCTTGAGTAAGGCGCCATACAGCGGCGGGATCACCGTCCGGGCGTCCGATGAGCGCAGCGCCTCGGGCGGAATATCCTCGACCAGCAGCAGCTTGATCCAATCCAGAAGTTCCGAGGTCGACGGTTTCTTTTTCAGGCCCGGCACCTCGCGCAACTCAAAGAACGCCGTCAGCGCCTCATGCACGAGGCGCTTCTGGATGCCGGGAAAGTGGACGTCAACGATCTCCAGCATGGTCTCCCGATCGGGAAAGCGGATGTAATGAAAGAAGCAGCGGCGCAGGAACGCGTCCGGAAGCTCCTTCTCGTTGTTGGACGTGATCAGCACGATCGGCCGGTGCCGGGCAACCACCGTCTCCCGCGTCTCGTAGACATGGAATTCCATGCGGTCGAGCTCGAGCAGCAGATCGTTGGGAAACTCGATATCCGCCTTGTCAATCTCATCGATGAGCAGGACGGGCCGGATGTCGTGGGCGAACGACTCCCACAGTTTTCCGCGCACGATATAGTTGGAAATATCGTGGACACGGGCGTCGCCGAGTTGTGAGTCGCGCAGCCGGGCGACGGCGTCGTACTCGTAAAGGCCCTGCTGGGCCTTGGTTGTCGATTTGATGTGCCACTCGATCAACGGCACCGACAACGCCGTCGCGATCTCGTGGGCGAGGATGGTCTTGCCCGTGCCCGGCTCGCCCTTGACCAGCAGCGGGCGTTCCAGCGCCACGGCGGCGTTCACCGCGACCATCAGGTCTTCGGTGGCGACATAGGTATCGGTACCGTTAAACCGCTGGGTCATCCGCCTGCCTTCCTGTCCCTTGCTCGGCCGTCGCTTTTTCCCCTCGCGCCGTCGACGCTTGCGCGAACGGAGCGTATGCGGACGACAGGCGCGCGCTTTTTAGTCTTACGCGTTAGTCTTACGCGGCAGCGGCAACCCCGGCGAGTGCGCGCTCGATGGCGTCCAGTGCCGCCTCCCCCTTTGCCGCGTCCGGTCCGCCGGCCTGCGCCATGTCCGGCCGGCCGCCGCCGCCCGAGCCGCCGAGCGCAGCCGAGCCGATCCGCACCAGGTCGACCGCGCTGATCCGGTCGGACAAGTCCTTGGTCACGCCGACGACGACCGATGCCTTGCCGTCGATGCCGGACACCAGTGCGACGACGCCCGAGCCAATGGTCTTTTTCAGATCATCGGCAAGGCTTTTAAGGTCCCGGGCCGGTACGCCGTCGACGAGCTGTCGGGAGAAGCGAATGCCGGCGATGTCCCGAATATCCGCACCGCCCGACGCTGCGCCGGCACCCGTGGCGAGCGCGCGGCGCGTCTCGGCAAGCTCGCGCTCCAAACGGCGACGTTCGTCGAGCAGTGCCTGAACACGTCCGGGCACGTCAGCGGGGGCTGTGTTCAATATCTGCGCGGCGTTTCTGAGTGCGAGTTCTTCCGCCGCGACGTAGGCTTCCGCGGCGGCGCCGGTCAGAGCCTCGATGCGCCGCACGCCGGCCGCCAGCGCGCTCTCGCCGACAATCTTGAACAGGCCGATGTCGCCGGTGCGGCGAACGTGTGTGCCGCCGCACAGTTCCACCGCCAGCGACCCCTCAGCGTCCGAAGGCCCGTCGGTCCTTCCCATGAATACGACCCGCACCTCGTCGCCATACTTCTCGCCGAACAGCGCCACGGCGCCGGCGGCGACGGCGCTCTCCGGGTCCATAAGGTGCGTCTGCACGGCGACGTTGCGGCGAATTCCCTCGTTGACCTCGTCCTCGACCGCCTGAAGTTCGTCCGCCGCGATTGGCTTCGGGTGGCTGATGTCGAAGCGCAGCCGATCGGGCGCGACGAGCGAGCCCTTTTGCGACACGTGCGCGCCCAAATGATGACGGAGTGCAGAGTGCAGAAGGTGCGTGGCCGAATGATGGGCGCGAATGCTGGTTCGCCGCCGATGCTCGACCTCGAGACTGACCGTATCGCCAACGCCGATGGCGCCCGTTTCGACATGACCCAAATGAACGTAAAGATCGCCGGTCCGCTTGACGGTGTCGTCGACGCGGATGCGGCAGCCGTCGGCACTGCGGATGACACCGGTGTCGCCGACCTGTCCGCCCGATTCGCCGTAAAAGGGCGTCTGATTGCAAACCACGGCGACCTCCTGGCCGTTTTCGGCCCGCTCGACCTCACGTCCGTCAACGATAAGGGCGACGACTGTCCCCTCCGCCGCCTCGGTTTCGTAACCGAGAAACTCCGCCGCACCGCACCGGTCGCGCACCTCGAACCAAACCGTTTCCGTTGCCGCTTCGCCTGAGCCGACCCAGGCACGGCGAGCGTCCGCCCGCTGGCGGCTCATTGCCTGGTTGAAACCGTCGACATCGACGCCGATGCCCCGGCCTTTCAGCGCGTCCTGGGTCAGATCGAGGGGAAACCCGTAGGTGTCATAAAGCTTGAAGGCCGTCTCGCCGGGCAGCACGCCCCCCGATGACAGCGCGTCCGCCTCATCCTCGAGCAGTCGCAGACCGCGCTCAAGGGTGCGTCGAAAGCGGCTTTCCTCCAGCCGCAGGGTCTCGGTGATCAGCGCCTGGGCGCGTACCAATTCACCGTAGGCTTGGCCCATTTTCGCGACCAGCGCCGGGACAAGCCGCCACAACAGCGGCTCGGCGCAGCCGATCAGATGCGCGTGGCGCATCGCCCGGCGCATGATCCGCCGCAGCACGTAGCCGCGCCCTTCGTTGGACGGCATGACGCCATCGGCGATGAGAAAAGCCGACGCACGGATATGGTCGGCGATCACCCGGTGCGACGTGGCGTGGGGCCCATCGGGGTCCGTTCCGGTCGCCTCGGCCGACGCATGGATGAGGGCCTGCAACAGGTCGATGCGGTAGTTATCATGCGTGCCCTGCATGACGGCCGCCATCCGCTCAAGGCCCATACCGGTGTCGATGGACGGCTTCGGCAGGTCAACACGCCGATCCGTCGAAACCTGCTCGTACTGCATGAACACGAGGTTCCAGATTTCGATGAAGCGGTCGCCATCTTCGTCCGGACTGCCCGGCGGCCCACCCGGAATATGGTCGCCGTGGTCGTAAAAAATCTCCGAACACGGACCGCACGGGCCGGTATCGCCCATCGCCCAGAAGTTGTCCGACGTCGCGATGCGGATGATACGGTCTTCCGGCAAGCCGGCGATGGACCGCCACAGCCGGAACGCATCGTCATCCTCGGCATACACGGTGACCAGGAGCCGGTCGGCGGGAAGACCGAACTCCTTCGTGATCAGCCTCCAGGCAAGCTCGATCGCAACGTCCTTGAAATAATCCCCAAATGAAAAATTGCCCAACATCTCGAAAAAGGTGTGATGCCTGGCGGTGAAGCCAACGTTTTCCAGGTCGTTATGCTTGCCGCCGGCGCGGACACATTTCTGCGAAGACACCGCGCGGCTGTAGTCCCGTTTCTCGACGCCGGTGAACACGTTCTTGAACTGCACCATGCCGGCGTTGGCAAACATCAACGTCGGATCGTTGCGCGGGACGAGCGGGCTCGACGGCACGATCCGGTGATCGTGCCGGGCAAAAAAGTCGAGGAACGACTTCCGGATGTCGTTGACGGTCTGCATCGTGAGCAATGTAAGTCCCGCAGGGCGAAAAGAGAACCTCTCGCCAGCTATTCCGCGCTTTTAACGCTCGCGCCGTCGGCTGTCCAGAAAGCCAGCGTCGCTAAGCGGGTGATCGTTGGGCGGGACGGTGGGCCGGCTCTCCCCGCCGGCCCGCGGGGTATCAGTCAGCCGGAGTCGTGGGGGCCTTGATGGCCTTAGGTGCCTTGGCGTCCGTAACGCCCTGAGAGTCGTCCTCAAGGTCCTCAATGGCGCCCTTACCCGTAAGGAGCGATTCTGACACCAAACCGGCATTGGCGCGGATCTTCTGTTCGATCTCCGCCGCGGTTTCCGGGTGCTGCCGCAAGTAGCTCTTGGCGTTTTCGCGGCCCTGGCCGATGCGCTCGGAGCCGTAGGAGAACCAGGAACCAGCTTTGTCGACGATGCCGGCGCGCAATCCGAGATCGACCAACTCGCCCAATTTTGAAATGCCCTCGCCGTACATGATGTCGAACTCGACCATCCGGAACGGGGGCGCCATCTTGTTCTTGACGACCTTGACGCGGGTCTGATTGCCGATCGCCTCATCCCGGTCCTTGATCGCGCCGATGCGGCGGATCTCAAGACGAATCGAGGCATAGAATTTAAGCGCGTTGCCGCCGGTCGTCGTTTCAGGGTTGCCGAACATGACGCCGATCTTCATCCGCAACTGGTTGATGAAGATGACCATCGTGCGCGACCGGGCGACAGAGCCAGTCAGTTTGCGCATGGCCTGGCTCATCAACCGCGCCTGCAGACCCGGCTGCGAGTCGCCCATGTCGCCTTCCAGTTCGGCGCGGGGCACCAGCGCGGCGACGGAATCGACGACCAGCACATCGATAGCGCCGGATCGGACGAGGGTATCGGCGATCTCCAGCGCCTGCTCGCCGGCATCCGGCTGCGATACCAGGAGGTCGTCGACGTTTAATCCAAGCTTGCCGGCGTAGATCGGATCGAGAGCGTGCTCCGCGTCGATAAAGGCGCAGGTGCCGCCTTTCTTCTGTGCTTCAGCAATCACGTGCAGCGCCAGCGTCGTCTTGCCCGAACTTTCGGGGCCATAGATCTCGACGACGCGGCCACGCGGCAGGCCGCCGATGCCGAGTGCGATGTCGAGACCGAGCGAGCCGGTCGAGACCACCTCGGTCTGCACCGTGTCCCGCTGTCCCAACCGCATGATCGCGCCTTTTCCAAAAGCGCGCTCAATGAGCTGCAGAGCGGAATCGATGGCCCGCGTCTTGTCTCCGGTTTCTCGTTCGACGGTGCGCATTCTGACTGCCAGCATTCGAGGTTCTCCTCTTTATTTCACAGGCCACGTCGGCGTGCAACGGCGGTGAGTGTACGCGTTTGTCGAAAGCGACAAAGCTGTTTCTATAAGGTACTGATATTGCTTATTATAAATTTACCCAAATGGGACCATAATACCCCAAATAGGGTAGTCTCTGAGAAGTTTGGAAATGAGACGATAGACGTACCAACCGAACCGTCTTTACCCCTGCGAGCGACAGACCGAGTCGCCGCAGGTCCGCATCACGAATGGATGTGCCCGGAATCGGTCGACCCGAAGCGCTTCGACCCGGGGAAAACGATGGTGTCGATAGCGATATCGGGCGTGGCGATCCGTCTCGCGAGCGGTCGGGGTCGGATCGTGAGCGGCGTTGCGATTACGATGCCGCCAAAGCGGCTACCTTTGCCCGGGCGTGCTTATAGACCTCGACGCTGGGTGCGCAGAGCTGTTCGATGACGCGGCGCCGTTCATCGGTCATTGCCTCGTTCTGCGCCATCGACTCGACCCGGGATTTGTTGACATGCGGCAGACGGAGACCAACCCCAGTCGACCTTTCCAAAGATTTCTTGAAGGACGGCATATCCTCCACGAAGCCGATGACATCGAGTGCGTCGATGTTTTTTTTCGCCCGCTCGATGGCCTCCGCTGAGCAGAGATCCTCGGTGGGCGAGAGGCCGCTGAAGTAGAACGTCAAAATCCGGCCGTAATCCGCCGCTCGCTCGCTGGCGAGAAAGTCGTCCATCGACTGGGTGATGGTCCAACGGTCGTTGGGATGCGTGGCACCATAGTGAAACCAGGAATTGAACAGCGCTACCGGTTCCCTGAGGGTCGCTGCGAACAGATAGCGGTCGTGGAATGCCTCATAGGCATGCTCGCTGAAGCGGACATGGCCCATAACACACTGCACACCATGGTGCAGCCAATACAGAAGCTGCTCCTCGCGAAAACGAAAATTCTCGGCGATCTTGGCGGCGCCATCGAGTTCCGGAGTCAACGCCTCGGTGACTTTCCATGTCGCTCCCGGATTTACGACCGAATACGACAGCGGGTAGCGCATCTTCAGCGCCCGCTCCACCGAAGAACCGCCGCATTTCGGCACATGGTGAAAGACGATCGGGCGGCCGGACAGGAGGTTCTGCGCGCGACGGACGACGGTTTTACCAAGCGAGAAGGGTACCATCTGGTTTGTTCGTCCTTGGTTTAAGGGCGTTGCCAGTGTTCAGGGGCGTGGCCGGTAAATTAGGCGTGATCAATCAAGCGCGTGCCGAGGCCGCAGAGGGGGCTCGGCCCGGCCCGCCATCGGGTGGTCCGTTATAGCCGAAACGCTTGGCTGTCGCGCCGAGTTCGTGGCGCAGCACGGATTTCTCCCACCAGTGGAGATCGTTTTCCGGCTGCCACGATTCGCTTTTGTCTTTCTGGCCATGCGCCGGGATGACCGACAGCTCGCGCGGCAGCTTGAGACCGGCGCCTACATAGTCACAGACCTGTTGGTGGACGGCCGGGTCTTTCAGGAACTGCTCATAGGCAATGAATAAGCCGCCTAGGGATGGTGCGTTCTTCTCGTAGTCGGTGACTAGCTCGCGCCACGTCCGGGCAAACGATCGGGCGCTCACCACCGGGCGTGACGGCCACTCGATGAAGTCGCCTTTGATGTAATGACGGAACGACTTATAGGCCGAGTATGGATTGCGATAGAGAAAGATAAAACGCGCTTTTGGATACAGGAATTTGAGGTAGCGCGCGTGCTCGGTGCCCAATCGCGCCTCCTTGAAGCCCCAGCGCTGGCGACCGTAGGCGCGGGCCGGTGTCTCGAACAAATTGATAAAGAAACTCCGGTGGGATTCGATCAAATCGCCGACGGACGGATAAATATTTGCGACCCATTCCTCGGAAAGCTCTCCGGAAAACGTGTCGGCAAAAAAATAATCGCGTGGCCAGTCCACCGTGAAGCTTCGGAATTGATTGAGCAGAGTACCGGTAAGATTGGCTCTCGAATACGGTTCTCCCCAGACCATGATCTCGCCCGATGACATGAGCACCCTTTGCAGCAAGGTGGAGCCCGATCGCCATCCCGCCGAAAAGACGAAAACAGGTTCAGCCTCGCTCGTCCCGACCTGATCGGGAAAACGCGTCGCGATGTCGGCGAGACGTCCGGCAAGATTTCCGGCGTCCTTCCTGGCTTCAGCCACAAGCACGCGGTTGTGAACGGTTCGATACATGTCCTCAAGGACATGCGTCATGAAGGGAGAGTTGTTGAGAATGTAGGTGACGAGCTTGTTGTTGTAGACGACGCTATTTTTGAGACCTGAGAGACGGCTGACGCGTAATGCGCGCCCGGAGCCATCGGAGCCGTTCAGACGTTTCACCATGCTGGCCGCTTTCGTTGTGGTCGATCCATCACGCACCGCAACCGGCGTCGGCAACAAGACGCCGGGGCGATGGCAAGCGGCAGCCGAGTGGACAGTGCCGCCGACGTGCCGCGACGCGATGCGCCCACTTATTAGCCGCCGTCCTTGCCCCTAACGGCCGTTGCGGCGAGGCAAGAGGCGGTGGCCGGGGGTCGCCACGCCACCTCAGGACGAACGATAGTACTTGGCATACTTGCCATGGAATTTTCCGGAGTCACCGTAGTCGTACAAGGCGTGCCGCCGCACGTTGACCCGGGTGAGCACGCATCCCACCGGATAGCCGCCCAGTGCCGTCAACTCGTCCAGCGCATGCCGAACTACCGCCCGTCGTGTCTTCGCCCAGCGTATGACGAACAGCGAGCTGTCGACGGAGGACGCGATAAGCCCGGCGTCCGACACCGACAGGATCGGCGGCGAGTCCAGGATGATAAAGTCGTACATGTCGCGCAGCGGCTTGATGACCGCGTCGAGTTTACCCGACACGAAGAGGTCGTGAGCGAGGCTGGAGAACTGTCCGGCGACAATGATATGGGCGCTCGAATCCGGATCGAGCTGAAGCACGTCCTCGATGGATGCTGTGCCGCGCATCAGGTCCATCAGGCCCGGCGAGCGCGCCAAGCCCGTCGACTGCGCCACTGGCGAGCGCCTGAAATCGCAGTCGATCAACAGAACGCGCCGTCCAACCATCCCCTGGACACGGGCCAGACTGAGCGCCAGGGTCGACTTGCCTTCACCGGGCTCGGCCGAGACAACCTGCACCACGTGACCACGGCCGCCCTTTTTCAACAGAACGAGCTTTGTGTAGATACCGCGTATGGCTTCGCCCAACGCGGAGTTAGGCTTTTCCATGATATAGCGGGCGAACGTTTTCTTGCCGCGCGCCTGCTCCCAACCAAGCTCCGGTACAAGCCCGAAGACCGGTAAGCCCAATTGCTGCTCAACCTGCTCGCCACTGCGAAAGCCCGCATCGAGAGCCTCGAACGCAAACGCGAGCGCCACCCCAAGGACGCCGGACACCACGATCGCCGCGGCCATGACCAGACGTTTCTTGGGAAACGCGGGATCTTCGGGAACGACTGCGTACGAGACCACCGATGCATCCGGCCGCTGCGACGACAAATCGTCCTGGATGGCGAGTTCCTGGAAGCGCTGCATGAAGGCTTCCAGCGTCGTTCGCGCCGCTGCCGCGTCCCGCTCCAGCGCACGGAGCTGCACGGCGTCGGTGTTGGATTGAGCCAGGTCGCCCTCAAGCGCGGAGATGCTGCTCTCCAGCGACCGCTCCCGCGCCTGCGCCACCGCCACTTCGTTGTCCAACCCCGCCGCGATCCGCTGCATTTCCTCGCCAATCTTGCGCTGCAGATCGGCAAGCTCGGCACGGGCATTGATCATCTGCGGATGTCGAGGACCAAGCTGCTCGCCCAGCTCGGCGACCCGGCGCTTCAGTCCGGCTTCCTCGCCGATCAGCGTGTCGATAAGCTGCGAATTGATAACATCCGACATGCTGCCGATGGTGGACCCGCCGCTGATCAGGCGGCGCACCTGGCTGAGGCGGGCTTCCGCTTCGGCCCGCGCCGAACGGGCCAGGATGAGCTGGGTATTCAGTTCCGAAAGCTGCTTTTCGGTGATGGTTTCACCGCGCGTCGCCTCCATCAGACCGGCGCGGCTGCGAAACTGCTCGACGGCGGCTTCGGCGATCTGCACCTTTTCACGCAGTTTACCAACCCGATCGTTCAGCCATTCGATGGTGCGACTGACCGATGAATATTTTGATTCAAGGCGTTCGTTGATGTATTCGTCCGTAATTGTGTTGGCAACCCGCGCCGCCATATCGTCATCGACTGAACTGACCGTAATGGCGATGACATGCGAATTGCCGACAACCGTCGCCTCGACCTTTTCCAGCGCGGTCTCAACAACGCGATTTCGCGCCATCATCAACTGATCTTCAGGCGACAGCGTCTCCGCATTCTCCTCGCTTTCGCTCGCGAACCAAGTCGCCGGAGACAACATCTTTATAATCCGGTTCAGCACGCTCGGAGGCGTTAGCGCCGGATTGAACTCAGGGTTGTCCATGAGGTTGAGTTCGTCGACCACCCGGCCGACGACCTTGCGCGACGTGATCACTTCGATCTGACTGCCCAGCGCAGCCGTATCCAGCGGCAATCCGCGTACGACGGCTTCCACGTCGATACCACCGGCTTTCTGTTCCTCGACCAGCACTTCGGCCGTGGCCTCATAGACCGGCGTGATCAAAAACGCCACGATCGTCGTCGCCAGCGTACACAGCACGATGGTCCAGAAAATCACCCACTTCCGACGCCAGAGCGGCGACAGGATCCGCTGAAGATCGGCCTCACCCAGATCCGATACCGGCTTCCGGATAGTCTCGCGCCGACCGCTGGCCGGATCGATTATCCGATCATCCATTTCACCTCCAGTGAACCGAAAGGACGTGCCGCGCAACGCGCACCCATTTACCGGTTCTCACACCGCGCCCGCGAACATAAACCGCGCGCCAACCACAATCCCGACGAACCGGCGGAACCTCAAGGCCCTTATTCTTATCCATTAATCGTGGACCCGACACCACTTCTGCACGCGCTCACCAAGGTTGGGCGCTTTGATCAACGTTAGGGCCGCAAGCACCGCCGGCAACTCAAAAATGATCCGTGTGGAGTGCGGGTCCGCGACAACACGATCCACGCGCAAGGGAGGACTTATGGGTTTGGCCCTCCGATTCCTGACTTGTCGTCTCTCTTTTGCGCGCAACCCTCGCGAAAATTCCTCAACCCCCGTTGCGGTTCAAGATATGCGCTTGAGCGCCGTCATAAGCTGAAAATGCGCTCTTTACAATGAATTCAACCCGTTTGCCGTGGCACATAAACCGATCCGCTACTGGGCGCTGCCGGCTGTTGCCACACGCGTACGCTGTTTACAGTACCGGTTCGCGACGAACAAACTTGCCGCTGCAAGCGCAACCGCCCGTGGACGTCGACCGCCACGACGGCAAGAGGATACCAAATTTGCCCGCCTCTTTACAACCACTCGTTGAACAGGGGCGACACCCAGTATACTTCCCGCCTCTGCGCAGCCATTCCTTAACTATAGTTGATCCCCATTTCAATAGATGAAAGCGCGACGACCAGTGAGCCGACGTTACCATGACCAGCCTTGCAAGCAATATTGTCGAGATTATGGAACGCGTTAACGCTGCAGCAACGTCGCATGCCTTGAACGCCGGCCGCCGCGGCGCCCCCGTGCGTTCAAGCGTGTCGCTCCCATCCTCCCCGCTCCCCCTGTCGCCAGTACGTCAGCACGTGCCCGGCCGACTTCAGCGTCTGCCATCGCGCACGCGCGGCCGCCACCGCAGCGTCATCGTTACCATCGAAAAGATCGAAACCACGGGTAAAGAGATGGATGCGGGCGGACTCCGCCCCGTCCGTCAGGAACAGGAACAAGGCCCCGTTCGGATTTTCGTCCCTGGCCGTCAGCCAGATGGGCTGATCCTCCGCGTCACCATCCCTGGCCGTCCCGTGCGGAAGCCACGAATCGCTGCGATAGGTCCATAGCCGCTCGGCCAGGGCTTCAACCCTTTGTTCCGAACCGGCGAGAACGAGCGCACGGTTGCCGCTCTCCAGGGTGCGCTCCAGAAGCATCGGCAGCGCATCCTCGAGCTTGGCCTTCTGCAAATGGTAAAAAGCGACGTCGGCCACCGGAAAAAGCCCTTGCCGGCCCACATCTATCAGTGTTCTTCGTAGTGGTCGGCAATAAGCCGGTCGAGCAGACGGACACCAAATCCGCTCGCTCCTTTGACTTCGGTTTGCGCGCCCTTTCTGGACCACGCGACGCCCGCGATGTCCAGATGCGCCCATGGCGTCCGGTCAACGAACCGCTTTAGAAACTGGGCGGCGGTGATCGAACCAGCGCCCCGGTTTCCGACATTCTTCATGTCGGCGATCTCCGACTTTATCATCTTGTCGTACGCTTCCCCGAGAGGCATCCGCCAAAGCGGTTCGCCAACCGCTTCCCCCGCGGCATAGAGGTTGTCCGCCAAGTCGTCGTCACTGGCGAAAAGGCCGGCTTTCTCGTGGCCAAGGCTGATGATGATGGCGCCGGTCAACGTCGCCAGATCGACGATCAAGCGGGGTTTGAACCGCTCTTTCGTGTACCAGAGCACATCGGCGAGAACCAGCCGCCCTTCGGCGTCGGTGTTGATGACCTCGATCGTTTGGCCCGACATGGACGTGACGACATCGCCCGGGCGCTGCGCGTTACCTGACGGCATGTTCTCGACAACGCCGATGACGCCGACCACATTGGCCCGAGCGTTGCGTCCGGCAAGCGCCTTCATCACGCCAATAACCGCGGCCGATCCGGCCATATCGGTCTTCATCTCTTCCATATTGGCCGCCGGCTTGATGGAAATGCCGCCGGTATCGAACGTTACACCCTTGCCGCAGAAGGCGATCGGACCGGGGGCGTCGCCATGGCCGTCGTTGGCGGTCGTATGCTTGTCTTTATCTTTTGCCTTGGATTTGCCCTTGTCCTTCGCGCCCTTACCGCCGGCGGTGTCGGGCTTTCCAGCCCCCCACCATTGCATGACGACAAGCCGGGATTCCTTTTCGCTGCCCTGACCGACGCCGAGAAGCGCGCCCATCCCCAGCTTTTTCATTTCCTTTTCGCCGAGAACCTCAACCTCGACACCCATCTTTTCGAGTGATTTTGCCGCCTCCGCCAACGAGTCCGGATCGACGACATTGGCAGGCTCGGAGACAAGGTCGCGGCTGAAAAAGACCGCGTCGGCAAGGGCGTCGCGGTGCTGGTACAGCTTTTTCGCCTCGGTGTGCCCTTCGCACCCGAAGTCGAGCCTTTCCAGAGCCGGTTTGTCCTCGGCTTTTGCCTTGGTGAAATACTTGTCGAACCGGTAAGACCGCAACTGGGCGCCGAAAGCCATCTCAAGCGCCATGTGCACGGGCGTAAATCCTACCCCGTCCAGATGGTCGACGGCAACCCACGCGCTCGTGCTCCCCAATGGCGCCAAGTAGGCGAACACGCTTCTCCCCGCCGCCTGCAGGCTCAGCACATCGATCTCCGCCCTATCGCCGAGCCCGATAAGAACAACGTGGTCGAGATTGCCATCGCCCGGCGCGACGAGAACCAGCCCCTGGTTTTTTTTGCCCTTGAACCGCCCGCCATTTATCGCCCGGCTGATGCAGCCGCCGAGGTGGGCATCCAGAACACGCGCCGTCGGACCGAGCGTCCGATCGTCAGCGACGCCCAACACGATGGTGCCGTTCTTTGGAATCTCGGGGGCGACAAAGGAGATTTTCATGCGTGATCCTTTATATTTTTCGCGTCGGGGAGGTCATTCGTTCGGATACGGTTACCGGTATCTAATACCAACACTTATTTGACAAGGGGAAGCGCCGGTGAGAGGTCCACTACCCGGCCCTGGCGACCGCCGGGTGCGCCTTGCCGCTTGCCGGTGCCAAGACCGAACGGCCTCGGATAGGACGCGTGACGCTAGCCGCCATCCGTGGTCGGCCTGGCGAGAAATGCCTCCCGGTACGGGCTGTTGATCTTAACGGCACGCCGCTGCCGGCCCCACCCGCCCGGTGCGGCATCGAACGTGCCAGCTACTGGGGTACCGCAGGTTCCACACGTTCCCTCATCGGTCAGGTGCCAATGACGAAGGGCATACCAGTCGCGGCCGATGACCACGGCACCACAGACGTGACACACTGTCGAGTCGCCCTCGATATCGTGCACGTTGCCGGTGTAAACGTAGCGCAGGCCATGACCCATGGCGATCGAACGCGCCCGGGCGAGCGTTTCCGCCGGGGTCGCCGGCGTCGACCTCATTTTCCAGTCCGGGTGGAAAGCGGAAAAGTGGATCGGCACGTCCGGTCCGAGGTTTTTGGCGATCCAGCGGCTCATCTCGTGGATCTCACAATCGGAGTCGTTCTCGCCCGGGATAATTAGATTCGTTATTTCCAGCCAGCACGCCGTCTCGCGCTTGATGTACTGAAGCGTTTCCAGAACCGGCTGCAGACGGCCGGTACAGACGCGCTGATAGAAGTCTTCGGTAAAAGCTTTCAGATCGACGTTGGCCGCGTCCATGTGCTGAAACAGTTCCACCCGCGGCGTGTCGCAGACGTAGCCGGCGGTCACCGCGACGGTTTTAATGCCCCTGGCCCGGCAGGCCCGGGCGACATCCACGGCGTATTCTAAGAAGATGACCGGATCGTTATAGGTGAACGCGACGCTGCGGCAGTTATGCCGGACCGCTGCGTCGGCAATCGCCTCGGGCGTCGCCGCATCGCACAACGTATCGAATTCCCGTGATTTCGAGATGTCCCAGTTTTGGCAGAACTTGCAGGTCAGGTTGCAGCCAGCGGTGCCGAACGATAGGATCGGCGTGCCGGGCAGAAAATGATTGAGCGGCTTCTTTTCGATGGGATCGATGCAAAACCCCGAGGACCGGCCATAGGTCGTTAGAACGATCGCCTCGCCGTCCCTTGCCCGCACGAAGCACAATCCACGCTGTCCGTCGTTCAGACGGCAACGGCGGGGGCAAACATCGCACTCGATGCGGCCGTCTGGCAAAGCGTGCCAGTACCGGCCCACCGGCGCGCCGGGAAAATGTCGTTGCTCTGGTGTCGTGGTCGACATTCCTCTTCGCTCTCGGACCAGCCGGCGGCAGGACAACGCCTCACCGGCTACGGCCGCGCAATCGGCGCTGGCACGACGGAAACACAGACTCCAAATTATATAAGTTAAGCGGGAGGGCACTGCGATGGTCAACGTCCGACATGCCGCCGTCGCCGGGCGGTTCTATCCCGGCAATGCCGCAGATCTCGCCGATACGGTTGATCGTCTTCTTGCAGACGCTCTCCCTGTATCCGACGATGATCCGTCGCCAAGGGCGATCATCGCGCCGCATGCCGGATACATGTATTCCGGGGCCATCGCCGCCAGTGCCTATAACCGTCTCCGGCCGCTGGCCGGAACCATCCGACGCGTTGCGCTGATCGGCCCCTGCCACAGGTTAGCCATGCGCGGCATCGCGCTGCCATCGGCCGGCGCGTTTGCCACCCCGCTCGGCTCCGTGGCCGTCGATCGAACCGCCTTCGACGCACTTCTGCACCTGCCGCAGGTGAGCGTAAACGACGCGGCCCACGCCGACGAGCATTCGATCGAGGTTCACGTACCGTTCCTGCAGAGACTTCTGGGTAAATTTACGCTCGTGCCGATGGTAGTGGGCCGCTGCTCCTCAGAGGAGGTCGTGCAAGTCATCGAGTGCCTTTACGCCGATGCGGAAACGCTGGTCGTCGTCAGTTCGGACCTTAGCCATTACCTGGACGACGTCAGCGCCCGACGCATCGACGCCGAGACCTGCCGTGCCATCGAGGCGTTGGAACCCGACGCCATCGGCGTGGACCAGGCCTGCGGCCGGATACCGGTGATGGCGTTGCTGACGTTCGCGCGCCGGCACCGGCTCACGGCAACGACGCTCGATCTGCGCAACTCGGGCGATACGGCCGGTGATCGCCGTCGGGTGGTCGGCTATGGCGCCTGGATGTTTACCGAGCGGCCCGATGATGAGCATTGACCGGTCACCGTAATCACGGATGGCGTTTTGGCTGTTGAGACAGAACACTTTTTGCGGGAGGCCGCGACGCTCGCACGGGAGCACGGGGAGAGCCTCGTCCGCGTCGCTTACGAGTCCATAGATCACGGTCTGGAACACCGCACGGCGCTCGCCGTCGACCCCCGCAATTATGCGCCCGAGCTCGTCGCAGATGGCGCATCCTTCGTGACGCTGAGGCGCAAGGGCGCTCTTTTGGGCTGCATTGGACACGTCAAGGCCTTTCGGCCGCTGGTCGTCGATGTCGCCAACAACGCCTTCGCGGCGGCCAACCATGACAACCGCTTTTCCCCCGTCAGCCGTGACGATCGCCGCGCGTTGGCGGTGTCGGTCACACTCATCGGTCCACATGCCGCCATCGACTTTGCCGACGAGGATGACCTTGCCGCGCAGCTGCGCGTGGGGGAAGACGGCCTCATCATCGAGAACGGCGGCCGGCGTGCGGTGTTTTTGCCGCAGGTGTGGTCGGCCATTCCCGAGCCGAAGCGCTTTCTCAGCCAACTCAAACTGAAAACGGGGTTGGCCGCCGACGACTGGCATGCCGGCTTCAGCGCATGGCGTTTCGCGGCGCAATGCATCTCGTCCGACCCCGTGACAACGGAGCCCGACCGGTAACGTTCGGCATCGGCCCAGCGATGCCTCGTACAGAGGACGTGCACCTGCTGACCGGCGCCGGGCGGTTCGTCGGCGATGTACGCCTGCCCGGCACCGCGCACGCCCTTTTCCTGCGTTCGCGCCACGCCCAAGCCCCACCATCGATACGTCGACCGTATGATCCGTACCGGGTGTGATCGCCGTTTTTGCCGACGCCGATGTCGAAGCCGGCTACCTAGACGCCCTTCGGCCGCTCGGCCTACGGCGCATTGACATGCCGGCCACGCCGGAGACAATCTGGCGCGCCATTTAGGCTGCCCATTCCTCCCGCGACAAGGACACGCCATCGTGACGTTAACCATCGACGCCAACCTGGTCGAGTGCGTACACCGCATCGCGCTCCGCGCTGGCGAGAAGATTCTTGAGGTGTACGGCTCCAATTTTGCCGTCGATAAGAAGGACGACCGCTCCCCCGTGACGGAGGCGGACCGCCAAGCCGAGGCGATCATTCTCGACGCACTCCGCACAGAAGTGGATAGCGGCTACCCGATCATCGCCGAGGAAGAAGTGGATGCGGGCCGGATTCCGGATGTCCGCGACACGCCCTTCTGGCTCGTCGATCCGCTCGACGGCACCAAGCAGTTCGTCAGCCGGCAAGGCGAATTTACCGTCAACATCGCGCTTATTTCCGACGGCGAGCCGGTGATGGGGGTCGTCCATGCGCCGGCGATCGGCCAGACGTACTGGGGCAGCCCGCTCGGCTCCTATGCCGCGATCGACGGCGGCGAAGCAAAACGCATCCAGTGCCGGCCGCTGCCGAAAACAGGTGTGGTGGCGGTGGCCAGCCGGTCGCACCGCAACGCGGAGACGGACGCTTTTCTTGCCGACTACGACGTCGGTGAGATGATATCGTCGGGCTCGTCGATCAAGTTCTGCCTGGTTGCGGCCGGACGCGCCGACCTGTACCCGCGCACCGGTCGCACCATGGAGTGGGATACGGCGGCCGGGCACGCGGTGGTGCGTTTTGCCGGCGGCTCGGTCACCGACCTGGCTGGCAAGCCGCTGAGGTATGGCAAGCCGGGCTTCGACAATCCCCATTTCGTCGTGCGCGGCGCACCACCCGCCACGTGAGCCCGACGCCCGACGTCCGCTTCGCCACCCGCGCCGCCATCGCCGAGGCCGCGCGGCGGATCAGGGACGGCGTGCTTGTGGCGTTTCCGACCGAGACCGTATATGGCCTCGGCGCCGATGCGTGGAACGACCGCGCCGTCGCCCGGGTGTTCGAAGCCAAGGGGCGGCCCAGTTTCAACCCGCTCATCGTTCACGTTCCGGACAGCGCGGCCGCCGAGGTCGACGTGGACGTGGACGATCGCGCCCGCCGGTTGATGGATGCCTTCTGGCCGGGACCGTTGACCCTGGTGCTGTCGCGTCGCGCGACAAGCCGGCTGTCGCGGCTGGTCAGCGCCGGGCTGGACACCGTTGCCATCCGCGCGCCCGATCATCCGGTTGCACTAGCCCTTCTGCACGATGCCGGCCGGCCGATCGCGGCGCCGAGCGCTAATCCTTCCGGCGCCATCAGCGCCACGTCCGCCGCCGATGTCGCGCGCGGCCTGGGCGATTGCGTGCCGCTTATCCTCGACGGCGGTTCGTGTCCGATCGGTGTCGAATCGACGGTGGTGGATTTGACTAGGCCGGAGCCGGCCATCCTGCGGCCGGGCGGCGTAACTGCCGAAGAGTTGGAAGCGCTACTCGGCCCACTTGCCAGGCCAGCGGAAGGTCCTCTCACGTCGCCGGGACAGCTCTCCCGTCATTACGCACCGCGGCATCCGCTGCGCCTCGACGCCCTTTGCGCTGGCGAGGGCGAGGTGCTTCTTGGCTTCGGGCCGGCGTCACCGGCCGATGTGTTGAACTTGAGTTCTTCGGGAGACCTGCGTGAGGCGGCCGCCAACCTTTTCGCCATGCTCCATCGTCTGGACCGGCTGGCTCCGCGTGGCATCGCCGTGATGCCCATCCCCGAGATGGGCCTGGGCCGGGCGATCAACGACCGTTTGCGCCGTGCCTCGGCACCACCGCCGAACGCAACGCCCGACGATAGCCAACGTGACCGCAATCACTGGGACGACGAGCGGGGACCGTCCCTACCCTGCGTATTGCCGGACATTAGCGATGACGGCGAGTAACCGTCCTGGCGCCCATCGCTAAAAAACAGACGCCATGTAGCGCAATCATGGCTGTCAATGCCACCACCCCCATGCAAAACGCTGCCACATCGTGTTCGAGTGCGGCACACGCTGGCAACGCGCCTTACAATCATCGACAGAAATTAGGAGGGAACTGCGTCAGGTGGGGTGGCCACTGCAACGGGCTTAACCGGAATTAAGCGAGCGGTATGGCCGGTTAATCAATACGTACTACCGGCAGCGTCTATCGCGACAGCCGTTCGAAGGAGGAGGCCGGGGTTACCACCACCAGCCGTACGGACGCTTAATCGAACGCGCGGGCACGGATAGGTCCGGCCGAGGGTCGAGCAGACCGACGTAAGCATGCGTAACCGCGACCGTCATGGCCACCCATTGTTGCGCCAAGCTTGCCTGGTAACCGAGTAAAGCGTGATAGGGTTCGCCCACGCGATAGGGTTCGCCCATTCGTGTCCTCCTTTCATCAAACAGCACGCTACGCATCATGGATGGAATTCCACCACGTGGCAAACATTCCTGATAATGCTTTTCGCGACTGATCGCAATGAAACTCATGAGCGATAGGCGGTTGGTGTCGCGCGAATGCGGTACACGAAGGAACGCAGGCAGTCGTATTACCTTACACGCCAGCGCGGCCACGGGACGGTGCGTGATTGGTCGGGACAAGCCCTGTCCCGACGAAAACCGATGGTTGCAATCAACCGGCTATCTGAAACGCTTCGCGAGCGTCGTTAGTGCGGGCGTGCGTCTTCGGCGGGGTTCACGGTCAGATCGCTCGGTAGCCGGACGGTTGTCGACCGCACCGCTGAACGCCCGATACGGATCACCGCGACGGGTATGACGGTGACGTCGCCGCCCTCGGGTTCGGCGACGGTACGCTCCACGCATCCCAGATGAACGAACAGCTTTTTCCGCTCAAGGGCCCGGATGTATGAATCCACCCCGTCGAATAGAAACGCACGGTTGCGACCCTCATCCTCGACGTCCCACGCTTCGACGAGGGCCGAAAATGCGTCGACGAACGCCTCGATGGCGTGCTCATCATCATCCGATGCGGCCGCTTCGTAAATGATGATGCGAGCAAACTGGGCACTCTCCACCGCCGGCCAGAGATCCGTTGTCCGGCCCAGCCGTTTGAGGCGGACGGTCTCATAACTCTCGCTGTCGCTGCTCATCGCCCTTTTTCCGAGTTACCGATCGACATGCCGCCGGTAAGAATAGCAGCTTCCTCCGAACGCGTCCGCCTGATCCGCTCACCAATTATCCGGCGCTTCGGACCGCCGCCGCCGCCAACGGGTGGGGTCTGTCGGCATGAATATCGTCGGGGGATAGACCTTTGGCAGTGAGCGCGGAGGTCAGCGCGCCGATCATCGCCGGCGGCCCGGCAAGATAGGCCTTCAGCCCCGCAATGGCCTGAACGTCGGCCTCGATCGCGTCAACCAACGTGCCGCGGCGGCGGTGGGGCGGGACACCGGGATCGGAGAGAAGGACATGCAGGCGCACCGAAGGATGCCGACGCACCAGCATCCGGAAGTGGTCCTCCAGATAGATGTCGCGTTCACGCCGCGCACCGATATAGATGTGCATGACGTTGCGGAAGCCGAGGCCGAGCGCCGTCTCCACGATGGATCGGATCGGCGCCAAGCCGGTGCCGCCGGCGACCGCCAGAACGGGACCGTCGTGCTCGGGACGCCACCATGCATCGCCGAATGGGCCATCAACCCACACGCCATCGCCTTCTCTGAGAGTGCGGGCGACATGCGCGCTGGCGCCGCCACCGCCCTCGTGCCGAACATGAAATTCCAGGATAGGATCATCCGGCCGGTTCGCTAGCGAATAATCCCGCGGGCGGCACGTACCGAAGGTCACGCGCGCATACTGGCCGGCGCGGAAGCGAAACGCGCCGCCGTGCACGACCTGAAGCCGAACGATGCGAATCTCCGGCGTTGCATCGATGAGCTGGACCACCCTGCCATAGAGCGGTCGCGACGCTGCGAGGGTGACCGGGTTGTTTCCACCAACGTTCATTGATGATGACCCCTGAGATCGTGTTTCACGCTTCCCAAGCGGGAGGGGCTGAGTGGTGTCGGTGTCGGGCAAAATCATCCAAGCATGCTCCTAATCGCAAGCCCGGCCAGGGTGACGGCGGCAACGCCGGCACTCCACAGCGCGACGAACCAGAAAAGGCGCTGTACGAGGGGGCGTTGCGGGACGTCCGTGGGCATCAATGGTAGCCCTCCTGCCCGCTGACCTTGCCCCGAAACACCCAATAGGCGTAGCCGGTATAGGCCAGAATGATAGGCAAAAGGACGCCGGCACCGACCAGCAGGAAGGCCAAGCTCTCGGGCGGTGCCGCCGCCTGCCATATCGTGATCGACCGCGGCACGACGTAAGGAAACAGGCTGATGCCGAGCCCGACGTAAGACAGGACGAACAGCATGATCGATAACGGGAACGGCCAAGTGTCGTTGCGCCGCTGCAAATTCCAATAGAGAGCGAACGCGAGACCGCCCACCGCCAGCGGGACCGGCGACACCCACACAATGTTAGGCCAGCCGAACCAGCGCTGGGCGATCTCCGGATCGAGAAAGGGCGTCCAGATGGAGACGACGCCGATCAGCACGACGACCGCGGCGCCGAGATAACGAGCCAGCGTAAAGCAACGCGCCTGAAGGTCGCCCTCGGTTTTCAGGATCAGCCATGTGGCACCTAGTAGCGCGTAGCCGACCACCACGGCGACGCCGGTCAGCAGGCTGAAGGGCGTCAGCCAGTCGAACCAGCCGCCGCCGTAGTTTCGACCATCGACGGCGATTCCCTGCACCAGCGCGCCGAGGGCGATGCCCTGGCAGAACGCGGCCAGCACGGACCCGGAGACGAAGCCGATGTCCCAGAGATGAGAATTGTTCTCACTCTTGAAACGGAATTCGAAAGCCACGCCACGGAAGATCAACCCGAGAAGCATGGCGATCAAAGGCGCGTAAAGCGCGGTCAGAACGACGGAGTACGCCAGAGGAAAGGCGGCGAGCAGGCCACCGCCGCCGAGGATAAGCCACGTTTCGTTGCCGTCCCATACCGGTGCGATGGAATTGACGATCCGGTCACGGTCCGCGGGGCTGCGGAACAGGGAGAACAGCATGCCGACACCCAAGTCGAACCCATCGAGGACGACGTATGCCAGAACCGCGAAGGCGATAAGGCATGCCCAAACGAAGACGAGATCAATGCCCATGGCCGCTCCTCCCAGTCGATCGATGCTCCATGAACTCGGTCACCCGTGCATCGCCGGACCGGGGTTGATTCCGGCCGATCGCTGCGGCTTGCGATCATCGGGGCCCACCGCAGCCGCGCCGACTGGACTGTTCATCAGGCGTAGCAAGTATACCGTCCCCGCTCCGAACACGATGACGTACACTACGATGAACGCGGTCAACGACGATGCGACACCCGGCGCACCGATGGGCGAGGCCGAATCGGCCGTCCGCAGCAACCCGTAGACGGTGTACGGCTGCCGCCCGACCTCGGTCGTAATCCAACCGGCCAGAACCGCAGCGATGCCCGACGGTCCCATGGCGATGGCACAGCGGTGAAACCACCGAGTGTCGAACAACCGACGGCGCCAGCGCAGGATTAGACTGACCAAGCCGATGGTGGCCATCAACAGGCCCATACCGACCATGATGCGGAAGCTCCAGAACACGATGCCGACGTTGGGACGATCCTCCAGTGGCCATTCTTTCAGTCCCTTGATCTCTCCGTCGAGGGTATGGGTAAGTACGAGGCTGCCGAGGAGCGGGATTTCAACGGCGTAGCGCACCGTTTCGGCCGTGGCATCGGGCAGGCCGAACAGGATTAGCGGCGCGCCACGCTGTGTTTCGAAATGCCCCTCCATGGCGGCGATCTTCGCCGGCTGGTGCTCAAGCGTGTTCAGGCCGTGCAGGTCGCCGGCAACGATCTGAATAGGGGCGACCAGTGTCGCCATCCACATCGCCATCGAGAACATCGTTCGCGCGGCATCGTCGTAGCGATCGCGCAAGAGGTGCAACGCGGCAACGGCGCCAACCAAAAACGCCGTGGTCAGATAGGCCGCCAGCACCATGTGAACGATGCGGTAAGGAAACGATGGATTGAAAACGATGGCCCACCAGTCCTCGGGCACGAACTGGCCGACATCATTGATGGCGTACCCGGCCGGCGTCTGCATCCAGCTGTTCACCGACAGAATCCAGAACGCCGACGTCGCTGTTCCCGCCGCCACCATCAGCGTCGCAAAAAAGTGTAGCCGCCGCCCGACCTTATTCATGCCGAACAGCATGACGCCGAGGAACCCCGCTTCGAGGAAGAACGCCGTCAACACCTCGTAGCCCATCAGCGGACCGAGGATGGGTCCGGTCTTGTCCGAAAAAACGCTCCAGTTGGTGCCGAATTGATAGCTCATCACCAGACCGGAAACGACACCCATGCCAAAGACAACGGCGAATATCTTAACCCAATACGTAAACAGACGATGATAGACATCGCGGCCGGTCCACAGCCAAAGGCCCTCGAGAACGGCGAGATAGCTCGCCAGTCCGATCGATATGGCTGGAAAAACAATGTGGAATGCGATGGTGAAGGCGAACTGGAGCCGTGCCAAAAGGATTGGGTCAAGATCAAACACGGTGCTGAACCTGTCGCTGGTTTCGTCGTGTTCGCGCCGCCATTTTGCGTCGCCCGCTCGATTTAATGTGACGCTGGCAACGGCCTTTCGCCAGTTTACGGGCCCGGCGCGCGGCCACCAATTGCGGCTGTCGGGCAGGGCCGACGCTCATCGAGACTTAACACCAATAGAGGCTTGTCGTCGTGTTACAAAACACGCAATTGGCGGAGGCACCGACATGCTCACAGTCTATAGCCGTTACGGAAATACCATCAGCAGCACGCTGTTGGGTCCCGACGACCCGTTTCCGCCTGAGACGTTCTGGATCGACCTGCTGGAACCCACGACGAGCGAGGAAGCATCCGTTGAAGCGTATCTGAACATCGACGTTCCGACGCAAGAGGAGATGCGAGAGATCGAACCGTCGAGCCGGCTTTATCAGCGGGGAACGACTCTGTTCATGACGGCAAGCGTGCTGAACCGGGCGGACACCCACGAGCCGGAAACCCGTGCCATCACCTTTATCCTGACCGAGCCCGTGATGACCACGGTCCGATACGCCGAGCCGACGCCCTTTCGGACCTTTCCGGCCCGCATCGGCACGGATCCCGAACTCTTTCGCAGCGCGGAAACGACCCTGGTCAACCTGCTCGATGCCATCGTCGACCGCATCGCCGACACGCTGGAGATGGTCGATGCCACCGTCGGCAAACTGTCGACCGCCATCTTCACCCCGCTGGAGACGTCGAACGCCGTAAACAGGGATTATTCGGATGAACTTCGGTCGATCGGGCTGAATGCCGTTCGCTGCTCGCGGGTGGACGAGAGCCTCGTTACCCTTAGCCGCCTGCTCACATTTCTCGACGCGCACTTGCGAACCGGCGGCCACAAGGAGACCAGGGCGCGCATCAAGGATCTTACGCGCGACATCGGGTCGTTGTCCGGCTATGTCGAACGGCTGTCCGAGAAGCTCGAACTGCTGCTGAACGCCACGCTGGGGATGATCAACATCCAGCAGACGGGCATCATCAAGATTTTTTCCGTGCTTGCTGTCGTCCTGCTCCCGCCGACGCTGATCGCCAGCATTTACGGCATGAACTTCGACGTCATGCCCGAACTGGCGTGGCGGTACGGCTACCCTATGGCCCTTTTGATGATGGTGATATCCGCCATTCTGCCGTACTGGTTTTTCAAGCGGAAAGGCTGGCTGTAGTGTAGCAGCGCCAGCCCACCACCGACGTTAGTGCAGACCGGCCCAGGCCGACAGGGCGCGTAACTGTGGGCTTTTTTTGAGCTGATGGCGTTCCATTCGCCGCAGCACGTTATCGAGCACGGCGATTCCCTCCTCGATATAGGGCCCCTTGTTCAGCATCACGCACTCGGCACGGTTGCCCATGGCGGCATCGGTGAACTCGCCCCGCGACGGCATGCCCCGTTTCACCAGGCTCTCCAGCACCTGGGTGGCCCAGATAACCGGAATGTACGCAGCCTCGCATACCCACAGGATTTCCTCCTGCACCTCGGACAGCCGCTCGTAGCCGATTTCGACCGCCAGATCGCCTCGCGCGATCATGACACCGAAGGGATTCGCGCCCGCACCCTGAACAATGAGGTCCGGCAGGTTAGCAAAAGCCAGTTCGGTCTCGATCTTGGCGATTATGCCCAGCGGCCGATCGTCCGGCCGCCGAGACGCGATCTCGTTCTGAAGGCGAGCCAAGTCCTCCGGCCGTTGCACGAAAGAGTATCCCACCATGTCGGCGTGGGCGGCAACAAAGTCGAGATCACGAAGGTCCTCATCGGTAATCGGGGAGACGTTGAGGGCGGTGCCTGGGAAGTTGATGCCCTTTTCGCTTTCGAGCGGCTGGCCGCCTGGCGGAGTCCGGGTTACCTGAACGACAAGCCCGTCGGCGGTCACCTCCTCGACCTCGCCGACGATCAGTCCGTCCTTGATCGAGACCCTGGCACCCGCCTTGACCTCATGAAGCACGTCGGGCATGGCGCAGTTGGCCTGGAACGGGAAGTCGCGCTTCGGCTCGGGCGCGTCGAACGCCAGCAAAATACGATCGCCGGCCTCCACTTCCGGGCCGTCTTCCGGTGTCAGCACCGTTCGGGTTCGGATTTTCGGCCCCTGCAGATCCATGAGAATGGGACAGCGGCGACCGACCTGATCAGCCACGCTTCGGATGGTCTCGATCATTTTCGACCATACGGCCGGACCGTCATGGGCGCAGTTGATACGCGCCGTCGTCATGCCGGCATCGAACATTCGACGAACCGTCTCGGCGTTCTTTGCCGCCTTGGGCGCGAACGTGACCATGATCCGTGTTTCCCGCCCGTCGACCACCGGACCCAGAAGCGCTTCGGAATGGCGAGCGAGTTCCCTGGTGCCGTTGAGAAAATCGTCCGCCGTCGGCCGCGGAACAGGGGTTCCCGGATCGCCGCAGATCAGTTTCAGGTTGGCGATTACCGCATCTAGGGTCGGCATGACACGGGCTTCGCTGCGCCCGAGGGCGCTCAAACCGTAAGTCGCGAGAATTTTCTGCAACGTACGCAGGTCGAGTGCGCGAAAAGCCAAGTAATGAGCGAGGTTGGTCGCGCCCGCCTCGAACGCGGCCCGGTTCAGGCGCGGCTCCCAGCGGGCCAGAATGCGCTGCCCCTCGGCAGACACATGATCACGTACACGCTGAAGTTCGATGAGAAGTTCCTGTGGGCTGTCCCCAGGCATACCCGCGTCTCCTTGGTTTTTACCGGCGCCTTTTGACCATACTCCGACATCGTCAGGGCACGTAGAAAAGCGGCGGATGATCCCCAGGTTGCCAGACAGCGGCAAATGACACTTCTATGACAACACCATAGCCGCCCGTAAGGGTGTGCGGCGCCAGCCGAGTGGAACATTCGGCGCCGTTTGACAACTGTTGATTTCGAGCAACAGGTTTTGTTCCGCTATCACGCGCCCGCCGGCACCGGTTTTTTTTTGCGTTGATCGGGCTTAACCGGGGATTGTAATAGTGCCGATCATGGGAGGGCATGGCCGGGTTGCCCGGCCGCACTTCGCGGAACCATCAACGATGACAAAAAAGGCGATAGTGATCATGGGGACAGACACCGCACAACAGAGCGCGCGGCAACCATAGTTTGGCTCGGCCCAATGCGCTCAATTCCGCACTAAGAAGACGATTGACAGAGGACGGGAGCGGTGCCGACGGCGCTGCCCTGGTTGCCCTGATTTGTTAGGCTCGTGCGCTCCGCTCAGATCTTCGGTGCGATTTGGCACTCTATGGTCGGCCTCGACATCGCGCGCGCGTTAACGACCTTTGCAAGACCAACGTCACCCTAAAGCTTCTCCGGCACGCAACGGCGGTGTCGACGAAGAGCAAAAGGGAAACAGGGAGAGGAAATGAATGAACAGCGCTTATAAGAAAGAATGCTGGTTGGCGCTTATCGCCTTCGCAATAGTAACGTTGCTCACGCATGTGTTTCCATTTTACTTCGCGTTTCCAGGCCTTACCCAAGTCAATCTTTTCGGTTTTCCGGCTCACTATTTGTTGACTATGGTCGTCGGATGGCTTGTGTTGATGCCGCTCTACTGGATTTACATAAACATGAGCGAAAAGATCGACGACGAGATCAGGAACAGCAGCGCCGGCATCCAAGATCCGGCGGCGCTCGATTCATATTCCAGCAAGACGTCCTCGTCGACGCGGGCAGGCGGCCGATGAGCCGCTTTTTGATCGCGCTGGCCGTGGTGGCGGTTTCCGCCTTGCCAGCACTCGCGCAAACGTCCGAGGTTCAATACTATCGCTTCGAGCCGACACCGTCGCTGTCGGCGCTCGGCATCATCTACACCATCGCGATGATGACGATATTTCTCTACGTCGGCTGGATATCCAAAAAGCGGACAGCGTCGAGCGACGACTACTATGCAGCCGGACGCAAGGTCGGCGGGCTGTCGAACGGCTTGGCGATGACGTCCAACTACATGAGCCTGGCGACCTTCCTCGGGTTCACGGCGCTTTTGTGGAAGTTCCAGTATTACCTCGTAGCCGTCGTTTTGAGCTTCCTCGGCGGTTTCGTCATGATCTCCATCGCGATCGCGCCCTCGTTGCGCCGATGGGGCAAGTACACGAGCATGCAGTTCATCGGCGACCGCTTCGGCCACACGGCCAAGGTTATCGCCGTTCTCTGCATGATCCTGCTCGCTCAGCTCTATCTGATCGGCCAGATGAAGGGCATCGGTAATGTCTTCCAGGTCATGTTCCACCTGGATTACACCACCGGCCTTGTCATCGGCGGGCTGATCGTAACCGCGTACGTGACCATCGGCGGCATGTATGGGATGTCGTACAATCAGACATTGCAGGCCGTCATCATGGGCATTGCGTTGTTCGTGCCTGCCGCGATCATTCTGTGGAAACTCGGCGCCGGCCCGGCGAGCGTGTTCCCACCCTTCGGCTACGCTCGGCTGGTTCCCGATATGGTGGCCTCCATGCCGAGCTATTTCGACCCGTTCACCACGGTGAACGGGACGATACCGATAAGCTTCAAGTTCTACACCGGGATCATTCTGTCGATCGCCTTCGGCACCATCGGCCTGCCCCATATCGCGATGCGGTATTTCACCGCGCCGTCGGTCCGGGATGCAAAGGAATCGACGCTGTGGGGAATCCTGTTCATCGGTATCGTGTTCTTCACCACCTTCGCCATCGGGTTCGCTGCGAAGCTCTACACTACCAGCATCCTGAACGCGCAGGGTCTACAGATCGAAGCGAAGGAAGCAGACCTGCTCGTGGTGGTGATGAGCCAGGCGTTCACGCCGTCGTGGATTGCCGCCCTGCCCATCGCGGGCGCGCTGGCGGCTGGTATGTCGACCATCGCCGGCTTGCTGATGGTCATCGGCAGCGGCCTCGGCAACGACATCTATACGACGATCTATCCCAATGCTGCTGACCGAAGCAAAGTGAAGGCGGGCTACTTCTTCACGGCGCTTGGCGGCCTGGTCACCATTGCACTGGCGCTCAATCCGCCTGAGTTCCTGCTGACCAGTGTGATCTGGGCGTTCGTCGTCGCGTCGTCGACGTTCACACCGGTGCTCATTCTCGGCATCTGGTGGAAGGGCGCCAACAAGCTGGGAGCCATCGCCGGCATGCTCATCGGCGGTGCGTTGTCCATCGCGTTGTGGTGGACGAAAGGCACTCTATTTGGTGTCCAGCTGCTTAACGTCGGCCCCCTCGGCTTCCTGGTCACAGCATTGTTCAGTGCCTCGGCAGCCTGGTTCGTCACGATCGCCGTCAGCATGCTGACCGGCGGCGAGAAGAACGAAGAAGTCCTCCGTCAGGTGGACCAGATCCACGGCTGGCAGGACTATGACCCGCGCCGCTACAACGGCAAGGCCTTTCCGCTTGGCGTGGGGGCGCTCGCCCTTGCGATCATGATCTGGTCGGCCTTGCCGGACCCAGCCTACGAGAAAAAAGCGGCGGAACTGCAGCCGCCGACCGCGCCGACGACGTCCGTCGCACAGCGGTAATATTTGTGGCGGGGAGTCGTCACCGGCTCCCCGCCGCTATTTTTTCGATGCAAACCCTACTCATTGATCTGTTTCTCCTGCGCGACACGCCCTACCGGCATGCGTGCGAGGATCCCGCCGCGCCACGCCGGGTAATCCTGTTCATCGCGCTCGCCGGCATTGTCTACGGTTGTTTCGTCGCCCTGTCGCAGCGCGCGCTGGGGGTCGAGCTTCATGGCATCGCCATGGAACGGATCCCGGACTGGGTTCTGTTTACCGGCAATATCATCTCGGGGCTTGTTATTGCCGTCGTCGCCCACGCCGGATTTAGCATTGTCGTCTGGTTGATGGCCAAGGCCGTCGGCGGCCCCGGCCTGTTTGCGATCGTCTATCGGGTGACGGCCTATGTCATGCCCTTGGGCCTGCTGGCGCTGCCGCGGCTGGGCTTCGCCACGGCCTTGCCGGAAGGACAGATGCAACCGGCGCCCCTTGCCTATGACATCCTGGCGGTGATCGGAGTCGTGCTCACCCTAATCGGCCTGTATAAGGCCATGCGGGTCTGCCAGGGCACATCGCCCCTGCGCACGGCGATCGCGGTCGCGCTTGCCGCCGTCTTTTGCGCATCCATCCTCACCATCGCCTGACGCGAAAGCGCGGTCCGCTCTTGCCGCACCTACCGATGGTCAGCCATGCTCGGCCGAAACAGAAGCCGCGATCGAGGACACCCAACCATGATGCCTCCCGCACAGCATCTGCGCGCCTTGCTCAAACAGCCTCCCCCGCTCCTGATGCCATGCTGTTTCGACGCCCTGTCGGCGCGGCTGATCGAGTCCGCCCGCTTTCCTCTCACCTTCATGAGCGGTTTTGCGGTCTCGGCGGCGCGTCTGGCGCTGCCGGATGTCGGGCTGATCTCCTATGGCGAGATGCTCGACCAGGGACGCTCGATCTGTGGCGCCGTCACCATACCGGTGATCGGCGATGCGGACACCGGATACGGAAGCGCCGCAAACGTCAAGCGGACGGTACAGGGCTACGCGAACGCCGGCTTCGCGGCGGTGATGATCGAAGACCAAGTCTGGCCGAAGCGCTGCGGACACACCGAAGGCAAGGCCATCGTCGATCGGACCGAGGCCGTCCGGCGTATACGCGCCGCTGTCGATGCCCGAAATGAGGGCGCCGACATCCTCATCCTCGCCCGCACCGACGCCCGCGCCATCGCGGGTCTCGACGAGGCCATCGCGCGCGCCCGCGCCTTCGCGGATGCCGGCGCCGACATTCTGTTCGTCGAGGCGCCACGCTCGGAGGACGAGTTGGCGGCGGTCGGTCGATCCCTGCCGGCGCCCTTGCTGGTGAACATGCTGGAAGGCGGCGATACACCCTGGCTGCCACCGGCCCGTCTGGCCGAACTGGGCTTTTCCATCATCGCCTATCCGCTAACGTTGCTGAGCGCTGCCGTTCGCGCCATGCAAGATGTCCTGGGCGTCATTCAAAGCGAGCAATCCGCCGAACCTCACATTTTGCCTTTTGCCGATCTTCGCCGGATCGTCGGTTTCGAGGACCACGCCCGTGATGAACGCCGGTACGCCGACGGGCCGAGACCTTGATGCTATTTACTGGTTGCTAATAGTCATATAACGCCGACAACGACATATAGAGGACGGCAAGGCCGGAGCGAAACAGTCTCCCGTCCGCGGCGGGTAATATTCATGAATTTATTGTGACTATCACCGCAGCACCAATCTGTTTACACCTTGGATCGTAACGAACCGCTGGACATGCAATAGACGTCAAGTCGGTCATAGCGGAACGCTACAGAGGAAGCGTCCGCGACCGTTCTTGCGGTCGTTACAACGATAACAGGCAAAAGCCATATCAGGGGAAGGAGGTTGATCCTGCTGGTTTAAGCCGTTGCCACGGCCAAGCAGGACGACCGTTATTTCGGCGGACGCCACGGCGGCGTCCGCCGTTTTTATTTCCATTCCTCTTGGGGTATGCGGTCTTCGATCACGACGGCTCGCATATAGTCGACCAGGCGCCGACGCACCACCGGGTCGGAGAAGACGTCGAAATGACCCGCGCCCCGCACCAGCCACAGGTCTTTTGGTTCGCGCGCCGCGTCGTAAAGGTCGCGCCCGTGCGCCGGCGACACGACCGAGTCTTCGGAGCCGTGTATGACAAGAACAGGCACCGGGGAAAATCCGGCGATGGCATCAATGGGCCGATACGTATCGTCGATGGTGATCGACAGCGGGACCTGCAGTGGCCACGTCAACCACACCTGCGCCAGCTTTTCCCGGGCAATCCGCCGATAGCCAGCGAATGCCCCTTCAATGATCAGCGCCCGGAGCCGGTTCTGTTCGCGCCATTGAAGCGCAGCAACCGTCGCAATCGAGCCACCGAGGCTGTGGCCTAAAACGATCATCCGCTCCCGATCGACGCCGTCAAGGTGCGATGCGGCATCCAATGCTGCGCGTGCATCGCGGTGCACGCCGTCCAGCGTTGGATTGCCCTTCGAAAGGCCGAAGCCTCTGTAATCGAACAGGAAAAGGTTGAAGCCTTCGGATGGCAACCACCATACATGGCCGAGATGGGTGCTGATGTTCTCGGCATTGCCGTGCAGAAATACCACCGTGGCTGTAGCCGGCTGCTTTTGCGACGGTAGGAACCAGCCATGGAGAAGGGTATCGTCGTCCGATCGAAACCAGACCTTGCGGTAATCAAGACCGACGTGATCGGGCGTCCTAACCATGTCAGGCGAGGGGTGGAAAAAGAGGCTCGTACAGCCGCCGACTGACAAGACAAGCAAGATGGCGACGGCAGCAAGTGAACGGGGCATCGCGGTCAAAAATGCCAACTGATCGTCGCCATCCATTCCGGGTATGTGCTTCCGCCCGAGTTTATCGCCGCCGCTTCGACACGTAACGATAGGTTGCGATCGATCGTGTGCGCATAGGCAGCGCCGACGCTAAAACGGTCGGAGAAACCGTCATAGCCGGCCGTACCTTGCCAGCCGGCGTGCAGGCGCATTTTCCACTCCTTTCCAACGCCGGTGAGCACGGAAACGGCCGGACCGAGGCCGGCAATCCGCTCCTTGAGGCCGCTGGGTCCGGAAAAGACCGCCGCTTCCGGCCCGATCGTAACGATGCTTGCGGCCGCCGTTTCGGCGGCGATCGGCCACGTGCCGCCCACGCCACCCTCGAAGACGCCGATCAATGTGCCATCGTCGCCGCCGTCGGAACGGAACCGGTCAACGGCGGCGCGCATCCGCCATGAGATGGGCCGGAAAATCTCGTCTCGCGGCGACAGTGACTCGACGGCAAACGGCTGGAACGACTCCAGAAGCGGATAGCCGTCACCATAATAGCGGACGCGAAGGTCCAGCAACTCGATCGCGGCGCCGGGTACGAAGCCGGACTCCGGATCGAGGAGATCGTGGTAGACCGGACGAGCGCGTATTTCGGCAAAGGCATTGCCTCCGGTCATGCCGGCGCCGAGGGCAACGCGCGCTGAGTGATGTCCCTGGTCGGGCGGTACGGGGGATGGGGTTTCGGTTCCCGAACCACTTCCTTCGTCGACCACGGATCCGAGCGACGCACGGGCGCGGAGCAGATTGAGCGAGCGTGGCGCCGCCACGTCTCGGCTGATGTCGCCGCTATCGAGCTGATACTGGAGATAACTTTGGGCGAGCTCGATCAGCCGCGCGCGCTGCCCCGGCGGCAACGTTTCCACGGTCGGATCGTCGGTGGTTACCTCGCCGGCGGCCAGCTTCAGGGCCAAGCGCTGTCGGAGCTTGGAAAGCCGGCGTTGCAGGTCGCGGACGCGGCTGTACGCCGAAGGACGGAACACAGGCGGGCCGCTCAGTCCGAAACCACCCACCGTGGCGCGCAACGTGTCCACCGGCACGGCGTAAAAGGGCAGCGACTCATGCAAGGGCACATCGGGACGACCGGTACGGAGAACCGCCAACAAGACAAACGAACAGTTCGTCGTAAAGAAATAATAATCGATACCATTTCCATCCAATTCCCACACGCTTTCGAGCATTTTTCTAATCTCATTCGGCGTCATCTGAAGTGGATATTCCAAAATATCTCGGCTTTCAATGTCATTATATTGCTTTACTTTTTCATAGTATGGCAAAAGCGAAAAATAACCTTCATATCCGCCACCCAGGCCCTTAAGTGCAAACGCGACACCCTGTTCGCCTTGATGGTCGGCCGCAAAGTTAAGCGCGTAGGAAATGAGTGGGGCCGCTTCGCTACCGCCCGGCGGATCGATGCGCAACAGAGTGTGGCCAAACATCGACGATGGGTTGTTCAGATAGGCGGCGGGAAAAATCAACGAAACGCTGTGCGGGTTCACCTCGCCGAGCCATGCCTCGAAGTCCGGGCACGCGTACGCCGGCATGCGCGCAGGATCGAACATAAGTTGGCTGTTGAGCCAGCGAAAGCGGGCAATCCACCGACATTGGGGATGGGCGTTGGGGTCACCATTGCCGAGAGGTTCGAAGAACCTTGCGATCGTCGCCTGAAGTTCCGCATCGGGTTCGGTCTTGCCGGATGGAGCGGCAAAAAACGCGTCCGAGTCGACGAGACTGGTGACACCGCCCGTAAACCAGTCGGGATAATAGTACCCGAGCGCCCGCCAAGCCGTTGTTTCAGACAACTTCAGTTGTTGGGCGCGCTCGTTTAACTCACGTTGATACGACGATGCAGCCGCATCAACCTGGGCAATGGCGTTTGTTGCCGACATGAGCACCGCGGCACCCAACGCTATCGCAAGGAGCCTCCGCCACCATGCCAGGCCGTCCCGTCGCATTTTCTCCGTTACGCCGCGGGGTGTACACCGGTCGCCCGGCCGGCCGCACGGGAGAAAGGCCAACGCGACCATCGACGTCGGCCTTCCCGAATTCCGGTTCCGGTGCCCGCGCCCGCACGAGCACCGGATTGACGGCTAATTCTTAAAGCGTCGCGTACCGACGAAGCTGCGGGTCTTCCGCCATGACCGCGTTGATCGACGTAGCAACCTCCCGAGCGGTGACGTTATCCGTCGGGATAATGCGATTAAAATTGCGCTGGGTCGCCGCATAGAACTGCGGCCGGTCCGCGTCGTCGATCTCGATGACTTCGGCAAGGGACGCCAGCGTTTCGCCATTGCCGCGCGACATATCCTGGGCGAGCTTGTCGATGTTCGGGCCGATGAACATCGCCATCTGGTCGGGACGCTGAACCTTGCCGTTCTTGGCGCATCCCGAGGTGACCGACGTGATCCCAAAGGTCTGGGTACCGAATGTGCCGTTCGTCGTCGACGCGAACACTTGCGGCGCGACACCGGATTGCCCCTCCCACGCCATCGAACCGAGGCCGCACCCGGTGTTGTTGGGATGCTTTTCCTCCGCCTGCGCGCCGTAAAAAGTTGCGAAAACCATGATCACTGCAAGTTTTACTGCCAGCATGTTTCTCATGACGTTACCCCTTCACTGCTGCCTCCAACGCAAGGTAACTCGCAAAGTAAAAATTTGTCAACATCATAGCGAAATCCACATCTAATTCGAATTATTTAAAATAAAATATAATAAGTGAAACGCAATCTACAATAATAATTAAGACTTTGTAGCAGTTCATTAGAATAGCGGTGCATTAATTTCCGGGTAGCGCATTATACTTTGGTGAGTTATCGCCGGATCTTCCTGGCTGAGATGGCCGCACGGGTCGCACTTAAGCCGTTGCCACGGCTAGGGCAGGACGACCGCTTATTTCGGCGAGCGCGTCCGCCGTTCTTGTTTCCGTTCCGCTTGAGGGATGCGCTCTTCGGCCACGGCGGTTCACATGTAGTCGACCAGACGCCGCCGCACCAGCGGTTCGGAGAAGACGTCGAAATGGCCCGCGCCTGGTGCCAGGAGATAACTTTTTCGGTCGCCTGCCGCAAACCAGCGATATTTACTTGTGATACGCGAATTTTAGTGTCAGTAATTTGCAGTCAATGGACGCGATAAATTCGCTGAGTAAATCGGATTAAGGGGCCTCAGTGGGACCACTCCCCAGAAGTTTATAATTATTTGAACGATAGTGCGTCAGGGAACGAAGACGTGTTAGATGTTTTCGGGGGAAATTAGGGGGGATGAAATGCGTAGGCTATTCTTATGCACTGTTTTCGCAGTCGCTATTGGATCGTTATTACTCGGCGGCTGTTCAGTTTATATGGCTGCTGCCGGGGATGAAGAACCTAATATTTCAAATGTTAAAACAGGAGCAAGTCGTGGCGAAGTCGAGTTGGCTCTCGGCCAACCAGTACAGGTCAGCACCTTAGAAGACAAGAAGACTGCGGCTGTTTATGAGTACACCCTTGGTAATGAGCCTAGCGCCGGAAGGGCCATCGGACACGCTGCGCTCGACGTGGTGACGTTAGGTATCTGGGAGGTCGTAGGAACTCCAATAGAGGGGTTCAATCAGGGCGATAAAGTTAGAGTAAATGTCACGTACGATGAGCACGACAAGGTCGAGAGTATTAACTCTTCGAAAAAATAAGTAATCGCGGCTCGTCAAACGTTTCCCGTTACCGGGATGTTAAATGGTAATTCTTCAGGTGGCGCGGCCGTAACAGAGCTAGCCAGATGATATGTATTATCAGCGCTAGTACCAGCCGCCTTCGAGGGTACCGCCTTGCCGCCAGCGGACTACGGCGTCGGCCGTTTCCCTGGCGAATGCGTCCATTTCATCCTCCATGAAGACCGGATTGAAGTGGGAGCCGCCGCCCTCGGCGGCGAAGAGCGATGATTGCTCAAAATCCGCCAGCGGCCGGCCTGCCGCATCGGTCACGAAAATGCGGCTGGCCAGGGTCGGGTCGCCGGCGCCGAAACCGATGGCGAACCTGACGAGTTCGTTACCCTCGTCGACGGTCAGCACGGTGCCCGAAAGCACCAGTTCATCGCCGTCCAGGTGCGCCGGTGCCGGCCACTCGACGGTGGCGAAGGCGCCGGATTCGCGGAGATGGCGCACGAGCGCGCGCCGGTAAACCCGCGTCAGCCATTCCCACTGCGGATCGGCCGCCTCGACCCGGCCAACGACGAGGTCCGTCGCTCCGGCTGGCGGTACGCCCTGGTGATGCGTGTCGATATCGGTCCCGCAGGCGCTCACGAAACAGGCGGCGATGACCGGCGCCACCGCAGCAGCGGCGCCTCTCCAACGGCACAGAGCCACGCAGCCCCCCCTTTTGATCCCAAACGGGCCAAACAATGCGGCGAATCCTATCATCGCCGAAGAACAAGCGCAACGCGATCGGTCAGCGTACGGGCGAAGCGAGCACGCGCCGATAGACGATGTCGACGCCCTTTTTCTGGAACGTAGCGCCGAGCCAGCGGTCCTCGTCGTCGTAATCGATGCTGCCGGTAATGATCCCCGAAACCCGATAGCGCGTCGCCTCGACCGCGTTGCCGTCGACCGGCACGGTCACCCGGTCGCGGCTATGGATGGTCTGGTGCTTGAGGGAGCCCCGCTGCGGATCGATCAGCACATCCCGCGTAAAGATCGCCGGCGTCCAATAACTTGCCACCAGAACCGACGGCAGTGCGAGGAATGTACCCTTTCGCCCGGTGACCTCGAATCCGTCGGTAACCGCCTCGCCCAGCACCTCGAACGTCGAGTCGTCGTCAACGGTTTCACTCTCGAAACCGACCAGCCGGTCGCCAATGAACGTTTCGACGCTCCGGTGACGATACTCGAAGAGTCGGATGCCAAGCGGGGAGACAACGATGTCGATGCGGTTGTGGACCTCAAGCCGCTCGCCATCCGATCGAAAGTCGACGGCGTGCTCGCCCGACGTCATGCCGGCGACGATGACCTCGAACCGCAACCCGTCAGGTGGAAGGGCGGGCAGCAGAGCCGCACGCACCCCGCCGGAGCCGGTCGCGGCGGAAAAAACGGCTGCTCCGGCGGATCGCTGGAGCAACTGGCGACGGGTGAGCGTGGCAAGATCACGATTGCGTAAGGTCAAAGACTAAAGCCCTTGGCGCGCTCCCGTTCACGCACCATCGATCGTCTTTAAAGGACAAATTCTCAAGCATTCCTCGCTCGGGCAACCATACTAAAGAAGTGATGCCGGTAAACAGCGCCATCGTCGCGGCCATGCCACTTGACCGCCGTCTTGTCGGTCCGATCACCAGCCCGTCCGTGAACGTTCGGCGCCTGCATGCTACCGTCCCTTCGCCGATGGCGCGACGGTCGAACCGCGCCCGACACAACACCATTAAGGATGTCCGCGCATGGCGATAACCGTCCAACACCCCAGCGACGACGACATTGCGACGATGAAAACCTGGCCGACGTGGAACAAGGAGATCAGCGTTTTCGACTGGCACTACGACGTCCCGGAAACCTGTTACTTGGTCGAGGGAGAGGTAACGGTCACCACCCCGGACGGCCAGGTGGTCTCTTTCGGGCCAGGCGACCGTGTGACCTTTCCTGCCGGTCTGACGTATACATGGGCGGTACGCAAGCCGGTCCGCAAGCACTTCCGTCTCGGATGAACGACGTTCCCGACCACGGCGGCGCGCTCGCCTGGGCCGCGCAGACATTCGGCATCGCCCGCGAGCAGTGGCTGGACCTCTCCACCGGCATTACGCCGTTTCCCTATCCGTTGCCCGAGGTGGCCGACGGGTGCTTTTACCATCTCCCCGACGCCGCCCTGGAGCAACGCCTTTACGCGGCCGCCGCCGAGTACTACGGCGTCAGCGACGCCGAGCGGATTGCCGGCGTGCCCGGCTCGCAGGCGGCCATCCAATGGCTGCCCCGTTTGTTCGCCACCACCTGTGTCGCCATCCTCACGCCGACCTATAGCGAGCACGCGCGATCATGGCGGCACGCAGGCCACACCGTCTGCGAATGCACGGACCTCGATACGATTCCCGAGGAAGCGCGCGTCATCGTGCTTGCCAACCCCAACAACCCCGATGGCCGGCAATTCGACCCGCAGTCCCTGTTACGGCATACGGCGACTCGCTCCGTGATCGTCGATGAAGCGTTTGCCGACGTCGTGCCAGAGTTAAGTCTCGCCGCCCACGCCGGCCGGTCGAACCTGATCATCCTGCGGTCGGTCGGAAAATTTTTCGGTCTCGCCGGTCTTCGGCTCGGCTTCGTGCTGGCCCCGGCCGATATGGCTTTGGCGATGCGCCGGGCGGTCGGACCGTGGGCGGTCAGCGGTCCAGCGGCGGCCATCGGCACCGTCGCACTCGCCGACCGCGCCTGGGCCACCGCCGCCCAAGAGCGTCTGCGGCAGGCATCGAAGCGCCTTGATGCCGCGCTTGCTCAAGCCGGCATCACCATCGTTGGCGGAACCCCCTTGTTTCGACTCGTGTCGCACGCCGACGCATCGAGGCTGTTCGACCACCTGGCGCGCAAGGGCATTCTGGTCCGCGCTTTCGCCGACCGTCCGACCTGGCTTCGCTTCGGCATACCCGGTCACGAACGGAACATCGACCGGTTAACCTCGGCGCTACACGAACGGCAGCGACAGAGCGCCGATTGACCGGTCCCTACCGAATACCCGTTGCTCAAACCGCAAAGCGTCGGGTAACACGTTCGACGGGTCGTCGTCTTACGATTGACGGCGCTTTAGAAATGCGAGGAAACGAGCGGTGGCCGCGACCGGAACTCCTATATGCGATTTTGGCGTCAAGGCGCCGGATTTCAGCCTTCCCGACGCGGACGGGCGTGCGTTCACCTTGTCTGACATTCGCGGCGCGCGTGGAACGCTGATCATGTTCATCTGCAACCACTGCCCTTATGTGCGGGCCATCGCGGCGCGCCTGACGCGGGATACGAGCGACCTGGCCGCGATGGGCATCGGCGTTGCCGCCATTATGCCCAACGACTATCGTCGCTACCCCGACGACGCGCCGGAGAAGATGAAGGCGTTTGCGAGTCAGCACGGTTTCACGTTTCCCTATCTTGTCGACGAGACCCAGGCGGTGGCCCGCGCCTACGGGGCGGTGTGCACACCGGACTTCTTCGGCTTCAACGCCGACCTCGCGCTGCAATACAGAGGCCGGCTCGACGAATCGAAACAAGAAACGGTGCCCGCATCGCGGCGCGAGCTTTTCGAGGCGATGTCGGCCATTGCCGAGACCGGCAGGGGACCCGACAATCAGATCGCGAGCATCGGATGCTCGATAAAATGGCGCGAGGGCAATTGATGACCGTGCGTTCCAGCCCCCCCCGGCGGTGCGGCACACGGTGCGGCGTTATGTGCACCCGCCGAACGGGACGACGATAAGCGATGGCGGATCCATCGTCCGATCCACTGCTGCGCGAAATCGACGAAGAGCTGCGCCAGGAGCGTCTCCTCAAGCTGTGGAAACGCTATGGCCGTTTCATCGTCGCCGCCTTAGTGCTTCTCCTTATTGGCGTCGCCGGATACCAGTTCTGGCAAAATCGCACCGAAGCGGCCCGAGCCGCCGCCAGCCAGTCGCTGGTGAGGGCCACCCAGATCGCCGAAACGAATCCGCAGGAATCGCTCGACCGGCTCAAAGCGGTCGTCGAAGACGGACCGTCGGGCCACGCAATCCTAGCGCGCTTTCAAGAGGCTGCTCTGCTGGCCCAGTCGGGCGATGAGTTAGGCGCCGCCGACGTTTATCGGACGATCGCCGACACGGCGCCCGAGCCGATTCTGCGGGATCTCGCGCGTATGCTCCATGGCATTCAGTTGCTCGACCGCGCCGACGATCCGGCGATTGCCGAGGAAACACGCGGCCTTTTGGAACCGTTGACAGCCGAGGACAATCCCTGGCGCTATTCCGCTCGCGAAGCTGTCGCCGTCCTCGACCTTCTCGTCGGCAAGGTGGCCGACGGCCGAGAGGCACTGGCGGCTCTTGCCGGCGATCCGTCGGCACCGGCCGGCGTTCGGGAACGGGCGGGACAACTTCTCGCTCAAGCGGAAAGCCCATGATCGTGCGTGGCCGAACCGAACGGAGATCTTCATGAATCGATCAACCGTCGTAAGCCTGCTGCTGACCGGCATGGTCATTTCGGGGTGCAGCTTGTTCGGCGACGACGAGAAAGAACCCCTCGTCGGCGAGCGCGTCTCGGTACTCGCCCTTCAAAAGACATTGGAACCCGACCAGGATGCCCCGTTCGTCGCTTCGGGCTTGCCCCGTGCGGTCCTCAACCCCGATTGGCCCCAGGCCGGCGGTCCGCCGGGCGTGCGTATTGGGAACGCCGAATTGGCGACGAGCATTCGGGAAGCGTGGCGATCGGGGGCCGGTAACGGTCTCACCGATACGCACCCGCGCATACCCTCCCCCATCGTTGCCGATGGTCGCGTCTACACCATGGATGCAAAACTCGAGGTTTCGGCGTTCGCGGTCGACACCGGCGACAGACTGTGGCACGTCGAGTTGGTAACGGACGAATCGGATGCCGATGCCATGGCCGGCGGCCTCGCTTTTGCCGGCGGGCGCGTTTTCGCCACCACCGGCTACGGCGACATTGTTGCCCTGGACGCAGCAACGGGCGTCGAGATCTGGCGCACATCAGTGGTGACGCCCATGCACGGACCGCCAACCGTCGCCGGCGGACGGGTTTTCGCCATTACGATCGAGAACAATGTCATCGCGCTAAACGCGGAAACCGGAACACGGGCGTGGCCACCGTTTCAATCCATCAGCGAGCCCGCCGGGCTTCTTGGCACCGCGAGCCCCGCGGTGGCCGGCGATGTCATCGTCGTGCCCTTCTCGTCCGGCGAGGTGGTGGCGATGCGCGCCGACAGCGGCCGTGTCCTATGGACGGACACACTGGGCTCGACCCGGCGGACGGATGAACTCGCGTTCCTGTCGGACATCCGCGCCACACCTGTCATCGATGGCGACCAAGCTTATGCGACCAGCTTCGCCGGTGTCATTGCCGCCATCGATTTATTCACCGGTCAGCGCGCCTGGGAGCGGGAAGCGGGGGGCCTGGACAGTCCGTGGGCGGCCGGATCGTACCTATACTTTGTGACCGGACACCAGGAACTGCTATGCCTGTTGCGCGAGACGGGCGCCATTGTCTGGGTGACGCAGTTGCCGCTCTTCGAAAACGAAGAGGATCGCGAGGATCCGATCCTCTGGTACGGCCCTATTCTCGCCGGCAGTCAGCTTATCGTCGTCAGTTCCGACAAACGCTTGATCCGCGCGTCGCCCGCCGATGGACAGGTCATTGAAACGGTGGAGTTGCCCGATCCCGTCAGCCGGTCGCCCGTAGTCGCCCAGGGAACGTTGTATCTCCTTACCGACGATGCCGACCTGATCGCCTATCGTTAGATCGGCGCCGTCGGACCTTCCGGATACACTCTCATCCGATGAGCATCACGGTCGCCATTTTCGGCCGCCCCAATGTGGGCAAGTCGACGCTGTTCAACCGCCTCGTCGGCCGGCGCACCGCCCTCGTCGACAATACCCCCGGCGTCACCCGGGACTGGCGGGAGGGCAAGGCGCACCTCGGACCGCTGGATTTCACCATCATCGATACGGCCGGCTTCGAGAACGCCGGCGGCGGTGATCTGGCCAGCCGGATTCAGGCGCAGAGCGACCGCGCGCTGGCACGAGCCGACCTGGCCCTTCTGGTCATTGACGCACGCGTGGGCGTGACCCCCGTCGATCGGCAACTTGCGGACGACCTTCGCCGGACGCGAAAGCCGATCATCCTGATCGCAAATAAGCACGACCTCGGTAAGGGTGAAGCCGGTTGGCTCGATGCCTTCTCGCTCGGCCTGGGCGATCCCGTTCCCATGGCCGCCGAGCACGGTGAAGGTTTAGGTCTACTGTATGACGCGCTTTCGCCTTTCGCGGCCGATGAAAGCGCGGTCACCACCGACGACGATCCCCTGCCCGTCGGCGACGACATGACCGAAACAGCGGCCGATCGGCCGGCGGACGCGCCTCTCCAACTGGCCATCGTTGGCCGGCCGAATGTGGGCAAATCCACCTTGATCAACCGCCTGATTGGCGACGAGCGGGTGATTACTGGACCGGAAGCCGGCATCACCCGGGACGCCATTGCCGTCGACTGGACGTTCGACGATCGCGCCTTCCGCCTGATCGACACCGCCGGTCTGCGTCGAAAGGCGCGAATTAGCGACCGCATCGAAGGGATGGCGACGGGCGACACGCTCCAGGCCATCCGCTTCGCGCACGTGGTCATCCTTGTCGTTGACGCCACCCGCGGAGTGGACCGCCAGGATGTGACCATCGCGCGCATGGTCGCCGACGAAGGCCGCGCACCGGTCATTGCGATCAACAAATGGGACCTTGTGCAAAAGACAAAGGCAACCCTGGACGATGTGCGGGAGCGGCTTGACGCGTCACTGCCGCAGATCCGTGGAGTCCGCCTGGTGACAACGTCGGCGCTGAACGGCTTGGGTATCGGCGATGTGCTGCCAACCGCCATTCAGGCCTACGAGACGTGGAACCGGCAGATCGCAACGGGTCCGTTGAACCGCTGGCTCGCCGACGTCCAGTCTTGGCAGGCGCCCCCTTCAGACCACGGCAAGCCGGTGCGTCTGCGCTACATGACCCAGACGAAGGGGCGACCGCCGACGTTCGTCGTCTTTTCAAACCGTCCGGAATTGGTGCCCGACGCCTACAGCCGCTATCTCGTTAACGGCCTGCGCGACCGCTTCGATCTTTCCGGCGTGCCAATACGCCTAACCATAAGGCGGACCCGCAACCCCTACGCGGCTTGATCCGCGTTCTCCGCGGTTCGAATTTCGGGCAGAGAACCGAAACGCAGTGCCAATACCCGCACAACCTGCGGCAACGCGCGAACCTGATCGATGACCGCCTCGCTTGGAGACTCGTCGACCTCGATCAGTGCGATCGCGTCGCCCCCCGGTCGGTTGCGGCCTAGGTGAAAGGTGGCGATGTTGATCCCCGCGTTGCCGAGCACCGTGCCCAGCCCGCCGATCAGGCCCGGTTGGTCGTGGTTGGTGATGAACAGCATGTTCGGGCGCAGTTGGGCATCCATGCGGATCCCTTTGACCTCAACGATGCGCGGCTGATCACCGTTAAACAGCGTGCCGCAGATGGTCCGGGTTTGCACCTTGGTAACGACGGTCAGCCGGACCAGAGACTGATACGCGCCGATGCGCTCGCGCTTCACCTCACTGACCGAGATGTCGCGCGCCGCCGCGATGCTGGGCGCGTTCACCATATTCACGCTCTCCATCAGCGGTGACAGCAGCCCTTCGAGCATCAGCGCGGTCAGCGGCTGGGTGTTGAGGCGCGCCGCGTGGCCTTCGTACTCCACCGTCACCGACGTGATCGCGGTTTCGCAGATCTGGCCCATGAAGCTGCCAATCTGGTGCGCGAGATCCATGAACGGCCGCAGCCGCGGCATCTCCTCCGCCGAGACCGACGGCATGTTGAGGGCGTTGACAACGGTGCCGCTCAACAGAAAATCAGCCATCTGCTCGGCAACCTGCAGCGCCACCTTTTCCTGCGCCTCAGTAGTCGATGCGCCAAGGTGCGGGGTCGCCACAACCGTTTCCATTCCGAATAGGGGACTGTTGCGCGCCGGCTCCTCTGCGAACACATCCAGCGCGGCGCCGGCGATGTGGCCTGCGTCGATGCCCGCTTTGAGGTCGGCCTCGTTGATCAAGGCACCGCGCGCGCAATTGACGATCCGAACCCCCATCTTCATGCGCGCTATGGCGCCGGCGTTGATCATGCCGCGGGTCGCGTCCGTTGCCGGCGCATGCAGACTGATCACGTCGGCGCGGGCATAAAGCGTATCCAGATCGACGCTTTCGACTCCAAGCGCCTCCGCCCGCTCGGTCGACAGGTAAGGATCGCAGGCAATGACCCGCATCTTCAGGCCCTGCGCGCGGTCGGCGACGATCGAGCCGATGTTCCCGCACCCGATGATGCCAAGCGTCTTGCCCGCCAACTCGACGCCCATGAAACGGGATTTTTCCCATTTACCGGCATGGGTCGAGGCGTTGGCCTGGGGAATCTGCCGTGCGAGCGCCAGCATCATGGCGATCGCGTGTTCGGCGGTGGTGATCGAATTGCCGAACGGCGTGTTCATGACAACGACGCCGTGCCGCGTGGCGGCACCGACATCCACGTTGTCCACCCCAATCCCCGCCCGCCCAATGACCCGCAGGCGCCGGGCGGCGGCAATCACGTCGGCGGTGGCCTTGGTCGACGACCGGATCGCCAGCCCATCGTAATTACCGATACACTGGATCAACTCCGCCGGACTAAGCCCCGTTTTGACGTCGACCTCAATGCCGCGGTCTCGCAGCACATCGGCCGCTTGCGCGCTCATCCGGTCGGAAATGAGAACCCGTGGCATTACACCCCCAAATCAAGCGTTCATTAGGCAGGCACTTCTGCAGCGACCTGGCCGTACGCCCACTCAAGCCAGGGAAAGAGTGCCATCAGGTCGGCCGTTTCGATGGTAGCACCAGCCCAGATCCGCAAGCCGGGCGGCGCGTCACGATAGGCGCCGATATCATAGGCGACGGCCTCGTCCTCCAGAAGCTGGGCAATCCGCTTTGCCGCTTCCCGCTGCCGGCCGCTGTCGAGGTCGCGGAACCATGGCGCGGTAAAGGTGAGGCATACCGACGTCCGCGACCGAGTGGCCGGATCGACGGCCAGAAAATCGATCCAGTCGGTGGCGCGGACCCAGGCTTCGATGGCGGCAAAGTTTGCTTTTGACCGATCGATGAGCGCCGGCAGGCCCCCAACGGCTTCGGCCCAGATCAGGGCGTCAAGGGCATCCTCCACCGCCAGCATCGACGGCGTGTTGATGGTCTCGCCGGCAAAGATGCCCTCGATCAGACGCCCGCCCTTGGTCATACGGAACAACTTCGGCATCGGCCAGGGCGGCGTATATTCTTCGAGTCGCGCGACCGCGCGCGGGCTGAGGATCAGCATGCCGTGCTGTGCCTCGCCGCCGAGGACTTTCTGCCACGAATAAGTCGTGACATCGAGACGGTCCCACGGCAGATCCCAGGCAAAGACCGCCGACGTCGCGTCGCAGAGGGTTAGCCCCTCGCGATCGGCGCCAATCCAGTCGCCGTCGGGGACCGCGACGCCGGACGTGGTGCCATTCCACGTAAACACGACATCCCGGCTTGCGTCGACGCGCGTGAGGTCCGGCAGATGGCCATAATCGGCATCGATCACCCGCACGTCGTCGAGTTTGAGCTGTTTGACAATGTCGGTAACCCACCCTTTGCCGAAGCTCTCCCACGCGAGGACGTCGATGCCGCGGGGTCCGAGAAGCGACCACATCGCCATCTCGACGGCGCCGGTGTCCGATGCCGGAACGATACCGATCCGGTAATCGTCGGGCACGCCGAGCAGCACGCGGGAACGGTCGATGACGTCCTTAAGCTTGCGCTTACCAGATTTTGAACGGTGAGAGCGGCCGAGGCACGCATGCGCTAGAGCGTCCAGCGTCCAGCCGGGACGTTTCGCGCATGGACCGGACGAAAATAAAGCATTGGCCGGCCGAACCGTCGGCCGTGTCGATACAGTCATGGTGTTCCCCCATCCTTGCAGATGGGTCGCGACCCGTTGGGAGGCCGTGGCCCACTGCGGCTTATAAGAACGAGACCGGCCGCGGTCAATGCTCTCTCTGGCGATCCCTCGCGCGACAATATGGCCATCCCGCCGCAGGAACAGGCGTCTCCCGAGCGGCCACCGACTAAGGAAGCGCCCCGCACGGGAGTGCCGGCGTGACACGGTTGGCTGCGCGTTGCGCTGAGATGCTATTTCGGGTATTCGTTAATAAAGGGAGAGCCAGGGATGGTTGCATGATGAAAGCACCACTAACCTCGGTCATGAACCGGCTGCGGACGTGGATAGGATCGCAGATCGCCACGGTGCCGGCGGACATTGAATGCTGCGAGTTCGACTGCGATAAACCAACCTGCTCGAACGAGGAAATCGAGGCGTGCGAGCGGCGGCGCAACTATGCAAAGGTGCGTTCCGCAGATGCAACCGGTCAACCGTCGCCCTCACCCCGTTCACCCCTGCCGCCGTCGCCGCCGGCATAGTCAGCGGCATCCATCCTTCCTCCGGCGGCGTTGTTAAGGGCCGCGGACAGACCAACCGTTCTGGAGTGGCCGCGTGACTCGTCTATCCGTCCCCAAGGATCGAATTCGGATTGTCCTGTTCGAGGGGATACACGCCTCGGCGGTGGACACCTTTCGCGCCAACGGCTACTCCAACATCTCCAGCGTTGCCGCGTCGCCGGATGCCGATACGCTGTCGGTACTGGCAGGCGATGCCCACATCATTGGCATACGCTCGCGCACCGACCTGAACGCCACCGCTCTTGCCCACTTGCAGCGGCTGTTGTGCGTCGGCTGTTTCTGCATCGGCACCAACCAGGTCGACCTCCTTGATGCCGAGCGGCGGGGCGTCCCCGTTTTCAACGCGCCGCATTCCAATACCCGGTCCGTCGCCGAACTGGTCATCGGCGAGATGATCATGCTGATGCGTCGAATCCCGGAAAAATCAGCCCTCGTGCAGGCGGGACAATGGCAAAAATCGGCCACCGGCGCGCATGAGATCCGCGGCAAGACCATAGGCATCGTCGGCTATGGACACATAGGCTCGCAAGTGTCGGTTCTGGCCGAAGCGCTTGGCATGCGGGTACTTTTCGTCGACATCCTCAATGTTCTAGCGCTCGGCAATGCTGAAACCTCTCACTCTCTCGACGCGCTTCTCGCGGCATCGGATGTCGTCAGTCTGCATGTGCCGAGCACGCCCGCGACGCGCAGCATGATCGGCGAGGCAGAGCTTGGGCGAATGCGGCCGGGTTCCGTGCTCATCAACGCCGCCCGCGGCGACGTGGTCGATGTGGAGGCGCTGGCGAAGGCGATCGGCAGCGGCCACATCGGGGGCGCGGCGGTTGACGTGTTCCCGAGCGAGCCTGGTGCCATAGGCAATGAGAGGTTCACGACGCCGCTGCACGGGTTGCCCAATGTCATCCTGACGCCGCACGTCGGAGGCTCGACAGAAGAAGCGCAGGAGAGCATCGGGCGTGAAGTGGCGACCAAGATCGTCCGCTATTCGGATACCGGGGCAACCGTCGGCGCAGTGAATTTTCCCGAAGTACAACTGCCGGTTCAGCACCAAGCCACGCGTTTTCTGCATGTCCATAAAAACGTCCCCGGCGTCATTGCCCACATCAACGACGTCTTCTCCAGCCGCGGCCTCAACATCGCCGCCCAGTATCTGCGCACTGACACCGAAATCGGCTACGTCGTCAGCGATATCGATGCTCGGATTGCCGAAGGCGCCGGCGTCCGGCGGGCTCTCGAAGCCGTCGAGGGAACGCTGCGGGTGCGGTTTCTCTATTAAATCCGTCCGGCCGTTGCCAACCATAACAAGCGGTCTCGCCGATGGACTTAAGTCTCGCGTCCCTGCTTGAGCTTTTCGTAGCGAACCGTCATCGTCGCGAGCTTGTCGCTGAGCATCCGCATGACGCCGAGTGAGGCATCCGCGTCACCGGTCACCGCCTTGATAAACACGTCGGCCTCAATCTTGATCACCTGAACCGACCCGACGGCGCGAATGGTTGCGGATCGCGGCGCGTTGCGGAACACCCCCATCTCGCCCACGATGTCGTCCCGTCCCATGCGCGCGACCACCACCTCCTCACCTTCCTGAACCACAATGACATCCACGCAACCCTCCTGGATGACGTAGACGCTGTCGCTCACGGCATCCTGCAGGAACAGATTTTCGCCGTCGTGAAAGGACAGGTAGCTTGATGAGAAAGCGAGAAGCTTTCTGGTTGATGTACCGAGCTGTGAAAACAAGGGAATGGCGCCGAGGGCGGCGACAGTTTCCGCGTATTGCATGGCGTCCTGTCCGTTTCCGAATGACCTTGTCAGCGCCGGGATCAGTCTGAAGCCGTCGGCGGCCGCTGAACCACCTCCGGCAGCCGGGTATCGTCGCCGTCGACCACCACGCGCCCGGCCTCGAAATGAAATATATGATCGAACGCTTCGATGTCGCTTGCGTCCGCCATCACCCAGATCTGTCCCTTGTCCGCAAACGCGGTGCGGAGCCGTTCGGTGATCGCCGCCTGGGATGCCGCGTCGAAGGTGCCCAGCGCCTGATTGAGGATCAAGAGCTGCGGGTTTTTGATCAACGTGCGGGCGAGCGCAATTTTCTGCCGCTGCGACGAGGACAATCGCTGGCCGCCGATGCCGACCTCGAAGTCGAGACCGAGTTCGACAATGGCACGTCGCAGACCCAATTCCTCAATGACCTCGCCAATCAGAATGCCGACCTCACGCTGGCTTTGCGGGCGGCCGTAGACGAGCTTGCCGAAAAGAATGTTGTCCTGAACGCTCGCGGCCGGGTTGAACGCATCCGCATCGAAGAAGGCGATGGAATCCTTCCGATCCGCCGGCAATTTCTCGGCGAAGATGCGCCGGGCTTCGACCAACCGCGCCCCGAAAGCGTCATCATAGATGCCGAGCCGGTGGCGGGCGGTGATCAGCTTGAACGGCAGCGACAGGAGAAGGCGGCGGTCGTTCTCGTCGGCCCGGCCGATGCCGACGGCATCGATCCGCCGGATGACCGCCTGGTACTCGGGCAAGACATCGGCGCCAATAAAACTGAATCGTTCATAGAACGGATGACCCGTCGGCAGGTCATGAAATAGATCAACCATGATCTTAGCGACCTGCAGTCCGACCGCGGCAAACTCGTCGAGCAATCCAACCTCATCGAGGACCGATCGCACGTACGGGTCATCGCCGATGTGGTCGATATCGAACACTGGGCCGACCGGCATTCCGAACAAAAGGTTCTCCGCCACCGACATGTTCTGATTGTACCGCTCGCGGTCGAATGGCTCGACGAGATCGGTGTAGCGAGAGTCACGCAGACGGGCGTGAAGCATGCCGCGCGCCGAGAGGACCGAGGCGGCAAGATCGGGCCGCGCTGTGACTTCGACCGTGCCGTTCAAACCAAACGCAAACAGCTCAGGCTCCATATCGACCGTCTGCATGATCGAAATCACCCGCTCGACCAGGTCGTCCGCGTCAGACGCGGCAGCCGCTTCGTAATCCGTCCAGTCATCGTCGATGTCGCTGATCGTATTGCCCGAGCGCTCAGCCTCGTTGATGTAGCGTTGGCGTGCCGCATCTCCGGCGACAGCTTGATGCCGCGGCTGGTGCCTCAGCCCATAAAGGACATTGTCGCGGACCGAGCCGTTGAACAGATGCCCGTTCGGGCCAATGAACCCAATGCGTTGACCCGTGACCGCCTCAGGCAGGCGCGACAGGTTGGCGTCGCCGATAAGGACACTGCCGGAAGTCGGGCGTGTCAGCCTCGCCACGACCGAAGCGGCGCTGTCGGCGCCTGAACCGCTGCCGCCAACGAACGCGACTTTGTTGTCAAGATCGAACGCAAAGCCGGCACCATCGAGAAGCTTCACGCCGCCGTCGTCCTGCAGCATGAGGTTCGTTGCCACGACCTTTCCAGCCAGGGTTGGAACGGGGCCGTCCGGTTTTTTTTGCAGGTCCTCATCGAGCATTTCCGGCGGATGAAACTGCTCAACCAATTGCTCATACTTGATACGGGAGTCTTCTTTCATCTGATACCAGGTCAGAAGCTCCTTCCATGGTGACGACAGGTCCTTGTACGCGGCGAGGACGGCGACAAGTGCACCGAAGGTCAGATCTCCGATGATGACAAGATATCCACCAATAGAGAAAAAGAAAAATGGCGTAACTTGAGCCAGAAAGTTATTAATAAATTTAATAAAGAACTTCTTTCTATAGATAGCAAAGCGGATATCGTAAATAGTACCGACCCAGCGAGCAAATTCTGCCCTGTGAAATTCCGAAGTGTCGTGGGCATGGATTTCTTCAATGCCCGATATTGCATCGCCAATGCGCTCCGACAGGCGCCGTACGGTCCGCACGCGCTGTTTCGCAAGGTTATTAACCTGCTTTTGCAGCTTTGGAATAACGTACATCTGCACCGGATACAGCGCAATGGCGGCAAGCCCGAGGACAGGATCCTGAACGAACATAAAAAACAAAATTGTCAACAACGTGCCGCCTTGAAAAACCGGCAGGGCCACAGCATCGCCAATAAAACCACCGAGTGGTTCGACCTCAGAGGTAATCATGGCGATCACCTCACCTTGCGACGTTCGTCGAAACTGGCCGACGGGAAATCTCAAAGTCCGGTCGAACAATGTAAAGCGGAGCCTGCGCAGCATCCTTTCGCCGACTACACCCTTAAATACGTTAATATAATACTTGAATATGCCATTGATGGCGACAAGAAACAAGAATATTGCGCATAGCACTAATAAGTATTGAACTTGATTCAGCTCAAATGCAAGTATTTGCTTTGGAAAATCCTGCGAACCGATTGCTTTGTTGACAATTAATTTTGGCAACTCAAGACTGTAGTACAGAAACGGAAACGATATGATCGTAAAGACGACCAAAAGTACCTGCTGTTTGCCGCTGTATTTGAAGATGTACTTAAAAATGGACGGTTCCATGACCGCTTGCTCATGGGCCGGTGACGGCCGTTGACGACAATGAAAAACAATCAGCGAGCCGCGTGGCTACGACCTTGCACTCCCAACGGATTTTGCCGATTAATGCGCGAACGGCCTCGTTTTGCAATCATCGGCCGTCGGCGGCAGGGGAACCGAGCCCGAGACTGGGGCAGGCTCGGTACGGGCGATCATGAGCAGTAGCCGACAGCGTTATCGAATTCTCATCTACAGCCACGATTCCTTTGGCCTCGGTCATTTGCGGCGCTGTCGCACGATCGCGCACGCAATTGTCGACCACCGGCCCGACGTGTCCGTGCTGATCCTGTCCGGCTCGCCGATCATTGGTAGTTTCGGATTTTCCCATCGCGTCGATTTTGTTCGTATTCCTGGTGTAATCAAGCTTCAGGACGGCGATTACACGTCGCTCAGCCTCGACATCGGCGTCGAGGCGATCATGTCGATGCGCGGCAACATCATCCGGCACACCGCGGATGCCTTTCGGCCGGACCTGTTCATCGTCGATAAGGAACCTCTGGGGCTGCGTGGTGAGGTCCGGGACACCCTGATGATGCTAAAGGCGCGCGGCGTTCCCCGCGTCCTCGGACTGCGCGACATCATGGACGAACCGGAACAGCTGGCCGAGGAATGGAAGCGCAAGAACGCCGCCGCCGCTCTTCGCGACCTTTATGATCAAATCTGGGTCTACGGGCTTCCCGACATCTGCAATCCTCTCGACGGCATTCCGTTGCCGCAGACGGTCACCGACAACGTTACCTACACCGGATACCTGCGGCGCTCCACCGCCACGCTCAGCACGTGTCCTCTCCCCGCCACCGGCGACGAGCCGTATCTCCTCGTCACGACGGGCGGCGGCGGTGATGGGGCGTCGCTCGTCGATTGCGTCCTCAGTGCCTATGAGCACGATCCCGCCATCCCGTATAAGGCACTGCTGGTCCTCGGGCCGTTCATGCGGTCGGCGTTGCAGGCCGAGTTCATGGAACGTGTCGGACGCCTGCGCCAGATTGAGGCGATTACCTTCGAGGCAAACCTGGAGAACCTCATGGCGTCCGCCGTCGGCGTCGTCGCCATGGGCGGATACAACACGTTCTGCGAAATCCTCTCATTCGACAAACCGGCACTGATCGTCCCACGCCGAACACCCCGGCTCGAACAGTTCATCCGCGCCTCACGGGCGGAAGCACTGGGTCTCGTCCGCATGGTGCCGCCCGACCGCGAGCGGGATCCGGCACACATGGCGGCCATGCTCCGGGCACTCCCACAACAACCGCCACCGTCAACGGCGCCGATGCCCGGCCTGCTCGACGGGCTTTCGGTGATCGGCGAGCGCGTCGATGGCTGCCTCGCCGTACCCCGACCGGCCGAAACCCCGCTGCCCCGTCGCGCCACGATTGCGATGACGTGAAGCCGGTCCGTGACTTCCGTCATCGCCGTTGTCCTGAAAGGCTATCCGCGCCTCTCCGAAACGTTCATCGCTCATGAACTGCGGGCGCTTGAGCAGGCAGGCGCACGGCTTCGCCTGTTTTCGTTGCGACGGCCGACCGATCCCAGCATTCATCCGGTGCACCGGGAGATTGTCGCCCCGGTGGTTTACCTGCCGGAATACCTGCACGACGAACCCCGCCGGGTTTTTCGCGCGTGGCATGCGCTCCGCTACCGGCCGGGCTACCGATCGGCTCGGAGAATATGGCTCAAGGACCTCCATCGCGATCCGGGACGGAACCGCTGGCGTCGTTTCGGGCAGGCGCTCGTTCTTGCGCATGAGTTGCCCGCCGACGTGACGTGGCTGCACGCTCATTTCCTGCACACGCCGGCATCGGTAACCCGCTATGCATCGATCCTGACCGGCCTGCCGTGGAGTGTCTCTGCGCACGCCAAGGATGTCTGGACCATTCCCGACTGGGAAAAGCGCGAAAAGCTTGCCGACTGCCACTGGCTCGCCGCTTGCACGGACGTCAGCGCCCGCCATCTGGCGGCGTTGGCACCCTGTCCAGACCGGGTGCGCCGTGTGTATCACGGCCTCGATCCGGCGCGCTTTCCGCCGCCGGCAGCCACCAGGCCCCTGAAGGACGGCAGTGATCCCCGATCGCCGGTGGTCGTGCTGTCGGTCGGCCGGGCGGTGGAGAAGAAGGGCTACACTGACCTCCTTGACGCTCTGGCCCGATTGCCGACGACGCTCAACTGGCGATTCGCGCACATCGGCGGCGGGGTTCTTCTCGACTCGCTCAAGCGGCAAGCCGAAAGCCTCGGTCTCTTGTCGCGGGTGTCGTGGCACGCCGAACAGCCGCAGGAGCGCGTTCTCGCCGCCTACCGTCAGGCTGACCTTTTCGTACTGGCGTGCCGCATCGCCGCCGACGGCGACCGGGATGGCTTGCCCAACGTTCTGATGGAAGCGCAGAGCCAGGGTCTGGCGTGCGTGTCGACACAGGTGTCGGCGGTGCCGGAGCTGATCATTGACGGCGAAACCGGCCTTCTGGTGCCGCCGGAAGACGCCGCGACGCTGTCGGCCGCGCTCGAACGGTTGATCAGCGACCCGGAGTTGCGCGCGCGCCTCGGACGAAACGGCCAGGAGCGGGTGAAAACGAGCTTTTCGTTTGCCGACGGCGTATCGCTTCTGGTTCAGCAGTTTTCTAACTCGGCAACGCCAGGACGAGCAAGATGCGGATCGCCTTCTACGCACCGATGAAGCCCCCCGGCCATCCGCTGCCATCCGGTGATCGCCAGATGGCGCGGCATTTCCTCGCCGCGCTCGGCCAGGGAGGCAGCGCGGTCGACGTCATCAGCACGTTCCGCTCGTACGATGGGAAAGGTGACCCGAAACGTCAGGACCGCATTCGCGTCCTCGGTCGGCGGCTCGCCGATCGCATCGCCGGCCGGCATGAGCGCCGGCCGCAACGGGAGCAGCCCGATGCGTGGTTTACCTATCATCTCTATCACAAGGCGCCCGACTGGCTTGGGCCGACGGTTGCAGACCGCCTGTCCGTGCCCTACGTGGTTGCCGAAGCCTCGCACGCGCCGAAGCAGCTACACGGTCCATGGGCAGGGAACTGCAAAGCGGCTGCCGCCGCCATCACCCGCGCCGATCTGGTCATTGGGCTCAATCCGGGCGATGCCGCGTGCGTCCGGCCCCTCCTGGCAAACGCCGATTGCTGGCTCCCGCTCTCGCCGTTTATCGATACGCGGCCGTACGATGCCGCCCGATCGGACCGGGCGCGGAACCGGCACGCGTTGCGCTCCCAATACGGGCTTGGCGGCGATGAACCGGTCCTGCTCACGGTTGCGATGATGCGGCCGGGCGACAAGCTGCACTCCTATCGCCATCTCGCTGACAGCCTGAAGCACCTTCTCGACCGGCCCTGGCGCCTTTTTGTTGCCGGCGACGGACCGGCACGCAGCGAGGTACTCGCTGCGCTGGAGCCCCTCGGCAACCGGCTGATCGACCTCGGCCGACAGGGCGACGATACGCTTCCCGGCATTTACACGGGCGCCGACCTGTTCGTCTGGCCCGCCGTCAACGAAGCGTTCGGCGTTTCCCTCATGGAAGCCCAGGCGGCCGGCGTGCCGGTGATCGCAATGGCGAACGACGGCGTCGCCGGGATTGTCGAGAACGGTCGTACGGGACTTCTTGTCGCCAGAGATGACACGCGCGCCTTCGCGGGCGCCGTGCGGGAACTGCTTGACGACGGACCGCGGCGGCGTGCACTGGCAACGGCCGCGCATCGGCGGGCCGGCCGTCACCACAGCATCGGCGCCGCGGCGGCGGTGCTCGCACCGGCATTGGCGCGACTGGTATCAGTGGGGAGAGCGGACCGATGAGCGGTCGAGTCATGTTCTACGTTCAAAGCCTGCTCGGTATCGGTCATCTCAAGCGCGCGTCCAACATCGCCCGCGCCATGGCGGCGGCGCGCCTCGATGTGACGGTCGTGCTGGGCGGGGCTTGCGTACCGGGAGTGAATTTCGATGGCTGCGGCCGGGTGCTGCTGCCGCCCGTCCGCGCCCGCGACGAAACGTTCAGCGTCCTGATCGACGAAAACGACGCGCCCATCGACGATGCCTGGCGGGACCGGCGCCAGGCGCGCCTCTTGGCCGAATTCGAGACCATCCGCCCCGATGTGCTTCTTATCGAACAGTTCCCCTTCGGTCGCCGGCAGTTTCGCTTTGAGTTGCTTCCGCTTCTTCGGCGCGCCAGGACACTGCCGCGCCGGCCACGCATCGTCTCCTCGGTGCGCGACATCCTCGTTCCGAAGGCCGATCCGCGCAAAAACGCCGACATGATCGCCGCCGCCCGAGCGTGGTTCGACAGTGTACTGGTTCACGGCGATCGTGCCTTTCTGCCCCTGGACGCTTCATTTCCCGCCGTAGCCACCATCGCCGACCGGCTCATCTACACCGGGTACGTCGTTGACCCGACCGACATCGACAGGGTGGCCCGCGACCGCGAGGACGGCCGCGGTGAAGTCATTGTTTCGGCCGGCGGTGGAGCCGTCGCCGAGCCCCTTCTGCGGACCGCCCTCGCCGCCCGGCCGCTGTCGCGCCTGGCCGAGCACCCATGGCGTCTGGTCACCGGCGTCCATCTTCCCGACGCCGTCTTTGACGCGATCGCCTGGAACGCGCCCCCGGGCGCGATCGTCGAGCGCTGGCGCAACGACGTGACGGTGCTGATGCACAACGCAATTCTGTCCATCTCACAAGGCGGCTACAATACCGTCATGGACGTTCTGACAACCCGCGCGCGGGCCATCATCGTCCCGTTTGCCGCGGGTAACGAGACGGAACAGACCCTGCGCGCGCGGGCACTTGCCGCTGAGGGGGCGGTATCGATTGTCGAAGCCGGCGATCTATCACCGCAACGCCTTGCCGAAGTGATTGACTGGACGCTGGAAACTGCGCCAACGTTCCCCGCCGTTGACCTCTCCGGTGCGGAATCCACGGCACGGATCGTCGCCGGCATGTGCGGCAGCGCGATGACCGCCCGGATGACCGATTGAGACTGGCATGGGAAGCTGGGACGACCTTTGGAGCGAACTCGACCTGTGGCGGGATATCGGCGGCGGCGCCACCTTCTGGTGGCGCGACGATGATGCCGTCATTGTAACGCCGCCGCTCGAAGGCCTTCTGGCGCTTGGCACGCGGACGGGGACGCCGCTGGCGCTCGCCGTCATTCCCCGCGATCTGAACGGCACCCTAGCGGAACGTCTCGCCGACGAGCCGGCCGTCGCCGTGCTTCAGCATGGCTGGGCGCACGCCAACCACGCGCCCGATGACGGCCGGGCAGAGGAATACGGGCCCGACCGCCCGATGGCCGAGCGCATCGATGAATTGGCGGCTGGATGGCATCGGCTTCAGCCGTTCGCCCGCCCTCTGCCGGTGCTGGTGGCGCCGTGGAACAGGATGGACCCCGACCTTATCTCCTATCTGCCGCAAGCCGGATTGACCGGCGTATCGGTCCTCGGCCCGCGTCCGTCGGCGGAGATCGCGCCTGGCGTACGCTGCTGCAACGTCCATGTCGACATCATGGACTGGCAGGGAACCGGCGGCTTCGTCGGCGACGCGGCGGCGCTTCAGCAGATCATCGATCACCTCGTCATGCGGCGGAGCGGCGCCTGCGCCGTTGATGAGCCGACCGGCCTGATGACCCACCATCAGTATCATGACGACGGATGCTGGCGCTTCATCGAGACGCTGCTGGCGGAGACCGGCCGCCATCCGGCCGTTCGATGGCTCGATCCCGAACGCGCGTTCTGGCCATGACCGCGTGTGTCTACCCTCCGGCCGCCGTCCTCGCCGATTACGCCCGATCTGGGTCGGGTATCGCCATCGCCGCCGCGCCGCTTGTCTTTGCCGACCCGGCTCTGCCGGTAATGGTCCTTCTGAGCGCCATCGTTTTCATCTTCGCGCTCGAACTGGTGCGCGCCGTTCGCCGACAATGGACCAAGGTAGTCATTGATGACGTTGGCTTGATCGCGACCGGTGCCACGCATCGCCGCCTGCGGTGGGCCGACCTGCGCCGGCTCACGCTCGCGTATTATTCCACCCGTCGCGACGGCTCCAACGGCTGGCTTCGCCTTACCCTCGCCGACACGCATGGGAGGATGTCGATCGACTCCCGCATTCGCGGCTTTGATGGCATCGTCTCCCGCGCCGTCGACGCCGCGCGGATGAACCGGCTTGCCATCGACCCGGCGACGCTCTCGAACCTGTCCGGCATCGGCTTGTCCATCACCGTCGCGCCACATCGAAACGACGCCCGATGACCAATCTTCTGAAGGTGCACGATCTCGCCGTCGAGTTCACCACCGCGGCCGGTACTGTGCGCGCCATCGATGGGGCAAGCTTCACGGTCCCATCCGGCGGCTCCGTGGCGCTGGTCGGCGAGTCTGGATCGGGCAAGTCGGTCACCGCCCAGGCCATCCTCGGCATCCTGCCGCGCAACGGCCGGGTCGTCGGCGGCGAGATCCTGTTTACCGACCGGACAATGAGCGGCGGCGGCCTTGATCTCGCCACCCTTCATCCCGACAGCGTTAGCTTTCGCCGCCTGCGCGGCAAACACATCTCGATGATCTTTCAGGAGCCGATGACGTCGTTGTCACCGGTGCATACGGTCGGTGACCAGGTTGGCGAGGCACTTGGCCTGCACGCGCCTATCGGGCGGAAGGAACTACGCGCAAGGACCATCGACATGCTGCGGCTGGTCGGCTTTCCAGATGCGGTGCGCGCCCACGACACCTATCCCTTCGAGCTGTCCGGCGGCCTTCGCCAGCGGGCGATGATCGCCATGGCGCTCATCTGCCGGCCTTCGCTGCTCATCGCCGACGAGCCGACGACCGCGCTCGACGTCACCATTCAGGCGCAGATCCTCAAGCTCATCGGCCAGCTCCGTCACGACCTCGGCATGGCGCTGCTGCTGATCACCCATGACCTGGGTGTCGTCGCAAACGTCGCCGAGGACGTGGTCGTCATGTATCAGGGCCGCATTATGGAAAGCGGACCCTTGCGGACGCTTTTCGAGAACCCCCAGCATCCCTATCTACAAGCGCTGCTGGGCGCCGTGCCCCATTTCGACATGCAACCGGGCGAGCGGCTTCGCCCTCTGCGTGACATCGAGCGCCGTCAAAGCGGCCGCTTCGCGGACGTCGCTCGCGAGCAGCCAACGATCGACCAGCCCGCGGATGGGCTGCCGCTTCTCGATGTGCGCAACCTCTCGAAGACCTTTACCATTCGCAAGGGCGCCAGCCCGTTCGCTTCTCCCGTCAATCGAAAGATCATCGCCGCCGATGACGTGAGCTTCCTTATCGAACGCGGAAGTTGTTTCGGTCTGGTCGGCGAAAGCGGCTGCGGCAAAACGACCGTCAGCAAAATCATCATGCGCGCCATCAAGGCGGACAGCGGGCAAGTGCTGTTCAATGACGGCTCAAGGCTGGTCGATCTGACGACCCTTTCCGAGCGCGACCTGGCGCTCTACCGCAAGCGCATCCAGTACGTTTTCCAGGACCCGTTCAGCTCGCTCAATCCTCGCATGACGGTGTTCGACATCCTGAGCGAACCCTTCCTGATCCACGGCATCGGCACCGCCGGCGAGCGGCGCGGCATGGTCAGCGAGTTGATGGAGATGGTGGGCCTCGACCCCCGCTACCTGCGCCGCTTTCCGCACAGCTTTTCCGGCGGCCAGCGGCAGCGGATCGGCATCGCGCGTGCCCTTGCGCTCAGGCCTGATCTCATCATCTGCGATGAGCCCGTGTCGGCACTGGACGTTTCCGTTCAGGCCCAGGTACTCAACCTGCTCAAGGACCTCCAGGCGGAACTGGGTCTGACCTACCTGTTTATCTCCCACAACTTGGCGGTCGTCGATTACATGGCCGACCGCATTGCCGTCATGTGCGCCGGTCGAATCGTCGAAACGGCGCCCAAAGATAAGTTGTTCGAAAATCCCGTTCATCCCTACACAAAAGCGTTGTTCGCGGCAGTGCCCTACGCCGATCCCGACCGCCAGCTCGATTTCACCGCACTGATGGATGGACGCGCGTCGGTGCCGGCAGCCTGGCCGCCCCCCTTCAACGACGACCGCCTTGGCGAGCCCGGGCTGGTCGAAGTTGCCCGCGACCACCTTGTGCGCGCCCACATGGTCCGCGCCGCCGATGCCGAGTTGGCGCCTTGATCGCCCCCCTCATCGCGGTTGTGATGCTCCTCGCCACCTGGCCGGCAAACGCCCAGCCGCCGGTTATGGAACCGCCCAGTCTCGCCGAGCGGGTCGCGTCCGGAGCACTGCCGCCCGTCGAGAAGCGGCTTCCGCGGCCGCCGCTCGTTGTCACCGCCAACCCGCCGGTGACCACGACCGGAAACTACGGCGGCGAGCTTCGCACCCTGGCGACCAAGCAGCGCGACACGCGTCTGATGGTTGTGTTCGGCTATGCGCGCCTGGTCGCCTATGATACCGAGTGGCGTCTGGCCGCGGACATTCTGAAGGACGTTATCGTCGAGGAAGGGCGGATCTTTACTCTGCACATTCGCCCCGGCCACCGATGGTCGGACGGACGTCCGTTCACGGCGGAAGATTTTCGATTCTACTGGGAAGATATCGCCAATAATCCAGACCTATCGCCGGGAGGGCCCGAACGATTCCTGCTGGTCGACGGCAAACCGCCGGTCTTTGACGTCATTGACGCGTGGACGGTTCGGTATAGCTGGGACAAACCCAATCCGTTTTTTCTTCCCGCCCTTGCCGGCGCGCGGCCAGAGTACATTTATGTGCCCTCCCATTATCTTCGGGCGATGCACAAAGACCATGCCGATCCTTCCGACCTCCGGCGGCTGGTCTCGGCGAGCGGCCAGCGTGATTGGGTCTCCCTGTTTCTCGATTCCAGCAATCAGTACAGGAACGACAATCCGCAACTGCCGTCGCTACAGCCTTGGGTGCTCAAGACACCGCCGCCGTCCAGCCGCTACATCTTCGAGCGCAACCCCTACTTTCATCGCGTCGACGAGAACGGCCTGCAGCTGCCCTACATCGATACGGTTGCCATGACGCTGGCCAGTCCCGGCCTGATTCCCGCCAAGACGGCCGCCGGCGAGGCCGATTTGCAGGCGCGCGGCATCGGCTTCGAAAACTATACCATCCTCAAGCAGGGCTCCAAACGGAACGACTTTCGCGTCTACCTCTGGAAAACGGCGCGTGGTTCGCAACTGGTGCTGATGCCGAACCTGACCGTGAACGACCCAGCGTGGCGCGCCGTGTTTCGCGACCCGCGCTTCCGGCGCGCACTCTCCATCGCCGTCAACCGCCCTGAGATCAATCACGTCATCTTTTACGGCCTGGCGCGGGAGGGAAATGACACAGTGCTTCCCGAAAGCCCGCTGTTCGAGCCCGAATACGAGACCCTGTGGGCCGATTACGACCCTCCACTAGCAAATGCACTGCTTGATGACATGGGCCTGCACCGCACATCCGCGGGCGCTCTGCGCCGACTGCCCGATGGGCGGACGGTCGAGATCATCGTCGAGACCGCCGGCGAGGATCCGAACGAAGTGGCGATCCTGCAGCTTGTCCGCGATAGCTGGCAGAAGATCGGCGTCAAGCTGCTGGTCAAGACGACGCAGCGCGAGGTTCTGCGCAATCGGGTGTTCGCCGGTGCGACGCTTATGTCGGTGTGGACGGGCCTTGAAAACGCGCTGCCGACGGCCGACACGCCGCCGAATGAACTGGCGCCGACAAGCCAGCAACAGCTGTATTGGCCAAAGTGGGGACAGTATTTCGAAACCAGCGGCCGGGCGGGCGATCCCATCGATGACCCGGCGGCCAATGAATTGATGACCCTCTATAAACGATGGCTCGACATCATCGACACGGACGAGCGGAGCGTCATCTGGCACGACATGCTGCGGATCCGGGCGGAAAACGTGTTCACCATCGGAACGGTGCGCGGCGTTCCGCAACCCGTCGTCGTCAACAATCGGCTGCGCAACGTACCCGTGGATGGCGTGTACAACTGGGAGCCCGGCGCGCAGATCGGCGTCTATCGGCCGGATTTTTTCTGGTTCGACAAAGCGGATGGGACCGGAGGACACTAGGCAGGGCGCAATGGTGCACTTCCTGGCACGACGACTTCTGACGATGATCCTGACGCTGCTGGTGATCAGCGCGCTTGTGTTCGTCATTATTCAGCTTCCACCGGGCGACTATCTGTCAACCTATATCGCCGAGCTTGAAAGCCAGGGAGAAGGGATTGCACAAGAAAAAATTGACTTCCTCCGCGAACGTTACGGGCTGGATCAGCCACTTATCCAGCAATATGCGCAGTGGGTTCTGGGTCTTATCCAAGGTGACCTTGGTTATTCTTTTGAATACAATCGTCCTGTCGCGGAAGTGGTCGGTGATCGCTTATGGCTTACTATAGTTCTTAACGTCACGACTGTTATTTTTATTTATATCGTATCGTTCCCTATTGGAATCTATTCAGCAACACACCAATACAGTTGGGGCGATTATGGTTTGACGTTTTTGGGTCTTCTCGGCCTTGCCACGCCAAATTTTTTACTCGCCTTGATCCTCATGTTTCTGTCCAATGTTTATTTCGGCACGTCCATTGGGACGCTCATGGCGCCGGAATATATCAATGCTCCGTGGTCCTGGGGCAAGGTGCTCTCCGTCCTCGAACACCTGTGGGTGCCGGTGTTCGTGATCGGCACCGCCGGCACGGCCGGCATGATCCGCCGCCTGCGCGCCAATCTCCTCGACGAGTTGCAGAAGCATTACGTCACCACGGGGAAAGCCAAGGGACTGCGCCCCGGTAAACTGCTCCGCAAATACCCACTGCGGATGGCGCTCAATCCGTTCATCGCCGATATCGGCAACCTGTTGCCGCAGGTCGTATCCGGCTCGGTCATCGTCTCGGCGGTGATGTCGCTGCAAACCACCGGCCCGCTCCTCCTCGCCGCCTTGCAGAGCCAGGACATGTATCTGGCCGGGTCGTTCCTGATGTTCCTCGCTCTGCTCACCGTCGTCGGCATGTTTTTGTCGGATCTGTTGCTGGCGGCCCTCGATCCGCGCATCCGGCTGGAAGGCAGCCAGGTTCGATGAGCCGAACCACGGAGCATTACGTCGACGACCGGCCGTTCGATGTCGAGGCGACCGAGACGCTGACCCCGGAACAGGAGCGGTATTTTCTCGCCCCGCAATGGAAGCTGATCTGGTGGCGGTTCAGGCGCCACCGCATCGCCGTTATCTCTGCCGTCGTGCTGGCGATGATGTATCTCTCGATCACCGTCGTTGAAGTGCTCGTTCCCTACAATCTCGAGACGCGCGACATCAGCCATATCTACGCACCGCCGCAGGCGGTCCGGTTGTTCCACGAGGGACGATTCGTCGGGCCGTTCGTCTATGGTCTCGACTATCATCTCAACATGGACACGCTGCGTCGCGAATACGTCGCCGACAGAACGCGCGTGCAGAAGCTTCGATTCCTGTGTCTCGGTGATCCGTACAAAATGTGGGGCCTGATCCCCGGCCGCTTTCACGTGTTCTGCCCTGCCGAAGACGGCACCTTATTTTTGCTCGGCACCGACCGGCTGGGGCGCGACATGCTGTCCAGGTTGGTTTACGGCGCGCGTATATCTCTCACGGTCGGCCTGATCGGCATTGCGTTCAGCTTTGTCCTCGGCATCACAATCGGCGGCGCCGCCGGGTACTTCGGCGGCTGGGTCGACAACATCGTGCAGCGGATCATCGAGATCCTGCGTTCCCTGCCCGAACTGCCGCTGTGGATGGCGCTGTCGGCGGCGTTGCCGGTGTCCTGGAGCCCCATCCTGGTCTATTTCGGCATCACCCTAATTCTCGGCCTGCTCGACTGGCCGGGTCTGGCGCGGGCGGTACGCTCGAAGCTGTTGGCGCTGCGGGAAGAAGATTTCTGCACCGCCGCACGCCTCATGGGCGCCTCGCCGTCGCGGATCATCGGCCGGCACTTGTTGCCCAACTTTATGAGTCACCTGATCGCGTCGGCGACGCTCTCCATCCCGGCGATGATTCTGGGCGAGACCGCCTTGAGCTTCCTCGGGCTTGGCCTGAGACCGCCGATCACCAGTTGGGGCGTGCTTCTCATCGAAGCGCAGAACATCGAATCCGTCGCGCTCTATCCGTGGCTGCTGATGCCGATCGTTCCGGTGGTGATCACCGTGCTGGCGTTCAATTTTATGGGCGACGGGCTGCGCGACGCCGCCGACCCCTACTCCTGATCGCCGTCACAACGGCTAAGCCAGAGGCTGGATTCGACGGCGCCCGGCACCAAGGGCAGGCGCGCGACAACGGAACGCGCCAGGCGTTCGCGCAACGCCGAGAGAGCGAACCGGCTCGACCAGCGGATACGCCATCCGCCACCTTGCAACAATGCGGCGACGGCAAGCTGCTCGTTATAGCCACGCCATGCCCAATCCGCCGGGTAGTCCTCGGGCAGGAAGATGTCGTGGATGTGAACGAGCACCCCCGCCGGCAACCGCGGCAAAACCCTATTGATGAGATAGTCGACGTCTGTCCCTGGCATCAAAACATGACTTGAGTCGATGCTCAGCACATCGCCCGCGCCGAGGGCTTCAAACACATCCAGTCCGCCCCCCTGAACCACCCATGGCATCATCGTCCGCGCAAGAGTGGTGATGTCCGCCCGGGGCTGGGGATCGATGGCTGTCAACTGCAGCGAATATCCCGCGTCCGCCGCGGCCCGGGCAAAAAAGCGGGTCGAGTGACCCGATCCTACTTCAATCAGCCGTGCCGGCCTGTGACGGCGGATGATCGTATAGGCGACCGCGGCATCGAGACGGGGAAACCAGTCCTGCTGCCAACGGGGGGCCGGCGGCGGGTCGCGGCCGATTTCGAGCAGCGACGGGCCGAATTCATCCACGTCATCGATAACGTGCTCAAGGTCCGGCTGCACCTTCCGCAGAAGAACATCGACCGAGTCGTAGCGTGGCCGCCTTCCGGGCGCACCGGCGTCATTGGCGTATCGATGCGGAATGAAGAAACCCCTGGGCCTGCCGAATAGGGTCTGCAGGCCAAGGAGCAACCGCCGTCGTCCTACGCGCGAAAACAGCGCTGGGGGCACGGCACCTCGCTCATTCCATGGATCGATTGGCCCGTGACCGCATGTCGCGAACATCGGTTAATGTCGCCTCGACCAGATCGAGCAGAAAGCCCCGCGGTCCGAGATCGGCGACCAGATAGCGGATGGTGTCCAGTCTCGCCTCAATGTCACTGAGCGAAACAGCCTTCGAGGACAGGAACCGATGCTGAAGATCGGCAAGCCGGCATTCCAGGTTTGCGACGTTACCCTCCCCGGCGGTGCCAAGCGCACCGACCGCCCGGGTCAGCTCGCGGGCGGTCTCGGCAAGGTTACCCCGGGCCGGAATGTGATCACGCATCGGGTCGTCATCACTCATCTCGCGGCTGTCCGAATGTAGCGAGGCGTCGGAAGTGCTTCGCGAGCATCAGACCCTGGCGCTGGTATGACGAGCCGATGCCGACGCCGTACAGTTTGTCGGGCGTCGCCGTCAGCCGCTCGTATACCAGCCGCCCAACCAGTTGCCCGTCGCGAAGCACAAAGGGCACTTCGAACGAGCGGATTTCCAGCACCGCCTTGGAACCGGACCCGCCGGAATCGGCAAAGCCGAAACCGGGATCGAAAAAACCGGCGTAGTGAACTCGAAACTCCCCGACGCGGGTATCGTACGGGCGCATCTCGGCCGCGTGATCGGGGGGGACGGTCACCGCCTCCCTTGATGCCAGGATGTAAAAATCGCCCGGATTGAGGATGAGATCGCCACCTTTGTCGGCATACACCGGCTCCCAGAAATCGGCGGCGTCGTAGTGGTCGACGCGTGAAAGGTCGATCAAGGCGGCATGCTGGCGCGCCCGCCAGCCCACCGGCTGCGTGCCGCTGGCGGAAAAATCGACGGTTACCGCGACACCCTCATCGATATCGGCATCCGCCAGCCCAGCGTCGACGAGGCCGACGGAACGGTGCAGGCGACGCATTGCCCGGTCGCTCGGCTGGGGGCTTCCCCGCCGCAACCTGAGCTGGTTGAGGCGGTCGCCCCGGCGAACGACGATGGAGAAGGTCCGCGGGCTGATCTCGGCATACAACGGACCCCGGTAGCCCGCCGCGACCTGGTCGAACACCGGGCCGTAGTCGGTGATCAGGCGCGTGAACACGTCGAGGCGCCCGATCGAACTTTTCGGGTTGGCGATGCCGGCGATGCGACTCTTGAGATGAACGCTCTCCAGCAGCGGGACGATATAGACGCATCCCTTCTCCAGAACCGCGCCGTCGTCGAGCGCAATGCGGTGCATGGCGAACCCGTCCAGGCGCTCGGCGACGCTTGCCTCTGGCCCGGGCAAGAAACTGGCACGCACCCGATAGGCGTCAGCGCCCAGACGAAGATCGAGACTCGCCGGCTGGATCTGGTCCTCGCCGATGTCGACGTCAGCGTGAATCTCACGACTCGATAGGAGCGTGCGGATTTCCTGAGACGGCAGAAGCCCGGTCGTCCGGCCGAGAGGGCTGGTGTCCCCCCCCTCATCGGCTTCGGGAAATAACGTGTCTTTCTGCTCCCTGCCGCTCACGCTTTCCTCCCAAGCACCTGCATTCACAACAGCGCGTGGTAACAGCGTCCAATGCCGACGGCAACAGGGCGTCGCCGCAGCGGCGAAACGACCTTTGCCGGTGTGCGCCGGGGCAGTAGTATGCCGTGCAATCGCAGGTAAGTCGCGATTCTGGCGATGGGGAGAAGCATGAGCGTCGAAGCGCGGACCAAGCGGGTCACCGTGCCGCAGATCAGGGCAATGAAGGGCGACACGCCGATCGTCTGCCTGACCGCGTACACGTCGTTGACCGCCGTCCTGCTCGATGAGAACGTCGACCTGCTGCTCGTCGGCGATTCCCTCGGCATGGTGCTGTACGGCATGGACAGCACGCTCGGCGTCACCCTCGACATGATGATCGCCCACGGCCAGGCGGTCATGCGCGGCTCCAAACGGGCCTGCGTGATTGTCGATCTGCCGTTCGGGTCCTATCAGGAATCGAAGGAGAGCGCCTTTCGCAACGCGGCGCGCGTGATGAAGGAGGTCGGCTGCTCCGGCGTAAAGCTCGAGGGCGGCGTCGAAATGGCCGAAACGATCCGCTTCCTCGCCGAACGGGGCATTCCCGTGCTCGGGCACGTCGGCCTGCTGCCGCAGTCGGTTAACACAGCGGGCGGTTTCCGCTCCCTCGGTCGCGAGGAAAAGGAGGCGGCCGCGATCGTCGACGATGCGCTCGCCGTCGCCGACGCCGGCGCGTTCGCGATGGTGATCGAGGGCACGTTCGAACCCGTCGCCCGCCGCATCACCGAGGTGGTTCCCGTCCCCACCATCGGCATTGGCGCCTCGCCCGCTTGCGACGGTCAGATCCTGGTTACCGAGGACGTCGTCGGCCTGTTTTCGGACTTCAAGCCCAAGTTCGTCAAACGCTATGCGGAGCTTGGCGCCGGCATCGCCGATGCCGGGCGCGCCTATGCCGAGGAGGTGCGCGCCCGGCGCTTTCCCGGTCTTGAACATTGCTTCGGCACCCGGCCCGCAGTCCGCCAAGGGTCCGAGTAGGCGGCCAAAACACGCATCGGCCGGACGGAGACTATAGACATGACGAAGTCCGATCCGCCGATCGAGGTCGTCCGCAGCGTCGCGGATTTGCGCCTCCGGGTTGCCGAATGGCGTGCCGCCGGCGAGGTCATTGGCCTTGTTCCGACCATGGGCGCACTGCACGAAGGGCACCTGTCGCTGATCGAACGCGCGCTCGCCTACACGACGCGGTCGTGTGTCAGTATTTTCGTCAATCCGGCCCAGTTCGGCCCCTCGGAAGACTTTGCCATCTATCCACGCGACGAAGCGGGCGATCTGGCCAAGCTCGCCGGCGTTGGCGCGAACCTGGTATTCGCCCCGTCGGTGGACGCGATGTATCCGCCGGGCGCTGCCACGCTGGTCACCGTTCCCGGCCTCGGCGACGTTCTGGAGGGCGAGTTCCGGCCGGGATTCTTTTCCGGCGTCGCCACCGTAGTGGCCAAGCTGTTGATCCAGGTGCTGCCGGATGTGGCGCTGTTCGGGGAAAAGGACTATCAGCAGCTCCTCGTCATTCGCCGCATGGTAACGGACCTCCATCTGCCGATCCGCATTGAAAGCGCCCGAACGGTGCGGGAGAACGATGGCCTCGCCCTCTCGTCGCGCAACGCTTACCTGAGCGCCGACGAACGGGCCATCGCGCCGGCACTTTACAGGACCCTTTCCGAGGTTGCGGCGCGCATCGCCGGTGGCGCCAGTCCCCTCTCTGCCGCCGAACAGGGGGCAGTTCGGCTGAAGGAGGCAGGTTTTACGCAAGTCGATTACGTGACGGCGCGCGACGCGGCGACGCTCGAGCCCCTCTACGCATCGGGAACGCCGGGCCGGGTTCTCGCCGCCGCGCGCCTGGGCAAAACGCGGCTCATCGATAACGTACCGGTGCCGGCGTCAGGCGTCTGACCGGGTGTCGTAAGGACACGTGGCTCTATCCGCGTGACGGCGCCGGGTCGCGGTCCCAGGGAAAGTCGATCCACGTGTCCTGGTCCACCTCGCGCAGATACGTATCGACGAACGGACGGCCGGCGGGCTTGACGTAGAGCGTCGCGTAATGGGCCTCGGGCAGCATCCGGCGCGCCGCCTCCGCCGTTGTCCCGGAATCGGCGACATCGTCGATAAGGATCCAGCCGCGGCCGTCACCGACCGCATCGGGTGCGGCCTTGAGTATTTCCAGCTCCCCCTTGACCATGCCGTCGTAGCTGGCCAGGCAGATGGTTTCGACGACGCGAAGATCGAGAGCCCGCGCCACGATGGCCGCCGGCACCAGACCGCCGCGGCTGATGGCGACAATCCCCTGCCACGGCCCGAGCGGCTTGAGACGCAGCCCGAGGTCCGTCGCATCCCGGTGGGTCTCGTGCCACGACGATGAATGAACCTTTGCGGCGGCTGTCAGTCCGGACATCCAAACACCTCCATGGCATGGGGGAACCGTGCGCGCCCAACCGCCGGATCATCGACGAAGGCGCGGCCGACTTACTAGTGGTGACTCCAACGTTTGGAACCCTCGGGTTCGGCGGCGATGATTTTGTCTGGATTGGCGCGACAGATGAAGGGTTTTGACGCTTGGTTGTGCTCGGCGATGAAGCGGTTGATGGTGGCCTGGAGTTCGACGAGCGATCGGAAGACGCCGTGTTTAAGGCGACGGCGCGGAGCTTGGCGAAGAAGCCTTTGACGACATTCAGCTTGGAACTGGAGGTCGGGGTGAAGTGGAACACCAAGCGTGGATTGCGGGCCAGCCACCGCTTCACCTCTGGGGTCTTGTGGACGGCTTCGTTGTCCATGATCGCGTGGACGACCCTTCCGGCTGGGATGTCGCGCTCCAGGGCATTGAGGTAACGGATGAACTCCTGATGCCGGCGGCGCTGCACATTTTGTCCGAACACGCTTCCCTCCAGCACGGTGAGTGCGGCGAACAGGATCGTCGTGCCGTTGCGCTTGTCGTCGTGGGTCAGCGTCGCACCGCAGCGCATCTTCTATGGGCAGGCCCGGCTGTGTCCGATGCATCGCCGGGATCTGGCTCTTCTCGTCGAGGCTGAGCACCACGGCATGGCCCGGCGAGCTGACATACAGGCCGACAACATCGTGAAGCTCCTCGACAAAGGACGGATCGTCGGCGAAGCACTCCTGCCCGCACCATCGTCGTCTTGGACTTACCGGTCGCCGCCATAATGCCATTGGCCAACGCCATCGGCCGTCAGAAGATTGAGCCGGGCGCGCCAGACATGCTTTTTGGGCGTGTTGCGACCAGCGAGAATAGCCTGTAGGCGGCGATGGCTTTGGTGGCATCGAAGCGATGCCTGAGGGCCTTGCGGTGGACGACGCACCTGCGCTAGTGTCCGGCCGTCGTTACGGCACCTTCGTCGTAACCGTCTCATGGTTTGCGCCCGTAGCTCAATTGGATAGAGCGTCTGACTACGGATCAGGAGGTTAGGGGTTCGAGTCCTCTCGGGCGCGCCAACGAAAACAAGAGTTTAGGCGATACCTTCCAATCTTTACAAACGTGAAAATCGCCGCTGGGTAACACCTCGGGTAACAAACCGCGAAATTCCTGGTCTTTTTGCCCAATGCCCCGAAAGCGGTCCAAGCGGCATCGAGCGCAGCGGGAAAGTAACGCTTGGAAGGATCACGAGTTCGCCCACATGGACGCGTGACGTTCGATGCTCTGGCCCTCGGTCAGTGCGTCTTCCTGCTCAAGGTACCGGATTCTTTTCGCAGGTGGCTTGAACACGGAACCGGCAATAACGAGCTGATTGGCGCGGGCCGGGCCCCTCTGGCGATGGATGTCCATCGTGATGTCGGACCGCATCGGGTGCGCTCGATGACATGCGCGGGTCCGTTCCTCCCCCCATCCGGGCATGTCGCCGGCGCCATCCTTCGAAAAGGTGCGCGTCGTGGACTTCTTTGTCCTTCTGTTTCTGGGCAAGCCTCTCTGGATGTGGCTGCTATTTCTTGGCCTCGTGATCGGCTTGCTCGCCTTCGACCTCGGCGTCCTGCACAAGGCCAACCACGACATCGGAATCGCCGAAAGTCTCCGGATGTCTGTGATGTACATCCTGCTGGGCCTATTCTTCTCGGGCTTCATCTGGTGGCAGATGAATGCCACCGCGACGGCGCAGTATCTGACCGCCTTCGTCGTCGAGAAGACGCTGGCGATGGACAACATCTTCGTGATCGCGCTGATCTTCGGCTTCTTCGCCATCCCACGCGAATACCAGCACCGCGTCCTCTTCTGGGGCATTCTCGGCGTGATCGTGCTGCGCGGCATCATGATCGGCCTCGGCGCCACCATCGTCGACCGGTACAACTGGGTGCTCTACGTCTTCGCCGCCTTCCTGATCTTCACCGGCATCAAGATGCTCTTCGTGGCCGACAAGGAGCACAAGATCGAGGAGAAGGGCCTGATCCGCTTCCTCAAGCGCCGGATGCACGTGACCGAGGAGATCCACGGGCACCATTTCTTCGTGAAGCAACCCCATCCCGAAACCGGTCGCATCACCCGTTACGCGACGCCCCTGTTCCTCGCGCTGATCACGATCGAGATCGCGGACGTGATATTCGCCGTCGACTCGGTGCCGGCCGTCTTCACGATCACGACGGACCCCTACATCGTCTACACCTCGAACATCTTCGCGATCCTCGGACTGCGGGCGCTTTATTTCGCGCTGGCGGCGATCCTGCACCGCTTCGCCTATCTGAAATATGCGCTATCGGTGCTGCTGGTGTTTATCGGGTCCAAGATCTTCGTCGCTGACCTGATGGGCTGGGATAAATTCCCGCCGGAATGGTCACTCGGCATCACTTTCGCGATACTTGGCGCGGGTGTGGGTTACTCCTTGTGGAAAACCGGCGCGCCCAAGCCCGCCCAGGCCGTCTCTGCGGCCGATTTAAAGACCGACGCGTGACCCCTACCGCGTCGCAGTTCCGCCTGCACGGGATCGACGCCCCGGAGATGGCGCAAAAATGCGACGGGCCGAAGGCACTCCGAGATTGTGGTGTCGTCGCGTCCAATGCCCTTGCGGATCACATTGAGGGTAAATCGCTCGAGTGCTACGCCATCGAGGTCGACCAGTACGACCGCGTGATTGCCAGTTGCTTCATCGACGAAGAAGCTGACGTGGCGGAATGGATGGTGTCCAACGGCTACGCAATGGCCTTCGTGCGCTACTCCGACCGCTACAGCGCCCAGGAGGCGACGGCTGAGGCTGATCGCCGCGGACTGTGGCAGACGAGCCTACAGCCGCCCTGGGAGTACCGCGCGGCCCGTTGGAACGTCGCGGAAGGCGACGCGCCGGACGGCTGCCCGATCAAAGGCAACATCAACCGGAAGGGCGAGCACATCTACCACACGCCCTGGGGAAGTCTGCATTACGGCCGGACGCGCATTAGGCTCCGGACTCATAACCAGTAGCTGACGGTTGCAGCGAGGCAAACGGCGCTGAGATAGTTCTGGGCGAGGCGATCGTATCGGGTGGCGATACGTCGAAAGTCCTTGAGCCGTCCGAACATCCGT